>Ga0208316_1000008_pt1 | contig 588711 bp, 529 predicted proteins | sample MalvireepMed_231_FD_184240 | JGI IMG/M metagenome (GOLD analysis project Ga0208316, IMG submission 184240) | Marine viral communities from the Global Malaspina Expedition - Malaspina viral metaG DeepMed_231 (SPAdes) (version 2) | ecosystem: Environmental > Aquatic > Marine > Oceanic | place...
TAAGAAGAAGAAATTTATAACATCAGTTACTGGAAAAAGCAGGAGTATTGAATTATTGATTGAAAAAGATCAGTTACCTGAATTTAAGTAGGGGCAACTGATCAAAATATATGTGAAAGAGTACTAGGTGCTAGGTGCTAGGTGCTAGGTGCTAGGTGCTAGGTGCTAGGTGCTAGGTGCTAGGTGCTAGGTGCTAACAGCATAATGTTGGTTTGGATTTGTAAAGGGGTTAGGCAAAAAGAAAGACCTGATCACTTTTCTCTAACTTTCTCCAACAAAAAAGCCGTTGCATTGCTGCAACGGCTTTTTGACATTTGAATTTAATTGATTACAACTAATAAAGTTTGTGACAGTTTCGCTAGGCTTTTTTTAGGGCTTATCGGCCAAATTTGCATCACTTATCAACCCTTTTTCGCCGTATTTTTCAGTCTTATCAAATCTTTTCACTAAAAAGTAATCATCCTCATTCAAAGATGTAGCAAGATCATTATCAACTACGATTATTTGATAGCTGTCTTTTAATGCAATCTCATTCAAATCAACCATTGATTTATAAATCTGCTCGTAAATAGCTGGATCTGATAGACTGCTATCATCTCCATCTTCCCTTGAATATTTCCCTATATTTTGTCCTGGAGTATCCAATAATAAAGTTGCTGGTAAGTACCCTCCATTCTCAAGGAGGTATTTTAATCTAGAAATGTACAAGTACACCGACATTAAAGTCCTAACACCACCCGAAGATATTTTAGAGTAAGTTCTTTCTCTAAAGTTAGGCATAAACTTTTTGTCTATTGAGGAACCGTAAATTCTGGTCAGCTTAGAGCAATCCATAAGATTTTTATAATGTGTAGAAAGCTCCTTAATTATATCATCTGTAGATACTAACTGAGACTCTACTTTTTTAAGGTCAGTTTTCAGCTTTCCAATATGTATTTCTTTACTTCTAATTCTGGAATAAATATCCTCAAGCTTTTGAACTAACTTTGAATTCCTCTCAATCTCTACAAGTCTTTCGGATAATGATCGCCTTACAGCCTCAGCCCTCGAAATCATTTCAATTATTGGAGATAGTGATTCTAAATTATTCTGTTCAAAATCATATCTAACTGTGCTTAATAGCTTCTTCCTTTCAGTAATATTTTGATCTAATAAGGTAAGATCCAACTTAATTTTATCAATTGCCTTAGAGCAACCAGACAGTCTATTTTTTACGGAGCGCTGTTCAAATTCCAGTTGTTCATTAGTGAGAACCTCGTCATCTAGTTTTATGGCACCACTACATGTAGGACAACTAACTTCTTTTTGGGTTAACTCATGAACACTTAACGAATCCCTCAATATAAGTGAATCTTTAATACAACTAAGATCCTTTTCGTAAGAAGCCTTGAGTCGTTTATAGTCGGTTAGTTTTGCTTTTATTGCATACCTACTGTTTTCAAGATTCTGAATGTTTTCAACTAACTCTTTTATTTCAACGCTGAACTTATCTGAAGTAGATGAAGCAAGTTTACTATTTGTTTTTAGTAATTGGATTTCTTCATCAACAGCTTCTAATTCCACTTTCAATTTAACTGCATCTTCACCTGAGTTTATTTTAGAGTTAGTTGCAGATAAAAACTCATCAATAGACTTTGCTTTGCTGGTAAGTGCTTTAAAAGCTTCGGCTTCTTTTTTGATTTCTTCACTCAATTGCGCTAACTGATCATCATGGACACCATAAACAAATTTCTGTACTTCTACATTTCTGTTGAATAAAGGGCCATTAGCTAAATCCATTAAGTTGTCACTTGCGACACGCTTTTGTTTTAAATGAATTAGCTTCATTAAATCTCGAAAGCTCAACCGACTACTATTTGAGTCATCTTTGTATTTTGATTGTTTAAGCTTTACTTTTGGAATGTCTAAGTAATCAAGTAATATATCTGAAACCCAGCCATCAGGCTCTTGACCTTCGGAAGATGCAGAACATAACAAAGGGTAATGATCATTAATATTTGCATAGGAACATTCATACACCTTAATTAGGTTTACTTTATCTCCTAAAACTCGATTTAACGTTATTACTTTTTGGTTGATTGAAACCTCTAAAACTACACTTCTACCGTATAGTTTAATTTCGTCATTATCTAAGTCACCAAACTTACCACCTAAAGCAAAATCTATAAGGTTAAGAATACTAGATTTACCTGAATCAAGATCTCCCCAAATCAAATTCAATCCAGATTCAAATGTGCATCGATATTCACGCTCAACACCTACTATTATTAGCTTTTTAAATTCCATTTTTATTTTATTCATGAATTCTCCGATACAAGGCTTACTAGTTTGCTTTCGTTAAGTGCTGCGAGCTTCTTCAAGATCGATATATTTTTATCTAAGAATTCTGATGAAGATTTGAAGTCAGGTAGTTCAAGAGCCTCAATCATGCCTTCATCATTGAGGCGCACCTTCTTGGACTCAGTCAAAAGTAAAAAAGGTATTATTGCATCACTCTTGCTTTTGATATCAGAAAATTGATAACCATTTTCATAAAGATCCTGTTGGTAACCATACACACTGCCTAAATCCATAGCATTTGAAATTTTCTTTAAAAGCATTGGATTATTAACAATGAAATACAACAACTCTAACTTCTCTAGAGTCAGAATTTTTCGTCCACTTCTATTTTCAGATAAATTATGAATTAGAAATGATACTAAAAAAACTCTATAAAACCTTTCGTTTCTATAATCAAACAAATCATCTGACCTCATTTTCAATTGAGTCTATTGTTACACTATCACACCAATTTACATCCAAATTTAAGCGATTAGACTCCTGATGCAGAATTCCTTTTTTATGAAGAAAATTAAGGTACTCCACAAGGCAATCTAAAGAACTTTTATCTAATTCAACTATTTTACTATGAATCTCTTTAACAACTTCACTATTTGATTTCACACCTTTACAGGAGCTATAGGTTCTGTACAGACTTATAATTTTACTTCTAAGTTCTTTAAAAACCTCTAGTTCATTTTTCTTAGCAGATTTCATAATAAGCTCTGCATGGAAAAAAGACTCTTTCGCATCTTCTATTAGCCTTTCTTCTACAGATGCTAATACCATTTTAATGACAAAAATTTCTTTATCGTATGAGTGCACATCTGATTCATATTCAACTTGAGTTAACTTTTTTTGTCTATGAGTATGAAGTATCTCCTCTAGATATTTACTTACTACTTTGTAAGTTAAATCCTTAGAGCTTGATGGCTTGCAAATTTCACTATGGCTAACTTGCAATGTTTTAGATTTGAACTTTTTAACCGTATTCGGGGTAGCACTTAACTTTCCAACACACTCGTCATGTAGCGCTTCTACGTAGTAGCTTTTTGGCAAGTCATCAAAGCTTTCAACCCAAAGATCATTTAATGTTGTCATATCTTCATTTAAAGGTTGTAGCTCTCTAGCATTCACATTAATAGGGCCAAGGATTACAGCAGGAAATGATCCTCTGTGAGGTGTAGCCAAAGAAATATAACCAATTACTGGTATTTGAATATCTTCATATTCTTCAGCCAAGTGATTTAAGATAAAGTTTTTGCCAATAAGCCCGCCCATACTATGGCAAATAAATACTATACTGTCATAGTTTGCACTTTCGACTTCCAGAAATGTTGCCAACGAATTTGTTAGTGAATTTATGGATGAATTTTTTCTAATTTTTGGTTTGTTAAAAAAAGAGCCTGTATATTTATTAATTAAACCTACAAATGAACTCCCCAAAACATTTTGAGTAAGGTTGACAATTTTTGTAAAGTAGTCGAACTCAATTACATCAATTTGATCGCTTATTTTGCTATCGGCTTGCAATAACTCAGAAAAACTAGCCCCATTTTCATCATTAACCCAAGTACCACCTCCACCAGTGAGACCATGAATCATAACGACAAGAGTTTTACTCATTTTATTAGCTTCCCTAATATAGTAATGCTAGGTATTGCTAATACAAAGTGCATCCCAGCTAATTAATTTACTCTTTAATATCAATAAAATATCATACATTAAATATAAGGGAAAACATGTAAGTTATTCGATGTGTTGGCCAGAAAATACTAGATGTACTGTTGATAAGTCGATAACCATATGAAAAACCTGCAATCATAACTGTAAAATATATGAATTCCTGTTCATTGAGTGTGTGAGCTATGGCATGATTAACCTGTTCATAGATACAGGAATTTTGAATGGCACAAAAGATCTTCAAATCGAGAGTTAATTTACTGGGTAGTTGCAAAGGAATTGTGCTCGGACAGCACTCTCTCAGAACACATGGTCAGGTCTTGCATTTCAACTTTACTCTTACATCTTCACGCGAAATAAATTTCACGTCTACGGTAGCAGGTTTAGCCTAAGCTATGTGCAGGCACAAACTAGCTTATATACGTTTTCCCCTTGCTAACTCGCTCCCTCGCTAACTTGTATTCTTAATCTAACTTCTAACCACTGATATCTAATAACTCTTTTTTCTGCGTTAAAACGCCTCCTACAACACGCATCTCGAAACTCGTTCCTCGCGACTTTCCCCTCGCAACTCACTAACTTGTATTTTTAATCTGACAGCTGACGGCTGAAAGCTGATAGCTTTTCTCCAACAAAAAAGCCGTTACATTGCTGCAACGGCTTTTTGGCATTTGAATTTAATCAAACCTTAGTCACGGTATGTCTCAACCGCTGGGCATGAACAAACTAGGTTACGGTCGCCGTATACGTCGTCGATACGGGTTACTGTAGGCCAGAATTTGTCTTTTGCTACGCTTGGTACTGGGAATGCTGCGTAGAAACGGTCGTATGCACGATCCCACTCATTGCCTAGTACGTCTGCTTGTGTGTGCGGTGCAAACACTAGCGGGTTGTTTTCAATTGACCATTCGCCAGATGCGATACGGTCGATTTCTGACTTGATTGACACCATTGCTTCGATGAAACGGTCGATCTCAACTTTAGACTCAGACTCAGTTGGCTCAATCATTAGTGTGCCAGCTACTGGGAATGACATAGTTGGTGAATGGAAGCCGTAATCTTGTAGACGTTTAGCTACGTCCATTTCTGTAACGCCTGTTTGCTCTTTAAGTGGGCGTAGGTCAACAATACACTCGTGCGCAACGCGGTTGTTACGGCCACGGTATAAAATTGGGTAGTGCTCGCTTAGCTTCTCAGATAAGTAGTTAGCGTTCACGATAGCCATTTCTGTTGCTTGTTTTAAGCCTTCAGAGCCCATCATGGCAATGTATGCCCACGAGATTGGTAAAATAGCTGCTGAGCCGTAAGGAGCAGCAGAAACCGCACCGTTACCGATGTTTGTGCCAGCAACATTAATTACGCTGTGGTTAGGCATAAATGGCGCTAGGTGAGATTTAACACCGATAGGGCCAACACCTGGACCACCACCACCGTGTGGAATACAGAATGTTTTGTGTAGGTTAAGGTGCGATACGTCAGAACCGATTGAACCTGGGCTTGTAACACCTACTTGCGCGTTCATGTTTGCGCCGTCCATGTACACTTGACCGCCGTGCTGGTGCACGATGTCACAGATTTCACGAATTGTTTCTTCGTAAACACCGTGTGTAGATGGGTAAGTGATCATGATACAAGATAGGTTTTCAGATACCTCTTCGGCTTTCGCTTTAAGGTCTGCCATATCAACGTTACCGTTTTTATCACAGTCAACAACCACGATTTTCATGCTTGCCATTTGTGCAGACGCTGGGTTTGTACCGTGCGCTGAACTTGGGATCAAACATACGTTACGGTGACCTTCACCGCGTGACTCGTGATATTTACGAATCGCGATTAAGCCTGCGTATTCACCTTGTGCACCTGAGTTAGGTTGTAGTGAAACTGCATCGTAACCTGTGATGTTTACTAACCAATCATGTAACTCAGTCATCATGATTTGGTAACCCGCTGCCTGATCAAGTGGGCAGAATGGGTGTAGGTTTGCAAACTCAGGCCAAGTGATTGGGATCATCTCAGCTGTCGCATTAAGTTTCATCGTACATGAACCTAATGAGATCATTGAGTGGTTAAGCGCTAAGTCTTTGTTCTCTAGGCGCTTGATGTAACGCAACATTTCAGTCTCGCTGTGGTACGAGTTGAAGTTAGGGTGCGTTAAAATTTCGTCATCGCGTACTAGGCTTGCAGGAATTGAGTTGCTGCCGTTTACTTCGATTTCGTTTGCTAGTGCGTCAACGCTTAGGCCGTGATCTTCACCTAAGATGATGTCGAATAACTCAGCTACGTCTGCACGAGTTGTTGTTTCTGATACAGAAATTGAGTATTCTCCTGCGCGGTTAGACGCAAAGTTAACGCCGTTTGCTACTGCACGTGCAACGATTTCGTCTTTGTTATCTGCAACAACAGTTAGCGTATCAAACCATGTATCGTGCTTAAGGTTTAAGCCTTTTGATTTTAAGCCAGCCGCTAAGATGTCTGCAAAACGGTGGATACGCTCAGCGATAGTTTTAAGGCCTTGTGGACCGTGGTAAACCGCATAGAACGCTGCCATGTTCGCTAGTAGTACTTGCGCTGTACAGATGTTTGAGTTGGCTTTTTCACGACGAATGTGTTGTTCACGTGTTTGCATTGCCATACGCAGTGCGTCGTTACCTAAACGGTCTTTAGAAACACCGATAATACGACCAGGTAGTGAACGCTTGTACTTGTCGCGTGTTGCGAAGAATGCAGCGTGTGGACCACCGTAACCCATAGGTACACCAAAACGCTGTGCTGAACCAAGCACTACGTCTGCACCTAGCTTACCTGGTGCTTTAAGCAGTAATAAGCTCATGATGTCTGCAGCAACACAGGCAATCGCTTTTTTGCTTTGTACGCCAGCGATTAAATCGGTTACGTCTGTAATTTCACCGGTTGTTGATGGGTATTGGAATAAAGCACCAAAAATGTCGTGGTCTAGTGCTTCAGCTGCTTTGCCAACTATAACGTCAAAACCGAACTGCTCTGCACGTGTTGCAACAACGTCGATTGTTTGTGTGTGCACGTCATCAGCGATGAAGAATGCATTTGCTTTAGACTTAGCAACACGCTTTGCAAGGCCCATTGCTTCTGCTGCAGCCGTTGACTCGTCAAGTAATGACGCGCTTGCTAAATCAAGACCTGTTAGGTCTAGGGTCATAGTCTGGAAGTTTAATAATGATTCTAAACGACCTTGTGCAATCTCTGGTTGGTATGGTGTATACGCAGTGTACCAGCCTGGATTCTCAAGTACGTTACGTAAAATTACGTGTGGTACGTGAGTTGGGTGGTAGCCTTGACCGATGTATGATTTGAACACTTTATTTTTGCTTGCTACTGATTTTAAGTAGCTTAGTGTTTCAACTTCAGTGCGGCTTTCGCCAATTGATAAACCTTGCTCTAAGCGAATGCTTGCAGGTACCGTTTGACCGATCAGCTCTTCAACACTCGATACTCCAAGAGCGCTCAGCATGTCGCTTACTTGCGCTGGGCTTGGCCCAATGTGACGGCGAATAAAATCTTGCTTTTGCTCTAATTGTTCAAGAGATTTGGCGTTTGACATTTGTCCAGATTCCTATGATCCAAAAAAAAGTGGTTACTGCCAATGGGTAACTGGCAATAACTTAAAAACGTGTTGATTTAGTAACTTACAGCGTATGGAAACGTAAGCTATAAAATCATAAAAGCCCCTGTGAAACCCAAGCTACGCATTTAATTAGCTGGGGATCTAGACGGGGCTTTTAGTCGGCGTGACTAATTAATTAGTCTTCGTCGATTGTGTTAGCGTAGCCTTCAGCGTCTAACAGGTTATCAAGCTCTGATGTGTCAGATGCTTTGATACGGAATAACCAACCGTCAGTGTACGGGTCGTTATTTACTGTTTCAGGCGAATCTTCAAGATCTTCGTTGATTGCAACGATTTCACCACCGATTGGTGCGTAGATGTCTGATGCTGCTTTTACAGACTCAGCTACTGCACAGTCTTCACCCGCGTCAACTTCGTCACCAACTTCTGGTAATTCAACGAATACCATGTCGCCAAGAAGTTCTTGTGCGTGCTCAGTGATACCTACAGTAAACGTACCGTCACCTTCGTCGCGAACCCACTCGTGTGAAGTAGCATATTTTAATTCGCTTGGGATATTGCTCATCTTTTTGTTCCTTTGGTTCTGTTACCAATCATGCTAACAACTCAACATGATTGGCATTATTAGGTGATAACACCAAATTTTTTATAGTTTAGATAACTGATTTGCCGTTACGTACAAAGCAAGGTTTAACAACCTTAACGTTAACCAGTTTTTTACGCATCTCTACTTGGGCTGTTTCGCCAGTTGAACGCGGAACGCGTGCTAGCGCAACACTGTGACCAAGAGTTGGTGAGAATGTACCAGAGGTAATCACCCCTTCACCACCTTCAACGATGACTTTTAAACCGCTACGCAATACGCCTTTTTCTTCAAGCACTAAACCAACTAGTTTGTCTGTGCTCTTGTCAGCGCGTTGCTGTTCTAATACTTCACGACCGATAAACTTACGATCTTCTGGCTCCCATGCGATTGTCCACGCCATGTTTGCAGCAAGTGGAGAAACACTTTCGTCCATATCTAGGCCGTAAAGGTTCATACCTGCTTCAAGACGTAACGTATCACGTGCACCTAGACCAGCTGGCGCTACGCCTGCGTCTAGAAGTTGTTGCCATAAATCAGCAGCTTGATCGTTAGGTACTACGATTTCATAACCATCTTCGCCAGTATAGCCTGTTGTCGCAATAAATAAATCACCTGCCTGCACACCAAAGAAAGGCTTCATACCTTCAACAGCAGCTTGTTGCTCTGCGTTAAGTACTGTTGCTGTTTTAGCACGTGCGTTAGGGCCTTGAACGGCAATCATTGCAAACTCAGGACGCTCAGTAACCGTTACGGCGAAATCAGCCGAAACTTTAGCTAAATGCGCTAAATCTTTTTCACGTGTTGCTGAGTTAACAACTAAACGGTAGTTCGTTTCTGAGAAGAAGTAGATGATAAGGTCGTCAATTACGCCGCCTTCTTCGTTAAGCATACCTGTGTAAAGTGCTTTACCCGGTACAGTTAACTTAGCAACGTCGTTTGCAACTAGCTTACGTAAGAACGCTTGTGCTTGCTCGCCTTGAATATCGACAATAGTCATGTGAGATACGTCAAACATACCTGCATCTGTGCGAACCGCATTATGCTCTTCGATTTGTGAGCCGTAGTTGATTGGCATTTCCCAGCCGTGAAAATCAACCATTTTTGCGCCAGCTTCAAGGTGCTTAGCATGTAAAACTGTTTTAGAAGTCATAATATTCCTTCACTTTTAAATTAACCCACAAGTTGTGGGGCGTGGCCTCAATTTAATGAGGGGGAATAACATGGGCGGCGATTATACATTAGTTGCACAGTTGTCACACCCAAATTGCGATTTTGTAACTAAAAAACAGCTAAACACCCAAGTGCGTAGCTGTTTTAAAAATTTTATGTTTTAAGCAACGTTGGCTAACGCTAAATCAAAGCCGAGCTGCTGTAAGTGCGTTTGCCATTTATCAAGCTCTGCTTGGCGCGCCACCAGCTGAAATTGCTGTGTTGCTTGGTTATCTATGGCGGTAATGAATACCTCACCGCTTTGTGCACCATAACAGCTGCGCATGTCTGATAAACGCAGCCCAGGCGTTAGCTTAAAGCTGTCGACCAAGGCGTCAAACGCTTGCTCACCACTTAGGGTTAGCGCGCTTAAATCGTCACGCATTACATAATCAATGTCGTAACGAAGTTGTTGCTCATTAATAAGCGACTGTAATTGCACGCTGGCATCTTTACCTAACACAAAACGAAATGCGGTTTCGTTAAAGTAATACAGGGCATAAGCGTAGCTGCTTGTTAGGTCATCGTCTAATGAACTACGTAAGCCTAAACCGCTAGCGGTTAGCTTATTAATATCAAGACCTAAAATAGCCGTTAAAAATGGGATTGCTTCAGTGCCACTAAAGTCCATAATGGCAGTATCGTTATTAGCTTGTAGCACGTTGTCTGCTGGGGTCTCAGCTTGGCTGTGGCGAGCAAACATTATTGGCGTAAAAGTCATATGTGACACCTATCAATCATTAATGGCTGAAGTATATTGCGCCGTGCTAGCAACAACAAATTGTAATTATTTATCAATTGATAAATAATGCTTATATACATAGCCCTATAAATAGAATTTTTTAATGAAAAACATTTCTACCGATAGTTTACGTACTTTAGTCACTGTTGTTGAAGTTGGCGGATTTGCCAAAGCAGGTGAATTATTAGGGCTATCGCAACCGGCTGTGAGCTTACAAATAAAGCGCCTTGAAGACATGCTGGGCCATAAGCTGTTTAAAAAGCAAGGCCAGCGCCAAGTGCTTAATCAGTATGGCGAATTACTTATGCCATTAGCGAAGCAAATGCTGCAACAAAACGATGCTATTTTGCAGCAGTTCACTAGCGAAAACGTGACCGGTAAAGTGCGCTTGGGGATCCCCAGTGAATTTGCTGCACGTATTTTACCGTCGATCATTGGTGACTTCGTGGCCCTCTACCCTGATGTATCGCTCGAAGTGCGCTCTCGTTTGAGTAAGCATTTATTGTCGGTCTCGCGCCAAGATCAATTCGATTTAGTACTGGCATTAAACGAAGAGCTAGAATCTGCCAAATTCCCTATTTTTATGCAAGACCAACTCGTATGGGTGGGTGATTTAAACCTTGCACAGAACGATGTGGTAACGCTTGTAACCGCCCCCGAGGGATGTATTTATCGCCGCCGCGCAATCGAAGCACTACAAAGTGCGGGTATTAAATACCGCATTGCCTACAGTAATGCCGACTTAACCGGCCTAACTGCGGCGTTAAAAGAAGGCTTAGGCATTACGGTACTCGCAAAAAGCACCGTACCGAATGAGCTTAACTACCAACTACAAACCAAAGACCTCCCTGAGCTTGGTCAAATCGGTATTAGTTTAATTAAACGCACCGACGACCCCGGCACCGCCGTAGATAAACTCGCCGAATTCATCGCCCTACGTTTGACGTAGGTGTGAGTTTTCAAAATTGTAAAAACGATTTTATATCTCGTAATTCAATGAATACTCACAAAGAGGTATAGAGACGCTGCGTTTTAGAGGAAAGTAACTAATAGTTTTATTGGGTTACTCATTCACTTCTCATTATTTTCTCTTTGTGCAAAAGAATACTGAACCATAGAGAGCACCGAGGCGCTTCGCGCTACATAAAAAAAGTAATACTCACAAAGAGGAAAAGAGACGCTACGCTTTAGAGTTAAAACTACATAATCTTATGGTCTTTCTCATTCTTTTCTCATTATCTTCTCTTTGTGCAAAAAATAGTGAAACGTTGGGTTTCGCTCCTCTCTACCCAACCTACGAGCTAATAAATCAAGCACTGTAAGTCGTCATTTATGGCGACACATAATAGTTAAAATTGACGGGCTAAAGCCCGACCTACGACTTACCCGTTGATTTGAGGAATATCGCACGAAATAAATTTCACGCCTACAGGTGAGCATTTCAATTTAACTATGCGCAGGCACAATCTAACTAAAGGTTATAGCTTCTTTCTCCTTTACTCTTTCTAACTCGCTAACTTTTGAATCTGATAGCTGATGGCTCGAGACGTTGTGTTTCGCTCCGCCTATTAAGTTTTACTTAACACCACCCCAAACCCGATATCGTAATACAATACTACTGTATTTCTTATAAGTGATTTAATTCATAAACTTACAGTTCATACCTGTTTTATTACAAATAGGATTGATTCGCATTATTTTACATGTTTTAATTGCGCCGGTTAAAAAAATCTAAACATACACAGGACACACAATGACACCTAAGTTTATTGTTTCTACGCTTTCGACTGCGGTCGCTTTATCTTTAAGCGCTAATGCTTTTGCAAAAGATGTAACTAAAGAAGAGAAAAACTTCGAGCAAATCACTGTAATTGGCTCTGCATCTGCAATTAACGATATTCCTGGCTCTGCTACTTTTATTGATGAGCAAGAACTAGAAAAGTTTGAATATACTGATATCTCTCGTGTTTTAAGTGCTGTACCAGGTGTATATGTACAAGAAGAAGACGGCTATGGCCTTCGTCCTAACATCGGTATGCGTGGTACGGGTACGGGTCGTAACGACAAAATCTCAGTAATGGAAGATGGTGTACTTGTAGCACCAGCACCTTACTCAGCGCCTTCTGCTTACTACTTCCCTACTATGGGTCGTATGGAGTCAATCGAAGTACTTAAAGGTGCAGCTTCTGTTAAGTATGGCCCACGTACAACAGGCGGTGTTTTAAACTTAGTTTCTCGTAGCTTACCAACTGAAGGGTCTAAAGGTTTACTTAACGCTGAACTTGGTAGTGATGGTTTCTACAAAGGTCATGCTTACTTCGGTAAAAAGAAAAACAATGCTGCGGGCCTTGTAGAAGTATTTACTTACGGTGCAGATGGCTTTAAAGATTTACCAGTAGGTAGCGACAACACAGGCTTCGAAAAGAACGATTTCTTATTAAAGTTTGGCTTTGACTTTGGTGATAACGAAGCACACAGCCTAGAAATGAAGTTAAAGTACTCAGACGAGCGCTCTGACGAAACGTACATGGGTTTAACTGACGCTGATTACCAAGCAAACCCTTACCGTCGTTATGCTGCATCGCAAAACGATGAAATGAACACACAACACAATGCATACCAAATCAACTATGCATACCGTTTTGGTAAAGGTTACGAGCTACTTGCTACAGCTTACCTAAACGACTTCCACCGTAACTGGTATAAAGCAAGTAAAGTAAGCAGCAGCTACCTTGAGCAATACAGCGAGTTTGAAGCGAACCCAACAAGCGAAGGTATTGAAGGTGTTGGCGTAAAAGCGAATAACCGTGATTACCAAGCGAAAGGCTTACAAACTGAATTCCATATCCCAGCGGGCAACCACTACATCACTGTTGGTGCACGTTACCACGAAGATGAAATGGATCGTTTCCAATGGGAAGACAAGTACACGCTTAACCAAGACCTATCAATGACGCTTACAGAAAAAGGCGTTCCAGGTTCAAACAGCAACCGTTTAGATAGCGCAGAAGCGACTACCCTTTTCATTCAAGATGAGTGGTCACTTGATGCATTAGTTATTAGCGCAGGTCTTCGCTACGAAGACATCACAATCAAACGTGTTGAATGGGCTAAGTCTGATCCAAAGCGTGAAAATGGCCTAACAAAAGACATCAGCAACGACACTGAGATCTTAGTACCATCACTAGGTGCTACTTACACTGTAAGCGATAACCTAACGCTTCTTGCTGGTATTCAAAAAGGTTACGCTCCAGCAGCCCCGGGTAATGCGGATCAAGAAGAAGAAGAGAGTGTTAACATTGAGCTAGGTGGTCGTTACGATTACGCGGGTATTCAAGGTGAAGTAATTTACTTTAACTCTGACTACACAAACATGCACGGTAACTGTACTGCGGCTGTAGGTTGTAGCGATGACAACATTGGCGATCAATACAACTACGGTGAAGTATCTGTGTCTGGCTTTGAGCTAAGTGCAGGTAAAGTGTTTGCTACTAACGCAGCTTCGTTCCCTGTTCGCTTAACTTACACTTACACGGATTCTGAGTTCGACAACGCGTTTGAATCAGATCTTTGGGGTAGCGTAGAAAAAGGCGATGCAATGCCATACGTGCCAGAAAACCAATTAGCGCTTTCAGTGGGTGCTGAGTTCTCAAGCTTTGTATTCGATACGCAAATGCGTTATGTGTCTGATGCACACGCAGACTTAACTAGCTCAGGTCGCAATGCAATCGACAGCCGCGTGGTATGGGATTTAGCTGCTAAATACCTAATCGACGACAAACAAAAAGTATACTTAACAGTAGACAACCTGTTTGACAAAACCTACGTTGCAAACCGTGCAAACGGCGGTATTCAACCGGGTAAACCACGTACCCTACAACTAGGTTACAGCTACTCGTTCTAATAAAACGACTTAGCGAAATATCAAAAGCCGTGTGATGAAAATCCCACGGCTTTTTTGTGGGTGAGAGTTAGTGCGATTTTATATCGCGTGACTCAATAGATACTCACAAAGAGGATAAGAGGCGCTGCACTTTAAAGGAAAAACTACATAACTTTATGGTCTTTCTCATTGTCTTCTCATTGTCTTCTCTTTGTGCAAAAGAATATTGAAACGTTGGGTTTCGCTCCGCTCTTCCCAACCTACGAGCTAATGAATCAAGCACTGTAAGTCGTCATTTATGGCGACACATAACCGCTAACATTGACGGGCTAAAGCCCGACCTACGTGTTGCTTTTGTGGTTAAATAAGCATCGCGCGAAATAAATTTCACGCCTACGGATGAGAATTTCAACTCTTTTGTTTTCAATCTGATAGCTGTCGGCTGAAAACTGATCGCTCCAAACCTTGGCTTACGCTACGCTCTACACAACCAACAAGCTTCTTTCTCCTTGAAAACTCGCTAATTTTTACACACAAAAAAGCCGCGGTGATGGGCGTACCGCGGCTTTGTCTAACTTGAAAAATCAGTTTGCTGGGTTACTTCCAGCTTCTCATCTTATGGCCTTTTAAGGCGTAGAATAAAATGAATACATAACTTGGGATCATAACGATGTAAGCGCCTTGTGCGCCTAGGCCTGCTACGTTTCCTAAACCGATTAATAATGGGCCTAGTGCACCACCTGCAATACCCATGATCAATAACCCTGATGCGGTGCCTGTTAAGCGACCTAAGCCAGCTAAAGCCAGTGGCCAAATTGCAGGCCAAACCATAGCATTAGCAAAGCCTAGTAACGCAATGCATAACAATGGGTCTGGTAATTGTGGGCCACCAAATGGCACTAATAATAGGTTTGAAATAATGAACGAGTCATTGCTGCCAAGCACCACTAACAACACGGTAATAATACCGGCAATACCCGACATTAATAACGCCGTTTGTTGGCTCATAAAGCGTGGAATAGTTAAAATACCAATTGCGTAACCAATCAACATACACGCCATGGTGTAAGAGGTCATAACTGAGTAGTCAGCAACGCCAATTTGTAATGCGTACGAGCCAATGGTGTCTGCTGCAATAACTTCAACAGCAACGTATAGCGCAATCCCCACTACACCTAAAACTAAGTGAGGGTGTGCTAGGGTTTCTTTAATTTCGCCTTTGCCGTTTGATGTTTCGTCTTCATCAAATACTAAATCAGGCAATGGTGCAAATTTGGCAAATGCTGCAAATAACATAATTAAAGCGGCAATCAACACATAAGGCATGATTAGGCTATTTGCCATAATGTCTTTTTGTTCTTGCGATAATTTACCTGCGCCATCAACAACACCGCTTACAACTACAGCGGCAAAAATAACAGGCACAATAACACCCGCAAATTTGTTTAATAAGCCCATGATACACACCCGCACAGCGGCTGATTTCTCAGAGCCCATTTTAACCACGTATGGGTTAACAGCGGTTTGTAGTACGGTTTGTCCAACACCTATCATTAATTGTGCAAACAAAAAGATTTCGATCATTTGCAGTTTCGCAGCGGGAATATACATCAGCGCCGATAAAGCCATAATCGCACAGCCAATCGCCATACCATTCTTATAACCAACGCGCTTGATCAGCATAGCCGATGGGATACCGGCAACTGTTACTGCAATATAAAAAGAAGAGATGATAAACGAAGCTTGTAACGGCGAAAGCTCAAGCATTTGCTGCAAAAATGGTGTAATTGCACCATTAAGCCACGTTATACACCCTAAGATAAAAAACATTGAGCCGGCCAATACCATTGGCAGCCAGATGCTTTGTTTTGTGTTGTTGTCACACTCAACCGTTGCTTCCATAATTGTTCTCTTAGTTTAATTATTTTTATTTGGTTGGAAACTAGTATACAACTCAACAGAGCTGTTTAATTTCCATACCAATCACAAAAATTTAATCATACACTAACAAAAATGACAGCGCTATCATTTTGCGTTCATATAAGTGCAAAAAAGCCGCAGCTAATTGCTTAGCTGCGGCTTAAACTAAATAGTAACAACTAGTTAGATGCTATTTACCAATCGCTTCTTTGGCGAACAAATGTTTAATTGGGCCAAGGTTATCAACTAGGCTTAAACCAACACCACGTACGAGTTTTTTCAGTGGGTTAGCGCCTGAAAATAACTCTTTTAAGCCTTGCATCATGGCAATGTGTTTTTGTGCATCAAGCTTGCGAGTACGTTCATAATCACGCAGCGTGCGTACACTTGCAAACTCGCCTTGCTCATTACTTAATAGCTCAATTAAATAAGCGGCGTCTTTTAGGCCAAGGTTCATACCTAAACCAGCTAATGGATGAATGGTATGCGCTGCATCGCCCATTAATACCACTTTGCCCGACACCCACTGCTGGGCATAACGCATCTTAAGTGGAAACGCCATGCGCTCACTTTGCACTTCACATAAACCACATTGGCCATCGAGAGCTGCCATGACCGCTTTATTGAAGTTGTTATCATCAAGCGCTAAAAGTGTGTCGCAATGCTCTGGGTTTGTTGACCAAACAATTGAGTGCGTATTTTTATCTGGCAAGGGTAAAAACGCCAGCGGCCCGGTTGGCAAAAACACTTGGCGTGCTGTGTTGTTATGCTCATCAGCGGTTTTAACCGTGGCAACAATGGCGTGATGATCATAATCTTTAAAAGTAATTGGCATGTTGAATTGCTTGCGAATAGCCGAGTTAGCGCCATCAGCCGCCACTAATAGTTTAGCAATCACAGGCTCGCCGCTTTCAAGAGTAATAAACACATCAGAATCAGTTTGATGAATTTGCTGGTAGCGGGTTTCGAACAATAAAGTGGCATTACTTTGCTTTTCAAGTTCGCTAATTAAAGCGTAGCGAATAATGTCGTTTTCGACGATATGACCCAGCTGCGGTAAGTCGAGATCGTTATGATCAAAATGAATTTTGCCAAAGCTGTCTTGATCACGTACATCCATCGACGTATACGGTGTAGCACGTTGTTTAATGATCTCTGGCCATACATTTAATGACTCAAATAAGCTCTGACTAGCCAGGCTTAATGCGCTCACGCGAAGTGCGTAATCATCACCCGGTAAAGTTTGATTTTTACTCGCATCAATCACCACAACGCTGATATCTGCTTTTGCTAAACCAAGTGCTAGCGTAAGGCCAACACAGCCACCACCGACAATACAAACTTGTGCTTGTTTCATATCCGTTTACCTTGCTTAACCTGACCCATAAGCTGTTTTGCCAGTGGGGTTTTTAACGAGGAGAATAAATCCATTGAGAAAAGACCAATGCTGCGACCAAGCGCAAGCAATCGCGATGAGTTTGAGAACAAACGCACTAGGCTGTCTGTGAGTGTCATCACGGTAGTAATATCTTTACTGCGAGTTTGGCTGTAATAACGAGTAAAAGCGTAATCGCCAAGGTCGCTTCTATTTGCCATATCACACAATAATTGAACATCACGTAGCCCTAAATTAAAGCCCTGTCCGGCAATTGGGTGGATTGCATGGCCTGCATTACCAATTAATACTGTACGGTGGTTGCTCAGTGATTCTGCTTTACCGTACACAAGCGGATAACTTGCACGCATACCGACTTTACTAAATGAGCCACCGCAATAACCAAATGCTTTTTGCAGCGCAGTTAAAAAGGCATCATCTTCAAGTGCCATATGGTGCTCAATTTGCTCAGGCTCCATACACCATACCAGTGAGTATCGGTTGTTACTCATTGGCAACAATGCCATTGGGCCGTGCTCGGTAAAGCGCTCAAAGGCATGATGATGATGACCACCAGCCACTTCGATGTTGGCAATAATCGCCGCTTGCTGATAAGCACGAGTATTAAACTCAATATTAGCCAGTTTACGACTTTGCGAATGAGCGCCATCAGCAATCACCACAAGTTTTGCGCTTAACTGTTCGCCCGAGTTTAGCGTGATGATGGCACAGTCGCTTCGGTATTCAAGCTTGGCAACCGTATCTGGGCAAAACAAACTAACATCTGTACGCGTAAGTTGCTGATGAAGGCTGCGCCCAAATGGGTTCACTTCGACCACATAACCAAGGGCATCATGACCATATTCTTGGCAATCAATATGCGTTTTACCAAAATGACCACGATCAGATACGGTTACTTTTTCAATCGCTGCTGCAAATGGCGCATGGCAATCAAAAGCATTGATTGATTTTAAGTACTGAACAGACTGCTGAGCCAGCGCAATGCTTCTATCATCAAAGCTTGGGTGATAGTCTGCGCTTACTTCATTTGCTTCAATTACAGCGATTGATAACTGTTTATTGCTCTGTTTTAGACCCAGAGCACAACTTGCTCCCGCCATTCCACCGCCGATAATGACAACATCAAACTGCTTTGCCACGCTTGCTCCTAGCCTTTATTTGCTTGCATCACTGCTTCAATGTCACTAATGGTTTTAGGAACCGAAATGGTCAGGTTTTCATGGCCATCTTCAGTGACAAGTAAGTTATCTTCAATACGAATACCGATGCCTTTATATTGCTCTGGTGCTTTTGCATCTTCGCTAATATATAAACCCGGTTCGATAGTTAGCACCATGCCCGGCTCAAATACGCGCTCTTTTTCATCAAGCTTGTATTCGCCAACATCGTGTACGTCTAATCCTAACCAATGACCAAGACCATGCATGTAAAACGCTTTGCATGCTTGGTTTGCCATAAGCTCATCAAGCTCGCCGGTTAAAATACCTAAATCAATAAGTCCTTGCGTTAATACCGTTGAAGCCAGTTCATTGGCTTTAGATAAACTACCGCCCGGCTTAACTTGGCTAAATGCTGCTTCTTGGGCTGCTAATACAATGTTGTAAAGCGCCGCTTGTGGTTCGCTAAATTTGCCATTGATTGGGAAGGTGCGTGTAATATCTGCCGCATAACCTTCAAGTTCACAGCCAGAATCAATTAATACTAAATCGCCATCTTTTAGCTCAGCATCATTTTGTGTGTAGTGCAAAATGTTGGCGTTGTCGCCACTGCCGACAATCGTGCCATAAGCAGGGTGACGAGCACCATTCATTGCATAATGATGATGAAGCTCTGCTTCTAATTGGTATTCAGTTGCGCCTGGTTTGGCAAACTGCATAGCGCGAATATGCCCTTGTGCACTAATTTCGCACGCTGTGCGCATAATGTTTAATTCTGCATCAGATTTAAACAAACGCATCTCATGCACTAAACCACGAATATCTTTAATGGTATGTGGGGCTTTATAGCCTTTTTTAGGTGCGCTGCGAAGTGTGCTTAATAAACCCCAAATTTTTGCATCGAAATTTGCGTAAGTACCTTGTGCATAAAATAAAATCTGCTGGCCGTTCACCAAATCTAATAATTGTTCATCTAGTTCACTAAGTGGGCACGTTGCGTCGAATAAGTACTCAGATTTAGCTTTTTCGAAGCCAATTCGACGGCCATGCCAAATTTCAGCTAGTTTGTCTTTGTTACGGCAAATAAGCGTACTTGGTGTATCGCTCGAAGGGCAAAGCACTAAAACTGCATCTGGTTCGTTAAACCCAGTAAGATAGAAAAAGTCACTGTCTTGGCGAAATGCATATTCAGTATCACGACTGCGTGTTACTTCTCCAGCAGCTGGAATAATAGCCACGCTGTTTTTATCCATCATCGCAAGCAAGCGCTCACGACGGGCTTTAAATTCAGCTTTATCGATAGCAATAGACGACATGCTAAACCTCTGTAATTTGATTAGTGAAGGGTCTTTTTAGTGCTTTTTCCTACAGGCTCTTTACCTAGCTCAGCAAAACATAGCAATGCAGAAACACGCACATACTCAATCACTTCGTGCAGTGCTTGGCTGTCTTCTTCGGTCTCTTCAAACATGGTGTCTAGGCGGGTAATTTCACTAAAGTCGCTGATCACTTCTTTCACATCAGCTGATAACTTGCCGTAATCTTTTTGTTTTAAACCAAAACCAAGCATAAAACCCGATACCCAAGATACTAAGCCATTGGCTAAATCGATCAGTGTTTCATCATCGCTTGGTAAAAATAGGTCAAACTGAAATTCTTCATCACTAAAACTGGCAACAACCTGAGAATACACATCAGCAAAAAATGCTTTTAAATCTTTACTAAAAGCTTGGCCATCGTTGAATACATCACTTAATAAACCTAAGTACTCGTCGGCTTCGATATTGATGCCACAGGCTAATAAACCACTTATCACACCATGGGCTTCTGACGGTGCGACAAAAATTTCATTTTTTTCTAATAACAATTGGGCTTGTTGGTAATCAGGTAACGTGCTCATAACTTTTTCTTTGTTCGGCTAAGTAACGTCATGCTACCACTCGATAAATCGCAACTCCAATTAATTGTATGATTGAGGTCAAAAAGCAATCTGAAAAGTAAATAAGCAGTTAAAGGTGGGGAAAAACTACCCGAACGATCCGCTTTTTTTGCTTCTATGGTTTAAGGATTGAAACTTGTCTTATATACTGAAGGTGTTCCCTAGGGTGCAGGAGCTTGGTTAAGTCCCTGAGCCGATAAATTTTATGTTAGGGTTTCTGTTCGTTTACTATTGTGCAAGCTCGGCATGTACCGAGAAGCCTACGGTAGACCGCAGATCCCCGCCCTGAAACCTCAAGGTTTCAGGACTGACACCGGGCACCGCATACTTGGGGAACACCATTTCTATTTAGTTTCAAGCTATCAGCTATCGAAAATCTTCCATGTAGTTTTTCTTTTATACAAGAGCTTATTATTCTTATTCGCGCGAAATAAATTTCACGCCTACGGTACTAACTTTACTCTTTCCCCTTGCTAACTCGCTAACTTATTTTTATCTGACTCCTGACGACTAATATCTAATATTTCCTATGTGTTGGGTTTCTCTCTACTCTAACTAACCTACGAGCTAATGAGTCAAGCACTGTAGGTCGTCATTTATGGCGACACATAATCACTAACATTGACGGGCTAAAGCCCGACCTACTACTTACCCGTTATTTAAGAAATATCGCGCGAAATAAATTTCACGCCTACAGTACCGGGTTTAGCCATAGCAATGTGCGGGCACAATCTAACTTTACTCTTTCCCCTTGCTAACTCGCTAACCTTATTCTTTTAAACAAAAAACGCGGGATAAATCCGCCGCCACATCGTTACCTGTCGCAGCGGGTTTACCCCGCGTCCTAGAACCTAGCTTCTAGCGCCTAGTCCCAACCAAGCGCTAATTTTTAACTTCGAGCTCTACTTAAACCATCCCTGAAAGCGCTCCATTAATAGGTAATTAACTGGCACTAATAGCAAGGTGATAAGCGTTGCGAAGATAATCCCAAAGCCAAGGCTTACCGCCATAGGAATAAGGAATTGTGCTTGCGTTGCTTTTTCAAATAGCAATGGCATTAAACCAATAAAGGTGGTTAAACTGGTTAACATAACAGGACGGAAACGTGCCGCCCCTGCAATCTTAACGGTTTCAAGTAAGTCACCGCCTTCTTCACGCTTCTTATTGATAAAATCAACTAGTACCAGTGAGTCATTCACTACCACGCCTATCAAGGCTAACATGCCAAGTAAGCTCATAATGGTTAACTCCATACCCATTACCCAGTGGCCCATTACCGCACCTATCATGCCAAACGGAATAACACTCATCACGATCAATGGCTGGGTATACGACTTAAACGGTATCGCTAATAACGCATAAATAATAAAGAATACAAACACGAGGCCCCAAGCCAATGAACCAAATGACTCTCGCTGCTCTTTGGCTTCGCCTTCGAGTGTGTAATCAACACCTGGGTATTGCACCATTAGCTCATCTAAGTAAGTTTTTAGGTCTGCTTGCAGTACCGTCATATTGGTATTTGATTTTTCAACATCAGCTGTGACATTCAATGTTCGATAGCGGTCAATACGGTAAATAGACGATGGGCTTTGCCCCGGCACTAAAGTAGCCACATGCGAAAGCGGCACAGTCCCACCAGCAGGTGTTTTAATAAGTATGTCTTTTAAGTCTGCAACCGAGCGGCGCTCTTCAATCGGTAAGCGCACCATTACCCGCACATCGTCGCGCCCACGTTGAATGCGCTGTACCTGAGCACCAAAAAACGAGTTACGCACTTGCTGCGATACATCAACACGGTTTAATCCAAGCGCTAAACCTTGCTCTGTAAGCTCAATTTGCAACTCTTCTTTACCATCTGACATGCTATCGGCTATTTCGTACACAGTTGGATACGTCGATAAACGCACTTTAACTTTTTCAGCAACTGCTTCGAGGGTGTCGATTGAGCTACCGCTTAGCTGTACATCAATCGGGCTAGATGTTCGGCCAAACTCAGCACGGAAAGTGACACTCTCTGCTCCCGGTATAATACCGATAAGATCACGCCATTCGCTGGCAAGTTCTCGTGAGCCTATATCTGATTCACGCTTTTCTGCTGGCATGATCTCAAATCTAACACTACCGGTATTTGACGAACCACCACGGCCACCTGTGGTTGCCAAAATATTTAGAATTACACTTTGGCCGTCTTCATCGCGGTATTTATCTTGTAATTCTTTTGCCTTGTCTGACATTTTAATGACGTATTTATTAGTCACTTCAAACGGTGTTCCGGCAGGGAAAGTTACAGATGCACGTACAGTTTCACTTGGAATACGCGGGAAAAAGGTAAATTTAGTCCAACCACTTGTGATCAAGGTAACAATAATTACAAAAATCCCCACAAATAAGCTAACCGTAGCCATTTTATTCTTTAAAGCTAGATTCAATAATGGTTGGTAATACTTCATTATTGCGTGTTCAAAACCATCAGCAAAACGCTGTTGAAGGCGCTCTAGTCTCGATGGCTCGCCCTTTTCATGACGTAGCTTTAAGTATTTTAAGTGTGCAGGTAATACAAACTTAGACTCAATCAAAGAGAACAGTAAAACCGGAATAACCACGACAGGAATTTGTGCAAAAATGGCGCCTCGAGCACCTTCAATAAAAGCGAGAGGTAAAAATGCCGCAACGGTTGTAAGTACACCAAAGGTGACTGGAGTTGCCACCTCTTGCGTTCCACGAATAGCGGCTTGCTCACCACTTTCTGCAGTTTTTAGGTGGGTATAGACGTTTTCACCGGTCACAATGGCATCGTCAACAACAATACCGAGTACCAAAATAAAACCAAATAAACTGATAACGTTAAGTGTGATACCAAATATCGGCATCATTAAAAACGCGCCCATGAACGACACTGGGATACCAATAAATACCCAAAATGCAATGGCTGGACGCAAGAATAAGGTGAGTAGTGCTAGGACTAAAATTCCGCCCTGAATAGCGTTACTGGTAAGCGTTGCTATTCGGCTTTTTACAACTTCTGAGTCATCATCCCAATAACTTAACTCAAACCCTTCTGGAAGCTGGCTTTGATGCTCAGTTATGTAATTTTTTACCGCATCAGCAACTTCAATCGCACTTTGCGGACCAATACGATACACATCAATAAATGCAGCTTGCTTACCATTAAAGCGAGTGCGAACTGGGGTTTCTTCAAAATCATCACTAATACGGGCTATATCACCTAAACGAATAATTGTGCCATCAGCTTGGTTTTTTACCACTATATTAGCAAATTCATCTTTGCGATAAGCTTGGCCTTTCGAGCGGATGAGTACATCACCCCCTTCTGTTTTTAAGTTACCGGCAGAAACATCAGTACTAGAATTGCGAATTGCTGATGATATGTCAGCTAAGCTTAAATCATACTGGCGTAAGGTATCTTGGCTCACCTCTATTGCTATTTCGTAATCACGAACCCCACTTAGCTCAACTTGAGTTACACTTGGTAAACGCAGTAGTTCATCACGCACGGTTTCTGCGTATTCAAGGGTTTCTTTTTCGCCATAAATACTTGAAACAGAAACGGCTATTACTTCTCGCTTCCATTCAGCAAGCGATACTATTGGTTTTTCAGCATCGACGGGAAAGGTGTTAATTGCATCTACTCGGCTTTTAATGTCAGCCAAAAGCTCCCTAGGATCATACCCAGTCTCAACTTCAATACTTACCGAAGAAGAACCTTCAGAAGAGCGGCTAGTGATACGCTTAACTCCCTCAAGATCTTGCACCGCTTCTTCTATGCGAATTGATACCCCTTTTTCTACATCTTCAGGAGTTGATCCTCGAAGTGATACACTGACACTAATTCGGTCAGACTCAAACGATGGAAACACTTCAAGTGGTATTTGCGTCGAAACGCTAAATAAACCCGCTAATAAAATGCTGATCAGCAATAAGTTTGCTGCAACATGATTCTTTGTAAACCAAGCAATCATTATTGCGCTCCTTGCTCTTTAGGCGGCTGTTGATTGCTTGAACGCTTAGCTTTTCCTCTGGTTGCCTGATACTCTTCGCTACCCATAACGGTAACTTGCGTACCAGAACTCACTTGACCAAGCGGTGTAATCACCAAGTTATCGCCTGCAGACAAACCATCAGCGACAACAGCTTGGTTAGCGTTTTGCCAAGCAAGTGCAATATTTTTACGACGCAGGACACCCTGCTCTTCTACGTAAACATAGGTGCCTTGGTAAATTGCGCTATTTGGGATCACAATGGCATTTTCAATGGCTTTACCAGTAATTTGTGCTTTGATGTACTGACCAATTTTAATTGGATACTGATTCACAGTCGTGGCTTTATAAGGGTCGTTAATTTGCGCAACCACATAAAGCTGCTGCGCATTTTCATCTATAGCACCTTCAGTACGAATAACTTGACCTTGCCAATGCTGTTTACCAACAAGGTCTGAGCTGAATTCAACTAATGAACCCGCGCTATTTTTAGCCCCATCACGAAATTGCTCTGGCAAATTAATAAACGGTAAGTCTTTATTTTTGATTGGTAAACGGATCTCAACTCTATCGATGGCATAAATACTGGCAAGCTCCATGTTATTACTCACCACTTGGCCTAAATCAACGCTACGACTTAAAACACGACCCGCATATGGTGCTGTGATCTTTGTACGCTCTAAATCAAGTTTCGCTTTTTCAAGTGTCGCTTGCGCAGACAACACACTGGCTTCGGCTGCTGCTAATTGTGGTTTACGAAGTACCAAGCTACTTGCTTGCTCGCCTTTACCTAAGCGCTTCCAGTCAGTTTCGGCCTGCCGACCACGAGCCTGTTCTTCAAGTAAACCCTGCTCGGCTGTTAATAAGGCCGCTTGCGCTGATTTTACTTCGGCACGGTGATCTCTATCATCTAATCGCAACAACACATCGCCTTTTTCAAAAAAGCCACCTTCGCGAAATTGCTCACTTATTTCAATAATTTGCCCTGATGCTTGCGCGACTAACATACTTTGCGTTCGCGGTTTTACGGTACCAAAACTATCAATCATTACTTGATAAGTTTCTGGCGTTAAGGTTTTAACAGCCACATTTACTTTCGCTTTCGGTGGTGAAGAAAAACGATTTGCTTGCGGCGGGTTACCTTTAATAAACATGACGAGTAATACCGTCACGACAATGACAATAACTGGAATTAATATTTTACGTGTCTTAGTATTCATGATTATTGCTCTGCTACTTCGCTATTTGCTTCACTAAAGTCACCGCCAAGGGCAATGTGTAAGTTGATTCTATTTTTAATAAGTTGGTTTTTGAGTTCGATAACAGAGCTTTGCGCGTTAAAAGAGCGATCTTGCGCATCAAGCACTGTCGTGTATGTTACTAAACCACTTTGATATTGCTCAAAAGACAAACGCTCTGCGGCAATCGCATTTTCTTGTGCTTCTAAGGTTTTTTCATAACGCACTTTCAAGGCTTGCTCTTGACTGATTGCAGTTTCAACTTCATTAAATGCATCATAGAGTGTGGCAAGGTAAGCTTGCTCCTGACGTTTAACGCTAAGCCTTGCCTGCTCTTCATTGGCTTTTAAGCGACCACCTTCAAAAAGCGGCATTGAAATACTACCTATCAGTGACCAAGCTAAGCTTGAAGGCGAAAATAAATCACTCACTCTATCTGTGCTATCACTGATAGATGCTGAAAGATTTAAGCTCGGAAAACGTTGTTTGTGCGCGTAAGCAAGTCCTGCATCAGTACTTAACAACTGATACCAGCTCGCCATTAACGCTGGTTTGCGGGTGATAAGCTCTGAAGGTAAACCCAAAGGAATTGTGTTCTCAAGTAGTGGCAAATCGGCACTAACCGATAATGCCCCAGCAGGATATTGGCCTGTTAAACGCTCTAAATCACGAATTGATTTAGTTAAGGTAGCTTGCTGTGCAGCAATATTCGAGCGCTCAGTATTTAGCTCATTACGGGCAAGGTAAACGTCAAGCGCTTCATTTAAACCTTGACGATAACCCGACTCAATAATATCTAAGTTTTTCTCGGCGTTTTGTTCGCGCTGCTTATATAGTTCAAGTAATTTGTGGTTAGTAATTACATCAAACCAACCCGAAACCACATCAGCTACTAATTGTTGTTTGCTTTGCGAAAATGTGGCTTTTTCAGCTAAATATTCAAGGTTTGCTTGCCGTTCAGAGGCCGATAATTTACCCCATAAATCAACTTCGTAGCTTAATTCTAATGATGCAGAACTAGCGTTGTTATAACTAACAGGGCGATTATCTTTACTACGGCTCGCTCGTGTTGATAAATCAAGGCTTGGCCATAAATCGGCCCCAGCAGCAATAAGCTGTTGCTCTTTAATCGCCACATCATAACCTGCTTGTAAAATTGCTTGGTTATGGGCTAATGCTTGCTCCACTAAATTAAAAACTTGAGGGTCCTGTAACTGCTGCAACCAATTATCTTCAACAGCAAGAATTTTGTTGTCCGTAGGTAATTGCTGCCATGTACTTGGTAAGGCCTCAAGCTCAGCGACTCGTTCATTATGAGTCGTCTGGCTTGCACATGCACTTAGCAAAATTACACTTAAAGCCAATAAACTCGGCTTATATTGCCAATTCATTCTAAAAACCTGAAAAACATCTATTTATGATTGTAATTCAAGCACTACCTTAAGTTTTGCTCAACTGACTTTACATAACATTACACAGTCTGGTATTTGGTAAGGATGAACTGTAGAAAAATAGGGATAAGCTGCGAGTTTACAAAATTGTAGCGATTTTATACCGCATAGAAATGGTTTAAATGGTGAAGAATTTAATTTGATAACACGGGGTAAACCCGCTGCTACGAGTTCGGCGTTGAAACGCCTCCAACTTCTCGAGTCTAGTTCCTTGTAACTTGCTAACTTTACTCTTTCTCCTTGCTAACTCGTATATTTTAAATCTAATGGCTGATAACTCTGAGTTCGTTGGGTTTCACTCCGTTCTACCCAACCTACAAGGAAACAGAAACAAAAAAGCCTCGCGATTGCGAGGCTTTGAATCAATGGTGCCCAGAGGCGGAATCGAACCACCGACACGAGGATTTTCAATCCTCTGCTCTACCGACTGAGCTATCTGGGCATTTTAAACTTTCGTTTAAAAATAAATGGTGCCGACTATCCGAGTTGAACGGATGACCTACTGATTACAAGTCAGTTGCTCTACCAACTGAGCTAAGTCGGCACACTAAAATCGTGTGCGGTGTGCACTATAATCACTTTAAAAGAGATTATCAAATAATGGTGCCCAGAGGCGGAATCGAACCACCGACACGAGGATTTTCAATCCTCTGCTCTACCGACTGAGCTATCTGGGCATAACAAAAAGCTATAAGCTTGATGTTTAAATAAATGGTGCCGACTATCCGAGTTGAACGGATGACCTACTGATTACAAGTCAGTTGCTCTACCAACTGAGCTAAGTCGGCACACTAAATCTGTGTGCTATGCACAATACTGATGCTTAGTCTTAAGCACCAATATATAAATAATGGTGCCCAGAGGCGGAATCGAACCACCGACACGAGGATTTTCAATCCTCTGCTCTACCGACTGAGCTATCTGGGCAAACTTCGGTTTTAACAGGAAAACCTCAACGGATTTTCAATACAACTTCCACAGTGCTCTACCGACTGAGCTATCTGGGCGTGCGGCGTATTAAACGGGTTTTGCCTTCTCAAGTCAACTATTTTTTGAGGATTCTATCTGTTTGCACAGTTTTCAATCAAGATTGCTGTTTTTAATGGTTTTTAGACTATTTATTCAACAAACTTATGCGCTTTTACAACGTCTTATGTTTTTAATCAATTTCCTAGTCTAAAAACGTGGTGAATTTTTCTTCATTGATGGTAGGATTATCTAATTATCAAGAATATACCTACTATTGCAGTATAAATTGTTGGATTAAAGCTATGCGAAGTAAATCAACTTCTCCTGTAAAAGGCCTGTTACCGCTTTTTATTATTACGAATCTTGTTATCACACTTTTAGCAGTTACTGCTCTAGCTTTTTACCCTTCCAACAATTCTGAAAAACAAACATCACAACCCAAACTCACCGCATCACAAGTTGCATCTCAGTTATCAGCTCCTTTAATAAGCGCATTAACAATGCCAGGACAAGATAAAGTAAAAGAGGTATTAGATGTTAGTTTGTTGCTAAACAATAATTTTGATTACTACTTATACCGGTATGAAGTAAATGGTGATGTCTCACTGGTGTTTGCAAGTAATCAAGAGCGAATTGATGCAAGTAAAGTTAATCAGCAACTCGAACAAAACATGCTTGTTCATACTGTGCTTGAGTTTAACGACCAACCAGTCGGCGAGCTTATAGTTAAACAGCATCCAACTGAACAACCTGTAGTTCAATCAGCTGGGGTTTCATATGCTTTAGCCGCTTTAGCTGTATTAGCGCTGATAATTTTGTCAATTGCGATGAGTATATTTATCAATAAACGTTTTACTAAAAGTAGCGGCTCTTTAAGCCAAGAGTTAATTGCGATCACGAATAATGCTGACTACAACACGCATGTTACAGAGAATCTTGAGTTCGGATTAGATATTGTTGCTGAAAATATCAATCAATTGCTGAGAAAGGTTCAATCCGCAATTAAAGAAAATAAAGCAGCGCAAGCCGATCTGCAAAAACTACAAAGCGGCCTAGAAACAGAAGTACACAACAGAACTCTCGCGCTTGAACAAGCAACTTTAAAAGCAGAACAAGCGAATGAGACCAAAACAACCTTTTTAGCAACCATGAGTCACGAAATTCGCACACCGATGAATGGTGTGATTGGTACCATTGATTTACTTCGCCAAACTGAGCTTGATGGTGCCCAGCACAGGCTAAGTACTATTATCCGTGATTCTGCGTTTTCTTTGTTAGGTATTTTAGACGATATTCTCGATTTCTCGAAAATTGAGGCAGGTAAGCTTAATATAGATAATATTCCATTTTCTGTTTCGGATACTGTTGAAGAAGTAGCTCGCGTTCTGTCATCAGTTGCAAAAAAACGAAACCTTGAACTTGAACTTGCTATAGCACCCGATATTCCCACAAACTTAATCGGCGATACCGTTCGAGTTCGTCAGGTACTCTATAACCTATGTAGTAATGCTATTAAGTTCACAAGCACAGATGAAAACAAAAAAGGTCATGTAAAAATATCTGTTGAGGTTGCTCAGAACACAACCGATCATTACACATTGCGTTTTACTGTTTCTGATAATGGTAAAGGAATGACGCAAGCCCAGCTTCGTGAAATTTTTGACCCCTTTATTCAAGCCGAAGGCTCTATTACTCGAGAATATGGTGGTACCGGTTTAGGATTATCAATTTGTAAAAGCTTAACAGAACTTATGTTGGGCAGTATTTCTGTTAGTAGTGACTTAGGTATTGGTAGTGAATTTGTTGTCGATTTACCATTTAGCACCGAAGGTAAAGTAGATCTCGCCCACAGACATACAATGAAAGGCCATCGTGTTGTTGTGGTAACACAACATAGTGGCCGTAAAGCTTTGCTTGCCCGTTATTTATCTTTTATGGGAGCGACTCATGTTTTTGCCGATAGCAATGATTTAATAGAGGCGGAACAAGATAACGAAAACATTATCTGGATCCTCGATGGTATAGAGGGAATGGAGGATATTAACTATATCTTGCGCCGTTTACTCTACACACTAGAAGATAATAACCAGCAAGTTATCGTGTTGAGTAAATTAGATGAAGCGGCGGTAAATCATAAAAATATCTTCTACTTAAATGCGTCACCATTTTGTAAGTCAAACTTCATGATGTCGCTGTTAGTGGCTGCGGGTTTACACACACCAAAACAAGTTGTCTCAACCAAATCTTTCAATGATTACTTGAGCGTTGACCAAGCTCGTGACGAAAACAAACTCGTGCTTTTAGTAGAAGATAATGTGCTAAACCAGCAAGTGTTAACAGATCAACTTCACTTGTTAGGCTATGGTGTTGAGCTTGCTGAAAATGGCGAAAAAGGTCTTAATATATGGCGAGCAGGCCATCACTCAATTATTTTAACTGATTTGCACATGCCAAAAATGTCAGGGTACGACATGGTTGAAAAGATCCGCAATGAAGCTTCTCAACTCGAAGACATTAATGCTCAACCTTACATAATTGCTATCACAGCAAACGCTCTTAAAGGCGAAAAAGAGCGCTGTTTAAATGTAGGAATGAATGACTATATAACAAAGCCTGTTGAGTTAAATGTACTTGAAGCCGCACTTCATAAATGTGCTTATAAAGCTAACCCTGAAGAGGTGAAACTGGCCCCGCCTAAACCTGCTATCCCTATTGATATGAGCGTATTATCTAAATACGTAAATAATGATGAAGCTAAAAAGCTACGCTTTTATAAAATGTATTTAGAGCAAAGTAATCAACTTAGCCGTGAAGTAAATGCAGGGGTTATCGAGCTTGATCTTGAGAAAATAATAAACTCATGCCACCAGTTAAAATCTATCTCAAAAACGATAGGTGCAATGAAAGTCGCTGAGTTAGCTGAACAATTTGAACATCGCTGTAAAAATGAAGACCCTACAAGTGATGAATTAATTGAGCTTAGAGATAATTATGAAATTGAATACTCTAAAGTCGCTCAATATATAAAAGAGCAAATACAAAAAGCCGAACAAGAATGACAAATAGTACTTATCAAAAAAGGGCCATAACGGCCCTTTTTACTTTATTTTCTTGGTTTATTTTTCTGGTGGACGGTAGCCTTCGATTTCTACGTCTTTACCTTCAAATAAGAAACCGACCATTTGCTCTTCTAAAAAAGCACGGTGCTCTGGGTCCATCATGTTTAAATGCTTTTCGTTAATCAGCATCGTTTGCTTGTGTTGCCATTGGCCCCACGCTTCTTTACTGATGTTGTTGAAAATCTTTTCACCAAGCTCACCTGGGTAAAGTTGGAAGCCTAAGCCTTCAGCTTCTTTTTGTAACTTTTGACAAAATACTGTACGTGCCATAATTGCTCTCTACTCTTATTGCGTGATGCTATTGTAATCTATTGTGCTTAATTGTTTAACCAGCTTTTTCGTTGGCGCTGCAAGGCCAACTTCAACGGACTCATCAAGCGGATACCAAACCAGTTGTCGCTCATTGATAAGATCTGGAATATTTGGCAATGTTAAAACATGCGGATTAATAGTCAGTTCAAAATGCGAAAACACATGGGTAAAGGCTTCAAGTGCCTGCGTATTTGCAGTTAAACCGTGCTGAGCTAAAAATGTTTCTAGTTCAGTTAATTCGCTAAACTCAAAAAAGCCAAACAAGCCGCCCCATATTCCAGAGCTCGGGCGTTTTTCCATAAGTACTTTATTGTCACAGGCTAGGATCAGCTGATGACATGACTTTTTAGGCACTGCCTTTTTCGGTTTTGAATGTGGGAACTCTTTAACTTTGCCTTCATTAAAAGCAAGGCATTTACTATTTAAAGGGCACGGCTCACAATCAAATTTACTACGCGAACAAAGGCTTGCACCTAAATCCATCATTGCCTGATTAAACTCAGTGACCGACTCTTTAGGGGTTAATTGCGATGATAATGACCAAAGCTGGTTTTCGACCTTTTTCACCCCATACCAGCCTTCAATCATAAAAAAGCGCGCCAGTACTCGTTTTACATTACCGTCTAGAATTGGGTGATGTTGGCCAAGCGATAAAGACAAGATAGCCCCTGCAGTAGAGCGACCAATGCCCGGCAAGTCCATCACCTCTTCAAGTGTGGTTGGAAATTGCCCTTGGTATTTATCACGAACTATTTTTGCTGTTTTATGTAAGTTGCGTGCACGAGCGTAATAGCCAAGGCCAGTCCAGTGGTGCAACACCTGATCTTCATCCGCATTTGCAAGCGCAATGATGTCAGGAAAGCTTTGCATAAACTTTTCAAAGTAAGGAATAACAGTTACGACTTGAGTCTGCTGCAGCATGACCTCAGAGATCCATACCTTATAAGGGGTTTTATTTAACTGCCATGGAAGAGTTTTACGGCCGTGAAGGTGATACCAGTCAACCACTTGGTTTGCAAACCAAGTTGACTCCTTATTGCTTAAATTCAAAATAACATCTTTACTTGCTGAAGCTCATTGCGGCCAAGTCTATTGCAGTTAGTTAGGCCAAGCAAGTCGAACAGACTCCGCCTTGCCTAAATAACCCACATATGGCTGCAAAATTAATCTCGAAAGATAAACAGGTTCTTACTATTGTACTCAAGGCGCAGGTCAGGGATAATACGCAACCTTTTTCTATAGTCAGTGTTTTTTATCAGGCCAAATTATATGAATGACTCAAGTAACCCAAACCTCGAGCAAGCAAAGCAAGAGGGTAAATATATCCGCACGATTCGTAGTTTCGTTAAGCGCGAAGGTCGCCTAACAAAGGGCCAAGCAGCCGCCATCGAAAAGTGTTGGCCAACAATGGGCCTTGAGCATAAAAATGGTATGCTCGATCTAAAAGAAGTATTCGGTAACGATAACGATGTCGTACTAGAAATCGGCTTTGGTATGGGTAAATCACTGGTTGAAATGGCTAAAAACGCACCTGAGCTTAACTTTATTGGTATTGAAGTTCATCGCCCTGGTGTTGGCGCTTGTTTAATGGACGCTGACGAAGCAGGGATCACCAACTTACGTGTATTCGAGCATGATGCAGTTGAAGTGCTTGCTGATTGTATTGCTGATGAGAGTTTATCTAAACTGCAATTATTTTTCCCTGATCCATGGCATAAAAAGCGTCACCACAAGCGTCGTATCGTGCAGCCTGAGTTTGCGCAAAAACTACGTAGCAAATTAAAAATTGGTGGTGTTTTTCACATGGCGACTGACTGGGAAAACTATGCCGAGCATATGCTTGAAGTAATGCAAGTTGTTGAAGGTTACAAAAACCAATCAGAAACCAATGATTACGTTCCTCGCCCAGATTCACGTCCATTGACAAAATTTGAGCAACGCGGTCATCGCTTAGGTCACGGCGTATGGGACTTGATGTTTGAGCGTACTAAGTAATAAAAGGTAAAAGCAGCATGAGTAAGTTAACCAACCCAAGTTTATTATTGCTTCGAAATGAAGACGAACTTGTTGGCCAGTCGATTTTAGTGGTTAACTTTGAGCAAGATGGCTTTTTACGCGAACTTAAAACGCTAAACCCAGACGCAAAAATTACTGCGTTCAGTTATAACCACGCTAATGCCATGTATGCCAGCAAAATTGCAGGTGTACATGCTGTGGTTGATCACACTATTCCAAATGGTAACTACGATTTAGTTATCTATTACTACCCAAAAGCTAAGCCAGAGGCACTAATGTGCCTTGATAATATCCGTGCTGTTTGCCAGCAAGATGCTCAGCTTTTTGTGGTTGGTGAAAATAAAAGCGGCGTTAAATCAGCAGAGAAACAACTAAAAGACTACTGTGGCTTTAGTAACAAAATCGATAGTGCTAAGCATTGTATTTTGTATATGTTCTCTGAGCTTACGTTAAATGATAACTTCGATATCAGCCGCTATCACAAACAATTCCAAGTTAAAGCTGGTGATGTTGAATTCACTGCTATCAGTGTACCAGGGGTATTTAACCACGGTGCTCTTGATGTTGGTACCGCGGTACTACTTAACCATGCCCCTTCTATTAACAAGGGAAAAGTGCTCGATTTTGCTTGTGGGGCAGGCATAATTGCCACCTACTTAGGTTTAAAGCAGCCTGAGCTAGAATTTGTTTGTAGCGATGTAAGTGCCCTTGCAACTTACGCTACAGAACAAACACTGGCACTAAATAATCTCAAAGGTGAAGCCATATTAAGTGATGGTTTAGCAAGCATTGAGGGTAAATTTGATTTAATTATCAGTAACCCGCCTTTCCACACGGGTATTGCCACAGACTACACCATTGCCGAGGCCTTTCTAAGCTCTGCAAAGCAGCACTTGAGTAAGCAAGGAAAATTGACCATTGTTGCTAACAGCTTCTTAAAATATCCACCCATTTTAGAAGCGCAATTTGGCCAGTACAGCACCGATTTTAAAAATACTAAATTTGCCGTTTACTCAGCTTCATAACAATTTGTAAAATAGCTTATTCATAACAAAAATATTTTATTAAATATTTAGTTACTTTTTCTGTTTTTGCTAGACTTAATTTTTAATAACAATATAAAAAGATTGGCCTTCTATCGCGCATGTCACTATTTTCGGCACAAACAAGTATTCGTAAAGCGTTGGCAAATGCGGTCATGCTCGTCACTGCGCTATGCCTATCTTTGTCGATTTCGATATCGACTTATCTTGACGTTAAAGAACAAAAAGCGTTAATAGTTGACAAAATCACCCTACTTGCAGAAATCATTGCCTACAATGCGCAAGTAACAGTGCTTTTTGATGATAATGAAACAGAAGCAGAGCGTTTAAAACTATTTGAATCTGTGCCTATGATCAAAAATGTGCACATTTATGCTATTGATGAGTTATCAAATAAGCCTAAATTCTTTAGTAGTTTTAACGCAATAAGAACCCCTCCAGTACCAATTAAAGTTAATAATATTGATGAGCTATTAGAACCTCAATTTAAAAACAAAGCGATAGAGCTAATAAAACCTATTGTTTATGAAGGTAATACGATTGGCTATGCCTATGTCCGTGGTGACTTAGAAAGACTAAACCAATATATTAACAAGAAGATTTTTATCGATATTTTGTTGACTCTTTTTGTCTTGGTTATTGTGTATTTTGTTTCTAGACGCATTCAAAAACGCATAGCAAGCCCAATCGATAATTTGAGTAACCTGCTGCAAGACGTATCTAGAAACCACAACTACGAAACACGTGCGCAAAAAACCAATGTTGACGAGATCAATCAACTAGCTAATAGCTTAAATATCATGCTTGCCCGTACTCAAAAGCAGATTGAGCGCCATGAAAATGACAAGCAAGAAATTAAGCAACTGAACCAAAGCCTTGAAGAAAAAGTAAATCAGCGCACAATCGCCCTACGAGAAGCGAATCAAGAGCTACTCAATACCCTTGAGCGAATGCATCAATATCAAAACCAAATTGTAGAAAATGAAAAAATGGCCTCTCTTGGCCAAATGGTCGCAGGCGTTGCCCATGAAGTTAACACGCCGATTGGTTTAGGTATCACAGGTTCAACATTACTTCGCGATAAACTTGCAGAAATAAACAGTTTATTTGAGCAAAAAACCTTAACCTCATCACACCTAAAGCGTTTCATAGATGATGGTATTGAAAACCTCGACTTAATTTATCGAAACCTTAACCGTGCAGCAGAATTGGTTTCTAGCTTTAAAAAAGTAGCTGTGAATCAAGATGTAGAAATGAGTACCAAAATAAATCTGCATGACTTATTAAGTGATGTAATTATGTCGATGCGCTCAGAAATACAATACCGCAACCCAAAAATCATTATCAATTGTAATAGTAACTTTAGTATCGAAACTAAATCTGGACCGTTACAACAAGTATTACAGCAACTTTTAAGCAATTCTGTTATTCACGGCTTTACTGATGATATTGGCAACGAAGTTAGATTTGACGTTGAACGTAATGAGAGCAGCCTTATTATCGATTACTATGACAATGGTATTGGTGTTGATAAATCAATTAAGAAGCGTATTTTTGATCCTTTTGTCACCACTAAGCGAGGTGAAGGCGGAAGCGGTTTAGGTATGCACCTAGTTTACAACCTTGTAACCCAAGCACTTGGAGGAACGATTGTATATGATGAGCTTAATCAAGAAGGCGTGCACTTTATAATCACACTACCTTTGCATGAAGGTGACATGTGATGCGTTGGGTGTGTTATTTAGTCGTTCTTTTGCTTAGTGTGAACTCTGCTTTCGCAAAGTCACCAGAGCAAGTTAAGTCTGCATTTTTATATCAGATTGCCAAGTTCACCAAGTTTGATGATCAAGTAGATCCTCCCCCTGTTACATTTTGTTTTTACGATTTAGAAAATGGTCCGGGCTCGTATCTTAAAGAGAAAAATGAACTGCAAATTAACAAAAAACCAATCAAAGTAATTTTAGTGAAAAAAACTCAGCAAATTTCTGAACTTTCTCAAGTTTGTGATATCACATACATTGATGAAACATTAGAAAATGATATACTTCCACTTTGGACCGATACAATTTCATTAAATACTTTAACAATAGGCGAAAGTATTAGTTTTTTAGAAAATGGCGGTATAGCCTCTCTGGTTCAAGAAGGAAATAAAATCCGACTGTATATCAATAAGCAGCACGTATTGCAGCATAACTTTAAAGTGCAATCTCGATTGTTAGCTATGGCTAAGTTTTATCCAAATTGATTTTACTTGTTAACAATTGGATCTAATCCTATAATCTCTAGTATTCGGTTTTGCTTGATAATACCGAATTTTTGTAAATAAAATTTCCGAAAAGGTTAATATACAATGCAAACGCCAGTCATTCTGATCGTAGAGGATGAAGACGTAACTCGACTAAACCTCGTTAGTTTATTTGAAGCTGAAGGTTACAAAGTTATTGAAGCCATTGATGGCGATGATATGCATGACAAGCTTACAAATAATGATGATGTGAACCTTGTAGTTATGGACATCAACCTACCAGGTAAAAACGGGCTAATCTTAGCACGTGAACTTCGTCAAAAACGAAACGTGGGTTTAATTTTCTTAACAGGTCGTGACAACGACGTTGATCGCATTTTAGGTCTAGAAATTGGTGCTGATGATTACATCACAAAACCATTTAACCCGCGCGAGCTAACTATCCGTGCTCGTAACCTAATTTCGCGCACAGCTTTAGGCGGCGAAGAAGCAAATATCGAAACAAATGGTGTTATTACATTTAACGGTTGGGAACTTGATGAAAACAGCCGTTGTTTAACATCTCCAAGTGGTGACGCTAAACGTTTACCTAAAGGTGAATATCGTGCGCTACGCTTAATGCTTGACTCACCGGGCCGTATTTTCAGCCGTGAGCAATTAATCAAGCACATGACTGGCCGTGAGCTTCGCGCTAACGACCGTACTGTAGACGTAACAATTCGTCGTATCAGAAAACACTTTGAAAGCGATAACAGCACATCTGAACTAATCAGCACCATCCATGGTGAAGGCTATCGTTTCATCGGTAAAATCGACAGCTAATTAGAATTAATTTTCTAGTTGTTGTAAAAATAATTGGAGGGCTTCGCGCCCTTCATTTATTTTAACTGCTAGTTCATCAAGCCACTTTTGTAACTCTTCACTACTTTCTTCAAGCGCTCCATGCTCCATCTTCTTAGCGTGTAACTGAACATCGTTTAAGCCTACAGAACCAGCTGCGCCTTTTAATTTATGCGCCACCGATTTGTACTCTTCTCTATCATCTGCTGCTAACGCATCTGCAAGCTCAGTTTGATACTGTGGGTTTAGCTTATTAAACAGCTCACAACTACGGTTGAAGATAGTTAACCCCATTGAACCAACAAAGTCTTCAATGGTTTCAATATCAAGTAACTCAACGCGGATACCTGACAAATCTTTGACTGACACTGGCTTGATTGTTTCTGACTGAGAACTTTTTTGTTGTTTAATATCAAACAGCTCACCAAGCATTTTATCAAGCTTGGTTGTATTAATTGGCTTCGCAAGCGCGCCTTGAATGTTAATACCAGCAAGCTCTTCTTCAGCACTACGCACGTTAGCAGTTAAGGCAACGATTGGTAGGTTATCAAAGTGCTCATCGTCACGAATTTGGCGAGCAACTTCATCACCGTTGATATCTGGCAATTGCATATCAAGTAATACGAGGTCTAAGTCATCTTCTGTGTAGACAAACGACAGCGCATCTTCACCGGTTTCAGCCCAAATAACTTCGTGACCACGCTGCTCAAGTAAATTTGTGGCAATTTCAGCGTTAAGCGGGACATCTTCAACAAGTAGAATGTTTAAACTACGAACCGCATAATTTTGCTCTGTAGGCGCAATGCAGAGTTTAAGTGGGATCTCTACCACAAAAACGCTGCCCTCACCTTCTGTGCTGCTTACATGTATTTCACCTTTCATCGCAGTAACCAGTGCTTTTGTTACTGCAAGCCCAATACCTGAGCCAATAGCATTGGTGCCATTGATGTCTGGTGCTTTGTAGTACATGTCAAAAATACGGTGTAGTTGTTCTTGCGGGATCCCCTGACCGGTATCACTAACACGCATCACTAACCAAGGGCCATCTGGGCGATTTTCACGAATACATTCAAGCTCAACATGACCTTGCTGTGTAAACTTAACGGCATTATTTATTAAGTTCCACACAACTTGACGTAACCGAGTTGGGTCAAGCGATGCATACACATCCAACGTGCCTTTTCGTTTGATATTGAAATCAAGACTCTTTTGTTCAGCAATTAGGCCAGCAAAGTTAACAACATCATTGATAAAGTCAGCTACATTTACTGAGTCAGTAACGATATCTAGCTGCTCACGGTCAATTTTATCTAAATCAATAATATCGTTAAAAATATTTCCAAGGGTTTCAGCACTCGAAAACACTGTGTTACACCAGCTACGCTGCTGTTTATCAAGCTCAGTATCAAGCAACATACGTGTTAAGCCTACAATGCCATTCAAAGGCGTTCTAAGTTCATGGCTCAATGTGGCAATAAACTTCCCTTTGTCTTTATAAGCTGCTTCAAGGGCTTGAGCCGCCTCTTTACGGCTGGTGATATCACGGCCGAAAGCGAGCAAACCAATATACTCCCCTTTTTCGTTAATAAACGGCAATTTACGCATTTCAAACCAGCGCTTTTCACCATTAACGGGATATTCAACATCAAGCGTTAGGGCTTGATGCGTTTGCGATACTTTTTTGTCGGTGCGCAGTACTTCAGGTAAGTAATTACTTGGGTAGATTTCCTCTACACTTTTGCCAATTAACTCTTCGCCACTTTTTCCAATCACTTGCTCAAACATTTTATTACAGCCAGCAAAGACGCCGTTGTTATCACGGTAATAAAATAAATCAGGAGAGGAGTCGACAATTGAGCGCAATAACATACCTTGTTGGGCTAATTCTTGTTGAGTTTTCTTGCGCTCAGCGATTTCACGTCTGAGCTCTTCAATTGCTCTGTGCTTAGCGTGAAACGCCATTTTACGCTCATCAATCTCTTCATTTAAGCGACTGATATTGTCTTTTAACGTTTGGTTTAATAGTTTTTCTTGCTTAGTGGCGCTATCTAAATAGCTATATGATGCTTCGAGCTGGCGAATTGAATTTAGCAGTACCGAAATCAAAATTGGCGATACAACTGCGGTAAAAAACATCACCGCTAAAACATCTACCAAGGTGACAGTACCCACTGCAACATAATAAAACATGCAAGATAAAATCAGCGACATCACTAATAATAAGGCATAGCAAGCCGCAGCGGTCTTAAATTCACCGTATTTAGAAATAAAGCTTGAGAGTGTGCGAGCCCACGGACTCATAGAAGAATCAATCATATATTAAAGCTTAGGCACATAATCGAAAAAAACAGCATAGCTAATTTTATCACTAATCCTTTAGAAATATTCACATTGTGCGATAAACATATAATTTTTTCACGTATGGCACTTCTTTTTATATTTTTTCATGTAAAATATCGCGCTTTATTAATTGCAAAGAATGAGTATTACCATGCAAACCACAATGCCAGATATTGCTGATACGGCCCCAGCGTTAAAAACGGGTAAGTTAGACTGGGTTGGCATGGGTGAAATTGAACTACCTTTCATTTTTGAAACTCGTAACCAAGCCCCAGTAAATGTAATTGCTAAAGCACGCGCCTTTGTTAATTTACATAAAGAAGATGCCAAAGGCATTCATATGTCGCGTTTATTTTTGGCGCTTGATACCTTATCAACCGAGCAACAAGTTAATCCCCAAACCCTTGCTCAAGCACTTGATGCCTTTATCAGTAGTCATGATGACCTAAGTGACCAAGCACAGATCGAGTTTAAATTTGAGCTGCCTTTGCGCCGCAAATCACTATTAAGTGGTAAAGTGGGCTGGAAAAACTACCCTATCCACTTAATCGCTAAAATAAACCAAGGTGTATTAAGCTTTGAATTAATGGTTGATGTGACCTACTCGTCAACATGCCCATGCTCAGCGGCCCTTGCACGACAACTAATTCAAAATGCATTTAGCGAAAAGTTTGCAGAGCAAGATATTGATAAGCAGACTGTTTTAGAATGGCTGGGCACAACAGATGGCATTGTGGCTACACCACACTCACAGCGCTCAATTGCAAACGTCAAAGTAAAGCTCGACAGCGAAATTGATAGTTTTGATGTGGTTGGCCTGATTGATGCTTTAGAAGCAGAGCTTAAAACGCCTGTGCAAGCAGCCGTTAAACGTGAAGACGAGCAAGAGTTTGCCCGCTTAAATGGTCAAAACCTAATGTTCTGCGAAGACGCTGCACGTAAAATTAAAGGCTTACTCGAAGAGCAAAATTACGCAGATTACTGGCTACAAATAAACCACTACGAATCACTTCATGCCCACGATGCAGTGGCAATTGCTGTTAAAGGAATTGATGGCGGCTACACGGCTTAAAAAATTCAGGTGACTCCGCACACTTAGGCACACTAATTGCTAATTATTTTGAGTGTCAATTTGTTGTTGTGGAGTTACCATATGGAATTCGCTTTATTATCAATTTTAGTTTTAGTCGTAGTAGCCTCTGTTGTTGCGTCAAAGTTTACCGATGAAGGCGGAAACCCTTATCCTTTCACTCGTAAGCAAAGTGTTTTTACGCAAGTAGAGAGTGCATTTTTACATCTTCTTGAACGTGCCGTTGGCGATCAATACAAAATCGTGAGTCGCGTTAAACTCATTGATTTAATTGACTGCAAACAAGGCTTGTCTGTTAAAGCTAAACGCGCAGCTATTGCCAAAGCAAAAAATAAGCAACTAGATTATGTACTAATCGACAAAGACAAACTTACCATTGTTGCCGCTGTTGATTTAGTTAATAACACTAACCGCGATGGCCATAAAGCTCAGCGTGATTGGTTTGTAAGTGGCGCATTAGAAGCCGCGGGTATTCCTCATATTCGTATGAAAGTAAAATCAGGATATCAACCAAGAGAAGTACGTGATGCAATCATGTTCAAGCTTGGTAAGCCTGCGGCAGCACCAATTAGACCAACGCGAAATCGCGTAACTAAGCCAGCTGTATTATCACCATCACAAGCAAAAGCACATTCAACAGCTACAGCACTTGCTGAAATATAAGCTGTCATAAATTTGGCGAAAGCAGACTTTAGGTCTGCTTTTTTGTTTTTCCGCTAGCTGATTCTCGTAACCATACCTGGTTGCGTATATAATCTCGGTATTCAATCTAAGGAATCAAATATTATGCACGTTGGTATTATTGGCGCGATGGAGCCAGAAGTAAAAATTTTACGCGAAGCAATGGCAAACCCAAGCACTATGACTAAGGCTGGCTTTACATTTTACACGGGTGAATTAGCGGGTAATAAAGTTACTTTAGTACAGTCAGGTATTGGTAAAGTTGCATCTGCTGTTGCAACAACACTGCTTATCGATAATTTTAGCCCTGATTGTGTGATCAACACAGGCTCTGCAGGTGGTTTTGAGCCATCATTAAACGTTGGCGATGTAGTTATCTCATCAGAAGTACGTCATCATGACGTAGACGTTACTGCATTTGGCTACGAAATCGGTCAGGTGCCACAGATGCCAGCAGGCTTTGCTGCACACCCTAAATTGATTGAAGCGGCTGAGCAAAGCGTAAGTCAAATTAGTGATGTTAAGACCATGATTGGTCTAATCTGTACAGGTGACTCATTCATGTGTGACCCAGTACGAATTGAAAAAACTCGCGCTGAATTCCCAACTATGCTTGCAGTTGAAATGGAAGGCGCAGCAATTGCACAGGCTTGCCACGTATTAGAAACACCATTTGTTGTTATTCGTTCAATGTCTGACATAGCAGGCAAAGAATCACCGCAATCATTTGAAGAGTATATCGAAACTGCATCTATCAACTCATCAAAAATGGTTGTTGCTCTTTTAGAGAAGCTGACGTCGGTGAGTTTATAAGGTGATTACAAATATTGTTCAAAACCATTTGGACATTATTGTATTTTTTGTAGCGCTCATTGCTGAGCGCTTTTTTCCTTTGGTTAGTTGGTATCATCCTAGTACCTTTTTAAGCGTTATTTTTTCTGCTCTTGGTGAGCGTTTATACAGCCCTTCTAACCCCAAAAGTTATCAGTATTTAGCATCAACCTTGGCATTCACCTTCACTGTGTTAGTTATAGTGACACTGGTTGTACTTTTTTTAGAATTTGCTTTTTATCCTGAGTTATTAAACGGCTTAATTTTGTATTTATTACTAAGTAGTCGTGCCCAAGAGAAAAAATCACTGCGGATAGCAAGATTAGTTAAGCTAAATCAAAAAGCGACAGCAAGAGAGCTACTTACAAGCCTTGTTGCTCGTGATGTTTCACGTTTATCGGCTCCTGGAATTTGTAAAGCCACCATGGAGTCACTGGTGCTGCAAAGTGCGCGGCATTATTTTGCCGTTATTTTCTTTTATATAATTGGCGGCGCTATCCTTGCTTTGGTTTATCGCTTACTCACTTTAATGCATCAAGCATGGCGTAAGAATCGTAAGCCAAATAACCCGTTTTTAACTACCATTGCTAAATTACTGTTTGTATTAGAGTGGTTACCCATTCGATTATTGGCTTTAACGATTGCTACAAGCAATGCCAGCAAGCAGAGTTTTCATTATATTAAGCACTATGGAAGACACTTTTATCAAACTAATACAGGCTGGCTATTAAGTGTGACCTCTGCGGCATTACAAGTGCAATTAGGCGGTCCGGCGCTATATCAAGAAGAGCGATTTAATAAGATGCGTGTAGGTACCGACCGTTTACCAAATGCTGATGATATTGCCGCTTTAGTGAATCGTTTAAACCAAGCGAAAGCATTTTGGTTACTGCTGATAGTCGGGATTGAAGTAATTAGCCTATTCACAAACTAATCAAAATATAAGCACAAAAAAACCAGCCGTAGCTGGTTTTTTATTTCTATTAGCTTGATTAAGCTAAGGTGATTTTAGCAAACTTACGCTTACCTACTTGGTAAATCTGAGTTGTGCCTTTTGCAACTTCAAGCTTAGTATCCGTTACTTTTTCTTCACCATTTAATTTAACTGCACCTTGCTTGATCATACGCATCGCTTCTGAGGTACTTGCAACAAGATTAGCTTCTTTTAGTAAGTTAGTGATAAACACAGTGTCTTCAGCGATAGTAACTGTCACTTCAGGGATCTCATCTGGTAATGCATTTTTTTGGAAACGCTTGATGAAATCTTGATGAGCACCTTCGGCTGCTTCTTCACTGTGGAAACGTGCAATCAGTTCTTTCGCTAATTCAATCTTGATGTCGCGCGGGTTTGCACCATCAGCAACACGCTGCTTAAGAGCTGCAATTTCTTCGATTGATAATGCACTTAATAAGTCATAGTAACGCCACATTAGCTCATCGCTAATAGACATCACTTTACCAAACATATCGTTCGGCTCATCAGTAATACCAATATAGTTACCTAATGACTTAGACATCTTTTGAACGCCATCGGTACCTTCAAGCAGTGGCATCATAAGCACTGTTTGTGGCTTTTGGCCTTCGTCTTTTTGTAGTTCACGACCCATTAGTAAGTTAAAGCGTTGGTCTGTACCGCCAAGCTCAACATCAGCTTCTAATGCAACTGAGTCCCAACCTTGTACCAGTGGATATAAAAATTCGTGGATAGCAATTGATTGACCGTTGGCATAACGCTTTTTAAAGTCATCACGTTCTAGCATACGTGCTACTGTTTGACGCGCAGCCAGTTTAATCATACCTGCCGCACCTAAGTTCTCCATCCAAGTAGAGTTGAACGCAACAGTTGTTTTAGCAGGATCGAGGATCTTAAATACTTGCTCTTTATATGTTTCAGCGTTGGCTAAAACATCTTCACGAGTTAACGGTTTACGTGTTACGTTTTTACCCGTTGGATCACCAATCATACCGGTGAAATCACCGATTAAGAAAATCACTTCGTGACCTAGGTCTTGGAAGGTTTTCATTTTGTTGATAAGAACTGTATGACCTAAATGCAGATCAGGCGCAGTTGGATCGAAACCCGCTTTGATCTTAAGTTTCTTACCTGACTTTAGTTTTTCAACTAATTCGTCTTCAATTAATATCTCTTCTGCACCGCGTTTTATCTCAGCTAGAGCGGTTTGTAAATCCACTGTGTATTACTCCAAAAATTCAGCTACCGGGGCGTGGTGGCCTGTCAGGGTTATAATTATAGAGCTAAAAACTTTAAAATTTAGCTAGTTAGCATCAAAAGAGTGACACTAAAAAAAGCCTAACTTAAATAGTTTAAGAAACAGCCCTGCAGGCAGCGCGCATGATTGTTCTTTATACCGCGTTATTGCATTTTATTGAAGGTACTTTAGTTAACTAACAGCAAATTAGTTTAACTGACGACACATGCTGCAAATTCAACCAAAAAAGTTTAACGCGCAGGCCAATTCTAGCGCAAATTAGCGCCAGTTTAAATCTACAAAACACTGGTATTTGCGCTATTTTAGGTATATCCTGCAATATTAGTAATTAATTTTCTTGACAGCAGAAAAGGCACGTTATGGTTCATGTAGTGCACAAACTCCCCAAAAAACACAAACTGCTCATTCTAGGTTTGGTTTCTGCTATTGCCGGCTTGGCACTTTTGCCTTCTGAAAAAGCCACCGCCTCAAAGGATAACAGTGCAAACGCACTTGAAATTGGTAAACGCTACGAATTACAAGTTAAAGTTGATGATAACGAAAAACTAACTGAACTAAATTCGGAGCAAGCAGCAGCAAAACTTCCAGAATACGAGCTTGTTGATCATGAAGTTCGCAATGGCGATAATTTAGCTCTTATTTTTAAGCGCGCGGGCTTCTCAGCGCAAACTCTGCACAAACTAGTTAACACAAACGCTGAAACGCGCAAGTTAACAAAAATTCATCCGGGTGAAATTTTAAGTTTTGCAACCGCCGAAGATGGCTCATTAGCGCAGCTTCGTTATGTAATTTCAAAAACAGATACCTTATACGTTACATTAAATGACGAAGGTAACTACGATACATCAATCGACAGCAAAGAAATTGAAACCCTCAGCAAGTCTGCCGGTGGTGAAATCAGCAACAGCTTCTGGACATCGGGTATTGCCGCAGGTTTAAGCGAGCGTCAAATAATGAACTTTGCCGATATTTTTGGTTGGGATGTCGACTTTGCAAATGATATTCGTAAGGGTGACCAATTCGGTCTAATCTACGAAACCCACTATGTTGATGGTGAATACATTGGTGATGGTAAAATCATTGCAGCAGAATTCATAAACCAAGGTGAACGTTATACAGCGATTCGCCATACTGATGGTAACTTCTATACGCCTGAAGGCCGTAGTATGAAAAAAGCTTTCTTACGCGCGCCTGTTAACTTTAAATATATTAGCTCAAGCTTCAACCCTCGCCGTTTACACCCTGTAACTAAAACTGTTAAGCCGCATAATGGTATTGATTATGCTGCTCGCACAGGTACACCGGTAGTTTCATCGGGTAATGGTAAAGTGATTAAAGCGGGTTACAGCAAATACAATGGTAACTACGTATTTATTAGCCACGGCACTCAATATGTAACTAAATACCTTCACTTGAACAAACGTCTGGTAAAAACAGGTCAAAAAGTGAAGCAGGGGCAAAAAATTGGTACGGTTGGTGCAACTGGCCGTGTAACTGGCCCACACTTACACTATGAATTCTTAGTAAACGGTGTACACCGTAATCCGAAAACGGTCAAACTACCTAAATCAGAGCCTTTACCGCGTGATGAGCTAGCTAAGTTTAAACCGATTGCTGATAACTTCTTAGCGCAATTACAACGTAACCGTGAGTTACAATTAGCGTTAAATAAGTAATTGAGTAAACATTAAAAAAGCCGCTTCAATGATGAAGCGGCTTTTTAGTGCCTGCCACAAAATCAGCCTTAATGACCTTTATTCTCTTCAATAATTGAAAGCAAGTATGAGCTTGCGCAGGCGCGATTCATGCCTGAAATAAAACACAACACAGAAGCTATTATTACCTTAATAAAACATAAATAAGTTGAATAATTAGCGAAATCATCACCAGTGGCCAAATGTACTTTGCGTATTTTGTAGCGCCATCAAGCCCCATTTTAGACTGATACTTTTCAAGTAGCGGTATTAGAATAACCAAGGCAACAAAAAGGCATAGTAAGATAATAAAGATATTCATGGTGGCTTCCTTACACAACTATCATTTAACTACAATTTCTTTAGGGTGACCCTAGTCTATAGGCAAAAAAAAGCGCAGTAAAATTACTGCGCCAGTCGGTTGGAAGTAAATCGACTTAGCCAACAATCGCTAACAAAATACCTGCTGCAACGGCACTTCCTAATACCCCTGCAACGTTTGGTCCCATAGCATGCATTAACAAGAAGTTATGCGGATTGCTTTCAAGACCTACTTTATTCACCACACGTGCTGCCATTGGTACCGCTGAAACACCCGCAGCGCCTACTAATGGGTTTATTGGCGATTTAGAGATCTTATTAAGACCTTTTGCCATAAACACCCCTGAAGCTGTACCAATCGCAAACGCTAATGCACCTAACACCAAAATACCGATAGTTTCTACCGTTAAGAACTTATCAGCAGCAAGCTTTGAACCTACCGCTAAGCCTAAGAAAATCGTGGTAATGTTGATGATTTCATTTTGTGCACTGTTACTTAAACGATCGACCACACCCGATTCGCGCATCAAGTTACCTAAGCAGAACATACCTACAAGCGGTGTTGCAGCTGGTAAAAACAAGATAGTTAAACTGAGCACCATTAAAGGAAAAATAATCTTCTCTTTTTTCGATACAGTACGAAGTTGTGGCATTTGAATTTCGCGTTCTGCTTGCGTTGTTAGTGCACGCATAATTGGTGGCTGAATAATTGGCACTAGTGCCATATATGAATAAGCCGCTACTGCAATAGCCCCAAGTAAGTCTGGTGCCAATTTAGATGCTAAGAAAATAGCCGTTGGACCATCCGCACCACCAATAATGGCAATTGCCGATGCATCTCGTAGCGTAAATTCAAAGCCAGGAATAAAGTTAAGTAGAATTGCACCAAATAAAGTAGCAAAAATACCAAACTGCGCAGCTGCACCTAACAGCAACATACGCGGATTTGCTATCAAGGCACTAAAGTCTGTCAGCGCGCCAACCCCCATGAAGATCAGAAGTGGAAACACCCCAGAATCAATCCCTATGTGATACACATAATAAAGCAGTCCACCCGGTTCAGATAAGCCTGCAGCAGGAATATTCGTTAAGATCGCCCCAAAGCCTATTGGTAACAATAGCAAGGGTTCAAAATTACGAGCAATTGCTAGATATAACAATAAGCAACCAACCGTAATCATGATCAAGGCAGGAAAGGTAAAGTTAGCGATACCTGTTGCATGCCAGAGATTTAAAAGACCATCCATTCTCTGTCTCCTACGCCAGCGCGATTAATGCATCGCCAGTGGCAACAGAATCACCTTCGGCAACTAAAACTTCAGCAACCGTGCCGGTATGTGCAGCGCGAATTTCAGTTTCCATTTTCATCGCTTCCATAATGATAACTACATCACCTTGGTTTACTGTTTGGCCTGGCTTTACTTTCACTTTGAAAATATTACCCGCCAATGGCGCGTTTAAAGTTTCGCCAGCAGACGCTGAAGCAGACTGAGGAATTAACTCACTGTCTTTTAAAGTCACCTCTTTAAGCTCACCACCTTGTGCTACAACGACATCGTAAACTTTGCCATCAACTTTAACGCTGTATTGCTCAGCTTTTACTGAGTTTGCTGCAGCTGGTTTGCTTTCTGACTTAGCAACTTCACCTGTAGGAATAGCTTCAAATGCATCAGGATTATTTCGGTTTTTAATAAACTTAAGACCAATTTGTGGAAATAATGCATAGGTAAGCACATCATCAATCACATCATCAGCAAGCTCTAAACCTTGCTCTTTAGCTTCTTTTAATAATTCAGCTTCTAGCTTCTCAAGTTCAGGTTCAAGTTTATCAGCAGGACGACAAGTAATTGCTTCTGCGCCATCTAGAACACGTTCTTGTAGCTCTTTATTCATAGGCGCTGGCGTTGCACCGTACTCACCTTTAAGTACACCAGCGGTTTCTTTGGTAATCGTTTTATAGCGCTCACCAGTCAATACATTAAGTACCGCTTGAGTACCGACAATTTGAGACGTTGGAGTAACCAGTGGAATATAGCCTAAGTCTTCACGAACACGTGGGATCTCAAGTAATACTTGATCAAGCTTATCGGCAGCACCTTGCTCTTTAAGCTGGTTTTCCATGTTAGTTAACATACCACCTGGCACTTGTGCTAATAAGATACGGCCATCAACACCTTTTAGGCTACCTTCAAAAGCAGCATATTTTTTACGAACATCACGGAAGTAAGCGGCAATTTCTTCTAGTTGGTTTAAATCTAGGCCGGTATCTCGCTCTGTGCCTTCAACAATCGACACGATTGTTTCTGTGGCGCTATGACCATAAGTCATACTCATAGATGAAATTGCGGTATCAAGCATATCGATACCTGCATCTATAGCTTTTTGGTAAGTTGCAGTACTTAATCCTGTCGTCGCGTGACATTGCATCGCGATAGGAATAGATACGGTTTCTTTTAAACCTTTGATTAACTGCTCACAATCATATGGCTTCAATAAACCAGCCATATCTTTAATACAAATAGAATGACAGCCTAGTTCTTCGAGCTGTTTCGCAAGTTTAAGCCACATATCAAGTGTGTGCACTGGGCTTACGGTGTACGAAATAGTACCTTGAGCGTGTGCGCCTACTTTAACCGCTGCTTTAATTGCAGTTTCAAGATTACGTACATCGTTCATAGCATCGAAAATTCGGAACACATCTACACCATTTTTATGGGCTCGCTCTACAAACTTTTCGACAACATCGTCTGCATAATGGCGGTAGCCTAAAAGGTTTTGTCCGCGCAATAGCATTTGCTGTTTAGTATTTGGCATTGCCGCTTTTAATTCGCGAATACGTTGCCAAGGATCTTCACCTAAATAACGGATACATGAGTCAAAGGTTGCTCCACCCCATGATTCAATAGACCAATAACCTGCACTATCAAGTTTTTCAGCCATGGGTAGCATGTCGTCTAAGCGCATACGCGTGGCCAATAAAGACTGATGAGCGTCACGCAATACTAATTCTGTAAGTTTTAATTTAGCCATGTTTAAGCTGCCCCATTATTTTTGTTTATTTCGAAATTGTGCAATTGCAGCGCTGATCGCGGCAATATGTGCCTGAGGCACACCCTGTTGAGGTTGAATTTTTGCTGTTCGTGTTGGCTCTACACTTGTAGGATCATCGAATCGGCTTACAACTTTCGACATTAAAATAACCGCAGATATTAAAATGCTCAGAAAAACAAACACGCCAACCATGCCTGTCACCATTAAGCTGCCTGCAGTTGTGAGCAATTCACCAATATCCATACAACTCCCCTTCGATGATTAAAAATAAAAAATCATTTTTGTTAAATATTTATTCAGCAATAATAACAAACAAAAATAATTTGTATAGCCTATTGTAAATTGGTAAAACCAATTAAACTCAAAATAACATAGAGCACAACTAATTAACACCATACTATTTCAGCAATTAACCTTACGTTATAGATGATAAAAATAATGAATATAGCCATCAGTTATATTAAAACAAACCGACGAAAAGCAAGTTCTGTTCAAAAACCCTGCTTAACAAGGTGTTACAGTAACAACTCATGACAAAGCGTGAAATTGGTCTTACCAATAAAGACAAAACTAAATATAAAATGAATTTAATTAATATGAAAAAATATCACTATGAATAAGTTACACGCTTGATCGTAAAAGTTACCAAAAGAATAACCATGCCCCGCCCACAAAAACCGCTAAGCGACTGAAATATAATGATAATAATGATTGGCATAAAACTCGCTTTATTCAACTCGACCATTTGAAAAATTAATTAGGCAAGGAGACCACTATGTTACGCTGGACCATTACTTTTTTAGTTATTGCATTAATCGCTGCAGTGTTAGGTTTTGGCGGTATTGCTGGAGCCGCAGCAGGCATTGCTAAGATTATCTTTTTCATTTTTTTAGTATTGCTTGTTATTTCGTTAGTGTCAGGTGCTCTTAGAGGCAACGTACCTAAGTAAAGCAAGTTAAAATTTAATTAACCCTAATATTTAATTTACAAGGAATTTAGTTATGAAAAATTCAACTTTAAAAGCCGCTACTATCGCCCTATTTTCAGGTTTATTCATTATGGGTTGTGAAGACAACTCAGCAGAGGAAGCCGGTGAGCGTATAGATGAAGCAATCACTGATACACAAAATGCAGTTGAAGATGCATGTGAAGAAGTTAAAGAAGGTGTTAAAGCAGAAGAAACTAACTGCTAATATCACCCCTTACGAAAAAAGCGGCCTAGTGCCGCTTTTTTGTGTTTGTAAGTTAGCAACTTTAGGTTGCCTACTGCTTGTGTCAAGAAACTCGCTAACTTGTTGGGTTTCACTCCGTTCTACCCAACCTACAAGCTGATGGCTAAGAGTACGCTTTCATTCACAAGACGTTGTGAGAGGCTTATTTGTCGTTACACTCGCTATATGCCACTGGCCGTCGATAAAACTCACTTTTGCGACATCACTTACGGCAAAATCACCGGGGACATTTAAGCGCGTTAAGTTACTCGCTAACTGTTGTGTACAGTATGGCCCTGTATCACCATGCATCACGAGCACTGGCTTATTGGTATGCTTTGCAAAATCGCTGATGGCATCTCGGTATACTTTAAAAACATCACAATCGGCGCGCTGTGACTCACTGCAAGCGGATTTACTGGTTGGGTGGTAAATATCTGCCTGAAAGCCAAACACATAGGCCTTAGCATCCTGATGAACATGTGCTTGCTTTAGCCAAATGAGATTGTATTTATCACGCATATCGGCGGCATCCAGTGCTGCGTTTTTATCACTTTTTAAGATTTGCGAGCGACCATTAAAGGTGCCCGGGATATGCAAGGTACGAAACTCAATGCCATTAAATTGCCATCGGGCATTTTCTGGCATCTCGTTTTGTGTCGCATAACCCTGTAGCCGCTTTGCTTTTTGTGTATAAGCTTCGTCGAACATTAAGCCTTTAACAAAGCTTAGCCGCTCAAGCTCATCAAAACGCACAGATAGCTTTTCTCGGTCGCAATCGGTCCATTCATTATCACCTGGGGTGTAAATAAAAGGTTTTTCGGTCAACGATGTTAGTAACGCCTTGTTAGTTTGCAAAAGCTTATTCGTACATGCAAGTGAGCCCGATTTCATATCGCCCAAGTGCATCAAAAATTCATGAGGTGTCGCTGCGATTGCCTTGGCAATTTTTCCGCCTTCTGCGAGATTAATTTCATCTATCGGGGTGTATGGCATATCGCCCATAACCAAAAAAGTATTTGTAGTCATTGCAAGTGCTAACGACATTGAACTAACAAACATATAGCTTACACCTTTAAAATACACATACATTAAGCTCTCACAATGACAACTAAATGAAAACCAACTGCGGCAGATTTTTTTTATCAATGTTAAACTGCTATCAGCAAATTAAGTGAGCCCACGAATGACATTAACTACAACTTACACATTAGATAAACCGTATTACTACGAGTGCTTTGATGAATCTTTACCCTACTCATCTCAGGCTAAACCTAAATATCCTCTGTTAGCATTGCTCATAACATTAGGCCTACTAGCCTTTTACCAGTTAGAAAACCATTATTTAGGTAGTTTTATGATAATGCTTGCCGTAGTGGAGTGCTTATCGTTTTATTATAAACGTCCATGGTGGGTGGCCAGACAAATGATGAGTCGTGCTTCAGGTAGTGAAGTAACTATCGTGTTTGATGATGAAGGTGTTAAAGCCGAAAATCCCTATAAACACTATCAACTAACATGGCAACAAATTACAGACATAATTGAGACTGAGCGAGGCTATGTTTTGAAAGCTAGTCGAGGTATGCAATACCTGTCTAAAAAAGCGCTAAATGAAGAGATTATTGCAGAACTAAATAAAAGAGCCACTCAATGAGTGGCTCTTAAAATATCTTTCGCTGATTAAACGTTGCCCGGATTTGGGTTAGATTTCTCTGCTTGGATGCGCATGTAGATTTCTTCACGATGTACTGATACATCTTTAGGCGCATTAACACCAATGCGAACTTGATTTCCTTTAACACCAAGAACAGTAACTGTAACTTCGTCACCGATCATAAGGGTTTCACCTACTCTACGAGTTAGTATTAGCATTCTCTTGCTCCCATATTCCAAAAAATTAAAAGATTCCGCGTCAAAAACATTCTAATGAAATCTAGACTTAAAAGTAAGTAAAAACTCTAAATCTTATTCATTTTCAGTTAAAAAAACTTTGTGCAGCGCACGTACTGCCAGCTCTAAATATTTTTCGTCTATTAGAACTGAAATCTTAATTTCAGATGTCGACACCAAAATGACTTTGATGTTTTCTTCGGCAAGCGCATTAAAAAATAAACTTGCTACTCCAGAGTGTGACTTCATCCCCACTCCTACTGCTGACACCTTAGCAACATTGCTTATTCCTTTAATAGAATCTGCGCCAAGCGCAGCCTGATTTAAGGTTAAAACTTCCAATGCTTGTTCAAAATCATTGGTGTGCACAGTAAAAGCATAGTCTATTTTTTCAAAGTTATGATTAACTTGATTAATCATATCAATTTCGATACCAAACTCTGCAAAAAGTTTCGTAATTTTAGCCAGGTTTTCAATCCCATATTGCATTTGATTGATATAAATCAAACTTTCATCACGATTGAAAGCAATACCTGACACAATATTTGCTTGCACTTCCGGTTCCTCAAAACTGATCAAGGTCCCTTGATCTGGGTTAAAACTCGATAGTACTCTGAGCGGTATATTGTATTTTCCTGCCGCTTCTACACTACGAATATGCAATACCTTAGCACCTAAACTCGCCATTTCGAGCATTTCTTCGAAAGTAACATGGCTCATTCGACGAGCATTTGGTTCAATACGCGGATCAGTTGTATATACGCCATCAACATCGGTATAGATCTGACATTCGTCAGCATTAATCGCTCCCGCAATCTCAACTGCTGAAGTATCAGTACCACCTCGGCCAAGTGTGGTGATATTACCTTCAATATCTCGGCCCTGAAAGCCTGCGATTATAGCAATACGGTTGTGCTCAAGCTCATGCTTTAAACGAGTCGCTGCAACCTCTTCAATACGCGCTTTACCAAACATATTGTCGGTGCGAATGTTGACCTGATCAGCCAGCAAACTTACCGCTGAGTGGCCACGTTTAATGATAGCCATTGCCAGTAAAGAAACAGACACTTGCTCACCTGTGGTAAGCAGTACATCAAGCTCACGGGCGCTTGGTCGAGAATCAATTTGTTTAGCGAGTTGAATAAGACGGTTAGTTTCTCCCGACATAGCCGAGAGCACCACCACAACTTGATGGCCTTGCTGCTTGGTTCTTACAACAAGGTCGGCGACGGCCTCAATTCGCTCGATTGAGCCAACTGAGGTGCCACCGAATTTTTGGACGATAAGTGCCACTAGTAGTTAAGAACGCTCAGATAGCCAACCAGTTACACTTTCTAAGGCTGCTGCAAGGTTCTCTGGCTGAGTACCACCAGCTTGTGCCATATCAGGACGACCACCGCCCTTACCGCCTACTTGTGCAGCCATGTGGTTTACAAGCTCACCGGCTTTCACTTTACCTGTTAGGTCTTTAGTTACACCTGCAATTAGGCTTACTTTGTCGCCATTAGCTACGCCAAGGGCAATAACACCTGAACCAATCTTCGTTTTCAGGTCATCAACCATGCCGCGAAGTGCTTTAGACTCAGTACCAGCAACATCAGCAACCAGTAGCTTAATACCGTTAACTTCAACAACAGAGTCAAGTAACGATGCACCTGCCGCGCTTGCTAGCTTGTCGTTAAGCTGTGCAATTTGCTTCTCAAGGCCTTTTGATTTCTCAAGTAATGCCGTTACTTTTTCAAGTACTGTGCTGCTATCACCTTTTACTAGCGCTGCAACATCATTTAACTGTTGCTCTTGCTCACTTACATAAGCAACTGCTTCAGCACCTGTTACTGCTTCAATACGGCGGATACCGGCAGCGATACCGCTTTCTGATACGATTTTAAATAAACCGATGTCACCTGCACGCTTAACGTGAGTACCACCACATAACTCGATTGAGTAATCACCAATGGTTACTACGCGAACTTCGTCGTCGTATTTTTCACCGAATAATGCCATTGCACCTTTTGCTTTTGCATCTTCGATAGCCATTAGTTCAGTCTCAAGTGCAAAGTTACGACGGATTTCGTCGTTCACTGCGCGCTCAATTTGACGTAATTCGTCTTTTGTAACTGCTTCAAAGTGTGAGAAGTCAAAACGTAAACGTTCTGGGTCAACAAGTGAACCTTTTTGATTTACGTGCTCACCTAAAATTTGACGTAACGTTTCGTGTAAAATGTGTGTTGCAGTGTGATTTTTCTTGATGCTATCGCGACGTGCTGCATCAATGGTTGCCTCTGCTTTATCGTTTGTACCAATGCGGCCTTGTACACGACCATGGTGCGCAAATGCATTACCAAGCTTAGTGGTGTTAGTAACGACAAACTCACCGCCAGCAACTTTTAACACACCGGTATCACCAACCTGACCACCTGATTCAGCATAGAACGGTGTGCGGTCAAGGATTGCGATACCTTCTTGACCATCTTCAAGTACAGAAACAGATTGACCTTCATGGAAAAGCTCAACCACAGTACCTGTATAATGCTCTGCATCGTAACCTTTAAAGTCTGTGTGTTTTTCAGACTTAAGTTGTTGGTTGTAATCAGCACCAAACTTACCAGCTTGCTGTGCTTGCTTACGTTGCACTGCCATGCACTCTTGGAAAGCGTGCTCATCAATGGTCATAAAACGCTCACGCGCCACGTCTGCCGTTAAATCAGCAGGGAAACCATAAGTGTCGTAAAGTTTGAATACTAAGTCACCTGGGATCACATCACCTTTGATGTCTGCTAGGCTTTCTTCAAGAATTGCCAGACCACGTTCAAGTGTTTTACCAAACTGCTCTTCTTCAATACGTAGTACTTTTTCGATAATTTCTTGTTGCTTAGCAAGCTCTGGGTAAGCTTGACCCATTTGCTCAATTAACGCAGCAACAAGCTTATAGAAGAATGCGCCTTTCGCGCCTAACTTGTTACCGTGACGAACCGCACGACGAATAATACGACGTAGTACATAACCACGGCCTTCATTAGATGGCATAACGCCGTCAGATACTAAGAATGCACACGAACGAATGTGGTCAGCCACAACGCGTAACGATTTATCATCTAAGTCTTGTGCGTTAGTCACTTTAGCCGCAGCTGCAATGAGTGCTTGGAATAAATCGATTTCGTAGTTTGAGTGCACGCCTTGTAAAATTGCAGAGATACGCTCAAGACCCATACCAGTATCAACAGACTGCTTAGGAAGCGGCTCCATTGTACCGTCGGCATGGCGGTTAAACTGCATGAATACTAGGTTCCAGATCTCAATGAAACGGTCACCGTCTTCTTCTGGTGAACCCGGAGGACCACCCCAAATGTGCTCACCGTGATCGTAAAATATCTCAGAACATGGACCACACGGACCCGTATCGCCCATTGACCAGAAGTTATCGCTAGTTGCAATGCGAATAATGCGGTCTTCACTCAGACCTACTTCTTTATGCCAAATGTTGAAAGCATCTTCGTCATCGTGATAAATGGTAACGAGTAGCTTTTCTTGCGGAAGTTTTACAACTTCAGTTAAAAATTCCCAAGCAAACTTAATTGCGTCTTGCTTGAAATAATCACCAAAGCTGAAGTTACCTAACATTTCAAAGAATGTATGGTGACGTGCTGTGTAACCTACGTTTTCAAGGTCGTTATGTTTACCACCGGCACGTACACAACGTTGTGAGCTGGTTGCACGTGAATAAGGGCGGCTTTCCGCACCTAAAAATACATCTTTAAATTGCACCATACCGGCATTATTGAATAATAACGTGGCATCGTTACCCGGGATCAGCGAGCTTGAAGGAACAATTTGGTGTTGTTTAGAGGCAAAAAAGTCTAAGAACTGTTGCCTGATCTGTGCGGTAGTCATATGCTGCATGTGAAAATCTCACCCGTTTATTGCTGTGCTTGCATTGCAAAATCAATTTGTTCGTAATTAAAGCCTCGATACATCAAGTAGCGAACACGTTTCGCTTTTTCTTTCTGGTCGAGTTCTTTACCTGAATTTGAAAACTTCTTTAAATATGCGTCCTGTGCGAGTTCAAACCAATCGATTTCGAACTCTTCGAGCGTCTTATCTAATAATGCTCGGTCTATCCCTTTTGCCATCGCTTCGCTCTGAATGCGTTTTGCACCATGATACTTTGCTAAATGGCGGCGTACAAACCCTTCACAATAGCGCTGCTCGTTAATAAAGTTGTGTGACTCACACCAATCTAACAAACGCTCTGTGAACTCTGGCGTCGCCTCTTTTTGCTGTAACTTTCGGGTTAGATCCCGACGCGAATAATCTTGTCGAGATAGTAACCAAAGTACGTAATTCTTTAACTTTTGTTCTTTATCATCCATTACGCGTCAAAACGTCCTGATTGCGACGGTGATTCAGGCGCATTAGCTTGGTCATCACTTTTTGGTACAACCGGCATAAAAATAGCCTGAAATGACACGAAGAAACTAATGTAACAAATTGGCATTAAAACCAATAGAGGAATAAACGATAAAGGAATACAGATCACCATTAACACGGCACAAATAAGGCCATACACACTCAGTGGTGCCATATTTTTATAAAATACCATAAAAGAGGTTTTTAACACCGCAAACATGTTGCTTTGCTTTTGAAAGTAGACCAAAGGTACTGCGTAGGCAAAAGCCGTTAAATACACACAGATAGCCAATAAAAATACCGCAACTTGCCCCATAGAAATGGTCGCTAATAAATCAGCCAAATGAGCTTGATTTTGAGGGTCAAAAGTCTGACTCGAGATAACCGCGTAAGCATCTGCAAAGATAAAATTAGACAGTAATGCCAATAAAATACCCGCCGCCATCTGATACACAGCGACTCGCACTAAACCAATACGGTTTCCTTTGTTGCTAAATGGCTTAAAAATATCAGCTTGGCTGATAGTGCCACCTTGTTGTTTTGTGAGCACAGCTTGATAAAACCCCGCCATTAAAAACGGCGTCACAAACGCACCAACAACTTGCAATAGAGGCAGTACTAGCGCCAAAAAGCTAATTACCACTATTAGCAGATGCATTAAGATAAAAGTAAACGGTTGCAGCTTAAAGATTTCCCAGCCTGCTTTAAACCACTTTACGCCTGCACCAGCTTTAAAAACACGAACTTCGATTGACATAATTTCTCATTCAATAACGACAAAACGCACCGAGTATAACTGGGTGCGCTACTTGTTTATAGTCACCTGTTGTGAAATTTATTCAGGCTTTTTAATTTTTTTAATATCAAGCATGTGCGAACCATGTTTGATTTTCGTTTCGAGGTAAGCACGATTGCCTACTACACCTGCTTTAATATGAGCGTGCGTGCCCACAACAGAGTCAACCTCAATGCCTGCATCACGCAGTGCTTTAAGTTTATTTGGGTTATTGGTCATTAACTTAACGTGCTTTTGCCCAAGAGCCTCTAACATTAAAACCGCATCTGAAAAGTCACGTAAATCATCAGCAAAACCCAAGTGGTTATTCGCCTCGTAAGTATTCATGCCTTGTGACTGCAATACGTAAGCATCAATCTTATTGTATAAACCAATGCCACGGCCCTCTTGGCGTAAGTACAGTAAAATGCCGCCTTGCTGATGCATCATTTCGATACACTCATTTAATTGTTCACCACAATCGCAACGTGACGAGTGAAATACATCGCCAGTTAAACACTCTGAATGCATGCGAATTAATGGCACATCTTGCTCAGTGTCGGCTTGATTAAATACTAATGCCACATGCTCTTGACCATCTTTTAAACCACTAAAAGATACGATTTCTGCAGGAATATCACTGTTTTTGCCAACATTTAGCTGGACTCTTGCTCTTACTTGCGCCACGACAAATCCAAAATTAAAAAATAAATGCGATACTGCAAATGTGATTACAACAGCTTGAAGGTTGTAAGAATGCAACATACGACGAGTGATAACTAATATTGAGGCAGTTACCAGCAATTCAAGTATTATACACTCAAACCACTTGAAGATACGAGCTTTGCGCTATGAAAGCCGGGGTTTTTACTGCAACAAATAATCTAAAAACATAAACACAAAGCAAGCATTGATGCATCTAAAGCGATTTGATACCTTGTACCTAGTTATGATAACCATTATCATTAACTTGTATCAGTTATCATCCAAAAACTGGGCAGAGATAATAAGGATTATTATGAAAAAGAGCTCACTTGCCTTATGCATTGCATTACTATTTAGTCAGCAAGGCATTGCCAATGAAACGACCGCACAAGAATTTAACGACACCTATCGCGCTTATGTCGCCGCTGTAGAAAACCAACAAGACAGCAGCGAACTTGCTAAAAAAGCATTTGAGTTAGGTAAAGAGGTTTATGGCGAAAGCGCCGACAACACCGCAAACCTTGCCATTAACTATGCAAACAGCCTCGCTAAAAGCGAACAAGATCAGCGCTTTGAGTTATATCGTACAGCCTACGAAATACTCGAAAAAAACCACGGCAAGCTAAGTGTGCAAGTGTATGACTCATTAATCGGCATGGCAGAATCCACCCCTTCAGCTAAGCGTGCTGATACGTATTTAGATGACGCTATTGCCATAGCTGAAAAGCAAAATTCAGCCAAACTTGTTGCTGACACAAAATTGACTGCGGCACGTATCCTTGCTTATAAAATTAATAGTGAACGCTATTACACAGCAAAGGAATATCTTGAAGAAGCCGATAAATACTACCAAGAAAACTTACCTGATAACGCTGTCGATCGTATTAGCGCTGACTTCTTAGTTGCCGCATTTGCAGAAAGCCAACGTAAATACAGCACAGCCATTGAACGTTTAAATCATGTAGTAAGCGTGTTTGATAAAGAGCTAGACTTTGATCACAAAACGGAACTCGATGCCCATTCCAAGCTGGTTCACTTATACGAAAAAACAGGTAAAAGTGACGAAGCAACCAAACATTGTATAGCGATTGCGAAAATGGTGCCTTGGAAAGAAAGCCAAGAACAAGAGCCGTTATACCGTGTGCCACCTAAATACCCAATGTCAAAAGCTCAACGTATGGAAGATGGCAGTGTCGTGATGGAATTTGAAGTAACCCCGTCAGGCTTTGTAGACAACATAACTGTGGTTGATTCTGAAGGTGGTACTGCGTTTGAAAGAGAAGCGGTTAAAGCAATGAAAAAATGGCGTTATGCGCCTAAGTTTGAAAATGGTCAAGCTATTGCTGCGACTTCTCGGGTGCAATTAGATTTTAAAATCAACTAATAAAAAGAAGGGTCGCAATGCGACCCTTTTTATAACCTGCTTAACAAGTTATCTGCTGCATCCTCAATTAAATCGAGAACCTTTTCGAAACCTTGATCGCCACCATAATAGGGATCAGGGATTTCGCTCTGCCCTGCATCACCATGACTTAAAAACAGCGACAACTTATATTGTAAGTGCTCTGGACACTGGGCTTGTAAATCAGCAAGATTTTGCTTGTCTGCCGCAAGGATTAAATCAAACTCATAAAAATCAGCTTGAGTCACAGGTCGCGAATATATCCCTTTAAAACTATAACCACGCTTTTCGGCTGCTGCTTTTGAACGTGAATCAGGTGGATTGCCTTGGTGATAGCCAATAGTGCCAGCAGAATCAACTTTAACATTGACACCCAATGCCTTGGCACGGCTACGAAGTACCGCTTCAGCAGTAGGTGAGCGGCAAATATTGCCCAAGCAAACAATCAAAACCTTTTTCATTATTCGTCCTTAAAATTGCTTTAAGATTGACTCATCATAACGTTCTGCATCAAGTGACAGGTTGTATTTTTCTGCCACACTATCAAGCTCTGCCTGCTTAATTGCCAACTCATCCATGGTAATGGTGTTGTCATCAAGCTGCCATAACAAACGCGAACCGGCATAGCTGTAATGAATTGCTAATAAAGCATCTGCATTGCCCTCGCGCCCTGCAGCTTTTAACTTTGGCATTTTTCGAGTAATTTTATTTAGCGCTTTTTTTAGCTCCCACACATAGACAATTTCAGTCATGTAATCATGATTGCGGTATTTATTAAGCACAAAGCCCACCAGCAAACTACACACAACAACACCTAATAGGTTCCAATGAAAATGGCTACCGCTTGGGTCAGGAAATAACGCTATTAACGTTTGTGAAATGGCTAAACTGCCAACGGCTAAAGCAATTACACAAGCAATAATTACTTGGTTTAAATGTTTACGGTAACGGGCTTTATCTATTTGAATAAGTTTCATAACAACCTAAAAAGTCACACTAAAATTAGTGAAAAATAAAAAGTGAAAAAAATTTCACCCCTTTTTTATTTGCCAGCCGTTTTAGCTATGAAAGCAATTATCCAAAGAGGAACGGCTATGCATACTTTACCACTAAACTCAGCAAGCTTGAATAACAGCAATACAGCTTTAAAGACAACCGCAGCAATTATTGGTGGCGGTGTAATGACCTTTGCAGCATTTGCATTTATGCAGTACTTAATTTCTGCTGAGCAAAGAGCCGATGTAAAAACAGGTCCAGATATTACGGTTGAAATTTATGAAGTACCAGAAGATTCAAAAGTGCAAGTAAAGCAAACACTGCCGCCACCACCAGTTGCTAAAATGCCACCAAAAACGCCGCCACGCCCAACGAGTGATAATCCAGATACGGTTGTGGTAGCAGATTTAACACCAACGATGACATTCGATAACATTGGCGACACGCTTAGCAAAAGCATTAACCAACCAACGGGAGATGCAACGCCAATTGTACGCATAAATCCTAAATACCCACCGGTTGCAGCCCGTGAGGGGATTGAAGGCTGGGTGCAAATTAGCTTTAGCATTTCACCGACTGGCGAAGTTATCGACCCAGTTATTATTGATGCAGAGCCTAAACGGGTATTTGACCGCGAAGCAATTCGCGCTATTAAACGTTGGAAATATCGCCCTAAAGTTGTTGAAGGTGTGGCACAATTACAAACAAACCAAAGCGTTCAACTTGATTTTAAAATAGATGGATAACGGCCTATGCTAATGAGCATCAAGACATGGTTATTTGACAAGCCAAACACTGATTGTTTGGCGCAGTATGCCAAAACAGGCGACAACCGTTATCTTAACCAACTCGTTGCTCAGTACGGGAACGATCTTTATCACTACCTAGTCACCCAAAGTGATAGAGATCTTGCTCTCGATATATGCCAGCAAACTTGGTTAAAAGTTATTGATAAACGCGACTTTTACAATGAACAGAACAATCCAAAAGCATGGCTATTTCGTTTAGCACGTAATTTGTTGATTGATGAGTTTCGTAAGCAGCAAAAGTTCATTGAATTAGAAGACAGCCAAGTTTTTTCTGAACCAAAAGGTGCAGAATATCACTACGACTATGAAGCCTTTGATAAAGCACTCATGGCGCTTAGCTTTGTACAGCGAGAAGCACTGACCCTACAGCAAGAAGGCTTTAGTCTCGAAGATATTGTTGCTATTACACAAAGTAACCCAGAGACCATTAAAACTCGGCTGCGATATGCCCGTCAAAACCTGAAACAACAACTAGGAGGCCATCATGAAGCGTAACGACGAGCAACTCGATGCTGATTTAAAAGCACATTTTCAAAAGCGTAAAACACAGCACAGCTTAAGCACCGAACAACTTGCACAAATGCAAACGCCACAAGTGACACGGCCTAAAAAACAACGTTTTTTGAAAATACAAATGGCCAGTTTATTTTTTGCCCTAGCATTATTTGGCTTTGTTATGCTTGAATATAATTATCGAGAACTAACAAACATTTATGCTGTTGATCTTTCTGATTATCAATGGGTAGAAGTTCACGAGCTCGACTCTAAAGGCAGTTATGTAAGCAATCTAAAGCAGCAAAAGCACACGCTAGATACTAACTACCAACAAGCATTAGCCAATCACCAAGCCCGCACCAGCTTCACGGGGCGTCTAGTCAGTGTTGATAACGACTGGTATATCGCAGACTGCGAGCAAAATGTACTCGTACAAATTAAACAATCGCTACTTGAAGAATTAAAAAAGCACGGCACCCTAGATACCCATATTCACCAAGGTGACCTACTGGCACTTGACCAAAACAAACAAGGCCAAATCATCGCACTCAAACAGCTAACCCACGAAGCGAAAAAGTGTGCATCTTAATAAAACGAGTTCGCCAGTTAGCAAAGGGAAAGAGTAAAGGAGTACCGTAGGAATGAAATTTATTTCGCGCGATGGCCTCAATCCATACTCTTGTAGGTCGGGCTTTAGCCCGTTAATGAAAAGATAATTTGTCGCCATAAATGACGACCTACGTGACGTTGGGTAGAACGGAGTGAAAACAAACAAGTTAATTAAACCCCGAGTTTACTTTATCGGGGTCAAATCAGACGGCTGACGACTCCCCCGCTCCTTACCTCGCTTTTCCTACCAATAATCGCACATTGCTCTAATGTTAATAACAATTTAATGCTGAACCAGCTAGGCTAGTAATATCGTGTTTAAATATTATGGAGTTACCATGAAAAGGTCTTTGTTTAACAATTTAATCATTGCCTCAATTAGCTTATCAAGCTTGCAAGCTTGTGCTCAGCCGGAGCAAAAGATTCCTCTGGATGCCAGCGCTAATAACTACAAACTAGAATTAGTAAGCGAAGGTATTCAAATTCCTTGGGGTATGGCTTGGCTTAACGAGCGAGATTTACTCGTTACCGACAGACGTGGCGAGCTTAGATTGATTCGTGATGGTAAACTCGTTGAGCAAGCAGTTAAAGGCACGCCTAAAGTACATGATGAAGGTCAAGGGGGCTTATTAGATATAGAGCTTGATCCGAACTTTGCCGACAATGGCTGGATTTACTTTTCGTACTCGGGCTATGAAGGTGATGGTGAGGGTTACAATACCTCAATTATGCGCGCTCGCTTTAAAGATATGACTCTTGTCGATCAGCAATTATTATTTGATGGCGAGCCAAATATTAAAACAACGAAACACTATGGTTCGCGTATTGAATTCGACAAAGAAGGTTACTTGTATTTCTCTATTGGCGACCGTGGCAAAAGAGACGTTCACCCACAAAGTCTAGACTACGATGCGGGCAAAATTCACCGTATCAATAGCGATGGTTCTATCCCTAAATCAAACCCGTTTTATAACCATAAAACAACTCACAAAAGCATCTATTCGTATGGACACCGTAACCCTCAAGGTATGGCGATGCATCCTGAAACGGGAGTTATATGGAGCCATGAACACGGCCCTCGTGGCGGTGATGAAATCAACATAGTTAAAGCAGGCGCGAATTATGGTTGGCCTGAGATCACCTATGGGATCAACTACATTGGTACAAAAATTACCGACGAAACCAGCCGCGAAGGAATGGAACAACCTGATTGGTATTGGGTGCCATCAATCGCCCCTTCTGGAATGGAGTTTATCACCAGCGATAAATACCCACAGTGGCAAGGTCAAATTGCCGTAGGTTCGATGAAGTTTGGCCACCTTGTGTTAGTGAAGCTAGATGGTGACAAAGTAACAGGCCACAGCAAAGTATTTGAAGGTGTAGGTCGTGTACGTAGCCTCGCCACCCACCCTAATGGTGATCTATACCTTGGTGTTGATGGTGTAGGGATTTATAAAGTTGTACCTAAATCGTAGGTTGGGTAGAGCGAAGCGAAACCCAACAACTTAGCGAGTTACAAGGAGAAAGAGTAAAGGAGTACCGTAGGCGTGAAATTTATTTCGCGCGATGGTTTCTGTCCACACTCTTGTAGGTCGGACTTTAGTCCGTCACTGTTTAAGAATTAAATGTGTCGCCATAAATAACTACCGATGTTTCAAGCAATAAAAAACCACAGACTTCTCTGTGGTTTTTTGCTTATAACTTAAAGCTTACAGCTATTACTTATAAAACAATTATACTCGTCACTAGGTAAGCGATGAAGGTTAACGCGCCGCCAAATAAGGCGTATGGCATTTGGGTTTTTACGTGAGTTAATAGATCACACCCTGATGCAATAGCCGATACCGCACTGGTATCTGAGATTGGCGAGCAGTGATCGCCAAACACGCCACCGCCTAAAATAGCAGCAATTACTAATGAAGGTGGTAAACCTAAAGCTTGAATGAGCGGTACACCAATTGGAATAAGAATCGCGAATGTGCCCCATGAGGTACCTGTGGTAAATGAAATTACCGCACCGGTTAAAAATAGCACTGGCACAACCAAGTAAATAGGTAAGAAATCACCCACAAGACCAGCTACAAACACACCCGTACCTAGGTCTTTTAAGCTTGCCCCTAAGGTAAGTGACAGCAATACAATTGCTACCAGTGGTAGCAACTCACCCATACCTTTAAAGCCAATATCAACAAGCTTATGATGAGTAAAGTCGCGAGAGCAAATCATTAAAAAGTAAGCCACAACACAAGCTAAAATAGTTGCATACAGCACTGATTTAGAACCACTGCCACTGGCAATATCGCCATCGCCAGTCCAGAACATAAAGCCAACCATGCTAGCTATTAAGGTGATAAGTGGCACAAGCATATAACGCGCTTTAGAGCCTTTTACTTCTTCAGCCAGCTCGGTTTCTTGTTGTTCAAAATTATCTTCTGCTTGCTTTAATGGCCCATGTACCTTATCAAAAGTAATGGTATAGAACACGATAAGTAAAGTGATAATGGCGTAAAAGTTATAACCTATACTGCCCCAAAGTACTGATACCGCAGACTCTTCCATTTCGTAGTTGCCAAGTAGACCAAGCACGTATGCGCCCCAGCCATTTAACAAGATTAAGATACACACAGGTGCGCTGGTACTATCGATAATGTAAGCAAGGCGTGCTCGGCTCATTTTAAATTTATCGAATAAACCACGCGATAAAATACCCGAGGTTAATACACTTAAGTTAGATTCAATAAATACTGCAATACCTGAGAACATGGTTAAATAACCAACTTGACGCTTACTTTTAGCAACCCCTTTGTTCATTAGTAAATTAACGGTAGCAGCGACACCGCCAGATTCACGAATGTAGGCAAGTAATGCACCTATTAAGATACTAAAAATAAGGATACGGCTATTACCAGGGGAACTGGCGACTTCAACAACACGCTCAATGGTATTAATGAAGGTGTAAAATAAGCTATTACCTTCACCATTGATAGCAAGTAAAAACTCAGACGACGCAACCGCGACCAATAACGCCATGATCACTTCTTTGCGCCAAAACACAATTAAGATAGCAATCAAGGGTGGTAAAATTGAATACCAAGACATAAAAACCCTTTTAAATTAAGAACAGCATTTTATTTTTATTATGCGAAAACTCGCTAAGCTTAATGGCTTTACCATTAAACTCAACTTAATTCGACTAGTGATTTAATATACTCTCATAAATCAGTGAGATAATAGAGCCATACTTACCCGTTTCGAAACGTTTACCGACAAACTCGTAATTTTCTTGCGAACCTTCAATAGGTGTATGACGCGCATTAGTTAATAGCACAATAGCAAGGTCGTACTCGGGGTCAATGACGGTCACAGTGCCAGTCCAACCAGTATGACCAAAAGCACGCGGGCTGGCGTAAGGACCAAAATGCCAAGTTCGCGCTTGATGCCCCGCTCGTCGCCACCCTAACCCATAGGTTTCATCACTTGCTTGAGAGTTTGTGAATTGTTCAAGTACTTGTGGCGTAAAAATTTGCTTATTGTCATAACCACCGCCATTGAGTAATACCTGCATAAGCACTGACAAATCACCAGCAGTACTAAAAAGCCCTGCATGCCCCGCTACGCCACCTAAGGCATAAAAGGCTTTTTCATCATGTACTTCACCTTGCAGAACATCGGTTCGAACATTTTCAAATTCAATGCGTCCACCTCGGGTGTTACCATTAATCTCTGTGGCCGCAATTTGTGAGGTTAAAAAGCCTTTTTGCAATGGATTATAAACCGTATGTGTTAAACCAAGCGGTTGATAAATTTGGCTCTCAACATAAGTATCAAGCGCCATACCACTGATGCGTTCAACCAGTACACCTAACAACATATAATCGATATCAGAATATAAGTGTTTTACGTTGCGCCCAGCCACGAAGGGGACGCCAGTTAATAACAGGTTTTTAGTACGCAGACTGTTTTGTGAAAAAAAGCGCTCACCAAATTTATTGTCTTTACGATGAAAATCAACCACGGCAGGATAACCAGCACTGTGGGTAAGTAAGTCTTTTACTAAACGCTGCTCACGGCCGCTGCCTCTAAATTCTGGCAGGTAATAAAACAGCGGTTTTTCTACGTCGAGCTTTCCTTCGCTGGCAAGCTTCATCAGCGCAAAGTTAGTGGCAAACATTTTTGAGTTTGAGGCTATATCAAACAAGGTATCGTTTTGCATAGCTTGTGGGCTTTTGAGCTCACTGCCATCAGCGTGGTACTTTTTAGCTGCGCCGTAATGGCTTAATTTAATCAGTTTGCCATCTTTAACAACGGCAAGTACCGCGCCCGGAAAGCCCTCTTTAATTTCTTGAGTAATTAATTCATCAACGGCACTAAAGCGCTTTTGACTGCTGTTTTTATCAAGCGTTGGATAAGGAAAGCGTAAGGTTAAGCTTGCCCCTTCAGGCAATACATTCTCAACTTTATAGGTGTTGATGCCATTGTGAGTACGTTTAGCCAAACTGTATTGATATATTTTTTCGGCAGTTAAAGGCGAAGCTATATTGATTTTTTCACCATTAATATAAATGTCGGCGCTGGTTGCGTCTTGGTTTTCAATGATGATCTCACCGCGACCTTTATAGGCGACAAAGGTGCCTCTGTCGTTAACAAGCGCGCGACTGCTTGGATCAAGAGCAGGAATACGGGCTATCACTTGTGCATTAGCCAGTGTTTTTGGCTCTGGCTCAACCGCTTGCTGTTGCTGCTGATATTCTTTAAATAACCGCTCAAGCTTTTTAGGGAAGTATTTATCTAATAAAGCAAACAACACAGCGGCACTTCTGGCATCACTATTCCCACTTACATGCCAAGGCAAAAAGTGCATTTGAAAAGCACTTAAGGCATCTAAAGTTTGCGAATCAAGCTGTCCCGTAGCAATCACCTCATAGCCGTAGCTACGCAGTGCTTTTTGCATTAACTCAACAGAGGGTTTTGATGCACTAAATAATTGCCAATATTTATCAACAGTGTCGCTGTCGTACCACGCACCGATACCCGCTTTATAAAGTTGGTACCAAGGAAAACGCGGCCCCGGGTCGTTCTTACGGCTTGGCGCAATATCTGAATGGCCGATAACTTGAGTTGGGCCAATATCTGGGTTTCGCGCCAAGATATCTTTGCTAAGCTCAATCAACAACTCAATTTGTTTAGCATCATAGTCTGGAAAAATACACAATTTGCTGGCATCGTTTTCCATCGCAAGGTTTGCTTGCTCAGGTATATGACAGGTTGGTACATTCACGATTTCAATACCAATTGAATGATCATTTAAATCTTCTCGGCCTTGCCAAAAGCTGCGGCCGGCATGCCATGCTCTGTCTTTTTCATCAACCAGCTGAATAATTTCTAAATCGTCTTTTGGATAACTTGGATCGCCTGATTCTGGTAATAAATAATGTGAACTTAAGCCCCCTTCATCCACTAACGCACGCATCGACTTTTCGTAATCAATGGCGGTGTAATGCATTACTAAAAACTTTACACGGTGACTGTAATTAGCTGATTGTGTGAAGGTATATTGATGACTGGCACAGCTTACTAACAAAGCGGCACTACTGAGATAACACAGCTGTTTAAGAAATTTTTTTAAAGGGGTAAAACTCATAACAGATTCATACCTGATGATTTAAGCGTTGACGATTCTCAGCAATACAGTAGCAACACCCACTTAACATGTAAAATATTTTATTTACTAAATAAAGAATAAACAGCATACATTATCGCTAAGTCTCTAAAAATGCAGCTATCTCAACAAATAATCTTGTATCTATTATGGAATAAAACTATATTATTCCATCTAATTAAAGAAAAATATTCCAAACTTAGGTCAAGTAAAACAAAAAATAAGTCGTGGTATCAAAGCAATTACGTATCGCAACTTAAGGTGTGTAGTACATTACTATGCAATGTGACTTAAGTTAATTAAACAAAGTGAGCCCTATGTCTACTTTTGTAAAAATTAAAGCTTTACGCCAGTCTTTATCGAGCAGCGAAGCAAAGCTTGCTGATTTCACACTAAATTCGGCGAATGCTATTCGTAACTTATCATCCGTTGAGCTTGCGAAAGTGGTTGGAGTGAGCCAGTCAAGTGTGGTGAAGTTTTCACAAAAATTAGGTTACAAAGGCTTTCCTGCTTTTAAACTTGCGGTGATTGATGCGCTCAATGACGAAACAAGTGAACCAAAACTACATGGTAAAATCACCCTTAATGACTCACTTGAACAAATCGCAGAAAAATTATTAAGTAGTAAACTGGCTGTACTCACTGAAACAAAGAATCTCAACGAGGCCGTGGCAGTCGAAAAAGCAGTAGAGCTCTTAAAATCAGCAAAGCGCATACTGATCTGTGGTTTAGGTGGCTCAGCATTAGTTGCAAAAGACTTCTCTTATAAATTACAAAAACTCGGCATGCCTGCAATAGCGGAGCCAGATGGCCACGCGCAGCTTGCATACGTTGCTACCTTTTCAAAAGGTGACTTGGTGATTGCGATAAGTGAGTCAGGTATGACCCGCGAAATTGCTGAAGTAGTTAAACAAGCGAAAAAGAATGACAGCTCAGTGATCTCAGTCACAAAGTTTGGCAGTAGCCCTGTTGCTGACTCTGCCGATGTAAAACTTTACTCAGTGGCTGAAGGTGAGTCTGTGCGTTTATCGTCAATTCTTGCGCGAACAGCACAAGACTTTGTCATTGATATTCTGTTTATCGCTCTCACCCAGTCAAGTCGCCAAGGCCGTAAACTACTGGAACATTCTAATGAAGTTGTCGGTGAGTTTAAGAATAACTAATTTCCTAATAAATAACATTTAAGAACAAAAAAGCAGCCTAGGCTGCTTTTTTTATGATTGAAGCAGACTTTTTCCTCTTACCATAAATCACATCTTTTACTCTTTATCTTTGGGATTAACCCACTGAGTATACAGTCATAATTTCTTACAAAAATAACTTTCTGATAATTGAGCCCCGCTAAAGCGAGCGATTGCTGAACTTTACCTAAAACAGGTTATATATTTTATTCCTAAAAAAAGGTACGTTAATAAAAAAATATTCTTGACCATAGTAAATAACACCTGTTTAATATGTGGGCAACATAATATTAAAGTTCATAAGTCTCAACTGGGTAAGCAGTCCAACAAAGCATATAAATATAAGGACGGGAAACAATGAAACAACATGCATCCACACTCGCAATTAGCTATATAGCCAAAGCGACAACCAATGCACTTCGTGCAAAGAAAACAGCCTTTACCGGCGTTGTTATGGCCGCGGCTCTAGCCAGCGCACCAGCCTTTGCAAATCTAACCGGTGGTATTAAAGGTAAAGTATCATCACCAGCGACACAGCAGTCACTGGCTGGGATCACAGTAACAGCAAAGAGTAACGTGATGCCAAAACCTCGTACCGTTGTTACGCGTGAAGATGGTAGTTATGACTTACCGCAGTTAAAGCCCGGTACTTATGAACTGACTTTCACCGATAAAAACGGTGTAACGCAAACCATGACTGTCGACGTTTTACTTGAGCAAACATCAAGCTTAAACGTCACTATGGGTGGTGCTAACGAAAACGTTGAGGTTATCACGGTTACCGGCAGTAAGTTATTCCGCGAAGGTAAATCTGCACTCACTAACTCATTAGGTGAAGAAGCAATCAATAGCGTACCAGTTGGTCAAGATTACCGTGACCTATTAAAACTTGTACCGGGTGTTGAGCTATCTGAAAACTTAACGCTAGGCCCATCAGCCGGTGGTTCAGGTGTTGATAACTCGTACGGCTTTGACGGTGTTGATGTATCTTTACCTATGTTTGGTAACCTAGCATCAGAGCCATCAACCCATGACGTTGCTTACGTAACTATGGATCGTGGTGGTGCAAAAGCCGTTGGCTTTAACCGCTCAGGCGGTTTCTCAATCAACACAGTATCAAAATCGGGTACTGACGAATTCCACGGTAATGTTGAATACAAAGTTCAACCTAAGAGCTTAGTGGCGACTCCAACAGGTCAAGAAAGCTATGAGCTTGATAAAAGCTGGTTAACAGCAAGTTTAGGCGGCCCGCTTATTGAAGACACTTTATACTTCTACACTTCTTATTATCGCCCTGAAGAAACACGTACTAATAAAGATACAGCCTATGGTGAAGTAAAAGACTATAAAAATGTCCGAGATGAATACTTTGGTAAGTTAACTTGGGCACCTACTGACGATATTTTAATTAATATTTCACAGCGTACCTCAGAAAAAACCATCGAAGGTCGCTCTGTTGGCGCTTACGAAACTGACAGTGTTTCTGCAGGTGATAAAGCCGATCAAGATATCTTTACCTTAGATGGTTCGTGGCTTTTAGGTGATGCAACAACTCTTTCATTCCAATACAGTAAATTAGAGATAGAGTCTGGTACCACACCTGATACAAAACTATCTGTAGTACCATCGTTAACGGGTCAACTTGACTTAAGTAATCTAACTGAAATGGGTTACTTCAGTGTACCAAGCTTATTAGATGCTGATGATAACTACACAGCAGAGCAAATTGCTGCATACAATGCAGGCGCTGCACCACTCATTGCACAATACGGTTATACCGAAGATGGGCAAATGCGAGGTGGCGGCGGTGTTGGTGCGTATTACCAATACGATAATATCGACTTTTACCGTGATAGCTTTGAGTTAAATCTAGAACATGAATTTAGCTGGGGCGATAGTTACCATACATTACATTTAGGTGGTGAATGGAAAGAAAGTAAAGAAGTTCTGTCTCGCCTTTCAAATGGTTGGGGTAGAATTTCTTATGTTGGCGGCCTAGATGAAAGCTTAGAAGAAGGCAGCTCTGCGCCGGTTATTTACCGTGCTCGCGTGCAACAAATGAGCTTAGTAGCAGGTGGAGATGCGGTTTCTGCTATTAACTCAGAAATGGAAACGCTGAACTTCGAAATCAACGACACCATTGAAGTAGGTGATTGGACTTACAATGTGGGTGTGCTTGTGAGCCGCGATACTTGGTATGGTCAAGGTCTTAAATCAGCATCTGGTACTCTCTCTGGTTATGAGTTAGCACCAGGCGAAAAATACGAAATGTATCAAACAGATTGGACAGATATGATCCAGCCTCGTTTAGGTGTGAATTGGAATTATGCAGATCAAGACTCTGTATTTGCTAACTTCTCAATGTATAACCCTGAAGCAAGCTCATTAGCGCGTGCAGCCTCTTGGGACCGTAATACCCGTGCCGAAATCGAAGTTGAATTTGATGAAGCGGGTAAAGTAATTTACGCAGAGCCGCGTCAAGGTTCATCTGGTAAAGTATTTGCTGATGATTTAACGCCTCGTCAAATCAAAGAGTTTACTCTTGGTACCACTAAATATGTGGGTTCTGACTTAGTGTTACGTGCTCACGTACGTCACCGTAAAGCGTCGCATTTCTGGGAAGATATGCCAAATAACGCGCGCTTAACTGACTACTCTGGCGTTGATGCTGAAGGCGTGCCACAACATATCGCTGATAAAGGCTTATACGTAGATAACCTTGATGCGATCCGTGATGAGATCGGCGGTTCATCATATGTTATTGCCGAAGTAGATGGTGGCGAAACGAAATATTGGGAAGCGAGCATCGAAGCTGAATACTTAGGTGAAAACAGCTACATCAATGCTTCTTATGTTTGGAGTCATTACTACGGTAACTTCGACCAAGATAACACCACAGCAACAACAGATGCGAATACCTTCATTGGTTCTTCGAACTATGGTGATGGCCGTGGCCGCTACCCTTGGGATTACAAATACGGCACACTATCAGGTGATAAACCGCATAAAGTAAAAGTGTATGGTTACTATACTGTGCCATGGCAAGCAAACATCGGTGCATACTTTGTATTCCAGTCGGGTAAACCTTGGGAAGCATGGGATGGTTCAATCTATGGCTACTCAAGTGGTACAGCACGTTATGGAGAACCTGCAGGTAGCCGTCGTAGCCCTAGCCATTGGCAGCTTGATTTAAACTACACCCAAGACTTTAAGTTCTCAGGTGACATGGAACTACAATTCCGTGCTGATATCTTCAACGTATTTGACCGTCAAACAGGTTATAACAATAACCCATATGTATCGTCAGAAACCTTTGGTGAGTATCGTAATTACTACAGCCCACGTCGTGTGCAGCTGTCGTTTAACTTCAAGTTCTAAGTTAATCAATCCTGTTGGGGGCCGCTATTGCGGCCCTTTTTTATGCCTCAAGAACAGACTTAAATTGTACAAAATGCTTTTGCTGCATCTATATTAACCGCTTCTTTCATAAAGTAGTCGAGCTGCACAGTGCGAATAATCGCTTGCGACTCGCTGTTACTTGTACTTGCCTGCCACTGCCAACTTTTAAGCGACTCTCGCGATACATCGACAAACAGCCCTTCTGGGAAGCTCTCGACAAAACGGATATCAATCGTATTGCCCTGATTATCAATAGTTATAACAAAGCGCGCACAGCCCGTCTGTTTGGCTATTAAAGCAGCTTTAGGATAGATAGGCTTTGTTGCAAGTTTTAGTGTCCACAGCTGCTCTGCTGCGTTTTTATTATCACGTAGATCAAGCGCATCGGTTGAGTTACTTGTTGAGGTGTTGGGGAGTTGTGAGCAGCCAGCTAGTAAAGCGAAAGCAGCAATGCTTAAACTGAAATAAGTCTTCATGGTATATCCTTATAAATCAAGCCCTTGAATATAACACAGCTTTTTATGGATATAAAAAAACGAGGCAAGCGCCTCGTTCTTATTTTCTAGTTACCTAGCTATTATTGATAAAGCAAATACGGAGCTCGCTTTCGTTTAAAAGTACTTAAGTCAGCTTGCCAGCTTTGCTTAATTTGCTGCTCAGTTTGACCTGCTTCAATGGCTAAACGCAATTTATCAGTACCCGCAAGTTTATCCATGAAGCCAGCGCGTTCAAAAAATTCTTGATTATTCGCAGTTAGCTTTTGATAGGCTGAAATAAATAAACTTAAATCTAGACCATGAATATCAGCATCTCGTAAATCTTGACCAAAAACTTCAATCTCTTTGAATTTAGGGTTCATTGATGCGCCTTCAATTGCACGAGGGGTAAAACTAAACTCCCCTAGTTTTATTGGCGAATAGCCCACAACTTGAAACGGAAAATCCGTACCACGGCCAATGGTAATAGACGTTGCCTCAAAGAAACAAAGTGATGGGTACAACTGAATCGATTGAGCATTAGGTAAGTTAGGGCTTGGTTTTACCGGTAACTCATAGCTCATTGTGCGCTCATAATTAGCAACGGGAACCACTGTTAAATTAAGTTTATCTGCATTGTTTATCCATCCCTCACCTTTAATCATTTGAGCCAGTTCAGCCACTGTCATACCATGTAAAACAGGAATTTCATGCATACCAACAAACGAACGAAATTGTGGATCAAGGATAGGCCCATCAACATAAGCAATATTCGGGTTAGGTCTGTCTAATACGATAAATGACTTATCATTCTCAGCTGCCGCTTCCATCATGTAGTGCATTGAGCTGATGTACGTGTAAAAGCGCACACCAACATCTTGAATATCAAATATAATGACATCGAGATCAGCAAGTACTTCAGGAGTTGGCTTTTTATTGCTGCCATAAATAGAAACAACATCAATGCCTGTTTTTGCATCTACAGTACTTTTTACATGTGCGCCTGCATCATGATCGCCGCGAAAGCCATGCTCAGGTGCAAATATTTTACTTACCTTAACTCCTCTATCGAGCAATAAATCAACTAAATGCTGACCATTAATCTCTGAGGTTTGATTAACCACTAAACCAACGCGTTTACCTTTAAGGGCTGGTATATAAGCATCGTAATTTGCAGCACCAACTTGCAATGGCAAGGTGTTTTCAGAGACTTGTTGTGGAGTCTCTTTACAGCCTAACAGTGATAAACAACTGATAATCATAACAACTAAAAAGCGCATTATTCCTCCACCGCTTTACGTAAAAAACCATCAGCTTTCGATAGAAGCTCTTTAGCATCAACTGCCGATTTTCCTGTTAGTACAATTAAAATAGCTAGTTTGGCACTTTGCTCTGCTTGCTTTAACGCATCAACTGCTTGCTGCTGCGTACAATCAGTCGCTTGCATCACTATACGTATAGCACGGGCATGCAACTTTTCATTGCTGGCATTCACATCGACCATTAAATTTTTATACACTTTACCTGTACGTATCATGCTGGCGGTACTTAACATGTTTAATACAAGCTTTTGTGCTGTGCCCGATTTCATTCGGGTTGAGCCTGTTACAGCTTCAGCTCCGACCACCGGACAAATGCCAATTTGTGGTAAACACATGACCGCTGAATTAGGATTACAAGTCACACCTACAGTTACACAACCTATTGATTTTGCATATTCAATTGCAGAGCACACATAAGGTGTGCGCCCACTGGCAGCTATGCCGACAACAACGTCGCGGCTCGTTAAGTTGGCATTTTTTAAATCTTCAATAGCTAAGGTCGTGCTATCTTCAGCGCCTTCAACAGCCTTTTTAAAGGCCGTATCACCTCCTGCGATAATTCCTTGCACTTGCTGATCATTCACACTGTAAGTAGGAGCACATTCAACCGCATCCAAAATACCTAAGCGACCGCTGGTGCCAGCACCAATGTAAATCAATCTACCGCCTTGCTGAAACGCTTCTACAATGTGATCTACCGCAGCACTTATTTGCGGAATAACAAGTTTTACTGCCGCAGCCACTTTATGATCTTCATTATTGATTTTAGTGAGGATCTCAGTAGTGCTGAGCAAGTCAATATCCAAAGTGTCAGGGTTTTGTCCTTCAGAGACAATGCCATTTAACTCTTCGAGTAATTCACGTTGTTGCTTAAATACGTGCTCAGGGCTCATTGGGTTGTCCTTCTTCAATAATGTCATAATAATGCTTTGCCGCTAAAATTGAGGCGCCAGTTAAAGAATCTCCCTTACAAGGAGATAGTTCATTTTGTAAGGTTTGTGGTAATAATGGTTGGCTCACCTTCGCAAGACCACCTATTAAAATTACCGGTAAAGGTGAGTTGCCTCTGCTTTTGCTAATTAACTCAACCACTGACTGTGTATGTTCAGCCAAAACACTTTTTGCCACCTTACATTCATCTTGTAAGCTAAACACCAACGGACTAAATGCTGCGTAATCTGCGGGTTTAGCAAGTTTAAGCCAATCACTAATTGCTTGACGAGTACATCCTAGCTGCTCACTCAAGCGAATTGTTAAAGGGCTTTTTGGTAAATCAAAACTATCTATATCGTTTAATAAATGCTGTACAGCCATAAGGCCAATGCGGGCACCACCACCAAAGTCATCAACAGTGAACCCCCAACCCCCAACCAATTTAATTTGATTTTGAGCCGTTAATCGCGCCCCGACAGCTCCCGTGCCAAGAGCTACGACAACGCAAGGAGCACCTAAATTTGCCCCATACAGTGAAGTAGTGGCATCACTTGTAATCTCTAAGTAAGCAAATTCGATTTCATATATAAGCTTGAGCATTACTTTGACTTGCTCAGCAAGGCTTACTGACGAACCACCAGCAAGCCCCATAACGGTAACCATATCGCTAGGCTTAACATTGCTTTGTTCGCACACCTCGCGCGTCACTTTAACAATGTTTTCAACTGCTAAATCAAGATCATTCGACAGTGATGCAGAGCCAGCCTGAGCGCGAAATTGCTTACCCGTTGCCAGCTCTTTAAGCTCAGCTACCACCTTAGTGCCACCGCCATCGATGGCTAAAATATATGATGGCGCCATTTATGCCGTTGCCTCATTGCTTGCTTTTCCTATACAGCACACTAATGTGGCAAGCAAGGTGCCAATACATAATTGCCACGTAAACCCTAAGTAAAAGCGCATAGATTCAGGCAGTAACCAATCAATCATGTAAGGTTGCATGAATAGGGTCACCATAAATCCTGTAATTAAGGCAGCTAATACTGACCCTTCACTGCCACGCTTGGTAAATAAAGTTGTAAAGTACACCCCTAATAAACCACTGTAGGAAAAGACCATTACGCTTAGAGCAAATTTTAATAATGGCATATCGCTATACTGCTGCCAGAAATAACAAAGGATAGCCATTAGCGCTAAAGCAAGACTTACCAGCGCCATACCCACACGACCTGCTTTAACAAAGTGCTGATCGCTCACTTGCTTATTGGCTTTCTCTAAATATGGGCGATATAAATCTTGCACGATGACTGAAGACATCGAACTAAGCCCAGAGTTCAAAGTAGAAATAGCGGCTGCAATAATACCGACACTCACTAAGCCTTTCACTCCGGCTGGTACTTCGTTTAATACGTAGTACATAAAGATAGTGATTTTTTCACCGTTAAACTCTTGAACAACCGTTTGCCCAGCTTCGCTATTCATTAATGCTGGTTGCTGATAAACGATGTAAAGCAGTAAACCAATAAAGATAAAAATAGCCATAACCGGGATCACCATTACCACTGAAAGTAGTAAAGCTTTACTGCCCTCTTTCGGGCTTTTACAGGTTAACAAGCGTTGTGTCATATCTTGGTCAAGACCAAATGCGGCAATATTTAATAACACAAAACCAGTTAGAACAGAGGCCATGTTGAACACCCCTGACGGGCCAAAGTCTAAATCAAACTTAAACAGTGCCAGCTTTGAGTCTGCCCCTGGGCTTGGTTCATTTAAGGTTGCAATAATGGTTGAAAAATCGGCTGGAATAACGTTCAGCAAGCTCCAAATAACCGCAATAGCCGCACTCACATAGACAATGCTTTGCAATACATCAGAATAAATAACGCTGCGGATCCCGCCCAAAAAGGTATACAACAAACCTGCTAGTGCCAGCACTAGAGTGGCTACAACCACACTGTCTGCATCGATATTTCCGTATAAAATCATCGCAACAGCAATCGCTGCCATATATAAACGAGCACCACTTGCAAACACTCGGCCAAATAAGTACATCAAGCCGCTGCGTCGCTTTGCTTTAGGACCAATGCGTTTTTCTAATAACTCATAGACCGTATAAACTTTTTGCTGATAAAACTTTGGAATTAAGAATGCAGAAACAATAAACGCCGCAATAAAGGCACCAATATTGGTAGCAATATAAGAAAAGTCACCTTGGTAGCCTTGATCTGGCCCACCAATAAAAGTGGCAGCTGACTGCGAAGTAGCCAGTACAGATATCGCAACCATCCACGTTGGCATGCTATTTCCGCCTAGAAAAAAATCTTGGCTTGAGTTAGCACGTTTGCGATTAAACCACCAACCACTTAACAACAAAATTGCCGCGTAGCCTGCGAATACTAGCCAATCGAGTAAAGCGTAATTTGCACTCATTTATTATCCTAACCCAAACCTTAATGGAATATATTATTCCATTATTATGACAAAATTAAAATACTTTTATTTTATTATTTTTAGTTACCTAGGCTAGGTAATTGCCACTGACTTTGTTTTTGCTGATATTGCGCTTTGGTCAGGCTTACCAGTAATGGCTTTTTACGCTCATCAAGCCAGGCTAGTAATGTGTCCATATCGCTTTCAGTCATCGCTGTACAACCCGCAGTTGGTTTACTAGGTGCTCGCCACAAATGCATAAAGATACAGCTGCCCGCGCCATTAATATTGCTTGGGTTATGCTTAACAACAATGCCTTTTTTATAGAGATTATCTTGGCTATAAATATCTCGGCGCATCCACTCCGAAGAATCCTTAACCGCCTCTTCACCAACAACCGCCTTATCAACTAGTTGGTTATAAAAAGGTGAGCCTTTCACATCGATACAATAGTCGTTAGCAGTCATTGCTTGATAGTTAAGGTTTGTTTGCAGTGAATCTAAATAACCGAATGCTGTACCTAACTCAAAAATGCCCGCAGGCGCTTTACCATCACCCTCTTGTTTTTGCTGTCCAGGTTGTGACGGATGTAGCCCTACCCCCCAAGCAAGACCAGTGCGGCCAAGCACCACAGCATGTTGCTGGCCTTGTTGTTGCCAGCTACCAGCATTTTTTTCAAAGCGATACAACGTGGCATCAATAGCATCACTGTCATTAGCGACCACCACCACGAGCTGCTGGTGACTGCTATCAATGACTGGTTTAGGTGATTCTACGCTTGCACAAGCGGTTAAACTCATAGCTGCAATAAGACTGACTAGTTTTTTCATGCTGGCCATACTCCGTTTGTTATTAGTTCTAGACCGTTTATTGATTCAATACCAAGGCCGGGGGCATCCGATAAGTTAATTTGTGGACCGTTAAATACAACCCCACCTTGAACCGGGTCGTATTGACCAAGCGCTGGACCGTCGAGGTCTATTTTGCTTATTTGTTGCGCTTTGGCTGAAGCTAAATGCGCTGCACCTGCTACAGCAATACTGCCCTCTAACATACAGCCAATCATACACTCTGCTTGGTATTGGGCAGTGATATTAGCAATCTCAATTGCTCGACTTAAACCGCCCGTTTTCATTAATTTAATATTGATAATATCAACTGCGCCAAGCTCTAAAAGTTGTATTACTTGCTTAGGTGAAAAGGCGCTTTCATCGGCCATGATCGGGGTGTTCACTCGCTCAGTAATATATTTGAGACCTTGAATATCACTGCTTTTTACTGGCTGCTCAACCAACTCTAACACCACCCCTGCTTGCTCAAGTTGTTGCAGTGCAAACACTGTTTGTTTGGCATTCCACCCTTGGTTTACATCTAAACGTAACTGCGCCTTAGCAGCAAACCCTGTGTGAATTGCCTTTACACGTTCAATATCTTGATTAAGGTTATTGCCGATTTTTATTTTTAATACATCAAAACCTTGCTCAACCGCTCGCTGACAGTCACTAAGCATTTTATCTATGTTATCTACGCTGATGGTAATATCAGTCTTTAACTCTGACTTACCACCACCGAGCAATTTGTATAAAGGCGCTCTGTAGAGCTTGCCCCATAAGTCGTAAACCGCTAATTCTAAAGCCGCTTTTGCGCTGCTATTACCAATCACCGTTGATTGAATAATGTGAGTAAGCTGGTTGATGTTTTCGATTTCATGCCCTATCAGTTTAGGAGCAATAAACTGCTGAATCACCGCTGTCATGCCTTGATGTGTATCACCTGTGATAACGGGAGTTGCAGCAGCCGAGCCATAACCGACTTGACCACATTCGGTGTCTATTAAAACCACTAGGTCTTCAATAAAACTCACTTCTCTAAGCGCTGTTTTAAATGGTGTGACCAAAGGCACTTTAAGTTTCGCAAAACGAACTGCTTTAATTTTCATACAGGCCTCTATCGAATACGCTTAATGTTATAAACACGGTCTAGGTAACTTGTTTCTTGAGATAATCGCAGGGGTAACAAGGGGGTAACCGATACGCCATTAAGCGCACTGCTATAAAAGCTGCCATCGCCTTTGTTATAGCCTAAGCCTTTCACATCATGAATAACATACGGCTCGCCTTGGTGCTCTCCTAAATACATCATCACATGACCTGGAATATAAATAAGATCGCCAATCGCCATATTTTTAACCACCGGTAATTTTGCGTCTGCGGTCGTATTTTTATCAAAGCGATTATTTTGTCCGTATTCACTACTGCCTTGCTGGCCTGAATTACGTGGCATTAATAAGCCAAAACTTTTATAAATTTCGCCTACAAAGCCTGTACAGTCACGGCCATTGTAATCATGTCCCCAGCCATAACGTTCACCTAAAAACTTAAAACCTTGTTTTATTAGGTTTTGCTCGTTGTATTCTAAGTAACCTAAATTTACGTCGGCGGTTTTACTGATCATCGCCGGTTTTATAACAAGCTGGCCTTGCTCATTGCGGGTGGGCAGCTGAACAACATGGCTTGCATACGTGTTTTGACCATTGAGCAAATTAGGTACTTGTTCGTTATCAAGTAAAGGTAAACGCACACCCATATCTAGTTGGACTTCTGAGCTTGCAGTGTCGTTAGGCACATAGGCGGTATTTACTTTTGCGCCGGTTACAACCAAAAAGTTATCTTGCTCTCGATAAGCTTTAATTTCATCGGCGTCAGCAAAAGCGATATCTTCACTAGGAGCCCATGCTAAATAGTTGTAAGCACGAACTAAGAGCCATTTTTTATCTGCACTTTGATGCAATACAGCAACAGCTTCACCTGGGAACATGCCGCTTTCTTGAAAGCGATCTAAGTCTTGATCAAGACCACTATTTAATACTCGGTCCCAGGTTGGAAAAGTGCGCAGAGCAGTTCGCTTAACAACCATACCAAAACGAACCTTGTTACTACTGGCCACTTTATTAAGGTTTAGGTTAGCTTGATATTTGGCGAAGTCTTTGGCGGTTAACTGTCTACCATCAGTAAAAAAACGCGGGCTTTTAGGGATAGAGCTTGCAGAGTGAATCGCGCTTGTTAATTCCTCTTTACTCAATGTTGTTTGAAATGACAGTGGATCAACAATGTATTTATTTTCTTTAATCAGTTTTTCGTTAAAGGCTGTAATTTGCGCCTCTGTCATGATCATTTTTGCCGATGCACCTTTCGCTAACCAGTAATTGGGCGAAAGTTGCGACTGAGTAACCGCAATAACATCTGATTGCCAGCCCTCAGCATGAATAGGTGCACAAAAGGCTACACCTAAGCTAATTGATAACGCGATAATTGAACGACGCATAGCTGTTCCTTAATTCTTATTGAATGCGTGAATCTAATAATTTTGTAAACGCATGCTGCAACTTTTGCTGCATTTGCTTACCGACTTTTGGCAAATTGGCTTCGTCAGCTCCGCCTATTGACTGCTGCACGCTGAAAGTAAATTCACGGCCACCTTGATAATTTCCTAAACACACATGTGCAAGCATCACTGTTTCTGTGGTTGAGCGCGTTTCACTTGGACCCCAGCCTATTTTTTGCCAAACACGCCATTGTCCATTAGTTGCAGTGTCGAGCACCTCTTTTGCAGAGCGACTATCACTAGGGTCTATAACATTTGCCAATGCATTTGTAACAATGTGGCTTATACCCACCATCATACCGCCAACTTTAGCATGTTGATCGGTATGTCCTGTGCCGTTAAGTAGCACATCTACATCAATACTTTGTAAATTAGGCATTTGCGTAATTGGCTCACGTTGATGACTTACTAGTCGCTTTAACCATTCAGCTTGAGCAAGTGTGGTCATTGCTTTATTACCCGTTAAACCACAACTATCACAACGATACCCTAAATAACCGGGATCATCACTGCTTGCAGTGTAACGGTCTATCTTTGCATCAAACTCTTTATTTATCGGGTTATGCCAATAGTCGTCTGATGGGGCAAACTGCTCTGAGCCATATGCACCGTTAAACAACAAACGTTGATCCTGCAGTTTCAGCCAGCCCTCATTAAAAAGCCCACGTAAGTATTCTCGCCCTGCCACATTAACAAAATAACTGGCAATAGCATTTGAATTACCATCGGCTTTACCAAATGCTTCGTAGCTATTAATACTACTGATCAAATCAGCCAGTGCTGTATCTCCTGCAAACACAGTTGCACCTAGCTCAGGGTGAGCTTGCCTCACTCTTGATAACGCGCCAGTAAATGCTTGAATTTTTGATGAGCTCCAAGGTTCATATAGCTCATTGTGACTACCATCACTTAAATAACGGTAAGCAAGTTGCCCACTCTTAACCTGATAATCTATCAATAACAACTTGCCTGGTTGCAGAGGATCTGCAAAGTACAGCCAGTCAGCAGCCACGCGAGATTGCCAATTTGCTTGTTGATAATTCACCTGCGATGCTGTTTTATAGTCTTTTGCATCATCATCATTATTTAAACTTAAACAACCAGTATTTGTTAAATCAGCAGGAAGAATTGCAGGGGCTAGCATGACCCTATCAAAGTACTCTTCATCAGACAAAACAACCTTACTTGCACTCGTTTGGCAACCCGCTAGCAATAAAAAACCACATGATAAAGCTAGCCGCTTTTGAAATGCAGCTTTAGTATTCATAAACTAAAATTCCCATTAGTTATTATTTTTGGAATATTTTATTAAATCTAACACAATTTGACCGTGAAGCAAGTTAACTGGGATTTATTGCTAAATATCAAGAAAATATGAAAGTAAAAAGGTACAAAGTAAAACGAGCAAACTTACCATGCACTCTTTGCTAGTGTCATTTGAAGCTACTTATACCGATACACTTAATTAACTGGTCTATTGTTGTGAATTGCTATTAAACGCGGGATATAAAAAAATAATATGGCGGACGCGGGACGTATTTTGAAACAGTGAACCTTAGGCTGCGTGGTTCAAAGTTGCTCTAAGAGAAATGAACGCGATATAAAATTATTGCATCAAGTTTATATTGAGCATTCAAGCTTCTACGCGGATTGCAGGCACAAAAAAACCGACTTTCGTCGGTTTATGTCACTTTCAAGAAGAAAGTGGCGGACGCGGGACGTATTTTGAAACAGTGAACCTCCGGCTGCGTGGTTCAAAGTCGTTCTAAGAGAAATGAACGCAATAAAACGTTGTGTTTATTCGCAACTGAAGTCTCTCCTAAAACCAATCCTATGCGAATTGCAGGCACAAAAAAACCGACTTTCGTCGGTTTGATTAACTTAGCTCTACTTGAGAGAAAGTGGCGGACGCGGGACGTATTTTGAAACAGTGAACCTCCGGCTGCGTGGTTCAAAGTCGTTCTAAGAGAAATGAACGCAATAAAACGTTGTGTTTATTCGCAACTGAAGTCTCTCCTAAAACCAATCCTATGCGAATTGCAGGCACAAAAAAACCGACTTTCGTCGGTTTGATTAACTTAGCTCTACTTGAGAGAAAGTGGCGGACGCGGGACGTATTTTGAAACAGTGAACCTCCGGCTGCGTGGTTCAAAGTCGTTCTAAGAGAAATGAACGCAATAAAACGTTGTGTTTATTCGCAACTGAAGTCTCTCCTAAAACCAATCCTATGCGGATTGCAGGCACAAAAAAACCGACTTTCGTCGGTTTATGTCACTTTCAAGAAGAAAGTGGCGGACGCGGGAGGATTCGAACCTCCGACCGCCTGGTTCGTAGCCAGGTACTCTATCCAGCTGAGCTACGCGTCCGCAGTATGTTTTTGCATGTTTAAGTCGTGCATTGACTGTGTCTTAAAGACAAAAAAACCGACAGCTTGTCGGCTTATGTCACTTCCTAGAAGGAAGTGGCGGACGCGGGAGGATTCGAACCTCCGACCGCCTGGTTCGTAGCCAGGTACTCTATCCAGCTGAGCTACGCGTCCGCAAAGTTGCATTTTATAATCTTGCAATGATTTTTCAAATATGGCGGTTGCGGGACGTCTCTTGAAAGAGAGAACCTCCGACCAAATTTGTATATTTATACTCGATGTGAGTTTCAAATATGGCGGACGCGGGAGGATTCGAACCTCCGACCGCCTGGTTCGTAGCCAGGTACTCTATCCAGCTGAGCTACGCGTCCACACGCACATTTGAATATTGCTAATTTATTCTCTTAGCAAGAGTTAAAGTAAAAAGTGGCGGACGCGGGAGGATTCGAACCTCCGACCGCCTGGTTCGTAGCCAGGTACTCTATCCAGCTGAGCTACGCGTCCACACATATTACTTTCAAGACATGCCATTTTAGGAAAAATGGTGGAGAAGGAGGGATTCGAACCCTCGATAGAGCTACAAACCCTATACTCCCTTAGCAGGGGAGCGCCTTCGGCCACTCGGCCACCTCTCCGTCTTGTGGGGCGTATAATAAAGATTTCAGAAAATAAGTCAAACACTTTTCAAGGAATTTCGAGTAGATGGTTAGAGATTGTGCACAACTGACTCAAACTTCCTAAAATCGCTTAAGCTTTAGGCGTTTTTTCTTTATCAGCCAATAAATCGAGACCAGTTAAAGGAATATGCTCATCAGTTAATTCTGCTAGGTATTGGTCTTGGTATCCTAACTTTTGAAATTCAAAAATACATGCTCGGTAAAAGCTTTCACGTTGTTCATCACTTTTTGCTACATCTGTTGGTAACTGCGCTGGTTTTGTTGTCATTTTAATTAATTCCATTTAAGCAGTGAACGGATTTTATTTAGTACATTAACATTCTGACTAGAAAAATGACTTTATCAACCTTAGTTTGTATTAAAAACGAACAAAGCAATGATTACGTAGCAAACAAAAACAACAAATACACGATATATCAATAATTTAAATTAAAAATAAAAACGCTAGCGAAGAAAAAATCAGAAATTTCCTATAACAAAAACGCCGCTAAAAAGCGGCGTTTTCTAATCCTAAAAACTGATTAATCAGCTTGAGGACGCATATGCGGGAATAAAATCACGTCTTTAATTGTTGGTGAGTCAGTGAATAACATCACTAGACGGTCGATACCAATACCCTCACCTGCTGTTGGTGGTAAGCCGTACTCTAACGCGCGAATATAATCTTCATCGTAGTGCATTGCTTCATCATCACCTGCGTCTTTTTCTTCAACTTGACGAGAAAAACGCTCTGCTTGGTCTTGCGCATCATTAAGCTCAGAGAAACCATTCGCTAATTCACGGCCGCCTACGAAGAACTCGAAACGGTCAGTCACAAATGGGTTTTCGTCGTTACGACGTGCAAGTGGTGACACTTCCCATGGGTAAGCTGTGATGAAAGTAGGTTGAATTAACTTATGCTCTGCAGTCTCTTCGAAGATTTCACATAAGAACTTACCAGGGCCCCATACACAGTTTTCTGGGATCTTAACGTGTACTTGCTTAGCGTACGCTTTAAGCTCTTCAAAATGATTTTCAGGGTCATTAAATACCGCAGCATCAAAGTCTGGGTTGTACTTAAGGATAGCCTCGCTCATTGTTAAACGAGCAAAAGGTTGACCAAAATCGTACTCTACTGAATCTACCACTTCACCGTTTTCATTTTTAGTTGTGTTTACAACAATTGGTGAACCTAGTACATCTGTAGCAACAGTACGTAACATGTCTTCAGTGATGTTCATCAGGTCAATATAATCAGCGTATGCTTGGTAGAATTCGATCATTGTGAATTCTGGGTTATGACGTGTTGATAAACCTTCGTTACGGAAGTTACGGTTGATTTCAAATACACGCTCAAAACCACCTACCACTAAACGTTTTAGGTAAAGTTCAGGGGCAATACGTAAGTACATATCGATATCAAGTGCATTGTGATGTGTTACGAATGGACGAGCAGACGCACCACCAGGGATCACTTGTAGCATCGGTGTTTCAACTTCCATGAAGTCACGATCAGCTAAGAAACGACGGATACCTTCAACAACTTTTGAGCGAATACGGAAGGTTTCACGCGTCGCTTCATTGGTAATTAAATCAACATAACGTTGACGGTATTTAGTTTCTTGGTCAGATAAACCGTGGAATTTTTCTGGTAACGGACGTAATGACTTAGTTAGTAACTCGTACTCTGTCATTTCTACGTATAGGTCACCTTTACCTGATTTATTTAGTGCACCTTTAACACCGATGATGTCACCGATATCAAGTTGACCGTATTTTGCTTTTAATTCTTTTTGTACGTCTTTTGACGCGTACGCTTGAATTTGGCCTTTCATATCTTGTAACGCAAGGAAAGGACCACGTTTTGCAAGAATACGACCCGCTACTGATACAACGTGCTGCTCAGCAACTAATTCGTCTTTCGATTTATCACCAAACTCAGCTTGCAAATCAGCCGTGTAATGTTCACGACGGAATTGGTTTGGATGACCGTTGGCTGGGCAATTTTCGCGGATTGCGTCTAATTTGCCACGACGCTCAGCGATTAACTTATTTTCGTCTTGGATTTGATCAGTCATTTTTTAGCTCTTTTTTAGCTCGGTGGTTATAGGCCAGATTTAAGGCTGGCTTCAATAAATTTATCTAAGTCGCCGTCAAGAACCGCTTGAGTATTACGGTTTTCAACGCCAGTACGTAAATCTTTAATGCGCGAGTCATCAAGTACGTATGAACGAATTTGACTACCCCAGCCAATATCAGATTTAGCATCTTCTTGGCTTTGCTTCTCGGCATTTTGCTTTTGAATTTCAAGTTCAAACAACTTCGCTTTTAACTGCTTCATTGCTTGGTCTTTATTCTTATGCTGTGAACGCTCATTTTGGCACTGTACAACAGTGTTGGTTGGTATATGCGTAATACGAACCGCCGACTCTGTTGTATTTACGTGCTGACCACCCGCACCAGATGCGCGGTAAACGTCAATACGTAAGTCAGCCGGATTAATATCAATTTCGATATTATCGTCGATTTCTGGGTAAACGAATGCCGATGCAAACGAGGTATGACGACGACCACTTGAGTCGAATGGGCTCTTACGTACTAAACGGTGAACACCGGTTTCTGTACGTAACCAACCGTATGCATATTCGCCAACAAAGCGCACTGTTGCGCCTTTGATACCAGCCACATCACCATCAGTTGCTTCAACAAGTTCAACTTTAAAGCCTTTTGCTTCCCCCCAACGTAAGTACATGCGCAACAACATGTTACACCAGTCTTGCGCTTCAGTACCGCCAGAACCTGATTGTAAATCAAGGTACGCATCGTTTTGGTCATGGTCACCCGAGAACATACGACGGAATTCTAGCTTTTCAAGCTGTGCGTTTAAATCGGCTAATTCAGTTTCTGCTTCGGCAAAGGTTTCTTCGTCTTCTGCTTCAACAGCAAGCTCAACTAAGCCTTCAACATCTTCGGTACCGGCCACTAAATTATCAATGGTCTCAACGATAGCTTCGAGTGCCGACTTTTCACGGCCTAGGGCTTGAGCTCGCTCTGGCTCATTCCACACTGCTGAATCTTCAAGTTCTGCGTTAACTTCTTCTAACCGCTCTTTCTTAAGAGGGTAGTCAAAGATACCCCCGAAGCAGTTCAGTACGTTCGCGAATTTCCTTGATTTGATTAATCACAGGATTCACTTCAAACATGTACATTACTCCAAAATGGCTGATTTACCGCGCACCGCTTTCGACAATAATTACGGTAAATTATCTACAAATATTAAAAACGCCCGATTTTAACAAAAAACCGAGCGTTTTATTAGCCTTTTATGTCGATTATAACGATATTTTTATGTGGTTTTTTGTAGCTCTCGGATAATTAGTTGTAACGAGAATTTGCCACGAAATTCATTTATATCGAGTTGGTATGCCGCTTTTACATAGCGTACTTCGGTGTCGGGCCAGGCACGCACGTCAACAGCAAATGCTATTGCGTCAACTAACCTTCCAGATTGATGTTTTAAAACTAGTTTTAAGTGTTTTTCACCAACAATACGCTGCTGCACCACTTCGAATACATGTTCAAACACTGGCTCTGGAAATTGTTGTCCCCAAGGCCCTGCATTTTTTAACAGGTTGGCAAACTCCATCGAGAAGCAATCATTTGGCAGTTCACCATCGGTAAGTAAAATACTTTGCTTATGCTCTTCACTGAGTGTTTGTGCCACCATGTGTTCAAACACTGTTTTAAATTCATTAAAACATTGCTCGTTAATACTTAAACCTGCCGCCATAGCATGACCACCAAACTTGCTGATAAGATGGGGGTGTAAGGTATTTATGCGCTCAAGTAAATCACGCATATGCAGCCCTTCAATGGAGCGGCAAGAGCCTTTAATTTCACCGTTATAGCCGGCTGCAAAAATAATCGTAGGACGGTGATACTTTTCTTTTAAGCGACCAGCCAAAATGCCAATAACACCTTGGTGCCAATCAGCTTGATACAAACAAATGGCATCAGGCACTGAATCTGTTTTAAAGGCTAAACGGTCAAGCACAGCTTGCGCTTCAGTTTGCATGCCCTGCTCTATTTCACGGCGCTCATGATTGAGGCTGTCGAGCTCGCTGGCAATGCGGCGGGCTTGATTAATATCGCTCGATAATAAACAGGCTATACCTAAACTCATATCATCTAAGCGCCCTGCTGCATTTAAGCGTGGCGCCAATGAAAAGCCAAAGTCACTGGCACTTAAGCGCGCTGCATTACGATTTGCCACTTCAATGAGAGCACTAATACCAGGGCGTGTTTTACCGCTACGAATACGAGCTAAACCTTGATGCACTAATGTACGGTTATTGGCATCAAGGGCGACCACATCGGCAACAGTTCCAAGGGCAACAATATCAAGTAATTCGGCCAAATTTGGCATTGGCTGATGTTGAAAATACCCTTGATCACGTAAGTGACTACGTAAAGCGATAAGCAGATAAAAAGCCACCCCAACGCCTGCTATTGATTTCGATGGAAATTGGCAGTCATGACGATTCGGGTTCACAATGGCATCGGCATTAGGTAATGCCTCGCCCTGCAAGTGGTGATCTGTCACCAGCACCTTAATACCCGCATGCTTTACAATTGCAATGCCATCTATGCATGAAATACCGTTATCAACGGTAATCACAAGCTCAGGCTGCATGGCCACAATTTGCTCTGCAAGCGCAGGACTTAGGCCATACCCTAAACTGAATCTATCTGGCACTAAGTAATCAAGGTTTTTCAAACCAAACATGGCAAGACCTTGCATCAAGGTTGCTGTACTGGTTGCACCGTCAGCATCAAAATCTCCCACGATTAACACGCGGCTTTGTGCTTTTAATGCGTCTTGCAACAACAACACGGCTTTGTCGATGTCTTTAAACAACCGAAAGTCATGTAACGTTGCTGCACTGTTATCTAACTCTATTGCGTCTTGCACCTGTCTTGATGCGTAAATTTGTTTAATGACTGGATGTAAATGATTTGGCAGGTGTGAGTCATCAACGCGAGGACGAACTTGAATTATTTTTTCCATGTTGGAAAGTGTACTTCTTAACTTAAGGCGAATAAAAAAGGCCTACGACAAATAGGCCTTTTCGTTTAAAAATAGTTATGACGATGTTTTTGGTAAAGCATCAAGTGCTTGGCTGATTTGCGCAGCTGATTGATAACCTGGGATCATCGTACCATCTTCTAAAATAATTGCCGGTGTACCTGACATACCAAAGCTTTGACCAAGTTGGTAATGCTCTGCAATCGGGGCGTTACAACCTGGGACTGCAGCTACTTCTGCGCCCGCTTTAGCTTCTGTTAACGCTTCTGCTGGGTCTTTAGCACACCACACATTCATTAAGTCTTGATAACCTTTGCCCGCTAAACCGCCTCTTGGAAAAGCTAAATACTTAACAGTAATACCCGCCTCTAAAAAGTCGTCTAATTCGCGGTGTAATTTACGACAATACCCGCAAGTGATATCTGTAAATACTGTGATTGAATGCTTTTCGTTTTTTGCTTTGTAAACAATCATCGAGTCTTCGTACTCTGCAACGCCTTGTTTACGCACATCACTTAACGCATGCTCGGTTAGATTTACACGGTTGTTTAGGTCAATCAACGTACCTTGCATTAAGAATTGGCCATCAGGGCTTGCGTATAACACGCCTTTATCAGTAATTAGCTCTTTAAGACCAGCCACAGGGCTTGGGTTAACTTGCTTAACCTTTACACCTAACTCGGCAAATTTTGAAACAATTGGTGCGTCAGCGGCTTCTGTCGTCGATACGCCATTTGCAAAAACATTTAAGCTTGTGCCAAATAGTGCCGTGGCTAAAACTAACTTTTTCATAACTATCCTATATCCTGAACATTTTTTACATAGACCGGTACATCTTAAAAAAAGTTGCACTATGCACGAGGGTGATGCTGCTCGTGTACCGACTTTAATCTTTCATTCGCTACATGCGTATAAATTTGTGTTGTTGATAAGTCACTATGACCTAACATCATTTGCACAACACGAAGGTCTGCCCCATGATTCAAAAGGTGCGTCGCAAAAGCATGTCTGAGCGTATGCGGTGATAATGGTGACTCTATTGCTGCCAAAATAGCATAGTGTTTGATGCGATGCCAAAAAGTTTGTCGGGTCATGCCAATGCCCCGCTTAGACGGAAACACAAAGTCGGTAGCGTGTTTAATCATCTGCGAGCGCCCTACTTTTAAAAACTGTTCAAGCCAGTACATTGCTTCTTCACCCAAAGGGACTAATCGTTCTTTATTACCTTTACCTTTTACGAATACGACTGCTTGGCGCAGGTTTATTTGCTCCATTCTTAGCCCTACCAGCTCAGTAACACGCAGCCCGGTGGCATACAACAGTTCAAGCATGGCTTTATCGCGAAGCCCCATTGGATCTTCAATATTAGGAGCTGCAAGCAATGCTTCTACTTCGGCTTCAGAGAGAGTTTTTGGTAACGATTGCCCCGCCTTAGGTTGCGCAATATTAACCATTGGTGAGTCGGGGATTGCTTTTTCGCGCACAAAATACTGATAAAAACGCTTGAGCGCACTGATACTTCGAGCCGTGCTGCGCGACTTTAGTCCTAAATCGACACGGTATGCTAAATAAGCTTCTATATCTTCTGCTGTTACTGCAAGTAAGTCTGTGTCTTTAATAAATTGGCAAAACTTATCGAGGTCACTTCGATAAGCGGCAAGAGTATTCTCACTGACTCCTTGTTCTAAATACAAGGTATCTAAAAAAACCTCTAAATGCTCTGCATTTTGTTCCGTCATGACACCTGCTTGTGCTTGTGAAGTATTATCCGCCACGGTTACTCTCATCCTTATCAAGGTATCAATTAAATAGGCCTTACGGTAAAATATTACCAAACTACATGAAGGTAGATACTTCAAGCGGCTTGAGTAGCTATCATATCAGGCAAACACACGGTGATAAATACGATGCAGATTGGTTTATTTTATGGTTCAACTACCTGCTATACAGAAATAGCGGCAGAGAAAATTCGCGATATTATTGGGCAAGACGTTGTGAGCTTGCATAACATCAAAGATGAACCATTAAAAAATGCAGAACAATTCGATTTCGTTATCTTCGGCATTTCTACATGGGATTTTGGTGAGCTTCAAGAAGACTGGGAGTCTATCTGGGATGATATCAAAGATGTTAATCTAAATGGCAAAACAGTGGCTATGTTTGGCATGGGTGATCAACAAGGTTATGGTCAATGGTTCCAAGATGCTCTTGGCATGCTGCACGATGAAATTTGTGATCAAAGCATCACCTTATTAGGAAAGTGGCCAAACGATGACAGTTACGAGTTTGAAGCATCAAAAGCGCTGACTGAAGATGGCAAACAATTTGTTGGCTTAGCCCTTGATGAAGACAGTCAATACGAACTCAGCGATGAGCGTATTGCCAACTGGGTTGAGCAAATAATGACTGAATACAGCGAAAGTTTGTAAAAGTCACTTGTAAGGAAAAGCCAAGCAATGCTTGGCTTTTTTTATTCAACGCGTTGCCAATATTGATTACGATAGAAAAAAGCAATATAACCACGCACTTCAAGCACCTTACCTTGTTGTTGTGGTGTCAATTTTAAGGTGTAGGTTTTGCCATTATTAGGGTCAAGAATTTCACCATCTTGCCAACTTCCATCTCCGGCATCCTTTGCGCCTTCGATAATCTGCAACCCCAAAATAGGCTGATTTTTCTTATCACCTTTACATTTTTCACAACGTGCATCTTGCTTAGCTGGATTCAATATTTTTTCAACATTGCCAACCAGCACGCCGTTTTGTTCACTAATACGCACGAGTGATTTTGCTTCATTCGTTTCTTCATCAATTGTTTTCCAAAGCCCTACCGGGCTGATTGTTGCAGCGCATAGTTGAGAAAATAACATCGCACCTAGTACAAACGCTAAACGGAACATAGATCACCTACTTTATTAAGAATTTATTACTACAATTAATTTTTTTAGACGCATCATTTTGTTATGCTTGAGGTGGATGGATAACCAATTGAAAGGATACACAATGAAACAATTCACTTTAGTGACTGGTGATGTTATTCAATATGACAATCATCAAATTAACCCACTTCACGCCAAAGGCGAAATTACAGTAAATAGCCTTAACGAACAAGTATTTATACCACAAAGCGTGAAAACAGCGAATGAACTAGGCAAACTTAAAGATAACCTATTTAACATCGAAAAATTATTACACTCTGGTTATGCCGATCCCTATCCCAGCATTCGTGTATTAATTGAAACCACGCAACCACTGCCTGACATAACGGGACTGAACATCAAACGGCAATTTAATATCATCAACTTTTGTAGTGCTGATATTGATAAACAACACTGTAAAAGAGTACTAGATGCTTTACTTAAACTTGAATATGTTCAGCAAATTCAACTTGATGAGGTAATACAGTTACGTCCACCTGCGATCCCCGAACAGTAATTAGAATCGCCAAAAATCTTATATTAGCGTTACATTTTCAAATAAAAGGCTTTGCAAAGCCTTTGATAATCGGCGCTGTAACTACCATCCTGAGCATGAATAACCAACTGCGATTTTTTGCACTCTATAGCCTGTTGGCTAAATAACATTAAGCAACGGCTCGGCGCTTTTTTGGGTGTTGTTTGAATCAAACATTGTTGATTTAAATGCCAACCTAATTGCTTTGCAATAGCAATAAATTGCTCAGCTTCCGGACAAGGCAAAATAACATTCAACAACGTTTTGTCATGACTAAGCCTGCTACATGCAGCTATTAATTCGTTAAAACTAAGGCCATCAGTATGACGTGCAGCATTACGTGGCGCATTCTCTCCTTTGAGGCTGGCGTTAAAATATGGCGGGTTAGTGATGATAACATCAACGGGCTCTGGTGATTCAAATGACTGCACGGCACCTTGATAAAGGCGGATATCTGACCACGGGCTATTGGTAAAATTAGCGCGGGCGTCGATACAAGCATCATGATCAATCTCGATCGCCATCACTGTTGCTTGTGGCGCTCGCTGTTTTGCCATTAAGGCCAGCAGCCCTGTTCCAGTCCCTATGTCTAATATACGTGTGGCGTTAGTAAGAGTGGCCCATGCACCTAACAAAATGCCATCCGTTGACACCTTCATTGCAGCACGAGTTTGCTCCACCGAAAATTGTTTAAACACAAAGCCTGACATTTTTTCACCTTTTCATTCACCACAGCCGCGTTAACGCGTATAATTAGGCCTAATTGTCCTCTATTTACGTCACTCTATGCAATTTTCTGAATTTGATATCGATAACAAGCTGTTAAATGCCATTAATAAAATGGGTTTTCATACACCAACCAGTATTCAACAACAAGCGATCCCTGAAGCGCTAAGAGGCCGCGATATTTTAGCATCTGCGCCAACTGGTACTGGTAAAACAGCCGCTTTTTTGATCCCTGCAATTCAATACTTGCTTGATTTCCCTCGTCGCGATCCTGGCTTTGCTCGCGTGCTGATCATGACACCGACTCGTGAATTGGCTTATCAAATTCATGAACAATGTGAATTACTTGCTGCGCAAACACACCTCAAAATTGGTGTAGTAACCGGCGGTATTAACTACGGGACACATAAAGAAATTTTCGAGAGTAATAACGATATTCTCATTGCCACGCCAGGGCGCTTAATGGAATACCTCGAAACTGAGAATTTCCATGCTGAGAATGTTGAACTGCTTATTCTTGATGAAGCTGATCGCATGCTAGACATGGGTTTTCGTAAAGAAATGCTGCGAATTTGTGACGAAGCACGTAATCGTCGCCAATGTTTCTTATTCTCAGCAACACTTGAAGGCGACAGCGTTGAGTTATTTGCAGAACGAATTTTAAATGACCCTGCACTACTTGAAGCAGAGTCAACCCGAAAAGAGAAAGCTAAAATTCATCAGTGGGTTCACCTAGCTGATGACTATAACCATAAGCTAAAAATGTTGGTCGAGATCCTAAACGGTGAAGACATACATAAAGCAATCGTGTTTGTTAAAACCCGTGAACGCTTAGAAACCTTGATTGGTGAGCTTAACAACGAAGGGTTACGCGTTGCATGGCTACGTGGTGAAATGCCACAAGACAAACGCATGAAAGCGATGGAGAACTTTCACTCTGGTCGCAATAATATCTTAGTGGCAACCGATGTTGCTGCACGTGGCATTGATGTCGCCGATATTAGTCATGTTATTAACTTTGATATGCCGCGTACTGCTGATATCTATGTACACCGCATTGGCCGTACTGGCCGTGCTGGCAAAAAAGGGATTGCGATTTCATTTATCGAAGCTCACGATGTGGCTATTCTAGGCAAGGTTGAACGCTACATTGAGCAAAAGCTTAAACGTCGCGTAATTAAAGGAATTGAGCCTCAACACAAAGAAGCAAAGATCCCATCTAAAAAGAAAAAAGATCCTGCAAAGATCAAAGCTAAGAAAAAAGCCAAAGCAAAAGTAAAAAAGAAAAAATAGCTTAATATCTTTACTTGAAAATGCCGAGCTCGTCTCGGCATTTTGCTCTCTGCCGCATGTACTTTTTTACTAACCACTGTGTAATTAGTTCATACCTTTTAACCTATCAAGCATAAAATCACTTTATAATCAGAAACTTAAAATTGGAATGATAATTGTAACTGGTTCTGCAACAGAGTCTTCGCGAGGGAATCGTATGAACCGCTTTAAATTAACCGTAGTACTGATCTCATTAAGTTGTTTATTTTTACTAGCTTGTGCGACAAAGGTGAGTGCAAATACCAGTGTTTTAACATCAAGCACATCAGCACAACCTAGATTGCAACAATATGCTTTGCAGAAACTAACCAGCAACCCTAACTTTACTATTTCTAATCTACAGGTGATTGTAGAGGGTGATACGGTTGAGCTTATCGGCTCTACCAAGACAGGATTTCAACGTGCTTTAGCACAAAAGTTTTTGGAGCATAACCGAGGCATCCGAAAAGTTAAAAACAACCTTAAAGTAAGCTCACAAGACGGAGCAACACTTTAAGGTTGTCTGCACCTTAGCCTTATTTACCGCTTGCTTGAAGGTTAATAAATTTGGCAAGTTCTTCAGGTTGTCCCATTAGCGCCATAATTTGCTGATTGATTTGCATCATAGACTGACCTTCTGGCAAGTTTGCCGAAACCGATAATGATGATAAGCCTTGAGCAAAATTAGTAATAGCAGTCTCTAAGTCAGTGCTAACCGGCGCTTGTTGTAACTGCATAGCAACAACCTGCTGGAACTGTTCATGAGTCATACCTTGCGCTTGCAAGAAGCTCTCTACAACCGCTTTTAACTCTCCTTCATCTGCAACTGACAGTGAAATACTTCGTGGCTCTAACTGGCTCATGGCCGCCATCATTTTTGATTGCTGTTGCAGTTGCTGCTCTAATGTGAGCTGGCCATTTTGTGTTGAGTTTTGCATCTTGCTGATAGCCAATGACGCTTCCATTAAAGGAGTTGATTTCGCCAACCCTAAATTAAAGTGAACATCGGCCACTTCATTTGCAGTCACGTTAACTGCAAACGCACTATCACCAGAGTCTTTATTGTAATCTAGCGAAGACTTAACGTTATAGCTTGTAGACGCTAATTTGTTGTTGGCGTTTTGCGGTAACTGAGCGAGGAAATCATCACTGAATCGAAAGTTTGTCATCACAAACCCGGTATGAGGTGGAATGCTGTCTTGCTCATAACCTGATACTTCAATCGTATCTATGGTTGCAATAGCTTCATTGCTATCAAGGCTTTGTACTTTGATACCCGAAAGCTCCATGCTGCTATCAAAAACACTCGCTGAAATATCGCTATAAGTAATATCTACACCACTTTGTGTTGATAAAGCACTCAGCTGCTGATCAACCACTGTTTTCACTTCCTGTGTCACAGCATAGTTTGCGTAAGCTACGCCACCGACTGCCGCAGCAACAACCGCCGCAATAATTAACTTCTTCATTTTATTTCCTTTAATTGGTGTAAATTTTTTATCAGTGTATCAAATTGTGTTTAGTTAATTAACGACAGTAATTCATGCACAGTTTTCACTGGGGTAATTTTTGCGCCTAAGCCTTCCATTGATTTATGGTAATTACGATAAGGAATAAAGATTTCAGTAAAGCCATGTTGCGCCGCTTCTTTAACTCGAGGTACGCCACTGTCTATTGGTCTTACATCACCATTTAAACTTAACTCGCCCATAATACAAGTAGTCCGTGGCACCACAAACTCATTCAAACTACTTAAAAGTGCTGTAACTAACGCTAAATCAATGCAGGTTTCTGACTCATCAATTTTTAAACCACCAACTATATTAAAAAACGTATCATGGAAGATTTTAGTTTTAGTGTGTTTTCGTAAAATCCCCGTGAGCATCTTGATACGATTCATGTTTAAACCAACACACACTCGTTGAGGGAATTCAGCTTCGGTTTCTGTGGTTAGACATTGAATTTCGAGTAGTAAGTTACGATTGCCTTTACGAATACAAGTAATCGCAGAGCCCGGCGACTCAGTCGTTGAGCCTGATAGGAAGATTTCGCTCGGGTTATCAACGCTCAGCATACCTCGCTCACACATTCTAAAAATGCCCACAGTGTCGATATCGCCAAAACGGTTTTTATTGGCACGTAATGTCCTTACTTGCCCATCATTGGTGTCAATGTGTAATAACGCATCGACAATGTGTACTAAGGTTTGTGGCCCAGCAATTTCGTTATTTTTGTTTACGTGAGCGATAATAAACATGGTCACATCATTTTGCTTACAATATTGCGTGAGCGCCTGAGCCGCACTTTTCACTTGTGAGGGTGACCCTGGAGTACCATTTGCCGTTTCTGTTACAACAGCCTGAATTGAGTCGATAACAGCAAACTTTATTTTATGTTTATCAAGTTCTTCAATGATTGCTTCAACGCTGGTTTCAGATAGTAAGTACAGCTCATCTTCGTTGTAATCTAGACGTAAGCGGTTAACCCGATTTTTAAACTGTGATAATGACTCTTCTGCTGTACAGTATAAAGACGGCATTACTTTTGACATACGTGCAACTAAATCTGACAACAAGGTGGTTTTACCTGCCCCTGGATCCCCAGAAATAATATTCACTGAGCCTGTGGTCACGCCGCCACTTAATACCCTGTCTAATTCACCAATTTCTGTGAGGCGCTTTTCAGCTTCAGTGGTTGCAACTTCATTTATTTTTTTTGAACCGCCGCCCACATTACCGGCATAGCCTGCAATTGCAGCTCGACTTGCTGCTTGCTTTGACTGCCCTGCTGACGGTTTAAACTCTGCAAGGGTATTCCATGCACCACATTTACACTGCCCTTGCCAGCGCTGATAATTCATGCCGCACTCAGTGCAGACAAATTCGATTTTTGCTGATTTTGCCATTCGGCCTTACCTGTTTGGATAGCTGGTATTTACTGAACCACTATTTTCAAGCATCTAGTAGACAAAGTAAAACTGACTACTAAGGTAATTGATGTATAGTAGATTTAAAAACATCGAAGATAATACATGGTAACTTGCTCCCTATCGACCTTCTTATATGTTAACTGTTGACTAAAGAACAAGTTAAGGGCACAGTTTTTGCTTAATAATAAATACCAGAGAACTTGCCATTTTATTGGCTAGTACTTATAACAATAACTAATAAAACAACAAAGTAATTACTACTCGCGTAGTGAGCTGCAAAACACCGCCGAGTAATACTACGTTATTTGATAGACAGTGATGGTTTTATAAATGCCTGAAGATATCTTGCTTAAATACGAAAGTCTAGTTGAAGAACTAAAGGCGAATTTAGGCACACCTCAATTCGACAAGCTATTTAAAGCAAAAACAGCCAGCTTAACTAAGCCAGAGCAGTTTTTGATCAAAATGGAGATGTCGCGTTTATCTCAGCCTGTAGCACGCTTTATCGATTTGCGTGGTCAAGTCACTGGACAAGTAAAACCTTACGAATATGAGGGCAAACAGCACTTTATGGATGACACCGCCATTGAAGTGTTTGAAGATGCGATTAAACGCCACGGTGGCTATACCCTTGCAGTCTATGAAGCGGTGATGAATACCGAAAACAATCACCGAGTGATGCAAAAAAAAGCCGCCGAGCAAGACCTCATTAGCGATGACAGTAGTAATCAGTTAACCGCAAAAGTTATCAAATTTGCTTCTTATGAAAGCCGCTCTGAAGAGCGCATGAATTACTCCATAAAGATCTCGGTTGAAATTGATAAAGAAACGAAAGTCTCAGCATCAACTTCTGATATCTCGTTAAGCGGTGCAAAAATCAAACTTGCCCCCCGATATAAATTAAAAAAAGGCCAATTAATTGGCTTACGCTTGGTTGGTCTCGAGCAAGACTTTGAGCTGGGTCTGAAAAATGGTATTCAATATGAAGTCATTGCCGTCGAAAAGGTATCGCGTGAATATAATCATGTGCGCTTAAAACGTACCTTTATAGAAAATAACAAGCAGTTTGACGACTTTTTAAATAGCTTTATCCACGGCAATAAACGACGCTATAAAGTTAATTTAGACAATACCTTAGATGCTGTTGTTTCTAAAGGATATGAGCAATACTATATTCCTCGAGTGACTTCGCTCTATACGTTTTTAAGTTTGCAGGGTGACAAGCTTTACCCAAGTCTCGCCTTAACAACAGAAAACAATATATTTATTCAGCGTTACTTTTGTGATGAGCGAAAAGTGTCCTGTTTATACAGTATTGTTAATCAGCAGCGCATTGCTCACTTACTCAGTAGCCCTGATGCCGTAAAAGAAGACTATATTTACACTTTTACTCATACAGTATCTGGCAGAATATATTACTATTCAGCAACTCGCTCTGAGTTAAATAATCAGCCTCATTTAAAAGATTTGTTTTTAGGGTTTGGTAGTCAAAAAGATAGCTGGCAGTGTTTTAAACTTCAGCTAATGCCAAGCCATCCAGAAGATTCATACATTCCATTGACGTTACCAAGTAGCGCAGGTAAAAACATCGAAAAGCTTAATAAGCCACCGACCCCGCGTGTGCAAGGCATGCTAAAAGACGTTAAATACTTGTTGATTTTGACTTCAGTGGGTAGTGAGTATGAGCAGAAAAAATACCAACAACGTGTATTTGATAAAACTGCGGTTAATCAATTAAAACAATTTGGCCACAGTAAACACAAGACACCGCCTCATCTAGAGCCTGTTGCCTTAGAGTATGTGAATTTAAGAGCGCATAAGCGATTCTTGTATAAAACATCTGTCACGGTTAAGCATAGAGAGCAACTTGTGCAGGGCTACACACGCGATCTTTCAGTTATGGGGTTACAAATTGAATGTGAGAAACCTGTAGACTTTAAAAAGGGCGATATCATTAAGTTAAGCTTGCCTGAACTACAGAAAATCACCAAAAAACACGATCTAAGTGATCTTAGCTATGAAGTTATGGCAATAAGTAAGTCGCTTACAACTGTGAATTTAAAAGTACATCGAGTAACCGATTTGCCTCATATGGCAATAACCTTTTTCACGGTGTTGATTGATAATAATAAAGATAAACTAAAAGTGTGTGAAGAAACCCCTAAGATTCCTGGGCTCTCTACTGCACTTAGAAACATGGTAACAAAAAGTGTTTGCCAATTTCCGCTTTATCTCCATAAAGAATCAGCGCATTTTAAAATAGGTGCTATTGGGCAAGGCTTATACCCAAGTCCATTACATGTGCTTTTACAAAATTTTGCACTGCTTAATGAAAGCACCAGCATTGATGGCTTGTTGTCGACAGACCAAATAACCGAAGTGATCACCCCACTTATCAAAGATCGTAGTCGTCAAGATGCACCTTTGCCATTTACACTTTTTGTTTGTTTTAACCCACGTTTAGGCACAATTGCTGACTCAATTACCAGCCGCTGCATTAGCGATGAGGATTACACATCACAAACACTATTTGTAAAAAAAGCACTGAAAAACGACTTAGTGTTTGTATTTCGTTTATATGTATCACGCACAGGCCGGCCTGATATTGATTACTTATCGAATGAGCTTAAATACATCAGTCAATATGCTTTACACAAAGCAAAAGATTTAGAGGAAGCATTATGGGCTGTTGCTGGTGTGGGAGATTTAATTGATATAACCGAAGAAGCGCTTACCCATTTTGATATTGACCAAAGGCTGATCGACGAAATGAGTAAACGCAAAGCAATCTGGTTAAAGCGAGTAATCTAACGGTAGGCCTAACAAGTAAGCAACTTGCAGCAACGAACCTTCGTTAATAGCCGTTTGTGCTTGCTCAACCACTTTAGGTTTACCGTGAACAGCCACACCAAGCCCTGCCGCAGCCATCATTTTTAAATCGTTAGCTCCATCACCCATGGCAACAGTTTGACGATTATTTAAGGCAAGCTTTGCTTCGATTCGTTTAAGTACACGGGCTTTTTCTTCAGCATCAACAATAGTGCCAATCACTTTACCTGTTAAACGATTATCTTTGAACTCAAGGGTATTAGCGTGCACTTCATCTAAACCTATTAGTGTTTGCACATGCTCAGCAAATGGTACAAAACCACCTGATGCAATGGCTAAATGCCAATTATGTTGTTTTAAGTATTGGCATAATTCACTAACACCCGGCATAAGTGGTAAACGTGCTTTTAAGCCATCGATTAGATCAACATCAATACCTTCAAGCTTAGCAACACGCTGTTTTAAGCTTTGTGCAAAATCTAATTGCCCAGCCATTGCTTGGGCGGTCACAGCAGCCACTTCATCATATACATCAGCAAGTCGTGCTATTTCATCTATACACTCGATAGTAATCGCGGTAGAGTCCATGTCCATTAATAATAGACCAGGCTCATCAACCGTTGGTGGATTAGTCAACTGCACCAGTTGAATACCAATTTGCTTGGCAAACTCAACTAATACCAGTGGGCTGAGTGTTGTTGTTGCATCGCTATGAAAGCTCCATGCCACTGGCATGTCTGCGATTGGCTGATAACAACATAGCGATAAGTTGCTAAACCCTTGTGCCGCTAAAAACTCACTAATAGCCAGTATTTGCTCAGCATCAAGTACTTTACCGAATGCTACGCTAAATACGCCCTGACTTGCTTTTGGCGTAAAGTCTGTTGTAATAAGGTGTTTGTTTTCAATTTTATACCAGCAATTTAGGCTGATTTGTTCAGCTAAATTTGCTGAAGGTGTAGCAGCTAGGCTAAGCTGTGACATAGTGGCTCCACATTAGACTTATGTCTGTCCTTGCGCGCGCATGAGCTACTCGCAATCAATGAACTAATAAGGTTATTATACTGGTTTAGTTGTACCATCAAATTGAAAAGCTGTCAGCAGCGTATACGGTGACTATGAAAAATAACCAACTAAAAACTCCATTTTCGGCTACATACCGCCAACGTTTGGTGCGTTTAAGTCTAGCTGCAGCCTGTTTTGTGCTGCTGAGCTGGGTTGCCGTTAATAGTAGTTTTCAAAGTCATCAGTTACTTTATGATAGTGCTGACAGCACAGCGATAAGCTTAACCAAGTTTATGGCCCTAAACGCTAAAACTCCACTACTAGAAAAAAACAAACCAGAATTAAAAGCGCTATGTAACCACATAGCTGCAGATGAGTATGTGTTAGCTGCAATAATTTACGACCAACAAGGTATTCAAGTAGCTGCCAGTGATAACTGGCAAAGTCACCATACCTTTGGTTTGTTACCGGATTCAACGCCGGGCATTAGTAAATTAAAAACACCATTTGTTGAGCCCGTTATTAGTGATAACGAGCGACCACTGGGGTTTGTGGCAATAACGTATCTTACGCAAGCATCGATAGCCACCAGCCACAGTAGCTTTCATGACTTAGGCAGACAAGTATTACTTATGCTCGTAATTACTTGTATTTTTACGTGGCAACTTGGCCGTGGCCTAAAACGCTGGCAATTTAATCGCTATATCAAAAAAAGCGCAGAGCAAGAATCGTAAAGTTCGGCAGCAAGCTGCTGCTTTGCATCACCTATCACGCCTTTAAGCTCACATAAATGTGCAAATACATCACGCACCTTAAGCGGCGTATTTACCTGCCCTTGAAAGCCTGCAAGTGGCATTGACGGCGAGTCGGTTTCAAGTACTAAATGCTGTGGCTCTATAGCGCTTAAGACTTTACGAGTTTTCGCCGCGCGTGGATAACTTATCACGCCACCGACTCCAAGCTTAAAACCTTGTTTTATATAACTTGAGGCTTGTTGTTCTGAGCCTGAAAAAGCATGAATAACCCCTCCATATTTGGGTTTGCAGCGCTTAAATGAGCGGGCAATTAAATCATGGCTTTGTCTGTGATGCACAATCAGTGGCAAAGCAAGTTGATTGGCAAGCTCTATCTGCCCTTCAAAAAGCTGCGCTTGTTTATCGAGGTTGTCGATACTGCGATCAAGACCGCACTCACCGATGGCAATAAACTGGCCTAAATTGGCTTTTGCTAACTGCTCTAATTCTGCGAGGTGATGAGCTTGGTGGTCAGATAAAAAATAAGGATGTAAGCCTAAAGCAACTGAAATACTTGGCTCTGATTTGGCAAAAGAAAGAAGTGCTGTAGATTGTGCCAAGCTCACACCTGGCACAATAAAATGCTCAATTCCTACTTGCTTGCATGCTTTGATGAGCTCTGTGCGAGTTTCATCAAATTCGCTAAAATCAAGATGGCAGTGGGAATCGATAAAACGCATTTACGGATTTAAACGACCAAACTGCCAACTACCGTCGGCTTGGCGTTGATACATAAAGCGGTCGTGCAGGCGGTGCGCACCACCTTGCCAAAACTCAATTTTAGTAGGCTCAACACAATAGCCACCCCAAAAATCAGGCAATGGGATTTCACCATCAGAAAACTTTTGCTTCATTTTCGCAAATGTTTCCATTAACACCTTACGTGATGACACAGGACGACTTTGCTGAGATGCCCATGCAGCTAATTGGCTTTCTTTAGGACGCGATAAAAAGTACTTAGCAACAGCAGTTGTTGGTAAGGGTTTAGCCTCACCATAAACAATGACTTGTCGCTCCATATGGTGCCATGGGAAATGCAGAGAGATTTTGTTATTACCTTTAAGCTCCTGCGCCTTGCGCGAGCCGGTATTGGTAAAAAACACAAAGCCATTTTCATCAAGATGCTTTAACAGCACGATACGTTGCGAAGGCTGGCCATGTTCATCAACCGTTGCGACTACCATCGCCGTAGGATCAGGCAAATTAGTGGCAACAGCTTGCTCAAGCCATTTTTCAAACTGCTTGATCGGAGACGCATCAAGCATGTCTTCAGATAAACCATCCTGTAAATATTCACGGCGAATATCTTCAAGTTTCATAAAATTCCCTCTATCGCTATCAGCTATCAGCTATCAGCTATCAGCTATCAGCTATCAGCTATCAGCTATCAGCTATCAGCTATCAGCTATCAGCTATCAGCTATCAGCTATCAGCTATCAGCTAAAGATTAATCAAGGTTGTTGAGCTGTCAATTTGTTGGGCTTCGCTTTGCTCTACCCAACCTACAAAGCGCATCATCTGCAAGTGTAAGAGTGCTTTCAAAGCGAACTACACGAAGCAGAATTCACCTAAGTAGTTTAGCCTAAGACAAGGCGGAAAACCGACTTATCCCTTTGAGTTCTTAAACTTTCTGCAAGTGTAGGAGTGCTAGCAAGGCAATGAGTTTATTTATGCCAAGGAGCATACGTGTTTTGTATGTGACTTAGGCTAAATAAACTCATTAACGCAGCTAAAGCGAACTACACGAAGCAGATTACATTTGCTCCATTACTTCGATACCTAAAAGATCCAATCCTGACTTCAGCGTCTTCGCTACCAAATTACACAGTACTAAACGGCTGTCACGAACGCTTGGCTCTACGCCTTCTTTTAGAACTGGGCATGCTTCGTAGAACGTCATGTATAGGCTTGCTAGTTCGTATAGGTATCCACATAATACGTGCGGTGTTGCTTCGCTGATCATTAGATCAAGTACTTCTTCTAACTGTAGAAGTTTAAGTGCCAGCGCTTTTTCTTGTGGCTCGTTGATTGTAACGTCTGCTGTTAATGAGGCAGCATCGATACCTGATTTACGGAAAATACTGCGAACACGCGTGTATGCATATTGTAAGTAAGGGGCTGTAGCACCTTCAAAGCTCAGCATAGTGTCCCAGTTGAAGATATAGTCGCTAGTACGGTGCTTAGACAGATCCGCATATTTCACTGCACCAATACCCACTTTACGGGCAATTTCGCTACGCTCTTCGTCGCTTAAATCTGACTCACGCTCAGCAAGTTTAGCTGCTGCACGAGTGATTGACTCTTCCAGTAAGTCTGCAAGTTTAACAGTACCGCCTGTACGTGTTTTGAATGGCTTGCCGTCTTCACCCATCATGGTGCCGAATGGGCAGAATTCATAACTTGTTTCATCACGTAATAAACCCGCTTTACGTGCTGTTAGCTCAACTTGATTGAAGTGTAAGCTTTGACGTGCATCTACAAAGATTAAGATACGATCAGCACCGAGTTTATTTGAGCGGTAATCACATGCAGCTAAGTCGGTTGTTGCATATAAGAAGCCACCACCTGATTTCTGTACGATAAATACTGAAGGCTCACCGTCTTTGTTAGCAAGCTCATCTAAGAACACCACTTGTGCACCATCAGATTCAACAGCAATGTTTTTGTCTTTTAATAGCGCGATGATGTTTGCAAGTTCGCTGTTGTAAGCACTTTCTGCCATGATGTCATCTTGCGTAAGCGTTACGTTTAGGCGTTTGTAAACTTCTTCAGAGTGCTTTACAGAAGTGGCAATGAATAACTTCCAAAGTTTTTCACAGTGTGCATCGCCGCTTTGCAATTTAACCACGTAGTTACGCGCTTTATCGGCAAAGCCTTCTTCATCATCAAAGCGTTTTTTCGCATCACGATAGAAGGTTTCTAAATCCGCAAGTGCAACAGATTCTAAATCAACACCTTGGTTAATTTGATCTTCTAAGTGCGCGATTAACATACCAAACTGAGTACCCCAGTCACCCATGTGGTTTTGACGAACAACTTCATCACCACGGAACTCAAGGGCACGAACAACCGCATCGCCAATGATAGTTGAACGTAAGTGACCTACGTGCATTTCTTTAGCAAGGTTAGGTGATGAATAATCAACAACTACTTTTTGTGCTGTTGCATGTGGCGCAACAGCCAGCTTTTCGTCTTCGTTTGCTGCTTTTAAGCTAGCTGATAAAAACTCAGGCTTTAAGTGAATGTTGATAAAACCAGGGCCTGCAATTTCTGTTTTTTCTGCGATATCAGCAAGATCTAGGTTATCGATAATTTTTTGTGCTAGTTCACGCGGGTTTGATTTTAATTTTTTAGCCGCGCCCATTGCGCCATTGATTTGGTAATCACCAAACTGCGGGCGTGTACTTTGTGTAACCGCTGGATTTGTGTCTTCTGGTAATCCAGCTGCAACCATAGCTGCAATTGCTTTTTCGATTAAAAGAGTACGAATATTCATTGTAATTTTTACCTTTATGGCCCGCAGTACGGGCACTTAAATTTGATGCAAGCTTAGTGTATTAGTTTTCGCGTGTATGATTAAACTTGATGTCTGGATAGCGTTCCATCGATAAGTTCAAGTTAACACGGCTTGGTGCGATATAAGTAAGATTATCGCCGCCATCTAATGCTAAATTGCTCTCGCACTTACGCTTAAATTCTTCAAACTTTTTAACATCGTCAGAGCTTACCCAACGGGCAGTGTTTACGCTGACACCTTCGTAAATGGCGTCAACGTTGTACTCTGCTTTCAAGCGCGCAACAACCACATCAAACTGTAGTACACCGACCGCGCCAACGATAAGGTCGTTGTTAATAAGTGGTCTAAATACTTGCACAGCACCTTCTTCAGATAGCTGAACTAAGCCTTTTAATAATTGCTTTTGCTTAAGTGGATCTTTTAAGCGAATACGACGGAATAATTCTGGTGCGAAGTTAGGAATACCACCAAACTTCATTTTCTCACCTTGTGTGAAGGTGTCACCAATTTGAATCGTGCCGTGGTTGTGTAAACCTATGATGTCACCGGCGTAAGCATCTTGCGCTCGCTCACGGTCACCGGCCATAAAGGTTACCGCATCAGAGATACTCACTTGTTTACCAATACGCACGTGGCTCATCTTCATACCTTGGCTATATTTGCCTGATACAATTCGCATAAAGGCAATACGGTCACGGTGTTTAGGATCCATGTTCGCTTGGATTTTAAATACGAAGCCAGAGAAGTTCTCTTCGGTTGCAACAACTTGGCGGTCTTCTGTTTCGCGTGGTAGTGGTGCAGGCGCCCACTCTGTTAAGCCATCAAGTACATGGTCAACACCAAAGTTACCTAATGCCGTACCAAAATACACAGGTGATAGTTCGCCCGCTAAAAACAGATCTAAATCAAATTCGTGTGATGCACCGACAACTAGCTCAAGCTCTTCACGAAGCTGCTCTGCAAGTTCACTACCAATAGCTTGGTCAAGCTCTGGGTTATCGAGTCCTTTGATTGTTCGAACTTCTTGAATAGTGTGGCCTTGGCCTGTGCTATACAAAATCGTTTCTTCACGGTGAATGTGATACACACCTTTAAACTCTTTACCGCAACCAATCGGCCATGTGATAGGTGCACAGGCGATATTAAGCTCGGTTTCAACTTCGTCTAATAACTCCATTGGGTCACGAATATCACGGTCACACTTATTCATAAAGGTGACGATAGGTGTAGTACGTAAGCGTGTTACTTCCATTAATTTACGAGTACGATCCTCAACACCTTTCGCAGCGTCGATTACCATTAGACACGAGTCAACCGCTGTCAATGTACGGTAGGTATCTTCAGAGAAGTCTTCGTGTCCTGGAGTATCAAGTAAGTTAACCAGACGCTCATTGTAAGGAAATTGCATAACTGACGTAGTAACCGAGATACCACGTTCTTTTTCCATTTCCATCCAGTCTGATTTTGCGTGCTGGTTTGAGCCACGACCTTTTACGGTACCCGCTTTTTGAATCGCTTGTCCGAATAACAGAACTTTTTCTGTAATGGTGGTTTTACCCGCATCCGGGTGCGAGATGATCGCAAAGGTGCGTCGTTTATTAATTTCGGTAGTTAAATTAGACATGTAAGCTGCTTTTAGTCATAACAAAGCGCACTTAACTGCCTTATAAATTATAAAGCTCGGTGCGCACTGTAAAAATAAAATAGAATTGCCGAGTATTATACCTTGTTTGTCTTAGCCAAAAAAGCAGCGATTGTAAGTAATTATTCACCTTGGGTTAGGGATTTTCGTTGTTCACTTTTTTGCTAAGCTTGTGTAATCAAGTTGTAACGCATACTATGGATAAATTGCACGGAGGATATTAATTTAGGTCATGAAAACCAGTAAGCTCAGTATTCGATTATTATGGTATATCACCCCATTAGTGATTTTACCTTTGTTGTTTTTAGGTGGCTTTACCTTAACCAATGTGACCAATTCAACAAAAAAACAAGCTGAGCTGATTGTGAGTCGCTTTGTTGAACAACAACAACAGAAGATCTTCAACTACATCGACTCGTTTCATTCTATTACGCGTTTATTATCAACATCTCCAGTACTTGCCGACTTTTTGTCTCGAGAGCCGGGCTCTAAAAATCAATATATCGAGCGACTTGGCGAACTAATGAATGTATTTGCCAGTTATTCAGAAGCTTACCCAGATATAATTAGTATTAATTATGTTGCCCCAGACGGCAGAAGTGATGCTTTTTATTCAAGCCAATTGACCCCAGCGCCAAAGAGCTACCCGTTTTTCAAACAAGTACTCAAATCAAACCTGCGTCAACAGCAATTTATGATCCCCAAAGAAGACGGTTCGACCAGCCTCTATTTTGTGCATCCAATTTATAACATTGATTACTACCTAAAACAGCCTCAGCAGCTTGGCTTTATTGTGGTACATGTTGAGCCATCTATTTTAAACGCCAGTATTTTAGAAGCCCCATTTAATAACACCCTAAATTTATTCTTAACGACTAAAGGGCAAATTTTATTTAGCTCTGATTATGACCTGCGCGGCAACTACTTAAGTGAATATGAGCTCGAGCAAATAAAGAGATTAGCTGATTACGGAAAACTGGCCGATATTGAATTATCAAGTATCGATAAGGAAGAGCGAATTATCTACGCTGTGCAAATGACGGACGGCGACTATTTGGTTTCAACAACTCCCAAAGATTTACTCTATCAGTCAGGTAAAGCAATTAGCTTAATAACTGCACTGATTGTAATTATTTCAGTGATCTCGTTACCAATTTTAATTTATATCGTTGTTCGTAATTTACTGTTAACCCCTGTCGAATTATTAGGTGCTGCGAGTCACCGAGTAGGTGATGGTGACTTATCAGTTTATTTACCTGCGCATACTAACGATGAAGTAGGTGTCTTATTTAACGATTTTAATCACATGGTAAATCAAATTCGTGACTACCAAGATGAACTCGAAGAGTACAAACACCACCTTGAAGAAAAAGTAGAAAGCCGAACTAAAGCGCTTGAAGCTATGAATAACAAACTTGAAGTGGCTATTGCCCAAGCTGAACAAGCAAACCAATTAAAGAGCCGCTTTTTAGCAAATATGAGCCATGAAATTCGCACCCCACTTACCGCAATCATGGGTTTTACTGAGCAACTGCTACACAACAAAGATGCGGTGAATGATGAGCAGCATTTAAGTACAATTTTGCGAAACTCTAAACACCTTTTAGAGCTCATAAATAACATTCTCGATTTATCTAAAATTGAAGCAGAAAAACTGGCTGTCGAACGAAGCCCTTGCTCGGTTGTTCAATTAATTCATGATATTGATTCAATCATTCGTCCATTAGCGAATCAAAAGCAACTGCAGTTTAATATTAATTACAACTTACCAATTCCTCAAAGCATTAACAGTGATACCACACGCTTAAAACAAATATTAATAAACATTGCTAGCAATGCCGTTAAATTTACTGAGCAAGGCTTTATCTCGCTTGATATTCACTATAACGATGAGCGACAGCTATTAGAATTTGTCATTGAAGATACCGGAATTGGTATGTCTGAGCGTGAAGTAGAACGAGTATTTAAACCGTTCGAACAAGCCGATGCCACAACAACTCGCCGATTTGGTGGAACGGGCCTAGGTTTATGTATTTCAAAGAACTTGGCCCAGCTATTAGGGGGAGATGTAAAGCTTGTCAGCGAGCTAGGTAAAGGTAGTAGCTTTACCGTGCAAGTGGCCTGTCATTTAAACCCTGAACAATTACAACGTAATGCGTTTATTCACAACTATGAACAACTGTCTCCGGGTTCAGATACACAATTATCCTTCGCAGAAAATAGTTTTGATGCTCATATTTTAGTGGCTGAGGATAATCCAGATAATCAATTATTGATAAAACTATTGCTACAAACTTGGGGGCTTGAACCTGACATTGCGAAAAACGGCGCTGAAGCCGTAGAAATGGCTCTGGTTAATGACTATCAGTTGATTATCATGGATATGCAAATGCCAGTAATGGGTGGATTAGAAGCAACGCAAATGCTCCGTCATGCTGCATACGATGGCCCTATCATAGCCTTAACAGCAAACGTTATGAAAAATGACGTTGATACTTATTTAGAAGCTGGTTGCGATGAGGCGCTGGCTAAACCAATCGATAAACACGCTCTCGAGAAAGTACTAGTTAGCTACTTAAATATTGAAAAAGACAGTCAAAATAAATGGGAAAACTTACTGAAAAGTGAGAAATTCCAACAGATCAATGATAACTACCGTTCTAAACTACCTGATTATTTAAGCCAAGTAGTACGACTGTATCGTGCAAAAGAGTGGGAGGCATTACGCTCTCTTGCACACAGTATTAAAGGCAGCGCTGGGTGTTTTAGCTTTGAAGAAATCCACAAAACGGCAGGTCAACTAGAAACGGCATTGAGCACGAACCAAATGGCACAAGTTGCAGACTGTTATGAAGCACTCATTAGTGCCCTAAAAGAGGCCGCTTAACTAAAGCCTTAAAGTTAGCCCCATCAAAATAGCATCTTCATTACCTGTCGCAGTTGGGTAGTAATTTTTACGCACTGACATTGAGCTGAAGCCTGCACTCTCGTACAAACCAATTGCAGGTTTGTTTGATTCTCGCACTTCTAAAAATAAGTTCTCTGCTTGGTATTGCTCACCATGCTCAATAAATGCATTTAATAATTGTTTTGCAATACCCTGCCCTTGATACGCTGGCGCTACACAAATATCCATTAGAGTAAAGTCAGGCCCTGCTTGTTCACCGATGTAAAAGCCAAGCATTTCATCATCACTAAAGGCTGCAAGGTTAAAATAGCGACCAGCTAAACACGACAGCATGGTCTTTTCTGTCCACGGATGACTATGACAGGCATTTTCAATAGCCATTAACTGGCTAATATAGGTTGCATCTACAGGTTTAAAGCTTATCAAGTTGTTCACCAATTAAAGACCAAAGTTGTTTTTTCTGCTCAGCTGTGAGCTTCTCACTCGGCAAGGCTAAACAGCCATCCTGCCAGCTAATATTCTCAGCTTTTACTACCTGTGTGATCACTATTGGAGCAAACGCTTTTTCAAGATCTTGATGTAGCTGTAGTGGAAGTACTAAAGGTGCTTGTGCTGTTACAGTGACTTGTTCATCCTGAGTTTCAGGCACAGTTCGATAATGTTGTTTTAACTCGAGTGATTGTACAGAGAATATCGCAGCGTAACTTGGATTCATAACAACTCAATCATGATTAAGAGCAAGTAATATAAGAAGATTTGCGATTAAAGTAAAGCAGGAAGAAATGGCAGGGGCGGAGAGATTCGAACTCCCAACCGTCGGTTTTGGAGACCGCTGTTCTACCAATTGGAACTACGCCCCTGCAATGACGACGAATTATATAGAGCTTTTTTCAAAGGTAAAGTAAAAAAACACAGTTTTTAGTTTAACTGCTTCTTAAATAAACAAAACGGCGAATTAGCACGCTAATTCGCCGTTTTGATTTTTTGCGACTCGTCGCTTTGAATATTGAAATGCACAAGGCATGAGAAAATAGGAAGCCATTAATTAACTAAAATTAAAGCCAATGTTACTTATTCGCAATTTATTGAGTATCAACAGTGACCGCCCTTGAAAAAGGAACATGTGATGACCACTTTAACCTTATGATTAATAGACACAGTAATCACATTTCATATTCATGCTTTTCAGAAATAACAACTGAATAAGCAAATACAAAAAATAGGTACCAGCAGGAGGGATTCAGCCTCCCCTACTTTGCTCAGAAAAATTGGGGGTGAGGCCATCCTATGGCATTCTGCTGAAAACAACATTGAGAGGTTAAAATGAGCCAATTATTTAGTGCCGCGAAGATCGGAGAGCTCAATCTTACAAACCACATAGTTATCGCACCAATGTGTCAATACTCCGCCGAATCTGGACAGGCTAGCTCCTGGCACCGCATGCACTATGGTTCGCTGGCAACGTCTGGCGCTGGATTGCTAATTTTGGAGGCCACAGCTGTTGAACCTATTGGCCGTATTTCTGCGGGAGATTTAGGACTGTGGGATGACGCAACAGAAGCCGCATTAGACAATGTTTTGTCTGATGTTCGCGCTTGGTCTCCCATTCGTATAGGTATTCAGCTTGGTCATGCCGGGCGAAAGGCTTCTTGTCATGTGCCATGGCAGGGAGGTCATAAATTGACGATGGATGAAGGTGGCTGGCAAACGGTTGCTCCTTCTGCGTTGGGCTTCAATGAGCAAGACGAAACGCCAGAGTCACTCGACTTAGCGGGTCTTGCGCGTATTAAACAAGCGTTTGTTGACAGCGCAATTCGTGCAGTACGTGTAGGAATTGATCTAATAGAAATCCATGCGGCGCATGGTTACCTACTCCACCAATTTCTTTCTCCACTAAGTAACCAAAGACAGGACCAATATGGTGGTTCGCTGGAAAATCGCCTACGCTTTCCACTTGAAGTATTTGAAGCTGTGCGTAAAGCCATCCCTTCTTCAGTTCCTGTTGGAGTTCGTCTCTCGGCAACTGACTGGGTTGATGACGGTTGGGATGTTGAGCAATCGATTGTGTTTGGTCAGCAACTGGAACAGCTGGGTTGTGACTATCTGCATGTTTCCAGTGGTGGGCTTTCGCCGCAGCAATCCATTGATGTAAAACCAGGGTATCAGCTTCCGTTTGCTAGTGCCATTCGCCAACAAGTTACAATACCGGTAATAGGTGTAGGCTTAATCACCGAGCCACAGCAGGCTGAAGAAGCGCTGAAACAAGGGGATGCCGATTTGGTTGCATTAGGTCGCTCTGTACTTTTTAATCCGCATTGGCCTTGGCAAGCTGCCGTTGCGCTAGGTGCTCAGGTTCAGGCTCCGCCTCAATATTTGCGCTCTGAACCACATGGCTCGAAAGGTACGCTTGTTTAACCTTAAATATTTAACAGGCTGACTACAACACGCTCAAAACTTAAACGGTGGGCTATCGATACTTCTCCATTTTCTTTGCGCCAAGATGGAAACTGTTATTAAGTATCTACAGCTCACCAAAAAAACTCGTACTGTGCTACATATTCTGTGTAATCGAAGACTCAAAAGCTATTGGTGCTTACTCATTAACCGTCACATTTGTCTACGAGAGTTTAAGCTTCATGGCTAACAACAGTGTTAACAGGAAGACCTTGTCACTTAATCACAAACTCTTATCAGCACAAATGTGTGCTGTGTTTAGCCTACTTGGTTGGCTATTTACTCAGATTTGGCACGCTTATGCAGAGTTAGAGCTGTTGTCGATTTCTGGATATGCTGATTTCTGAAAACCAACAGTTATTATCCCTATAAAAAAAATGCCAGTCAGTAAAACTGACTGGCATTTTTTATTGGCTTAAGGCTTTATTAGCTCTTTTGAGCTAGCCCTATTCCCATTCGATTGTTGCAGGTGGTTTACCTGAAATATCGTAAACAACACGTGAGATACCATCGATTTCGTTGATGATACGGTTAGAAACCACGCCTAAGAACTCATAAGGTAAGTGTGACCAACGTGCCGTCATAAAGTCGATTGTTTCAACACAACGTAGTGATACAACCCAGTCGTATTTACGCGCATCACCCATTACACCTACCGATTTAACTGGTAAGAATACAGTGAATGCTTGGCTTACTTTGTGGTAAAGCTCAGCTTTGTGTAGCTCTTCGATGAAGATAGCATCTGCGCGACGTAGTAAGTCACAGTACTCTTTCTTGATTTCACCAAGTACACGAACACCTAAACCAGGACCCGGGAATGGGTGACGGTAAAGCATGTCGTAAGGTAGACCAAGCTCAAGGCCAATTTTACGTACTTCATCTTTGAATAGCTCACGTAATGGCTCTACAAGACCCATTTCCATGTCGTCTGGTAAACCACCTACGTTGTGGTGAGATTTGATTACGTGTGCTTTGCCTGTTGCTGATGCAGCAGATTCGATTACGTCTGGGTAGATAGTACCTTGACCTAACCATTTAGCGCTTTTCAGCTTTTTAGCTTGCTCGTCAAATACTTTAATGAAAGTATGACCAATCGCTTTACGCTTATCTTCTGGGTCTGACTTACCAGCTAAGTCTGCTAAGAATTGATCTTCAGCATCGACTTTAACAATGTTTAGGCCAAACTTGTTGCCAAACATGTCCATAACTTGCTGACCTTCGTTTAAACGAAGTAGACCGTTATCAACGAATACACACGTTAACTTGTCGCCGATTGCACGGTGAATAAGCATAGCTACAACAGATGAATCAACACCACCTGATAAGCCTAAGATAACTTCGTCATCACCCACAGTTTCTTTAATACGCTCGATAGCATCATCGATAATTTTAGCTGGTGTCCATAGCTTTTCACAGCCACAGATATCAATTGCAAAACGCTCAAGTAAACGTTGACCTTGATGAGTGTGAGTTACTTCTGGGTGGAACTGTACGCCGTAGAAACGCTTTTCTTCCCAAGACATTGCAGCATGTGGACATGTTGATGTTTTAGCAGTAGTTTTGAAAGTATCTGGAATTTCCATTACTTTATCGCCGTGGCTCATCCAAACGTCTAGTACGCCAGCACCGCCGTCAGTAATGTGGTCTTCGATAGCATCGAATAACGCACAGTTACCTACTTTCTCAACTTGCGCATAACCAAACTCTTTCTTATCAGAGCTGTGTACGCTACCACCCAGTTGCGTTGCCATTGTTTGCATACCGTAACAGATACCAAGTACTGGAACGCCTGCGTTAAATACATACTCAGGAGCACGTGGGCTGTTTTCAAGTGTTGTAGACTCAGGGCCACCCGACAAAATAATACCTTGTGGATTAAATTCGCGGATTTGCTCTTCAGTTACATCCCATGCCCATAGCTCACAGTAAACACCAATCTCACGTATACGACGTGCGATTAACTGTGTGTATTGCGAACCAAAATCTAAAATGAGAATTCGTGAATCGTGAATGTCTTTGCTCATGGAGTATCTCGTTAGTCAGGAACTGCTCCCCCAAAGGGAGATGATCAATAAATTAGGGCTAGCAAATGCTAGCCCATGTAATTTCAATACCTTAAGGTAATTAACCTAAGCGGTAGTTTGGCGCTTCTTTGGTAATTTGCACGTCGTGAACGTGTGACTCACCCATACCAGCTGAAGTAACGCGAACAAATTGAGGTTTAGTATTTAACTCTTCAATTGTTGCACAGCCCGTTAAGCCCATTGCGCTGCGAAGACCGCCCACCTGTTGGTGAATGATTGTCGCGATAGGACCTTTATAAGCAACACGGCCTTCGATACCTTCAGGAACAAGCTTGTCTGCTTCGTTCGATTTTTGGAAGTAACGGTCTGATGAACCTTCTTTTTGGTTCATAGCGCCAAGGCTACCCATACCACGGTAAGACTTGTAGTAACGACCTTGGTATAGCTCAACTTCACCCGGTGCTTCTTCAGTACCCGCTAACATTGACCCCACCATTACACATGATGCACCGGCAACAAGTGCTTTTACGATGTCACCAGAGAAACGAATACCACCGTCAGCGATAACAGGAATATCGCGGCCTTTTAAGCCTTCAACTGCGTCAGAAATAGCCGTAATTTGTGGTACACCACAACCTGTTACGATACGAGTAGTACAAATAGAACCAGGGCCAATACCTACCTTAACAGCGTCAACACCTGCATCAGCAAGAGCAATCGCACCTTCAGCTGTTGCAACGTTACCTGCTACGATTTGTAAATCTGGGTATGTTTGACGTGTTTGAGCAACACGGTCGATTACACCTTGTGAGTGGCCATGTGATGTATCGATAAGTAATACGTCAACACCTGCTTCAACAAGGGCTGCGATACGCTCGTCAGTACCTGGACCAACACCAACAGCGGCACCTACACGAAGACGACCTTGATCGTCTTTACATGCGTGTGGCTTGTCTTGTGCTTTTTGGTAATCTTTTACAGTGATCATGCCTTTTAATTTAAATGCATCATCAACAACAAGAATTTTTTCGATACGGTGCTCGTGCATTAGACCTAAAATCTCATCACGGTCTGCACCTTCTTTTACAGTAACTAACGATTCTTTTTTCGTCATTACTGTAGAAACTGGCTGTTCAAGCTTAGTTTCAAAACGCATATCACGGCTTGTAACAATACCTACAAGGTTATTGTCAGCATCGGTTACAGGGAAACCTGAAAAACCTTTTTCTTCTGAAAGCGCGATAGCATCAGCAATTGTAAGATCCGCAGTCACAGTAACAGGGAAAGAAACAATACCTGCTTCGTACGTTTTTACTTTGCGTACGTTTTTAGCTTGCTCTTCAATTGTCATGTTTTTGTGGATGAAACCTAACCCGCCTTCTTGCGCTAAAGCAATCGCTAAGCGAGCTTCTGTAACAGTATCCATAGATGCTGAAACTAGCGGCAAGTTAAGATTGATACCACGCGTTAAACGAGTTGAAATATTTGCCGTGTGTGGCAAAACAGTAGAATGACCTGGTACTAAAAGTACGTCGTCAAAGGTAAGAGCTTCTTTAGCGATTCTTAGCATAGTGCAACTTCTCACATGTGGATCTGAGTATAAGGAATTGCGGCCAAATTTTATCAGCGTTGTTGGCACGAGTAAATAAAATTATTCATTTATTTGTGTTAAAGTACACACAGATTTTTTTACTGGGGTTTTTAATGGCTTTCACGCAATCAACACAGCCTGTTTATACAGTCTCGCGACTAAATAAAGAAATTCGTCATGTTTTAGAGCAAGGCTTTTCGTCGCTGGTATTAAACGGCGAAATTTCTAACTTTATTGCCCCAGCCTCAGGACATTGGTACTTCACTTTAAAAGACGACCGAGCACAAGTAAAAGCAGCGATGTGGCGTGGCAATAATCGCGGTCAAACGTTCCGCCCGAGCAATGGTGCACAAGTGACCGTTCGCGCTCGCGTGTCATTGTATGAGCCCCGCGGTGATTATCAGCTGATTGTTGAACACATGGCCCCTGCCGGTGAAGGCTTATTAAAACAAGAATTTGACGCCCTTAAAATGCGCTTAGCTGCAGAAGGTCTATTTAGCTCAGCCCACAAAAAGCCATTACCAACCAATATAAATCGTGTTGGGGTGATCACCTCTGCCACAGGGGCTGCTATTCGCGATATTCTTACTGTATTAAAACGCCGCGCTCCGCAGCTTGAAGTCGTGATTTACCCAGCAATGGTGCAAGGTGCAGATGCCCATAGCCAACTAATAGAAAAAATAAACATCGCCAACCAGCGTAACGAAGTAGATGTTCTTATATTAGGTCGCGGTGGTGGCTCACTCGAAGATTTGTGGTGCTTTAACCATGAGCAATTGGCTCGTGCCATTTTTGCAAGTCACTTACCCATCGTTAGCGCCGTTGGTCACGAGGTCGATACCACGATTAGTGATTATGTCGCCGATATTCGCGCAGCCACTCCTTCAGCTGCTGCGGAGCTTGTTAGCCCAAACAGCGAAGAGCTGCACAACAAAGTTAAGCAGTTAGTTAGACACTTAAATCATGCCTTTAAACATTCATTGGCAGTAAAACGCAGTACCGCAACGCAATTTGAGCACCGCTTACAGCTTTGTCATCCGCGTTATCAACTCAATCAACAAGCGCAAAAATTAGATGAGCTAAGTTTAGCCTTACACGGCGCGATGAATAGTAAAATTCAGCGATATGAGCGAGTACTTGCTAACTTAACACCACGCTTAATGCAACGTTCTCCTGAAAAGCAGTTAGCTAAGAGCGAGCATCAGCTGGCGCAATTACATGCTAGGCTTACACAGGCAATGCAACAACAGCTTTCAGGTTCTCGAAACAAGCTTTCATTACAGGCGAGTCGTTTAGATTCTGTGAGCCCGCTCAGTGTGTTGGCGCGTGGTTACAGCATTACTAAAAACCAACAAGGTGGGGTGGTGAAATCGGTTAACGATGTAAGTTCTGGTGAGCTTATAACTACTGAACTTGCCGATGGTCAACTGCAATCAAAAGTTGTATAAAATTACTCCGTGCTTGCAATAATGGTTAGACTATCGTCACTTGAGGTGGTGGAAGTAAATTTAAATTGCTTCCACCAGCTTTGCTCCACCATTTTATCGGTCATGTTACGCCAATAATGGCTTGGCAACTCATCAACCCCCTCAGGTTGCAGCAGTTTAAACTGACAAACTGAGCTTTTGCATCTAGAGATACTCATTTCTGGCTGCACGGGTAAGTCTGCCATAATTAAAAAGTCGCTCATGGCTGTTTCAATTTGGTAAGCCCACGCCTCATCTCGAGATTGCTCTTCTAATAAAGTATAAAGATCCTCTAGATGTGAGTTGATTTGCTGCGGAGGTATCGCACTTGAACGGTAACTGGCAATCACCGCTTGTTGGTTTTCGACTTGTAACTTCAGCTCTGCGACTTGTTGCTCAAGCTCGCTTTTGCTAACAGCTACTGAATTAACTTCAGCGACTTGTTTTTTAATAACAGGCGCTACAGCAGTGGCTTGCTGCTCTGGGACTTCCATTGTTTGCATTTCAACAAATTCTTGCTGATAAGTTTGCGGCTGATGTTGTGGGTCAGGTTGAAAAAATGACATGGCTACAGCGCCACAAATAAATGACGCTATAACAGCTAATACAAAAGATAATTTAGACAATTCCATTGCACTTTATTGGTGTAAAACTACAACATAGCACTGGTGTGCGATGCATTACTAGCGGTAGTCGTACCATCATCTAAAAAGTTTTGGTTCATGCTTTCTGCTGGGCAAGGGCAGCTTGGTTTACCCACAACTTTAGCTGGTACACCAACAACCGTAGTGTGTGCTGGAACCGCACTCAGCACCACAGAATTGGCACCAATACGCGCCCCCTCACCTACTTCGATGTTACCCAGTACTTTTGCACCCGCGCCAATTAATACGCCGGCACGAATTTTAGGGTGGCGATCACCTTGCTCGTTACCTGTACCACCTAAGGTTACTGATTGAAGAATCGATACGTTATCTTCGATAACCGCTGTTTCACCAATTACAATCCCAGTTGCATGGTCAAACATAATACCATGGCCAACTTTACAAGCAGGATGGATATCAACGCCAAAAACCTCTGAGGTTCTACTTTGAATGAAGCGAGCAAGCTCTTTTCGGTTTTGTTGCCATAAGCAGTTTGCGAGTCGATGAGCCTGAATTGCATGGAAGCCTTTTAGATTAAGAATGACAGTTAAGTAACTATCGGCTGCAGGGTCGCGATCTTTAACTGCTTTTATGTCATGAGCAACATGCGTTAGCATTAAGTCACATTTAACAAAGGCTTGGTCGAATAATTCACGAATAGTAAACGCCGAAACCACCGCATCAGCGAGTTTATTAGCAACAATAAAACTCAGCGCTGAACCTAAACATTCATGATTTAACACACACGAATAAACGTGACTTGCTAAAAGCGGTTCACGGGAAACGACTTCGTTTGCTTCTTCACGGAGCTTTTGCCAAATTTCATGACGCATAATATTGCCTTTCTGGTTGTACCTAACTGCTAAGGCTTAAGTTTAACGGATTTGTAGCAAGATGTACTAACCCGTTGTTTATTTGTTCTGGTTATATCTAATAACCAGAGTAGCAAAACCACTTTTTGCTCATTTTAAGGGAGTTTTAAGGCTATCTCATATGACAGAAGCAAACTCAGAGCTGAAGCCAACAGTTAAATTAAACTTCTTATATTTCAATAACAAAACAGATATGACATCTTACCTGTCATATGCCAAAATAGGCACTGGCATATCGCTGACGGCGTAAAAAACAAAAATAATCATTAAATTTACATCATCAACTTAACAAGGAAACGATGATGAAAAACGACGTACTAAACTCACATAAACTAGGTTATAAATTTTACTTTCAAGATGGTGATAACCAAATCGCATGCTTTGGTCACATCATGAGCGGTAAAGAACAAATATATGTAAACGACGAATTGGTTAGTGAAAAGCGCAGCTTCGGCTTTAAAAGTCATCACGACTTTAACTACCAAGATACTGCTTATGCTGTCGATTTTGAGATGCAAAACATACTCACAGGCAAGCTTGAATGTTCGTTTTACAAAGCTGGTAAATTAGTAAAACAAAGCACACAAACCGCGCTTACTGATAACCCAAAACAAGTGGCTATGGTTACCTTAGGCTGTTTTATTGGTGGTGCAATATTTGGTTACGCAGTCGTTACTTTCATTGAACCGTTTCTTGGGAAGTAACTGATGCAGCTGAATCCCAATACAATCAAGACGCTTAGACTTAAATTCGATTGGACGCAGCAGCAATTGGCCGATGCCTGTGATGTAAGCCTACGTACCATTCAGCGAGTTGAAAAAGAAGGTGCGGCATCAAAAGAAACCACCATGAGCCTATGCGCAGTGTTTGAAGTACGCCAAGGTGAGCTAATTAAACTCGATGACGATGTATCTGAACAAAGCGCAACACACGCAGTGAGTAAGCAAAATCTCGCTGCAATCGTAGCGGCTTCTTCGTTTATTAGTTTTGCTCTTGGTATGGCGACGGTATTAGTTATTTTTTAGGAGCAGCCAATGACCAAGGAACAACGTGGCTATGCAACACTTATAGCCTTCATGAAAGTAGCAATATTGTGCGGCATTGCCGTGAAAATTGCCTCTTTATTTTAATAAGTTCTCTGTCAGAGTTGAGCCTCGGGCTTGATTCTGACACGAAGCTGCATCCCAAAACGACGTAATTTCTAAAATACGTTTTGCCACCTTCCTCGCTATTATCAGACGTATCCATATATTCTTAAAAAGCAGCAGCACAGAAAAGCTAGCTATTTAGGATTATTTTTTACAATCATAACAGTGAAAACTTATCATTTGTTGCTAATCTTACATAAGTGGTATTGGCTGGGTAATAATGTGGTTGAGTCAAAAGAATTCTTAAAATTAATACTCGATAGCATCTCTGAGCATATCGTAGTTATCAATGAATTAGGTGATATCATCTTTGTTAATCGCAGTTGGCAGACTTTTGGCCAAGATAATAATTGCAGTTGTGACGTGCAGTGGCGCCAACAAAACTATTTAGCAATTTGTGAATCAGCTGCAAAACAAGGTGATGAATTTGGTATAAAAGCACTCGCAGGCCTACAAAAAGTCATCAACAGTCAACAGCAAGAATACTATTTAGAATACCCTTGCCACAGTGATACTGAAAGCCGCTGGTTTTTGATGCGTGCAGTACCACTAGAATATCAATCACAGCGCTATGTCGTTATTAGCCACTTAAACATTACTGAAAGAATGCGAGCAGAACAGCAATTAAAAATGCTCGCGCACATTGACGGTCTTACTCAACTTGCGAATCGTCGCCATTTCGACAATTTCTTTGAACAAGAATGGAGTCGCTGTTTACGTTTAAAACAGCCCATTTCTATTGCCATGATTGATCTTGACCATTTCAAGTTGCTTAATGATAACTTTGGCCATTTAGTCGGCGATATTTGCTTAAAAAGTCTAGCAAACTTGCTTACACAATTTGCCCGCAGACCCAGTGATTTATGTGCAAGATACGGGGGAGAAGAATTTGTATTAGTTTTGGGTAACACACATAGCGAGCAGGCCTATCAACTACTCTCTCAGTTTATGACGCAATTAACCGAGCTACATATTGAAGAGTTGCATAATCAACAACTAACCGTAAGTATTGGTTTAGCAACTTTAGTGCCTGGTTTTTTAGACAATGCGACCACGTTAATTGACATGGCTGACAAAGCGCTTTATCAAGCAAAAGAAACAGGTCGAAACAAGCTAGTTGTTGCACAAACACAAACTGACATTGTGAGCAAAATGCCCCTAACTAGGGGCATTGAATAGCAGTTATTGGAATACCTTTTCAACATCAAGTACGCTGATATTTTTTGCAGGTATCGCAAGTTTATAGTCAGCAATCAGTTTGTCTTCAGCAACAAGCTCTGCTGGTTTTTCAGCGTTATACACCATAGGTGATGTTTGCTCTGAGGCTAGGCGTTTTTGCATGTCTTTGCCATCACCGGTAATAAACACATAGTGAATATTCTCAGTTTGCAGGTTATCGCGAATAACACGGTTAACATCATCAAGGGTTAGCTTTTCAAGCTTGCCGCGCACATAGTCAACAAAGCTCTCAGTGTTGTAGAACTCACTATCAAGCGCATAGCCTAATTGGCGATCTTGGCTTGCAACCATTTGTGGCACAAAGTTAATTAAGAAGTTACGAGTCGCTTCAAAATCTTCTTTGCTGATGCCATTTTTAATTAGCTTATCAAGCTCAAATAACGCTGTACGCGTTGCAAAGTGCGCATCGTTGTTAGAACGAAGCGGACGTAACCATACTTGGAAAATTTGCTCTGAACGACCTAAATTAGCATCAGGTTTTGTTTGGAACATACCACGCGGGAAGTACTCAATATACGCGTAGTCACCATAGTTCATACCACGTGTTTGACGAATGCGCTGATACAAGAAGCTGTTTGAGCTGCGGTGTTCGCCAAAGTAAGAGCGAACTAACCAAAGCGCTGTCCAGTCATCGCTGCTACGAATAGTATCGATTGGGAAACCAAATGATACAGCGGTAGATTGCGCTGATTTTTCAACAATAGTCGCATGATGACCCTTTAGCGCTGGTGCATCTGGGATCATTAAGCGGCTTTCTTTACCTTGTGGAAGCGATGTTAAATCTTTCATCATTGCTGATTTAACTTCACTTGGAATAGCACCAATTAAACCAACCGTTAATTTTGATTGAGTAAACTGCTTAGCATAAAACGCTTTCACATCGTCAAGTGTCAACGCTTCAAGGTCTGATAAATCACCATAGTTATAGCTTTCGTATGGGTGACCTTTATAAAGCTGATGATAAAGCACTTCTTTACCTAACTCTTCGTCATTTGATGCTTTAAGGCCTGCTTTAATGCTATCGATAAGCTCTTTTTTCAGACGCTTGAAATCATCTTCTCTAAAGCCAGGGTTTAACATCTGATCGCTAACAAGTGCATACCACTTCGCTGCATTGTCTTTGTGCACACGACCACGTAGTGAAATCATTTCTTTATCGATTTGATACCCAAAGCTTCCCGCCAATGGGTATAAGGCTTTTTGAATATCTTTATAGCTCATAGTTTCTGAGCCACCTTGCGCTAACATCGCAGCAGTGAGTGCAGCTAAACCTTTTTTCCCTTGTGGATCAGCTGCTGCACCGGTATTAAATAACCAGTTAACATCAACTAAAGGTGAGCTATTGGTTTTATCAAGTACTTTAAAGTGACGTTCTGTTGGGGCTTGTTCAATACTTGCAACCAGCGCGTTTAAATCAACCTCTTGTTCAAAACCAGCCACTTTATCAAGCGCCGACATTGTCACAGTAGTGCGGCTTGAATCAACAAAATACTTGTTTGCTACCGCTTTGATATCTTCAGGAGTGATGCTATCAGCAATTGCGTACAGTTGGTTAATAACCTCAGGGTCGCGCTCAAAATGCATGTAGCTTGCAAGCGTTGACGCAATTGACTGCGATGAATCAAGACCATTAATAAAGCTGTATTTTAGGTTTGATTTCAAATCCGCTAACTTTTGTGCATCAACTAACTCAGTACGTGCTTGTGCATAAGTACGGTTAATCGCATCACGGGCTTTAGCAAGGTCCGCTTCGTTTTCGACTTTTACAAACACATGTAATAAACCCGGATCTTTAGTATCTGGGTTATAGGTAAACATTTGACTAGCAATTTGTTTATCAACAACAAGCTCTTGATAAAGTGCCGAGTTGTTAGAGAAATAAAGCTGCGAGATTAAATCAAGGGCTGCACGGTCTTTTTGGGTTGGATCCCATGCCGTGCCTTTGTAAGACACAAGCAACCAGTGACCTGGTAAACCATCATTTTTTTCATGTACATATTTTGCAGCTTGTTGTTTTGGCTCAACAGGAATATCAGCTTGGTAATCGCCCTTTTTCCAGTTACCCCAATGCTTTTTCACCATAGCCATGGTTTCTTGTGGATCAACATCACCAACAATGACTAAAGATACATACTCTGGTTTATAAAACTTAGCGAAAAACTCTTTACCATAGGCCATTTGATCAGGCATAGCTTCAATGTCTTCAAAAAAGCCCATCGTGGTATGCTTATACGTGTGCTTTTCGAATGCTTCGTTACGAACAGCAGAAAGTAACTTGCGAATTGGGCTGGCATTATTCTTTAGATACTCACCTTTAACAGTAAGCGCTTCAGTGCGGAACTGTTCTTCACTGTATGTGAGGTTTTGGAAAATATCGGCTTCGATTTCGAGTACTTTGTCTAAGTGCTCTTTTGAAAAGTTTAAGTGATAGTTAGTGTAATCGTTGGTCGTGTACGCGCGATTATCAACACCTGAATTCTTTAAAATATCTGAATACACATCTTGCGGGAATTTTTCAGAGCCTTTAAACATCATATGCTCAAAGAAGTGTGCAAAACCGGTTTTACCTGCTTCAACTTCGTTACGTGAACCTACCGATACCGGAATTTGCAGTGAAACTACATCTGGGTAATCGGTTTTTACCACCATCACGCGAAGGCCATTATCAAGCTCTTCTAAAAGGTAGTCTTGGCTGAATACACGGCTATCGTCTTGGCTTGCTAGCTGCTCAATTTCGACTTCTTTAACCATAGTTGACTGTGAATTACTCGCGCAGCCACTTAGTGCTAGCGTTACAGCAACACTGGTTGCTAGTAATCTAAATTTCATAATGTTCCCTTGTTAGTTATTTTTTTCATGATCATTGCTGATTGATTATGCATCAAAGTGCCAGAAAATATGAGAGCCAGTGCAATAATTTATGTAAACAGGTGTGTCAATTTAGCGAAACGCTCGGCTTTCAATATGAGTAAAATTCATAGTCATTGAAAAACTTTCATGAAAAAAATCTATCTAGACGTCTAAATGGCTGCTATATTGTTTGTCATAGACATGAGCACGAGCTGGAATGAGGATTATGGCTTTATCACTACAAGAGAAAATTGAAGACACCAATCAAGGCGTCTACCTAATTGGTACTACACCACCAAAATCAGGCACAGATAAAGCCACATTAGAAACTATTGCGCAGAAGCTTCTTGGTCGTTTACACGAAATTGAATACGATGGTGTAATCATTTATGACATTCAAGATGAAAGCAGCCGTACAGCGATTCCGCGCCCTTTCCCATTCAAAGAGACTGTCGACCCGCGTGAGTATTCTAAGTTATTACGTAACTTATCTCAGCAAGATGTTATCACCTATAAAAGTGTTGCCCAGCGTGGCGAAGCTGAATTTACCGAATGGCTAAACGAAACTCGTAATGAGTTTGAGTTAAAAAACTTAGTGCTAGTCGGTAGTCCATCATCTGATGGTGATATCAAATTAAGCCTACCTGATGCATACAAAACCTTAGCAGAGCAAGATAGTGATGTATTTTTAGGTGGTGTTACGATTGCTGAGCGCCATGCGAGCAAGCGAAATGAACATGAAAGACTACTTAAAAAAACACAGCAAGGCTGTCAATTTTTTATTTCGCAAGCCGTCTATAATGCCCAAGCGACAATCGACTTGATCACCAGTTATGCTCGTAGCTGTAAAGCACAAGGCTCAATACCAAAACGCATTATTTTAACGTTTACCCCTTGTGGTGGTGAAAAAACTTTAGAGTTTATGGAATGGTTGGGTATTTCTGTACCTGAGGCAACTAAGTACCGTATGCTCGATGCTGCAAATACTTTAAGCGAATCAGTGCGCATCTGCCGTGAAAATCTCGACTTAATTTTACAAAGCTGCGCACATTTAGATGTACCGCTAGGTTTAAATATTGAGAGCTTAACTAACCGTAAAGAAGAAATTGATGCATCAATCAATCTTTACCGTTTACTAAAAGCAATCATGGAATTAAACCTAGCTGAGAAGCAAATAGCTTAGCGTGCCGCCTTCGAGGCTTGCTTTTTCTCATACATATCTTCATCTGCCCGCTTTAATAGCTCAGCAAAGTTTTCTTTTGGCTGAGCTATTACCCCTGAGCCAATACTTAAACTTGTGACAGGAATGCCCCGCTTTTCTAAATTTATCTGAAAAGCGGTATTAAGCTTATCAGCTATACTATCGATGCAATCACCGGGCTGGATTTGCAATAAGGCAATAAACTCATCGCCCCCTAAGCGGCCGATAATATCGGTTTCTCGTAGGCACTCTTTCATGGTGTCGGCTAAACAAATCAAAGCTAAGTCACCAACTTCGTGACCGTAAGTGTCATTGAGCGGTTTAAAGCTATTTATATCGATAAATAAACAACTAATATCAAAACCAAGACGCTTCGATATATTCAATTTATGTTGGCAAAGTAGGTCTATTGCACGGCGGTTATAAATATTAGTGAGTGAATCAAGCATGGCAATTTCACGCATCTGTGTGAAGTTGTCTAAAAGCGCAAGGTCATCTTCGACCATATCGCGAAGCTGTTCTATCAATTCTAAAAAGCTCTGTTGATAATGGGTTTGTTTAAAATCCATTACGCAAAAAGTACCAAACGGATCGCCACTTGGCCAGCTAATAGGCACCCCAAGATAAGACTCAAAGCCATCTTTTACTAGCGGGCAGTCATCCCATTGCTGGTCTTGACTAGCATGATCAACATACAGCGGTGCCATATCACGCAGTACTTTTTTACAGAAAATATTATCGTCAGCACTTAACTCGGCCCCCGCCTCATAGGGGTTTTCTTGCTGCTCACTGGAGACGATAATGCGATAAACATTATCAGTTTTGTGGACTATAAAGCCCGCGGGTGCAGAAAACAGCTCAGTCATGAGATCTATTGTTTTCTGCCACTTTGCTAAGGAGAATTGCTTATCTGCGCGGCGAAACGTCCATTTATTCTCTTCTAACATACTAAACTCTCATCTTTAGCCAGAGGATAGTATAAATATATGCCAAATTTAGGAACGTCTCCTACTTTTTTGCCCTAAAATGCGTTTTTTATCGCGGGAACGTCGTGCTTTATTCGTATTTTTACGAACCTGTTTTGGCTCTTTTGTTAAGTCCGGCTCATAACCTGGTAACCACTGCGGCGTGAGCCTTGTGTCGAGCAATATATCTATCTCGTCCAGTAACCACTGCTCATCTATGCTAACTAATGACATCGCAACGCCTTTTTCGCCTGCACGCCCTGTGCGACCAATGCGATGTACGTAATCCTCAGCTACATAAGGCAACTCATAGTTAATCACATACTTTAGTGAAGCAATGTCAAGACCACGCGCCGCAACATCCGTGGCTACCAGCACCCTTGTTGCACCTGATTTAAAGTTTTGTAGTGCTTTATCACGCGCTCCTTGGCTTTTATCGCCATGGATAGACTCTGTTTTTAAGCCATCTTTACACATTTCTTTAGCGAGCAAATCAGCAGTTTGTTTAGTGCGAGTGAAGATCAGTACTTGCTGCCAATTTTTCATGCCAATCATATGAGAAACTAACTCTCGCTTACGATCTTCATCAACGGCATAAACTAGCTGCTCAATTTCAACAGCGGCTGAGTTACGCTTATTCACTTCAACTAATTTAGGATCATTCAATAACTGCTTACTGAGTTTAAAAACACTGTCATCAAATGTGGCTGAAAAAAGTAAGGTTTGGCGCTCTTTTGGCACATGACGCAAGATGCGTTTAATCTCATCAATAAAACCCATATCAAGCATGCGATCAGCTTCATCAAATACCAAGGTGCTAATACTTGAGAGTTTAATACTGCCTTTGATCAGGTGATCAAGTAAGCGTCCCGGCGTTGCAACTACAACCTGCGCCCCTTTAATGGCTTTAATTTGCGGACCAATACTAGCTCCGCCATAAGCAAGCGCGGCTTTGATATCAGTGTGCGCAGCGTAGCGCTCTACGCTTGCAAAAACTTGCTGGGCAAGTTCGCGGGTTGGCGTAAGAATAAGCACTTTGACGGCACTTGGTAGCGCTTCTAAGGACAATAGCTTATCTAATAAAGGCAAAACAAATGCTGCTGTTTTACCAGTACCCGTTTGTGCGCTGCCCATTACATCAGCACTAGCCAAAATAAGAGGAATAGTTTGCGCTTGAATAGCCGTTGGGGTGTGATAATTTTCGGCTTGCAATGCTTCTAAAAGCGCTGGTGCAAGATTTAACTCTGAAAAGGTCGCTGCTGACATGATATGAGGTACGTTTACTATAAAAGCGCTATTGTACGCTTAACACAATAAACAAAAAAGGCGCAATTAGCGCCTTTTCTATCAACCGAAAAAATCACACTGGTTTTAATGATTCTTTGCGCTGATTGTAAAAACTAATTAAATCATCAACGGTTGCTTGGCAATAGTCACGAATGCCAGAAACAAGCATGTGCTTTTCACCTGAACCTACTTTCTCGCCATTTTCTAACAAGTTGAAGCGAAGCGTAATTTTGCCGCGCTTACCTGTAAATTCAAAATCAGGCTCAGCAAACTGCAGTTCAGGTGAGCTGATATCTAGGCGGTCAAGGTTGATTAGCATTGACTCGTAAATCACCATTGGGCGCGCGGGGTTAATCATCACGTCTTGCTTACCCATTAGTGGAATGATCACATGCGGGAAAGTGGTGCCAGAAAACTCAACATAATTTTTAATTAAGCTATTTGTTAACTCAGGGCACTGGCTAACAGCCCCTTCTCGTTTCACTTTTAGCATGACTTTTTCGCCATCAGTAATGGCAAACTCATCAGCACCTTCAGGGAAAGTGAGCTTTGAATTTTCATCAACCATACCAGCAAATGTGAATTCCATTTTTTCACTTATGCCATAACGGTTTAAAACCAGCGAAAAAAGTAAATCGCCCGGTACACAAAACTTTTTAGCGTCTTTATCGTGTAATGGATTGAAATCATCAGCCACTAACTTGGCGAAACGACAGCCTTGCTCACGTGAGATTGAAACATAATCAGCATGTTGCTGATAATAAGGACTTAACATATTTGTTCACTGCTTAAACTACTTATAACCTGCCTATACTACCAGAAAAAAAATAAAGAGAGGTCGAATCTGTTAAAATTAAGCAAAGTTACTGAAAACAATAAAGCAAATTTTAGCACTGCAACATTGTATCAATTTGTAGCAAGTGATTAACAAATCCATGCGAATAATAAAGACTTCCCCTCACAAGCCTGTAGTGAAAAACTATTAACTTAAACTAGATAAACATTCACTTCTCTTGATAAAACAACACACTAATGAATCAAAATAAATGACTCAATCTGACAAGCTGAATACATCTAAAGAGGTTGATCCCGCTATTTGTAGCTCAAAGAATAAATAAGGTATGATAATTGTGTTTTTTATCGTGTAATCACCATTTAGGTTGTATAAATAATAATTATAATAAGCGGCAAAGATAAGTACTCAAATGAGTGCTAGTTGGTTACATCAACGTTCGACGGTTAATGTTACTTTGAAAAAAAGACTATTAAAAATCAGAGATGTGCGTAAATGATCAAACGATTATATTTGGCATTGCTGCTTTTGTGTTTCTTTTTTTCGTCGCTGTGTTTGAGTGAAGAGTTTTCTAATCAGCCTTTTTTTAAAGTATCTCCCACCGTTTGTGTCACTGAAGCAAAACAAAAAGCATGTGAATTCAAAATACAAGTTCATTTTCGCATAGCCCCTTTTGATGAGTTATGTTTAGAAGTAACTCAACGCCCTCAGTACACCCAGTGCTACACACAAAATGGCCTAATTGTTGAACAGCTTAATATTAAAACAAAGCACCCACTGACTATTAAATTAGTAAACCCATTGAGCAATCAGATTGTAAAAAAACAACTACTTTCAATAGCAAATTACGAAGCTAAAGATTACCGCATAAAACGGCGTTTTGGCTGGAGTTTATAATGCAGCATATTTTTTTAATTGAAGATGATGTGAAACTAGCAAGTTTAATTCAAAAGTTTTTACTAAAACATGGCTACACCATAGATGTGTTTAATACTGCTGAGGCCTATCGCAACAGCGACATCACCTTCATGCCTTCACTCATCATATGTGATGTTATGCTACCGGATGGCAATGGCTTTGAGTTAATTTCTCAGTTGAAAGAAAAGTACAGTTGCCCTGTCATTTTTCTAACGGCACTGGATTCTGTGCAATCACAAATTAAAGGCTTAGATCTCGGAGCCTACGACTATCTTGTCAAGCCTATTAAACCTGAGCTATTGCTGGCAAAAATAAAAACAATCATAGCTCATACCATCGGCCAAGATAGCTTTTCAAATGAGTATGACCTACTTCGGATTGACTCAAAGAAAAGAGATATCTTTTTTAAAGGTAAAGCACTCAACCTAAACGATAGTGAATTCGAGATCATTGCTTATTTGGCTAAAAACAGTCCGCAACCTGTTTCCCGTGAAGTTTTATTTAAACATGTCATTGGTCGTGAATACGACGGGTTAGACCGTGCTATTGACCTTAAAATCAGCCGCTTAAGAAAGAAACTAAAAGAAACGATTAGCGAGCATAAAGAGTCGCTTGATATAAAATCAGTAAGAGGTAAAGGTTACAGCTTGGATATCTCGCATTAATGAAGCAGCAGTTTTTTAAATTATATTTAATCATCACAGTGAGTCTAATCGCTTTAGTTCTCGCGTTTGGGCAGCTGTATAATGAATTTTTTTCTGAGCATGAGCCGAGTATACAACTCAGCGTCCATGAGCTTACACAAATCGCCGAACATAAAGATTCACGGATCAGCACCTTAAACCAAAATGAGTTAGTGTTACCAAGTTCTTTACAAACTACTTTCGAAAACGATGGCATTATTAGTGTGGTCGAAAATAATCAACAGTTTGTGTATCTCAAAGGCAGCAATGGAACTATTCAAAAAGTAGGCCCGATCACTTTGATTTCGCAGACCAAAACAGACTGGTTTGCGTTCTTTGCTTTTTACCTATTACTCGGCGCTATGATCCTAGTGTTTATTCGCCCCGTGTTTCGTGATTTAAGCTCGTTACAGCGCGCAGCGTACCAATTCAGTAAAAAACCGCAGCGGATCGAGCTTGATATTAAGCCTAACTCGTCGATTGCACCGCTTGCTAGTACCTTTACTCACATGTCTGAACGCATTAACAAATTCGTTCAGCTTCATAATGATTTATCACGTATTATTTCGCATGAAATTCGCACTCCCCTTACACGTATGCGGTTTGCTTTATCCATTGCTGACGTAGAACCAGAGCAAAGTAGCCAAATAGAACGCGATATCGATGAGATTGAACTGCGTTTGGAGCAGTATTTATCGTTTGCTCGCTTAGAGCATCAACAAAGTGTATTTAATCAAGATAAAGTTGATTTAACTAAGCTAATCAATTGTGAAATTGCTAAGTTCGATTTGTATAAAGAGCTCCAATTTATTGCAAAGTTAAAAATAGATACTGCATATTGTGAAGCGAGCTTTATGGCTATTGCAGTGCAAAATTTACTGATCAACGCCACAAAATACGCAAAAAACACTATTCAAATAAGTAGTGAAGAACAAGCAGCCCATTACTCTATAAGCATTACAGATGATGGCCCCGGCTTACCAATAAATGCCGATGCCTTAATAGAGCCTTTTAAACAAGGTGAAGGTGATAAGCTGGCCAGTGGTTATGGATTAGGACTTTATATAGTCCATCGTATCGCTAGCTGGCATGGCGGTAAAATTAGCTTAGCTAATAGCTCAGAAACTGGCGGGGCGAGGATCACTATTCGCTGGCCTAAAAGTGGTAAGTAATCCCAGTAAAACCTGAAAAATAGCCATTTTTATGGATCATTGTTGAATTAGCTAAGTTACTATCAAGCCAAGTGTGCTTTAATTTGAAATCTAAACTTAGACTATCGTTAATTGGGTATTCGTAGCTAATTTTTACGTAATAATTGATGGCACTTTGTAAGTCATAATCAAATACACGGGTTTTACTTTCTGTAGGTGCAACTGTGTAGTAGTAATCAATGAGCTCTTCATTTTTATAAGTAAGGCCCATTTCAACACCCGCGACTCCTGAAAGCAGCTCAAATGCCTGATAACCATTAAACAAAATTTCGTAGCCATTATGCACAGCGGTTACATCATGCACATATGCTGCGCTAAGCCAGATGTTATCGTATACATTCAATGCAGATGATAAGCCCGCCATGTATGATAGATCACGTTTAATTGGCGTTAAATTTATAGGTGAAGCGGTAGGAATGGTAGGTCGGCCACTGTTTGATCTTATCACACCCACAGCATAGAGCTTATCTATGCCATCTAATTCAAAGAAAAAGCCATCATCGTTAAATCGACCAAGTAAATCAACGTAAAAACTCTCTGTTTCGATTAAGCTGTAACCTATAGAAAAATCGTCGAAATACCAATTATCACCATAGTAAGCAAAGCTAGGTAAAATTGGTGAAGTAATATCATCAGCATCAAGAACAGGGTTTTCGATTCCCCCATAGCCCAGCGTAATGCTGGCATGAATTGTCGACTTTTTAATTAATTGCGGCTGTTTATCATCAGCCTGCGCAAACGCAGTTGATGCAGTTAAACAACATACTAAGCCAAACAATTTATTCATTAACTTGATTCACCTCGATACCATAATTAAAAACAGTTATGGCAACTATATAATACTAACAATAGCCTACTCTTAACGCTTACAGGTGCGATCATATCGTTTGCCTACATTTTTGTATAATTATTTTCCAGTCTACACTGTTAAAAATAGCTTATGATCCCCTATCAATTAAATCTAACATATTGAATGAAATATAAAATAGTATGTACATTTTGCTACATTGGTTTTCAGTTTTTAGTTATTGTTTTTGGTTATTTCAGTAGCCAAATGTGAGAGCTAACTTCCAAACCTGTTTTGTAAAAGGCATTACATTTAACTCAGCTTGCTTAAAAACCATCTAACCTGTCAATCAAACATAAAAAAACCGAGCATAAAGCTCGGTTTTTGAAAGTTATATTACGATTAAGCTTGCGGATAATCGCGATAGGCACGTTCGATGTTTTTCGCTTGCTTTTTAGACACACCAATATGTGCTAATGCTACACGTAAACGAGCTCGTGAAAGGTCTGAACCTAAAATTTCCATTGCATCAAGTACTGATGTTGAAGATGTCTTACCTGTGATAGCCACGAAAATTGGCTCAAGGAAGTCTTTAATCTTCAACTCATGGAAAGTCGCAACTTCTTTTGCGATTGCAAAAATCGCTGGTTTTTCCCAACTGCGTAAACCTTCTAATTGCCAGATGAAGAACTGTAATGCTTGACGGATTACATCTTCATCAGCTTTACCCGCTGTTAATAGCGCGGGATCATAGCTTGGAATACCACCCACGAAGTGACCGGCAAGGTCAACCATGTCAGAAAGCGTATTAATACGCGTTTTTGCTTCTGGCAATACTTTGGCGAATAGCTCAGTATTAAATTTCCAATCAACAAAACGTTGCATTAGTTCTGCATCAGATAAGTTTTCACGGATCCACATACCGTTTAACCAGCTAAGCTTATCGATGTCGAAAATAGGGCCGCCAAGCGACACACGTTTCATATCGAAGTGCTCAATCATCTCATCTAAAGTGAACTTTTCACGCTCATCTGGCATTGACCAACCCATACGGCCTAAATAGTTTAATAGTGCCTCTGGTAGGTAACCCATTTCTTTATAGTAGTTGATTGAAGTTGGGTTTTTACGCTTCGATAATTTTGACTTATCTGGATTACGAAGAAGCGGTAAGTGACCAAGTACTGGCGCTTCCCAACCAAAGTCTTCATATAATTTTAATAGCTTAGGCGCTGAGTTGATCCACTCTTCACCACGGAAAATGTGGCTAATTTGCATGTGGTGATCATCAACAACGTTGGCAAGGAAGTAAGTTGGGAAACCGTCGGCCTTAAGTAGCACTTGCATGTCTACATTTTCCCATGGGATCTCAATGTCGCCACGTAGGTAGTCGTTAAACTTAAACGTGCCTTCACTTGGGATCTTCATACGAATTACGTAAGGTTTACCCGCTTCAAGGTTTGCTTTAATTTCATCTTCAGAAAGATTTAAACCACGACCATCGTATTTAGGGCGTAGGCCTTCGGCCATTTGCTCTTCACGCATTTGGTCTAGTTCTTCGCTCGTAGCAAAACAGTAAAAAGCTTTACCCTGTTCAACTAACTGATGCGCGAATTTCTTATATAAATCGCTACGCTCAGACTGACGGTATGGACCAAACTCACCGCCAACATCGGGACCGTGATCCCAGTTTAAGCCTAACCATTTCAAGCTATCCATAATAGCTTGCTCTGATTCTGGCGTACTACGAACTTGGTCTGTATCTTCAATACGTAACACAAACTCACCGCCTTGCTGCTTAGCAAAACAGTAGTTAAATAATGCGATGTATGCTGTACCTAGGTGCGGATCACCTGTCGGTGACGGAGCAACACGGGTGCGAATTGTCATGGTTATATCTCTCAAAAGACAATTAAAAAATTTGCCCAAATGCTAGCACAGCACGGGCTATAATCGAAGTGTAAAGCCGCTTTATGCAGCGACTTTATCTAAATAAGCAATGATATCGTTTGATTCATACAGCCAAGTTACTTGGCCGTTTTCTTCAATACGTAGACAAGGCACTTTGATTTTTCCGCCCTGCTCTAAAAGCTCTTGGCGAAATTGCTCGTTACTTTTGGCATCACGAGTTTCAACTGAAAGACCTTGACGCTTAATTGCACGACGAACTTTCACACAAAATGGGCAGGCCTTAAATTGATATAACTTAAATTGTGATGTCACTGAATCAAGCGCCGCTTGCTCAGCAGCCGGACGCTTTTTACTACGTGGCGTGAATACAAAATCAAAAAACAAAATGATGCGGCCTAACAACCAACGAACAAACTTCATCTCACCTTCTCATAGGGTTCTAAAAATAGTGGCCAATTTTAACACAGCAAGAGACGCTGCAACAGGCTAAAACAGCTCTATTGAGTCATCACTGCATTGAGAATCTGGGATATCTAATTCAGAATAGGCTGTAACACAATTTCTGCCTTTGTTTTTTGAGTGATACAAGGCTTGATCGGCTTTTTGCACAAGACTGGCAACCATTTCAAACTCATAAATCGGCATAAAACCGCTACTCACGGTTAAGTTACCCACTTGCGGGAACGGGTATTCGGCAACACATCCGCGAAAACGATTGAGTGCATTACGTGCATCTAACTCGTCGCTTGCTTGAAATAGCACTGCAAACTCTTCACCACCGTAACGAAACACGTAATCTTCAATACGAAAGTTATTTTTTAACAGTTGAGCGACTAATAAAATCACTTCGTCACCGATAACATGACCATAGTTGTCATTCACTTTTTTAAAGTGGTCAATGTCAACAATAGCAAGATACCATTGGCGATGATGGGGATCTAATTCGCTTTGTCCTTTTACAGTAGTTGATGCGATATCGATGACTTTTTTATCAAAAGTTTGCCTGTTGAGTAACTCAGTGAGGGGATCCAATTGTGATTTATAAAGCAGCGCTAGTTGGTTGGCATAAATGTTGAGCATATAAATTGCCAACATACTACATCTCTCTGACAGCTCTTTTTCTGACTCAACAACAAGCACGCCAACCACATTACCCATGTAATAAACAGGTATGTAAGTCGAAATAAAGCCATAGTTTCGACTTATACGAATTTTGTTACGGCTAACCTTATCAATAAGTTCATTAACTTCAGACTCAGTAAGCTCTTCTATCAACGAGTCTTTATTTAGTAGACGGGCTGGGAAACCGGGTTTGAAGACTTTGTTAATATAGATTGCATAGCGCGAAAACTCTTCCAATTCGCTCACAGATTTTATAAGCGCCTCGTCAAGTCCAGCCTCTTCTTCTTGTTGCGTAATTTCTACAACCCAGTCATGTCCGCAAGCGTTAGACGCCATCTATAAAGTCCCCAAAACTATATATAACTTTAGTTTAGTTAACTTTATCAGAAATACTAAAAAACTATAACAAAATCATATCATCTCTGTGAATAACTTCACTGCTCGGCGCAAACGCAAGCAACTGGGTGATTTGCGATGAATGGCAACCTTTAATTTGATCAATTTCTTGATGATTAAAATTAACAAGGCCTTTTGCTATACATTGCCCTTGACTCGTCACTACTTCAATCACATCACCACGTTCAAATTGCCCTCGCACTGTTTTTACGCCTTTAGCCAAAAGGCTTGCGCCACGTTCTTTAAGCGCGGCGCTTGCGCCATCATCAATCACCAATTGTCCGCTACTTTTAGGCCCAGCAAGAAGCCACTTTTTACGGCCATCTTTTGGTGCGGTGAGTTTTAAAAATCGTGTACCTGGGAGCTTATCGGCCATACAATTTAAAATCACATTTTTGCCAGCGCCTTTGGCAATAATGACTTCAACACCGGCGCGACGTGCAATATCGGCCGCTTGCAGTTTGGTTGCCATACCTCCGGTACCTAGGGTTGTGCCACTGCCACCAGCGAGCTCTCTGAGTTCATCATTAATATGCGTCACTTCATTGATGAGTGTGGCATTCACATCAGAGCGCGGATCACCGGTAAATAAACCTTCTTGGTCAGTTAGCAGTAACAGCTTTTCTGCATTCGCTAAAATTGCGACTAAAGCAGATAAGTTATCGTTATCGCCGACTTTAATTTCGGCGGTGGCCACGGCGTCGTTCTCGTTAATAATTGGTACCACATTATGAGCGAGTAGCGCATTTAAGGTATCGCGGGCATTTAAGTAACGTTCACGGTCTTCTACATCGGCGCGGGTCAAGAGCATTTGCCCAACATTCACTCCATACAAAGCAAACAAGCTCTGCCAAATATGAATAAGCTGCCCTTGGCCGATAGCGGCAAGCATTTGTTTTTCAATCAAAGAACGACCACAGGGAGTAATAAGTTGCTCGCGACCTGCGGCAACCGCGCCACTTGATACTAAAACAACCTGATAACCCTGTTTTTTTAATTCACAACATTGGCGAACAAGTTCAACCATGTGTGCTTTATCTAATTTGTCGGTACCGCCTGTCAGCACGCTTGTGCCCAGCTTTACAACAACGACGTGTGGCCTTTGCATTTGATTCTTATATTCTGCATCTTGAGGTAGTTTGTATATATATAACAGCTAACAGTTTTTGAACAAGTTAAAAAAATTCATGCTAGGATCGCGCTCTCGTTTTTTTACTCAATAGCGACACCTATGCCAGCCAGTTTATGCTTAATTATTGCGACCTTTTTATGGGGTAGCTCATACATTGCTTTAAAGCATGCAATCAATGTTTATGATCCCGTATTAGTCATTTTTTTAAGAATGCTAACCACATTATTGATTAGCTTATGTTTATGGCGCTATGTGATCCGCTTTGAGTTCAAACAAGGTGACTGGAAGTATTTAATTGGTATGTCACTGGCTGAGCCTTGTTTTTATTATTTATTTGAAGGGCATGCTCTTGAATATACTTCTGCATCGCAAGCTGGGGTAATTGTCTCTTGTTTACCAATTATCGTCGCTATTTTGGCGTTCTTAATATTAAAAGAGTACATCAGTAAAGCCATCGTCGTTGGTTTTACCTTGTGTATTGGTGGCAGTATTTTATTAACGCTATTATCACCAAGCACAGAGCAAGCCCCTAACCCACTGCTCGGTAACTTTTTAGAATTGATGGCGATGGTGTGCGCGGCGTTTTATACCGTGAGCGTAAAACACTTAGTCGCTCGTTACTCACCGCTGACCTTAATAGCAATTCAAGGGTTTAGTGGTAGTTTGTTCTTTGCGCCTTTTTTATTTTTCATCGAACTACCCAGCGAAAATCAGCACGATTTAAGTGCCCTATTGAGTATTTTATATTTAGGCTCATGTGTCACTTTAGGCGGCTATGGCATGTACAACTACGCCATCAGTAAAGTGTCGGTATTAACCGCTGCTGCTTACTCAAACCTCATTCCAATTTTTGCGTTAATTTTGTCAGCCATTCTACTTGGCGAAGTACTCACACTTTGGCAATGGGTGAGTATCGCAGTGGTATTCGCCGGTGTTATTGTTAGTCAACGTCATCAAGAGCTGAAAGTTGACGTAGACGACGATAATTTATCAGCCGATACTAATAGCCTAAACTCAGTTCCAGAAGCTAACGAGTCAAAAGGGTAACAGGTTAATAAATAAAGGCCTGATTGTGCTAAAAAGCCCTGTTCGCTTTGATGAATAACATCAATGCTACGAACTTGATAGTGTTCAATCTGGCCATTTTGCAACTGCATAGAGAACTGCTCACCCACTGCAACATGTTTTAAAAATGCAAAGTGGGTGTCGTTATGACCCGCAATTAACACCCCTTTTGTGCTGCCAAGTTCACCACTTGGTAAAAAATGCCCGGGGGCAAACGCGAGGTTTCGCCCCGATGCACCAGCAAGTACAGTCAATTCTTGCTGCTGACTTGGCCAATTTATATGTGCAGTGACATAACCATCGGCGTAAAACCAAGGCCTTACTTGCTCATTAGGACTTTGCAAAGCTTGCTGCCAAGCAGACTCAATCAGAGCCTGTGCCAGCCACGCTTTCGCCTGCATATATCCGCCATTAACAAACAATGCGATGCCAAGTAAGGCGCTGCAAACTGGCAGCGCTTTTTTTAGCGCCGCCATTGCCATAACCATGAGAATGTAAGCAGCAGCAACCCAAGTAGCATAAACACTCGGCTTTGTCCGTCGGTTTGCGGTAGCGTCATGCCGTTAGGAAGTTTGTTTCGCACTTGCATTGAACGCTCTGCAACCTCATTACCCGCGTAGTTATCAACTGCAATAAAGGCTGTAAAAGGGCTAAGTAAATGATGCTGAAGTGCTAATGCTTCGACTTCTGCGCGTACCGCCTGTTTTTCGTTATAAAGCAGCAGCGACTTAATTTTTTGTCTGGCCCAGAGTCTAGCGATACCTTCGCCGTTTGCAGCATTGGCGGTTGCTAAATTAATGGTGAGTGGCCCTGTGTTTGTTTGCCCTTTTAACGTTAAGTGCTGACTGCCATCAAGCTTTACGGCAACCAAAACCGGCTCTGAAAAATACAAGTCAGGTAATGGCGATGGCCAATATTCAAGGGCTGCTTTGTCGCCTTCAAGAGCAAGCTCTGTAACCGCAGGATGCGCCAGCTTATCAAAGAGCTGCTGCATTTTGGGCTGTACTTGGTTGGTACTACTAATAAAAGTGAATGTACCACGGCCAATATCTGCAGCTCTGGTCATAAAAAAGCTATTAGGCGCGCTACCAATACCGACGGTAAAGAGCCTGCTGTCACCTAAATCTGTTTGAATTTGTTTAAATAGCTGCGTTTCGTTACCCACACTGCCATCGGTTAAAAACACCACTTGGCGTACAAAGCCATCATGCTGTTTACCATCTAGTACCTGAGTCAGTGCTTTTGCGATTTCGGTGCCGCCATCGGCTTGTAAGCCATAAATGAAGCGCTCTGCACGGCGAATGTTAAAGTCATTGGCAATCATTGGCGTATCACTTAATACCGACACTTCGTTATCAAAGCCTATGATGTTAAAACTGTCATTTTCATCTAATAACGATAAAGCATAAAACAAGGCTTGTTTGGCCTGCTCCATTGATTGGCCATGCATTGAGCCGGAGGTATCAACAACAAATACCATTTCGCGAGGCAGACGAGCTTGCGAGGTAAAGTGATCGCTTGGCGGTACTAACATTAGTAAACCATATTCTTGCCCTGCTACTGTTTCGGTAAAAAATGCAGCCTGTGAGTGGGCTTTATCAAGGGGTTTAAATGTAAGCTCAAAGTCTCTATCCATTGGAACATCACGATTAAGTGATAACTGGTACCGACCAAAACTTGGATTATCAATTTGCAGACCCACTAAATTAGCGCTGATATCACTGAGTTCAAGGCCAATATCCATCGCAATTGCAAGGTTTAGGCTCGCATCAGACTCTTGGCTTTGTGCACGATGAAAAACAGGCTTTAGCCACGCTGATGCCACTTGCGCTGTATTAGCTGTTGCTTCGCTCTGTTGTTCTGTGTCTTTTGTTTCTAGATTCGCTTTTTGCTGTAGTTCTGCCGTTAAAGGTTCGTAGCGCGGCGTAATAGTGGTTGGAAAGCGCAGTGAAAACACACCATCTCGAAAACCGATTATCTCTTGGTATTGCAAGGTAATTTCAATCTCTTCCCCAACTCCAAGGTTTGCCACATCAGTCGAGAAAATGTTCGCGCGCTGCTGACGAACTAAAGCAGCCCGTTTACCCTGTTTTTGAGCTTGCTCAAATTGCTGCTCAGCCTGCTGTTTAAGGGCAATGTTACCGGTGATAATGCGCTCACCAATTTGCATTTGCATGGCATGAACTGCACTTTCATCAGGTAACGGAAACACATAACGGGCATTTACCGCAAACGGGTGCGGGTTTTGATAACGTTGTTTAACAACCACATGATTGATAAGCCCAGTGAGCGTCATAGTGACATCGTTTTTAACTAATAAACCCGACGACACTTGGCTGTTTGAGTCATCATAAAAACGCAGTTCAGCACTGGCATTGGCTGCAAATGCAGGGTTAACTGCATAACCTAAAAAGAGGATAAAAAGACTCCCATAAAGGAGTCTTTTGGTACGGTTACTCAACATAATATGTCACTCCATCGACAGATGAATTAGTGGTTACTTTGCGCTGTGCGTAAGCTGCTTTGTGACACAGGGCGTGTCGTTAAAGTTACGCGGCGATCAAACACGTTTTCTTCGTAGTTATTTGAATCGGCAACACTTTGCTGCTCACCAAAGGCGGTTGCGGTTAAGCGGGTATGAGGTACGCCTTGTTTAATTAAGTAGCTTTGCACAGCATTTACACGCTGTTTTGAAAGCATTAAATTAGCCAATTCATCACCACGTTGATCTGCAAAGCCATTTAAGTCGATAGCCAGATTTGGCTGGGCAATCAGTAACTGCGCGACTTTGTCGAGTTGATTAGCAAAATGCGGGGCTATTTCGCTAGAGCCGGTTTTAAATTGTACCGTCATAGCCAGTAAGGTGTTCAATTGGGCTTGTAGCAACTGCTCTTTTTCGTCAGCTAATAATTCAAGCTGCTCACTTAGGGCTGCGTTATCGGCAATCACTTGTTGGTAATCTGCGGTTTGCTCTTTCATTACAACTAATGCGTGGGCTTGTTCATCAATAGTGTTGTCTGCCGCTTCTTTTTCGCCAATTAAACCGCCTGCAAACGCGCCAACAAATGCGCCCACTGGGCCTCCTAACAAACCACCGACAACTGCGCCAGCACCTAAGCCAATGGCTGTTTCTTTTGGTGTTTCTTGTTTTGTTTTACTCGCAGCGTCTGCAAAAGGGGCTACAGATACAGCAGATGTGATGACAGCGGCAATAATTAATTTTTTCATGGTTTAATCCTTTTTCTACTTAATTGCTTGGCAACATTGGTTGGTGTTGCGAACTTGGTATGGAGCTATTAAAACAAGTCGAAATGGCAATAAAGGGGATCAAAAAAGGCAAACTGCTGAGCAATTGTGGCAGAAAAATGGCAATCGCGTTTTTGCCAGTACGCAAGGCAAAAAATTAGGTATAGTTCGCTATAGAAAGAATTTAAGTAAGTATTAACAATGAAGAAAATAGCAATCGTTGAAGATGAAACAGCAATCCGCGAAAACTACACAGAAATGCTCAGCGCTCAGGGTTATCAGGTTGTAGGCTTTGCTGACAGAGCCAGTGCTGAACTGGCATTTAGTCAATCTTTACCAGATTTAGCCATTGTTGATATTGGCCTTGGCCATGAAGTGGATGGTGGTTTTTTACTTTGCCAAACATTACGCAGTCTTTCTAAAACCTTACCGATTATATTTTTAACCGCCCGTGATAGCGAAATTGATACCGTATGTGGCCTGCGCATGGGTGCTGACGATTACTTAACCAAAGACATCAGTATGGCGCATCTTGCTGCTCGCATTGGTGCCTTGTTTAGACGCCTTGATGCCTTCGATCAACCCGCCGATCAAACCGCTCTTTTGCATCGCGGCCCATTAAATTTAGATACCCAGCGCATGCAGGTGTTTTGGCAAGAGCAACTGGTTGATTTAACCGTAACAGAGTTTTGGATGGTGCATTCACTTGCGCAGCGTCCAGGCCATGTTAAAAGCCGCAACGAATTAATGAGTGATGCGAAGATTTATGTTGATGACAGCACTATTACCTCACACGTAAAACGTATTCGTAAAAAGTTTATTGCTTTAGATGATGCATTTGACTGCATTGATACCGTTTACGGTATGGGTTACCGCTGGGAGCAAGCTTAATGCTGCGTTTGGGGCTTAGAACAAAGTTTATTTTCTTATCCTGCTTTTTATTTTTATTGCCTTGGCTTGGCTATGAATATGTTTGGGAAATGGAAAAGTTCTTAAGGCAAGGACAAGAAAAAACCTTAGTGGGCACCACCCGCGCACTTGCAACGGCATTACATGAGCGCCCTGCTTTGTTTGACTCGCAAACCAACTTTTTAGATCAAGTTGTAAAAGGCCGAGATTTATACGCCTATAACCTTAATAACCCGATTCAACTTGATGGCAAATTGTCGGAATGGCAACCTTATCAAAGCTTATTTTGGCATTATGACAAACGCTATTTACAGGGGTTAAGCAAAGATCATCAACCAAGCGATCTAAGTTTTGATCACATGGTGGGCAAATACGAAAACTACCTTTATGCGGCATTTAAAGTCACTGACAGCTCACTGGTGTATCGTGCTAAAAATGTGCTTAGCTTTACCCGCAATGATCACTTACAGATAATGTTAAAAACACCTGAAGGTGAATTTAAAAGTTATGTGGTGGCTGCCCGTCAAGATGGTTGGGTTAATGCCTTTGATGCCACAACACAAGAGCCGGTCACGAAAATCCAAGGCTACTTTAAAAGCACCGACACGGGTTACAACATAGAGCTGCGTTTTCCGCTTTCGATGTTAGGTAATAAGCTCGGTTTTGCTATTGAAGACTGGGATGAAGACAAGGTTGAGCCTCAGCTTATGTCGACTTCAAACCTGCAAAATCCCAATGATATCGGCTCTGTTTTGGTGCCTTCGCCAGAAATTAACCGTATTTTGAAAGGCATGGGCCACAGTGGTAGTCGAATTTGGGTCGTCGATAACCATCATCGTGTACTTGCGCAATCAGGCTCAATTCATCATGCCGATGGCGTGTGGGCAGACGGCCTAAAAGAGGAGCCAGCAAGAACCTGGTGGCAACGCTTTGAGCAAGATTACTTACACCCACTTTACTATAAAATTTTAACTCGCCCAGAAAATGAGTTTATTGATACCTTACATGATGTCGCAGCGATGCAAGGTACTCACATAGCCAGTGCTTTAAATGGTAAACCCGCATCATCATGGCGCTTAACCCCAGATAACAAAGCCGTTATTTTATCGGCGGCCTACCCTATTTGGATCCAAGATAAAGTCATTGGTGCAGTAATCGCAGAAGAAACCACCAACGGCGTGCGCACTCTGCGTAATAAATCGTTAGAGAAGCTCTTTAATGTCATTTTAGCGGTGATGCTTGTTGGCACTGTGACACTGTTCTTTTTTGCTTCAAGAATTTCTAGCCGTATTCGCCGCTTACGTGACAATGCCGAGCAAGCTATTGATGCTCAAGGGCGCATCACCGGCAAAATTACTTATGCCGATTCGAATGACGAAATTGGCGACCTTTCTCGCAGTTTTGCTAACATTGTTAGTCGCTTAAGTGGTTATACTGATTACTTAGAAAATATGTCATCACGACTCTCCCATGAACTACGTACGCCTGTGGCTGTTGTGCGGTCATCGCTTGAAAACCTACAAATGCAGCCGCAATCTGAAGTGAGTCAAAAATACCTCGACCGTGCCAGTGAAGGGGTTGAGCGGTTAGGCAAAATAATTACCACCATGAGTGAAGCAACGCGCCTTGAACAAAGTATTCAAAGTGCCGAGGCTGAAGAGTTTGACCTGACCAAGGTGATCACCGGCTGCATGCAGGGCTATCAAATAACCTATGGTGAAAGTCTATTTACTTTGTCGCTTGATAAAGAGCCGTTAAATGTCAGCGGTGCACCGGAGTTTATTGCCCAATTGCTCGATAAGCTCATCAACAATGCTCTTGAGTTTAAAACCCCACAAAGCACAATTTCCGTGAGTTTAACCAAGCAAGATCAACACGCAGTACTAACAATTAGCAACCAAGGTCCTCTATTACCTGATGGATTAGTTGAACATATTTTCGACTCAATGGTCTCAGTGAGAAGTCAGCAACATCAGCAGCAGCCCCACTTGGGTTTAGGTCTTTATATTGTAAGGCTTATTTGCGATTACCATCACGGTAAAGTATTAGCAGAAAATTTAGATGATGGCACAGGTGTTGTGTTTACTGTGGAACTGCCTATTAAATAAGCACATTTGCGTTACATATGATTACAGTTTAGTGGCGCGATATTCACCGATAATTCAGATTACAGGACGTAATATTTGTAATACAAACGGCAAATTATTTTTTGGAGGGCATCATGCGATCTGGATTACAACGTGAAGAGATTGAATTCATTATGGGGCTATTTAGCTATAATGAAACAACCGATAAACCAGCAGCTCCAAAAAAGCAGCCTGTTAAAGCTGACACTAAAAAAGTTGATACAGCGCAATATAAAGCAAACTACAAAGCAACTTATTTGACCTAGCTAAGGGTAGCTCATTACAATGGCGCACCTTTGGAATATCACGCCTTGTAATGAAAAAACACTCACCTAAAAAAGAACTGATTTTACTGCCCGTTTTGTTCGTGGCTATTTTACTTTGTGTTGCAGGTCACTTCCTACTCCAGCCCAACTACCAAGACAGCCATACCGTTGAGTATTTACTCGCTGCACTGCCATTTGCCTTATTTGGATTGGTGATCATCGCCTTTAAAGTTGCCAGTAAAAACGATAACCAAGAATAGCTTATAGCACGTGATAGCCAAACCAATCGGGCTTCATTGCTTGTGCTTGCCCGCTTGGCGTTAATTTGATTGATAAGTTGCTATCTAACAAATCAATCGCAAAACAATCGTCTACATCATGTAAATCATCTTTATGAAGATGAGTCATTCCAGCCAATAAAGACTCTTTAGCGCGTTGTTTAGCTTCTTCACTGCTACGCGCAACGTACAATGCAAAATCATGTTGTTCAGCAAGACTATCTGCTCGGTAAGCACCTAAATTTACAAAATACAGTTTTTCAGCTTGGTGATGCTGGGTATCAACCACTTCGACCTGATAGCCATCGATGTGCTGAATTTGCATGTAACTATCCATGTGCACATTGCTTTTATCACCCACCCATTGTGCTTTAAGTTTTGAATAGGTTTGTTCAATGTTATCGCCTACGACAAATCGAACGTCGTGCATTTCAATGTGGCAACCTTGAATACGACCGCCCAGATAGACTAAAAAAAGCGCCATGTTTTTCCTTATATTAAGCTTTCAACATTAATGTTGTGCTTTTTAATTAATTTATAAAAATCTGAGCGATTACGTTTCGCAAGTTTTGCGGCTTCGGCAACATTACCTGCTGACATCTTCAGCGTATTAATTAAATAATCTCGCTCAAATTCTTTTTTTGCATCATTTAACGAAAGCGGTTCAGCAATACTAATATTACTGTTTAATGCACTCTCTACCAACTGAGCTGCAATCACTTTACCCGGTGTAAGGGCTGCTACCTGCTCTATCACATTCTGTAATTGACGAATATTACCCGGCCAGTCATAGCGAACCAGTGCATGCATCGCATCGTTAGCAAACTGCTTTTGCTCTTGCCCCATACGTTTAGCAATAAGACCTGCAAAATGCTGTGCTAGCAAACTAATATCTTCTCGGCGTTCACAAAGCGGAGGCAGTTTTAAGTTCACCACGTTTAATCGGTAATATAAATCTTCACGGAACTGCTGATTATTGATTGCCTCTGGGAGGTTCTTATGGGTCGCCGACACCACTCGCACATCAATTGGGATCTCTTCTTGAAAGCCCACAGGGCGAATGGTTTTCTCTTGTAAAACCCTCAGCAGTTTTACTTGTAAATTTAGCGGCATATCACCAATTTCGTCTAGAAAAAGGGTACCACCTTGTGCTTGTTGAAACAAACCTTGATGGTCTTTGACTGCACCTGTAAACGCGCCTTTTTTATGCCCAAATAATTCAGACTCTAAAAGCTCCCCCGGCACAGCACCGCAGTTAATTGCCACAAATGGCCCGTCACTAACATGGCTGTGTTGATGTATTGCTTGTGCAAGCAACTCTTTACCTGTGCCGCTGGCACCAGAGATCAACACATTCACTTGCGTTGGACCAAGCAATTTAACTTGTTCAAGTAAATGCAACATCGCCCCGCTACGGGTGACAATATTGGTTTGTGTCGGTGTTTCATCGCCGTGTACACCATGAATTTCGATAGCTTTAGCAAGGCTGTCGAACAGCTCATCTTTATCTACAGGCTTGGTAATAAAAGCAAATATACCTTGTTTAGTTGCCTCAACTGCATCAGGTATCGAACCATGTGCTGTCATCATAATCACTGGCATTGAAGGATAACGACTTTGTAGCTGACGGTGCAAAGCCATGCCGTCCATTTCATCCATTCTTAAGTCGGTGATCACCGCATCATAGGTTTGATTTTTTAACGCTTGTAACGCCTCAATACCACTTTCGACTGTGCTTACCTGATAGCCTTTAGATTCAATCCGAATAGCCAGTAATTTTAATAAGCTGGCATCATCATCAACTAATAAAACCCGTGGTTTTGTTTCTTCACTCATGATTACTGCTCCTTGGTTTCTTCACGTAGCAGAAGTTGTTGTTCGATAGTCGCAAGCGACGATAAGGTTTTTTCCATTTCATCACTTAGCGCTTGCTTTGCTTGTTTTGCTGCTAAGCTTTGCTGTAAATGTTGCTTTTGCAACCAAAGATACTGCTTTATATCGTCAGGCCAGTAATAGGCGTGATCGCTTTTTTCAAGTTGAGCAAGTGCTTTTTCAGGTTCTGTAGCACTTAACAAACATATTGATTTAAAAAGGCTTTTCAATTCATTCTCACCGACAAAATTTAGCTTTGACGTACTAGCTTTATAACCACCACACTGTGCTGCATGCCAAGCAATCACAGTACTTGCTGGCGGGTAGTTTGGCTCGCTTTTCGGGCGCGGTTTTGGATTAGGTTTTCCTTGCGATGCGACCTGATTATTTTCTGTCTTCACCTCTGCTACGGGCTTCTTTTGCGTTAATGTACAGCCCGTGATAAGCATCGAGCATGCAATGAGGATAAAACTGGCTTTATGTGCTAAGCCCATGTCAGTTAACTCCTTGGGTTAATTGAATTGGTAATTCGGCGGTAAAAACACACCCTTGAGGTTCGTTATCTGTAATAGAGAGTTTGCCATTTAATTGCTCTACGGTTTCTTTAACAATTGTGAGACCTAAGCCACTGCCCATCTCGCTCTGCTGTTTTGCATTTTTGCCTTGATAAAACGCACCAAATACCGCGGCCTTTTCGGAATCATCAATTCCATGTCCTTGATCAATAACACTGATAATAAGTTTGCCATGTTTGAAATTCGCTTTAATCGTGACACAGCCTTGTTCAGGCGAAAACTTGATTGCATTAGAAGTGAGTTGGATCAAGATCATTTCTAGTAACTCAATTGAAATATAAAGTGCTTTTTTAGGCAGCTCATCAACCCATAACAGTGATTGTTCACGTGCAACTAGACGATGTTCAAAGTGACGCTCAATCTTATCTTTTATGGCGGCAAAACTAAGCTCAGTTACTGTCTCTTTACTAGTACGAATCGCATTATAACTAAGTAAACTTTCTATCATTGCTCTAAGTCGCACCATGCTTTGGGTGATTAGCTCAAGGACTGCTTTTTGTTCATCATTAATAGGGCCAACAATTTCATCTGTTAATAGATCAGTTCCTTCAACCATTGAAGCAAGTGGGGTCTTTAATTCATGAGTTACATGACGCAAAAACGTATCTTTTTGCTGCTCCAACATATACAGCTGAGCTTGAACCCATTCTAGTTTGTTGCCAAGTTCAACTAACTCAGACGAGCCTCGGACATTTATTTTTTGCTGCCAATGGCCTTGACCTAGCTTATCAATCACGCTCGTTAGCTCTCGTAAACGACCACTGATCCGCCATAAAAACCCTCCGCCTACGAGTAGAGTCAAAGGAATAAGTGCTACTAACCAGTTAATAAAAGATGTTTGCAATGCTTTTAATTGTTGCTGGTTTTTAGTTATACGTAATTCGTTTTGCTCTCTAAGCCAATTGGTTTGCTCACTAATTAACTTACTTGCGGGGGCAAATAACTCACCATCTTGCTTTTGTTCAAATAAAAGATGCTGCTGTGCAAATTGCAGAACCTCAGCTAATTGACGCCACTGCAAAATATAATCAGCCGTAGGACTTAAAAAGATCAGTTCATCAATACGCTGAATTGATGAACTCCACTTATTTTCAATTAATGTATCTAAAGATTCACTCTTGAGTACCCAATTTTGCCGCGTTGCTCTTTCAAGGCTATTTAAGTCTTGCTTTAAATTGTTAAATACCTTAGTGATTTCATCATTATCACCCACAATTTCTTGCGTAACAGCCAGCTGTTTATTCAGTGCGTTTAAAAACAAAATCACCACTAAACACAATGGTAATAAGGAAAGTAAAATACTACATACAAACTGACCAATTAGGCTTGGTCGCCAGCTTAAACACTGTTTGCACTTAATTACTATGCTACTTTGCATACTTACCCTCATAAGAAACGCTGGCATTCATTATTCGTGAATGAACTTAGACACTCGCTGAATCCGAACTGAAAAAAGACAACTTACTGCCTAAATCAGGCGCAACGTTGCTATTTTGCAACAACACAACCAATTGAAAATTAAGATAAAAAAATAAAAACCAATAATTACGTTGCAAAAAAGACACATTACTCTGTAACTATTTCGTACCCAATAACAGTAAAATAACATAAATTATTGATAAAAAAGAAGAATAAAAGTTGGCACTGTTATTGTATTAGCACTTACAAATAAGTTTATTAGGACAGCAAATGAAAACGAGGACCTACACACTAGCCGTGCTGTTGAGTGTAATTTCAATGAGCAGTAATGCATTTGATTTAAAAGATACATTCAATGAATTAGATAAAGATAGCAATGGTTTTTTGAGTGATGCTGAAGCATCTGAAGACGCTTTATTACATGGAAACTTCACTCAAATTGATAGCAATCAAGATGGTCAAATTTCATTTGCAGAGTTTAAATCATTTATTAATTAGGAGTGTGTGATGAAACAACTTTTTGCAGCATTCTCGTTGATGTTTTTAGTTATCAGTGCCACCGTTTTAGCATCGCAAATGGATGTGCGTTTTGCGAAATTTGATACCAATGCCGATGGCGAAATTTCATTAACTGAAGCAACCAAACACGATAACTTACTTAAGCAATTTGCCGATCTGGATGAAAACGGCGATCAAGTTCTGTCTGAACAAGAGTTTGAGAAATTCAAACCTTAACGGCTTAAAGTGCTTGCCATAATCCCAGAGGGAATGTGTAAACGGATTTAAATTTTGGGACTTAAATTATGGCAAGCACTTTTATTTATAAAGGAGAGTAATTATGAGAATTTTCTGGCTTGCTTCATGTACCTTAATTACTATAAGCTTCAACAGCTTAGCATTGGATGTAAAACAGCGCTTTGATCACCTAGATAAAGATAAAAACGGCTTTTTATCTTTGGAAGAACTTTCATCTCAACCGCATTTAAAAAAGCATATGGCGCAGTGGGATGAAAATAAGGATCAACAAATATCGCTTCTTGAATTTAAACACTACTTAACAAATAAGAGTTAAAGCAATGTCAAAATTAACCTTTGCCAGCCTCGCAATGTGTTGCGTATTTAGTACAATCAGTGTCGCTGCAGATAGTATTGGTGATAAATTTAAACAACTAGACCGTAATGAAGATGGCTTCTTGAGTCGCTCAGAGTCTGCTCGAGATCCAGCTTTATGGTCTCGGTTTAGTAATTACGATAATAATAAAGATAACAAGCTATCTCTCTCAGAATACAAGGCTTATGCCAGTAAATAGCCGTTATTTTTAGTCGAAATTTTCTTCTGTGAGTTGCAGTTTACTGCAACTCTGATACTGTTTTCATACATTAAAAAAATAATTAAAAGATTATGAAACTTATCATCAGCCTACTGGCAACAGCTTCACTGAGTTGTTTTGCCAACACCACAGTTATCTACAATGTAAATGGTTATACACCAACCTACCAAGGTGAAACCCAACACTTTTCAGCACTGGTTTTTAAAGACGGTAAAGTCGTAAAAACTGGCGATGACTCGATTAAAAAAAGCTTCCCTGACGCTACCACGATTGATGGTAAACAAGCCACTCTTTTACCTGGTTTAGTCGATGCTCATGGTCATGTGATTGGTTTAGGTAATAATCTGTCTCAACTTGATGTCAGAAATACCCGTTCAGCAGATGAGGTTGGCAAAATGCTGGCTGAATTTGCTAAAGATAAACAAGGCTGGATCATTGGTCGCGGCTGGAACCAAGAGCAATGGCCCGGCGGACAGTTTCCAACCGCTGCTGATTTAGACAAATATGTAAAAGATAAACCCGTGGTACTTTCTCGGGTTGACGGCCATGCGGTCTGGGTTAACTCAAAAGCAATAGAATTAGCTGGGATATCTGCAGCCACCGATTCACCTGCTGGGGGAGAAATCATCAAACTGACTTCAGGTGAGCCATCAGGCGTATTTATTGATAAAGCCGAAACGCTTATTACAAAGCATGTACCAAAAGTAAGCCATGCCAGTATTAATACAGCATTAGACAATGCTGGTGAGCATTTACTAAGTTTGGGGATCACCTCAACCCATGATGCTGGTATCGATTATGATACATGGCAAGTATATAAGCAGCGTTCTGAGCAAAATACCCTGCCAGTTAGAATCGTCGCCATGCTTAGTGCCGCCGATCCTAAGCTAGAAGCCATGCTTAAAGCTGGTCGTTATAAAGATATGAACGACATGCTCTCTATTCGCAGTGTCAAAGTATACGCTGACGGTGCCTTGGGTAGTCGTGGTGCCGCTCTAATCGAAGAGTATGCAGATCGTAAAAATCATCATGGCTTAATGCTTGAAACCCAAGAGAAACTTGAACAATTATTTAACCTGAGTTTTGCTCATGGCTTTAGTGCGAACACCCACGCCATTGGTGATAAAGCCAACCATGTAGTGTTAGATGCTTACGAAAATGTGTTTAAAAAATCAGGAGGCATTTTACTGCGTAACCGCATTGAACATGCACAAATTGTTGCCCCTGATGACATTCCTCGCTTTAAGACACTAAAAATTATTCCATCAATGCAACCCGTTCATGCAACCTCTGATATGCATATGGCTGAGCAGCGTTTAACTGAGAAACAACTTGAAGGGGCTTACGCTTGGAAAACCTTTTTAGCGCAAGGTTCAGTAATTGCAGCGGGTTCTGATTTTCCTGTAGAGCTTGCCGACCCATTTGATGGTTTATATTCAGCCATTACACGAATGGATCACAATCAACAGCCTGAAGGCGGCTGGCGTCCTCAAGAATTATTATCTCGCGATGAAGCGCTGCGTGCTTTTACTTTAGGTGGTGCTTATGCCGCACATCAAGAGTTTAAAGTTGGTAGCTTAGAGCAAGGCAAATGGGCTGACTTTATTATGATTGATAAAGACTATTACAAGGTGCCTGTATCAGAAATTCACGATATTAGCGTTACTCAAACTTGGATTGCAGGCGAGCTTAAATATAAAAAAGAGGATTAAGGGTTTTTAGCGTCAGTTTTTTGCTGACGCTTTAACTTTATGATGTGATAAATATTTACAAATGCCAGTAAGCCATTGGTGAAGGCCACCGGAACGGCACCTATTGCAAGACCATAAAAGGTAAAAGCAATACAGCCTGCTAGGTTGAACCAGCGGAGCTTTACCACATCACTCATCGTCAAAGAAGCAACTAACAGTGCAGATGCTAAATAGCCTAAATATTCCCAACTCAATTGTTCTCTCCTAGGCTTTAGGTTAGCATTGGGGCTTGTCATTTTTTTTGACGCACTCAGTGCTACTTTGACAATAAATAAAAAAGCTAACCTACTAAAAACCTTGTAAAGCTTAAGAAATCATCTTAGCTTTAAAATCATTACACGGGAAATGAAGGTATCAGTAACGTGTATCACCTTACTAGTAAGTTAGCATAAATTCTTTGAATCTTAATGCTAGCGTCATTAAGATGTAATAAATAGGACAATTGTCCGAAGAGCGGCGTTAATGTTTCAATATCATTTTTCAAGCTACCTTGTTGACCAGCTACTGACATTTGCAGGCAGTAGTTTTCAGCAAGCTAAAAAAGAAGTGCTTATCCACCAAGATCAACCACTCAGTAAACTTGTTTTAGTGAGAAGTGGCACTGTATCGTTTAGCTATGATGTGGGTAATGGCCGTCGCCTGTTATTAGGTCAACTTGATTGCAACAACACCCTGATTGGTGAAATTGAAGCGCTCAATAACTTACCCTGTATTTACACAGTAACTTGCTTTAGTGATGTCAGTTATAACTTAATAGAACTAAAGCACTGGCGTTCACTACTGTTAGAAAAGCCTGAACTGAGCTTATATACAGCGCAAACTATTGCTGCAAAATTCCAAGAAAATCAAAAAATAAATTTAGATAAGTTACTTTTACCACTTAGCTATAACATAGCTAAAGATTGTTTACTGAGAGCAGAAAATAACAACCCCACTCTGCTGCGTGCATATCCAACGGTTAATGCAGAAGCTGAGCGCTTTGCCACAACTGAGAGAGCTTATAGACGTGTAGTAACAGAACTTGTTGAAAAAGGCTTAGTACAACGCAGTAATCAAGGCCTGCAAGTTGTTGATATTGAAAAACTGAGTGATTATGTAGAGAGTTTTTCGCAGTTATGACAGCATAACTGCGAAGAAATACTTGGATTACTTTTCTAACAAAATATCGTGGATATTTTTTAAATCAGACTTACCTTCAATAATCTCATCCGGTGTTAATCCTGACAGCTCATGCGGGAATACTAGCCATTCATCAGACTCATGAATGTAATAATCAGGTACCATATCTACCTTTGAGTTCTTAGGCTTGTAGTAAGGACATGCAACGCGAATATCACGTGGTAAGTTCAAACGCATTAGCTCAGAAAGCTTTTCTTTCAATGCAAAAATACTGCGGCCAGAATCAAACACGTCATCAACGATTAATAATGAGTTGTCTGCATTGGCATTTTCAATGATGTAATGCAAACCGTGAACTTTGATTTCTTTTGATTGTTGGTTAATACCGTAATACGAAGAAGTACGAACCGCGATGTGATCAGTCTCAATGCCTTTGTAATCGTAATATTCTTGAACTGCGATACCGATTGGTGCGCCACCACGCCAAATACCAATGATGAAATCAGGACGGAAACCATCTTTATAAACTTGTGCCGCAACACGAAATGAATCTTCAAGAAGCTGCTGCGCTGTGATATAGCACTTATCTGACATAAATAGAGACCCCAGTGTGAATGATCATTCAAGTGTAGCTAATTTAATAAAAACTAACCACAGGATGAGAAAATGTGGGGCGGGATTTTATACTAATTTACTCAAAAAAGCTTGTATCAGTTTGTAAAATTACTCTTTAGATCAAAAAAGCGCCTTAACTTAGGTATAGTTAAGGCGCTTAATTAGCTACAAGGAAATTACTTACGCTTTTTCTAGTAACGTTCTTGCAACGGTACGCATACCTTGTGTTGTAGCGCCAGCAGCCCACTCGCTTGTGCTACCCATGTTAAATGCTGCAGCAAGGTCAATGTGCACCCAACCTTTGCCTTCATTTGGCACAAAGCGTGATAAGAAACCAGCCGCGTTAGAAGCACCACCGAAGCCCCCCCCTTTTTGAGGACGGCTATTTGCTGTATCTGCATATGGTGATGGGCAGTTTTGTTGATGCCACTTTTCAAGTGGTAGAGGCCAAGCGGCTTCCATTTCTTGCTCTGCAAATTCCTGTACGTCACGTACTAGCTCTTTATCAAGACCAAACAGTGCGTTGTACTCTTGACCAACAGCAACAAGTGCAGCGCCTGTTAGCGTTGCGGCATCAATAATTAATGGCGCGCCAGACTCACCCGCAGCCATTAAGCCATCAGCTAGTACTAAACGGCCTTCAGCGTCAGTATTAACGATTTCAACTGTGGTGCCATTTTTGTAAGTTAAGATATCACCAAGTTTGTAGGCATGACCTGAAATAAGGTTTTCTGCACAACATAAGAACAATTTAATACGCTTGTTGATACCACGGCTGATAGCAAGCGCTAGGCCTGCAGTTACTGTTGCAGCACCACCCATATCGCACTTCATGCCTAGCATGCCTTCACTTGGTTTGATTGAATAACCACCTGAGTCAAACGTAATACCTTTGCCCACTAAAGCTGCTGCAACTGGCGCATTTTCATCACCCGTTGGATTATAATCTAGTGCTAATAAAACTGGCGGACGCTCACTACCACGACCAACGGCATGGATACCAATCCATTGCTGCTCCAACAACGCATCGCCTTTGATGATTTGATAACTTACATGCTCAGGCGCTAACGACTGAATAAACTCAGCCGCTTTACCAGCTAGGCTTTCAGGGAAGATATCATCGGCTGTGCCGTTGATCATTTGGCGAGCCCATGTAGCCGCTTGCTTTAATGAAGCTAGCTCTTTGCTGTCTGTTTTTGCGTTTTCAACAAATTCAATCGCATCTAAATTCTTTGGTGAAACGAAACCTTGGTAAAAGGCCCACTGTGTTTCTGTGCACCAAACGTCACCCACTAACGCGATGTTTTTTAAACCTTGATTAGCTAACGTGCGTGCTGCTTTTTGAACACTTTTAAGTGTATCATGCTCAGTTAAATGAACAGTTGCGCCTTGTTCAGTAAAAGAAAGAGTGGCTTTTTCGCCCCAATGTGCGGCAGCACTGTGCTCGCTAAGTTGAACTAAAAATTTTTCTGACATGTTAGAATACTCTTTGCGCTAGAAATTGTCGCTCGAGTTTACTACAGCACGCGTCAGTTCCCAACTGCTTGCGATAAATAGCCAATATCGACGTGGTTCAGTCCATGTATTGAATTACATACAAAAATTAAAAGCGATCCAATAACGCCATGAAATTTACGCCACCATTACAATCTGCCACTTTACTCAAGCGCTATAAGCGCTTCTTAGCTGATTTAAAAACGCCTTGTGGTCACGAGTTTACCGCTCATTGTGCTAACACTGGTAAAATGACTGGTTGTGCAGAACCCGGCTTTAACGCTTATTACTCAACGAGTGACAACACTAAACGTAAGTATCCCCACTCTTTACAATTAACTGAAAACACGTTTAATCAGCTTATCTGTGTCAATACCGCTATTGCCAATCAAGTTGTCCACGAGGCAGTGCAAAATGGGGTGATTAAAGAGCTTGCTGGCTATCAAACCCTAAACTCAGAAGTAAAATACGGCCAAGAAAATAGTCGTATCGATTTTTTATTAACAGATGAACACAAACCCCACTGCTACGTAGAAGTAAAATCAGTGACATTGCTTTCGCAAGAAGAACCAGAATCTGGACAAGGTTATTTTCCGGATGCAAAAACGGAGCGAGGCCAAAAACATCTTCGAGAGTTAATAGAGATGGCACAGCAAGGGTATCGTGCAGTGCTATTTTTTGCCGTTTTACATGAAGGTATCAATCAAGTAAGTGCGGCTGCACATATCGATCCTAAATACGCTCAGCTTTTAACAGATGCAATAGAAAATGGTGTTGAAGTCATTGCTTACAAAGCAAAAATTTCTGCTGAAGAAATTAAACTGCAAGAAAAATGTGATTTTCTGAGCTAACCAACTCTTTTACTAAAATGACAATAAAAAACACGATTTAAGTTGTATTATTTTTTTTTGCCTATATAACTTAGCAAATTTATTAAAATTATGAGTAGTGGCTCTACTCATGGCAATTTATGCAATCAGGGGTCGAGGCATATAAATTAAGCTAAAATAAATTTGCCTCAATCTAATGATTCTGCTATTTATAGCCGCCGGCTAACGCTGGGCAAAATATTAAGGATTTAGGAGAAAGTTATGCCAGACCAAAAAAGACTAGGGTTATTGGCTCAGGCCGGGTTGGAACCATACCAAGAACAGCCAGGTGAAGAGTATATGAATGAAGCACAACGTGCTCATTTCAAAAAAATTTTAGAAGCTTGGCGTAATGATTTACGTAACGAAGTTGACCGCACTAAATCGCATATGCAAGACGAGGCAGCTAACTTTCCAGATCCAGTAGACCGTGCAGCACAAGAAGAAGAATTCTCATTAGAACTTCGTACTCGTGACCGCGAACGTAAACTGATCAAAAAGATTGAAAAAACGATTCAACTAATCAAAGAAGATGACTTTGGCTTTTGTGAATCATGTGGTATCGAAATTGGTATCCGCCGCTTAGAAGCGCGTCCTACAGCAGACTTATGTGTTGACTGTAAAACGCTTGCGGAAATTAAAGAAAAACAATCTGGACGCGGTTAATTACACCCATTTGCTTAATTAGCCCATGCCTACCACAGCCGTTAATACGCAAAAGCGTGAATATCGTGGCCGCTTTGCGCCATCCCCTTCGGGGCCATTGCACTTTGGTTCACTTATAGCGGCTGTGGGGAGCTTCCTTGATGCAAAAGCCAATCAAGGAAAATGGTTAGTACGCATTGAAGATATCGACACAACGCGTGTTGTAAATGGTGCTAGCGACGACATATTACACACCCTAGAGGCTTACGGCCTGCACTGGGATGAAAGCGTAATCTACCAAACCCAACGTCATGAACATTACCAAGCTATTGTTGATGAACTCATTTCTCAAAACCTTGTTTATGCATGCCATTGCACCCGTAAAGAAATTAAAGCTATCGGGGGCATTTACCAAGGTCATTGCCGACATAAAAATCATTCTTTATCTGATTCAGCGCTGCGTTTAACCCAGCAATTTGCTACCAGCAACTATGATGATTTAATTCAAGGTGAGATCCATGTAGACAACCAGCTTGCACAAGAAGATTATCTAATTAAACGCAGTGATGGATTATTCGCCTATCAACTGGTTGTGGTTGTTGATGATATTGCACAAGGTATTTCTCATGTTGTTCGTGGCGCGGATCTACTTGAGCCCACAGCTAGGCAACTAAGCTTATTTAAGCAACTTAATCAACCGGCTCCGCAGTATGCACATTTACCCCTTGCGGTTGCAAAACCGGGTTTTAAATTGTCAAAACAAAATTATGCGCCGGCCATTTCTAAAAAAGATCCTAAACCTGCACTGTTTGATGCCTTGCGCTTTTTAGGATTACAGCCTGAGGCATCCATCCTCTCGTTAAGCATTGAGCAAATGCTTGAGTGGGCAATTAAAACCTATCGTATGGAACTGGTTCCTAAGAGCCTAGAAATCCAAGTTAGTGAGGATCCTAACTCAGCTTTTTGTGACTTTCTTACTATTACAAAATAAATTGCCAATTTTAAAGGTAGAGTAACTTAATTTTTCAGCCACGCTGGTATATGATAGCGACCCAAAGTGTACGATTCATCAACACCTTGCTTTAGCGTCATATTAAACACTCCGTTATCGAGTCAATCTCTCATCGGCGAAGTAACAAACAAGCGCTATACTTGATGAGTCGCAGAGTCCGCGTCGTAGGAGACAGATTATTATTTCCAAGCTTTTTCAATTTTGTCGGCAGATTATTGGCCCAAATGCCACGACATCCAGTAATGCTGTACAAACGAGCGAGTTACCTTTGGTGATCGAGCGCAGTGAACATGGTATTTCACGCAAACAATTTAGCCCAAATGCAATCAAAGTATTATACCGCCTTAAAGAAGGTGGGTTTGATGCCTATCTAGTAGGTGGTTGTATTCGAGATATATTGTTAGGCCAACAACCCAAAGATTTTGATGTTGTAACTAATGCAACTCCAGAGCAAATTAAAAAACTCTTTCGTAATTGTCGACTAATCGGCCGTCGCTTTCGCCTAGCGCATATTGTGTTTGGTCGCGAAATCATCGAAGTTGCTACCATGCGTGGTCACCATGAAGCGGATGAAAGTAAAAATCAAATAAGCCAATCAAGCGAACACGGGCAACTCCTGCGCGATAATGTCTACGGCAGTATTGAAGAAGATGCTGAACGCCGTGACTTTTCAATAAATGCACTGTACTACTCGATTAACGACTTTTGCATTTATGATTACGCTAACGGTATCAGCGCAATTAAAGCGAAGCAAATCGAGCTGATTGGCGACCCAGAAACCCGTTACCGTGAAGACCCTGTGCGTATGTTACGCGCGGTTAGGTTTGCAACAAAGTTGGGCATGAGCATAGCGCCTGCCACAGAAAAACCCATTAAAGGCCTTGCTAATTTACTAGATCATATTCCGCCAGCACGTTTATTTGAAGAGTCACTTAAACTGTTCTTAAACGGCAAAGCCGAAGAAAACTATTTAATGCTACGCCAATATGGATTATTCAAAGCGCTGTTTCCTGCGCTTGATAAAATCTTAGATGCTAACCCAGATGGTATTGAGCATGCGTTTATTCTGCAAATGTTTAAAAACACAGATAAGCGTATTAATGCCGATAAAAAAGTCACTCCGGCCTTTATTTTTGCCGCTATATTGTGGTTTCCACTACTTAATATTGCGAAGAAACTACAACAGCGCGACCAACTGTCAGAATACGATGCATTTGCGCAAGCAATGAATAAAGTACTCAGTGAGAACGCGCAACATGTTGCAGTACCAAAACGCTTTACATTAGGTGCTCGTGATATTTGGCATATTCAGCAACGTCTTGATAAACGAGGTGGTCAGCGCGCCTACAGGCTAACGCAACAACCACGTTTTAAAGCAGCTTATGACTTTTTACTACTTCGAGTTCAAGCTGGCGAAGAGCAGCACGAAGAGCTGGCAACTTGGTGGACAACCTACCTAAGCCAAGACATCAACGGGCAAAAAGAAATGGTTAAAAACCTCGGCCATCAAGGTGGGCCGAAGCGTCGCCGCCGCCCTCGCAAGAAAAAAGCTGATTAAGTATGAACACGGTTTATTTAGGATTAGGCGCTAATTTAAATGCGCCACGTAAACAAATTCATGCGGCCGTTGAAGCGTTAAAAGCCTTAAAGGAAGTTGAGTTTGTCTGTGTCTCGCACGATTACGCAAGTAAACCTATGGGACCACAGGATCAACCTGACTATGTAAATGCCGTAGCCTGTGTTAAAACGGCATTACAACCTGAACAGCTACTTGATTTAACTCAAGCTATTGAACTTGAACATGGTCGAGTACGTAAAGAAGAACGCTGGGGTCCACGTACCCTTGATATAGATATTTTATTGTTCGCCAATGATGTGATCGACACCCCTCGTCTAACCGTGCCTCATTACGGCCTAACAGAGCGAGAATTTGTGGTGTATCCGCTACTTGAAATCGCGCCATCACTCATTTTACCGAACAATCAATCACTTGCTGATATAACAAAAACGTTGCCTTTAAACGGTTTACAACAACTCCCTCAGCAGTAATCAACCAAGGCAAAGCCTTAGAGGAAATTATGTCTAAAATCACCGTTTCAACTCTCAATAAAATGAAACAAGAACAACAAAAAATCACCGCATTAACAGCCTACGATGCCAGTTTTGCTAAATTGTTTCATGATAATGGCGTCGAGGTGATTTTAGTCGGTGACTCTTTAGGAATGGTATTGCAAGGTGGTGATGACACATTAGCAGTAACCAACAGTGAGATTGCTTATCATACACGCTGCGTACGTGCCGGTAGCCGTGAATTGTTTGTGATTGCTGACTTACCATTTATGACCTATGCCAACCCAACTGATGCGTGTAAAAATGCTGCAGAGCTAATGCGTGCAGGCGCTAATATGATCAAGCTTGAAGGCGGTGAGTGGCTGCACGACAGCATCAAGGCTATGACGCAACAAGGTATTCCAGTTTGCGGTCATTTGGGGTTAACACCGCAATCTGTCCATGTTTTTGGTGGCTTTAAAATTCAAGGCCGCGAGCAGTCTCAAGCTGATAAAATGGTCAGTGATGCAAAAGCCCTTGAAGCAGCCGGCGCGCAACTTATCGTATTAGAATGCATACCAAGTGAGCTTGCTAAGCGTATTACTGATGAACTAAGCATTCCAACCATTGGTATTGGTGCTGGCAATCAAACTGATGGACAAATTTTAGTAATGCACGACTTAGTTGGCATTTCAGCAGGCTATATTCCTAAGTTCTCAAAAAACTTTTTATTAGAGACAGGCAATATGCCAGCAGCAGTGCAAAAGTATTGTGAAGATGTAAAAAGTGGTGCTTTCCCAAGTGCCGAACACGAGTTTAAATAAATGCAATCAATCACTGAAATCAAATCGTTACGCAGCCAAGTAAAAGCATGGCGTCAAGCAGGCCTGAGCATTGCGCTTGTGCCAACCATGGGCAATTTACATCAAGGCCACTTTTCACTTGTTGAAAAAGCCAAAACACTGGCTGATAAAGTCGTTGTAAGTATTTTTGTAAACCCGATGCAGTTCGGTGCCAATGAAGACCTTGATAGCTACCCACGTACGTTGAACGAAGACAAGCAAGGTTTAGCAGATCTTGGTACTGACATTGTGTTTACCCCTTCTGTTGAGACTATTTATCCGAATGGTTTAGGCGAACAAAGTTTTGTCGATGTACCGGGTGTGTCTATGGGTTACTGTGGTGGCTCACGTCCTGGTCACTTTAAAGGTGTTGCAACCGTTGTTACTAAGTTATTCAATTTGGTTCAACCTGACTTTGCTTGTTTTGGTGAAAAAGATTTTCAGCAGCTACAAGTCATTAAAACCATGACGCGCGATTTATCTATTCCAGTTGAAATTATTGGCGTACCTACTTGTCGCGAAATATCTGGGCTTGCCATGAGCTCTCGTAATGGCTATTTATCTGATGAGCAAAAAGACACCGCAAAAGTGCTGTTTGCCACGCTAAATAATACAGCAACAGCACTTAAACAAGGTAACGCGGACATCGCAACACTTGAGGCTGATGCAAAAACTCAGCTTGAAATGGCAGGACTAAAACCTGACTATTATTCGATTGCAGAGCGCTCAACACTAAAACCAGCCACCGCGGCTGATAAACAACTTGTTATTTTAGCTGCCGCCTATTTAGGTACAGTGCGTTTAATTGACAATTTACAAGTTGAGCTGGATTAAATAGCAACAATCTGGGTAAGATGGATTGCAAAGAATAGACATAAACTAGGGATAAGCATGAAAAAACTACCAGCAATTGCAGCAACATTGTTTGCTATGACATTACTGTCTGCCTGCTCAAACAAAATTGACAATCCAGAAATGCAGCAATGTGCTCAGCAAAACTATCAATGCGAAGCAAGCTGTGAACAACAAAGCACGGCTGATGGCTTAGTTCATAAAGTCTGTAGCAACAAGTGCATTGAAGCTTACAACCAATGTAAAGCCAATGCAGAAAAATTAGGTGAAGTTAAATAAGCTGATTTTTCGAGGCACTGAAAACCCCTTCAGTGCCTGCACTCCCCTCCTCGATTACAATTTCGCATTCACAATTAAGCCTATGGTAATTTTGTTCATATTTTTGTTCGTCCTTTAAGCTATTCATATTAGGGCAAGCTTTCGTTCATTAAACTTCTCCATATTGGTGACGAATAAACAACTGCAACCGTGTAATTGTTTCTCACTAATTTCAAATTTTTACCAACTCGCATTTACTGTACGAACTCAAAGCCATTGAGAATATTAGTTTTTATTTTGGGTTCAGTAATTGCTAAGAGATATGAATGAATTAACGTGATTTACGGCTAAAGGAAAATTGAATGAGACCAGAAACCCGAACTAAGCTCTTCAGCGCTGTCAAAAAGAAGACCTTCTTGGGCGTATTATTAGCCATGAGTGCAGGTACTAGTTACGCTATTGAAGACCCAGACCAGCCAAAAGCGACTGAAACAGAACAAACAGCCGTCAAGGTTCAAGCTACCGAAAATGAAAAACAGCAAGTAAAGGATAATACTGCTGTTGAGCTTAAGCCTGCAATGATCACGATTCCAGAAGAAAAGCTATTTGAAGTCATCAAGGCTCGCGCAAAAAAATTAGCGTCTGAACCGTATGTTGCACCAAAAGATTTAGAGCTTGAAGCATTAACAAGCATCGGCTATCAAGATTATCGTGCAATCCGTTTTCGTACTGATAAAGCAATTTGGAAAGATCAAAGCCTGTATGAAGTGCAGTTATTCCACCCAGGCTTTTTATACCGTTCACCGGTTGCTATTAATACTGTTGAGCAAAATGCTGAAGTAAAGAGTTTACCATTTAAAACAGATTACTATCGTTACGATGCAACCGCTGCACCATTAGAACAAGAGATCAGTAAAGCAATTGCAGATACACAACTTGGTCATGCAGGTTTCCGCTTGCATTTTCCACTCAATAATAATGAGTACAAAGACGAAGTTGCAGTATTTCAAGGCGCTTCTTATTTTCGTTTAGTAGGCCCGCATCAAGTATATGGTCTGTCAGCCCGCGGTCTTGCTATTGATACTGCCTTGAATTCAGGTGAAGAGTTCCCGGTGTTTAAAGAGTTTTGGTTAGTAAAACCAGCACCCGAAGATACCACTATCGTGTTTTATGCCCTATTAGACAGCCCATCAGTATCAGGTGCTTATCGCTTTGAATTAACACCTTCTACCAATACTGAAGTAAAAACCGAGATGCAGATCTTTGCTCGTAAAGACATTAAAAAACTTGGGATTGCCCCTTTAACAAGCATGTTCTATCACGGTGAAAACAGTACCAAGTTTTTTGATGATTACCGCCCAGAAGTGCATGACTCTGATGGTCTATTGATGCAATCAGAACAAGGTCAATGGGTTTGGCGTGCACTGAATAACCCAAAAAAATTAAGCGTTACTTCGTTTAGCTACGATAATCCAAAAGGCTTTGGTTTAGCACAACGAGACCGTGACTTTAATAACTACCTTGATACCGAGGCGCATTACCATAATCGTCCGAGCATGTGGATTGAGCCACTTGGTGCGTGGGGTAAAGGTCGCGTTGAGTTAGTTGAGATCCCAACAGATACAGAAACCAACGACAATATTGTTAGCTATTGGGTGCCAGAGCAGCCAATGAAAGCCGGTGACAGCTTAAGCTTTAGTTACAAGCTTTCAACTTTCAATGCCACGCTGGCAACTCAAGATAAAGCGAGCGTGTTAAGAACCCGAATTGGCAGTGCAGCGCTACCAGGTGAGAAAAACCCACCACCGAAAAGCCATCGTCAATTTACCGTTGATTTTAGTGGTGAAAACATCAATCAACTTTCAGCTAATTTTGCCATGATGGCCGATTTAACCCTGTCATCAGGTCAAGTGAGCGATAAAACTGTGCAGCAGTTACCAAATAATCAAGGATGGCGCGTAGCCTTTAAAGTGGCGCCAGAGGGAGATAAGCCTGTAGATATGCGCTTATCGTTAAAACTACGTGACAAAGAAATCAGCGAGGTATGGAGCTATGTCTGGTATCCAAACGACGTCCAATAGTAAAGCATTAGAAGCAACAGCAATGCCGTTCAAAAAAACACGCGCTTGGCTTTTTTCGAGCCTAGCGCTCACCATTACCGCCTATGGCGTGTGGATCATGTTCGATATTTTAAATTCTAACGGCATGACACCGCTTGAGTACGCTTTACTGGCATTATTTACAGTCACCTTCGCGTGGATTGTTACAGCCTTTTGTAGTGGCTGTATGGGCTTCATCCTGCAATTATTTCGTATTGACCCGTTGACCTTAAAACGTCAAAAGCCAATCGAAATTAATCAGCACGCCTTAAGCCAAACTAAAACAGCCATTGTTATGCCTATCTACAATGAAGATACAGAACGTGTGATAGCTGGTTTTGAAGTTAGTCTTCGCTCGCTGGCAAAAACAGGGCAGATGCCACATTACGACTTTTACTTGCTTAGTGATACGCAAGACCCTGAAATTGCACGTAATGAACTTAAAGCATGGAATGCACTTACTAAACGCTTAGGTGATTTAGCAAAGCATACCTTTTATCGTCGCCGTGAAGACAATAAACACCGTAAAGTAGGTAACTTAACCGACTTTTGTGAACGTTGGGGTAGCCAATACGATCACATGATTGTACTTGATGCTGATAGCATTATGACGGGTCAGTGTATGCTTGAGCTTACTGCTAGCATGATCAGTAATCCAAAATCAGGCTTAATCCAAACTATTCCAATTCCAGTTCGCCAAGACACTTTTTTTGGTCGCTTTTTACAGTTTGCCTCAATTTTATATAGCCCGATGCTAGCAACCGGTTCTGCTTTTTGGCAAACAAACCAAGCAAACTACTGGGGTCACAACGCCATTATTCGCGTTGAGGCATTCACTAAATGCTGCGGTCTGCCAGTTTTAAAAGGCAATGCCCCGTTTGGTGGTGAAATTTTAAGTCATGACTTTGTTGAAGCTTCACTTCTTCATCGTAGTGGCTGGGATGTGTTACTGCTGAGCGATGTTGAAGGTAGTTACGAAGAAGTACCAAGTAATATTCTTGATTATGCGATTCGTGATAGACGTTGGGTGCAAGGTAATATCCAGCATTTAGGTTTATTGCCTAAATCTGGCCTTAAGCTAATGAGTAAAATGCACTTTTTATTTGGTGCCACAGCCTATATCTCATCGTTAATTTGGTTATCTATGCTGGCATTAAGTACCTTAGATGCGGTGACTCGTGCGCTGAATAGTGACGTGTATTTTAACCATGCTTATCAGCTTTTCCCTACTTGGCAAATTGCCAAAACAGATTTAATTGATTCGTTATTATTTATTACTGCCGTGCTGTTGTTACTGCCTAAATTAATGGGTGTTATTGTAACTTTGGTACACCGTAACAAAGCCTTTGGCGGCACCATGAAGCTTATTGCAGGTTCAGTCATCGAAACCATTTTTGCGATTGTGATTGCACCGCTAATGATGGTATTTCATAGCTATTTTGTAGTATGCGTATTTTTGGGTAAAAAAGTCAGTTGGGATGCACAGCCTCGTGAAGGCCGCATGGTGCCTTGGAAAGAAGCGATTGGTTATACGTTATTTTCGACGATTACCGCAATTATTTGGGGAGGCGTCGCTTACTACTTCACACCAACCTTCTTTTGGTGGTTATCACCTATTTTAGTGGGTCTTATTTTGGCTGCACCGATTGTACGCTACTCAAGTAGCATCGGCTTAGGTGTTAAAATGCGTAAAATGGGTTTATTTTTATGCCCAAGTGAAGTTGAAAACGATGATACTTTAGCGGCACTTCGTGTACACCAACAAGAAATTGGTTTACCAAAAGATGAACATGCTGACTTTAGTGTTCCTGCATTACCGAATGAATCCCCTACGGTAATGCCAATTCAAAGCTTTAAGGCACCCTCAGGTAAAAAGCGTAAGCAAGTACGTATTGCTCAGCAACGTATCAAGGCAAAATTATTTGCCAAAAGCTAAACGAAAAAAAACCGCTCAATGAGCGGTTTTCTTAGCTATGTCTGTATTGTTGTTACAGAAGGCCTAGCTTTTTAAGTTCAGCCATTGCCATTTTGCCTGAAAGTGGCACATAACCATCTTTCTCAACAATTTTTTGACCATCTACAGATAACACCATTTTTAAGAACTCTGCATCAATTGGTGCAAGAGGCTTGTTAGGGTGCTTGTTCACGTAAACATATAAGAAACGAGATAGTGGGTATTTACCTGTTGCTACGTTTTCTAATGTTGCATCAACAAAGTTATCGCCTTTCTTAGCAAGTGGTACTGTACGTACACCTGATGTTTTATAACCGATACCTGAGTAACCAATCGCGTTCACTGACGAAGAGATTGACTGTACTACAGATGCAGAACCAGGCTGTTCGTTTACGTTGTTACGGAAGTCACCTTTACAAAGTGCTTTTTTCTTAAAGTAACCGTAAGTACCCGATACTGAGTTACGACCGTAAAGCTGAATATCTTTTGCAGCCCAATCGCCTTCTAGACCAACATCGCTCCAACGGTTAACTTCTGCTTCAGCACCACATTTACGTGTAGAAGAGAAAATCGCGTCAACTTGGTCAATACGTAAACCTTTGATTGGATTGTCTTTGTGTACGAATACAGCAAGTGCATCGATTGCAACGCGTACTTCAGTTGGCTTATAGCCGTAACGTTTTTCAAATGCTTCTATTTCTTTTGACTTCATACGACGGCTCATAGGGCCGAAGTTTGCTGTACCTTCAGTTAATGCAGGTGGAGCCGTTGAAGAACCCGCTGCTTGAATTTGGATGTTCACGTTTGGATAGAAGCGTTTGTACTCTTCTGCCCAGAACGTCATCATGTTTGCAAGCGTGTCAGAACCTACAGATGAGAAGTTACCAGAGATACCACTTGTTTTTGTGTACTCAGGCATATCTTTATCTACTGCAGCTGCTTGTGCTGATACAAATGTTGTTACAGCCACACCCATTGCGGCAACGAGATTTTTGAATTTCATAGGGGTTACTCCGATTTGTTCGTCCCATTTCCTAACTGCGGTCTACTCTAATGACACTAGATGACAGTTAGATTACTCTAAAATGACATTTTTATGACTTTGCAGTTTTTTCAATTTTTTCTACTATCGATACGATTTTTTCATTACCAAATGCGAACGAAAAAGTTGAACCCTTTCCTAATTGACTGCGAATATCTAAACGGCTGTCATGACGTGTAAGTACATGTTTTGTAATAGCTAAACCTAAGCCAGAACCACCAGTAGTGCGGCTACGAGCCTTGTCTACACGATAAAAACGTTCCGTTAAGCGGTTTATGTGCTCAGCCGCAATGCCATCGCCATTATCGGTCACACTAAATAAAGCTTGGTCATTTTTACGCTGCCAATCAACCACGATTTTGCCGCCAGGCTTGGTGTAATGAATGGCATTAAAAACAAGGTTAGAAAAGGCACTACGCAATTCATCTTCAGCACCTTTTATATCGAGGCTGGCATCAATGTTAAAAATCAGTTCATGACCTTTATCTTGATTTAGTGACTGTGCCTCAGTTTGAATATAGGTAAGCAGCTGCGGAACATTGACAGGCTTGTCGTTATCTTGACGACGTGCCCCTTCAATCCGCGACAGCGACAGCAATTGATTAACCAAGCTGTCCATTCGCTTACATTGCTCGAGCATAGTCGTTTGCGCTTTGTGCCACATTGCAGGAGGTGGCAGGCTTTCTGAATCAAGCATTTCTAAGTAACCAGTTACCACCGTAAGCGGTGTTCTTAGCTCATGAGACACATTAGCCACAAAATCTTTTCGCATTTGTTCTAGTTGCTTTAAGCGCGTGACATCACGCACCACCATCATCAACTGCGAACTTGCATAAGGCATAACACGAAACTCTAGAGTTTGATCGTAGCTGTGGCCACCATCAAGCTCGAGCGGTTCATCGAAACAGGCTTTGTGCATATACTTAGCAAATTTGGGATCGCGAATAAGATTATCTAAGCGTTGCCCATGATCGGTCGGCCATTGTAGCCCTAACACTTTAAGTGCTAGCTGGTTACACCATATAATACTGAGATCTTTTTGTAGTACCACAACGGCATCAGGTACCGCTTCAGCACCATCTCGAAAACGGCGTATTAAATCTGCCAGTTCATTGCGTTTTTTACGGTTACGATGTTGTAAATGATAAATCCCTTCAAAGACTTGCTCCCACGCTCCCTCCCCTTCAGGTGGGTTAAAACTACGTTGATTAAGAAGCCAATCGCTGAGGCGATATAATTGATGATAATGCCAAATTAGAAGTGCAAAAGAGCCTAAAAATAAAAGCAAAAAAGGCGCACCTACAAGTACGCCAACTAATAACAAGGGTAAGAAATACATAAACAGGCGTTTTGCTAACGCCTGTTTATTCACTACTCGATACATACACTCACTTTACCTTAAGTATGTAAATTAGCTTGTTAAGGTCATTCCTATGACACTTATAATTTACTTGAAAAACGATAGCCTGCACCACGAACGGTTTGCACTAAACGGTCATGCCCCAATGGTGCAATCGCTTTACGTAGACGACGAATATGTACATCAACAGTACGGTCTTCTACATATACATTTGTTCCCCATACATGATCAAGTAATTGTTCACGGCTGTAAACACGTTCAGGATGAGTCATGAAAAAATGCAGTAATCTAAATTCAGTAGGCCCCATATCTAATTCACTACCTTCTGATGTTACACGGTGTGAAATTGGGTCAAGGCGTAAACCATGAACTTCAATGGCTTCTTCTAATGAGGTAGGTGAAACACGGCGAATAACCGCTTTAATGCGCGCCATTAATTCTTTAGGAGAAAATGGTTTGGTTACGTAATCATCAGCACCTACTTCAAGGCCGCGTACTTTGTCTTCTTCTTCACCGCGAGCAGTCAGCATAATGATAGGGATCTGACGAGTATATTCGTTTTGCTTAAATTTCTTAGCAATTTGAATACCGCTACCACCAGGTAACATCCAATCTAATAAAACCATATCTGGGTATGGCTCAACCATAGCTTCAATCGCAGAGTCATAATCTTCTGCTTCAATTGCTTGAAAACCATTTTGCTCTAAAACAAAAACCAGCATCTCTCTGATAGGCGCTTCGTCATCGACGACTAGTACTTTACGTGACATTCCAATTTATCTCTTACGTTAGCGAACTGGTTTCATTATTATGACTAAGTATGACATTTTTATGAAAGTCTAACGAGTAATTCAAAAACTTCAAAAAAATCAGCGTAAAAATAAGCAATTTTAAGGAAAAAACAGCCTTTTCAGGCTAAAAATCATACCTTAAAGTGACTGCTAAATGATCTTCATCAGAATTATTATCTAGTGAAAATTGCGTATACCACATATACATACGTGCTTGTTTTGACAGGCTTCGCTCCACACCGACTGAGGTACCACTGCCTGAATCTTTGAGCTTACCAAAGTCACCATCAGAGTCTTGATATTGTGCGAGTAATTTATATTTATCAATTTTATAAGAGGCACTGACTAAAAAGCCATCTTCTTTGTTTGAACCCGATACTTTTTCACTTTGTTGATACATACCGCCTAAGGTTAGCTCACCTAATTTACCTTGCGCAGTAAACCGTGTTGTATCGTAACCTGCTACTTTACTGTCGTGGGCAACACTTACAAAATAAGGCGCTTTTTTAAGCTTGCTATCACCATATGTTATCGCTGCAGAAATACCTGTTTCATCATTTTGTTTAGAGTTATCTTCAGCAATATAGGTCACTACAAACTGCATATTACCAACTATTGGTGAGTTATAATGCAGCACATCACCAAGACGGTTTTCACCATTAAACAAAGCCTTAATATCACCATTAAAGTCATTCATTAAATCAACTTTGCCTTGTGCGACCTTCAACGCAGTATCATGACGGCCTATCACAATTTGCCCATAACTGCCTTGTAAACCTACATATTGATTACGTGCGGTAATATTCTCTTCAGTTTTACCATCGCTGTCTTGATCAGCGGCATTAACCGCAAATTCAAATTTATATACGGCTTTTAAACCATCACTTATATCACCACTACCTTTGATCCCCATTCGTGAGTTGTAGCTCTCTATGGAAGTTTCACTGCCATTTCCAGTGTCGCTGTTAGCAATCCCTAAATGAGCCCGTCCATATACATCTACTGCTTCGGCAGCACTATGAAAGGAAATAAAGCACATAGCAAAGCTCGACAACATCATGGCAGGTTTTTTCATGGTAGCGATCCTTAATTTAAGCAGTAACTTAAAAATCGAACATAAAGGGCTTTTGGTCAAGGCAAGGAGAGAATATTTCAAATAAAAATCACGGATCACTGATCTACCAACTAAATCAGATCAGGATCAGGTTTTTACTAAGTTGATCAATCACAGATCAGTTTTTTACTTAGAGAGTACGTTAACTTGTTGATTTAATGTTAGGGCGATCAGCACATTGTTTAAAAGGTGAACAAAGAAAAGCCCCTGATCAGTCTACAACTAGTAAAATAATGATCCGTGAAAGCCAAGGTTAGTAAAACACTGATCCTGAGGTGCATGAGTAAGTAAATCGCTGATCCGCCTTGATCAAGGCGGTAATACCAATCCACAATAATACTTAATCATTTTGAAGGATAAAACCTGTCGCTACCTGCGTTAAAAATTTCTCATTTAGAACAACTAAATAGCGAAATTTTTGCCTTGTTATCAACGAGGTTTTATTGCCTCAAAATAGACCACTTAATTAAACGAATTGGTATAAAAAAACCGGCAAAAGCCGGCTTTTTCAACTTATTATCAATTACTTGATTTGTGGATCAAGTTCACCCGATAAGTATTTAAGGTGCATATCATCTAAAGAAATAGGCTTGATCTTAGCCGCTTGACCCGCAGTACCAAAGGCCTCGTAACGAGCAACACAGATCTCAGTCATTGCTTTCGTTGCTTCTGCTAAGTATTTACGTGGATCGAAGTTAGCAGGGTTTAAAGCTAAGTGACGACGAATTGCACCTGTTGATGCTAAACGAAGATCGGTATCGATATTTACTTTACGAACACCGTACTTAATACCTTCGATGATCTGCTCTACTGGCACACCATAAGTCTCAGGGATTTCACCACCGTATTGGTTGATCACTTCTAACCACTCTTGTGGCACTGAAGACGAACCATGCATTACTAAGTGAGTGTTAGGAATACGGGCATGGATCTCTTTGATGCGATCAATCGCTAAGATATCGTCTGTTGGTGGACGAGTGAATTTGTACGCACCATGTGATGTACCACAAGCGATAGCCAGTGCATCCACTTTCGTTTTACGAACGAAGTCAGCCGCTTCTTCTGGATCTGTTAGCATTTGATCCGTAGACAGTTTACCTTCTGCACCAACGCCATCTTCTTCACCTGCTTCACCTGTTTCAAGTGAACCTAAAACACCTAACTCGCCTTCAACAGACACACCACAAGCATGCGCCATTTCAACTGTTTGACGTGTTACATCAACATTATATTCGTAGCTTGAAGGGGTTTTACCATCAGACATTAATGAGCCATCCATCATTACTGATGAAAAGCCTAATTGGATTGAACGCTGACATACACCCGGTGATGTACCGTGGTCTTGATGCATTACAACTGGGATATGTGGCCATTCTTCAACGGCAGCTAAAATCATATGACGAATAAAAGGGGCACCGGCATAGGCACGAGCGCCTGCAGAACCTTGTACAATTACTGGGCTGTTTGTTTTGTCAGCCGCTTCCATAATTGCACGCATTTGCTCTTGGTTATTAACGTTAAACGCAGGTACGCCATAACCATTTTCAGCTGCATGATCAAGAAGTTGTCGCATACTGATTAAAGCCATTTGGTATTCTCCAAATTGTATCGACAGTAGTTACCTACCATCTAGTTTGAACGGATATAAGTTATTTTTTGATGCATCACTGCATCGCGAGAAGCTGTCGCCTACCGTAATAGCTGTAAATAAATTGAGGGTGAGAGGTATTTTATAAACAGCTAAACCAGCGTAATTACTTAACAACTACGCTGGCTTTCGCACTAATTACTTAGCACGCTCTTCAAGCATAGCAACTGCTGGTAGTTTTTTCCCTTCTAAAAATTCAAGGAAAGCACCGCCACCGGTTGAAATGTAAGAAACTTTATCGGCAATGCCGTATTTATCAATCGCTGCAAGCGTATCACCGCCACCAGCAATCGAGAATGCATTTGAGTTAGCAATCGCATCTGCAATAGCACGTGTGCCGTTACCGAATTGATCAAATTCAAATACACCTACTGGACCATTCCATACAACGGTACCCGCATTAGCAATAATTTTTGCTAATTGGTTTGCTGTATCAGGGCCAATATCAAAAATCATGTCTTCATCTGTTACTTCAGTCACATCTTTTAGTGTCGCTACTGCAGATTCAGAGAATTCATTACCTACAACAACATCTGTTGGTACAGGAATTTCGCCATTATTCGCTTTTGCAGCTGCACTTAATTTGTTTGCTTCATCGATTAAATCAGCTTCAAATAAAGATTTACCTACTGGGTGCCCTGCTGCCGCGATGAAGGTATTAGCAATACCACCACCCGTTACAAGTTGATCAACCACTTTAGATAGCGAATCAAGTACAGTTAACTTAGTCGATACTTTAGAGCCACCAACGATAGCCACTAAAGGACGAGCTGGGTTATCAAGCGCTTTACCTAGTGCGTCTAGCTCGGCCGCAAGAAGTGGACCAGCACATGCAACATCAGCAAATAAGCCCACACCGTGAGTCGATGCTTGTGCACGGTGAGCCGTACCAAATGCATCCATTACGTAAACATCACATAATGCAGCTAATTTTTTAGACAGTGTTTCGTCGTTTTTCTTTTCGCCAACGTTAAAACGCACGTTTTCAAAAACAACCACTTCGTTGTCTGCTACATCAACGCCATCAAGGTAATCTTTTTCAAGACGAACAGTTTGCTCAAGAGCATTATTTAAATAATCAACAACAGGGGCGAGTGAAAACGCTTCATCATATTCCCCTTCCGTAGGGCGGCCAAGGTGTGACATCACCATTACTTTAGCGCCTTTTTCTAACGCTAATTTAATAGTTGGTAATGCTGCACGAATACGTGCATCAGAGGTCACTTTACCTTCTTTTACAGGCACATTTAAATCTTCACGAATTAACACGCGTTTGCCGTTTAAATCTAAATCTGCCATTTTAATGACCGACATGGACTTCTCCTTAGTTAACGATACTAATATTATATTTATACATTATTGGCTTACAGCCATCATCGCACGCGCAGTGTCGAGCATACGATTAGCAAAGCCCCACTCATTATCGCACCACACTAACAACTTTATCAGTCGTTTATGACTAACACGTGTCTGAGTGCCATCTATGATACAAGAATGTGGGTCATGATTAAAATCTACCGATACCAATGGCTCTTCTGTGTAGCTTAAAATACCTTCAAGACGGTCTTTTGCTGCTAACTTAAGTGCTTGATTGACAGTCGCTAAATTCACATCGGTATTCACTGTTACACTTAAATCCATCGCCGTCACATTGATAGTTGGTACCCTAACAGCAATGGCCTCAAAGCGACTATGAAACTTAGGCAAAATGCGCTCAATACCACGCGCAAGCTTTGTATCTACTGGAATAATAGACTGGCTTGCAGCGCGAGTACGACGCAAATCATGATGATACGCATCAATCACTTGTTGATCATGCATCGAGGCATGAATCGTCGTAATGGCCCCAGACTCAATTGAAAATGCGTCATCTAACACTTTAATCACTGGCACAATACAGTTTGTGGTACATGAACCATTTGAAACAATCGTATGTTCTGCTTTTAGCTCATCATCGTTAATACCATACACAATTGTGGCATCAACATCAGCATCTGCAGGCTGTGAAAACAATACTTTTTTTGCGCCCGCAGCTAAGTGTAGCTCTGCATGTTCACGTGAGTGATACACCCCAGTACATTCAAGAACCACATCAACATCTAGTGTTTGCCAAGGCAGTTCTGCAGGGTTTTCTTCTGCAAATAAGGCTATAGAGTCGTTAGCAACCGTTAAAGTATCTTCGCCAAGATTAACAGGGAATGAAAAGCGGCCATGAGATGTATCGTATTTAAGGAGATGGGCAATGCCCTTTGGGTCGGCTAATTCGTTAATAGCGACAATTTTGATTTGATCTTCAAGCCCAGATTCATACAGGGCACGGACGATATTGCGCCCGATTCGACCAAAACCATTAATTGCAAGTTTGATTGCCATGAAGAAGAAAATCCACTCTATTTGCTTGCAGATAAAGGCAGCTGCCTTTTAGATGGCGGTATTGTAATCGACCTTACACATTTTTATAAGAGGGCAAGGTAAATAAAACTACTTTAACAACCCTAGATGGCTCAATTTTGGTAATCGACCTGAAGAGTTTTTATTAGAGGGCAAGGTAAATAAAACTACTTTAACAACCCTAGATGGCACAATTTTGGTAATCGACCTGAAAAGTTTTTATAAGAGGGCAAGGTCAATAAATCTGCGTTAGCAACCTCTGTCTCTTTCTTTAATCCTTTATAGCCAGCGACGAACAGATTTTTTGTATTGCTGGTATGCTAATCCAAACTTCTCTGCCATAAACGTTTCTTCTGGCATAATTTGAAATCGATTCATATAAAGAATAAATATCGGCAGCATAATAAAACTCGCAATATTACCAAGATAAATTCCCCAACCAACTAGCATTAATAACATACCTACATACATTGGGTTACGGCTAAATTGATAAACACCACTGGTAACAAGACTTGCTGACTGTTCTGGAATTCGAGGGTCAACGGTCGTGCCTTGCTTGCGAAATTGATAAACACCTAATAAAGCAAACACCACACCTGAAAATGCAATGAGTAGTGCTACAAAAGATGCTGCAAAAAACGAGAAGCTAAAACTCGTAAACAACTCTGCTGTGCCCCACATCATCAACGCAATGATCAAAACCAGCGCAACTGGGGGCACTTTTAATTCTAACTGATTCACACAAGCTCTCCTACTTTCAATGCCTTACCACGACTAATTTGATGACACTGTGCTAAGAATAACTCGGCCGTTGCCATCGCATCAGTAAGGGCATGGTGCGAGCTGTAATGCGGTAAGTTGTAGCGCTTGCGGCATTCGCTTAGTGTTAAATCATCGTGGCCAATTTCGTGGCCTTGCTGGTGCAGGCGTTTTTTTTCAATAACGAAGGTATCAAGAATTAAACGCGCTTTTGCATCTAAACCAAGCGTTCTGCACGCCTGTTTTAAGAACCCCCAATCTAGTGCCGCGTTATGAAACACTAGAATGCACTCACCAAAATGCTGATGCAGCTTGCCAAGAATGGTTTCGAGGCTCTCACCTGCAGCGATATCATGTTTAGCGATACCATGATAAATCGGGCTTTGCTCTAAGCTTTGCACGTCTTTATTTATTAAGTGCTGCGCACCACTGAGTTTGATGCACTGATCTTCTATCATTACCCACGCCACCGAAACAATTTCGTGCTGGCGAGGGTCAAGGCCCGTTAACTCCATGTCTATCACTACATAGCGCTCTTTATAGGCATCAGCTGCCAAAAGTTGCTTTCGCGCTAAATACCGACTTAACCAGCGTTTAACCATACCCTCTCCTATAAACTACCGCGAGCAAACTTAAATGCGGCGGCTTGCTGCGCCTGCTTAACCAAATAAAATGCTTCTTTTAATTGATGTCGCTCCAATGAATTCAACGCATTTGGGTTAATGCAGTTGCTAGGCAGTCCTTCTTCGTTAATTTGCGTGCCTAAACGCAGTTGAGTTAAAAAGCGCCAACAGTCTTTTAAGTTATATAGGTCATCTTTATTGAGTAGCGAAAATTTCATTAACGCGTCTATGCGCTCTTGGGTATTAGCGCGCTGAATACCCGCTTTGAGGGAATATAAACGCACTATGTCGTTAATGATCACCACACCGCGTTTTTTTAAGTCGAGGTATTTATGCTGTTTATCGTCTTTTTCTAATTTGAACTGATTAAACAAACCAATGGGCACTGGGGTATTTTTAATGTCGCTCGCCATAGCCGCATAGAATAAGTCATTCTTAGAAATGCGTTTTAGCTGCTCACAAAAGCGTGCATATAAGGTAGTGGAACCTTCTATAAAACGTAAGTCAAAAAATATCTTACAATTGAGCATCGCCTCTGGTGTCGGTGAGGTGATCCACTTATGAAACTTTTCAGTCCAAGCGTTAATGCCCATTCGACATTCTGCATTGCTCGCCATGATATTGCCAGGACAACGTTTTATGCCGCACTCAATTAAATGCTCACAGACATATTCGCCCATACGCTTAAAGTAATCTTGTTGTTCGTCCGTTAAATCATCAGGTAGTAACAAGCCATTATCTTGGTCTGAATGCAATGTTTGCTCTTCCCTTGCTTGTGAACCAAAACAAATAAAACTAAAGCTGGTTGGTGCCGCGCCATTATCTTCTTGGAACAAACGGATTAACCGCGAAGTCAGTGCATCGGTTAAGCCACTTAATAATTTACCAATCAAGGAGATGTCATCAATATTGTTTGAAAAGCCTTTTAACAAGCCGGGTATCTCTTGCGAATAACGCTTTAAATCTACCACGCTATGCGCTTTATAAATTCGTCCAATCAATTGCACTGGATCGCTTTTTTGCTGACGCAGCAAATCTGTGCTGGTGAGCATACCAAGCGGTTTGTGATGTTCATCAAGCACAGGTAAATGGTGAATATTGTGCTTAAGCATTAAGTGCAATGCCGAAAACACGCGATTATTTTCAAAAATAAACTTGGGCTTACAGGTCATGATGCTACTTACTGACTCTTGAGGGTCAACCTCATCGGCCAATACGCGATTGCGTAAGTCTCTGTCGGTCACGACCCCAACGAGGCGATCATGCTCAGTTAGCATAATCGACGAAACACCATGCTGTTTCATTTTTTTAGCGGTTTGACGAATACTTGCCTCTGGCGCCAAAGTGACCGCTTTACGATTCATCAATTCGCAAATTTTTTTCTCCGACCAACTGTCGTTTTGACTTTTATAATGAGACGACAATAAACGGTTTTTATGGGCGCGAACAAAGTATTGCTCAAACACCTTGTACTCTCGGCGTAAGTAATCAAATGCCGCTTGGTTTAGCATGTAAACAATGCCTTCCTTTTGCACTGAAATGCTATTTTGAATCGCTTCGCCGGTTAACAGTGACGGAAAACCAAAGTAATCGCCACTTGATAACTTAGTGATCACATCGCCTATTGGGTCGACTAAGTCGTAGTCGCCAGAGCGAATTAAAAATAACCGTAAATTATCAGAGCTTAACCACTGATTTTGATTCTCTCGGGTCAGATAAATAATATCGAGATGATTAACAAAATACTCGCATGCAGCGCTATCTAGCTGATTAAACGGCGTTTGTTGCATCACAAATTGGGCGACTTCCTGTTGCTCGGTATTCATGGTCATTCTCGCTATAAAATAGAGACAATATCTACACTACCCCTGTTTTAAATAAATAAAAAGCCCGACTTAAGTCGGGCTTTTGATCTTCAAGAGTGTGTTCTCATAAAATGGTTTTATTAGTGCGCGTGTGCTGCGCTAGAACCTTTAGGGTTACGGATACCTTCAACCATTTCTTGGATTTCAACTGGTGTTTCAGCTGTTAGTTTAAGTACGATAGCTGCAACTACAAAGTTAACAATCATACCAACTAGACCGATACCCTCAGGTGAGATACCAAATAACCAGTGTGCCGGTGTATTTAATTCAGGACTTACGAACTTGAAGTAAATAATATAAGCCGCTGTGAATGTAATACCTGTCACCATACCCGCAACCGCACCTTCTTTATTCATCTTCTTAGAGAAGATACCCATAATGATGGCTGGGAAGAAGCTCGCCGCTGCTAAGCCGAAGGCAAAGGCAACAACCGAAGCCACGAATCCAGGCGGGTTAATACCAAAGTAAGCTGAAATCACAATCGCTATCATCGCTGCTAAGCGCGCAGCAAGTAGCTCTTGTTTATCACTAATATCTGGTTTTAAGGTACGTTTTAATAAATCGTGCGAAACCGAGGTCGAGATTACCAATAGTAAGCCTGCTGTAGTTGATAGCGCTGCTGCGATACCCCCTGCTGCAACCAATGCTACAACCCATGCTGGTAAGTCTGCAATCTCAGGGTTAGCAAGTACCATGATGTCGCGGTCAACTTTAACTTCGTTAGCGCTGTTTGGATCATCAATCTTACCTGCTGAGTAGAACATTTTGCCGTCACCATTTTTATCGTTAAAGGTGATTAGGCCTGTTCTTTCCCAGTTTTTAACCCATGCTGGTGCTTCTGCATACTCTGTACCGCTACCGTCTTTACCGTTAATTGTATCAATCATGTTTACACGAGCGAATGACGCTACAGCTGGTGCCGTTGTATAAACGATTGCAATGAAAACAAGTGTCCATGCAGCTGAGATACGCGTGTCTTTAACACGAGGAACAGTGAAGAAACGAACGATTACGTGCGGTAAACCTGCAGTACCAACCATTAACGCACCTGTGATTGCGAATACATCAATCATGCTCTTCGAGCCTTCGGTGTACTGCGCAAAGCCAAGCTCGGTACTGAGCCCATCTAATTTATCGAGTACAAACTGTCCTGAGCCATCGCTAAGCGTTGCACCAAAACCTGTTTGTGGGAAGAAGTGACCTGTCATCATCATTGAAATGAAGATTGCTGGAACAAGGTAAGCAAATACCAGTACACAGTACTGAGCTACTTGCGTATATGTAATCCCCTTCATACCGCCTAATACAGCGTAGAAGAATACAATCACCATACCAATGTAAACACCGGTCTCAATATCTACTTCTAAGAAGCGAGAGAAAACCACACCTACACCACGCATTTGACCTGCGATGTATGTGAAACAGATAAAGATGGCGCATAAAATTGCAACAACTCGTGCAGCTTGTGAGTAATAACGGTCACCGATGAAATCTGGCACCGTGAACTTACCAAACTTACGTAGGTAAGGTGCTAAACAAAGTGCAAGTAGTACATAACCACCTGTCCAACCCATTAAATATACACCACCGTCATAGCCCGCAAACGAGATAATACCCGCCATTGAGATAAACGATGCCGCACTCATCCAGTCAGCAGCGGTTGCCATACCATTTGCTAGCGGCGGTACACCGCCCCCTGCAACATAGAATTCATTTGTTGACCCAGCACGAGCCCAGATTGCGATGCCGATATAAAGCGCGAAGCTTAAACCGACGATAATAAATGTGAGTGTTTGAACATCCATTGCTTAGCTCCTATTCGTCTACGCCATATTTTTTATCTAACGTATTCATTTTGAAAACGTAAACAAAAATCAAAGCAACAAAGGTGTAAATAGCGCCTTGCTGGGAGAACCAGAAGCCGAGTTTAAACCCAAAGAAACGTATCTCGTTAAGTACGTCGACCAGTAAAATGCCGAAGCCAAATGACACGACAAACCAAATTGCTAATAATTTAAATAGCAGTGCGAGGTTTTCCGCCCAATAAGCTTTTGCTTGTTCTTCATCTTTAAAAGCCATTTTTTATCCCCTTATGCATTACAAGAAAGTAATGAGTGGTATTAGTTGTCATTAACTAAGTTAGCAAGGGTTCTGATTTATGGAATTGAGACCATAGTCGTAACAGCTGGTTTACGTTTACGTAAACTGCAAAACACCATTTGTTAATAAATGGTAAAAAACAATAATTAACAACAACTTAACCTATAAAGATAAATCTGCGAAATAGCGAAAATAGTAAAAACGAATGATCTGCGACATTAGTCTAATAACCGTGCATAAAACAGAACTATCCATTTATTATCAATAACTTACTTTTTATTAATTTTTATTGCAAAAAATCTAGCCATCGAAATCGCGCATAATTCTGGTAAGGTAGTGTTATTACAATAATTACTGAATTTAAACATGACAGCTGCGCTTTTATTTGTTGCACTCGCCTACATTGGCGTGTTGTTTTGGTTGGCAAATTGGGGGGACAAAACCACTCCTCTTGCAAAAAGAATTAGTCACCATCCATTTGTTTATTCTTTTTCATTAGGCATTTACTGTACGTCTTGGACTTACTACGGTTCAGTCGGAACAGCCGCTACTAACAGTTGGAATTACTTACCGATTTTAATTGGTCCTGCGTTGCTATTTTTCTTTGGCCAAGGTTTTTTGCGCAAATTAGTTTTGGTAAGTAAAAAGCAAAATATCACCACAATTGCCGACTTTATTTCAGCGCGCTACGGTAAACGACAAACTACCGCCATTATGGTGACAATTATCGCTTTATTAGCGACGATTCCTTACATTGCTCTGCAATTAAAAGCTCTCAGTGGTAGTTTCTTATTACTACAAAACGATAGCCGTATTTCAGGCTCTATGTTGGCGTTATCTGCAACCTTAATCATGGCAATGTTTGCGATATTCTTTGGTACCCGCAAAGTGGATGTTACCGAATATCGTTCAGGGCTGATGCTCGCTGTTGCTTTTGAATCTATGGTGAAGTTACTAGCTTTAGTCGCTGTGGCAGGGCTTGCACTATACACTTTGTTTAACCTCAGTGAGGTACAAGCAGAGCAATTAACAGGTTCAGTTTGGCAGCATTGGCATAATTTTGACTTTTTTAGCTTCAACTTTATCGGCCAATCAATGATGGCGGCAGCAGCGATTATCTGTTTACCAAGGCAGTTCCATGTCACCGTGGTTGATAACCAAGATAAACGCCATCTTTTTACTGCACGTTGGGCGTTCCCGTTGTATTTACTGCTAACTGCGGCAATGATTTTCCCTATTGCAACTGCCGCTATTCACCCTGGTATTGGTAGTGGATTTTCGCCCGACAGCTTTGTATTAGCCCTACCACTGATCCATGAAAATGCCTTCTTAACGACTTTTGTATTTATTGGTGGTCTATCAGCAGCCACGGCAATGATTGTAGTGGCTACACTCACCCTCAGCACCATGATCTCAAATGATGTGGTACTACCGTTAATGCTACGTCGTAAGTTTAAGCGTAACCTCATTACCAGCAGCTATAAATCACAAATTTTATTAGTGAGGCGCTTCACCATTGCCGGTATTTTGATTTTGTCGTATTTCTACCAGCAATGGTTTGGTCATGGTAAAGCACTGGCAAGTATGGGGTTGGTGGCCTTTTCTTTGGTATCGCAATTACTCCCAGCCATTGTTGGCGGCTTATACTGGCGAAAAGGCCACGCTTATGGCGTTTATGCCGGATTATTAGCAGGCTTCATTTGTTGGGTATTATTCTTAATGTTACCTATTTTAGATGCGGGTAATAGCCTAAATACGGAGCTGCAACAAACACTTATTACGCGTGGCACCCTAATCGCCTTGTTTGCCAATATTGGCTGTTATATTAGTTTTTCGCTCGGTGCAGATGAGCGTTTAATTGATAAGATTCAGGCTGCAGCCTTTGTTAACCCTAAAGAGCAAGCTGTATTCGCCAGACGCTTAAATAAAAACGTTAAAGCCACCGTTTACGACTTTAAAGTGCTGCTACAAACCTTCTTAGGCGTTCAACGCTCGCAACAAGTGCTGGCTCACTTTGCGTTGTCACATAACTTAGATGACAACAACGCACATCCAGACCCTGAGTTTATCGCTTATTGTGAGCGAGCCTTAACCGGTGTGCTTGGCGCATCTTCAGCACAAGCGCTGATCCACACGGTTGCCTCTGGTAAACGCATGGCATTTGAAGAAGTGGTTAACTTTTTTGATGAAACCACACAAGCACTGCAATTTAATCAAAATTTACTTTTCACATCCCTTGAGAACCTCAGTCATGGTATTTCGGTTGTTGATAAAGAGCTAAATTTGGTTGCTTGGAATAAACGCTATGCCGAAATGTTTAACTACCCTGATGAGTTTCTGGAGGTTGGCCAACCTATTGAAGAAGTGATCCGCTATAACGCAGAGCGCGGTGAATGTGGTCCGGGTGAGGTTGAACGTCATGTAGAAAAGCGTGTACAGCACCTTAAAAACGGCACACCTCATCACTTTATTCGCCACCGCCGAAATGGCCAAGTATTTGAAATGATAGGTAACCCATTACCTGATGGCGGCTTTGTGACAAGCTTCTCTGATATTACTGTGCATATCGAAACGCAAAACGCCCTCGAAGAAGTAAACATGGATCTTGAAAACCGCATCGAAGCGCGTACCCAAGAAATACGCACCATAAATAGAGATTTACAAGCGCAAATCGATAGCCGAGTACAAACTGAGCAAGCACTTACTTTAGCGAAAAAAGAGGCAGAGCAAGCCAACGATAGTAAAACGCGATTTTTAGCCTTAGCAAGCCACGATATTTTACAACCGCTGAATGCGGCGCGCCTTTACCTTGCTGCCATCGATGATAAAACCCTTTCAAGCAACAACTTAAACAACTTTGAAAAGCTTGGCGCAAGTTTAGATTCAACCGTACATTTAATGTCGGCACTGTTAGAAATTGCCAAGCTAGAGCAAGGGGCAATGACCCCAACGCCACGTCATTTTAGTATTGATGACATACTTGCACCGCTAAAAAATGAATACGCCATTATGTCGAGTGAAAAAGGCTTAAAGCTTACAGTGCGTTCAAAAGGGACAATCGTACACAGCGATATCACCTATTTACGACGAATTATTCAAAACTTGGTGTCAAATGCGGTTAAGTACACCGAAAGCGGCCGAGTTTTAATTGCGTGTCGCAAACGCAAACACCATTTACGTATTGAAGTTTGGGACACAGGCCCGGGTATAAGTGAAGTGGAGCAAGCAAAAATATTTAATGATTTCTACCGTATTGAAGCGGGCGATAACAAAGGAGTCGGACTTGGTTTAGGGGTAGTAAAACGGATGGTCGACTTGCTTTCGCTACGTATGGATGTCACTTCAACGCCCGGCAAAGGTAGCCGCTTTAGTATTGAAGTGCCATATGGTGAAAGCCAGTTTATTCAGCAAAAAGACACACCTAAAAAAGGCGTTGAAAATCGCAGTGCAATGAACATTATTGCGGTTGATGATGATCCGGAGAATTTAAATGCTATGGCAAGTCTGTTGCAAAAATGGCAAGCCAATTATCAGCTCTTTGATCAAGTTGAAACTGTCATGGCCTATGCTAAAGACCACGGCGCACCTGATGTGATCTTAATGGATTATCAGCTTGGCCATGATTGCGATGGTATTACGCTAATTAAAACGTTAAGGGAAATTTGGCAAAGCCCAGTACCGGCAATTTTAATCACAGCAGTACGTGATGAAGCGCTAAAACAACAAACCAAAGCTGAGCAAATTCATTACCTTAGCAAACCCGTTAAGCCAGCTAAACTCAAAGCCCTGCTTAACCATAGCACTTAACACCATGCATTCCCTTTATTTAAGGCAAAGCAGTAGGCTTTGCCTTAAATTTTTGGAACAACCAACTAAGTGCAACTAACGACAAGCCTAAACCGATAAACGAAATAGCACGTAATAATCCGGTTAAGTTTGCCATGTCTATCAGAAACACTTTTAATACCACCAGCGCCAATAAGCCAAGGCCTAGCTTTTGTAAAACCGTAATAATTTTTAACTGCCCCGCCACGACCACCAAAGCACCAATAATAAGCCAAACTAAAGAGTAACTGTAAAGCTCGGCATCTGAGGTTGGCAAAGCAATATTTATAAACTCGCCTTGCCAGTTATGGCGAATTTCCGCATTGATATATAAAACACTCATCACACCCGCAAGAGCTGTAAACAGCTTTTGTAAATAGTGCTGAGATTGAGTTAGTCGGCTGGCCCAAATTGCAATACAGGCGGGGACTAACCAAAGTAATAATAGCCAGTTAATAATCGGCCAACTGCCAATATTTATCGGCTCAAAAAACGGATTTACAGCGGTAAAGCTTTTCAGAACTAACAATCCGCTTAATGCTAATAACGCAAAACCTGCCACTTGATAGAGCTTAGCTAATTGCGCAGTAAAACGTGAACGCATCAGGTAAACACAGCCCAATATGCCCCAGTTACAGGTTAATAAAATATGCTCATACACAGACAAGTTCTCAAAATCAGGATAGTGCCCCACTAACTGATAGCTCGTCTCTGTGGTAATGAATAAAGCGATACAATGAAGCGTAGCACCTTCTAGCCACATCCGAACAGATTGCTGCTGCCAGTGTCTTGCTGCCAAGTAAAATAAGCAAGCAGACACAGGGTAAACAACTAAACTCCAATGCACACCAAGTAATAGCGCATCACTGTAATCAGCTGACCAAGGTGCAAAACTTAACCTAACAAGTAAAGCACCAACTAAACCTTTTAGCGGCCAAGTCGGAATGCTGAGTGCATGTTTATTGACATAAAAACTGATCAACAACACTTGCGCAGCGAGTGCCAAGGTTAAGCTACTCCCTTCAAGAAGCATGGTTAACGCCAAACTAATATTGGCATTGCCGCCAAGCCAGTAACTAAATACCTGCATTGGATTCGTGCTATTAATTGATAACTTAAATAACCAAGCAGACAGTGCCAGTAATACAAAGCACCAAACCGGGTATGCCGTCATTAAGGCATGATCAGGAGTGATGACATATAAGCAACTAATAATCACAAAGCTTGAAAGTGAAGCGAGTAAGGTAAAGCCAAAGCGTTTAGGGTATTTACGACCAAACAAAAAACCATAACCAGCAAACAAAGCAATAAAAAACAGCCCTGCTCCGTAATTTTGTCTAAAAACAAAAAGCTGCTCAGAGTAATCAACAGCATTGTATTGCCCTGTTAGCAAACACACCACACTCACTACAGCAATTATCAGCCAGTGATCCCATGCACTGTTTTTTAATACCAAAAACAACAGTAAAGCCACTAACGACAACATACTAAGCTGCCAAGTAAGCAGATCATTATGACTGATGAGTAAAAGATAAAGTGGCATGACAACAGCTAATAACAGAGGGTTGTCGGGCAGTTGTTTCAGAAGTGTTTTAAAGCGGTGTGGGCGGTATTCAACTTGTTTAATACTCAGCCCTAAACGTGGAATCGCAATTAACAATACAATGCTAAACAGCGCATAAAGATTAATAAACCAATGCAGGTTTTTAGTTGCACTCATTGCAACTAAGCAATACCAGCCTAAATGCCCCGCCCATAACAAATACCACAGCCAATGCCGTTTTACGTAATGTGCGACTAGCGAAGCTGATACACTGACAAAAGCAACATAAGTAAGGAGTGCAATAAAGTCATTACTCCCAGTATCTACCCATACAGGCACACTGTAAGCGCCAATAATACCAATTACAGCCAGCACGGGGCCAAAACGTAATGCCATCCAGCTTGCAGCCAAAGAAACCAAGGTTAAAATGCTAAATGCTGGTAAGGCTTTTAGTAAGCCGTAATGACTGTAGGCCAGCAAGGTCAATGCAAACAAACTAATAAAGCCGCCACTTGCCAGCGCCGCGGGAATATAGTTGCTAAATCCTTCAAAGGTAATACCTTTACGATGTAAAACCTCAGCTGTAACAATTAAACTCAGGCCAAAAATAGCGCCAAGTATGAGTCGCATGGTTTCGGATAATAAACCGGCTTCAAGTGAATAGCGGGCCAAAAAGATACCACCAAAGGCAAGTGCAACCGCTCCTACCCAAGTTAGCCAATTGGCTTTGATTTGTGTAACTAGTTGGCTAACTAGCGGATTAAAAGTTGCAGGCTTGGGTTTCGTTTGCTGTGGCTTTTCAGCCATTGCCTCAGTTGGCTTATTAATGGCTTCAGGCTTTGGTTCTCGTTTTGAAGTGTCGGTCAGAGCTTCGTTTAAATTATCAAACGAATTTACAATAGTTGCTTGTGGATTATGGATATAGGTCGCGTTAAGTTCTACTCGAAGAGCAGCTACTTCACGCTTCAAACTAGAGAGTTGAAAAAAGGCAATAATGCCAGCAATTGAGCCACCTACAACAACTAGTGCTAGTAATACTAGTAACGCAATACCGTCGTCCATACTCACTCCATGTGTACGCTTTAAACAAAAAAGCAAAAACCTTAATTGTTTATATAATAAACACTTAGCAAGAGTAAAGAAACAACGATATTGCGTTCAAGCCAATTAAGACTGCTCAGTCACCGTTCGCTCTAAGGTCATTTTGTAACCTGAATCAGTGGTTTCATCATGTTCAATCATCAAGATATAGTTACCTTCTTCGGTAAAATCCATGTCGCTTTGTTGCAATAGCACAATCTGCTGGCCGTTGTCTTCAAACACCACATAGGTTGTATAAACTTCGTTATCAACCACCTGCTCTTTTTGGTCGTATTGATCTAAACCTTCAACGACATTACTAGTATCATCAACGGTTTCACCATTGAGAGTGAAATACACATCGACTTCGTCAATCTGTTGCCCTGCATAGTTATCAATTAAATTAACCACAGTAACTGTGTGGCTATAGCTGCTAGGTGTTAGGTTTTCTTCAATGGTCATCATACGAGGGCCGTAGTCTTTGTCATTGTAGAATAGACCAACCGCACTTTGCTCACGCTCTAATGTCATTAAGAAGTTATCAACAATCTTGTCGCCAGCCTCATCTAACATGGCTACGCTGTAACTATTTGGTGACATACTCATGTATTCAGAGTAACTATCGTTGCTTACAACTTCGGTATTAGTAGACGTTGTTCCTCTGGTTACTTTAAATTGGGTTTGTGTGTAATCATCAATAGTATTAATAAATCGCAACTGGCCTTGTGCGTCTTGGTGGTTTAGTTGAGTCACCGAGCTACTTGCCGTCACTACATCAAGGGTAATGCCGTCTTCTTCTGTTGCATAACTTGGGCGGATCATCGCCATGTAAGTTGCTTCATCATTAAAATACAATTTTGGTGATTCAAAAATCACATCAGTGCTACCACTGGCAGTGACATAAATAGTGTAATAACCCTCCTCAAGCGTAGATAGTTCTGGCTCTACCAGGTACTGCGAAGTCATCAGTAACTCTGCGGTATCAAATAACCCGTCATCAGTGGCAATGTAAACATCGTAAATATTGTCTTCTCCGACGATATTAAAAAAGCCAACATTAAACTCATCTTCATCGCTTGAAGATGGCACACTTAGCTCAGTGAATGTTGGCTCAGCAAAATCACCATTCATTACTAGCAACTGGGTTTGATCGTCTTTAATTTTAATGGTTTCTTCATCAATAGTGATATAGCTATCGTTGACATCAACATACTGAAAACTCAGCTCATACTCACCCGAGCTGTAATTATGGCGGGTTGATACATCACCAAAATCTGCGCCCGAACGTTCAGTGTCATCAACAAATAAACGTGTATAGGGGCTATTATAAGAGCCATTGTACAGTTGCACATAGCCGCTGTTGCTATTGCTGCTGTCGTCACTAGAACAGGCAGCCAGCAACGAAAGCAAACTTGTGGCAACAATTGTTTTAAGCAGAGTACTTTTCATGGAGTTTATTCCTTATTGTTTGTAATAATCTACTTTGACTCAACTAAAGCAATAAAATTCTATGTTTTACAAACGATTACCTTCACTTACAGTTACTTACGTTAAGGTTAAAAAGTGTAGAAAAAGGTATAGAAAGGCACTCAATTAATCATAATTATGGACAAAAAATCACATTTATAGTGAAAGCAGCTTACTTTTACACGAAAAGTAAATAATGATTACATTTTGTAAGGTTAGACAATGAATTCAGATAAATTATTAGATAGTTCAATTTGCGCTATGCAGCGCTAAAAAATTAGCAAATAATGAGGCTCACACAAACGGGATTAGAATGAGGACTATGAACACGATTTTAACCACACAATGCGATGATGATGTTGGTCTAATTGCCAAGATCACCGGTCTTTGTCATCAGCATAATTTAAACATTACACGTAATAACGAATTTGTAGATAAAGACGCTAAACGCTTTTTTATGCGTACAGAGTTAAGCGGCGTTATTTCAGATGATTTTTTACCAAGCCTTGCTGAGCTACTTCCTGATGGCGCAGAGCTTGCGCTGCACAGCAGTGAAAAAACCAAAGTGGTATTACTGGCCACCAAAGAAGCACATTGTTTAGGTGGTGTATTACTTAAGCAATTCGAAAAAGCATTAAACATCGAAGTACTGGCTGTGATTGCCAACTATGCAGATTTAGCGCCACTGGCTGCAGGCTTTGGCGTGCCGTTTCATGTAGTATCGCACGAAGGTTTAAGCCGTGCTGAGCATGATCAACAAGTGGGTGATTTAATTGCCAGCTATCAGCCTGACATTATCGGCCTAGCTAAATATATGCGTATTTTAAGCCCTGAATTTGTGGCGCGTTTTGAAGGTAAGATTATTAATATTCACCATTCGTTTTTGCCTGCCTTTATTGGTGCAAAGCCTTACCATCAGGCATTTGAGCGCGGTGTAAAAATAATTGGTGCGACCGCTCACTTTGTTAATAACGAGCTTGATGAAGGGCCGATTATTTTACAAGATGTGACACATGTTAGCCATGCGGATACCGCTGAGATGATGGCAAAAATGGGGAAAGATGTTGAGAAAACGGTGTTTTGCAAAGCGCTGCAACTCGCGTCTGAACATAAACTGTTTATCAATGGAAATCGAACCGTGGTGTTCGCTTAAGCAATAAAATGAAGAGGCTGTATGGCCTCTTTATTGTTATTATTATCTTTTGTTATGCCGACTCAATAGGCTCTAGTTGTAATTTAGAGGCAATTAATACCGCTTGAGTACGGTTATACACACCTAGCTTTCTAAAAATTGCTGTAATGTGTGCTTTCACTGTCGCTTCAGAAATATGTAACTCGTAAGCAATCTGTTTGTTTAACAAGCCTTCGTGTAAGTATTGTAAAACTTTATATTGCTGTGGCGTAAGCGATGCAACTTGAGCGGCAATTTCTTTATCTTCGCCATCAACATCAGAGACTTTATCTTTTAATTCTGATGGTAGCCACACATCACCCTCAAGAATGTGGTTGATTGCCATGGCAATATCATCTGACGATGATGATTTTGGAATGAATCCCATTGCACCATAGGCCATTACTTTAGAGACAACGTTAATATCTTCGCTGCCAGAAACAACAGCAATTGGTAAGCTAGGATAATCTTCGCGAATGCGAATAAGGCCGTATAAATCGCCATTGCCTGGCATGTGAAGGTCTAGTAGTAAGATATCAAGATCTTCTTGTTCGTTTAACACCTGTAAAGTGGTCTCAAAGTTTTCCGATTCAAACACTTCTAAATCAGCGAACTTAGCACTTAATGCCCCTTTCAGCGCTTCACGAAATAACGGATGATCGTCCGCTATTAAAAACTGACTCATGGTTCACTCCTAATAAATTCGGCTGACACCTATTTCTAAGTGACAGCCGATATACTACGTTTAGAATCAACTTCTAATCAAGTTTTTAACGTGATTTTAACGATTTAATCGGTTTTCGATTAGTTCATCTACCACACTTGGATCGGCAAGAGTTGATGTATCACCTAGCTGTTGATGCTCATTTGCCGCAATTTTACGTAAAATTCGACGCATGATCTTACCAGAACGTGTTTTCGGTAGACCCGGAGACCATTGGATCATATCTGGTGAAGCAATTGGGCTTAGTTCTTTACGAACCCAGTTACGCACTTCTTTTGTTAGTTCATCGCTCACTACAACACCCTCATTTGGTGTGATGTAAACATAAATGCCCTGACCCTTAATGTCATGCGGATAACCAACTACAGCAGCTTCTGCTACAGCTTCGTGAGCAACCAATGCACTTTCAATTTCTGCCGTACCTAGGCGGTGGCCTGATACATTAAGTACATCGTCCACACGGCCAGTGATCCAATAGTAACCATCTTCATCACGGCGACAACCATCACCGGTGAAATACACGCCTGGGTATGCTGAGAAATAAGTTTGTTCAAAACGTTCATGGTCACCATAAACTGTACGAGCTTGTGACGGCCAGCTATCTAAAATAACAAGGTTGCCATCAACCGCGCCTTCGAGTGTATTACCCTCAGCATCAAAAAGTGCCGGTGCAATACCAAAGAAAGGACGAGTTGCAGAGCCTGGTTTCATATCTGTCGCACCTGGTAACGGTGTGATCATGATGCCACCAGTTTCTGTTTGCCACCACGTATCTACAATTGGGCAGTTTTCGTTACCAATGTGCTCGTAATACCAAGCCCACGCTTCAGGGTTAATCGGCTCACCCACTGAACCCATGATACGTAAACTATTACGTGTTGAGGTAGCTGTTGGCTCATCACCTTTCGCCATTAAAGCACGGATAGCTGTTGGTGCAGTGTAAAGGATAGTCACGTTGTGCTTATCAATCACTTCACCCATACGACCCGCCGTTGGATACGTTGGTACACCTTCAAAAACCACTTGCGTACAGCCGTTTACTAATGGGCCATAGGCAATGTAGCTGTGTCCTGTGATCCAGCCCACATCAGCGCTACACCAAAAGATATCGTCTTCTTTTAGGTCAAACACGTATTCATGTGTCATTGATGCATAAACGAGGTAACCACCGGTAGTATGAACCACCCCTTTTGGTTGACCTGTTGAGCCAGAGGTATAAAGAATGAAAAGCGGATCTTCTGCATTCATTGGCTCTGGTTCACACTCAGCAGGTAGGTCAGCGACAAGTTCATGCCACCAAACATCGTGGCTATTCCACTCAACTTCGCCACCGGTTAACTGATGCACAATAACGTGTTCAACTGTAGTTACTGAGTCTTGTGATACCGCTTCATCAACATTTGCTTTAAGTGGTACACAGTTGCCAGCACGGCGACCTTCGTCTGAAGTAATTACCACTTTAGCGCCTGAGTCATTAATTCGGTCAGCAATCGCTGATGGAGAGAAACCACCAAATACCACAGAATGAATCGCGCCAATACGCGCACATGCTTGCATAGCGTAAATAGCTTGCGGTGTCATAGGCATGTAAATAGCAACGCGATCACCTTTTGATACGCCTAACTTTTTAAGGCCATTTGCCAATTTTGCTACTTCGTCATGAAGTTGTTGGTAGCTGATATTTTCGCTGTGTTCAGGGTTGTCACCTTCCCAAATAAGGGCTGTTTTATCTGCTTTAGTAGCGAGGTGGCGGTCAATACAGTTATATGAAGCGTTAAGTTGGCCGTCTTCATACCAGCGGATGCTGATGTGGCCTTTGTCGAATGAGGTGTTCTTTACTTTATTATAAGGAGTTGACCAATCAAGGCGTTTACCGTGCTCTCGCCAAAATCCTTCAGGGTCATCGATAGATTGCTTATACATTGTATTATATTTATCGTTATCAACTAATGCTGCATTCTTGATATGCGCTGGTACTGGATAGATACTTTCTGACATTGTTGTCGTCTCCATTTTAATTACTTGCCTTCGGCCTGCCTCAAGGATCACTCAGCAAAGCCCCTGAAAGTATTAGACCTTAGTTGTATATCTTGTCATTTCACAAAAAACTTCGAAATCGCCTTCTATAATCTAGTCCAATGTTCGCAGGTAAGCGATTTTGAGTCGCTTACCACCTTAGTCTAATAGACCAATAGATAATTGAGAGAAGTCATTTCTTAAACAACAGTGATACAACAACATTAATGCAATCAACAAGTAGCTTCGACAGGAATACACATTATGACAACAACAAAAGTAACCGCATTAAAAACACTGACAGCTTCGGCTGTTTTATGTGCACTTACAGGTACCGCTAACGCTGCAACCATTGGTAACACCGACGTTTCTTATGGTGGCTATGTAAAACTAGATGCGATGTGGAGTGATTACTCTGCAGGTGTACCAGCCGGTGGCAGCATTGGCCGTGACTTCTATGTCCCAAGTACAACCCCCGTGGGCGCAGACAGCGACAGTGATGCTGTCTTTGATATGCATGCTCGCCAGTCTCGATTTAGCCTAGGCACAGCAACTAAATTAGATGATGGGAAAACAATTAAAACCAAAATAGAAATCGATTTCCTTGCTTCTGCACCAGGTGGAAATGAGCGTGTTACAAACTCTTATGCACCGCGTATACGCCAAGCATTTGTAACTTATGATGGATGGTTATTTGGTCAAGCTTGGTCAAACTTCCAAAACGTTGGCGCCCTTCCTGAAACCTTAGACTTTGTTGGCCCAGCAGAAGGTACTGTGTTTGCTCGCCAAGCACAAATTCGCTACACAACAGGTAACTGGTCATTCTCTGTTGAAAACCCAGAAAGTACAGTCACTGTAGGTGGTGCTCGTGTGGCGACTGATGATGCTTCAATGCCTGACTTTACAGCACGTTATGCCCATAAGGCTGATTGGGGTGAGCTTGTTGTAACAGGTCTGGCACGCCAGCTTACTTATAAACAAAATGGCATTGATGCGGATACATCATCGTTTGGTATCAGCGCATCAGGTAAAGTAAATTTTGGTGAAAATAATCTTAAATTTATGCTTACACAAGGTTCTGGTTTAGGCCGCTATGTTGGTTTAAATGTTGCTCATGGTGCGGTACTTGATGGCGATGATCTAGATGCGATTGATTCAACATCTGGCTTTATTGCTTATCAACAAAACTGGAGCAGCCAATGGCGCTCAACCTTCCTGTATTCATTCTTCTCTGCTGATAACAATACCGACTTATTAGCTATGTCTATTGACCCAACAAAGACAAGCCAAAGCTTTAGCGCTAACCTATTGTATTCACCAGTTAAAAAATTGACTTTTGGGGTTGAATTCAAACATGCAGAACGTGAGCTTGAAAGTGGCACTGATGGCGATATGGATCGTCTGCAATTTTCTGCAAAATACGTGTTTTAAAATTAAAAGTTTTACTTCCTGAAGCGGCTTCGGCCGCTTTTTTTTATCAAGCGTTTGGATTCTCCTGCGTTGCATTTTTAAAAACATTTCAAGCCCCACAAAAACTTAATTGCAAATCGTTCTCATTTAGTTTAGATTACGCGTTAATTTCATTATTAATTGAACTAATTGGAACTTTGCATGTCATCAACAAAATTTTTGCGCTTATCGCAGTTAAGCCTAGTGACCTCAGCACTACTTAGTGGACACGCTTTAGCTGAACAACAAAAAGAAGAACAAGCTATTGAAAAAATAGCTGTTTATGGCCAGCATCATAAAAATTACATCACCGAAGAAGCACAGTCAGCAACTAAGTTAGGACTAACAATTAAAGAAACACCACAGTCAATCTCTGTTGTTTCACGTGCATTAATGGATGATTTCTCCCTCGATAACCTAAATGCCGTATTAGAGAGCACCCCTGGTGTGACTGTTGAACAAATCGAAACTGACCGTACTTATTTTAAAGCCCGTGGTTTTGAGATCACTAACTTCCAAGTTAATGGCATGGGTATGCCACAAGATAACGGTTCAATCCAAGGTACTCTTGATACCTCTATTTTTGATAGTGTTGAAATTGTACGTGGTGCCAATGGTTTAATGACAGGTGCTGGTAACCCATCTGCAACCGTCAACATGGTTCTAAAGCGCCCTACTTACCAAACACAAGTAAATGCATCTGTATCGTATGGTTCATGGGATAACAAACGTCAAGAGCTTGATGCATCAACTGCTATCAACGAAAACCATGCAGTGCGTGCTGTATTCACCAAGCACAAAACAGAGTCATACCTTGACCGTTACGAGCAAGATAAAACAATTTATTACCTAGCCTACGAAGGTCAGCTTACTGATAGCACAGTTGTAACTGCTAACTATGTAAATCAAAAGAAAGATGCCGACAGCCCACTTTGGGGCGCGCTACCGCTTTATTATAGCGATGGTACTGCAACAAACTTTGATACATCAACCAGCACAGCGTCTGATTGGTCATACTGGAATAACACAACAGAGCAGTTGTTTTTATCAATTGAGCAAGCAATTACCAATACTTGGTTCTTAAAAGCAAGCTACGCACACTTAGAAAATGAGCAAGACTCAGAACTTTTCTATGTTTACGGTACCCCAGACAGAGAAACAGGTCTTGGCTTAACAGGTTACGCAAGTGAATATGACCACAAAGATAAGCACGACATTTTAGATATTTACGCAACGGGTAAATTTGATTTATTTGGTATGGAACATGACCTATCTTTTGGCGTAAACCAAGCAGATATTGATTACAAAGATAAATCACTCTATGACTACACGACTGGTAATGGTTTTCCTGCAATGCCGGAGTTAGGTGGGTGGAATGGTGTTGCGCCAGTGCCAACACTTACTGATGGTTTAACAGGTGCTGATATCACCAGCCGTCAACGTTCTGCGTATATTTCAACACGTATCCGTGCCACAGATGCTTTCAGTATTTTAGCTGGTGTAAGCCAAGTAAACTGGGAAACAGAGGGCGAGTCATATGGTAAAGCAAAAGATAAAGACAGTGAGCAAACTGTGCCTTACTTCGGTGCTGTGTATGATATCAACGAAAGCTTATCAACTTACGCAAGCTACACTGAAACCTTTGTGCCACAAACTGAACGTGACATCAATGGCGATTACTTAGACCCAATCACAGGTAAAAGCAGCGAGATTGGTGTAAAAGCACAGCTACTTGATGATAACTTATTTGTTACTCTTGCCTATTTTGATGCTAAACAGGAAGGTCTTGCTGTTGCCGTGCCAGGCTCACTTCCTGATGATACACGTTATTATGGTGCTGATGGCATAAACAGTGATGGTTTTGAGGTAGAATTAAGCGGTCAAATTAACGATACCTTGAGTGCGAGTTTCAGTTACAGTAATTTAAATATTGATGGTGATGACCTAGTTAAAGACTACACACCAGAAAATCAATTCAAACTTGCTGTAACACACAAAGTACCTGAAGTTGATGGCTTAACTTTTGGCTTAAATTATCAATGGCAAGACGACACCAAGCGTGTACAAGTTCGTGATGCTGATACTAATGCCCCTCTCATTACCACAACTCAAGATGCTTATGGCTTATTAAATCTAATGGCGACTTATGACATCAATGATAATGTAAGTGTTAACCTTAATATCAACAACGTCACTAATGAAAAATATCTTCATAGCCTGTTCTGGGCACAAGGCTATTACGGCGCACCACGTAACTACTCAGTGTCTTTCAACTGGCAGTTATAAGCTTTGAGCTAGAAGTTTAAAGCTTAAGTACTGAAAAGCCGCATCATCTGCGGCTTTTTCATGAAAGAGTTGCAAGAGTAAAGTTAGAAAGGGGAAAGTTACAGGCACTATCGCGTGTTCTGACAGCTGAAAGCTACACGCAACCACAGAATACCGCCAACAATGCAGTGATTAAACGCGATATAAAATCGCTGCTATAAGCCCCCATAAAAAAACCGCTAACAATGTAGCGGTCTTTTTTGTGTTAAGTGCGGGTCAAATCACGCTTAACTGTACTCTTTAGTAGTGTTTATAGCTCGTCTTCAGCTATTAGGCCTGCATCTTCACCATCTTCTGGTTGTACAGTTGCCTGTAGTAATAGCATCTCACGTAACTTACCTTCGATCTCATCTGCGATCTCAGGGTTATCTTTTAAGAACTTAATTGAGTTTGCCTTACCTTGACCAACTTTATTGCCATTGTAGCTGTACCAAGCACCTGATTTTTCAACAATCTTATGCTTAACACCTAAGTCGATTAGCTCACCTTGCTTAGAAATACCTTCACCATACATGATGATAAATTCAGCTTGTTTAAACGGCGGCGCTACCTTGTTCTTAACAACTTTCACGCGGGTTTCGTTACCAACAACCTCGTCGCCTTCTTTTACTGAACCAATACGACGAATATCAATACGTACTGAAGCGTAGAATTTAAGCGCGTTACCACCGGTTGTTGTTTCTGGGTTACCAAACATAACACCAATTTTCATACGGATTTGGTTGATGAAAATACACAGCGTATTTGAACGCTTGATGTTACCTGTAAGCTTACGTAGTGCTTGTGACATTAAGCGAGCTTGTAGGCCCATGTGTGAATCACCCATGTCGCCTTCGATTTCAGCTTTAGGTGTTAAAGCAGCTACCGAGTCGACAATCACAACATCAACAGCACTTGAACGAACTAACATGTCACAAATTTCTAATGCTTGCTCACCAGTATCTGGTTGAGAAACAAGTAATTCGTCAATGTTTACACCCAGTTTTTGAGCGTATACAGGATCCAGAGCGTGCTCAGCATCTACGAATGCACAGGTTTTACCTTGCTTTTGAGCTTCAGCGATAACTTGTAAAGTAAGCGTTGTTTTACCTGATGATTCAGGACCATACACTTCAACAATACGGCCCGTAGGTAAACCACCAATACCTAATGCGATATCGATACCTAGTGAACCTGTTGAGATAGCTTCAATGTCTAGGGCTTTGTTGTCGCCCAGTTTCATAATTGAGCCTTTACCAAATTGACGCTCAATTTGTGATAAAGCAGCATCTAAGGCTTTTTGTTTGTTATCGTTCATTCTGTTCTCCAAATCCGGCTAATGCAGACAGTATACTGTATGAAATCACAGTATCAAGCTAATTTTCTGATTTTATCAATTCAATTACAGTTTTTAATGAATAAACAATAGCTTGCAGTCTAACTTCAGCTCTATCTCCTGAGAAAACCTGTTCGCTTGGGTAGTTTTTTCCGGCAAAATGAATACAAAACCATACCAGCCCTACAGGTTTATCCAGTGTTCCACCACCGGGGCCTGCAATCCCTGAGATAGCAATTGCAATATCTGCGTTTGCAGCTTTTGCAGCACCCGATGCCATTTCAAGCACGGTTTGCTCACTGACAGCACCAAAATTGTTTAATGTTTGCTCACTAACTCCTATTAATTGCTGTTTTGCTAGATTGCTATAAGTAACAAACGCACGGTCAATATAATTCGAACTGCCGGGGGTATCAGTTAACGCATAACTAACGCCACCACCAGTGCATGATTCTGCGGTAGTGATCCATAAGCGTTTATCCGTTAAAATAGCTCCTAATTTCGCAGCAAGTGTTTTAATCTCTTGATGTAATTCCATATTCAGCCTTTGGGTAAATACATGTCGTTTGATCTTTATGCACCGCACACTATAAAACAACAAACCCCTATGATGCAGCAGTATCTAAAAATAAAAGCCGAGCATCGGGATATTTTATTGTTTTATCGTATGGGCGATTTTTACGAACTTTTCTTTGATGACGCTAAACGTGCAGCGCAACTTCTTGATATTTCTCAAACTCATCGCGGTAAAGCCGGTGGCGACCCCATTCCAATGGCAGGTGTGCCTTATCATGCCGTTGAAAACTACCTAGCTCGCCTTGTACAAATGGGTGAATCAGTAGCTATCTGCGAGCAAATTGGCGACCCCGCCACCAGCAAAGGCCCGGTGGAACGTAAAGTTGTGCGTATTGTTACCCCTGGCACAATTTCTGACGAAGCGTTACTACAAGAGCGCCAAGACAACCTTCTGACCAGTGTTTGGCAAAACAAGCAAGGCTTATATGGAGTTGCCTATCTTGATATAAACTCTGGTCGATTCAATGTATTAGAAGTTAATACTGATGAAGCATTTAGCTCAACATTACAGCGTTTAGCACCGGCAGAGTTACTTTATAGTGAAACCTTTGCGAATGTGCACTTAATTGAGCACATTAAAGGTGCACGTCGTCGCCCTGAATGGGAATTTGATCTAGATACTGCGCAGCATTTACTGTGCGACCAATTTGGCACTAAGGATCTGGTTGGTTTTGGTGTAGACAAAGCACATGCCGCTTTAGTGGCTGCGGGATGTTTAATGCAATACGTAAAAGATACGCAACGCATTGCCCTGCCGCATATTCGTGCCATTACCCTTGAGCAAAACGAACATGCAGTGATCTTAGATGCAGCCACCCGTAAAAATCTTGAACTTACAGTTAACTTATCGGGTGGTTATGAAAATACCCTTGCGCAAGTACTTGATAAAACTGCGACAGCGATGGGTTCTCGCTTATTAAAACGCCGTATTCATACACCGGTGCGCAGTAAAACAGAGCTCAACTCTCGACTCAACGCTATTAGCGCCATTATTGATGCGCAATTATGTGGTGAACTGCAAGAGTCGTTAAAACAAATTGGTGACATTGAACGTGTCATCGCCCGTTTAGCACTTTGTACCGCAAGACCACGTGATTTAACGCGCCTGCGAAGTGCACTGCAAGCACTAGCACCACTACACGAATTACTGATGGATGCTAATGACCCACGTATTAGCCAAATCATTGCTCAGTCGCAACAGTTACCTGAACTACAAGATTTACTCGAACGTGCTGTAATCGAAACCCCACCAGTACTTATTCGTGATGGTGGCGTTATTGCACCAGGTTACAACAGTGAGCTTGATGAATGGCGTGCACTAAGCCAAGGTGCAACCGATATTCTTGAAAAGCTTGAAGAGCGTGAGCGAGAGCGCACTGGCATTAGCACTTTAAAAATTGGCTACAACAAAGTGCATGGCTTTTTTATTGAAGTAAGCCGCGCCAATTCTCATTTAGTGCCTGCAGATTATATTCGTCGCCAAACGCTAAAAAACAATGAGCGTTATATTATCCCTGAGCTAAAAGAGCATGAAGATAAGGTACTCGGTAGCCAATCAAAAGCACTTGCGCTTGAAAAACAGCTTTACGAGCAACTGTTCGAATTTATTGCTCCGCACATTGAACAGTTACAAACTATGGCTGCCGTACTGGCTGATTTAGATGTTTTAAACAATTTGGCAGAACGAGCACAAGCGCTTAATTATGCTAAGCCAACACTGTGCGATAACGATAACATCAGTATTAAACAAGGTCGCCACCCGGTGGTTGAACAGGTAATGAAAGACCCGTTTATTGCCAACCCAGTGGAGCTTAATAACGACCGTAAAATGTTGATTATCACAGGCCCAAATATGGGTGGTAAATCAACCTATATGCGTCAAACTGCACTTATCGTGCTAATGGCACACATTGGCTCTTATGTACCTGCAGATAGTGCTGAAATCGGAAATATTGACCGTATCTTTACACGTATTGGGGCAAGCGATGATTTAGCATCAGGGCGTTCAACTTTCATGGTTGAGATGACAGAAACGGCAACTATTTTAAATAACGCCACAGCACAATCACTGGTGCTAATGGATGAAATTGGTCGCGGTACTTCGACCTATGATGGTTTATCACTAGCCTATGCAACAGCTGACTATTTAGCTTCAAAAATTGCCGCTAAAACCTTATTTGCAACTCACTATTTTGAGTTAACAGAGCTGGCCGAACAAAAAACAGGGTTGGTAAATGTGCATTTAGATGCCATTGAGCATAACGACACCATTGCCTTTATGCATACTGTGCTTGAAGGCGCAGCAAGCAAAAGCTTTGGCCTACAAGTTGCTGCCTTGGCCGGTGTTCCAAAAGCGGTGATCCAACAAGCCAAACAAAAGCTAAAAATGCTCGAAAACCACCAACCTGTCACGGCCCCCATTGAGCAGCAACAGCAAACATTAAGTTTTGATGATGAACCGTCTGAGCTTGAATTAACCTTAAAACAGCTTGATCCAGACAGCCTAACGCCAAGACAAGCACACCAACTACTGTATCAATTAAAAGATTTACTGTAGGTATAAACTAAGATATAAAAAAAGCTGACGCAATGTCAGCTTTTTTGTGTGTTCTAGACCCTAAAGCCTATGTATTGTTGTCTAATTTGCTATATATCAGGTGAATTGGTCAAATAAGCTATCAGTGCTTAAACCTTCATGTTGCAATATGTCTTTTAAGCGACGTAATGCTTCCACCTGAATTTGTCTTACACGCTCACGTGTTAAGCCAATTTCACGACCAACATCTTCTAAAGTTGATGGCTCATAACCGAGTAAACCAAAACGTCGAGCGAGTACTTCGCGTTGTTTAGGGTTTAACTCACCTAACCAATCAACAATGTGTTTGTTAATGTCGTTATTTTGTACTTCTCCCTCAGGACCAGAGCCTTTTTCATCGGCTATGATATCAAGGAGAGCTTTATCGTTTTCACCACCAATAGGAGTGTCAACTGAAGTTATCTTTTCATTTAAACGCAGCATTTTAGTCACGTCTTCAACCGGCTTATCTAAGCACTCTGCAATTTCTTCTGCGGTTGGTTCGTGGTCTAACTTCTGGGTTAGTTCACGTGCAGTTCTTAAATACACATTTAGTTCTTTAACTACGTGAATTGGTAAACGAATTGTACGTGTTTGGTTCATGATGGCGCGTTCAATGGTTTGACGGATCCACCATGTTGCATAGGTTGAAAAGCGAAAACCACGTTCTGGGTCAAATTTTTCAACAGCTCGGATAAGGCCTAGATTACCTTCTTCAATAAGGTCAAGTAGTGCAAGGCCACGATTGTTATAACGGCGGGCAATTTTCACTACTAGACGTAAATTACTTTCAATCATTCGCTTGCGAGAGGCTTCACAGCCTTTCAATGCTTTGCGAGCAAAAAATACTTCTTCTTCTGCACTTAACAGTGGAGAAAAACCAATTTCACCTAAATACAGCTGGGTTGCATCTAAGTTTTTAGCAACTTCGTCTTTTGCAAATATATCTTCTTCGTTATCAACTTCTTCTAATAATTCAGAAGCATCATCTTCGACTACCGTGTCATCAAATTTATCGTCAATCGCGTCAGTTGTTTTCTCTAGTTTTGCTGTGTGACCCATAAGCGTCCTCCCGAGCAAATATGTGATTGAGCTAAATCACTTTTATCAATACCCTAATGGCTAAGGTAGATACTTAGCAGGATTGACTGCTTGACCCCGATAACGAATTTCAAATCTCAAAGCCGTAACCGAAGAGTCTGAACTGCCCATTTCTGCTATTTTCTGCCCTGCCTTTACTTCCTGTTTTTCCTTTACAAGCAACGTTGAATTATGCGCGTAAGCACTTAGGTAATCATCATTATGTTTCAAAATAATTAAATTACCGTAACCTCGCAACGCGTTACCCGCGTATACCACAGTTCCGTGTGCAGCAGCTAAAACAGAAGCCCCCTCTTTGTTAGTGATCTGTAACCCTTTAAAGCCGTTTTCTTTATTAGAAAAGCGTCGCGTGACCTTGCCCTTAGCCGGCCAGCTCCATACAACTTTAGAATTAGAATTACCGTTTTTGTCACTAATTATTTTGTTGGCTTGTTTCTGAACATACTCTCGTTGTTTTGGCTGATCAAGCTCTCTCTTTAATTTTTTGTTATTTTTTTGTATGGAAAAAGTAGACTTTTTACTCGAATTCGTATATTTTTTCGCCTTTTTGTGTTTTTGTTCCTGCTTTGTAATCAAGATACGTTGGCCGGGAAAGATAGTGTAAGGTGCTGGAATATTGTTTATTTTTGCGAGGGTTCGAAAATCTCGTTGAGAACTAAAGGCAATTGAATATAAAGTATCACCCTTTTTCACTGTGTATTTTGAGCCTGTGATATTTACTTTGCGCGTCGTCGGCTTTACATGATTATCTAAACTACTGACCGGAGCGGGTGCTTCGCGAGACGTACAGCCAAAGAGCAAAATACTAGTAAACAAAGTAACATAGACTGTTATCTGCCTGCTCATCGTAAAATGCTCCTTATCGTACTAACTAATGGTTTTATGGCTTATCGTAGTAAAAAGTACGCAACCACCACTAAAACAACCAATCCCCAGCCAAGGGCTTCAACATATTGACGTAATTTTTGCTCCATTTTAACTCCACCCCATTTCATTAGTGCCGAAACAAGAAAGAAACGTGCCCCACGACCAACAGCAGAAGCAAGTAAAAATGGTAAAAATGCCATCTGCATTAGACCTGCGCCTATGGTAAATACCTTATAGGGGATAGGCGAAAATCCAGCTAAGAAAACCACCCAAACACCGTAATTTTCAAACCAGCTTAGGGCTGTATCAAATTTAGCTTGCCAACCCATTTGCGCAATAAGAGGTTCAACAACTGGTTCGAATAACCAAAAGCCAAGTAAATAACCTAAAATACCACCAATCACAGAAGCAATGGTGGTAAAGCTGGCAAAGCGCCATGCTTTATCTGGCTGTGCAAGCGACATCGGTGCTAGCATGACATCAGGCGGCACCGGAAAAAAAACAGATTCAGCAAAACTCATCCCTGCTAAATAACGCTCAGCATGTCGGTGTTTAGCCCATACAAGCGCCATATCATATAACTTAGTAAACAACTTCAAAGTATTAGGTCCTATTCAATATCACCAGGCACCAAAGGTACAAATCTCACTGGTGCAACTTTATGTTCTGTAAATGTGTCGCCATTTCTAACAACCATCATTAATTGCTGATCTTGCTCACCAATGGGTGCAATCATCACGCCACCATCAGCAAGTTGTTCAAGTAATCCGTGCGGCATTGTTGCTGCCGCAGCAGTGACAATGATCCCCTCAAAGGGCGCTTGTGACTGCCATCCTTGCCAGCCATCGCCATGCTTCATGGTGACATTGTATAAATCAAGCTTATGTAAGCGGCGCTTCGCTTGCCACTGTAGTGCTTTAATGCGCTCAACTGAGCACACTTTGGTGAAGGTTTTAGCTAAAATCGCTGTTTGGTAGCCAGACCCAGTGCCTATCTCAAGCACTTTATCGCGAACCCCAGCTAAACGAAGTAACTCTGTCATACGTGCAACAATGTAAGGCTGCGAAATAGTTTGCCCTTGACCAATTGGTAATGCGGTATTTTGATAGGCTTTATGCTGTAAAACATCATCAACAAAGATATGGCGAGGCGTTGTTGCTATTGCCTCTAGCACGACACTGTCTTCGACACCCTCGCGCTTTAATAATTCAGCTAATGCAAGTGCACTGCGATTATAATTAGTCAGCACCATTAATCTCCATATTTGCTAACCAGCTATCAACGGCTTGTAGGCTTTCTTTAGCCGTCATATCAACACTAAGTGGTGTGACTGATGCGTAGCCATTATTAATGGCATAAAAATCAGTGCCTTCCCCTGCATCACTTTCAGCACCCAAGGTACCATACCAGTATATATCGCGACCCCATGGATCTTGCTGTTTAGTCATGGTTTCGGCTTTATGGCGTGCTCCTAAGCGTGTTACTTTCACGCCTTTTAATTCAACAAGTGGCACGTCAGGTACGTTTAGATTAATAATTTGATCTTTTGGTAACGGGTGCGAAGCTAATTCTTTAATGATACTCACAGCAACAGCGGCGGCGGTTTCAAAATGATCCCCTTCTTTAGAACACAAAGATACGGCGATAGCCGGAAGCCCTAAATGGCGGCCCTCGGTTGCAGCAGCAACAGTGCCTGAATACAAAGTATCATCACCTAGGTTGGCACCATGATTAATGCCTGCAACCACAAGATCCGGCTGCTCATCCATTAACTCATTGACACCAAGGTGCACACAATCAGTTGGCGTACCATTAATGGAAATAAAACCATTTTCTAAGGTTGTTGCACGCAGTGGATTCATTAAGGTCAATGAATTACTTGCACCACTGCAATTACGATCAGGTGCAACAAGTGTCACATCAGCAATTTGGGTCAGGGCTTGATATAAAACTGCGATCCCTTTTGCATTTACACCATCATCATTACTTAATAAAATTTTCATCTACGCATCCTTTTGTTTTTGTTCTTTTGGGCTGGCATCTTGATAGTCCACCAGCTCACGCAACAAGGCTGTGGCAAAACACCCTTTTGGTAACCCAAAGCTCAGCTTTAATGTTGTCTCGTCTAGGGTTTCAACCGCTAATGAATCTGGGATCAAGCGTAACATTCTACGCTCGTTTTTAAGACCAAGTTCGCTAAGGCCAGCTATCCAAGACTGATAAGGTTCGAGCCACGTTTTTTCGGCCTCGGTAAGGCCTTTTTCACCTTTACCAACCATAGGGGCCGACATCACTATATCGCCAGACGCTAAGCGGGCAATATTATCGTCGCTAATGTTATCTTCAAAAAAGGCATTGCTGCCACTTAACATAAATACTTCGCGGTGCATGGTTTTCGCAAGGCCATGTTCAGCAACGCGCAAGCTCACAATTTCATTAAACACATAAGAGCGCGCTGCAGAGATCACTAAACCTCGTAATTTTTTGTCGCGAATACGCTCTCCGGCAAACATGCGTTTTGCCATTTCAAGGTTGTGCCCACCATGACCAAAGCGTTGTTCACCAAAATAATTAGGCACACCGGCACGCACCGCGTTAATACGGCATAAAATATCAAGTGGTTCAGTCACATTACGTAAAGTGATGGTGAAGCGGTTGCCTTTATGGCAGCCGGTTCTGAGTTTGCGATTGTGGCGCTGTTGCGAAATAACAAAAAACTGCTCGTTATTCAGTTCACTAAATTCAATATGCTTTTTAATTGGCACTGGCACACTAAACCATTGTGTACATACACCATGACGGTCTTTTAAGCCCGCATAACTCACATCACGCGGGGAAACACCGGCTTTTTCAGCAATACGTTTAGCAACAAACTGAGTGTTTTCACCTTTTTTTACCACTTGTAAGCAGACATGCTCACCAGAGCCTGTAAACTCAATGCCCAAGTCTTCATCAACCATGAAATCTTCGGCAGTGGTTTTAAAATCAGCTTTCGAAAGAGGTTTGCCGTAAAGGTAATTTAGTTCACTCATCAATCTTGTTTTCTCATAATTACAACAGCATGGCTTGAGATACCTTCTTTACGACCTTCAAAGCCCAACTTCTCTGTAGTTGTTGCTTTTACATTCACTTGTGAAATATCTGCTTCAAGGTCTTGGCATAAGTTTTCACGCATTGCTTGAATATGTGGCAACATTTTGGGGGCTTGAGCAACAATCGTGATATCGGCATTGCCAAGAACGTAACCTTGCTCTTTAGCAAGCCCAACCACGTGGCGTAGCAAAATTCGGCTATCAATATTTTCGTATTCGCTCGCAGTATCAGGGAAATGCTTGCCAATATCGCCCATTGCAAGTGCACCTAATATTGCATCGCATAAAGCATGAATTGCCACATCACCATCTGAATGTGCTAAAAAGCCTTGTGGATAATCAATTTTTTCACCACAAATCACCAGTGGCCCTTCGCCACCAAATTTGTGTACATCAAAGCCATGGCCAATTCGAATCATGAGGTACTCTCGTTTTGTTGTTTTTGCAATAAAAATGCTGCTAAATCTAAATCTTCAGGGGTGGTGATTTTAATATTATCACTGCGACCAGCAACCAGCTTAACAGGCTGTTTGGCCCATTCAATTGCCGATGCCTCATCAGTAATAGTCACACCACTTTGAAGAGCATTTGATAGCGCATCGGTCAGCAATTTGTAAGGGAAAAACTGAGGGGTTAGCGCCTGCCATAAATCGTCACGTGGCACTGTTTGCTCACTGTGGGTATGACCGCGCTTAATGGTGTCTTTTACTTTTGATGCCAAAATACCGCCTTCATTGGCAGCAGTACATTCAGCGATTAAACGCTGAATATCTGCCAAGCACACTAACGGCCTTGCCGCATCGTGAACAAGTACCCAGTCAGGTGGGTTGTCAGCAAGTGATAGCAAGGCGTTTAGCACTGAATCGGCGCGTTCTTTACCACCACTCACACGTTCAATTCGCGTATCTATATACGGTAAATCGGCAAAATAGCCATCATCATCACTAATAGCGACTTTTATAGTATTAAGGCATTCAAGCTCAGCAAGCTTGCTTAAGGTATGCTCTAAAATAGTTTTACCCGCAAGCTCGATATATTGTTTAGGCGCCGAATGTTGCATTCGACTCCCAACTCCCGCAGCGGGAACAATTGCGGTAATAATTTGTTTATTGTTCATTATACTGCTGACCTGGTAATACTCGAATAAAGGTTTCACCAGGTTTAATCATTCCTAATTCGTTACGCGCTCGTTCTTCAATACCCTCTTGACCAAGCTTTAAATCTTTAATGTCGGCTTTTAGTACCGTATTACGTTTTAATAATTTAGCATTCGTATCTTGATGTGATGCTACGGCTTGTTTTAAACGAGTGTAATCTTGCACTCCATTATGGCCAAACCACAAACGGTACTGAATAAATAATGCCAAACATAACAAGGCGAATTGAAAAACCCGCATTGAACACTCCTTCGCGGTTAAATTAAGTCAAAGGGCGTTTTAGATTACGCCAATTTATATTACTTGCTAGTAGCATTTCTCTTAATGACAAACGCTTAGGTGTTATGCGCTTATTGTATTGCCACTGATGACCACAGCATGCAGCTGTCATAACCAATTTTGATGGCTTTAATATTTGCGCTGGTATGTGTTCTAGTGACTCTCCCGACACATCAAACCAACCTAGCTCATTACAATGTACCTTATTGTCGCTTACTTGATCTAAGCTGTCTATGCGCACCCTTGTACATTGCTCATCATTAATTAACACAGGAACAATTAACCCGCGCTTAGCATATTTAGTGTAAAAATTTTTTGAGTCTTCTTTACTGTAGACCGGAGGCGATGCCTTTTGTTTCTCGAGCCAACTACCATTTTGCGAATCAAGTTGTAATGGTGCATCACCGCTTACGATACGCATCGCTAAACGCTCTATGTAGTAAGGCAAACTTGCTAATAAGCGTTTTAGCCTTGCTGCATCAGGTTCATCAACTAACCGTGGGATCTCACGAGCATAAAACGCGTTACATAACTGTGCATACAATGCTCGTTCGGCATCTGTTTGCCAAATTTCAGCTTGTTGTGACGTTTCACTTTGTGAATGAGAAATAGACAATGCGCGCTCTTATAAAACAATTGCTTGACTGTTTTATAGCATAGAGCGTTTATTGAGCGCTACTTTACTGCGCCTTTTTTGCCCAGTTTTGCATTACCAGATTCTAAAAACTGCACCACAGCATCACGCTTTTTACCTAGCAATAAACTACCATCGGCTAAAAACATAAAGTTTTGCCAACAACGCTTAAATACGGCAAAGCTGGTTTCGATAATATTGTCGCGCGCCATACAAAAATACACGGTCGTATTGGCTTCCCACTCTAAATGGTTAAGGATTTCTTCAGGTAGTTGCTCATCACCCGCTTCCCATGCATTTTCCCAGTTAACAGTTTCAGAAAAACTGTCATCTTTACCGCACCAATCTGTTTTATCAAAAAAGTCAGGGTGATCATGCTCACGGCTTACCATAGTGGTCCATAAAACCGCTGCACGCTCAGCTGTCATTGGTTTTATTTGTGCGGCATCTTCTGCGCTTATCGGCATATCTTTATGACGAAAAACCCAGGCTTTTTTGTATTCATCTAACGAAATATAATTCATAGTTTAGGCAGTTTGTTTCAGGGTAAAATGTGCAGACTGCAATTATACCCAAATGACTCCAAGATGCGAGATAAACACATGACAATCAAACCCGGCATTTACCAACACTATAAAGGCCCAAAATACAAAGTAGAGTATGTTGCCACACACAGCGAAAGCAATGAGCCACTTGTTATTTACCAAGCGCTATACGGAGAATTTGGTATGTGGGCACGCCCGCTTAGTATGTTTACAGAAACGGTCACAGTAGAGGGTAAAACCGTACCACGCTTTGCATACCTTTCAGACGCCGACTAACTGTGGCATCATGACGTTATTAATCACTGCTCAGACCAGATAAGGTGACATAGTGCTTTTTAATTCAACCGATAACTACATTGCCAGTAATTCATTAAAACAAGCGGTTAACGCAGCTATCTTGCTCGAAAAGCCCCTGCTTATAAAAGGTGAACCCGGCACAGGTAAAACCATGCTGGCCGAAGAGCTTGCCAAAAGCTTAGACACCACGCTAATTCAATGGCACATCAAATCAACCACTAAAGCGCAGCAAGGCCTGTATGAATATGATGCAGTATCTCGTCTTCGCGACAGCCAATTAGGTGATGAGCGTGTGCACGATATCAGCAACTACATTGTAAAAGGGAAATTATGGCAAGCCTTTACTTATGGTGAGCAACATAACAAACGCCCTGTATTATTGATTGATGAAATTGACAAAGCCGATATTGAATTTCCCAACGACTTGCTATTAGAGCTCGATAAAATGGAGTTTCATGTTTATGAAACCGGTGAGCGCGTTGTTGCTAAGCAACGTCCTATTGTGATCATCACGTCAAATAACGAAAAAGAGCTGCCAGATGCCTTTTTACGTCGTTGTTTTTTCCATTACATTGATTTTCCTAGTAGTGAAGAAATGGCGCAAATTATCGATGTGCATCACCCGCATGTTAAACAAGATCTAGTACGCCAAGCACTTGAGGTGTTCTTTAATCTACGTGAAGTTAATGGCATTAAGAAAAAACCATCTACCAGTGAATTACTCGATTGGTTAAAGCTACTGATGGCTGAAGATATAGACGCTAAAACACTGCATGATAAAAGCCAAAAAGGCGGTTTAATGCCAATGTTTGGCGCGTTATTAAAGAACGAGCAAGACATTAGCTTAATCGAAAAACTTGCGTTTATGAGCCGCCGTTAAGATGTTAATTGCGTTTTTCTTTAAGCTTCGCGAATACCGCTTACCTGTTAGTTTGCGAGAACTACTTGATTTGATCAATGCGCTCAAGCAAGGGGTTATTTTTGCCGACGTTGACGCGTTTTATTACTTAGCGCGTACCATCATGGTTAAAGATGAAACCCACTTTGATCGCTTTGATAAAGCCTTTGCTGATTACTTTAGTGGCGTGGCCGACCTTGATCTGCTCGAAAGCTTAAAACAGCAACATGCCTTGCCTGATGATTGGCTGCGTAAAGAGTTTGAAAAGCACTTAAGCGAAGAAGAAAAAGCGCAATTACAAGCCATGGGCGGCCTTGATAAACTCATGGAAACCCTCAAGCTGCGCCTTGAAGAGCAGCAAAAGCGCCATGCGGGGGGGAATAAATGGGTCGGTACCGGTGGCACTTCACCATTTGGCGCCTATGGTTATAACCCTGAAGGTGTGCGCATTGGTCAAGACGGTAACCGACATCGCCGTGCCGTTAAAGTATGGGATAAGCGCAGCTACCGTAACCTTGATAGCGACCGTGAAATTGGCTCACGCACAATTAAGCTTGCCCTAAAAAAACTGCGTAAATTTGCCCGTACTGGTGCCAGCGATACCCTCGATTTAACCGAAACCATCCGCGCAACTGCAAAGCAAGGCGGCATGCTCGATGTAAAAATGGCACCTGAGCGCCACAATGCAGTAAAAGTATTGATGCTGTTTGATATCGGCGGTTCAATGGATGATTACATTCATACCTGCGAAGAGCTATTTAGCGCCGCTCATAGCGAATTTAAGCACCTAGAGTTTTACTATTTTCATAACTGTTTATATGAGCATGTTTGGCAAGATAATCAGCGTCGTCACTCAAACGTACTTGATACCATGACCTTGATTAACAAGTTCACCAGCGACTACAAGGTGATCTTTGTTGGCGATGCCACCATGGGCCCCTACGAAATCGCCTACCCCGGTGGCAGCGTTGAGCATTGGAATGAAGAACCCGGCAGCGCTTGGCTAAACCGCATAACTAATCACTTTGATAAAGTCGCTTGGCTCAACCCGCAACCCGTTGAACACTGGCGCTATTATCAATCAATTGATTTTATAAAGCAGTTAATGGATAACCGTATGTATCCACTCACGCTAGATGGGATTAGTAATGCAATTAGGGAGTTGAGTTAAAATTGTAGGCGCGATTTTACATCGCGCAAACTTTACTAACCTACATTATCTTCCAAACCAAAAACACCAGCGCAAAGCCCACCAAATAAGCTAAGCCTAACCAGCTCAATATGCGAAGTAAGGTTGAGTGATGAATACTGGCTTCTGAGCGCACTAAGCTAAAGTTCAGCCACGCAAAGACAGGGGTCGTGACAAAAGCGAGGGTCATTGCAAAAGTAAGCATTGGGCCTAGGGCCGATTTAAAGAATAAAATCACAGCCATGCCAGCAAATGCTTGCAGTAATAACCACATATTTAAACTGTGTTTAGACTGTTTAATCGGTAGCAGTTTATGCGACTCATTTAATGTTCTGGCGTAGCCATCAAGCACTGTTAGCGTGGTGCCAAACATACATAAAAAAGCGATACCTGAAACCAGTGGCCTTGCCCACTCGCCCATAGTGAGGGCGTACATATCAATTAGCTGCTTTGCAAAGGCAACGCCACCTAATTGCACAGCCTGGGCTTGACCGTATTGCACTAATACACCTAGTGAGAAAAATACTAATGCAAGTGCTGCGGTAAGCCAGTAACCCAAATTAAAATCAAACAAGCCTTGTTGTTTTGTCAGCGCTTGTTGGTGCTGCTTTTCTTTTAGCCACAGTGAGCTAATTGCTGATATTTCGATAGGAGCAGGCATCCAGCCCATAAGCGCCACCATAAAGCCAAGCATGGCAAGCTCATAAGGCGACGGGCCCACGTAGTCAACAGGAGCCATAGGACCATTATTAATAGCGACAACTAACGCAGCTAAGGTGGTAACCGTTAACAGCCCCATAATTAGCTTTGAAACATTATCGAGCGCCTTAAAATGCCCCAACAACAAAATAAGCAAACACACAGCTAAAATCAGCCAGCATAATAGCGTTACAGAAACCGTAACAGGCAATGCGTAGTGCAGCAGGCTGGCCGTTAATAACAAAACCCCAGCGGTGTTCACCACAGCGGCAACAATATTAAGCGCAATAAAACTATAGAAATACCCCGGCCCTTTTTGCTTGTAGCCCTCAACTAAACTTTGTTTGGTCGCAAGCGTGTACTCCATGCCAAATCGAAAGAATGGGTACTTCAATACATTAACTACTATGATTAGCCAAAATAATTGCCAACCGAATAACGACCCGGCTTGTGTTGATGCCACTAAGTGTGAGCCACCAATGGCAGCTGTGGCCATTAAAATACCCGGCCCTAATGCATTTAATTTAGATTGCCAATTTGATACTGCTGATTGCATATGCTTTGTGTGTTTTATTCTTAGTAACAAGCAACTTACAGCGTTTTAGGTGAGATTGGAAGCAGAGCACGTTAGCAAGTTAGCTAACGAATCAAGTAACTCGCTAACTTTTGGAACTTCAATCTGACGGCTGAATATTAAAACCAAAAAAGCCAAACGTTTCACAACGGTTGGCTTTCTTAGTTTGATTGTAAACGCTAGATTCTAGCTAAACCTAGCGCGGCACTTTATTAAGTAAAATTAAGTTAAATCCATTTCCTGAATAATTTCGTGGGCAATTTCCGGAGTTGTACTGACCGGCTTTTCGTGTAGTTTGGCTTTCATTTGCCCTTTACGATGTTTCAATGATGCATCTAGTTTTTTTGCAGCATTTGCAATTGCTGGGTACATCACCTCGTCTTCACCTTTTACTGATAAGCGTGCGCCTTCATAGGTCGTGCTTATCTCAGCTTGGTATTTGTGATGCTCTTTTGAAAGAATAATATCGAGAGATATTAATGATGGAAAATGGCTAGCAATTTTCGAGAACTTCTCGTTGATATGAGCTCTAACAGCCTCAGTAACGTCAACATGATGACCAGAAATATTAATCTTCATAGGGTATCCTTTTTTCTTGTTACCTCACAGTTAGTATTGGGGGCGAATTGAATTAACACAAGCGAAAATTGCAGATAATTAGTAATTGATTGTAACCACAGATGATTTAGATCATGCGTTGCGGATAAAATATGCAAAAGCCCGCATCACACGGGCTTTTTATAAAGGTTAACAACAGTTCATTAAGTGTACGAGCAACAGTAGTCAGCAAAGTCTGATACCTTCACGCGGAATGTCACGTGTGCGTCTACGTTAAATGAATCTCCAGCTTTCATGGCTTGCCACTCAGTTTCGCCAGGCAGTAATACTTGCCACTCTCCTGCTAGTAACTCCATATGCTCTTTCTGATTTGTACCAAACTCAAATTCTCCCGGCTGCATAAAGCCCAATGTTTTAGTGCTGCCATCGGCGAATAGCACAACACGGCTCGAAACTTTACCATCAAAATAGACATTCGCTTTTTTTACAACACTTACACTGTCAAACTGAGTCATACTTACTCCTGTTATGTTTTATTATTAACGTATAAACATTGCCAGTTGTCGGTTTAGCATTCAAGAGTGGCTGGGTGAGAAATAATCAAGTCGGGTTAGCTGTCAGTTTTAAGCCGATCGTGCAATTGTGGTAGGTCGTGCTTTAGCGCGAGTATCTGCATGATAAGCGACGACATTACTTTACCTCATCCAATGCATTATTCTTGCTTTAGTTTGAGTTCAAAAATATGGCTTGAACGCTTTGTTACACACCTCGCATCCATGCTCAACTGATACCATAATTAGGTATCTATTAGTATTAAGGACTATATCATGGCTGAAAGCTGACAGCTTAGAATGTGTTGGACTTCAATCCGTTATACCCAACCTAACAGCTCTGAGTGTGTTGGACTCATTCCACTCCCAAAACCGGCATAAAAAAACCCGCACTGTGACATACAGGGCGGGCTTTTAAATTTTAGTGGCTTAAGCTTAGAACAAAGCGTTTGCTTTATTTACGATGTTTTCAACAGTGAAACCAAAGTGCTTGAATAGCTCGCCTGCAGGTGCTGACTCACCGAAGGTCGTCATACCTACTACTGCGCCATTTAGGCCTACATACTTGTACCAGTAGTCTGCGATACCCGCTTCGATTGCTACGCGGCGTGTAACGCTTGCTGGTAGTACGCTTTCTTTATATGCAGCGTCTTGCTCATCAAATAAGTCTGTTGAAGGCATAGATACCACACGTACTTTTTTACCTTGTGAACGAAGCTCTGCAGCGGCATCTTGTGCAAGCTGTACTTCAGAGCCTGTTGCGATAAGGATAAGCTCTGGCTCACCGTCACAGCTAAGTACGTAACCACCTTTTTTCACATCAGCTAACTGCTGTGCAGTACGCGCTTGTTGCTCAAGGCCTTGACGAGTGAAAATAAGTGACGTTGGGCCATCTTTACGCTCGATAGCTTGTTGCCATGCAATCGCAGACTCTACTTGGTCACATGGACGCCAGTTCACTAGGTTAGGCGTTAAACGCATGCTTGCAATTTGCTCTACAGGTTGGTGCGTCGGACCATCTTCACCTAGACCAATTGAGTCGTGCGTGTATACGAAGATACTTGGTTGCTTCATTAGTGCAGCCATACGTACTGCGTTACGTGCGTATTCCATGAACATTAAGAATGTAGCACCGTAAGGAATAAAGCCTTTATGCAGTGCAATACCATTCATAATCGCTGACATACCAAATTCACGTACGCCGTAGAAAATGTAGTTACCGCTTGCATCATTTGCTTCTAAGCCTTTTGAGCCATCCCAAAGTGTTAAGTTAGAACCAGCAAGGTCAGCAGAACCGCCCATGAATTCTGGTAGTAACGGACCAAACGCGTTTAGTGCATTTTGTGATGCTTTACGTGTTGCTGGATTTGCAGGGTTTGCTTGTAGCTCTTCGATGTAAGCTTGTGACTTTTCAGCCCAATCAGCTGGTAGCTCACCGTTTGTACGGCGTTTAAACTCAGCTGCAAGCTCTGGGTATGCACTTGCATAAGCGGCAAATTTTTCATCCCAGCTAGCTTCTAGTTGCTTACCTTTTTCTTTGCCATCCCACTCGCTGTAGATTTCAGCTGGAATTTCAAATGCATCACCTGTCCAACCTAGGAACTCACGAGATGCTTTGATTTCGTCTTCACCTAGTGGTGCACCGTGACAGTCGTGGCTACCTGATTTGTTAGGTGAACCGTAACCAATGATTGTTTTACAGCAAATTAGTGATGGTTTATCAGTAATGCTACGTGCTTCTTCAATAGCGGCGCGAATTGCATCAGGGTTATGACCGTCTACATCGCTTACTACGTGCCAACCGTATGCTTTGAAGCGCGCTGGTGTATCGTCACTGAACCACCCTTCTACTTCACCATCAATTGAGATGCCATTGTCATCCCAAAACGCAACTAGTTTACCTAGGCCTAATGTACCGGCTAATGAACAGGCTTCGTGAGAAATACCTTCCATTAAACAGCCATCACCCATAAATGCATAGGTGTAGTGATCAACAATATCGTGGCCTTCACGGTTAAACTGTGCAGCAAGTGCTTTCTCGGCAATTGCCATGCCCACAGCATTTGTGATCCCTTGACCTAATGGACCCGTAGTGGTCTCAATACCAGGCGCATAACCATATTCTGGGTGGCCCGGTGTTTTTGAGTGCATTTGGCGGAAGTTTTTAATTTCTTCGAGTGGTAAGTCATAGCCACTTAAGTGCAGTAGAGAATAGATCAGCATTGAACCGTGACCATTCGAAAGAATAAATCGATCGCGGTCTGCCCACTCTGGATTCGTAGGGTTGTGCTTTAGATAATCGCGCCATAGTACTTCTGCGATATCTGCCATGCCCATAGGGGCGCCAGGGTGGCCAGATTTGGCCTGTTGTACTGCGTCCATTGATAAGACGCGAATAGCATTTGCAAGTTCTTTGCGTGATGGCATGAATTCTCCTACCTTTATGTATTTGCGCTGGTTGTTTATGAAGCTCCATTCTTACTTATTGTAAGGGTACAGTGCAATTAAAAATCCGCATTAAATGCACCGTTTATGGGCGTTTGTTAAGAACAATACGTTATTAGTAATTTTAAATGGACGTCTAGGCGTAAAATTACTATGCAAACATATTTGTTTTAGATAAAATACGCCCCTTATTTTTTTAGCGCTATTACCGACGTTTGTGGAGCGCAATATTTGTGAGCAGAAATACAATGGCAAAACATTTATTTACTTCTGAATCTGTTTCTGAAGGTCATCCGGATAAAATCGCGGACCAAATCTCTGACGCGGTTCTAGATGCTATCTTAGAGCAAGATTCTCATGCCCGTGTTGCATGTGAGACATACGTAAAGACTGGTATGGTTATGGTTGGTGGTGAAATCACTACTAGCGCTTGGGTAGATATCGAAGAAATTACACGTAAAACTGTACGTGAAATCGGTTACACGCACTCAGACATGGGTTTCGATGCTGACTCGTGTGCAATCCTAAACACTATCGGTAAACAATCTCCAGATATTAACCAAGGTGTTGACCGTGCTCGTCCAGAAGACCAAGGCGCTGGTGACCAAGGTTTAATGTTTGGTTATGCATGTAATGAAACTGACGTTTTAATGCCTGCACCAATCACTTATTCACACCGTCTAGTTCAGCGTCAAGCTGAAGTTCGTAAGAGCGGTGAGCTTAACTGGTTACGTCCAGATGCAAAATCTCAAGTAACGTTTGCATACGAAAATGGCAAGCCTGTTGGTATTGATGCAGTTGTTCTTTCAACTCAACACTGTGATTCAATCTCACAAAACGACTTAGTTGAAGCGGTAATGGAAACTATCATTAAGCCGGTTCTTCCTGCTGAGCTTATCTCAAGCGCGACTAAGTTTTTCATCAACCCAACTGGCCGTTTCGTAATCGGTGGCCCTATGGGTGACTGTGGTCTTACAGGCCGTAAAATCATCGTAGATACATACGGTGGTATGGCTCGTCACGGTGGTGGTGCTTTCTCTGGTAAAGATCCATCAAAAGTTGACCGCTCAGCTGCATATGCTGCACGTTACGTTGCTAAAAACGTGGTTGCTGCTGGTCTTGCTGACAAGTGTGAGCTACAAGTTTCTTACGCTATCGGTGTTGCAGAGCCAACATCTATCAGCATCGAAACATTTGGTACAGGTAAATTAGATGAAGCACGTCTAATCGAATTAGTGCGTGAGCACTTCGACCTACGCCCTTACGGCTTAATCCAAATGCTTGATCTTGAACGTCCTATCTATCAACCGACAGCGGCTTATGGTCACTTCGGTCGTAATGAGTTCCCTTGGGAAAGCACAGACAAAGCAGACGCACTTCGCGCAGCTGCTGGCCTGTAATAGGTTAAATAAAATGAAAAAAGCGCCAAACGGCGCTTTTTTTGTGTTTGATTTAAAGGTAGGAAACTATTTTTTCGTAAACAGCCACACCCCATACCAAGGCTAAAACCACCAGCGACAATGTCACCGCCGCAGAGGCCATATCTTTGGCTCGCCCTGATAATACATGATACTCAATGCCAACTCGGTCAGTCAGCGCTTCTATTGATGAGTTAAGTAACTCGACGATTAATAATAATAAATAGGGAATAAACAACACTAACCAGTGATTAAGTGACTGCGCCAATACGACCGACAAGGGTAACAAACACAGTCCTAAATAAATTTCAGAACGAAATGCAGACTCTTCTTTAAACGCCGCTTTAAGGCCTTTAATCGAGCATTTAGTTGCTTTTAAAATGCGTCCAACACCAAGGCCATTTGGCTTATTGACCAGGGGGATTTTTGGTTCTTTCATTTTTTACCTACTGCCTCAGAATTAACCTGATCATAATAATAAACTCTTACACTGTCACCATAAGACTCTTGTTTTAATTGCTAGCAATTACCGGGGATGCTGCTGGTTTTGGTGCGCGAAAACTGATTATTAGTTAACTGCTCTCTGAGCGATTGTAGTGTTTTATAAACACTTTTTAATGACACTTTGTTACTTAACCAATAAGGGATAGAGCCACTCGGATCTGCATAAGCTTGATGGCTGACCAACAAATTACTTTGTTGCTGCTCTAAGCGCCAATATGCAGTGAGGTTTTTAATTCGTACAACCCCCGCCACTTCTGCTTTTGCATAGGGCTGGCTTTTAATTTGTAGCTCAGTTTTATGCTCACCTAAAGCGCGATAACAAGAGTAACTCACCAAGTCTCGATCTGATACCGGCCAAGGCGAGTTAAAGTGGGTATAAACAAGAGTTTCTGAGGGACTTAAGCGCTCCATTAAGGTTACGCTTTTCACGTTTTCGAGCCAATTAGGCGCGTTTTCTGTATCACTTAATAACGCCATAAAGTCGCTCGCTTTGGCGTTTTTAACCAGCACAGAAGCATTAATTTCTATTATGCCGGTGTCATGCTTTTTATAACTAACCTTGATGTCGTCTTGTTGCTTGTAGACTTGCCATTCAATTGGGTTAGCACAGGCAGATAAACTCAGCCAAGCTAACCCAACTATTAAGCAAAGACGCACTTTATTTATAGCCAGTAAGGGTCTGTGTCAAATGTAGCGTGACGGCTTTGCTCCATTGCACTTACTAAAAATTCAGATTTTTGCTCCAACCAAGACTGTATTTTTGCAAGTTCTAAATCTTCATGACCAGCACACAGCTGTTTTAGATACTCAAGTGTACTTAGTTCATAAATACCATGAGAGATATCTAACCATGGAATACGAAACTCACTACGGTCGTCTTTGTTAAATAGCGCTCCTAAACAATTTCCACTAAGCAGAGAGTTTTCTAGGCGCGTGCGCAGTGCTAAGTAATCTTTGTCTGTAAACACTTTTTGCTCTGGAATGAGCTCATGCATATCATGCCAATCTTTAGCAAATAAACGTTTTGCAATATCAGCAACGGGCTCTTCAGCCGCTTTAAACTCAGCTTGTCCCCATGATTTACGCCACTGTTTTTCTATCAACCATGTAGTTAGTTGTAACAATAAACGATTATAGCGAGTGCTATGAAACAGCTCTTGTACATCTTCGATGCTTGGTTGTAACTGTTTTAAGTCGTTGATAACTTGCGTGAGTTCTGGCGCACTATTAATTTTTTTATAATAAGCGTGGCGTTTAGACGTGTAGGTTTTTAACTGAATTGCATTTTCTACCCACGCTAGTTCACTTAGCAGCCATTTTAGCTCTGTACGTAATAAATCAGTGTCATCTTTACTTACTATGTCATCAAACAACCAGAAGGTGTGGCGAATCAAACGAATTCCATCGGTCACACGTTTAAGGGTTTTTAGGCTTGGCTTGATGAAGTAACAAGCTTCATGTTTTTGCACAAAGCGAATTGCATAGTTGATGCTTTCTATAAGCGCTTGCTCTTGCGTTGCATCACGCTTTAACGGCACAAAACCAATTGATTTGCTTGCTTTTAACGGATTGTCATCAGCAAGGCGATAACCACGAGCTGCTTTAGAGTATAAGCCTAAACGCACATTACTTTCGCGCACTAGCTTATCGGCTAAAGCAAATAACTCTTGGCGACTACCTTCTACTAGCTCAACTTCTAGTTCAGAAATGGGTTCAACTTTGCCCGACGCAGAAATCTCACCTTTATCAAGCACGACTTCAATCTTTGCACCGCTGTCAGTTTCGATTAACCAAGTACGGCGAATAAAATTAGTACTAAAAATTGGGTATAGATTATCGGCTATTGACCCAACTTGCATACCATGCGGCCAAATTGCAGCATCAAAAGCAAGTAAATCAGGGCGTGTACCCTCAAGCGGTAAGTTGTATTCAGGGCGTTGATGTAAACCACCAACCACTTCGCCTGCAAGCTTAATGGTTTGCTCGCATTGGTTATCGCAGCAACGCGTACGTAAACCAATATCTAATGCGCGCAATTCTCGGCTTGGTGTATCGTAATAAGCATTTTGTAAGCTACGTGAGGGCTTGTTTGTAACGGTTTTTGCAAATTGAGTAATTAATGCGGGGATCAGTGGAACAACGGCATCTGACACCAAAAACTTCAGTTCTATCTCAGTATCCATTCGCTTTGCGGAGTACATTTAAAATAATTAAGTGATCAAAATAAACAAAGCAGCTACTTAATGCAAACTTTTTCCTGAATTTTAATCTTGAGCTTGGCTATGGATTACAATATCTTCCTTGCTATTAATAGTTGAAATCCCTACTATCTCTATACATAAAGAAATTATAAATTTGGCCATTTCTAGGCAATGGTTACGTTAACAAGGTAGATTGATGTTAAAACAGTGTATTTTTGGGTTGCTCCTAGCGGCCACCTCTTTTATTAGTTACGCAGAAGAAGCGCCAAGCAGTAACGAAAACACCGCATACATAGTCGATAACCTCTACACCTTTATGCACTCTGGTCCGAGTAAAAACTACCGTATTTTAGGTTCGGTTGATGCAGGTACTCAAGTTACTTTACTGTCAGCTGAAGATAATGGTTATTTTAAAATCCGTGACGACAAAGATCGTGAAGGTTGGGTAGAAGCAAAGTTTGTGACTGAAAATGCAGGTATTCAACAGCAGTTTCAAGCATTAAGTAATGATATGACTTTAATGCAAGAGCAACTACGCCAAGCAGAAATTGAACTGCCTCAGTTACAAGAGCAAAATAAAACCCTCACAGAGCAAAATCAAGCACTAAGTGAGCAAATCCAAGCGCTTAAAAACACAATTGAATCTGAGCGCAACGCTAAACAAACAGCCAGTGCAAAAGAAAAACGTCAGCTACTTACCTATGGCGGCGCAATTGCATTTATTGGTTTATTGTTAGGTATTATCCTTACCATTATGTTGTCGCGCCGTAAGCGATATGATGGCTGGGCATAATCTATCAACAATAAAAAAGCACCGTTAGGTGCTTTTTTATTGTCTGTTTAATTTAGATATCAAAGAGCAAACCACTGTCTTGCTTGATTTTCTCAATCACCATATAAGTGTGATGGGTGCCTACCCCCGGTATATCAACTAAATCACCCAATACCTGACGATATTCATCCATATCTGAAACTCGTACTTTTAATAAATAATCGTAGCCACCTGCGACCATATCGCACTCAACAACTTGTGGGATATTTAAAATATATTCGCGAAATACTTTAAACACCGATGTATTCGATGTGACAAGTGATACCTGTACATGTGCTAATAAACTTTGATTTAGTTTTGCTTCACTTAGCTTGGCATAATAGCCTTCAATATAACCCTCTTGTTCAAGACGCTTTACACGGTCAAGACATGGACTTGGGCTTAAATTTACCTGTTTTGCCAGGTTCACATTAGATATTCTGCCATTTTTTTGCAGAGCGTCTAAAATTGCTAAATCGATGCGATCTAACATGCGTAATCTATTCGGACTAGTCATAACAGAATTTTATGCGGCTAAGTTAACGGTATGCCCTGTAAATTATCGTAAATCGAAAAATATAACCAGCATATTCTGCTGGATTTTAATTAGAATGCACGAAATATATCAATGGCAAGAAATGCGTTAATTGTATTTCTCGACTCCACACACCAGAGGGTTACATATGCTATTTAATGGCGATTTGACAACTGAATGTCCAATAAGACAAAAAATCCGTGATTTTTACCGTATTGATGAAAACGCGGTAATTGATCATATTTTGCCTTTGGCTGAAGTAGGCGTGAAAGCGCGTAGCCGAGCGTGGGAACGTGCTCGTCAAATGGTTTTAAATATCCGTCGCGATCAGGATGGTCAAAGCGGTGTAGATGCACTACTTAACGAATTTTCACTATCAAGTGAAGAAGGCGTTGTTTTAATGTGTCTTGCTGAAGCACTACTACGCGTACCAGATAAAGCAACGCAAGAGTCGCTAATTCGTGACAAGCTTGCTAAAGGTGACTGGAGTTCGCACTTAGGTAGCAGTGACTCATTATTTGTAAATGCATCATCTTGGGGTCTGTTAGTAACTGGTAAAATGGTTAACTACAGCGACAAGTCTAAAGAACAACAATTTGGTGTGCTGAAAAAGACCATTGGTCGCTTAGGTGAGCCTGTTATTCGTAAATCTGTGAACTTCGCGATGAAGATCATGGGTAAGCAATTCGTTATGGGTCGTACCATTGACGAAGCGATTGAACGTGCGGCAGATAAAGAACAAAAAGGCTACGTTTACTCATACGATATGCTAGGTGAAGGCGCTCGCACAATGAAAGATGCAGAGCGTTACTTCAACAGCTACATGACGGCTATCCATGCAATTGGTAAAGCGGCAAATGGCCGTGGTCCTATCAAGAGCCCAGGTATCTCAGTTAAGATTTCTGCAATTCACCCACGCTATGAATTCACTCATCGCGAGCGCGTAATCGCTGAAATCGTACCTAAGTTAAAAGAACTTGCTCTTGCAGCGAAAAGCTACGACATCGGCTTCACTGTTGATGCTGAAGAAGCTGATCGTTTAGATATCTCACTAGATGTTATTGAAGCTGTATTTAGTGATGACGATTTAGGTAACTGGAATGGTTTTGGTTTAGCTGTTCAAGCATACCAAAAACGCGCTATTTTTGTGGTTGAGTGGGTTGCTGATCTTGCTCGTCGCGTTGGCCGTAAATTAATGGTTCGCCTTGTTAAAGGTGCATACTGGGATACAGAAATCAAAACTACTCAGCAAGATGGTTTAGATCACTACCCTGTATTTACTCGTAAAGCGACAACTGACGTTTCTTACAAAGCCTGTGCTATCAAGCTACTTGAAGCACGTGATGTGCTTTACCCGCAATTTGCAACGCACAATGCTTACACTGCAGCAACTATTTTAGAAGTTGCTAAAGGCGACCACGAAGGCTTTGAATTCCAACGCCTACACGGTATGGGTGAGTCGTTATTCGACCAAATCGTAACCCAAGAAAAAATTCAATGTCGCGTTTATGCGCCTGTTGGTCAACACGAAGACTTACTTGCATACTTAGTTCGTCGTTTATTAGAAAACGGTGCTAACTCATCATTCGTAAATGCGATTGTTGATACCACTAAGCCTGTTGAGTCACTTTTACCTGACCCAGTAGAAACACTGCAAGGTTTACGTAACAAGTACAACACGCAAATTAAAATGCCAATTGATTTATATGGTGAAGAACGTGCTAACTCAAAAGGCATGGACTTAACTGATATCAATGTCATCACTCCATTTAAAGAAAATCTAGATGCATGGTTTGCAGAGCATCGTATTGATTTAAATGATGTGCCTGAAGGCTCTCTAGCAGTGAAGAATCCAGCAAATCACAAAGAAGTGATTGGTCATGTAAAACTTCACTCTTCTGAAGAGATGACAGCATTATTAGAAAATGCAGAAAAAGCATTTGAATCATGGTCACAAACACCGGTTAAAGAGCGTGCTAACTTACTACGCCGTATTGCTGATATTCTAGAACGTCATCACGATGAGCTAGTTGCTATCTGTATTAAAGAAGCGGGTAAAATTACCAAAGATGGTATTGATGAAGTTCGTGAAGCCGTTGATTTCTCCCGCTATTACGCAGCTCGAGCTGAAGAATTAGCACAAGATGAGCGTTTTGAAGCACGTGGTGTGATCTTATGTATCAGCCCATGGAACTTCCCATTAGCTATCTTCTTAGGCCAAGTTGCTGCTGCAATCGTGACTGGTAACACAGTTATTGCAAAACCAGCTGAGCAAACAAGCTTAATTGCCTTACGTACTATCGAGCTTATGTTATCTGTTGGTTTACCTGAGCACGTTGTACAACCTGTTATCGCACGTGGTAGCGATGTAGGTAAAACAATTGTTCCTGATGAGCGAATTCAAGCTGTTATGTTCACAGGTTCAACAGAAACAGGTACGCTTATTTCGCAAACACTTGCTGCGCGTAACGATATTCAAGTACCACTAATTGCAGAAACCGGTGGTCAAAACTGTATGATCGTTGACTCGACGGCTCTACCAGAGCAAGTTGTTGACGATGTGATCAGCTCAGGTTTCCAAAGTGCCGGTCAACGTTGTTCTGCACTACGTGTGTTGTTCTTACAAGAAGATGTTGCTGATGGCATTATCGAAATGCTTAAAGGCGCATTAAAAGAGCTACATGTTGGCGATCCTTCGTTACTTTCGACTGACATTGGTCCTGTAATCGACGAAAAAGCACTGAAAAACTTAAATGAACATGTTGAATACCTAAAAGGTAACGCAACACTTCATTATGAGTGTGAAATTCCTGATAACAACGAAAATGGCGCTTATTTCTTTGCTCCTCGTCTATATGAAATCAAAGACTTATCTGTGCTTAAACGTGAAGTATTTGGCCCGTGTGTACATATCATCCGTTTCAAAGGTACAGAGCTTGATAACGTGATTGATCAAATCAATGGCACTGGCTTTGGCTTAACGATGGGTGTGCATTCACGTATCGAAGAGCGTTGTGAATACTTAGCGAAAATGTCGCGTGCAGGTAACGTTTACATCAACCGTAACATGATTGGTGCGATTGTTGGCGTTCAACCTTTTGGTGGTCGTGGTCTATCAGGTACTGGTCCGAAAGCAGGTGGCCCTAACTACTTACAACGTCTAGTGAAAGAGAAAGCATCACCAGATAACGTGCAAATGACAAACCTAACACCTGATGAGCTAGATACTCACCACTATTCAGGTGCGGCTGAGCAAGTTGCTAAGTTAATGGAAAACTCATTACGTGATGAGAAGATCTGGCGTTCAACACCGTTAAATGACCGAGTTTCGGCTGTGCGTCAATTACTTGCTAAAGTTGCAACCGTTGAAATCATTGATGAGCTTGCTGATGACTTAGCATTAACCCTTGCTGATGCACGTGCGCAGCTTAACCGTCTTGAAAAGCACATGCGTAAACACACCGTGTTGCCTGGGCCTACGGGTGAGTCAAACACGCTACACTTAGAACCACGTGGTTGCGTAGTATGTTATGCAGATAAGAGTACGTCATTTAACTTCTGGGCAATTTCTATTATCACTGCACTTGCGGCTGGTAATACTGTTATCACTGTTGCTTCAGAGTTGTTCTATGACGAAGCTGTGGCGTTTAAAGATAAGTTTATCTCAACAGGTATTGCAGAGGGTGTATTCCAAGTAGCTAAACCTAATCAGTTACAAGCTATTTTAGCGCATCCTCATCTTGCTGGTGCCGTTGTTGCCGCGCGTTCATCTCGCTTAGGCTATTTCAGCCAGCAGTTAGCACAACGTAAAGGTGCAATCCTGCCGGTAATTAGCTCTGAGTACTACGATACGCTAATCAAACGTCTACTAACTGAGAAAACAATCAGTATCGACACGACAGCGTCAGGTGGTAACACATCACTTATGACATTGGTTGAAGACGACGAGTAAATAAGTTTATCTAACTTATTGTCACTTCTAAGGGCCTCCAGCTTATCAGCTGGGGGCTTTTTTTTATAGTCGCTTTTAAGGTTGCCCTGCAGTTTAAAACACCATTAAGTACTATTAATATTTACTGAAATACACATTTTCTGCTAGTTTAATAGTATTGTATCTGAGCAGAAGTAAAGGCCTTGAAAACACTCCCTATCAATCAACTTAAACCTGGCATGTTTGTTCACGGCGTGACAAAACAGACAGGCAAGATCCGTATAAAAAACCAAGGTTGGGTAAAAACACAAGGCAGTATTGATAAGCTTAAGCAAGCTGGTATTTTAGAAATTGAAATCGATCCTGATAAAACGCTAAATCTTGATAGTGACAATAAAATCACTGAAAAACCAAAACCTGCAGCACCAGCCGTCTCTTCTGAGCCATTCGATCCATGGCACACTACGCACAGTATGTCGGCAGAGATGACAAAAGCAAATAGTCTTTATACAGAAGCCAAATCACTCCAAAGCAAAGCATTTGCAGACATTCGAGAAGGAAACAAAATTGATGTTGCCCCTTTTCAAGAGCTAGCAAGCGGTTTTATCGATTCTGTGTTTAGAAATCAAGATGCATTAACCTGTATCACTCGCATGCGAGAAAAAGATGCTTACTTACTTGAGCATTCAATCAACGTGTCTATTTTGATCAGCATTTTTGCAAAGCATTTAGGTATCGAAAAATCGATTATTCAAGAACTTGCCACCGGTGCATTACTTCATGATATCGGCAAAATTAATATCCCCGATAAAATACTCAATAAACCAGGTAAATTGACTGATGAAGAGTACCAACTCGTTCAAAATCATGCGCGCTTTAGCAAAGAAATATTAGAGCAGTCTGGTCTCAGTGGTATTGCCGTTGATATTGCAGGCTTTCACCATGAGCGCTTAGATGGTAGTGGGTATCCTTTTGGTAAAAGTGGCGATGAAATAAGCCTGTATGTACGTATGACCTCGATTGTTGATGTGTATGATGCATTGACCGCAGAAAGAGTCTACAAGGCAGGAATGGAGCCAATCAAAGCATTCAAAATTTTAAAAGATGGCTGCCCAGATAGTTTCGATGGTGATTTGGTCACTAAATTTATTCAATGCATTGGTATTCACCCAGTTGGCACATTGGTAAGGCTAGAAAGCCAAAAACTTGGTGTGGTTACTCGCAGCAACCCAACAAGCCCACTTAAACCTCAAGTGAAAGTCTTTTATCACGCTAAACATACCCGATATACAGAAGTACAAGATATCGATTTAGCAAACAGTCGCTGCCACGACAGCCTTGAAGCAGCGGTCAGACCGAGTGAATTTAACATCGATCTAATCCGTTTTTTCAAAAGCTCTATTCTACCTTAAGCTGACTCGTCATGACTGGCTACTCAGGCCAGTCTTGCAGTGCTTTTAAAGTGAATTCATAGCCATCATAGCTAAGTAAACTCTGCTCTGGCGTGATTTCGATTAACGATAACACACCGATATTATCACCTTCATAAAGCTCACGACCATTGAGTTTTATCCAACGCTTTGATGGCTCAGATGCGTAGATGTGCGCTTGGTATTTAAGTGTTGGAATTGCATTTTGAATAGACTCAGGGAGCAGCTCTATCGGATCAGCATAAGACGAATTTTTAGTACTATGCGTTACCTGCGAAGAACGTTGCTGGTCAACATCCTGAACCGCTTGCGCAAAAGCTTTTTTTAACGAATCCGACACTTCGTTTAACTCATCATCTGGCTCAGCTGGCTTAGTTTGATTATTGGCGTTCTCATCAAGGGGCTTACCAAGTACCTTGTATTTACTGTAATCAATACCATTACTATTTGTCGGCTGTGGTGCAGCTTGCTGCATTTGCATCGGTTGCGAAAACTGTGGCTGCGGCTGATAAGCGGCTTGATTTTGATACACTGGCTGAGCATATTGCGGCTGTGCTTGATTTGCATAAACTGGCACTGTATTTACAGGTACTTGTACCCACTGGTACTGCTGAGCACCTTGCACAGGAACTTGCTGCATCATGGTTTGTTGCTGAGGGGGTTGTTGCATCATTTGCTGTTGTGCCACCACAGGTTGCGAACCAGACGGTACTTTAGCTACAGAGTTATCTGTTTGAAGTTGCTCTTGATCTTTAGAACCCGACACATTTTCAGCTGTCGCACTGGGTACTTTTTCATTCTCATTTGCTAGTACTGGCTGCTCAGCAAATGGCTTACTTTGCTGTAACCACTTACCAATCGAAAAACCAGCCATTAGCGTTAAAATTGCAGCCAGTAATAACCCAAATGAAAAGGCTAAACGCTTATAGCGTGTTAACTCTTGCTGCTGTTTAAGTTGTAAAGCAGCCTGATCGTGATCAACGGCTGTTTGCTCATGTTGAGCCGATTGTTTTATTGCATCTAAAAGTAATGACATAATTGATCACTCGTTAAATTAGGTAGGATAAACCAATACCCATTCCTAATACGGCTAAAAATGAAACAGGATAAAGCCATACATAGCTCGGCTCTCGAGCACCTTTAGGTATAACCTCAGTGCTGGTTGGCGGCAATGCCTCTTCGGCCGAACGCATCACAAGCTCACTGTCTATGGTAAGTTTTTGCTGCGAAAAAGCCCCCACCAAACAACGCTCACACAATAAATTGATTAATCTAGGTACGCCTTGAGTAACTTGATAAATCGCTTTTAACGCATCACCTGAGAACAAGGCTTGCTCAGTGCCCGCTTTAAACAAGCGGTGCTTTACATAGGCAAATACTTGCCCTTCAGTCAGTGGCAGTAGGTGGTAACGTGCCGTAATACGCTGGGCAAGTTGTCGAAGTTCAGTACGTTTTAAAAGCTCCTGTAGCTCTGGCTGCCCTACTAACACAATTTGCAGCAGCTTTTTGTGATCGGTTTCGATGTTGGTCAGTAAGCGCAACTGCTCAAGCACATCTGGTGCGAGTAATTGCGCTTCATCAATAATTAAGATGGTATGGCCACCAGCTTGGTTATTTGCCTCAAGGTGCTTTTTAATCACATCAGTGAGGGTTTTTAATGTGGCATTGTCACTGTCGTAATCTATTTTCAGTTCGTCGCAAATACTGGCAAGCAACTCTAGCTGCGACAAAGCTGGATTATGGATTTGCGCTACTTGGGTGTTTTCAGGTAACTGCTCGTGCAGGCTTCTTATTAATGTTGTTTTACCTGTACCGACTTCACCTGTTAATAGCACAAAGCCACCCGCTTCACCGAGTCCATAAGTAAGGTGTGCCAACGCCTCTTTATGGCGTTCACTCAGAAATAAATACTCAGGATTGGGGGCAATCGAAAAAGGTTTTTCTGACAAGCCGAAATAGCTTAAATACACCGTGATATTCCTTGCGTTTAAAATCACCGCCTATAATGGCAAAAAACAACGCTACTTAAAACCTTGTTCGCATTTTATTGAACAAATAACGTAAAATACTGAAAACACAAAATTGAAGGTGATCTATGCAGGTTTATTTAGTCGGTGGAGCAGTCAGAGACGCTCTACTTGGTCGTGAAATTAAAGAACGCGATTATGTGGTTGTCGGCGCCACACCTGAACAGCTAATAAACCAAGGTTTCCAACAAGTTGGCAAAGATTTTCCGGTGTTTTTGCACCCAAAAACCAAAGAAGAATATGCACTTGCTCGCACCGAGCGCAAACAAGGGCAAGGCTATACAGGGTTCATCTGTGATTTCACTCCAGAGGTAACTCTAGAGCAAGATTTAATTCGCCGTGATTTAACCGTCAATGCCATTGCTCAAGCCGAAGATGGCAGCTTAGTTGACCCATTCGGTGGTCAAGATGACATCAAAAAGCGTGTATTACGTCATGTATCCGATGCATTTAGCGAAGACCCATTACGGATATTGCGTGTAGCTCGTTTTGCTGCTCGGTATCATTACTTGGGCTTTACCATTGCCCCCGAAACTAAACAGTTGCTCATTGCTATGGTTAAAGCGGGTGAGCTTACAACTCTCACTGCAGAGCGAGTGTGGTTAGAGTGTGAAAAGTCATTAAGCGATGGTGCATTTAGCGATTTTTTAAATGTTCTTGCAAGTATTGGTGGCCTGAGTGTGATCAGTGCAGAGCTTGAAAAACAGTGGAATGAGGATATTTATAAAACACTCAAAGCTCGGTTCGATTATGCTAATAACCATCAGTTGCATGATACTGCACTCTTATTCAGCCAAGTAACGCTAAGTTTATCTAGTCAGGAAATTAACAGTATCGCAAATACAATTCGCTTACCGAATGAAGTACGCGATCTGGCTATTAACGCGCAAACCCATCAAGCGGTTTTAGCTAGCGAACAGCCTAGTTGTGACGAGGTTTTTAACTGCTTTAACCAGCTTGATTTATGGCGACGCCCAGAGCGTTTTCAACAGGTACTTAAAGTGTTAGAAATCAGTTTACAGCACCCCGTACCATGCCATGAGTCGTTAACACTTGCAGCAAACCAAGCAAAGGCTGTTAACCCTCAGCAATTTATCGCACAAGGTATTAAAGGGGCCGATATAAAAACCGCGCTCGAACAAGCGCGGCTCAGCGCCATTAGTCGTTACTTCTCGTAACGTACAAGGCGTAAATAAATATCCGATGTTTTAGCATGTAAACTGTTGATACCTTTATCAAACTGATACACCCACGCTAAATCACTGCGAGTTATACCGGATGTGCTACTCCAGTAGTTTTGCAGCTTAGTTGATAAAAATACTGTTTCGTTAATGCTAGGCTGCACACAACTATGCTCTAAGATGCTTGCAAGTTCTTTAATATTAGGAACATGCCAATCAGAATAACCAGCGAATGTAGCATTTTTAGCACCACGTAGCGCTTCACCCCATGTTAATTGCTGGCTGGTGCCTTCACACGTATCAATATCGCTATTATAGCTTTGCCCAAAAGTACAACGCTGCCACATCAAACCCGTTTTAATATCGCTAACAGTGCCATCGATATGCGTGACAAAGCGGCTTGTTGGGGTTGTTTCGGTTGCTGCATCATAACAGACCTGAGCACTGACAATGCTCGGTACACTAACCAGTAAAGTAACGGCTGCAGATAGATATTTCATCATTTTACTCTCCCGGAGTTCTTACTAAACGCACAAAAGCCGTGTTGCCTTTTGGATAAGCTAAGTCATTCGCGTTACTCATATTTATGATATAAGCTTGCGACAAACTGGTACCATCCGCTGCAGTTTGTGAAGTCCAGTACGGCATGAATGCACTGCCATCAGTACTTAATTGCATTGCATTTGGCTGATTGGGGAAAAACTCAGTTGATAGTAAACTTGTACCACCTTGTTTAGCATAATCGAGTAACCCGAGTAACTCAGTATAAGTAGGAACACGCCAATTCGTTCCGCCGCAGAAGTCAGTGGCATTCACTTCATTTACATAAGTTTGTAAACCACACGATGTTGCACTTGGGCAAGTTGAATTTGCAGCGCCTTGAACGCTGCCTGCTTGAATGCCGTTTGAAGTCGTTAAATACCAAGTATAGTGGTTAGTCGCAGCGCGAGTTGTTGTGGCTGGAGGCAGTGCTGTGCTTGGGGATTTTACTTCCCAAATTAATCCTGTAACGTTATCTCGAACACAACTAAATGTGGTCGCATCATCAGGTAGTTCATCAGCAAATTCATTCATTTTTGTGAAATCGAATGCTAAATCGCCCTGACCAATTTTATCCAGTTGGTTTGCAACGCTATCGCGACCAAGATCCGCATCTTGATCTGGAAAATCACCGCTCTTACAGTTTATTTTTTGTGAATTGTTATAGCAATCACTCATGCCAGTATCGTTAATTAAACCAAGCGGTTTTGGGCTAATATCGATAGTCACCGTGTCGGTGTCACTACGCGATTTACTGTCTGTTACTGTAACTTCAAAGCTAAGCTCGGTATCGGTATCAACATCAGGGGCAACAAAAGTGGTAATACATTGATTTTGATTAGCAAGAGTGACTGTTTCGCCACTCATTTGCTGCCAAAAACACTCTTTTGTTGCGGTAACAATTTCGCTACCACTGGCATCAAGAGTGACCGTATCAAACTCAATTACTTGTTGATCTTCACCGGCATTGGCAATAATCACTTCAAGAGTTTTGTTTAAGGTAAATGTTTGCTCGGTACTGGCTGAACCGCCTTCGTCATCAGTCACCGTGAGTCGCCAAGTAATTGGCGTATTTGATTCAAGTAATGGGTGGGTAAAACTGATTGTTTGATTTTCAAAGCTATCAACGATGAGCTCTGGGCCATCGAGTTTATTCCAAAGATAGCTGTCAACGGAGCCATTTTCGTCAATATCGATTGACTCTGCACCACTAAGTACGATTGTGTCGTTATATTGTGATGGCAGCTCTTCCGGGGCAATTTGAGTGATTACAGCGACCGGCAATTGATTATTAGAGGTGATAAAAATACTCACCTCGTCAGAAACCAGTTGCCCATCCGTCGTTTGATAATTAACTCTCAGAATAAGCTCTGAATCTAATTTAATATCGGGAGCAGTCAGTGTTTGCTCAGCTCCTTGTGCTGGAAAGCCTTCAATAACAGGACCACTGACGCGTTGCCATGTAAACGTACCATCAGCGGGAGAGCCCTTCGCAGAAACGGTAAACTCACTTTTTTCGATAATTTGCTGATCAAGACCTGCATTAACAGTCGCTGCAAGTGGGGTTTCACTTGAACCACCTCCTCCGCCACAGGCCGATAGTGCCGTTAATGCAACAAAGGTAAGAAGCACTAATCTCATATTTACCACCTTAAATTAACCACGCCAATTTATTAGGAACTGACAAATAAGGAAGTAATAAGCAAATTAAGTGCCAAGCTAAGGGTTATAGGTAACTTTCTTGGTGGATACGGACAAACAATTTAGTACCGACTTTACTGTAGTCTACTTTGTACTCTCTGCCATCAAGGGCTTGAATAAACAGTAATCGCTTTTCTTCTGCAAACACATCAGTGCTTGAAATATAAACCATTTCTAAATAACGTTCTTTGGCTTCACGGCGGTTTTTTGGCAGTTCATCTTTGAACGGCTCTAGGCCATTTTGGGTCACTTTAATTCGTGGGTGAGTTTCGCCATTGACGATCACCAAGTCGAGCTTCTTATCTTTATGAATAATCGTGTTGCGACCGCTTTTAATAAAAGCACGTTCTTGACTCATAGCCTGTTCCTACTTACTACCACCTACTGCTTATTATTTAAGCGAGTATTAATAAACTTGTTTGGGTTTAACTTCCAACGATTTAAATCTGCACTAAATTGCCAAATGTCAGTATCAAGAACATTGGCAGGCAATAATAAATCATATCCAGTCAATTGCCTTAAATGCTGCGTGCGATTAGCAAACATAGCAATCAATCCTTTGTAAAGCTGACCACTTGGGGCAGTGTATTCCGTGTCTTCTATAAGCCATTCTGATGGGCAATCGCCATTTTTGCAATGATTTTTAATAACTTGCATAAATAAATGACGTTGCTCTATCAATAATCGCCCGGCAATTCTGGGAGGGAGCTGCGTTAAAAATTCATCTATATTATTGAGTTTAATACCAACTGCGTTTAACTCAAGGTATTCGAGGTCTAGATGCACTTTTGGTATACCACTTTGGTAAAAATTATCGCGATTCAGCTGCCAATTGCCAGCTTTATGATGAAAAATAAGTAATTTCCCAGAAAAAGTAAAACTATAATATGGTTCTTGAGTCTTTAAAAAGCCAATGAAAATAGCGGCAATACAACTTGTTGCTAAAAATATTTCGATAATGCTGATCTCACCAGGCCTAAGCAGGTTAATCAACATAATAAACACCAACCCAATACCCCCAACAAGTAAACATTCAATACCATGTCGAGATGCTTGGGCTCGCACTCGCAAAATAGGGGCTTGCTTATCCATAAAACGAAAAATAAAAAATAAACATAACAATAGTGACCAAAACTATCTTTCGGATCGTTAAACAATAGTTACACTTTGGTTCTTTACTCACACCAAAACCTCTCTTTTCATCTCATAAAAGGAACAAATTTGCCGAACTTTTAACTTTTACGCCAAATTCACAAATAAACGAGATATCTGACATACGTGGCACGTACTAATTTTGTACACTACTCTCAACTAATTTTCTGGTAACACGATGATGTATTCTACACAATCCGGTAAAGCTCTTTTTCCTTTTATTATCACACTATTGCTAGGGTTATGTATTTATTTGTACTTACCTTCAAGTCAAGGCGAGCAATCAAATTTTGGCGATCGCACAACGCAAGTAAAAGCACACACAGTCACCGCTGAAGAAAACGCAGTCCTTATTGAAGCAATAGGCAGCGCACGTGCCAATCAGGCTATTTACATACGAAGCGCTCAAAACGATTATGTTACTGACATCTTTTTCAATGATGGCGACTTAGTAAGTAAAGGTCAAAAACTCGTACAATTACAAGCACAAGAAGAAGAACTCGCCGTTAAAGAGTTAAGTATCAACCTACGCGAAGAAAAACGCCAATTAGACCGTCTAACCGAGCTTTCACGCTCGCAAGCAACCGCTAAATCGTTATTAGAAGAGCAACTTTCACGTGTAGACGCAACCGAAGCACAACTTGAAAGTGCAAAAACAAAGCTTGCTGAAATGACCATCAAAGCGCCCTTCACAGGATTACTTGGCAAGCGCGAAATTTCTATCGGTACATACGTTAACAACACTACCAACATCACCACCCTTGATGATATCAGCATCATTAAAGTTGATTTTAAAGTACCTGAAAAGTACTTAGCGCAATTACAACTGGGTATGAAAGTGATGACACAAAATGATGCTTATCCTGATAAAACCTTCACAGGCAAAGTGACCCACATCAGCTCGCGCATAGATTCTGTTACTCGCAGCGTTGAAGTCACCGCAAGCTTTATTAACGAAAGCGGTTTATTACGACCTGGTATGCTGTTAAACACCGCATTGGAGCTAAGCTCAAGTCAGGCATTAATGGTGCCAGAAAAAGCCGTAATCCCTCAACAAGACAAACACTACGTATTCCAAATTGAAGACGGTGTAGCAAACAAAGTAGAAGTGCATGTTGCTGGTCGTCATGACGGTTGGGTTGCTATTGATAAAGGTCTTGAAAATGGTCAACAAGTTGTGACCGAGGGCATTATTAAAATTCGTACCGGCAGTAAAGTTAGTATCAAGGGATAAACCATGAAAATTACAGATACTAGCGTTAAACGCCCGGTTTTTGCGATCGTAATAAACCTGTTATTACTCACCTTTGGTTTGGTGGCATTTTCAATGCTACCACTGCGTGAATACCCTGATATTGAAACGCCAATAGTTAGTGTAAGCACTGACTATACCGGTGCCAGTGCAGAAATTATCGAAACTAAAATCACCCAAGTACTCGAAAATCGCATTTCGGGTATTGAGGGCATCAAAAGCATTAACTCATCAAGCCGTAATGGTCGCTCTAACATCACCATTGAGTTTAATATCAGCCGCGACATTGATGCCGCATCTAACGATGTACGCGAACGTGTAGCCCGCGCGCTTGATAGCTTACCAGAGCAGGTTCGCCCGCCTGAGGTCTCTAAATCAAACAGTGATGAAAGCCCAATCGCGTGGTTCGTACTAAACAGTACCACCATGGATTCATTGCAGTTATCTGATTACGCACAACGCTTTATTGTTGATCGATTAGCCGTTGTTGATGGTGTCTCTAACGTGCGCGTTGGTGGTGAGCGTAAATACGCTATGAAAATCTGGTTAAACCGTAAAGCGATGGCTGCACGCGGCATTACCAGTAGCGATATTGAAAATACATTACGTACAGAAAACGTTGAATTACCCGCCGGTGAAGTTGAATCTATCGACCGTGATTTTACAGTACGTACCGCGCGTAGTTATAAAGATCAGCGAGATTTTAGAAATTTAGTAATTAAACGTGGTGAAGATGGCTATTTGGTGCGTTTAGGTGAAGTAGCTGATGTTCATTTAGAAGCCGCTGACGACGAAAGCCTGTTCCGTGGTAATGGCCGTAACATGATTGGTTTGGGTATTGTAAAACAAGCCAAAGCGAACACGCTTACCGTGGTTGATAACGCCCGCGCTGAGCTCGAAAAAATTAAGCGTAACTTGCCAGAAGGCACCACTATTCAAGACAGCTACGACTCATCAATTTTCATCAAAGAATCAATTGACGAAGTATATAGAACGCTTGCGATTTCAATGGCGCTGGTAGTGTTAGTTATCTACTTATTTTTAGGTAATATTCGCGCAACGCTTATCCCTGCTGTGACAGTCCCGGTTGCGTTAGTGGGTAGCTTTATGTTCTTGCTTGCTATGGGCTACTCAATCAACTTATTAACTCTGCTAGCACTGGTATTGGCTATTGGTTTAGTGGTAGATGACGCGATTGTTATGCTAGAAAATATTCACCGCCGCATTGAGTTAGGCGAGCCACCTTTATTGGCTGCGTTCCGTGGTGCTCGTGAAGTTGGTTTTGCGATTATTGCCACTACCCTCGTCCTCATCTCTGTGTTCGTACCGCTGGTGTTTATGGATGGCCGTATTGGTGCTTTATTTACCGAGTTTGCGATGGCTGTTAGTGCTGCTGTGTTCTTTTCTAGTATTACGGCATTAACACTTTCTCCGGCACTGTGTTCAAAAGTACTCAAGGCTTCTGAAAAAGAGAGTAAATTTAGCCAGTGGATGGATAAAACCTTCGCCAAAATCGAAAATGCTTATCGTAACTCACTTACTTCTAATATGGGCCGTAAGTGGAGCTTACTACTAACCATGATTTTGGCCGGTGTTGCCAGCTTTATGCTATTTCAAAAAGTGCCATCAGAGCTTACGCCAAAAGAAGACCGGGGTACTTTCTTTATCATGATGAGTGGGCCTGAAGGTGCAAGCTATGAAAATAACGCAGCCAACATGGCGAAAATTGAAGAACGTTTAATGCCTTACTCTGAGTCTGGTGAATTAAGCCGAGTGCTTGTTCGTGTGCCTGGCTGGGGTGGTCAAGGTGGTGTTGCTATCATTGGCATGGCTGACTGGGATAAGCGTAAGCGCTCAACCTGGGAAGTAATGGACGAGATAAGCAGTAAAATGACCGAAGTAACTGATGTGCGTGCGTTTGCAATTATGCGCCGTGGTATTGGCGGCGGTGGCTCATCACGTCCTATTGAGTTTGTACTGCAAGGTAATGATTACGACCAACTAGCCGATTGGCGAGACCGCATTATTAAACGTGCAGAGAAAAACCCAGGCTTGGTAAGAATCGACCATGATTATAAAGAAACATTCCCGCAGTTTTTAATCAACATTGATAAAAACAAAGCAGCGGATTTAGGGGTTTCGGTGTCTGATGTAGGCCGCACTCTCGAGACCATGTTGGGGCAGCGCCGCGTAACAACCTTTATTGACCGTGGTGAAGAATACGATGTGATACTAAAAGGTACTAAAGAAGACTTTGCGAACCCGACCGATATCTCAAATATCTACTTAAAATCACGCAGTGGCGAATTAGTGCCGCTAGATAGCTTAATTAGCTTAAAAGAAGAAGCCACAGCATCACGTTTAAATCGTTATAACCGTATGCGCGCAATTACGTTAAGTGCAAACTTAGCCGATGGTTATACCCTAGAAGAAGCGCTTAACTTCTTAAATCAAGTTGCCGCTGAAGAAAACGACATCGATGGTGCAATTGACTATAAAGGTGAGTCGCAACTGTTCTATGAAGGCGCATCAGCAATGACCTATGTGTTTATTCTTGCGCTCACAGTAACTTTCTTAGTTCTTGCTGCACAGTTCGAAAGCTTTATTCACCCATTTGTGATTATGTTGACTGTTCCGCTTGGCTTAGTCGGCGCATTATTTGGCCTTTGGTACACAGATCTCACTCTGAACATTTACAGCCAAATTGGTATCGTAATGCTGATTGGTTTAAGCGCGAAAAACGGTATCTTAATCGTTGAGTTTGCCAACCAACTGCGTGATAAAGGCGTTGAATTTAACGAAGCGATTACCCAAGCGGCAACGCAGCGTTTACGCCCGATTATTATGACCTCACTGACCACAGTGATGAGCTCGGTACCACTGGTACTTGCAAGTGGCCCGGGTGCAGAGAGCCGTATGGTAATTGGTGTGGTGGTATTTACAGGTGTAATAGTGGCAACCTTACTAACTCTATTTGTTGTGCCAGCAGCATATACTGCCCTAGCCCGTAATACTCAGTCGCCTGAGTATTTACAAAGCAAGTTAGAACAACAAGCTAAAGACAAACCGTTGGAAGAAATTTAGAACTGTCTTTAAGCAACAATAAAACGCCGTCTTTACGGCGTTTTGTTTTTTCGGCTATAGTCAGCAAAACAGTGAGGGAATAAACGATGGATAACAACATACAAATAGCTACTTTTGGCGGTGGCTGCTTTTGGTGTATTGATGCTGCATTTAGACGAGTGAAAGGCGTGCTTAATGTCAGCTCTGGCTATGCAGGCGGTGAAATTGAAAACCCAAGTTATCAGCAAATATGTACTGGCTTAACGGGTCATGCTGAGGTTGTTCAGCTCGATTTTGACAGCAGTATTGTGAGCTATAATACCCTTCTTGAAATGTTCTTTACTTTACACGATGCCACACAATTAAATCGACAAGGCAACGATGTAGGCACACAGTATCGTAGTGTTATTTATTATCATACTGAGCAGCAAAAAGCTGAAGCGCAAACGATGATAGCAAAATTCGTGAGCCAATTGTCACTGAACTTAGCCCAATATCGAACTTTTACCCAGCAGAGCAATATCACCAAGACTATTACAATGAAAACCCGAATCAAGGTTATTGCAGTATCCTTATCGCGCCTAAACTTGAGAAATTCGGTCAATACTTCGCTGATAAACTAAAATGAAAAAAGCTCGCTAAGTAGGTAGCGAGCTTTTAGACGCAGAACTAATAATTTTCCTTATTATTAGAACTGATAACGGGCACCTACAAACAAGCGACGCTCGGCCGTGTTGTAGTAATAAAATTCGTCGTTGATGTAATCACCATCTAGGTCTGTACCATAGGCATCAACGGCGTTGTACTCTTTATCGAATAGGTTTTCTACACGTAGTGACACAGTTAAGTTGTCAGTTGCTTGGTAGTGACCTACTAAATTCCATAACGTATACGAAGGTAAGTGCGTTAACTTGCCATCACGATCACCACGGTATTGCATATCGATACCGGCATCAAAATCACCCCATGCTTTGTTTAATGACCAATTCACACTGTGATTTGACACATAGGTTAGTGACTGACCTGTCTCAGTATCTTCCGCTGAAAGGTAGGTAAAGTTAAAGCTGTGTTCAAAGCCAAACACTTGGTTTTTAAAGCTAAACTCAACACCTTCGTGGCGAGCTTCGTTTATATTAGTTGGGATCCACTGCCCTGCTGCATTTGGTGCCCAAGCGATTTTGTTGTCGATTTCGCTGCGGAAAATCGCAATATCAAGGCTAATATCATTCACATTGAGTGATAAACCAAGCTCTTGGTTATCTGATGTTTCAGGGTTTAACTCTGGATTACCCGAGCCTGGATAATATAGGTCATTAAATGTTGGAGATTTAAAACCAGTACTTTGACTTACACGGAATGTAGCGATGTCATTTAAGTGATAGCCAAAAGCGGCTGTGTAAGTGGTTTCATCACCAAACTGCTGGTCATCATCTTGGCGAACAGTTAGGTTTGCAAGTACTTGTTCATCATCATAATAAGCGCCAATGAACGCAGCGAATACTTCACGGCTGTCTTTTAAGTAAGTACCTGAGTTAGTGTTTACTTCATCTTTATACCAATTTAAACCGCCGCTTAGTGTTAATGCTTGATTGAAAAAGTATTGACCATTGTAATCAATTTGCTCACGCTCAGTTTCAAACTTATCGACTACTGTCGCGCCAGTGTAATCAATGCGTGAATCATCTGAACTATCAGTTGATATGGCAATATCGATGGCATGGCTGTGTTTGTCGAAAGCTTTTTTCCAGCCTAATGATGCTTGGTAATTTTCGAACTCACCTTTTTCTACCGTGCTGTCTGCTGGGCTATAGGCACTATCGTATTGTGCTTCGCCTTCTGAGTATTGTGCTTGCGCTAAAAACTCACCTAGTTGCTCATTTTGATAACCTAGATTAAAGCCAAGGTTTTTGTTCTCGTAGCCGTCTTCATCTGGCGCTAAACCTTGCAGCACATCAAAGCCATCTGTTTTTTCATAGCCGGCATTAACAGCAACATCAACGCCCGCAAACTGACCGCCTGTCGCCACTTGATACTCTTGATAAGCATCTGAGCCAAAAGTGACATCTAAAGTCGTATTTTGTGCTTTACGCGTAATGATATTGATCACACCCGCTAGCGCATCAGAACCATATACAGCAGCACGTGAGCCTTTTACTACTTCAACACGTTCAATACTGTTTAAAGGAATATTGCTAATGCTTTTATAGCCAAGTGTTGCTGATCCTGTACGTACACCATCAATTAAAATAAGCGTATGGCGAGAGCTTGCACCACGTAATGAAACACCTGAGCTTTGCCCAAAACCACCATTGGCATTAATTTGAAAGCCAGCTTGAGTTGCCAGTAAGCTTGGTAAGTCACGAACATAACTTGCCTCAATATCAGCACGGTCAATAACTGTAACACTAGCTAATACATCATTAATTGATTGTTCGAATTTATTGGCAGTAACTGTGATGTGCTCGATTGATTGCTCGTCAGCAGATACAGAAAAAGACAACGCAGCAGCAATCGCTACGCCTAACGCAGATTTATTTAGCATGATATCCCCTAGCCTGTGCCCACCGCACACGCAAATAGTAAGTTACTTCAAGGCCGGTCTCCGGACTCTGCGTATGCATGGCATACACATTACCGTTGCGGGGGCAGTGTTGGCATTGTTTTCTCCCTGAAAACGCACCAACTTCCCGATTATCTTGCAACTATTTCACCCTTTGAAATAACACGTATCTTTGTAGATACAGCAAGCACCTTGAAAATAGGCTGCTATTGTGATGATTTTAGGAAAGAATGTCAATGGACGGCTATACCGCTAAAGACAAATTTTAAGCTGTAAGCCGTAAGCCGAAAGTAAAAAAGCCAATCACATGGTGATTGGCTTTTATCAAACAAATAATTACCAGAAATACTCATGGGGTTTTGAGTTTCCTAACGGAAAAACAATTCCTTCTGGGTCAGCACCATTCATCACACGCTTGCAAAGTGCTTTATTTAAGCGTCTTCTTGGCTTAGTCATCGTCATTTTTACCCACCAACTTGGTGTTTGTTGATAAAAATAAGTACTGTGTGGACCTGTGTATTTTCTGTTTATTTTACCGTATTTATTACGGTCAATTGTTTTGTTTTTTACTGACATAAATATCCTCTAGCTGAAAATAGCTAGAAGATATCTTTTTCTCTGTAACCTAATATTCGTCTCATGATACGCTCCTTGTAAAGCTCAGAAACTTACTGGCTTACAGCTTAAAGCTATAAGTTTTAATCGCGGAAGTTTTTGAACTGGAATGGTTGACCTAAATCAGCAGTACGAACAACTTGCATTGCTTCTTGTAAATCATCACGTTTTTTACCAGTTACACGTAATTCTTCACCTTGAATCGCGGCTTGCACTTTGATTTTTGAGTCTTTAATTAACTTAACGATTTTCTTCGCTACGTCTTTTTCGATACCTTGCTTAAGTGCAACGTCACGCATTACGTATTTGCCGCTACGCGACTCGTCTCTTAATTCAAGGCTAGATACATCCAAACCACGCTTTGAAATTTTTGCTGCAAGAATGTCAAAAAGTTGCATCACTTGCTGTGGTGCTTCAGCTTTTAACTTAATTACTTTGTCACTTAGTTCGATTGATGCATCAACACCACGAAAATCAAAACGCGTCTCTAGTTCACGCTTTGCATTATCTACTGCATTCTGCGCTTCGTTCATTTCTACTTCAGAAACAATATCAAATGAAGGCATGGGGTTCTCCTAACATAGTCTTTTTTAAATTCATTTATGGTTGGCAATTATAACGCTTATTTGTCGATTCTTTCTATTTTTATCCGATTTGTTCAGGTGCGATGCAAAAATTGTTTGATATACTGGCCATTCAATTTCGGCATTTTTAGGGTTTATTGTGACAAGGCGTGTTTACCAAGTTATCTTTTTAGCCAGCATTATTGGCTTTACGATTTTATTTGCCAAAGAAATTAAAGGGGTTGGCAACCTGTTTCCTCACGTCGATAAAGTAGCGCACTTTGGTATCTTCTTCATACTCGCTTTGGTGATGGACAAGGCATTTAAGTTACCTCTAATGGTACAAATTTTACTGTTAGCAGGCTACGGAGCCGCCATTGAATTTATGCAAGATATGCTGCCTTATCGCCAAGCCTCAGTTGGTGACTTTATCGCTGACTTTATTGGTGCTGTAAGCTATTTTGCTATAAAGCTTGGCTTTCATTTAGGTAGTAAGCAACGTAATGGCTAATTTATTAGTAGTGGGTGATGGCGCAATAGGCCTGCTATTTAGCCATTTTTTATCTGCACAACATGACATCACATTACTGACTCGTAAGCCAACCCTGACCACGCGTTTTTATCAAGCAAGTAATGGCAAATCACATCCTATTAAAGCGCGCCTTATTAATTATGCAGAATTAAATCAATCGCCCCCCTTTGACTTGGTATTAATTACTGTTAAAGCATTTCAGGTGCAAGCAGCTTTTAAGCAAATAAAACCTTACCTTACTAAAAACTGCCAACTTGTTATTTCTCACAATGGTATGGGTAATGTCGATGAACTTAATGCCCAACTATTAGACACTCAAGGGTTATCGTTTCTAACAACTCGTTTAGCTGGCTTTAAAGCAACGCCCTATAGTGTAAACCACACAGGAAATGGCGAAAGTGTGCTTGGCGCATGTAATGCAGCAGCAACTGAAAAGCTCAATGAACTTGAACATATCTTTAGCAGCCTGCCACACTTTTCAGTGAGTGATGATATTCACTCATTGCGCTGGCAAAAACTGTTAGTCAATATTGCCATTAACCCATTAACAGCAATCCATAACGTTAAAAATGGCCAACTCCGTGCACCGCAATTTAGCACTCGCATCATTAATTTACTGAGTGAAGCGTGTCTGGTAGCCAATAAACAAGGTGTTGATGTAAAGCTTTGCGAGGCACTTGATCAAGCCTACTCGGTGATGACTGCAACTGCAGAAAACTTTTCTTCTATGCAGCAAGATATAAGCCATAACCGACAATCAGAAATAGATGCAATTTGTGGTTATGTGTGTGAACAAGGCGCTAAGCTAGGTGTAAAAACACCGTATAACCAAGCCATGCTGAGTATGATAAAAATAAAAAGCTAGCTACTAGAGGAAAGAGTAAAGTTACTAGCTTCTGACAATTATTTCAGGCATTAAAAAAGCGCGAACATGTCGCGCTTTTATCACCATCCCTTACGGGCGATACACTTTTACGTTGCTGAAGCCTTCTTCGTGTAAGATCAGCGCTTGAAGCTGACTCATCACACCTTTAGCACAGTATAAGTAATATTCTTTATCTTTTGGTAAGTCACCAAATTTTGTCGCTAAGCGGAAGAAAGGTAAATGCACAACTTCAATACCTTCAAGCTCAAGTGGATTTGCGTCTTCTTCTTCAGGTGAGCGAATATCAACAACAACCGCTCCCTTTGGTAAATCAGATACAGACTCGGCTTCTTTTACTTCTTGCTTAGCTTCGGTGTCGATATCACGGATATCCATCACACGGGCATTTTCAACAACCGTATTTAACACGTCAAAATCAAATTTAGCTTCTTCGGCAAGAATCGTTTTAATTTTGGCTTTAACCGTTGGCTTTTTAGAAATCACACCACAGTATTCTGGCATGCTTTCTGCCATTTCTGCGGTACCAATTTTACGAGCAATATTAATAATATCTTGCTTGTCGTGTTGGATTAACGGGCGAATGATTAAAGTTTCAGTTACACGGTCAATCACGCTTAGATTAGCCAGTGTTTGGCTTGATACTTGGCCAATACTTTCACCTGTTACTAATGCTTGCACACCTAACTTTTCTGCAACTTGGCTACCTGCACGCATCATCATACGCTTAAGCACCACACCCATTTGACTGTTTTCTACATTTTCTAAGATTTCAGCTACAACAGGTTCAAAATCTACAGTGACAAACTTTACCTTATGGGTAGAGCTAAACTGTTTCCAGATATAATAACTGGCTTGTTTAACACCGATTTCGTGAGCTGCCCCACCTAGGTTAAAGAATAAGAAGTGAGTTCGCGCGCCTTTGCGGATCATCTGGTAGCTTGCTACACCTGAGTCAAAGCCACCCGACATAAGTGACAGTACATCTTCTTGTGTTGGTAACGGGAAGCCTGCCATACCTAAGTGAGTTTCAGTAACGATATACGCTTTATCATCTCGCACTTCTAAACGAATGGTTACTTCAGGATGGGATAGTTTTACGCTTGCACCTGCAACATGCTGGTTTAAGCCACCACCGACATAACGCTCTACATCGCTAGAAGTGAAATCGTGTTTACCCGAACGCTTACAGCGCACACAGAATGTTTTACCTTCGATAGTGTGGCCAATTAGCTCAAGGGCTTTTTGATAAATATCGTCTAACGAATCAAAGTCTGTTTCTGTAACTTCGATAAATTGCACAATACCCGGAATGCGTTTTAAGCCATCGATGATATCTAGGCGAACTTGCTCAGAATCTAAAAGGCTCACAACCGAAATATTATCCCAGTTGTTTCTAACTTGTACTTTTTCGTCAACACGACGTAAGACGATCTTAATGTTATTTTCTAATAACTTGGTAAAACGCTTACGAACAGATTTACTCTTGATAGCGATTTCAGGGTGTAATTTGACGATAAATTTAAGCATAGTTCACTCTTAGACTGTGGGATTCACACGCCCCGAGGCATACCAACCTCAAGGGCGCGCGATTATAACAAAAATTATAGCGTCTAGGAAATAAACTGCTTGGCTGGGGTTATTGTTCAGGATCTGAGGCTTCGCTGAGCGCTAAATATTTTGCCCTTAGCTGATTTACCTGTGGTAAATGCTGCTCTGTGCAATGCGCTTTTAACAGCAATAGCACTTTTAAAATACCATTGTAGATATCTTCCCTTGCTAACTCACCACTTAAGCGACGCGCCTTTATATACGGGGTCCAAAAGCTAACCGTCATTTTTAACATGTGTGCAAGCTCTGTGACATCATCATCTTCAATACAGATGATACCGCCAGCACGAAGTGCTAATAAAACTTCTTTCACTTGCTCTAGCAACGCCGCTTGAAAATCAATGTAATCTTTTTTTAATACTTCATCGCGAGATAAAATATCACCCAAATTGTCATAAAAAAATTGATAACGCCACATCAGTTCAAACAGCGAATCAAGGTAACCTGCTAGGTTTTCAAGTGCATCATCATCAGGAGACAAGGGTTTAAAATGCGTATGTAAATGTTCACTATATAAAGCAAATATATGACGGATAATGTCTTCTTTATTTTTAAAATGGTAATACAAGTTACCAGGGCTAATGCCCATATGTGCAGCAATATGGTTGGTTGTAATAGCACGCTCACCGTGGCGATTAAATAACTCGATGCTGGTGTGTATGATTTTATCCTTTGTACTCATATGCTGTTTACTCTGTTGTTGTGGTTATTGCATTCTATTGCCCTACTAAGCCAAGCAGTATAAACAAATGCGTGACAATTAAATACTACCTTGAAAAATAATAACCTCAATCGGTGCAGTACCTTAGATGGGTTTTACAATCTAATAAGATACGCGTATTTTCTAAGCTGCAGACAGGCTAAAACACTGTTAATATAGCAGGCAAATTTCTAAATCGCTGATAGTTATGAACGTTACTGCAATATACCCGGGTACATTTGACCCACTTACAAATGGCCATACTGACTTAATTCACCGAGCAGCGAAAATGTTCGACCATGTCATCGTTGCTATTGCGCACAACCCAAGTAAACAGCCGTGTTTTACGCTTGATGAGCGCGTTGAACTTGCTAATAACATCTTGGCACACCTAGATAATGTGAGTGTAATTGGTTTTTCTGGACTATTAGCAGATTTAGCTCGGGACCATAAAGCTGAAGTGCTCATTCGCGGTATTCGAGCTGTTTCTGACTTTGATTACGAGTTTCAATTAGCCAATATGAACCGTCGACTTAACCCTGATTTAGAAAGTGTATTTTTAACACCCGCCGAAAAAAATTCGTTTATCTCATCAACCTTAGTAAAAGAAGTAGCAAGACACAATGGTGATGTTAGCGAGTTTGTTGATCCTATTGTTGCTAAAGCTTTACAGGAAAAAATTCGCGGATGAAGCTAAAAAAAATACTTACCCTAGGGGCCTTTTTTATGGTCTCGACACCGACTATAGCAGGCCCTTGGGTTGAAAGTGACGATCCATTATTACGCGCCTCAATCGAGATGTTATTTAACCAAGGTGTGATTAAACAGCCTATAAATAGCTACCCTTTGATGTGGCAAGGTATTGCTCGCGATCTTAGCCTTGTAGATAGCAATCAACTTGATGAACAGTCTCAATTTGCTTATCAACATGTGAAACACGCGTTAAATATTGCCAAGCAAAAAACAGATTCAGGTGTTCGACTAAACTACAATGGCAGCACTGATACTCAACAAGGGTTTGGTAAACGCCATCAACAGCAAAGCGGTGTTAATAGCTACGGTTCAATAACGGGTAAACGTGTAAGTGCAAAAGTGAGTGTTAATTACGCAGATGATGCACTCGACGAACAGCATGTAAACTACCAAGATAGCTATTTAGCGGTGTTGGTTGGTAATTGGTCACTCAGTGCCGAGCAAGTCAGTCATTGGTGGGGACCAAGTAACGATAACGCGTTACTACTATCAAATAATGCAGCCCCCATGAAAGGTTTGCGTTTCACAAGAGCGAATACTCAATATGTAGGCCCAAGTTGGTTATCATTTATTGGTAATTGGCAACTGACTGGTATTTATGCCAAACAAAAGCCATATTTGAATACAAGCGACAAAGGTGATTATTGGGCGTTGAGGTTTGCTAGTACCCCTTTAAATGGTTTAGAAGTGGCTGTTAATACAGCTGGGTCTGACTATTTAACAACTCCAGAATTAGCTCCTATTAATCTTGAGAATAACGAGCAAACGCATCGTTTAACGGGGATTGATGTTAAATACTCAACCACTTTAATGTCGGTTCCTATTGCCATATATGGTGAATTAATGGGCCGCAACGAAAGCGGTTTGGCACCAAGTGAGCCGTTTTACACCGTTGGCTTTGAAAGCTACTTTGGTACAACTGATAGCTTGCTAAAAACGTATCTCGAATACTCGAATACTCAGCAACAATGTAATATTGCCAGTGACTGTGTGTATGGCTCAGGCAGCTATACCCAGCGCTCGCGTTTAATTGGCAGCTCAACACCAGAGCAAAGTAAATCAGCAGTGCTTGGGGCTTATTATCACACCCTCAACGGCTATGGCGGACATGCTAAACTACGCTGGATTGATAGTGAAAATATCATTAAGAGTAGCCAATTGCAGTTAGAAGTAGGCTATCAACAAGCATTACTCAGCGGTCTTTGGAAAGTAACTGGATTAATTTCAAGAGATGAATTAAACGATAACAACGAAACCAACACGGCCCTCAGAACCAGCTGGGAATACCGCTTTTAACTAATTGAGGTCAAGCTAGCCTAGCTTGACCTGTTAAGCCCTTATAGAGCCGCACCAGCCCCAAAAAGTCTTTATTAGAGAAAAGTGCAATGAGCATCATGATGTCCATGACATTGACTGTAACTGTATAAAAGCTCCAGAACCACCAATCACCCGTATAGGCATAATTGATGTCATAATACATACCTAGAAAAAGCGATGTGTTGATCAAAAGCCCAGTAAAAATATAGAGCTTTGCTGGCACCAAAGTTACCTTTCTGCCACGAGCAATTAAGCTAATAATTAAAAGTATTAGTAGATCCGAAACAGCCCAGATCATATAAGCAAAGCTCGAGTCTAGAATATTATAGCCTAGCGCTATATTTAGTAATGGATCACTCATCATATAAGAGATAAACAGTGCCAGCGACATCCACATTAGTGTTTTGTCACCATTTGGCGTAGACGACTTCTTCACCATGTTATATAAAAAAGACATCAGAAACCCCCACATAATAAATGCGGCGAGATAGACCCCAAAGTTTTCTTGGATTAATTTAAGCATTATACAAACGTCAAACTTTTTGACTTCAATTTACAAAAGGCATTATGAAACGTTAGCACCACTTTTTGAAAACTCTTTAGAAAAGAAAATAACTTTACTCTCTATAGCTTTACCTAACTTAAAAATAAACAAAAAGTCACGGTTTGTTATCAATGCAATTATCATTGTAATGTCTATAATGTTGACACCAAAAGAGTAAATACTCCAAAGTCCCCATGGAGTCCGGTTTTCGAGAAGTACAATATCTACATAAATTGAGAGCATCAAAAGGGAATTCAAAAATAATCCCAATATTGCGTAATAAAGAGCGCAAAAAGAGCTGATCTTTGCAAAGTAACCCCAAGAAAATATGACTGTTATTGTAAGTAGGTCAAAATAAAACCAGTTCATATAGCTATAAACTGAAAAATTAAAAATACCGCTTAAAAAGTACGAAACCATCATGATAAATGCCAAGATAACAAGGCGTTTATCTGGTTTATTTATGTGAGTCACTAGATTGCAAAGAAAAGCCATCAAAAACCCCCACTCAATAAAGGAGCCTATCAAGCTTCCAACAACATCACTTATGTACATATTGAAAATATTTAAGCTAAGCTTTGGGTATTTGAAGCAGAAAAAACTGCGTTTTTTAACTTGTTTAACAAGAGAAAGTCACGATCAACTATTAAAGCAATAATCATCGTAAAATCGACAATGTTAACTCCAAGCGAATAAATATCCCAGAGTATCCAATGAGTTGTATTTTTATAAACTTCAACGTCCAAGTAAACTGCAAGGAATAAAATAGTGTTTATTATCAAGCCTACAATAAGATAAATGAATGAAGGAGTCGTTCGTTTAATAACAAAGAAAGAAATAGCTAAGAATATTAGCGTAGCCAGATCGTAAAGAGCCCAATCTAGAAATGTTGTTGCAGTGTAAGTTATCCAATTAAAAAAGTAATCTCCCCCTAAATAAGAGAGCATCATAATAAAAGAACTAAAGAGCAACGTGGTTTTTCTTTTATTTTCGTCTATGCAATAGACAAAAATATTAAAAAAGAACGCCATTAAAAATCCCCATGCACTCATTGCAGACAGGGAAAAAAAACCTAGTTGCTCTATAAAAGACATTCAGTTCCTAGTACTCTTTCTTGCTAGGTGGAAGCATTGCACCACCGCCACGTTGAATCTCTGCACCACCTGATAAAGACAGTGCTTCACTTGATAAAGTTACTGTATCAGATTGCAGGGTTTTATTACTAGTAGTTTGTTCCAAAGCTGGCTTAGTTTGTTGCATTTGGCTGTATGCTTGCATTTGCAATTGGCTATTATTTGAAATTTGCATAAGATAATTCCTTTAAGTTAATTGTTGTTGCACCAAGGTTTACATGAAATATGTAACTTGTTAAGCGTTCTCATTTTTTTTGACGCTTTTTTGTGCATTAATGTGATGTTGCCACCACACTAATCTAAAAGCAATTAGCGATCCAACTTTTCGTTAACATATGATCTTTTTGATCTTCAGCTTATTATTAGACATAAAAAAACGCACAGGGGTAACCGTGCGTTTTTTCTATCCAGGGAATTTAAGCCACGCTTTTACACGGGATCACCGCTTTAGTACTTGGCTTTAAAATGAATTCCATTGCAACTTCATCGCAATTATCTTTTCGTAAGCAAAGCTCACAGTCTTTTATAACTTTTTCGGGCAAGCTGTCTTTACTACAGTGGCTAAACCCTTGCTTTGCAAAAAATTCTGGCACACGCGTAAGTACAATGATCCTGCTAAGCGCCAATTTTTTGGCTTTTACAAGTAAGTGCTCAACAAGTAGCTTACCTTGTCCCGACACCTTTGCTTGTGGATCAACGCCTAACGAGCGGATCTCGGCAAGACCGGTATCATAGATATATAGTGATGCGCAGCCAGTAATTTTGTTATTACATTGTGTAACAGCAAACTCGTTGATTGAATGAACCATATCACTTTTAGCTCGCGGAAGGTTTTCACCTACCGCAGCCCAATATTGGATAAGCTTTGCTATCGATTCAACATCACCTAAGTTTGCATCACGAACCGTTATTTGCTGTTTTTTTTTGCCTGCTTAATTGCACTCGACACTTGCTCTAATGAAGTGCCACCAAGAGCTCGGCGGGCTTTAATACAAGCATCTATCTCTAGTACAGGATAAACATCTGACTCAAAAATACTATGCACAGACTTAAATTCTTCTAAACTTAAATCTTCTAAGTTATTCCCTTGGGCAATAGCCATTTGCACTAAGGTTCCTACAATGTGGTGACCCTCTCTAAATGGAATTCCCTTAGCAACTAAATAGTCTGCAAGCTCGGTCGCATTTGAGTGTCCACCTTTAGCTGCTGCAAGCGTTTTATCAGCTTTTACTTTGATACCTTTAATACATGCTTGCGCCATATGAATACAAGCAAGCCAAGTTGGCATTGCATCAAACAAGCCTTCTTTATCTTCTTGCATGTCTTTGTTGTAGGCTAGTGGCAACGCTTTTAATGTCATCATCATGGCGCTAAATGCACCAAAAACACGGCCTGTTTTACCACGGATCAATTCTAATGCATCAGGGTTCTTTTTCTGTGGCATTAATGATGAGCCAGAGGTTACGCCATCTGAAAGCTCTATAAAGCCCGCTTCACCTGAATTATAAAAAATCAGATCTTCAGCCATACGCGATAAGTGGATCATCGAAATTGATGCACAGCTTAATAGCTCAACCACAAAGTCACGGTCAGATACAGCGTCAAGACTATTGCGTGTTGCCCCGGTAAAACCTAGCCCCTCGGCAAGAACCTGCCTGTCAATTGGGTACGCAGTGCCTGCTAATGCACCACTACCTAATGGGCAATAATTCATACGGTTTTTGGCATCATTTAACCGGCTTTCATCACGCTCAAGCATTTCAACATAAGCCATACACCAATGGCTAAATAACACAGGTTGAGCACGCTGCAAGTGTGTGTAGCCCGGTAAAATCGTACCGAGTTCACGCTCAGCTAAGGCAACAAACTCCGCTTTTAAGTCACTAATTGCTGTTAAGATGTGCTCTGCGGTGTCACGACACCATAAGCGGAAGTCTGTAGCAACTTGGTCGTTACGACTACGACCGGTGTGCAGTTTCTTTGCTAAATCACCTACTTTGTCAATCAGTGCTGACTCAACATATGAATGAATATCTTCATGACCTGCAACTGCAACAGCTTGTGGATTAGCTTTAACTTCTTCTAACAAAGTATTCAGTGCTGCAACAAGATCGTCATACTCTTGCTGATTTAAAACATCAACTTGCTTTAAAGCACCTGCCCATGCAACTGAGCCAATAATATCTTGCTCTGCAAGCTGATAATCGAAAGGAAGTGAGTCGTTAAATTGTTTAAACGCTTCATCTGGACCCGAAGAAAAACGTCCGCCCCATAATGCCATTGAACTGTCTCCAAATTGGGCTATCGCCCCGCAAAGCGGGGCGATAATAAAATTACTTTTTCGTTAGTGCTGAGATTCTGCTAGAAAGCGAGAATAAACGAATGAAGCCTTCTGCATGTGATTGATCATAAACATCATCTTCACCAAAGGTTGCAAAATCTTCGCTGTAAAGGCTGTTTGGAGATTTCTTCTGTACCGCAGTTACTTGGCCTTTATAAAGCTTCAGTACTACTTCACCTGTTGCCAATTTAGCCAGAGACTCCGCCCCCGCTAAAATTGAGTCTTTTAACGGTGTAAACCAACGACCGTCATACACTAAGTGTGAAAACTCACCGCCTAGTACTTCTTTCCATTTGCGGCTTGATTTATCTAGCACTAGTTCGTCGACAGCTTGTAATGCAGCCATGATCACAGTGCCTCCTGGCGTTTCATAACAACCACGCGACTTCATGCCTACTAAACGGTTTTCTACGATATCAACACGACCAACACCATGTGGCGCAGCAATGTTATTTAATTTAACTAAGCAATCATATGGTTTTAGTGATTCACCATTCACAGCAACCACTTCGCCTTCAACAACATTTAATGTCACATATTCAGCTTCATTAGGAGCTTGTTCAGGAGAGTTAGTCCAAGTCCATACTTGATCACTTGGTTGGCACCATGGATCTTCAAGCTCACCACCTTCGTGTGAAATATGCCATGCGTTTGCATCACGGCTATAAATTTTGGTCGCAGAGGCAGAGCACGGAATATTACGCTCTGCAAGGTAATCAAGTAATGATTCACGGCTTGATAAGTCCCACTCACGCCACGGTGCAATCACCTTTAGGTCTGGTGCAAGGGCTGCGAAACATGATTCAAAACGCACTTGGTCGTTACCTTTACCCGTACAACCATGCGAAAGCGCATCGGCACCTACTTTACGAGCAATTTCAACTTGTGCTTTAGCAATAATCGGACGAGCCATAGACGTACCTAGTAAGTACGTACCTTCGTAAATAGCGCCAGTTTTTAATGTTGGGTAAATATAATCACTTACCATTTCATCTTTTAAATCAACTATATGACACTCAGACGCACCTGAAGCAATCGCTTTTGCTTCAACGCCTTCTAGTTCTTCAGCGCCTTGACCTACATCAGCAACAAAGGCAATTACTTCACAGCCATAGTTTTCTTTTAACCAAGGCACGATTGCCGATGTATCTAGACCACCAGAATAGGCTAATACGACTTTTTTAATTGAACTCATTGGTGTTCCTTAAACAAAATTTGGATTTAGTAATGTCACAAGAAGAGCGTTCTGCGCATGCATACGGTTCTCTGCTTGTTGAATAATTTTTGATGCCGGGCCATCCATTACCTCAGAGGTAATTTCAAACTCTCGATGAGCCGGCTGACAGTGCAGCACAGTTTGTGCGCCAGTCTTCTCAAGCAATGCCTGATTTAGCTGATACGGCATATACTTAGCTTTAACTTGCTCAAGCGGTGTTTTATCACCCATCGAAACCCACGTATCAGCATAGACTGCATTTGCACCAACTGCCGCTTCAATTCGGTCACTGACCATTACAGAGGCGCCATTCATCGCTGCAATTTGCTCAGCTTGCTTAAGAATTTGCGAATCAGGTGAGCTACCTTTAGGGCAAACTGCCACAAAATCAGTGCCTAAAGTGGCTGCTAATAGCATCAGTGAGTGAGTTACATTATTCCCCTCACCTAAGTAAGCTAGCTTAAGTTTACTAACATCGCCATGTACTTCTTGAAGAGTCAAGAAATCAGCCAAAGCTTGGCATGGGTGATATAAGTCGCACAAGCTATTAACAACAGGTACGCTTGAAAACTCACCCAAAGTGGTAAGTGTTTTGTGTTCGAATACACGAGCAACAATACCATCTGCCCACGTTGAGATATTAAGTGCAAAGTCTTTAACTGATTCACGTGCGCCCATGGCACCATTTTGTGAATCAAGATAGACCGCATGACCACCTAGCTTATTAATACCAATATCAAATGATAAACGGGTACGTAAACTAGGTTTTTCAAATAAAGTAACCACTGATTTACCTGCAAGCGCTTGGCTAAAATCTGCAGGATTTGCTTTAATTTTTTGCGCTAAGTTAAGAAGTTTAAGTGCGCCTTTTTGGTCTAACTCTAGACCCGATAAAAAATGATTTAACATGAAATACCTATGGTGTAATTTTCGTTCCTACGTGCTCGCCTTGTAATAAAGCGACTAAGTTTTCTGGCTTTAGCCAGCTTGAGATATACACACCACGTCGTAAATGTTGGGCAGCAAGAAGGCTGGTCTTTACTTTGACCTCCATCCCGCCCTGAATAACTCCTTCAAGGATAAGTGTATCGATTTGCTGCGTATTTAATTGATGTAATGGCTGCTTATTTGCGTCAAGTACAGCTTCTACATCAGTCATAAAAATAAGCTCTGCATTGAGCTCTTTCGCTATGGCTGCGGCTGCTTCATCGGCATTTACGTTATACCACTGACCGTCCTCTCCAAAGCCTATTGAACTAACAAGAGGTAAGCGACCTTGTTCTAATAAGCTCGGTAACACGCTATGACAGCTTCCACTACATTGACCTACTTGGCCTAATACTTTGAGTTTTTCTGAAACTACAACGCCCGCTTCATAAAGGCTCAAACCAACAGGCTTATGGCCCGCACCGATAGCTTGACTCATCAATTGTTTATTGGCACAACCTGCAAGCGCCCCGACAATATAAGGCATTTGTTCATTAGGACTGATGCGTAATCCTTGGTGCTTTGCTGTTACAAAACCCGCTTCTTTTAACCATGCATCTACAAGCGCTCCACCGCCATGCACAATCACAAAATTAGCGTGTTCTTGCGATGCTAGAACATCGAACAATGCTTTTGCTGCATCGGCAGTGTTTAATACTGCACCACCAATTTTAATAACCCATGTTTTCATCATAGTGCTCCGCTAAGGCCTGTATGATGAGGTTCACCCATCGCTAAATTAATACATTGCAACGCTTGGCCTGCAGCACCTTTTAATAGGTTATCAATCGCAGACATTACAATTAATTGCTGACCTTTTTGTTGCCATGCAATATCTACATAAGGTTGTTTTGCAACACCTTTTATACTCGGGATCTTATTACCTAATAAGCGGATCAATGGCTCATCGGCTAAAACTTGATATGCCTCTTTAACCTTTTCAGGGGTGACATCTGGCTTTAGCTGCACATAAATGGTTTCTAGGATGCCGCGTGGAAAATTACCTAAATGCGGGGTGAATAACACGGGATGTCCAAGATGCTGCTCAATCTCCGGCGTGTGTCTGTGATTAAATAAACCATAAGGGGCAAGTGATACTTCGCAAAAATGCGTATTAACACTGGCTTTTCTACCAGCGCCTGTCACACCTGACACAGCATTAACAATAACAGGCTGCTCAGCCAGTAAGTTTGCTTGTTTAAGGGGCTTTAATGCGTTAAGCGCTGCTGTCGGATAACAACCCGCTACAGCAACAAGGTTTGCTTTACTGATCGCATCACTATTCCATTCAGCTAAACCATATGCAGCTTGTGCTAAAAGCTCAGGGTGTTCATGTGCGAAACCGTAATAAGTTTGGTAATCCTCATTCCCAGCTAAACGGAAGCCACCTGAAAGGTCGAATACTTTTTTACCCATAGCTAAAAATTGTGGCGCAAGGTCAACACTTACTTTGTGATCAGTACACAAGCACACATAATCAGCATTATTTTCAATATCTTTGTAAGCAGCTGTTGTTAGTGCTTGTAAAGGATACTCTAACAGCCCTAAATGCTCAGGATATAAATCACTTAATAATTTACCTTTATCTAAACTGCCCTCTGAGACATAACATGCTTGTAGGGTTAATTTAGGGTGCTTAGCAACTAAACTTGCTAGCTCTGCGCCGCTGTAACCACTTGCGCCAATAATCACTACATTCATTGCTTACTTTTACCTATTAAATCTATTTATCGATACGCCTAAAACTTCTCGCTGAAAAGCGAATAAAAACACTGTCTAAAGTAATGAAATCAGGTTATCGTCGTTTTGTGTTCATAGTACAGTTACACTAATATTTATGCTTAAAAAGTGAATTGATATTCATCATAAATACTTTTATATTGTTATGCAATTAGATTGAATAATTATTTTTGGATTTTTTATGTCTTTACCGTCTTTTTTATCTATGTACCAGCAATTGATTGCAGCGCCTTCAATCAGTGCAATTGAAGATTCACTATGTATGAGCAATAAAGAGGTGATCTCCTTGCTTGCCTCTTGGTGTGAAAGCCTCGGTTTTACTTGCGAAATAACAGAACTGGAGCAAGGTAAAGGCCGTTATAATTTATTGGCAAAACGCGGTGAAGGTGACGGTGGATTAATGTTGGCAGGTCATACCGATACAGTGCCATTTGATGATAGCCGCTGGAATTATGATCCCTTCAAACTCAGCGAGCATAACAATAAATTATATGGCTTAGGTAGTATTGATATGAAAGGCTTTTTTGCCTTTGTTTTACAAGCGATTAGTGAGCTTGATACAACAAAGCAAACAGAGCCTTTATTAATCTTAGCAACCGCCGATGAAGAAACCACAATGGCGGGTGCGCAACAAATTTGCCGCCACCCTAACTTGAAACCAGCGCGCTGTATTATTGGTGAACCAACCGATATGACTCCTGTTTTCACTCATAAAGGACATATGAGTACAGCCATTCGGGTAATTGGTCGCTCAGGCCATAGCTCTGATCCTGAACGTGGTTTAAACGCCATCGAAGTGATGCATAAAATGATTACAAAATTGTTAATCATTAAAGAAGAATTAAAGAATAAATATTCAGTTGACCACTTTGAAATTCCGTACCCTACTTTGAACCTTGGTCATATTCATGGTGGCGATAACGCCAACCGTATTTGTGGCTGCTGTGAAATGCACATCGATATGCGACCACTGCCCGGTTTGAGCGTGCAAGAACTGCAGGCGATTTTGCTAAGTGCTGCTGAAGAAATAAATACCCAATACCCAAATGCAGTGAGTGTTATCGACATGCATGAACCTATCCCTGCATTTAGTGGCAGCACAGATACTGCGCTTGTAAAACTAGCTGAAAAAATCTCAGGACAACCTGCTGTTGCTGTAAACTATTGTACAGAAGCTCCTTTCATTCAACAGCTTGGCTGTGAAACCATCGTCATGGGACCTGGCTCAATTAACCAAGCCCACCAGCCAGATGAGTTTTTGGCGATGGAAAAAATAAAACCTTCGCAAGCGATTATCAGTGACATGATTAAAGCAAGCTGCTTTAGCGAATAGGAGCATCACGCTCCCTTTTTTAATCCATGTACTTACTTAAGTACTTTTTAAATACCGGATCGGTTTTCGCCAGCTCTTTTTGCTCCGCCAAAATATCTTTAAGGATGGCTTTAGAAGTGAGCGGATTTGCTAATACAACTCGAAATACCACTGTTGGTTGATGGTCATATTTTGCAGGTGTCAAACGAGTACGCGATACAAAAGAACGACCGGCTTCACGCTGACGCTTTTGCATACTTGCAGTAAAGCGATTTAATGACGCATAGATGTCGAGCTTGGTCTCTTCGTCGGCGTCTTTTATTTTGGCCTGAATTTCTTTAGGCACATAGCGGTACGTTAATAAACAAAGCTCAGGCTCAGAAATAAGCTCAAAGTCTTCATCCTCTTTAATCATCTGCGCAAAGGTACGCGCCTTTACTATGCCGCGGTCAATCAACATTTCATAGCCTTTACGGCCAATAACACGTAAGCAAGCATGCACTAACATCGCCATACCTGGGCGACTTCCCTCAAGTGTATGACTACCTAAATCTTTCGAGCCTTTACGAAGAATATACTCGGCATGATGTTCAATCGCATCTGTAGCAGCAGGGTCTTTAAATAACACTAAGCCCGCCCCCATAGGCACATACATTTGCTTATGCGCATCGATAGTGATCGAATCAGCACGCTCTATACCGCTTAGTAGGTGGCGATAATTCGTTGATAGTAATGTGGCTCCACCCCATGCAGCATCGACATGAAAATGACAGCCTAGTTCAGCACTTAAATCAGCCATTTCATTGAGTGGGTCTATACTGCCGGTTTCTGTAGTGCCAGCAACCCCTACTAATGCCATCACTTTAATGCCTGACGCTTCGAGTTCATAAGCCTTCTTACGCATGGCATTAACGTCAACTTTATTATTCTTATCAGTTTCGATGGCAATAATGTTATCGCGACCAATACCTAATAAGTCGACCGTTTTCCCCAAAGAGTAATGACCCCGCTCAGAAACAAGCACAGCCAACCCTTTATAGCCGTAGTGCAACATACCGGCGATTAAACCTTGTGCTGCAATTCCCTTGTAATCACCATCGGCTTTTAATAGCCGATTGCGGGCAATCCATAATGCGGTGATATTGGCTACTGTGCCACCTGAACAAAACGCCCCAAGAGAGGTTTTAGCGCTATGCATCCACTTGCTGTAAAAAGCATCGTCTTCACTATAGGCTAGATGGTGCATCATGCCTAACACTTGTCTTTCAAGAGGTGTAAACGCTTTTGATGTTTCAATTTTAACTAGGTTCTGGTTCAAGCCCACCATCAGTTTTGATAATGGCAAAACGAAGTGCGGCAATGCCGAGGTCATATGACCAATGAAGCTTGGTGCAGCAGTATGAACAGAATGCGCAACTAACTGCTCCATAATGTCTTGTGCATAGTCAGAGACGAAAGTTGGCTCTTCAGGGATAGTGGCCGACTGAAAATCTTTTTCAATCTCGTGCAAGGGCTTCTCAATCGCCGCTATGTTCTCATTTAAGAACCCAGCAAGATTGCTTGAAATTTCTGATTCGATTTTACTCAAGGTTGAGTCAGGTGCTTCTGGCACCGTAAATATACGAATCAAGCTTTCTTTAGAGGCGACGGCACAACGCTTTTGATCCATCCTAATACCCATTCTAAGCAGCTAAAAATGAATTAGATGTTGAAACATCACCGTTTTCACTTTTGCGGCACTGTTGCTACGAAATTGGCTAACTTTACTGGAATATCACGAAAATGTCTCGTCTAAAGCAAAAAAGCCACGTCTTCGATGACAAAAAAGTGATCTAAAAATGACATTTGCGGTAATTTTATACTATCGATTAAGTCTTTTTTCAGTATAATCAAGTAATAACAGCTAAGGGAGCACTTATGCCCAAAGGAATGCAAAAAACCAGCTGGCTACTTTATGGCTTTGCCGCTTTTTTTGTTAGCTTATTTGGTTACATTTACTATACCTATGAAACCACTCGCAATGAAATAATCACGCATGTTGATAACAAATTATTTAATGCTGCTGTGAGTGTAAAACATATCTTAGGTGATGATTACCATGATCGAGTTAATGCTGGTTTAGCTATCTCTCCTGCTGTATACAAAGAAAAAAGTCGCGCACTCTCTGAGTATGCAAAACAAATGCAACTTGCCTATGTCTATGCCATGGTTAAGCGTGATGATACCGTCTACTTCAGTGCTTCAAGCTATACTCAAAAAGATCAAAATACAGGCAAAGTTACCGAGTTTTTTGACATCTACTCTGAAGCAACAGAATTAAATAAAGAAGCCTTTAATTCAACAGAACCTGTTTATGAAATTTCACAAGATCAATGGGGCTACTTTAAAAGCATTTTCGTAACCTTTGTCGATAACAACGGCCAGACCTACATCACCGGTGCAGACATAACACTTAGCGATTTTAATCAGCAATTGCAATACAGTGTTACTCGCGCAGCAATTACAGCCTGTTTCTTTTTCTTTATAGCAGTATTAATTGCAGGCCTCTATTTTTTACAACTCAAACGTTCACTATCAACAGATGCTCGCACAGGCTTTGCCAACCATGTAGCGCTAGAGTATTACTTAAAAAAGACAACCAAGTATCGCATGGAGCTCGCGGTTATCGTCATTAATGAATTAGACGATATCAGTAGTTTTTACGGTACCGAAGTCAGCGATAAAGTTATGGCAAGTTTACTTGGCTACTTCCAAGCACGTTTGCCGAATGACTGCTTTGCCTATCGCCTTGCCACGAATAAGATAGCTTTGTTGCAAACGCGCAGCTCTGACAAAGAATTAGAAGAAATAATTAACACCTTCAACAATGCGATCCCGGTGTTAAAAGAACCGTTCATTTACGTTAGCTTGTATGCAGGCATTGCATCTGGCAACAAGCTTATGCTTATCGAAAATGCCCACATAGCCTTACAGCAAGCAAAGTTTAATAATCAGCGAGTTGTTCGCTATGAAAATGTTTTTAAACAAGTCGAAGAGCGCTTTAGAAATAATGTAACGCTTGCCAAAGAGGTGAAAGAAGCATTTGATAACAATCGCATTGTGCCTTACTTTCAAGCTATTTATGATACCAACACTGAGCAGATTGAGCACTACCAATGTCTAGCGAGATTAGCCAGTGCCCAAGGCCGTATTCATAGTCCTGACTACTTTATGACGGTGCTCAAACGCTCACGTATGGATGGGCTGTTAAGACGTACTATGTTTACCCGTTGTGTTGAGCATTTTAGAAAAACCAACCTAAGCTGGAGCATTAACATAACCGCGCAAGATATTCTTGATCCAAGCTTAAGTGAGTTTTTCGAACAGCAACTAAGACGCTACCCACAGCCTCATAACATTATTTTTCAATTTCATGAAAGCGATGCTATTGCTTATTTTAGTGAGGTAAAAACCTTTATTAGCCTTTTAAAAAATAAGGGAGCGCAGGTGTTTATTAATGAGTTTGGCTCAGGCTTTTCAAACTTACCGCATATTCTAAAATTAGAGATCGATGGTTTAAAACTCGATAAAAACCTTGTGAATCAAATTCATAGTAATAATGATAACTTTTTGTTTATTGAGAATTTAGTAAAGTACGCTAATCAGCTAAACCTGCAAGTTATCGCTGAGCAAGTCGATAACGAACAAATTGCTGACGCGCTGTCTCGTGCGGGGATTAATTTAATGCAGGGGAGCCACTTTTCATCGCCAGCTCCCTACATTCATTAAAGGTTGATCACTAAACGGTGGCTTTGCTGACCGCTAGCCCAGTATTTACGTTCAAATGGCGTGATTGCTATATCGCTCTCATATAATTGAACATCACAAGGATGTCCTGCAAGCTCGAGCGAGCGGGCAAATTCCTTCACGTAAATATCCCAATTGCTTCTGAGCTCTAAACGACCGCCTAATTTAATGATAAACGGAAAAATAGCAGCGCCATGCCAGCGCCTTTGCAAGTGCTTTGCTTTCGGCCATGGATTTGGGTATAGCAAATAATGATGCGTCGGTTGCCAATTAGCAGCTACCGCTAAACGCCAAAAGTCGTTTAAGTCTGCTTGCACTAAAATATACTGGCCCGCATCGGTTTGCTTGTACTCTATCTCATGCTTCTCTAAGCGATGAGATGACTTATCTATACCAATCACCAACGCATCAGGGTGACGCTTAGCTAAGTTAGCCGTACTTTCACCTACACCACAACACGAATCAAGGATTATAGGCCCGTTAAACGCTTGAACCTTTTCATTTACCTCATCAAAAGCCGCTTGCGTGTGCTGTGCAATCGGCTTTTTAAAATCCGCACTTAAGTGCTTTAAAACTATTTCGTCTAACTTTTCATGTAAGCCAGGCTGATTCGATACAATACTTCTCGAATTTGCATCAGTCATTAGTGTCTAAGCCCCACACCACGTTTAATAAGCGTTAACGCTAAAGTAAATAAACCCACAATAAATAAACCAAGTACCCCAAAAGCTACCGATAAATCGACATCAGACACGCCTAAGAAACCATATCTAAATGCATTGACCATATAGATGATTGGATTCACTTGCGATACACCTTGCCAAAACTCAGGTAACAAGCTGATTGAGTAAAACACTCCGCCTAGATAAGTCAGTGGAGTAAGAATGAAGGTCGGGATAATACTAATATCATCAAAGCTATTAGCATAAATTGCATTGATAAGTCCGCCTAACGCAAACACAGCCGACGTTAAAATAACCGTCGCCATGATCACAAAAATATTATGAATTTGGATATCAACAAACAGCAATGATACACAGGTAACGATTAAGCCAACTAGCATACCGCGGGTCATACCACCGCCCATGTAGCCAAGTACGATAATGTAATTTGGCACTGGTGCAACTAATAGCTCTTCAATACTCTTTTGGAACTTGGTCGAATAAAAGCTTGAAGCTACATTCGAGTAAGAGTTAGTGATCACCGACATCATAATCAGACCCGGTACAATAAACTCCATGTAAGTAAAGCCACCCATATCACCGATACGCGAACCAATCAGGTTACCAAAAATAACAAAATAAAGGCTCATCGTGATTGCTGGCGGAACTAAGGTTTGCACCCAAATACGTAAAAAGCGAATACACTCTTTGATCCAAATACTTTTTAGCGCTACTCCATATTTAAACATTATTCGCCTCGCCCTTGTTCTAATAAGCCTACAAAAAGTTCTTCTAAACGATTTGCTTTATTTCGCATACTCAGCACGGTGTTACCTTGTTCGGTCAACGCGCTAAATACTTGGTTTAAGCCCTGAGACTTCGCCACTTCAACTTCTAAAGTGTGGTCATCAGTTAGTGTATATTGGTAACCTTCAATGCTAATTGGCTGCACTGGCTGCTTTAAATCAAGTACAAAGGTCTCTTTATCGAGCTTGGCTAGTAGCGCTTTGATAGTGGTGTTTTCAACAATCACGCCACTGTCGATAATCGCGATGTTTTTACATAACAGCTCAGCTTCTTCTAGGTAATGAGTAGTCAAGATGATGGTCACACCTTGCTTATTTATCTCGCGAAGAAAATCCCACATCGAGCGGCGTAGCTCAATATCAACACCGGCTGTTGGCTCATCTAAAATAAGTAATTTAGGTTCATGCATCAGTGCACGAGCAATCATTAAACGGCGTTTCATACCACCTGACAGCGTACGCGCTTGCTTATCTTTTTTCTCAAATAAACCCAGTTGCTTTAGATACTTTTCAGCACGCTCATGCGCCAGCTTTCTTGGTACACCATAATAGCCCGCTTGGTTAACCAAAATTTGGTTCAGTGTTTCAAATTGGCTAAAATTAAACTCTTGCGGCACTAAACCTAGTTCAGACTTAGCGGCTTCCAAATCTGTATCAATGTCATGCCCAAACACCTGGACACGGCCAGCGCTTTTGTTCACTAACGATGAGATAACCCCAATGGTAGTTGATTTACCGGCACCGTTCGGACCAAGTAAAGCAAAGAAATCGCCCTGTTGAACTTGTAAGTCGATGCCCTTTACGGCTTCAACACCATTTTTATAAACCTTTTTTAGGCCTTCAATATTTAATGCGATCGTTTTTTCGCTCACTGTTTGCCCTCTCCATAACCCCAACGCTTGGTCAGAGTATGTTCAATGTTTAAATGATCTAAAATTCGCGCCACCATAAAATCAACCAAGTCTGAAATCTGCTCTGGCTGATGATAAAAACCCGGTGCCGCAGGCATAATCGTTACGCCTAGCCTTGCTAGTTTCAGCATGTTTTCAAGATGAATTTCGCTAAATGGCGTTTCACGCGGGACTAAAATCAACTGCCCTCGTTCTTTTATAACCACGTCAGCGGCGCGTTCAAGTAAGTTATCTGACGCACCTACCGCAATTGCAGACACTGAACCTGCACTACACGGACAAACCACCATTTTTTTCGGTGCAGCAGAGCCCGACGCAACAGGACTAAACCAGTTGTCTTTACCAAACACCTTTAGTTGTTCAGGCGCAGCATTAAAAAGCGTGCTTAACTGTTCTGTCGCTTTATCTTCGTTACCCGATAGCTTGATATTTGATTCTGTATCAAAAACCACTCGAGCAGCACTTGAGACGAGTACATACACCTGAAACTGCTGCTGAAGTAACACTTCTAATAACCGTAAACCGTATGGCGCACCAGAGGCACCGCTAAAAGCTAAGGTTATTTTATCTTTAAATTGCATATTTTGACGCTCCATATACCGATTAGTTGTGTTCAAGAGCGGTAATTAAGCGCTGATGAATCCCCTCAAAGCCACCATTACTCATAATTAAAACATGCTGCTTAGGCGCTTTACCTGCAACCACGTGTTTAATAATTTCTTCAGTGCTAGAGCTACAATGCATACCTGCCGCAGCGGCGTATTCTTTGAGTGACCAGCTTAAATTGTCTGGTTCAAATAAATACACTTCATCGGCAGCTTCAAGTGAGTCAATCAAGGTTTGCTGATGCACGCCCATTTTCATGGTATTTGAACGAGGCTCTAAAATGGCAATAATCTTCTCATCGCCCACTTTTGCACGAAGCCCTGCCAAAGTTGTTTTAATTGCCGTTGGGTGATGGGCAAAATCGTCATACACCTTAATCGAGTTAATATCGGCTTTAAGCTCCATACGGCGCTTAGGAGAAATGAACTCAGCCAAGCCCGCAATACTGACTGGTACGGCAATCCCTACATGGCGCGCTGCTGCAATAGCCATGATAGCATTTTTCACATTATGCTCGCCCATCGCTTGCCAACTAACAACGCCTTGAACTTCTCCCTCAAGTAGCACTTCAAATTCGCTACCATCCGCTTTCAATAAACGGTAATCCCAATCACCTGCCAGCGTTTCGCTTTCACTCCAAAGACCACGCTCAATCACATCTTGTAAGGCTTCATCTTGGCTTGGCCAAATAACCTTACCGCTACAGGGTAATGTACGCATCAAGTGATGAAATTGTTTCTTTATTGCGTTTAAATCTTCAAAAATATCAGCGTGATCAAATTCAAGGTTATTAAGAATTAAGGTACGTGGTAAGTAATGAACAAATTTACTGCGTTTATCAAAAAATGCCGTGTCGTACTCATCGGCTTCGATAACAAAAAATGGCGTTTCACCAACCCGTGCTGACACGCCAAAATTTTGCACAATGCCACCAATTAAAAAGCCAGGCTTCATTCCTGCATACTCTAATAACCATGCCAGCATGCTCGCTGTTGTTGTTTTGCCGTGTGTTCCTGCGACAGCTAACACCCACGAATTTTGCAACAGATTATGCTTTAACCATTCAGGACCTGAAGTATAAGGTAAGCCTTTATCAAGCACATATTCAACACAAGGGTTGCCCCGGCTCATAGCGTTACCAATTACTACCATATCTGGCGCAGGCTCTAGTTGAGCAACGTCATAACCTTGGGTGAGCGTAATACCTAGCTCTTCTAATTGCGTGCTCATCGGTGGGTACACATTTTGATCAGAGCCTGTCACTGTATGACCTAACGATTTAGCGATTGCGGCAATACCACCCATAAAGGTGCCACAAATTCCAAGAATATGAATATGCATCTACTGTCCTGAGCAAAATGAATGAGAGATAAACTAAGGCGTTATAATGCCAAATATAAGCTTTACTTACCATGACTAGCGGTCAATAGAGTATTGCCAAATAGCCATCATAAAAAACACCTCAAATTTGAGGTGTTTTTCGAATTAAGTTGAATGGTTATTTACAGCATTAAGAATGCAAACAAACCAACACCAAGTAACAAGCGGTAGATAACAAATGGCATCATACCCATGCGCTCAATAACTTTTAAGAAAAAGAAAATACACGCATAAGCTGATACAAATGATAAGCCTGCGCCGAGTAAAATCGCATGCCAATCAATCGCCTCGCCCGCTGTTGCAAGCTGATACACATAATAGGAACCCGCTGCTGCAATGACCGGAATTGACATTAAAAATGAAAAACGCGCAGCACTTTGCTTGTTAAGGCCCAGCATTAAACCTACGGTGATGGTAATACCTGAACGCGATGTCCCAGGGAATACCATAGCCAGCACTTGTGAAAAGCCTAACAATAGCGCACTGAAAAAATTGATTTGGTAAATGTTCTTAACTTGCTTTGCTTTTACATCGGCATACCAAAGTAACAAACCAAACACGATGGTAGAGGTGGCAATAACCCACGCATTTCGCGAGTAACTTTCAACGAAATCTTTAAACAAATAACCAATTAATAATGCAGGAATGGTTGCGACAATAATCCACCAGCCTAAGCGGCTGTCATCGGTGGCACCTTGAGAGCCAAACGATTTAAACCACGCGCCTAGAATGTCTACCACTTCTTTACGGAAATACAATACCACGGCACCTAAAGTACCGACATGAACGGCCACATCAAATGCTAAACCTTGATCGTGCCAACCTAAAACTTGCGAAGGTAAAATTAAATGTGCTGAGCTCGAAATAGGTAAAAACTCAGTCAATCCTTGAATTAAGGCTAAAACAATTATCTCAATAATACTCATGGGTAAGAAAACTCCACCTTCCATAGTTTTTGTTGCGGATTATTATAATTATCCCATAGCTCTGCTAGCGTGCATTTTGCTACAGGGTGAAAAAAATCAGGGGCTATTTCAGCTAAAGGCTGAAGAACAAATGCATTTTTGGTAATTTCATCGCGAGGTAGCTGTGCAGGCGAATCACAAATTACGTCATCATAAAATAAAAGATCTAGGTCAAGCGTTCGTGGACTAAACTTTTTGTCATCACGGGTACGGCCATTTTCAAGCTCAATTTCTTTCAATAACTTACACAGTTCAGGTAGTGGCATATCGGTTTGCGCCCCTAATACTGAGTTATAAAAGTTACTGCCTGCAAAACCGACCGCCTCACTCTCAAAAACTGATGAGTGAATAAAATCAGGAAAATGTACTTTTAGAGCATCAAGCGCCTGGCGAATATAATGCTCTTTATTAACGTTAGAGCCTAAACTAATAAAAATTTGCGCCATGTTAATATGCCTTGCGACGGGTGATTTCGACTCCCACCGTTTTGGCTTGTGGCACTGCTGCAGGTTTACTCACGCGAATAGTCACTTGCTCAGTTGCAAACTCAGTTAAGATAATGGCCGCTATTTGTTCAACTAAGGTTTCAAGCAGCTCTACTGGTTTTGCTGTTGTATGAGCGATAACCCGCTCGCTGACTTTTGCATAATCAAGTGCAAGGTTAATATCATCAGTTGCAGCTGCCGCAGAAATATCACATAGCATTTCAATATCAAAATACAGGCTTTGTTTACTTTCTTTTTCAAAATCATACACACCGATAATGGTGTCTACATGCAATTGTGATATATATACCTTGTCCATTGATACTCCAAGTGACATAAATATTAAAACACCTCTCATACTAAACGCTTATTGATTTGAATAATCCGCGCTATAAGTTGTCATACTGTTTTAATATATAAAAATTACCCCTACAATAACGGGTAGATGCGATGCATTATTGCTCACATGTTCTACTCAAAAATAGTGGCAGATGGTTTTGCCGCCAATGATAGCCCAAAAGTGCAGATTTAAAAATAAGGAAGCGCGTGTTAACAGCCCTAATGTTAGTTTTAGCCTATTTACTGGGATCGGTCTCATCCGCAATCCTTGTCTCTCGGCTGTTTAAACTACCGGACCCACGCAGTCACGGATCGAACAACCCAGGTGCAACGAATGTCTACCGCTTAGGTGGAAAAGTCCCTGCTGTACTTGTTCTTGTCTTTGATATTTTAAAAGGAACCATTCCGGTTTGGGGTGCTTACTTCTTAAAAATAGAGCCACTTATGCTCGGCTTGATTGGTGTAGCAGCCTGTTTAGGCCATATGTACCCGCTGTTTTTCAGTTTTAAAGGTGGTAAGGCTGTCGCGACCGCTTTTGGCACGTTATTACCCATTGGTTTATCGTTAGGTGGGATGTTAATTGCAACTTGGATCTTAATTATTGCTATCACGCGCTACTCATCTCTTGCAGCACTAGTCACGGTTTCGTTAGCACCTCTTTATACTTGGTGGATAAAACCTTTGTATACGTTGCCTGTAACCTTTTTAACCGTGTTGATAATTTTCCGTCATAGAGCAAATATCACTCGTTTACTCGCCGGTGAAGAGCCAAAAGTAGGGGCTAAGAAAAAAGCCCCTGAACATGAAGAAGGTTGATGTTAAATAGCCTCTAACGAGTCTATTGGCCAGCGCGGCTTTGTTTTCATATCAAGGCTAGCAAACTGCCCTGCTTTTAAGCGCTGCATACCAGCGTAAGCGATCATCGCACCGTTATCTGTACAAAACTCCGTGCGCGGGTAGTACACACGCCCTTTCATACCTTGCATTACTCGCTCAAGTTGCGCACGCAATTGCACGTTTGCACTCACGCCCCCAGCAATCACTAAGCGCTTGATACCGGTTTGCTTTAATGCACGTTTACACTTGATAATTAAGGTATCAATAACCGCTGTTTGGAATGCATGAGCAATATCCGCTTTAGTTTGTTCATCATCATCGCTATCACGAATAGCGAGTGACGCAGCTGTTTTTAAACCACTGAAACTAAAATCTAAGCCGGGTTTGTCAGTCATCGGACGCGGGAATACAAAGCGCTCAGGTGTACCTTGCTCAGCAAGTTTTGCCAAACGCGGGCCTCCTGGGTAATCAAGCCCAAGTAATTTCGCCGTTTTATCGAATGCCTCACCTGCGGCGTCATCAACTGACTCACCTAATACTTCGTATTCACCAATACCAGATACTTTAACCATCATGGTGTGGCCGCCAGATACTAATAACGCGATAAACGGAAATTCAGGTTTGTCTTCTTCAAGCATTGGCGCAAGTAAATGACCTTCCATATGATGAACCGCTACCGCTGGTATATTCCAACCATAGGCTAAAGAACGACCAATAGAAGTACCCACAAGGAGTGCGCCAACCAATCCAGGGCCCGCAGTATAAGCAATGCCATCTAAATCTTCTGGGCCACAGCCCGCTTGTGCAAAGGCGGCATCAATTAAAGGTAAGGTTTTACGCACGTGGTCACGTGACGCAAGTTCAGGTACGACACCGCCGTAGTCAGCATGCACTTTTACTTGGCTATACAGTTGATGTGCTAATAAGCCTTGTTCATCATCGTAAATGGCAATACCTGTTTCATCACATGATGATTCAATACCTAAAATTCGCATCAATTACTCCGCCAAGAAAAATAAACGCGTATTTTACAGTGAAAATACGCATTACTGAATATTAAATTGCAATACCAATGTTGGTTTGACCGTCTGATACCGCAAGCTGTTTGAGTTCTTTTACGTTTTCAGAGCTAATTCGGCCCATTTGCTCTACAAAATCAATTAACTCAGCCAGTACTTCAATTTCATATTGCATTAATGGGTGTTCACGAACTGCTTTATTGTCAGCTACTTCACCATCAACGGTAAGTTGATATTCAATGTAACGTGCCACCGATGCCTGTGAAATTTTACTAATGTTCAAAAACTCTTGGTCATCTTTTGCCATTAAGCCGTGTAACATGCCCAGTAAAGCTGTTGCTGTATCAATAGCAGGGTAAGTGCCAAACATATCAAAATCAGTTAGTTCAGGCACATTAGGCTCTATTTTTTCGATTTGTTTTTCGAGGCTAATTTTACTTTTTGGCAGTAAAATCTTCTCCCAACAAACATTCAAAGCACTACGAAAAACCGCAGCATCACCAAACCCTGTGGCTTCACAGAATAAACTGTAATTAGGCAGCATGCGTTCTAACAAAGCACCACCTAATACTGCTTTTTGTAAATAGTTTAATTCTCTAATGCGTTGAAAATTATTCGCTTTCGTCATTTTTAACAGTCCCGCAAGACCAACAAAGTTCAAATGTTGATCCGTTAAGCTCTTGACACTTTGGGCACACCCAATCAGGAGCCGATTGTTTTACTTGCTGATAGTTTAACAATATTTCTTGCGCCTGGCGCTCTTTTAATGCGTAAACAAGCATATCAACTCCCGTCTGTTCAAAGGGTATCTCTCCCAATGCCCCTTGTAAGAGCTCACCTTGTAACTGACACTCAATACCTTTACTGTTTAACAGCCCTTTAATAATATTCGCTTCAAGACTGTTTTCAGCCTGAAATACTCGTACCCATTTGAACGGTTCTGAGCTAGCGGTTTGATTTAATTTCTTATTTTGCAAATTACTTCTCTTTTACTTTTCTAAATATAAAACCTAAACTACAAAAGCTTTGCCGCAATGCTTATTTCAAGGTAACTACATGACATTAACGACACCAGGACTACTATTTCCTGCGATTTCTTTACTTTTACTCGCTTACACCAATCGTTTTTTGGTGCTCGCCCAACTTATTCGTGAACTGAATGCGCGCGAAGGGGAAAGTATTCGCCCTCTTGTTGTCGCACAAATTACCAACTTAAGAAAGCGCATTAAGTTAATAAGAGTGATGCAAGTATACGGCGTTGCCTCATTTTTAATGTGCACCTTATCAATGTTCGCTTTATTTATAGAATTTAATACCACAGGCATCATCTTATTTGGGATTAGCCTAGCTTGCTTAGCGATGTCACTTTTAACCTCTTTGTATGAGATCCACATTTCATGCGATGCCATCGAAATCGAATTAAAAAATATCGAAAAAAAACCAGTAGCTGATAAGGCAGAGTAAATTTCTGCCTCTATACTTATTGTTACGAGATGCAACAATAAGTGGTGTGTTTGTGGAAGATTTTTTATTTTCTGATGAGCAGCTAGAAGAAAATAACGTTCCTATTGATGAATCAGAATGTTGGCATATTCTTGTTGTTGACGATGAAGAAGATATTCACCAAGTTACGAAATTAGTGCTAGCTGGCTTCACTTTCGAAAATAAAGGTCTGCGCTTTTATGACGCCTATTCAGCAGCCGAAGCAAAAGAGTTATTAAAGCAAAATATTCCTTTTTCAGTCGCGCTTGTCGATGTTGTCATGGAAACAAACCATGCAGGACTTGAGCTTATCCAATACATTCGCGATGAAATAGAAAACCATGATATTCGCTTAATTCTGCGTACAGGTCAGCCTGGAGAGGCACCTGAAGAGTCGATTATCCGTGATTATGATATAAACGATTACAAGAATAAAACCGAACTAACGGCTATAAAAATTAAGACGCTTCTTTATTCTGCACTCAGAGGGCATCGAGATATACAAATTATTGATCGCCATAAAAGTGGCCTAGAGCAAATTATTAATGCGTCTGCGAATTTCTTAAAATGCGATAGTGTTAACGAATTTGCATCCACTATTTTGAGTCACGTCACGAATGTAATGGGGATTAATGACGCACAAATCTATTGCGCTGCAGCAGTTAATTTTCAGTCCTCGCCGGCGAAAGATTTTCAACTATTAGCCGCGTCGGGAGTTGGACCAACGCCGAATCAAAATACTATTCCAGATGAGGTGAAAAGTTTATTTATTGACGCCCATGAGCGTAAATCATCATTAAAAACGAGCACCGACTATATTGGTTACTTTCCGACAAAAGCAGGCCTTGAGACCATGTTATATGTTCATAAAGGAAGTAAACTGCAAACAACCGATCATCAACTATTAGAGTTTTACGCGAACAATATTGCCCTAGCCTACGACAACCTTAAGCTTAGAGAAATGGTTAAAGAATCACAAAAAGAGTTGTCTTACATTTTAGGTGAAGCCGTTGAAAAACGCTCTAAAGAAACAGGCTCGCATGTTAAGCGCGTTGCTTTATATAGTGAATTACTTGCAAAACTATCACAACTCAGTCCATTTCAATGTGAAATTATCAAGCTCGCTTCACCACTACATGACATTGGTAAAATTAGTATTCCTGATAGCATCTTAAATAAGCCAGGTAAATTAACTGATGAAGAATGGAAAATAATGCAAACTCATGCAGAAGTGGGTTACGAAATTTTAAAAAATTCAAGTAACGAAATTCTGACTTGCGGCGCTTTGATTTCATATCAGCATCACGAAAAATGGGATGGTTCAGGTTATCCGCAAGGTTTAATTGGCAATGAAATCAACATTGTTGGTCGCATAACCGCCCTTGCCGATGTGTTTGATGCGCTATGTAGCGACCGTTGCTACAAGCTTGCTTGGCCCTTAGATGAAGCACTGTCATTGATAAAAGAGCAACGTTCGAAACATTTTGATCCAAATCTTGTTGACTTGTTACTTGAAAATTTACCACTTTTCCTTGAGATTAAAGATCGTTACCCTGACTAGATGTAACTTTTCTGTAAAACGAACTTCCCAAAACAGGTACTATAATTTACTATGCCACTGTAGATTATAATTATATTGCCTGGATGTAGGGCTTACTTATAACAAGGGACTATATAAAGTGAGATTTGAACAACTTGAACAGTTTGTAGCATTAGGCGTATTAAGGCATTTTCGCCAAGCTGCTGAAAAAACACAAATAAGCACTTCAGCGTTAACCCGGAGTATTCAAACTCTTGAAGACGAAATTGGTTATGAGCTGGTAACTCGCTCAACCCGCTCCGTTAAGTTAACCAAAGAAGGTGAAATTTTCTTAGAATATGCGCAACAAACCCTCGACAATCTAGAAGAAACAAAACAACATCTTTTCGAATCACTAAATGGCTGCGCAAGCGAAAAGCTTGTTATTGGTTACACTAATAAAGCCAGTGCTGTCGTTCCTGTATCTTGCGGGCAATTTTTAGCGCAGTATCCACATGTAAAAATCGAGATGCAACTACAAGAGCAAAGCGAGCTAATGCGTAAGCTACAGCTTGGTGAAATTGATATTAGTGTTTGTTCGCAAGCAATGAATAGTATAGGAAGCGATATCCATTTACCTGACCAACTGATTTTATTTGTTGCTAAAGATCATCCATTAGCGAATAAGAGTGATATCAGCAAACGCGATTTTGCCGACTACCCTATGTACAGCTGCTTTTCACAATCGAAACAAATACAACAGATGCTAAACGACGCCATTGATTCATTCGATAAGTCAGCCAGTGTTAAAGTAGGTAGTATTGAACAAGTTATGGAAGGACTAAAACGATCGAACCATATTGCAATAGCTAGCATTGAACACGCGAACAATGTTGCTTCTGATCCGGCCTTGCAGCTTTTAAAAACCAACAAAGGTGTTGCTCAAGAGCAGCTTGTTATACAAACAAACCAAAAAATTAACGACAACTCTCATGTAAGTCACTTACTTGATCTTATTGAAAAAATGGCCTTAGCAAGCCAACATTAGTCGTCTCTTATATCTGCTAGCCTGAATTAAACAGGCTAGCTTCTCCCGTCTTTTACTAATCACTTATTTATTGCATAAAAAGCGTGCATCGCATTATTTTTCAGATACACTTACGCACCTTTTTTTTATTGTGTATATAAATGAACGCTCAGCTGATTTCTGACACTTATTTAGATGCAATTGAACAAGCTGGTTATGCTATTGTTGAAAATGCGATTGATGAAACATTAATCAATGATTTAATCGCCGACTGCTATCGTATAAATCCGCATTTTCACACAGCGGGTATTGGTCGTTTAAACGACCAACAAATTGATAAAAATGTCCGTAAAGATAAGACCTTTTGGTTTGATAGTTCAAGCCAAGCACAAATTACTTATCTGGCAACCATGGAAGCAATAAAAACGCAGTTAAATCGTAGTTTTTATTTAGGGTTATTTGACTACGAATGCCATTATGCAAAGTATCAACAAGGTGACTTTTATAAAAAGCACTATGATGCCTTCAAAGGCCGTTCGAACCGTATTTTCACAACAGTTTGTTACTTAAATACGCCAGAATCTGGCGGTGAGTTGGTGATTTACAAGCCGAAAAGTAAAGATATCGAGATTGTCGTAAAACCTCAAGCTGGCATGCTGGTAATGTTTGAAAGCGAACGCTTTATGCATGAGGTATTACCCGCAAATGATGTTCGCTACTCTATTGCGGGTTGGTTCAGAAAAAATGCCTCGATAAGCGGTATTATCGACCCTCCTAGATAATTAAAATGGCAGTGGCAAGGATGCTGCTAAACCGATAAAAATCACTAACCCCACATAGTGATTATTCAAAAATGCTTTGAAGCAAGGATCTCGCTCTCGTTTATGAATAAGCATTTGTTGATAAAGTAAAAACCCAACCGCTGCCACTAACCCCAACCAATAAGGCAAACCAAGATGGTTACTCATGCCGATGAAAACAAGAATCGCGATAAATAAGGCATTGAGTAAAAAGATGATGTGTCTGTCATAGCTGGCAAACAAGATTGCCGTTGACTTAACCCCTATTTTTAAATCGTCATCTCTATCAACCATGGCATACATGGTGTCATAAGCCACAGTCCAAACAAGATTAGCGGTAAATAGTAGCCAGGCTTCTAATGGTACTGAACCAATTGATGCCATATAGGCCATCGGAATTGCCCAACTAAATGCAGCACCAAGCACTACTTGCGGTAATTGGGTATAACGCTTCATAAATGGGTAACAAAACGCCAGTGCTAAAGCACCAAATGAAAGCAAAATAGTTGACCAGCTAAGTAACATAACCAATCCGAACGCCACTGCAATAAGTAACACAAACAAACTCATTGCCTCTGCACTAGAAACCAGTCCTGCAGCCAGAGGGCGCTGAGCAGTTCGCTTTACTGAACCATCGATTTTACGATCGGCAAAGTCATTGATCACACAACCTGCACTTCGCATCACAAAGACACCTAAGCTAAACACTACAAAATTTAACAAACTAGGCGTGCCTTGATTAGCAAGCCATAAAGCCCAATATGTTGGCCACAACAGCAACAAAGTACCGATTGGCTTATCCGTTCGCATCAGTTGTTTGTAATAAGGAATGTTTGCGCGATGTAATGCAGCTAATTTCATAAGTAGATATATGCCTCAGGTAAGAACACTTCAGCCACAAGAAAGTGAGCATTTGATAATGCGAACACGCTGCGTCGGCCCCACAATGAATTTGACGGTAAGCCAAGGTGAGCTGTTAACGCTTGAATAGCATGCTGCTGAGAAAATTCAGCCACCTCGATTTCTGTTCGCTGCAAGCTGGGGTCTTGAAAAATAACATCGCCAAGCGGCCTCGTCCCCATATTTAACAACTGCTGTTTCTTTAAAGTATCGTCTGCTGGTAACCAGCTTTGTGCATAAACCATAGGTTTACCATCGCACAATAATAGCACCTCGCGGTTTAATGCCTGACTTAAAGAGGTATTTAGTAGCGCTTGTTGCTCGGCAGTTAAATCAAAAGGCGCTTCGTTTAGTACCTCAACTGAAAAAGCCTGACAGTGACTTTTGAGCTTAGCTGTTAATGAACCGGCTTCAAGCAGCCAACCTTGCTGTTGTTGCGTCAAATCTGGAAATGCTGAAGCAGGCTGCCAATTTGCAGCTAATGAAACTGGGAATGTGATCACAACGACTCATTATTTTTAAAAACCGTGCAAATGATATCACTGCTGCACGTTTGGCAAAAGTCATGATTTAATCTCAAGCACGGTTAAAAATCACAGAACAGCCTGTATCTCAAGCGAATTTGGGTATAGACTAAAACCATTGAAAGGGTGGAATATTTTTAATTATGAAAACATCAGTGTTATCAATTTACTTAGTCAGTATGCTACTAATTGGCGCAATGACCAGTCTGTCTGCACAGGCTGAGTCAAAAGTTGGCTACTTTGGTTTTGAGCCTGATATCATCACCAACTACATAGGCCAAGGTAATAAGAAGCTAGGCTACGTGCGCATTACCGTTGACCTTATGCTAAATGATACAGCCGATATCAGCGTTGTTGAACATCACACCCCTCTACTGCGTGATGCGATTGTTGAAATACTCTCAAAAGAGCCTGAAGAAAACATTAAATCGCTTACTGGTCGAGAAGAAATCAGAAAACGCTGTACTGCAAAATTAAAGTCACTACTTAAACAAGAAACTGGCCAAGAAATTGTCAGAGAAGTGTTATTTACTAAGTATTTGTACCATTAATAGTTTGTTTAATAAAAAAGGCGGTTTAACCGCCTTTTTTATTTACGTGTAAGCAGCTTATCAGACACCGCATATGCCATACCAGCCAGCAAACCTGCTAAGTGAGCCCAATTCGCCATACTCACTGGCAACATATCTACAAAGCCTAGAATAAGCCAAACCAACATAAAACCAACAATACTATTGCTGACTAAAGGTGGTTCGTTAGGGCGCATTGCACTATAAATCCAGCAAAACCCAAGCAAACCATACACAACGCCGCTTAAGCCACCAAAGTTAGGCCCGACAAGTAAAAACTGCGCCCAATTACTAATAAACGCCGTAACTAAAAATAACCCTACTAAGGTTAATTTACCGCTGCGCTTTTCAATATCGTTACCCAGCGTCATCCACCAGATCAAATTAAAAATAAGATGGATAGAGCTAAAATGCACAATGGCAGGAGTAAGCCAAGTAAGTGGCTTGGCAGGGTTAAATTGGAGCATGCCATAAATAGTTTCAAAGCCGCCCATCAGAAAAGCAACAAAGATGACTATAGATACTAAGGTTACGGTACGATTAAGCCAACTTAAAGCCTTAAATCGCGCTTTTAAATCAAGTGATTGGCCTTGATATGACAACGGCGATTGTGTACTTCCTACCTGCCATGAAGCTTGTAAGTATTTTTCATCGTTGGGATTTTCAGCAAACTCTTGCCATAAAGGTTGAGCTTGATGAAAATGCTCTGGAGCAACACAAATAATCACAGTTTGTCCATCTTGCGAGCGCAGCTCACCCTGTAATCCTTTACTTTTAATGTAGTCAATAAAGCCTTGTGCGGCCCGCGGATTATTTATGCTGCCCAGTTCAATCATCGTTCTATATGCTCCGGAAGTTGCGTTTGCCACGCAGTAAAGCCACCATCCATGCTGTAAACATCTTCAAAGCCTTGTTCAACTAAATAGCTCGCAGCACCTTGAGAACTAACGCCATGATAACAAACGATGATGATTGGCTGATCAAACTCTTTGTTCATCATAAACTCGCTGATATTTGCATTTGATAAATGCTCAGCGCCTGGAATATGCCCGCTTTGAAATGAATTCGGATCGCGAATATCGGCAATCACGACATCGTCTTTATCTAACAGCGAAAAGGTTTCGCTAACTGAAATATGTTTATACGACATAATACTCTCTAAACTAAAAAGGCGGCCTAAAGCCGCCTTAATTTTGAGGCTTTTAGACCTTCATTTAATCCCAATTCAGGATAACTTTACCAGACTGGCCTGAAATCATTGTATCAAAGCCTTTTTGGAAGTCATCTACCGAGAATTGATGTGTGATAATTGGGTTAAGATCAAGACCAGACTGAATTAGACTCGCCATCTTATACCAAGTTTCAAACATTTCGCGACCATAAATACCTTTAATGATAAGGCCTTTAAAAATAACTTGGTTCCAATCCACCGCCATATCTGAAGGCGGAATACCTAGCATAGCGATTTTTCCGCCGTGGTTCATGTTATTTAGCATGCTATTAAATGCAACGGGTACGCCTGACATTTCAAGACCAATATCAAAGCCTTCTGTCATGCCAAGCTCTTTCATTACATCTTCAAGCTTTTCATTTGCTACATTTACTGCACGAGTCGCACCCATTTTACGTGCTAAATCTAGGCGGTATTCGTTTACGTCTGTGATAACTACATGACGCGCACCAACATGTTTAGCAACCGCAGCTGCCATGATACCAATTGGGCCTGCACCTGTAATTAATACATCTTCACCCACTAAATCAAACGACAATGCGGTGTGAACTGCATTACCAAATGGGTCAAAAATTGAGGCTAATTCATCTGAGATATTATCTGGAATTTTAAATGCATTAAAAGCAGGGATCACAAGGTATTCTGCAAATGCGCCTTCACGATTAACACCAACACCAGTTGTATTGCGACATAAATGCACACGACCAGCACGGCAGTTGCGGCAATGACCACAAGTAATATGGCCTTCGCCAGAGACACGGTCACCTACTTGGAAACCACGTACTTCCTGACCCATATCAATTACTTCACCAACATACTCGTGGCCAACAACCATAGGAGTTGGAATTGTATTTTGTGCCCACTCATCCCATTTATAAATATGGACATCTGTTCCACAAATTGCTGTTTTGCGGATTTTAATAAGCAGATCGTTATGGCCAACTTCAGGCTTTGGCGCATCAGTCATCCAGATCCCTGGTTCTGCTTTTAATTTAGATAATGCTTTCATGATTTACACTCAATTAAACAAAACCGAAGCAAAAGCTTCGGTTTAGGAAATAAAATTAGATAACACCCATTTCTTTACCAATACGGGTAAAAGCAGCAATAGCGGTATCTAATTGCTCTTTTGTATGCGCCGCAGAGATCTGCGTACGGATACGTGCTTGGCCTTTAGGTACAACAGGGAATGAGAAACCTGTTACATAAATACCTTCGGCAAGTAATTTGTCTGCCATCATAGAAGCGACTTTTGCATCGCCTAACATAACTGGGATAATTGCATGGTCTTTACCTGCACAGGTAAATCCTGCCGCTTCCATTTGTTCACGGAAATATTTTGCGTTATCCCAAAGCTTAGCGCGTAATTCGCCGCCATTGCTCAGCATTTCAAGTACTTTAATCGATGCAGTAACAATTGATGGCGCAAGTGAGTTTGAGAAAAGATAAGGACGAGAACGCTGACGTAACCACTCTACAATTTCTTTTTTACCAGATGTGTAACCGCCTGATGCGCCACCAAGTGCTTTACCAAGTGTACCTGTGATGATATCAACACGGTCTAGAACACCACAGTACTCCGGCGTACCTTTACCATTTTCACCGACAAAACCAACAGCGTGAGAGTCATCAACCATAACTAAGGCATCGTACTTGTCAGCAAGGTCACAAACCGCTTTAAGGTTACAAATCACACCGTCCATTGAGAAAACGCCGTCAGTTGCGATTAGTTTTGTTTTAGCACCCGCTTCATCAGCAGCAATAAGTTGCTTTTCAAGGTCGCTCATGTCGTTATTAGCGTAACGGAAGCGTTTTGCTTTACAAAGGCGAACACCATCAATAATTGAGGCGTGGTTTAGCGCATCAGAGATAATTGCATCATCTGGGCCGAGAATTGTTTCGAATAAACCAGCGTTTGCATCAAAACAAGATGAGTAAAGAATCGTATCTTCGGTTTCTAAAAACTCAGAAATCTTTTGCTCTAATGTTTTATGAATATCTTGAGTACCACAAATAAAACGCACCGATGCAACACCAAAACCATGGTCATCTAAACCTTGTTGCGCGGCTTTGATCAGCTCAGGGCTATTGGCTAAACCTAAATAGTTGTTCGCACAAAAATTGATTACCTTATCACCTGAGGCAACTTCAATTTGAGCTTGCTGCTGCGATGTAATAACACGTTCACTTTTGTATAAACCTTCAGCTTTTACTTCGTCGATTTGCTGTTGCAGCTGATTAAAAAACGCAGATGCTCTCATCTGTAATCTCCAAATATTCTTGTATCTAACCAGAAATGATTAGCATGACTGTAAAATTTGCGCCTATTGTAAAAGCTTAGACGAACAATTGCACTGTTTGCAGTTCGTCGCAAACCTTGAGGCTAAGGAAATAAAACTGGTCTTACCTGCTAAGACTGTAAAATTAAAGCAGGTAAATCAGCTAAAGACTCACATACGTAATCAGCATGTTGTTCTGTTGATTCAGCATAACTTTGCCCTGAACGAACCAGCACACGGGTCGCGATTTGCGCTCTTTCTGCTGCAATTAAGTCGCCCAGCTTATCGCCGACCATAATACTTTGTGAGGGAGTAATACTATGCTCTTCAATGGCTTGTAACAGCATGCCTGGAGCAGGCTTACGACAATGACAATCCTGTAAATAGGCAGGCTCTGCTTTAGTCGGATGATGCGGGCAAAAGTACACATCAAGAATTGGCACGTCATGACGCATAAACTCAGCTTTCATCCAGTCTGTAAGGTTTAAAAAGTCTTGTTCTGAATAGTAGCCACGCCCAATACCTGACTGATTAGTCACAATGACAATTTCATAACCTGCATCAATAAACTTTTTGCACGCATCAAACACACCGGGTAAAAACTCAAACTCATCCGGTTTATATACATAACCGTGATCAGCATTAACCACACCATCGCGGTCTAAAAACAGTACTTTACTCATGACAATTGCTCTTTATCTACAACACGGTTAAACATAGCTATAACCTCATCAATGCTTATTTGCGTCATTAAATCAGCTCCTTTAACGCGTGTTCCCCAAGGTAGCTCTTGAGCTGTTTTGCCTGTTTGTTCACGTAAGTTTTGGTGGTACACCTCAACCACGTAATCTAGATACAAGTATGGACCTGTACGTTTCGGGTTTGAATGGGCATACAAACCTATTACAGGTGTACCAACAGTTACAGCCATGTGTGCAGGTCCCGTATCAGGAGCTAAAACTAAAGAAGCGCGCTTTAATACACACAACAACTCTTTAAGCTTAGTTTTACCTACTAAGTTAAGCACAGGCGCATTCGTTTGCGAAATTATTTGTTCAGACAACTCTATTTCTAAAGGTGTTGGTCCTCCTGTGATAACCACCGAAAAACCTTGCTGATACGCATGCTCTGCAAGTGCCGCATAACGCTCGGGCAACCAATTACGCTCTTTTTTACTTGCCGCAGGTGAGATAACAAAAATACGCCCAGCTATACGTTCTTCACCCAATAAGGCATCAGCAGCTTGTTGATGTTCATCTGTGATTGGCATTTGCCAGTGAGGCGCATAGTCAGGTACACCAATCGCTTGAGCAAAGCCCTTAAAGCCCTCAAGGACATGTGCCTCAGATTGCGGGGCAATACGCTTATTAATGAATAAACTATGTAACTCTTTTGAACGAGCCCAATCAAACCCTACTTTGACTTTTGCCGGAATACAACGAGCTGCTAAATTTGCTCTTAGTGCTACTTGCATGTGTAAGAGCACATCAAATTTACGACCTTTGAAAGTATCTTTTAGTTGCTGATAGGCCTGTTTACCCTGTTTTTTATCAAATACAACAAATTCAACGCCAGGTAAATCAGCCAACAACATAGCCTCAACTTTACCTATCACCCAGGTAATTTTTGCCTTCGGATGTGCCTTTTGAATTGCTTGCACTGCGGATACGGCGTGACATACATCACCAATAGCCGAAAGCCTTAAAATACAAATATCTGAATAGGAGGTTGATTGAGTCACGTGCGCCCTTAGCTACAGCAAATAATATGCGATCTTAAATTAACTTGATGCTAATGCAAGCACTTATGCGAAAAGCTAAAAATACGGTAAGATAGCACTAATTCTATTTAATCTTGAAGTTGTTATGTTCGAAACTCAGCATCTACAAAACACCACCCTTTTGTGTCACCCTGACTACAAAGATGAGCTCACGCAACAGTGGTTTGATGCCAGCTACTGGCAACAACAAGAAAAAATAGTTGGCGCAAAAAAAGGCCGAGCAACAGCGTGGTTTTTTAAACATCAACAGCTCACAGGTGTTCTGCGCCACTATTGGCGAGGAGGACTCGTTGGTAAGTTACTCAGCGATCAGTACCTATACTTTGGCTTAAAACAAACCCGAGTTTATAAAGAATTTACACTAATGATGCGTTTGCGTGAGCTTGGCCTGAATGTGCCCACACCGATTGGGGCCAAAATTAAAACCAGCGGCTTTATCTATCGGGGCGATATCATCACCGAGGCAGTGACAGGCGCAAAAAGTGTATTAGATATTTTAATCACGCGCCCACTAAGCCAGTCTGAACTCAAAGCGATTGCAGCCACCCTCAGCGATTTTCACAATCACGGGGTATACCACGCAGATTTAAACATCAATAACATCTTGTTCGATGATACAGGCAAGGTGTTTATCATCGACTTTGACCGCGGTGAAATCAAAAAGCCGCACCCTAGCTGGCAAACAGAGAATATTAAACGCCTTGCTCGTTCATTTGCAAAAGAGCAAGGCCGTAACGAAGAAATGCATTGGCGACAAAGTGATTGGCAGTCACTAATATGTGACTACCAAGCTTTGCTTAAGACTTAATCTTGCTAATTACGTTAGATGTTGAGCAACCATTAAGAAACTCAAGCACTTCGACTTTACCGCCATGGCGTAATACATGATCAGCTCCGGCAATTTGGTCAACAGTGTAATCGCCGCCTTTTACTAGTACATCGGGGCTAATTTGCTCAATGAGCTTAGCTGGTGTGTCATTCTCTTCAACGCTACCAAATGGAATAACCCAGTCAACAGACGCCAGCGCACTTAAAACCATGGCACGTTCATCGAGTGGATTAATTGGTCTTTGTGGGCCTTTTAAGCGAGTGATAGACTCGTCATTATTTAAGCCAACAACAAGCCTGTCACCACGAGCTTTTGCCTGTGCAAGGTAGCGCACGTGACCTGCATGAAGAATATCAAAACAGCCATTAGTGAAAACAATTTTTTCACCATTTTGTTTGGCAAACTCAATATGCTGAAGTACATCTTCAAACGGTGTTTGATAATGCTCGCCAGTTTGCTGTAAATATTGACCAAGCTTACGGCTGAGTTCTTCAGGCGAAACAGTGGCAGCTCCAAGCTTGCTTACAGCAATACCTGCTGCAAGGTTGGCAATTTCAACCGCATCTTTTGCTGCCATACCAGCGCCTAACATCACTGCTAATGTCGCAATTACAGTATCGCCGGCACCGGTTACATCGCTAACTTCAAGCTGTTGGGCTGCAAAATCATGTTTTTCTGTCTGACTAATTAACGACATACCATGCTCTGAGCGCGTTAATAGCATCGCAGCTATGCCCGCTTCACTAATTAATTTACGAGCACTGTCAGTCAAGTTTTGCTCAGAGTCCGTCAAACCACCAGCAAGCTTAAACTCATTTAGGTTAGGCGTAATATAGTCAGCACCACGGTATAAGCTTAAGTCTGATGATTTAGGGTCAATAAGCACTGTTTTGCCTGCTTTCTTTGCAACCTGAACCATTTGTTGAATTAAGCTCAGTGAGCCTTTGTTGTAATCAGAGAACAACACAAAGTCATAATCATCCAATACTAGCTCTAGGCGATTAAGTAATAGTTGACTGTGCTGCTCAGTGAAGGTTTCTTCAAGGTCTAAACGAACAACTTGCTGATGACGACTAATAACACGCATTTTAGAAATTGTCGGTAAGTCACACACACTTACAAGTTGCGAATCAATTTTTTCTGAACTTAAGATAGTTTCAAGAATTTGCCCGCTTTCATCTTCACCGACTAAACCTAATAGGCCAACTTTACCGTCTAAACGAGCAATATTTTTTGCGACGTTTGCTGCACCACCGGCTTTGTCTTCAAATTTACTCACTTTCACTACCGGGACCGGTGCTTCAGGTGAAATTCGCCCAGAGTCGCCATGCCAGTATCTATCTAGCATGACATCACCAACAACTAAAATACGTGCCTTTGAAAGGTTTTTTAGTAACGCTAAATCCATTACTTTTGCTCCGCTACAACCATATCGATGGCTTCACATAGCCAATGCCCGATAAACATGTGGGCTTCTTGAATACGTGCGGTTTCATCATTTTTAATAATAATAGGTAACTTAGCGATGTCTTTTACTTTGCCACCATCTCGGCCTGTTAATGCTACGGTAAAAGCGCCGATTTCATTAGCAGCAGCAAGCGCTAAATTAATATTAGGGCTAGTACCCGAGGTGGTTAAGCCAATAACCAAATCATCTGGCTTACACAGGGCCTGAACTTGGCGCTCGAATACAGTATCAAAGTGATAGTCATTGCTGTGCGCTGTTAAAATTGAGGTATCAGTAGTCAGTGCGATTGAAGCAAGTGGACCGCGCTCTAATTTATAACGCACCACAAACTCAGCAGCTAAGTGCTGTGCATCTGCCGCACTTCCGCCGTTACCAAACCAAATGACTTTGCCACCCGCTTGCAAAGCACTGTGACATGCTTCAAGTAATTGCATCACTTCTGGGTGGTAGGTCTCCATCGTTTCAAACAACATCTGATGGCGATTTAAACTTTCGAGGTAGCTTGCCGCTACAGAATCAAGATTAGACATATAAATTCCTTAAAAAGTATTAACGGCTTACTTACCAAAAATAGGCAACAGATAACCACGTATAGTTATCGCCAAATACATCTTCGCCATAGGTAAGAGTTGTCTCTAATGTATGCTCGTTTAATTGGCGTGTATTGCTTAATTGCAGTTCAACGGCACGCTCATAGTCTCCGGTCGTTTGACCCCACTCATTTAGGTAATTACTTTCGTTTTCTATCAGTGTGAGCTTACTGCGCCAAAGTGAACGGTAGTTTTCACTATAAGTTAACTCCATGCTGTGCACTTGCGTCGGTGGCGCATCTGCATAAACCCTCGCAACACCATTGGCATGTAACTCAGTATAACGTTGATCAGCCGCATAATGACCCGTTACAAAACCACCCACTGTATTACCATATACTGGATAAATCTCATTGACGTACCACAGGCTGTGCATGTTGGTATATTCATACCTAAGCGACATTGTATTACTCAGTTTTGGCAAGAAGAAGCCAAAATTGCTAACAGTATTACCAAATTGGTAGTTTTTGTGGTCTTTTGTGTCTTCACCACCATATTCAAAGTAAAGTTCAACTGGCATTCCCCAATTAAAATTCACCGTACTGGTAATTGTTACGTATTGGTCACCTAACTCATTATCTTTACTACCAGTGAGCCCTGAGTTGTCATTACCCGCAGGATCAAAAAATGCATCGACCACATCACCAACATCGACTTTGCGGGGGCCCCCACCAAACTGCATCATACGATTAAGGCCCAGCTTCCAACCATCAAGCGGCTCAATACTAAAATGCGTCCCAGCGAGCTTTGGTGTGCCGCTATGGAGCTCATTTTGATAAAGAATACCATTATCGACATGCTCAAGCTCAGAATAATAAAGCTCAAAATCAAAATTCCACCAATTGTGGGCTGGTTTTACCATACCCAATGAAATCGAAGGTGCTGTTTTAGCATTGGTAGAAATAATCTGCGCAGAATGTTTAAACGGCGAGAACCAGTGTTCTTTATAACCAAGATTTAACTGTAAATCTTCGCCAGCAAAACTTATAAACGAATTATAATTTACAAATTTATTAGCTTTGGCTCGGTAATCTACACCCACTTGTACCAAGGTATAATCATTAGCACGCCAAATACCTTCAAAAAAACCTTGCCCCCATTCATCCGAGCTTAGGCCTCTTTGATTCGCTATTTTCTTTGCATTATCCGTATCTACTTGTAGTTTTACACCGACACGAGTCACTGCATCATCACTTTGATATGGCTTTATTTTTGAACGAATAGCAGCAGCTAACCCAGGCTCTTCCTTTTCAAGTACAAGAAGTGCTTTCTCGACTTCTGCTAAACGATATGGTTTAGCCATAGGAGTGCCAATTGTTAGTGCAAACAAAGTATCTAATTGATGATCAAGCTGTGCGTCCATGCCAACAGGTAAATAAGCGGTGGGTGTTGCATATAAAGGCATAGCGCAACTTAAGAGAGCACCTACTACCGAGGCTTTTATCATTTTAAATTTCATAACTGCTTCGTTTATTTAATAAGTAATCGAAATACTACCAAATTACCTGAAACTAAACACTTAAAACTCTCATAGATAACCCTTTTTAACATTTTATATTTAGATAGCGTATGTTCCACGCTATCATAGGGTTTTATTCATATAGGCTAACCAATGGCGCGTATTATATATTCTTTACTCCTATACATTTTGAGTCCGCTAATTGTTTTTTACTTATATGTTTTGCGAGGTAAGAAAAACCAAGGCTACCGAATGCATTTTGCTGAACGCTTTGGCTATGCAGATTTATCGCGCCACGATATTGTTTTTCATTGTGCCTCTGTAGGTGAAGTGCTAGCGGCAACCCCGCTTATTAAGGCTGTTCAATCAGAAAACCCTGCACTTACTATTTTAGTAACCTGCAATACCCCAACGGGTCGCGAGCAAGTAAAAAATAACTTTAAAGATGCGGTTAGCTGTAGTTATTTACCGATTGATTTTTTCTTCGCTACACAGCGTTTTTTAAAGCGTATCAAGCCAAAGGTACTGTGTATTTTAGAAACAGAGCTGTGGCCTAACCTTATGGCTCAAAGCAACAACTACGACACAAAAGTACTTGTTTTAAATGCCCGGCTTTCAGCTAAATCACAGCAAGGCTATCAAAAGGTGATGCCATTAACTAAGCTGATCATGCAATCAATTAGCGACCTTGCTAGTCATAATCAAGATGATGCCAAACGTTTTATTGAACTAGGTTTAAAACCTGAAAAGGCTCGCGTGTTTGGCTCAATTAAATTTGATATCACGCCGACAGATGAGCAATTAAATAAAGTCGCAGCACTTAAAAATCAGTATAACAACGAGCGCTTTATCTGGGTTGCAGGCTCCACTCACCCTGTTGAACATGAGCTTATTTTAAGTGCTCATAAAAAGCTGTTAAAAGCCTTGCCCAACGCTCTTTTGATTATTGCTCCGCGTCACCCCGAGCAATTTGATAAAGTTGCGGAGATATTAAAAAACTCAAATTTGAGCTTTAGTCGTCGCAGTGAAGATAACTATAACAACCAGCAAGTTGTGCTAGCGGATACGTTAGGCGAGCTACAATGCTTATATGGAGTGGCAAACATCAGCTATATTGGCGGTAGTTTAATAGAGCGAGGCGGCCATAATCCGTTAGAGTCAGCAGCGTTTTCGGTTGGCGTATTAGCAGGCCCTCATACCTATAACTTTGACCATATATACCCTGAGCTTATTAGTGCTCAAGGAGCTAAAATTGTCACTGATGAAAACCAACTTGCTGACACGCTTATCGCTTTGAGTAATGATGCAGAACAGACCATAAAGCTTGGTCAACAAGCTGCAAAATGCGTGGCTAATAATCAAGGTGCTATCAGTAAAACGGTTAATTTAATTGAGCTTTACTTAGAAAAGTAAAATAGAGACATAGAATAGAGAAATAACGTGACTTCAAAGCAAGTGATGAATCGCCCAGAAAAACAAATGCGTGAATGGGTATCAAGTGTAATCGTGAAATACAATTTCTGCCCGTTTGCCCGCAAAGAAGTTGAAAGCAATTGCATTCATTATCAAATCAGCCAGTCTATTACACTTGATGATGCGGTAATGGATATGCTTGAGCAGTGTAGCGAGTTAGACCAACAAGCACAGCGTGAAACAACCCTGTTGATGTTTGAGCAAGGCTTTAAGGATTTTGAAGAGTTCTTAGATTTAGTCGATTTAGCCAATGCGCTTTTAGCTGCACAAGGTTATGAGGGTAAGTATCAAATAGCTAACTTTCATCCTGACTATGTGTTTGCCGATAGCGATGACAGCGATGCTGCAAACTATACTAACCGCGCACCTTATCCAACACTACATTTGATCCGTGAAGCCAGTATGAGCGAAGCGTTAGATAACTACAATGAACCTGAGTCTATCCCAGAGCACAACATTAAACTTGCAAGACGTAAAGGCATCGACTTTTGGCAGCAGCTATTACAAAGCTGCATCGATAAACGCTAACGCCTGTCGGCGTTATAAAGATAAAAAGCCAGCAATGCTGGCTTTTCTAATTTAACTTAGTGAGTTATTTTTTTACCCACTCACCGTTCACTTCAATGTAGTGACCCGGCTTAGTTTTCTCGATAGTTTTAGCAGCTGCAAGTGCTTCTACCTGCGCTAACGAAAGGTTGTTCTTTTTCGCTAGCTTTAAGTACTGCTCTTTGCGCTTTGCATTAATTTCATCAACGACTGCTTTTGCTTCACTATTATTAACCACTAAACCTAAATAGCCTGAGCTATCTTCACCCACTAATCCTTGGCTCTTTGCGTCATCAAGGCTAATAGCCCACGCAGAAAAAGAGAAACAAACAGCACTGATCAAGGTGATCACATTTAGTTTTTTAAGTTGTAATTTACGCATGTGTGCTCCTTAGAATAATTCGCTGTCATCACTGAATAAGGTATCAAGTTCTTTATCCACTTTTACGCGGATCTCATGGTCAACTTTTACATTTAAGTTGATTGTAATCGGCTCTTTTGCTGCCACCTCAACACGGTGAGTACATGCACTCAGCATGCCTACTGCCGTCAGCATTACTAACCACTTAGCCATCATTGCTTCCTTTTTTTGCATACTCTTTCTCAACTTTTTGAGTAATTTCATCACTTAAACGCAGCGCTCTAAGTAAAGTAAATACATTCTCTTCATGGTTATAATTAAAGTTCACTGCTTGCTGCTGCGCTTCATTATAACCTTCTAAATTAACACCTAAATGTAACCAACCATCTGGTTTGAGGTTAACACTGCTGCGTAGTTTTTTAATATCTAAATTCTCGAGTAAACTCAGCGTTGTACTCAGCTCCTGTTGCTGCGCTTTTACAGCTTCAAAACCCGCATTATTGGTGATCAGTAATTTACCATCACCTTGATTAACTAGCTGCCCTTGCTTTACCTCTATTCCTTGTTTGCTTATAACAACAGGTAAGGTGCCCGCTAAGCGCCCGCTTAAACTAATTCCAGACTCGGCATCAAGGGTGACCAATTTGCTAGCATCAATATTTTCAAACTTAACGGTCGCGGTTTGGTTGTCACTCAGTGGGCAGTATTTATTCACCACAAATTTGCCACCCATAACCTGACCAGTTAGATCAGCTGCGCAAGGCTGATTAGCCGTTACCTGCAACTGACCCTGCATATTTTTGACCACAGCACCTGCGCGCAGTTCATTGAGTGTAAATTTAGTCGTTGCAATATTAAGCTGCCCTGAATTAAACGTCCCATCTAAATCCACGGCAAAATCATTTGCTAGGTAGTCATTATAAAGCGCACTGAGTTTATTAATGTGAACACTACCTTCTGCTTGCTGAAGATTTACATCACCTTTAATAATCCCTGAAACCAGCCCATCAGTGATGGTTGCAAGGGGCTCAAACTGAGCAATTATCGGATTAAGCTTGGCTACTGCCTGCTCAGGTATCACCAATTCAAATGGGTGCGCAACCTTAGACATATGATGGCTAACAAGCGCTTCAAAGCCATCTGCAAACACATGATGCGTTGCCTGCAAGGCGCGGCTTTGTAGGGCATTTGTAACGACAGACAACTTATTTAAGGTAAGTTCAGGTGTTGATAATTTAGCAGCCGTGGTTTTGGCATCAATATCAGCAAATAATTCCCCCACACTGAGATCTGTACTAAGGGTTAGCTCATTACTGATTTTTGCTGCGTTAATATCATTATAATTTAATGATTTAACCTTACTGTTGGCTTTAACAATTAAGTGTTGCTCGGCATTATGATCAGCCTCAATCGTGCTGGTAAAGTCAGCTATCTGAGCACCTGATATAAGTGCGTTTTTAACATTGACATTTGCGTTCAATCTAGCAGCTATCGGGCTAGAAAATAACTCATCAATTTTTAGCTTTCCTTTAGCCCCAATACCCTCAACCAGAACACCGTCAGCCTGAAAATCTAAAAATGCAGGGAGTGAATCAAGTGACAGTTGAAAATCAGCGCTAACGTCACTTTCATGCAAATGCGCATTGAGCTTAAGCTCATCAATATCTTTACTGTTAAAATCAATACTAACTTGGCTATTAAGTGATGCGAGCGGATCCTGTAAAGAAAGGGTCGTATTACTGACTGTCACTTCACTTTGCCCTTCAGCTGCTAGCAATTTTACGATTGGGACTGATAGCTGCTCGGCTTCTACACTGACTGGTTTTTCAATGTGTAACTGCCAAGTAAGCGGTAACTGCGCTTCAATAAATGATTGATGCTGTTGATCTGCTATGGTGTTCAAGCAATCTCGGTTTGCGCTAAGCTGATTTTGTAAAGCTGATAAATCCGCATATAAATGCTGTTGGTTTAATTGATACTTCGCACTCAGTTGCCCTTCAGTGGTAAAACCTAGGTCGCATTGCGCTAGAGCATGCTGATAACTTGCATTGACGGTGCTTTCAATTGCAATCGTAATACCATCAAACTTAACCTGCGATTGAGTGCCAAAATGGCTGCTTTGTGGCAATGTTATGAACCGCCTAGCTACTTGCTCATCAAGGGTGAGATCGGCTTTTATTTCATAATTAGATATTTCAACATCTGCATTAAGATCACGTGAAATCGTAAAATGGTTTAAGCGTTTTTCTTGTATTGCCAACCTAACAGGGCTATCGGTAAACGGTGAGACTACATCAAGCTGCTCAATGCTTATTAGCGGCCTTTGCTCTGGTAATACTAAAGCGAGCTTTTTAAATTCAGTCTGTGCTGATTCTGGTTGTTGTTTATTTGCAAGGTCGCTAACGATGAGATTAGCGCGAGAAACCCTAACCTGTTGCTTGTTAGCAAGGATGCCAGCTAACTCTATTTGCTGCCCTTGATAAGTTAAGCATAATTTCTCGATATTTAAATCAAGCTGGCTGGTCAATGACCAATCAATGCAGTGAAGCTCAGCGCCATTTTTACTAAGCATAGGCGTTAAGTACCACGATGTCAGTGGTAGCCTGAACAGATACGCCAACAGCAGCATGCTTAGCACGATACCTAGCAACCCTACGCTTACCCGCTTAAAACTCAAAAAACTCTCCTTGCCTTTGAACTTACACTTACTAGCACCATTATAAACAAAAAGGCTGCACTTAATAGTGCAGCCTTTTTAGTTTAAACGGCTTGTATGAACCTAGCTTGTATAGCTAGGTATATAGCTAAGTTTTAGCCAACGTTTTTACGTGCGTTGCGGAACATACGCATCCATGGGCTATCTTCACGCCACTCATCTGGGTGCCATGAGTTAGCAACAGTACGGAAAACACGCTCTGGGTGCGGCATCATAACCGTGGCACGACCATCAGTAGAGGTAATACCTGTGATACCTTCAGGCGAGCCGTTCGGGTTAGCTGGGTATTGCGTTGTTGGGTTACCGTAGTTATCAACAAACTTCACTGCCACAGTGCCTGACTCAAGCGCAGCTTTAACTGCATCGCTGTTAGCGAATTCAGCATGACCTTCACCATGAGAAACAGCGATAGGCATACGAGAACCAGCCATACCGTTAAAGAATACTGATGGGTTTTCTTGCACTTCTACAAGGCTAAAGCGAGCTTCAAAGCGCTCTGACTTGTTGGTAACAAAACGTGGCCAGTGCTCAGTGCCTGGGATCAATTCTTTCAATGTTGAAAGCATTTGACAGCCATTACACACACCTAGGCTGAATGTATCTTCGCGGTGGAAGAAGCTTTGGAACTGCTCACGCGCCATCTCATTAAATAAGATTGACTTAGCCCAGCCTTCACCTGCGCCTAATACGTCACCGTAAGAGAAACCACCACATGCCACTAAGCCTTTAAATTGCTCAAGTGTTAAACGACCTTCAAGGATGTCGCTCATGTGTACGTCAACCGCTGCAAAGCCAGCACGGTTAAATGCCGCAGCCATTTCTAAATGAGAGTTAACACCTTGCTCACGTAGAATCGCCATTTTCGGCTTCGCACCAGTTGCAATGTAAGGCGCAGCAACGTCTTCGTTTAAGTCAAAGCTTAGTTTTACGTTAAGACCTGGGTCTTTTGCGTCAAACTTAGCGTCAAATTCTTGCTTAGCACACTCAGGGTTATCGCGACGTGCTTGCATTTGGTAAGTTGTTTCTGCCCAAATAGTGCGAAGCTCAGTACGCGTGTGGTTAAGCACCACATCATCACCACGAGTGAATACCACACGGTCATCAGCGTTTAATGTACCAATTTCATGGCTGATAGCTGCTAAGCCGTGAGCAGCAAGAACGGCTTTCACTGCATCTAAATCAGCATTAGCCACTTGGATAACCGCACCTAGCTCTTCATTATAAAGTGCTTCGATGTCTGAACCTGTAAGGCCTGCAAGGTCTACAGTTACACCTGTGTGGCCCGCAAATGCCATTTCAGCGATAGTTGTGAATAAACCACCGTCTGAACGGTCATGGTAGGCAAGTAACTTGTTATCAGCAACAAGCGCTTGCATTGCTTCATAGAAACCTTTTAATAACTCAGGGCTATCAACATCAGGTGTTACATCACCTAATTGCTTATAAACCTGTGCAAGGCTTGATGCCCCCATACGGTTTTGACCCGCACCTAAATCAACTAATAATAGTGATGACTCACCTTTATCAGTGCGTAGCTGTGGCGTTACTGTTTTACGCACGTCTTCAACACGACCAAAGGCAGTGATGATTAGTGATAATGGCGCAGTAACCGATTTTTGCTCACCGTTTTCATCCCATTGAGTTTTCATCGACATTGAGTCTTTACCCACAGGGATTGTTAAACCAAGTGCTGGACAAAGCTCTTCACCTACCGCTTTAACAGCTTCGTAAAGACCTGCATCTTCGCCAGGGTGACCAGCTGCGGCCATCCAGTTTGCAGATAGCTTGATATTTTCAAGGCCACCGATGTTAGCACACGCGATGTTCGTTAATGACTCAGCCACAGCTAAACGAGCAGAAGCTCCATAGTTTAACAGTGCAGCTGGTGTACGCTCACCTAGTGACATTGCTTCACCGTGATAAGTATCAAACGCAGCGGCTGTTACCGCACAGTTTGCTACTGGCACCTGCCAAGGACCTACCATTTGGTCACGCGCAACTAAACCCGTTACGGTACGGTCACCAATGGTGATTAAGAATGTTTTTTCAGCAATCGTTGGTAAGCGTAATAAACGTTGTGCAGCATCTGCAGCATCAATGTTTGCAACGTCTAATGGTTGCGATTGTGCTTTTTTAGACTCAACTTCGCGGTGCATTTTTGGTGCTTTACCAAGTAAAACATCAAGCGGTAGGTCAACAGGGTTGTTACCAAAGTGGCTATCTTCAACCGTTAAGTGGCGCTCTTCTGTTGCTTCACCGATAACCGCGTATTGTGCACGTTCACGTTTACAGATTGCTTCAAAGCGCGCGAAGTCTTCAGCTGCAACTGCTAATACGTAACGCTCTTGAGATTCGTTACACCAAATTTCGTGTGGTGCCATACCCGGCTCATCGTTTGGAATATCACGAAGTTGGAATTTACCACCACGACCACCGTCGTCTACAAGCTCAGGGAATGCGTTTGAAAGACCACCAGCACCCACATCGTGAATGAAAGCGATTGGGTTTGCATCACCTAACTGCCAACATTTGTCGATAACTTCCTGACAACGACGTTCCATTTCTGGGTTTTCACGTTGTACCGATGCAAAGTCTAAGTCTTCGTTCGATTGACCTGATGTCATACTAGACGCAGCACCACCACCAAGGCCAATGTTCATTGCCGGACCACCTAGTGCGATAAGTTTTGCACCAACTGGGATTTCACCTTTTTGAACATGTTCAGAACGAATATTACCTAAACCACCTGCAAGCATAATTGGCTTGTGGTAACCACGTACTTCTTCACCGTTGTGGCTTGATACTTTTTCTTCGTAGGTACGGAAGTAACCAAGTAAGTTAGGACGACCAAATTCGTTATTGAATGCCGCGCCACCTAATGGACCTTCAGTCATGATATCTAGTGCATTAACGATACGACCTGGCTTACCAAAGTCGGTTTCCCATGGTTGCTCGTAACCTGGAATACGAAGGTTAGATACTGTGAAGCCCACTAAACCAGCTTTTGGTTTAGAACCACGACCTGTAGCACCTTCGTCACGAATTTCACCACCAGAACCTGTTGATGCACCCGAAAATGGTGCAATCGCTGTTGGGTGGTTATGAGTTTCAACTTTCATCAAGATTTCGATGTTTTCTTGATGGTATGCGTACTCGCCTTCACTGTTCGGGAAGAAACGACCCGCTACTGAGCCCTTCATTACCGCTGCGTTATCTTTGTATGCAGATAACACATTTTCAGGGTGTTGCTCGTAAGTGTTTTTGATCATTTTGAACAATGATTTTGGCTGTTCGATGCCATCAATTGTCCAATCAGCATTAAAGATTTTATGACGACAATGCTCAGAGTTTGCTTGTGCAAACATAAATAATTCGATGTCGTTCGGGTTACGCCCTAACTTTTGGAAATTTTCTACCAAGTAATCGATTTCGTCATCTGCAAGCGCAAAACCTTGCTCAACATTGGCTTTAGCAAGTGCTTCACGGCCACCACCTAAAATGTCAACTGATGACATTGGACGCGGTTCATCGTGGCGGAATAATTTAGCTGCATCAGCCATATCCGTATGCGTTGCTTCAGTCATACGGTCGTGTAATAACGCTGCTACTTCAGCTGTTTGCTCAGCTGATAGATTACCTTCAACGTAGTATGCAATACCACGTTCAACACGGTGAACTTGGCTTAAGCCACAGTTGTGTGCGATGTCGGTTGCTTTTGATGCCCAAGGCGAGATAGTGCCAGGACGCGGCGTTACAAGAATTAACGTGCCTGCAGGGCTGTGCTCTGCAATCGTTGGACCATAAGTAAGCAGCTTTTCAAGCTTTGTTTGCTCATCAGCTGAAAGCTCAGCAGTAAGATCAGCAAAATGCATGAACTCAGCATAAACGTTAGTGACTGGAAGTTGTGCCTGTTGGCAACGCGCTAAAATTTTCTGAACTCTAAAATCGGAAAGTGCTGGTGCACCACGAAGGATCAACATAGGTATTTTCATCCGGGGTTAGGGATTGAACGATATTTTAGGCGCGTATTATAGTGCAAATAACGTCTAGATTTAACTCAAAATTGCGCTTTTATTTAAATAATCTTCATAACCGCGATTATGGTTGCAACAATTAACTATCTTAGTACTCTTTATTTTCCCGCAGGCTGTTGTTCTGTATGACTTATCTTTTACCGCCACTGTTACAGTTACTAATTTTTAAATAGAGATATAAAACTATATGCGAAGTGACGTGGCAGTGAAGTTTTGCTATAACGGTTACGTAATGGTTTAAGGGGCATTTCTAATTTATGCAAAAAATACTCGCTATATTTACGCTTGTGCTCATGTTGTGTGCATGCGATATGCAACAACAACCATCACAACTTGCTCATATCAAAGCACAGAATAAGATAAGAGTCGGCACCTTAGCCGGCGCGAGTAATTACTATCAAGCACCGCAAGGCGTGCAGGGTTTTGAGTACGAATTAGCACAAGAGTTTGCCGATTATGTTGGCGTAGAGCTCGAGATGGTGCCTTTTTTTAATCTTACAGATATGTTCTCTCGCCTCGAAAGTGGTGATTTAGACATTATTGCCTCTGGACTTACTTACAATACCATTCGGGCTGAACATTATCGTTTTGGGCCGACTTACCGCACCATTAGCCAAAAGCTTGTATACAAGCAAGGCCGCACTCGCCCTCGAGAATTTGCCGATTTAACGGGGAACCTAACGGTTCTTGCGAAAAGTAGTCACTCACTTGCATTACAGCAACTTAAACAGCTTCATCCAGACTTAACATGGCATGAAACAGAAGATATGGATGAAGAAGAACTTCTGCAAGCTGTCATTGATGGTGAAATTGATTACACTCTCGCTGACTCTCACACCTTGTCATTATTTCGCCGCTACCACCCTAATTTAAGTATCGGCTTTTCAGTGACTCGTAACGACCCTATCGCTTGGCTACTAAGAAAGGATGGTGACGATTCTTTATATGCCTTGATGGTGCCCTTTTTTGGTGATGTAAAACAAAATAACCAACTTTATGTATTAGAAGAAAAGTATTTTGGCCACGTTCGTCAGTTTAATTATGTTAATACCCTAGCCTATATCGAAGCTATCAAAGAAACACTACCCAAATATCAACCTTGGTTTGAGCAATATTCAGGGAATATTGATTGGCGCTTACTGGCCGCCTTGAGCTATCAAGAGTCAATGTGGAACCCTAAAGCCAAGTCACCGACAGGTGTTCGCGGGATCATGATGCTTACGCAAACTACAGCAAAACAAGTTGGCGTTACTAACCGTTTAGAGCCTGAGCAAAATATCAAAGGCGGTGCCGAATATTTAGCGAAGGTTATTTCGTGGATCCCTGAACGTATTCCACAACCCGACAGAACTTGGTTTGCCTTAGCCTCTTATAATGTTGGCTGGGGCCACGTAAATGACGCGCGAATTATTACCGAGCAAGAAGGGGCAAGCCCCGATAAGTGGGCGGATGTAAAAAAACGCTTACCGCTTTTAATTAAAAAGCGTTATTATCGTAAAACCAAATATGGTTATGCACGTGGCGATGTTGCCGTGCAGTATGTTGACAATATTCGTCGTTATTACGATGCGTTGGTTTGGCTTGATGAAAATGATGCAATTGCTGACCCAAGTGAAGAAGAGCAAACCATTGAAGAGGTTAACACTTCCACAGAAATGAGCGAAAAGCCAAACGACACAACACAACCAGACTCCCAAGAGCAGCAGACGTTAGAAAACAACTGACCTAAAGCACCAGAAATCTGTTTACTTGTCATCAAATGATCATTATCTTCCTGTAGAGATCAATATACCCAAGCCACCTCAAGATGCAGAATTCAGCGCTTCACAGGTGCTTAATATCAAGGCGTTACTTTGCAAGAATGGCCATCCCTTTTAAGAAGTAACAACGATGAGAGTAAGTGCCTGTGAAACGCCCAAAGGGTTGGTTTAAAAGCGATTTATACTGCGTTATTGATTTTAACAATAGAACCACTATTACTTGCAATCAATGCCTTGCCTAAATCGCTTTTAATTCCAACTGAAACTCGCATCTTGAGGTGGCTTGGGTATATAATGCTTTTCTCTCACTTAAGGAGCACACATGTTAAAAAGAAGACGCAAGACACATAAGTTCAAGCGTAATGTTATTTACTCAACAGCGACACGCCGTCGTATCATGCTGCGTAATACACACAAAAAAGTTATTTGGCGTCGCCGCTTATTTGCGATGCAGTTAATGGAAGCTCAAGTTCCTGCAACGCCGGTTGTATAACTAGGCGTTGCGAGCTGCCAGCTTAGCCGCCTTTTTCTCTTCTCTACGACGCTTAAAAAACTTAGATATCACCGCCCCACACTGCTCACTCATAACTTCACCGGTTACTTCAACTTGATGATTAAGCCTTGGTTCTTGTAATAGATTCATAATAGAACCCGCAGAGCCCGTCTTGGCATCTTTAGCACCGTATACGAGTCGCTTGATGCGGCTATGAACCAATAGTCCTGCACACATCGAACACGGCTCGAGGGTTACATACAAGGTGCAATCTATTAGGCGATAGTTATTAAGTACTTTGCCTGCTTCGCGGATTGCCATCATTTCTGCGTGAGCGGATGGGTCGTTATCGGTAATTGAGCGGTTATAGCCAAAAGCTATTAGTTGATTGTCTTTTACGAGCACAGCACCCACCGGAATTTCATTAATCGCTGCCGCTTCATTGGCAAAGCTCAATGCTTTTTCCATCCAATACTGGTCGCTAAATTGTTCGCTCATATATCACACAAATCTTGTAAAACTGTGAGTAATTATACCTAGTTAGTGAAAAATGTCGGCAATAAATACTGCTACACTTAAAAATTAACGCAAAATTTAGTGGCTTTTTCATGGCTCAACAGCCTCATATTGCGCTATAATCTCGCGCTTTTTTTATTTAGCTTACAACACGGGTAGCAAATGAAATTTCCTGGACGCCGCAGGCATAAACATTATTTTCCGGTGGAAGCCAAAGATCCACTGACGAATCAACTTAACTCAACCGAACGACTACAACGTAGTTATATTACGGGTATCGACCAAATTGTGGTGGATATTGAAGCGAAAGTTGATCAAGCTTTCCTAGATGAATTTCAATTGCGCCGTGGCATGTCGCAAGTAATCGATAGCGATATTACCAATGCGTTATACGACAGACTGAAACTCGACAACATGATCGACTATGAGTTTGCCGGCGGTACAGTAGGTAACACCATGCACAACTACTCAACACTAGCTGACGACCGTTCAGTGTTATTAGGGGTCATGAGTGAAAACATAAAAATTGGTAGCTATGCATACCGCTTTTTATGTAATACCTCTAGCCGTGTTGATCTTGATTATCTTCAGCCTGTAGACGGCCCAATTGGTCGCTGCTTTACCTTGATTGACGAAACAGGTGAACGTACCTTTGCGATCAGCGCTGGACTTATGAATCATCTTCGCCCTGAATCTATCGATCAAGAACTTATTGAGAACTCTTCAGCACTGGTGATCAGCGCATACCTAATGCGTACGCAAGGTGATGAAACCATGACAGAAGCCACCATGCAGGCAGTAAAATATGCCAATGATGCAGGCGTACCTGTGGTTTTAACCCTTGGAACTAAGTTCTTAATTGAACAAGACCCTACCTGGTGGGCTGATTTCGTTAAAGAACATGTTGATATTCTTGCGATGAACGAAGAAGAAGGGCTTGCTATTACTGGCTTTGAAGACCCACTTCTGGCTGCCGACAAAGCGCTAGACTGGACAGACTTAGTTATTTGCACTGCCGGCGAAAAAGGCTTATTTATGGCAGGTTATGTAGACGATTCATTCAAGCGTGAAACTGAATATCCACTATTACCGGGTGCGATTGCTGACTTTAACCGCTATGAATTTTCGCGCGCAATGCGTAAAGACGATTGCCAAAACCCTATTCGTGCTTATAGCCACACAGCACCATTTATGGGTGGCCCAGACAGCATTAAAAACACCAATGGTGCAGGCGATTGCGCTCTTGCTGCGGTATTACATGACTTATCAGCAAACGTTTACCACAAACTTAATGTGGCAAACTCAGCGAAGCATCAGCAACCTGCAATGACTTACTCATCACTTGCACAAATTAGTAAATACGCTAACCGTGCAAGTTATGAAGTACTTGTTCAGCACTCTCCACGTTTATCGCGTGGTTTACCTGAACGTGAAGATTGTTTAGAGCAAGTTTACTGGGATCAGTAACCGCTTTTAGAAAATCGAAATATCCAGTTTCTGGGATAAACGCTCAAGAGCGGCTATCCCAGCTACTGAGTTACCATACGAATTAAGCCTTGGCGCCCAAACAGCCACAGTAAATTGATTCGGTAACACAGCTAATATAGTACCCGATACCCCTGATTTACCCGGCATACCAACACGGTAGCCAAAATCTCCCGCAGCATCGTACAAACCACTGGTAAACAGTAACGAGTTTAACTGCTTATTTTGTCTGGCGCTGAGCACTTTATTGCCGCTGGCATCTTTACCTTGATTCGCTAAGTAATTGTAAGCTTTTGCTAATTCTACGCAGTTAAGTTCAATGGCACAGAAGTTAAAGTAGGCCCATAACACATCATCAACCTCATTATTAAAGTTGCCAAATGATTTCATTAAATGCGCCATGGCGGCATTACGGTGACGAAATTCATATTCAGAATTTGCCACTTTCTTATCTATAACAACCTGAGGATTCCCTGATAACTGACGAAATGACTCAAGCATTGAATGCATCGGTGCTGATAAACGACTATATAAAGCATCACAGGTGACAATAGCACCGGCGTTAATAAATGGGTTGCGTGGTATACCCTGTTCAAATTCAAGCTGTGTTAGTGAGTTAAAGGCAGTACCTGAAGGCTCTTTTCCGACTCGTTGCCACAGCTCATCACCATAACGCTGAAGTGCTAAGGTTAAGGTCATTACTTTAGAAACAGATTGAATAGTAAAACGTGCACCACAATCACCCGCACAGTAGGTTTTCCCATCCACGGTATGAATCGCAATAGCGAACTGGTTTGGCTCAACCTCTGCAAGTGCAGGGATATAATCAGCAACCTTACCTTGACTCAGTAATGGCTGAACTTCTTTTGTGATTTCATCTAATACATGTTGATAATCAATCTGTGACATACCGCGTCCTTAAAACAAAAAGCCCCGCATTTGCGAGGCTTTGTAGTCTACTAAAGATGGTTTGCTATAGCGATTGCTATTAGCTCATTGCTGATTGCAGTTTTTTCATCGCTGTTTTTTCTAGCTGGCGAACACGCTCTGCTGAAACGTTATATTTCTCAGCAAGTTCTTGCAGTGTTGCTTTGTCATCAGCTAACCAACGTGCACTTACGATGTCTTGTGAGCGTTCATCAAGGGTTTTTAACGCACTGAATAAACGAGCATGAGATTGCTCTTGCCATTGCTGCTCTTCGATATCGTCAGCAAGGTCAGCACTGCCATCTGTTAAATATTGTACTGGCGAGTATGTGCTTGTCGGTGCGTCGTCATTGTCGTCGCCCGTTAAGTCAAAGCCCATATCTTGGCCACTCATACGTGATTCCATCTCACGTACTTCTTTTTCGCTTACACCTAGCTCATTAGCAACAGTGCTAACCTCAGCTTGGTTAAACCAACCTAAACGCTTTTTGTTTTTACGTAGGTTGAAGAATAATTTACGTTGCGCTTTTGTTGTTGCAACTTTCACGATACGCCAGTTTTTCAGTACGTACTCATGAATTTCAGCTTTAATCCAATGTACTGCGAATGAGACTAAGCGAACACCTACACTTGGGTCGAAACGTTTTACCGCTTTCATCAGACCGATGTTACCTTCCTGAATTAAATCAGCTTGCGGTAAGCCATAACCTGAATAGCTTTTCGCAATATGAGCAACAAAGCGTAGATGCGACATAATGAGTTGCTTCGCAGCTTCAAGATCACCTTCTTCCTGAAGACGTGTCGCCAACTGCTTTTCTTTCTCTGCATCAAGCATAGGAATAGTGCTAACCGCTTGAAGGTAGCCGTCCATACTTGCGCTCTGTTGACCTGCAGTAAGTGCCATTGCGTATAAATCTTTACTCATTTTTCACCTCAGTGATAAACATTTGAAACCATCTTAGCACTCTTTAAGCGAGAGTGCTAACTTGAATTAAAAACTTTTTTAAAGTTCAAATCAAGTGGTTTTTTTAAGATAATTTTATTTTACTTTAAGGCGCTGAATAAGCGATGAATTCTAGCTTTTTAGGCGATTTGAAAGGTAAATAGAGTATCCCTTCAAAACCTAAATAAACAGCATAACGGCTAAATATGACAAATTAACGACAGTAAAAAGCGCTAAAATTATAGCGCTCAATACGACTAGCTAAACTTTATCAGGTTCTATTTCTTTTATATAACGGTTTACAGATAAGTAAGAACCAACAAATCCTAATCCAGTTGCAAGAGCAACTAAAATAGCAAACTCAGCCAAAGTTAATCCGATTAAATCAAAGCTTGTTTCATATACGCCAGCCACTTCACTCACCGCAGCTCCCAGCCACCACATCATTAAAGCAACACAAATAAAAGAGAACAAACCACCAATAATGCCGTACCAAATCCCTGTCCATAAAAATGGCGCATGAATAAAGGTGTTTGTTGCGCCAACTAATTTCATCACTTGAATTTCATCTTTCTTATCCATAATTGATAAACGGATAGTGTTACCGATGATCAAAGTGACGGAAGTTAATAGTAGTAGAGCAATGGTAATAACGCTTTCTTTTAATAAACTTAAAAGTGCATTTAAGCGTTCAAGCCAAGCAATATCGAGCTTACCAAAATCAACTTCTCTTTCGGCTTCCAGCTTTTGCAGTAATTGCTTGGCTGTATTCGGCTGACGGTATCGTGCTGTAGGCGTAACAATCACAACATCTGGCAACGGATTAGCGTCTAAATACTCAAGAGCTTGACCAAACCCTGATACTTGTTTGAATTCAGTGAGGGCATCACCTTTTGAGATAAACTCCACTTTATCAACTTCTGGGTAGAGTGCTAAACGCTTAACTAAAGTTTGCGTTTGTTGCTCTGTCATAGTTTCTTTAACAAACAATGAGATCTCTGCTGCATCTTCAAAGCCACTGCTTACTTGTGAGACATTTTTGACTACTAAATAAAGTGTCGCAGGGAGCGTTAAACTTAACCCCAATACCGCAATGGTCATTAACGAGGCAAGAGGCGTTCGCCACATTTCACCCAAACTGTGAATACCTTGACGAATAAGGTTAAGAATAAAGAAGTACGGCGCTGCTAAAAGTGATTTTTTTTGGCGCTCATTTTGGCTAGGCCGGCTTTTAAATAATAAACTCATAGTGCCCCCTCAGCTAACGGGTCTTCAATCATACGACCATCTTTGAGCGTTAAACTGCGATAGCGCATGCGTGCAATAAGACCTATATCGTGAGTCGCAATAAGCACTGTAGTACCGTGGTTATTAAAATCTTCAAACAAACGCAGAATATCCATAGAAAGCTCAGGATCTAAGTTACCCGTTGGCTCATCGGCAAGTAGAATCGGGGGGGAGTTGACGATTGCTCTGGCTATACCAACACGTTGTTGCTCACCACCCGATAGTGTCGCAGGATTACATTTGGCTTTATCAAGTAAGCCCACTTTATCAAGCGCACCATTTACTCGTTTTGCAATTTGTTTATGATGCGTCCCTTCGATTATTAAAGGCAAAGCAACATTATCAAACACAGAGTAACGTTCTAATAAGCGGTGATTCTGAAAGATGATCCCTATATCGCGGCGCACATAAGGTATTTGCCGCGATTTAACAGCGTTTAAGTCTACACCATTAATAAGTACCTGCCCTGCCGATGGTCGCTCCATCAAACTTATGAGCTTTAGCAAAGTACTTTTACCTGCGCCACTGTGACCCGTTAAAAAGGCTAACTCGCCAGGCTTTATATGAAAACTAACTTTCTCAAGGGCACGGTGGCCACCTGGATATGTTTTACTGACTTGCTGAAAATTTATCATTTTAATTATCAATCATCTTGCAGCGAAAAAGGGAGCACGCTCCCTTTTAATTAATTATGCATCGTCCTCATCTTGGCTGAATAGTGCATCAATGAAGTCATTACTATTAAATGTACGTAAATCATCAATACTCTCACCAACACCAATGTAACGAATTGGAATATTAAATTTATCTGCAACAGCGAAGATCACACCACCTTTAGCTGTACCATCAAGCTTAGATAAGGTGATCCCAGTTAAACCAACACATTCATTAAATAGTTTAACTTGGCTAATTGCATTTTGCCCTGTGCCAGCATCAATAGTTAACATGACTTCATGTGGCGCATCTGGGTCGATTTTTTTCATTACACGAGCAATTTTTTCAAGCTCTTGCATTAAGTTGTCTTTATTTTGCAAGCGCCCTGCTGTATCGGCGATTAACACATCAATGTTACGTGCTTTTGCAGCTTGAAATGCATCAAATACCACTGACGCACTGTCTGCACCTGTGTGCTGGGCAATAACCGGAATGCTATTACGCTCGCCCCACACTTGTAGCTGCTCAACCGCTGCAGCTCGGAAAGTATCACCAGCTGCAAGCATCACTGACTTACCTTCGTTTTGGAACTGCTTAGCTAATTTACCAATTGTGGTGGTTTTACCAACACCATTTACACCTACCATTAAGATAACAAATGGTTTTTTGTCACTAGGAATAACCAGCGGCTGCTCAGCCGTTTTGAGCATGCTTGCCATTTCTTGCTTCATCAGCTCGTAAAGCGCATCACCGTCTTTTAATTGCTTTCGGTCTGCTGCATCAGTTAGGTTATCAATCAACTTCATTGTTGTATCAACACCTAAATCAGCAGTCAGTAATTGTGTTTCTAGTTCTTCAAATAACTCATCATCTATTTTCTTACCACTAAAAATAGACGCAAAGCCTGAACCTATATTAACGCGAGTTTTTAATAGGCCTTTTTTAAGGCGTGCGAAGAAACCTTCTTTCTTTGGTTTTTCAGCCGCAGCTTGAGCAGCTTTTTCTTTCTCTAAACGTTCCGCCTCTGCTTGTTCTTCAGCGATTCGTTGTTGTTCTAAACGTTCCGCCTCTGCTTGTTCTGCAGCAATTCGTTGTTGTTCTAAACGTTCCGCCTCTGCTTGTTCTGCAGCAATTCGTTGTTGTTCTAAACGTTCCGCCTCTGCCTTTTCGGCAGCGATACGCTCTTGTTCTAAACGCTCTGCTTGTGCTTTTTCGGCAGCTATACGTTCTTGTTCTAGGCGCTCCGCCTCTGCCTTTTCGGCAGCAACACGCTCTTGTTCTAAGCGTTCTGCCTCAGCCTTTTCGGCAGCAATACGCTCTTGCTCTAAAAGTTCAGCCTCTGCCTTTTCAGCAGCGATGCGCTGTTGTTCTAAGCGCTCCGCCTCTGCCTTTTCGGCAGCAACACGCTCTTGTTCTAAACGTTCAGCCTCAGCCTTTTCGGCAGCAGAACGCTCTTGTTCTAAGCGTTCTGCCTCAGCCTTTTCGGCAGCTATACGTTCTTGTTCTAGGCGCTCCGCCTCTGCCTTTTCGGCAGCGATACGCTGTTGTTCTAAGCGCTCCGCCTCTGCCTTTTCGGCAGCAATACGCTCTTGCTCTAAACGCTCTGCTTGTGCTTTTTCAGCAGCGATGCGCTCTTGCTCTAAACGTTCAGCTTGTGCTTTTTCGGCAGCAATACGCTCTTGCTCTAAACGCTCTGCTTGTACTTTTTCAGCAGCAATGCGCTCTTGCTCTAAACGTTCAGCATCGCGTTTTTCTGCTGCGAGTTGCTCAGCTTCACGCTGCGCCTGTTCTGCTGCAGCACGTTCTTGCTCTAATTTCATTGCTGCTTCTTGCTCAGCAAGACGAGCTTGTTGTTCTTGGCGTTGTTGTTCTGCCGCTTGCTGCTCTTGAGCTAAACGTTCCGCCTCTGCTTTTTCAGCAGCGATGCGCTCTTGCTCTAAACGTTCAGCCTCTGCTTTTTCAGCAGCGATGCGCTCTTGTTCTAAGCGTTCCGCCTCGGCCTTTTCGGCAGCAATACGCTCTTGCTCTAAACGTTCAGCCTCAGCCTTTTCGGCAGCAATACGCTCTTGCTCTAAACGTTCAGCCTCAGCCTTTTCAGCAGCGATGCGCTCTTGTTCTAAGCGTTCAGCTTCTGCTTTTTCAGCAGCGATGCGCTGTTGTTCTTCTAATTGCTTCTGGTTATCAGCCTCAGTCGCTGTTTGCTCTGCTTTTTGTTTTTCTGATTTGCCAAAACCAAACCAAGACAAGAATTTACTTTTTTTTGCCATACTTGCTAATAACCACTTATAAAAATCTGATAAACTTACATGAATAATAGTTTGGTGGTAGTCCAGCTAATTTAGCCAAACTAAAACGGATACCATCTATCGCTAGGGTCGCAATACTAACACTTTTAGCGCTTTAGAAAAATGACACGCTAGCCATTGCTTACAATATTATCTGAGCAAGTGGTCAGTTACCAATGATTAGTGAGTTAAATGAGAAAAAAATCAACAGCTAAACGCCCAGTTAAAGCCGCTAACAATAAAACAGCCAATGGCTTTATTCGTATCATTAGTGGTCAATTCCGTGGCAGAAAACTTCCCGTAAAAGATGTGCAGGGCTTACGTCCGACCACAGATCGTATTAAAGAGACTGTATTTAACTGGCTAATGCAAGATACACGTGACGCAGCCGTACTCGATTGCTTTGCCGGCTCTGGAGGGCTTGGTTTTGAGGCACTTTCTCGTTTTGCAGCCAGCGCGGTATTTTTCGAACTCGACAAAAGCGCAACGGCGCAGTTGAATAGCAATATCGCTACTTTGCAACTTAAAAATGCCACAGTAAAGCATGGGGACAGCCTAACACTCTTAAATAATAATGCTGAGAACGATAAATTTGATTTGGTTTTTGTTGACCCACCATTCCGTCAGAATTTAGCCGAAAAAAGTTGTTTTTTGCTCGAATCAAATCACTGGTTAACTGAGCAAGCTCTTATCTATGTAGAGGTTGAAAGTGAGCTTAGTAATTTAGACACTCCTGATAACTGGCTGCTTTTAAAAGAAAAAACTGCAGGCCAAGTCATTTGTAGATTGTATCAACGCGAAACAAATTAGCACTGTTTTGCCGACTCAGATTCTGTTAATATTATCCTTTACATGTGGTGTTGCTTCGGATTACAATACCGCACCATTTTTGAACCACTTGATCGTTATTCGATCAACTTGAGCAACGCTCATTATTTAGGTAGGTGAATTTTTAATGCCAGTAATTAAAGTAAGAGAGAACGAACCGTTTGACGTAGCACTTCGTCGCTTCAAGCGTTCATGTGAAAAAGCAGGTATCCTTTCAGAAGTTCGTCGTCGCGAGCACTATGAAAAACCAACAGCTGAGCGTAAGCGTAAAAAAGCTGCTGCAGTAAAGCGTCACATGAAGAAGCTTTCTCGCGATAACGCACGTCGCGTTAAATTATACTAATCAGTATTTGGTCTTGTATAAATGAGCCTTTTATTAACGCTAAAAGATGCGCAAAAAGATGCGATGAAGGCAAAAGACAAAGAACGTCTTAAGCCAATCCGCATGGTACTTGCAGCAATCAAGCAACGTGAAATTGACGAGCAAATTACACTTGATGACGACGGTATCACCGCTGTCTTAGTAAAGCTTGTAAAACAACGTCGCGATTCTTACACCCAGTACATTGATGCGGGTCGTGAAGATTTAGCTGAAATTGAAGCCAATGAGATTAAAGCACTTGAAGAATTCTTGCCTCAACAATTGAGTGAAGAAGAAATCATTGCTCTTATTGACTCGGCTATTGCTGATACAAATGCAGCGGGTATGCAAGACATGGGTAAGGTAATGGGAGTTATCAAAAGCAAAGCTGAAGGTCGTGCCGATTTAGGTAAGATTTCTGGCTTAATCAAGCAACGATTAACTGCCTAACCCCCACATACAGATGTATGATTCAAGCAAACCGAGCCTAGTGCTCGGTTTCTTGCTTTTAGTCTTTCATAAACACCGTATTTGTGTTCAAATCTTATTTTAAAACGCATAGATAGCGCAGGAAAAAACAACAGCTATGGCCGGAAAAATCCCTAGACAATTTATTGATGATTTACTCGCTCGTACAGATATTGTGGAGCTAATTGATTCAAAAGTTGGCTTAAAAAAAGCGGGAAAAGACTACCAAGCATGTTGTCCTTTTCATAACGAGAAGACCCCTTCTTTTACTGTCTCCCAGGATAAACAGTTTTATCACTGCTTTGGTTGTGGCGCTAATGGTAATGCTATTTCGTTTGTTATGGAATACGACAAACTAGAATTTGTTGATGCCATTGAAGAGCTAGCGAGTATGCTCAACTTAGACGTGCCTCGTGAACAAGGTGGCAGCTCAGGTCCTCAACGCACTGCAGAACAAAAGCGCTCTGATTACGATTTAATGTTACACGCTGCTCGCTTTTATCAACATCAATTAAAGCATCATGCTAATTCTAAAATGGTCATCGACTATATCAAAGGGCGTGGTTTAAGCGGTGAAACAGCGAAAAAATTCATGATTGGTTATGCGCCTAGTGAATGGGAGGCGTTATGCCAGCAACTAGGCCGTAACAAAGAACAAAAAGAGCAGTTAGTAGAGCTGAAGCTTGCTTCTGAAAAGTCGCCTGGTCGCCAATTTGACTTTTTCCGTGATCGACTCATGTTTCCTATTCGCGATAAACGCGGTCGGGTTATCGCCTTTGGTGGCCGAGTCATGCAAGCCGATCAAGGGCCTAAATACCTCAACTCACCAGAAACACGTATCTTCCATAAAGGCTTTGAACTTTATGGTTTATACGAAGCAAAACAAGCACATAAAAAACTTGACCATATTTTGATTGTTGAAGGTTATATGGATGTGGTTGCTTTGGCTGAGCAAGGTATCGAATATGCCGTTGCAGCCCTTGGTACAGCAACAACCGCAGAACATATGCACACTTTATTTAGAACCACAGATAAAGTGATTTGTTGTTACGATGGTGACCGTGCTGGTCGTGATGCAGCATGGCGTGCACTTGAGAATGCACTACCTTATCTTGGCGATGGTAAATCATTAAAATTTGTATTTTTACCTGACGGTGAAGACCCAGATTCACTGGTACAAAAAGAAGGTAAAGATGCCTTTGAAGCAAGATTGAGCGATGCCGACGACTTTAGTAAAGTATTATTTAATAAGCTCAGCCAAGAAGTTGACCTAACTCAAGATGCAGGTAAAGCAAAGCTACTTAGTGATGCTTTACCATTAATTGAAAAAATCCCAAGTGATTTTTATCAAGAAAATATTTTGGAACATTTAGGCCGTTTAATTGGTCGAACAAGAGAACAATTAAACAACCGTGTTAAGACTCCAAAGCAACAGCATGCTATTGAGCGTAAATTTAAAATAACGCCAATGCGCCAAGCTATCGGAATTTTATTGCAGCATCCAAATCTCGCGACAAGCATTGCTTATATGCCAGAACTTGCTGAAATGAAAATTGCCGGTATTGAGTTATTTTTACGCATTCAGCACTTAGCGCTTGAACGACAAGGTATCACCACGGCACAAATTTTAGAATCGTTCCGAGGTAGCCAAGAGTACGATGCGTTGATTAAATTAGCGACTTGGCAGCACCAAATAAATGACGATCGTTTAGAGACAGTTTTTAAAAATACTTTTAAATTTATTGAAGACCAGTGTTTAAATTATCGACTAGAGACCCTATTAATAAAAGACAAGACCCAAGGCTTAAGCAGCGAAGAAAGGCTAGAATGTCTGTTACTAACACAAGCGTTAAAAGGTAGCAACAGCTAGTCAGAACTGAATAATTCTGTTATACTGTGCTATTCACTGCGTCTAGTTAGTTTTCGTGTCGCTTATTTAGTAAGCGAGCTGGCGCCTGTTGTATCAACTTTCAGAGTGGAAGAATAAATCTCTATGGATCCAACTCCTCAGTCACAATTAAAGCTTCTGATTCAAAAAGGTAAAGAGCAAGGTTATTTAACTTTTGCAGAAGTTAATGATCACCTTCCACAAGACATTATCGACTCAGATCAGGTAGAAGATATCATTAGCATGATTAATGACATGGGTATCAAGGTTAGCGAAAATGCGCCTGATGCTGATGAATTAATGATGCAAGAAACAACGACAGACGAAGACGCAGCAGAAGCCGCGGCCGCTGCACTTGCGACTGTAGAAAAAGAGATCGGTCGAACAACCGACCCTGTACGCATGTACATGCGTGAAATGGGTACTGTTGAACTCCTTACACGTGAAGGCGAAATTGTTATCGCTAAGCGTATTGAAGAAGGTATCAACCAAGTTCAGATTTCTGTTGCTGAATACCCAGAAGCAATTACTTATCTACTAGAGCAATGGGATAAGTTTGAAGCCGAAGAAATGCGTTTAAGCGACATTATCTCTGGTTTCTTTGATCCTAATAATGAAGACGAATCACAAATTTCTGCTACACACATCGGTTCAGAGCTAAACGAAGAGCAGCTTGACGACGAAGACGACGAAGCTGACGATGAAGACGACGATGACGATAGCGATGATGATAGCGATGGTGATACAGGTCCAGATCCTGAAGAAGCACGTATTCACTTCGAAAACTTACGTGAGCTTTACAACAAAGCACGTGATACGTTTGAAGCAAAAGGCCGTGCTCACCCAGATTCACAAGCAGCTATTGCAGAAATTGGCGAACTATTTAAAACCTTTAAGTTAGTTCCTAAACAGTTTGACCGCATGGTAAACAACATGCGTGAAATGATGGACCGCGTTCGTGTACAAGAACGTATCATCATGAAACAAGCTGTACAAATTGCGAAGTTACCGAAAAAGAACTTCATTAAGCATTTTGCTAACAACGAAACAGATACTAGCTGGATTGACCTTGAAATCGCTGCAAACGAGAAATACTCGGTTGCACTTGAAGAAGTTAAACCAGAAATCATCCGTTGCATTAGCAAGTTACGTGCAATTGAAGAAAGCACGGGTTTAAGTATCGAGCGAATTAAAGACATCAACCGTCGTATGAGTATTGGTGAAGCGAAAGCTCGCCGAGCGAAAAAAGAAATGGTTGAAGCGAACTTACGTCTTGTAATCTCGATTGCGAAAAAATACACCAACCGTGGTTTACAATTCTTAGACCTTATCCAAGAGGGTAACATTGGTCTAATGAAAGCGGTTGATAAGTTCGAATACCGCCGTGGTTATAAGTTCTCAACTTATGCAACATGGTGGATCCGTCAAGCAATTACACGTTCGATTGCTGACCAAGCACGTACCATCCGTATCCCTGTGCACATGATTGAGACGATCAACAAACTAAATCGTATCTCTCGTCAAATGCTGCAAGAGATGGGTCGTGAGCCGAGCCCAGAAGAATTAGCTGAGCGTATGTTAATGCCTGAAGATAAGATCCGTAAGGTACTTAAAATCGCGAAAGAGCCAATTTCGATGGAAACACCAATCGGTGATGATGAAGATTCGCACTTAGGTGACTTCATTGAAGATACCACAATCGATTCGCCTATTGATTCTGCAACAATGGAATCATTACGTGGCGCAACAAACGATGTACTAGCGGGCTTAACAGCACGTGAAGCTAAAGTACTACGTATGCGTTTTGGTATCGATATGAACACTGACCATACATTAGAAGAAGTAGGTAAACAGTTTGACGTAACACGTGAGCGTATTCGTCAAATCGAAGCGAAAGCGTTACGTAAATTACGTCACCCTTCTCGCTCAGACTTACTGAAAAGCTTCTTAGATGCTAAGTAACTTAGTATCGCATTATTAACTAAAAGGCCGCTGTTGCGGCCTTTTTTCTATTCGAGAGATATTCATGGCTTGGATCCAAATTCGCATCAATGCAAACGCTGACAACGCAGAATTAATCAGCGACTTATTAATGGACACTGGCAGCGCGTCAGTAACTTATGTTGACGCCAAAGATACCCCTATTTATGAACCTAAGCTTGGCACTGTTCAACTATGGGCCGATACGACTGTAATTGGTCTTTATGACGCTAACCATGACATGGACAGCGTGGTAGAAACTCTAAAAGCTGAAGCAACCCTTGCCGATAAGCTCGTTTATAAAATAGAACAGCTTGAAGATAAAGATTGGGAACGTGAATGGATGGATAATTTCCACCCAATCCAATTTGGTGAGCGCTTATGGATCTGTCCAAGCTGGCGTGATATTCCCGATCCTAATGCTGTTAATGTATTACTCGACCCAGGCCTTGCCTTTGGTACAGGCACCCACGCAACCACAGCGCTTTGCCTAAAATGGCTTGAAAGCCAAGATTTAACAGGTAAAACTGTGGTCGATTTTGGTTGTGGATCGGGTATTTTAGGAATAGCCGCGATCAAACTTGGCGCTGAGCGTATGATCGGCATCGATATTGATCCTCAAGCACTTGAAGCAAGCCGTGATAATGCACAGCGTAACGGTGTCGCAGATAAACTTGAAGTCTATTTACCAGAGGATCAACCAGAGTTTACTGCCGATATAGTCGTTGCAAATATTTTAGCTCAGCCTCTTCGCGAACTACATGAAGTGATCTTAGGTCTTTTAAAACCGAATGGTAAAATTGCTATGTCAGGTATTTTAGAAGAGCAAGCTCAGTCTGTAGCGGACGTTTATGCCCCGTTTTTAGCACTTGATGAGATTGCTATTGAAGGTGAATGGACCCGAGTTAGTGGCACGAAGAAGGCTTAACCCTCTCTAGAGCATTAACTCTAAGCTAATAGGTAAAGCCAGTATTTAACAGGCTTTACCTTATTTTTACAGTCTGCAGTTTCTCGCCTTTGTACAAGCAAAATTATTTTTGTTCAAATAACAAACAAATCAACCTACTCGTCAAACTGTTATCAAAAGTCAATACGAAAAGGGCAAAAAAAAGTCACTTTTGTTCAATTTATAGCCTTTGATTTTTGCAAAAAAAACCGTAAACTTAGCGCCCCTTGAAAAGAGGCCAATTGAATAACGTGCGTATCGGTTCATACCAACTTGAGAACAACGTAATTGTCGCGCCAATGGCAGGCATTACAGACAGACCATTTAGACAACTTTGCCGTCGCTTAGGTGCTGGCCTTGCTGTTTCTGAAATGCTCTCGTCAAACCCGAAAGTATGGAAAACCGAAAAATCGATGAACCGTATGGATCACAGCGGTGAGTCGGGAATTCGCTCGGTGCAAATCGCCGGAGCCGATCCTGAGCTTATGGCGCAGGCAGCACAATTCAATGTCAGCAATGGCGCACAGATCATAGATATCAATATGGGGTGCCCAGCTAAAAAAGTGAATAAGAAACTTGCAGGCTCTGCCTTATTACAGTTTCCTGAATTAGTGGAAGAGATACTTGATGCGGTAGTCAATGCCGTAGATGTTCCTGTCACATTAAAAATCCGTACCGGATGGGATCAGGAAAACCGTAATGGTGTCGAGATTGCGAGAATCGCTGAACGTTATGGCATAGCATCATTGGCTGTACATGGGCGTACACGCGCATGTATGTATAAAGGTGAAGCTGAGTACGCCACAATTAAGGATATTAAACGTTCAGTGTCTATCCCTGTGGTTGCCAATGGTGATATTACTTCACCAGAAAAAGCAAAGCAGGTTTTGGATTATACGGGTGCAGATGCCATTATGATTGGTCGAGCCGCCCAAGGTCGCCCTTGGATATTCAGGGAGATAGACCACTATTTGCGAACTGGAGAACATTTGCCAGCACCTGAAATTGCAGAGGTGCGTAGCATTTTGATGGAGCATCTAGACAATCTTCATCAGTTTTACGGGGAGCCAATGGGAGCGCGTATCGCTCGAAAGCATGTATCTTGGTATTTGCAAACCCATGACAGTGACGGTCAGTTTAGGCGAGTATTTAATGCGTTAGATAACCCACAGGCACAAGTCGACGCATTAGAAGAATACTTTAAAACACTAGCAGCTAACTAAGAAAGAAAGAGACATATAACGATGTTCGAACAAAACGTGACTTCTCCATTTATCACAAACCCTCATGTACAGTCACACGAGAAACCACAGCCGTTGCGTGATGCAGTGAAAAAAGCTGTTCATCACTACTTAAAGCAACTTAATGGTCAAGACGTTCAAGACGTGTACGACCTTGTTCTTTCTGAGCTAGAAGCACCATTACTTGAAGAAGTAATGACGTACACGCGTGGTAACCAAACTCGTGCAGCAATCTTACTAGGTATCAACCGTGGTACTTTACGTAAAAAGCTTAAAAAATACGGCATGAACTGATACCCGTCTTAATGGACTGATAGTAAGCCTGCATATTCATTGTGCTAATAAACGCTTACTCCCCCATTACAACTGGTATAAAAGTTTTGAATAAAAAGCACCTTAGGGTGCTTTTTTTATTGCTGTTAAAAACTATGCAAAATCCTCACGCTTTAAACATCGTTTTCTCAGCAATATTCAGTTAAAATACCGCCTTTCTAAGCTAGCTCAAACATTGAGGTAATCAAAACTACAATGGATACACATCGTCCAATTCGTCGCGCACTATTAAGTGTGTCAGATAAAACCGGTATCGTTGAATTTGCTCGCGCTCTTGAAGCTCAAGGCGTAGATATTTTATCAACTGGCGGTACTTGCAAATTACTTGCTGATAACGGCATTAAAGTCACTGAAGTATCTGACCATACTGGTCACCCTGAGATCATGGATGGTCGCGTAAAAACACTTCATCCAAAAATTCACGGCGGCATCCTAGCGCGTCGCGGTCAAGATGAAGACGTAATGGAGGATCACAACATCTCTGCTATCGATATCGTTGTAGTTAACTTATACCCCTTCGCAAACACTGTTGCGAAAGAAGACTGCAGCCTAGAAGATGCAATTGAAAACATTGATATTGGTGGTCCTACTATGGTTCGCGCTGCGGCGAAAAACCATAAAGATGTGACTATCGTTGTAAATGCAAAAGATTACGACCGTGTAATCAGCGAAATGCAAAACAACAACGGTTCTACAACGTATAAAACACGTTTTGATCTAGCTATTGCTGCTTACGAGCACACAGCTCAGTACGATGGCATGATTGCAAACTACTTCGGCAAAATGGTTCCTGACTACACAGAGGAAGCTGCTGAAGAGACTAAGTTCCCACGCACTATCAACATGCAGTTCACTAAGAAGCAAGATATGCGCTACGGTGAGAACTCACACCAAGACGCTGCTTTTTATGTTGAAAACGACTTAACTGAAGCATCTGTTGCGACTGCAGTTCAACTGCAAGGTAAAGCACTTTCTTACAACAACATTGCTGATACTGACGCAGCATTAGAGTGTGTAAAAGAATTCGACGTACCAGCGTGTGTTATCGTAAAACATGCGAACCCTTGTGGTGTGTCAATTGGTGACAACATTCTTGAAGCCTATGATCGTGCATTCAAAACTGACCCTACATCAGCATTTGGTGGCATCATCGCATTCAACAAAGAGCTTGATGCAGACACAGCTGAAGCAATTGTTGCTCGTCAATTCGTTGAAGTTATCATTGCACCTAAAGTATCTGAAGCAGCTGCACAGATCGTTTCTGCAAAACAAAACGTACGTTTATTAGAATGTGGTGAATGGTCTGGTAATGCAACAGGTCACGACATTAAACGTGTTAATGGCGGTATCTTGGTTCAAGACCGCGACTTAGGTATGGTAACGCAGAGCGATCTTAAAGTTGTATCTAAGCGTCAACCAACTGAGCAAGAATTAAAAGATTTATTATTCTGCTGGAAAGTCGCTAAATTCGTTAAGTCTAACGCGATTGTGTATGCACGTGACGGTATGACTATCGGTGTTGGTGCAGGCCAAATGAGCCGTGTTTACTCGGCGAAAATTGCAGGTATCAAAGCCGCTGACGAAAACCTTGAAGTGAAAGGTTCTGTTATGGCATCTGATGCATTCTTCCCATTCCGTGACGGCATTGATGCAGCAGCAGAGGCTGGCATCACAGCAGTTATTCAACCAGGTGGTTCAATGCGCGATGAGGAAGTTATCGCTGCAGCTGATGAAGCTGGTATGGCAATGGTATTTACAGGTATGCGCCATTTCCGTCACTAATAACACAAAGGGTTAAGCGAAAAGTTTAGCCCTTTTTGTTTGCCACAAATTCACGTATTCTGATTACTAATAATAATGACCCATATAATGAAGGAATAGATGATGAAATTTGCCGTAAAAACACTGCTAGTTGCAGGCCTTGCACTAACATCAGCACAGGCTTTAAGCCACAGCCATGAATCAGCGCTTACAAGTGCTGTACAATCAAGCGAACGTGATGCTAAAAATAGCGCACGCGATCAATACCGCCACCCAGTTGAAACACTTGATTTCTTTGGCTTTAAGCCAAATATGACAGTCGTTGAAATTGCACCAGGCGGTGGTTGGTACAGCGAAATCCTTGCGCCAGCTGTAAAAGGCCATGGGGTTTACTACGCGGCACATTTCCCAGCAGATTCTGAAGTAGGTTATTACCAACGTTCATTAGCTGGCTTTAAGAAAAAGATGAGCGAAGACGCGCGCTTCAGTGAAGTTAAACTGACTGAATTTGCGCCAGTAACACATCTTGATATTGCACCAGCGGGTAGCGCAGATCTTGTTTTAACCTTTAGAAATGTTCATAACTGGTACATGGGTAAAGATAAAGAAGGCGCGTTGAGTGCATTTAAAGCATTTTACAAAGCCCTTAAGCCGGGCGGCACATTAGGCGTAGTTGAACACCGCCTTCCTGAGTCGCGCAGCGATGAAGATCAGAAATCATCAGGTTATATGAAGCAAAGCTATGTAATTGATATTGCAAAACAAGCTGGCTTTGAACTAGTGGCAAGCAGTGACATTAATGCAAACCCTCTTGATACAGCAGATCACCCTAAAGGGGTGTGGACACTACCACCAAGCCTTCGTTTAGGCGAGCAAGATGCCGCGAAGTATAAAGCGATTGGTGAAAGTGATCGTATGACGCTGAAGTTTAAAAAACCGCTTTAAATAGGATTATACGCCATGAATGTACTTGTCATCGGCAGTGGCGGCCGCGAACACGCTCTTGCGTTTAAGGCTGCACAAAATAGTAAAGTAAACACCGTTTTCGTCGCTCCAGGTAATGCTGGTACTGCACTTGAGCCAAAACTTGAAAACGTAGCTATCAATGTTGAAGACCTAGCTGGTTTAGTTACTTTTGCAAAAGAAAACAACGTTGAATTAACCATTGTTGGCCCTGAAGTACCGCTGGTTTTAGGTGTCGTTGATACATTCCGTGAAAACGGTCTGGCTATCTTCGGCCCAACGGCTGGTGCAGCACAGTTAGAAGGCTCTAAGTCGTTCACCAAAGACTTCTTAGCACGCCACGATATTCCAACAGCTGATTACCAAACGTTTGAACAAATCGAACCTGCGCTTGCTTACCTGAAAGAAAAAGGTGCGCCAATTGTTGTTAAAGCTGACGGCTTAGCAGCAGGTAAAGGCGTTATCGTTGCGATGACTGAGCTTGAAGCTGAAGAAGCTATTCGCGATATGCTAGCAGGCAACAGCTTCGGTGAAGCGGGTAGCCGTGTAGTTATCGAAGAGTTCTTAGAAGGTGAAGAAGCCTCTTTCATCGTCATGGTTGATGGCAAAAACGTACTGCCATTTGCAACCAGCCAAGACCACAAGCGCGCTTACAATGGTGACCAAGGTCCGAATACTGGCGGCATGGGCGCATACTCACCGGCACCAGTAGTAACTGATGAAATTCACCAACGTATTATGAACGAAGTGATCAACCCAACGGTTGAAGGTATGGCAAAAGAAGGCCACCCATACACTGGTTTCTTATATGCAGGTTTAATGATCACCGCTGATGGCACGCCAAAAGTGATTGAATACAACTGTCGTTTTGGTGACCCAGAAACACAGCCTATGATGCTTCGTCTTAAGTCTGACCTTGTTGAGCTAATCGAAGCAGCTAACCGTGAAGAGCTAGATAAAACAGATATCGAGTTCGACCCGCGCGCAGCAGTAGGTGTTGTATTAGCAGCTAAAGGCTACCCTGATAGCTACCCGAAAGGTGACACTATCAACGGCTTGCAAGTTAATTACCCTGAAGGTGAGAAAGTATTCCACGCAGGTACTAAGCAAGACGGTGATAACGTAGTAACGGCTGGCGGTCGTGTGCTTTGTGCAACGGCACTTGGTAACACTGTAACTGAAGCGCAACAACGTGCCTATAAACTCGTTGATCAAATCAGCTGGGAAGGCATGGAATATCGAACTGATATCGCTTACCGCGCTATTGCTCGCGAACAAAAGTAAGTAAGTTAAAACTTATTTCTCTTAAAAGCGCAGTTTATCTGCGCTTTTTTAATGCTACACTATTAAGAATAATTAACTAGATAAAGAACGCGTTTTGAATAATAAAGCATTGAAATATAATTTTGTTTCTTTTTTTATTCTTGCTACTTTGTTTTTTATCATCGCCAATTTGTGCGCGCATCTGGCCAGTCCAACTCGCTATACAATTGATAAGACAGCGCCAGTGTATTCTCAAATGGCTTATCGTATTGACCAAAGTAAATCTCTCACCCTTAACCAATTTCTTGCAGAGCCAGAACAACTTATAAAAAAGCCATTCTCGCAAATTGAGTGGCATTTAGGCGCTCAAGATTACTGGTTAAAACTTGACTTAGAAAACCGTCAAACGAAGCCGATTGATCTCATTATTCACTTTGATAACCCTATGGTTGATTACCTCACTGTTTACCGTGTAAACACACAACAACAGCTTATTAAAAAAACAGTGTTAGGCGATAAAGTACCTGATCTAAGCCTATTTAAATACAGTACCCCACATACGTCTTTCACTCTTAATGGTAATGAGCAAACATCCATCATCATTAAAGTTGATACCGTGGGGATCAGTAAAACGCCTATTAACATCTATGGTAAAAATGAATTTCAAGATTTAGTTCGCGCACAAGTGGGTGTATGGGGAATTTTTATTGGTGTGCTGATCATGGCTGCGCTCTATAACCTAGTGTTATTTTTTGGCATACGAGATCGTGTATACCTAATTTACATTGGCTATATTATTTCGGCGCTGTTATTAATGGGCTCAGTGCTCGGCTTTGGCTTTTATCTCTGGCCATTATCGTGGCAGTTATTTTTAAATAAACAGGTGGTATTTAGTAACTACGCTATTGCCTTTTTTACCGTTGCTTTTTGCACCATGTTTTTACGCTACCACAAAGACAATTGCCGCTTATATAAACTTAGTCTCAGCTTTTTAGCCCTACTGTTCAGCTTAAGCTTAATTAGCTTTTTTATGCTCGAATACCACTCATCAAAAATTTTCTTTGCCATTATGGTGCCGCTGTACATTTTATGTATTTGCATGATTTATAAAAAATTAGTGAGTGGCTTTCGGTGGGCAAAATTTTATGTGATGTCATGGGTCCCTCTGATTGTTGGCGCAGCAATTCAACCGTTAGAACTTACCGGCTTTATCCCTTATAGCTTTACCGTTAGGCATATATTTTTAGTCGCTATTTTATGCGAGATTGTATTAATGGCTATGGCTCTAGCAGATAGAGTGCGCTATCAAAGAGAGAAAGCTCTCTATCACGCAACTCATACTCAACAAACACAACTTCTAAATCAGGCCATGCTCAAACAAGCTTATATGGTTCTGAAAAAACAACAAAGATCAGCTAATCTGTGCCTTATAAAGATAGAGCAATTCACTGCACTGATGAATATTCTAAATTCAACACAAAGCAGTCATATCATCATCACAGTTGCTGATTCTCTAGAACGTCAAGTAAGTAAACGTAGGCAATTCATTAACCTTGAGTCAGCCCTCGATAACAGCCCTAAAATAGCAGACTTAGGAAACGGAATACTGGCATTTATCTCTACAAAGATTCAGCCACCAGAGGAGCTCTATGCAGAGCTTAACGACTTATTGAAACAGTTGCCAAAACAATACAGCATTTTGGGTCTTGACCTACAACTTAACTATCGCTGCAGTGTCGCAGAACCGATTGCTGACGACGGATTTGATGCCTGGTTACAGCGTGGTTACTTAAGCTTGTCTCAACGACCTCAATATAATATTGAACATGCAAAACCTCATGTAGATATGAATCTAAGTTTAGCTGCTGCACTGCAACACGCTATTCGAAACAATAATTTAGCTATCTACCTGCAACCAATTATCAACTTAAATACAGGCAAAGTGGCAGGCGCAGAAGCTTTATTACGCTGGCCTTGCGCCGATAAAGAGATCCATATTGAGCAGCTGATCCTATTAGCTGAGCGCACAGGGCTAATAAACGAGCTTACCTTATGGGTAATTGATCAAGCCTGTCAAAGTGTTGCAAGCCTTAATCAGCATGGTTATCGTGACCATACAATCAGTGTTAATTTAAGTGCCAAAAATCTCACCATTCCAAAGCTTATTGAAAAAGTTGAAAATACCATCATGAAGCATGGCATTATGGCCAGCCAATTAAAGTTTGAGCTTACCGAGTTCGCGCTAATTAAAAACCATAATGAAATGGTATCTTTCATCAATGAGCTCAATAAACTAGGTAGCCAAGTGGTTTTAGATGACTTTGGTACAGGTTACTCATCGCTCAATTATCTGGTTAATTATTCATTTAGCACTATCAAGGTAGATAAATCATTTACCCTTGATTTAACAACTAACGACAACAACCAAGTTATCGTGAAAACAGCCATTGATATGGCCCATAACCTCGATATGAATATCACCATTGAAGGCATAGAAGATCAAGAAACAGAACAGATGCTTATAAAAATGGGCGCAGATCAAGGCCAAGGCTATTATTACAGCAAAGCGATACCATTAAGTGAGTATCTAACGTTTATTGCCACACAATTTAAATAGACCATGTTACACTTGCCTCTTTTAACATCTTTAGGGGCCAAGTGAAGATGCAAGGTACGCTCAGAAAATTAAAGTCGACCCTCACCTCTCCAGTCGAATATCAATTACCTATTGGTGATGAGCTAGTTTCATTAAATGACTATATTGGTAAGCCACTAACACTTACGTTTACGGGCAATATTTTTTGTTGTAACTGTGGGAAAAAAACCAAAAAGAGTTACTCACAAGGACACTGCTTTGTATGTATGCGCAAATTAGCTAGCTGTGATATGTGTATTATGAAGCCTGAAACCTGCCACTTCGATAAAGGTACCTGCCGCGAGCCACAATGGGGCGAAGAAAACTGTATGATCCCACACTATGTATACTTAGCGAATACATCAGGGTTAAAGGTAGGGATTACTCGCCATACACAAATTCCAACGCGTTGGATTGACCAAGGTGCAACGCAAGCACTGCCTATTTTTAAAGTACAAACTCGCTTGCAATCAGGATTAGTTGAAGTTGCACTAGCCAAGTTTATTGCTGATAAAACGAATTGGCGAAACATGCTAAAAGGCCCATCAGAAGCAATTGATTTGAAAGCCGCTGCCAAAGAGCTTATCCCACAAATTGATGAAAAACTCAGTGAACTCGCTGAGCTATTTGGGGCCACAGCCATTGAAAAACTAGATGAAGATGTTGTTGAGCTAGAGTATCCAGTGAGTGAATACCCTAGCAAAATCAGCTCTTTCAATTTTGATAAAGCGCCAGAAGTATCGGGCATTTTAAAAGGTATTAAAGGCCAGTACTTAATTTTTGATACTGGCGTCATTAATATTCGTAAGTTTACTTCTTACGAAATTAGCCTAGCTTAGGCACTTTTTTCGGTATTGAGGTAAAAGGCATACCATTGCTGCTTCGTAATTGGGCGGCAATAGTAATAACCTTGAATAGTATCGCAGTTAAGTGAACGTAAGTAATTTAACTGCTCTATTTTCTCAACCCCTTCTGCAACCACATGCATATTAAGGCTTTTAGCTAATGTGACGATTGCCGTTACAATTTCACTATTGCCGTATTCATCAGGCACTTTAGCGATAAAACTGGCATCAATTTTTAGTGTGTCGATTGGCAATTTAGTCAAATAGCTAAGCGCAGAGTAACCCGTACCAAAGTCATCAAGAGTTATATGCACACCGAGTTTTTTCAGTGCCATGAGTTCTTGTTTCGCTTCACTAAAGTGACTAATAAAACAGCTTTCGGTGAGCTCTATCTCTAACTGGTAGGGGTTAACCTCATAGTGCTCAAGTAACCGCTCTACATTCGACGCAAGTTGCCCCTGACGTAAATGATTCGCCGAAATATTAATGGCTAAGCGCCCTGCTTCAATGCCTTGTTGCTGCCAATTAACTAACTCTTTGCAAGCCTCTTCTATCACCCACAAGTCTAGCTTTACAATAAGGCCTAACTCTTCAGCCAAGGGAATAAACTTTGCTGGAGAAATCACCCCTAAACTTGGTTCGTGCCAACGTAGGAGTGCTTCTGCCCCTAAAATTTTCCCTGAAGTTAACTGCTGCTTAGGTTGGAAATACAGCTCAAACTCATCACTCTCAATCGCATTTTGTAACCGGCTCATCATTGCAAGTCTCTCTAAAGAGCGCGCATTCATCGCAGGTTTAAATAATTGAAATGAATTACGACCAACTTCTTTAGCACGGTACATCGCAATATCGGCGTGCTTAAGTAAGGTAGCGCTATCTACACCATCATCAGGGTAAACCGCTGCGCCAATCGATGCCGTAATGGCCACAACATGCTCGTTAATAGCCAAAGGCATACTAACTTGTTGAAGTACTTGCTCAGCAAAGTTTAGCAAGTCTTCAATACGATTTACTTCACATAGTAAAACAAACTCATCACCACCTAACCGCGCCAAGGTATCTCCATCCGGAAGGATCGATAAAATTCGCTCAGCAACTTGCTCAAGCAAGTTATCACCAGCATCGTGCCCTAAACTATCATTCACTTCTTTAAAGCGATCTAAGTCAATAAACATCACCGCCAGTAGGTCATGATTTCGTTTTGCAGCACTCAATGCAATTGATAACCTATCATGAAACAAACGCCGATTAGGCAGACCAGTCAGCTCATCGTAATAGGCAAGTTGGGCAATCTTTTCTTCGGCACGTTTGCGCTCTGTAATATCACTAAAAATAGCGGCATAGAGCACTTCGTCAAAATTGGGATCTTTGATCTGAATGATCGTTAGCCACTCAACATACTCTTCGCCATCTTTTCTACGATTACAGATCTCTCCTTGCCAAACCCCTTCGTATTCAATGGCATGCCACATTTTTTGATAAAAGGAACGGCTATGTTTTGCTGAACTTAAAATGTTGGGCCGCTTGCCAATAACTTCATGCTCAGCAAAGCCAGTCAGTTTAGTAAAAGCAGGGTTAACTTGAATAATAGTGCCGTCTTTACGGGTTAACATAATGCCATCGAGTGAGGCATCAATAATTTTATTTGCAAGAAAAAGGTTTCGCTGTGATTTTTGCAAAGCAATGTCACGCTGTTCAATCGCTCGCTCAAGCTCGCAGCAATAAGCCGACTCAATCTCTGTTATTAAATCAGCAAATGAAATCACTCCACAAATAGCGGTGTCTCTGACCACCAAATGACGCACATTGCGTTCTGTCATGACTCGATAAGCATCAAAAAGACTACTTTTATTATCAATTTCAATAAGTGGATAACTCGCGTATTCCCAGCATGGGTTTAACCACTCAGTTTGTAAAATCAACTCAACAATGTCACGCTGGGTAATGATGCCATAAATTTCAAGTGATTGATTATAAACCAATACACTTTCAAGATGTTTCATGCGCATCAGTTCAACCACTTTCTCAATAGGCGTATCGGCATCAACCACTTCTAATTCTGTACAATACTGTTCATGAATGGGCCTAAACTGCAGATAGTGGTCTAAACCTTGGTTGTGAACGATATCAGAAAGGTTCAACATCCCTAAAGGCTGGCTATTATCGTCAATTACCAATAAATGACGAATACCGTGTTGTTGAAAACGTAATGTTGCATCACTTACTGGATACTGACTTGGCACTGAGATAACCGGTGCCGACATCACTTCGTGAATTGCAAGATTCTTGTAAGTGGGATTAGTTATATCTACCTTTAAACAATCAGCTTCAGTCCAGATACCAACAATCGACTTTTCATGTTTAATAAAAATGGCGGTTACACCATGCACATGCATCAACCTTACGGCATCAACCAAAGGCGTATGCGCAGGACATGAAACGAGCTTTTGCGAAAATACATCGCACACCTTTTGATGTCGTCTTGGTTGATTCATAGGTAAATAATCCTAGTTCTTGCATGGACTGACAATTATAATCATTTCATCCTTGGCAACTTTGACGCAGGACAATAAATGCACACATCTTTTCCTAAGATAATTTTTTCATCTAATGAATTAGCATTAGTTGAAGATGAAGCCGATATAGAAAGCTTTATTTATGGTTTAAGTGAAGAGCAGCAACAAGAAGCGAGGATACTTTTAGCAACAGGGCACTATGTCAACTTGCAGGGAGAAAGTGTTAAAGCGTTAACTGACGTGGAGCTTGCTAATAAAGTGACTGAGCATCTAGCACAAGAAGGTGTGTGCTGTTTAAGTAAAATAACTAGGCTTACTGCAACGCAAGCCTTTGCGATGCTGGAAGATTAAGGTGCATCCACCAGCGCTTTAATATGCGCCACGGCACTTCGACCAAGGGCTGATAAGGCATAGCCCCCCTCTAAAAACGAGACAATCCCCTTGCATTCTTGCTGCTGACAAAACTCAGCAAGTTGCGTAGTTAGCCATGCGTAATCGTCTTCAACAAATTTGAGGCTTGCCATGTCATCTTCTAAGTGAGCATCAAAACCGGCGCTAATAAACAACAGTTCAGGTTTAAAATCATTAAGTTTTGGTAGCCACTGCTCAAGGTAAACAGCTTTAAGATCATTACCATCACTGGCTATCGGCAGCGGCGAATTAACTAAAGTCGCGTTATTTTCAACGGCAGTATTAGGATAAAACGGATGTTGAAACAAAGAGCAAAACAACACATTGTCGTCATCTAAAAAGATATCTTGGGTACCATTACCGTGGTGTACATCAAAATCCAAAATAGCAATGCGCTTAACGCCTTTGCTTTGCGCGTATTTCACCGCAATGGCTAGATTATTAAAAACGCAAAACCCTGCAGAGGTGCTGCGGTTTGCATGATGGCCTGGCGGTCTAACGGAGCAAAAAGCCGCGTCGAGATTATCAGCAAGAATTTCGTCAACCGCTAATAATCCAGCGCCTACAGCGCGTTCAATTGCTTTCATTGAATCTGGGCATAACCAAGTATCGCCGTCTAATTCAGCGAGCCCTTCATCAGGAATAGTCTGCTCGACGTGGTTAACGAGAGATTCGTCATGAGCACGTAAAAAATCGTCTCGGGTAGCTTTAGGAGCTTGTAAGTGAGTAATTGCAACATCAACACCACTGGCGAGTAAACGGTCTGTGATCACATCTAAGCGTGCTGGACATTCAGGGTGATCGTCAATCATTTTATGCTTACGGCAAAATGGGTGAGTTATTACAGCCGTTCTCATAATACACTCCTTGGATTATTTTCCCCCAGTATAACAAAGCCACCTGATGGTGGCTTTGCGACTTTTGTTTACTTTTTAGCGTGTAAATCTAGATTTCTAAAATCAAAACTAAAGTCAGTTACTTCAGTAGAGACAGCCCGCATTTTCGCACTACTCACACGGTTATCTGGGCTCATTTGAAACTCAATAAAGGCATCGGCCTCAAGTAACTTTTCATCCCACTTAACAATAAAGGTATTGCCGGTGTAATGCTCAAGCTGGCCTTTCAAACGCTTTGTATGAGTAAAATCAATACGTAACTGACCATTTAATTCTTCAATGACCACATCACCGTACCAGTTGTCATGTAGTGTGCCTGTGTAGTTGATGTTTGGCAGTTTTGGTTGATAATCTGCTGGCGTTTCTGGTTTTGCATTTGCGTACGCTTTTTCTTTGTTTTCGAAATGCTTTTTAGCCAACTCTTCGACCCAATCTTTGTCTTCAAGATCTAACGCATCTTCAAGCACTTCATAGGTCACCGCAGATAGCGCACTAAATGCTTGCTGGTTACTTAGAATAACAATACCAAGGTTTTTCTCTGGTAGTAGCGTCACTTGAGACACCATGCCTAAGATGCCGCCACCGTGACCCAGTTTTTTAATACCGTGAAAGTCTTCAATGCTCCAGCCTAAACCATAACCTCTAAATTGTTGATGATAAGCTTCGTAAGCGCTTTTTGATGCCAGTGAGGTAATGTGCGGGTGCCACATTTGTTGTTGCTGCTTTTCAGTGAATAACTGCTGACCATTTGGCATTTTACCATGCGCAAGCTGCGTGCGTAGCCATTGGCTCATATCGCTCACACTAGAAGCGATTGCACCTGCACCACGGAAATCTTCAAGGTAGTTCACAAAAAATGGATGTAATTGACCATCCATTGGAATATGGCCCGTCGCCCAGTTTTTATTACTACTAGGAATGCGTGAAAACCCTGCACGTGAGTTTTTCATATCGAGTGGCTCGAGAATATTTTTCTCAATGTAATCATTCCAGCTCATACCAGACACACGCGCAACCACTTCACCTGCGGTTACAAACATCAGGTTGTTATACGCGTATTTACTACGAAAACTACTCGCCGGTTTTAAATACTTAAGGCCCGCAATAATTTCATCAATTGATTTGTCAGTATCAGGCCAAATCATTAAATCGCCTTGCCCTAAACCTAATCCGCTGCGATGGCTTAATAAATCGCGAATGGTCATTTCACGGGTTACATAAGGGTCATATAAACGAAACTCAGGTAAGTGATCGATTACTTTGTCATCCCAACTGAGCTTACCTTCATCAATCAATTTAGCTAACGCTGCGGCAGTAAATGCTTTGGTGTTTGACGCGATACCAAATAAAGTGTCTTTATTCACTTTTTTACCAGTATCAAGGTTTGCGATACCAAAGCCTTTTGCTAACACGACTTTATCATTTTCAACAATCGCCACTGCCATACCCGGCACATCAAAACGCGCCATTGAGGTTTCGATAACGTCTTCTATTTTTTTAGTATCAATGTCGGCATAACTGTAAAATGAACAGCTTGATAACAATGCCGCTGCAACGGCTAATTTACGGAATATCATAATGTCCCTTGGTGATTTTTATTGTTGTGAATAGCGAATTCTCTCGCTGCCCGGGTTTTATCTGGATCATCGCAACTTTGTCTTGCGAGTATTGCTTCACTGTAATGATTTGGTACGCCCGCTTCAAGCGCTCCGCGATGAACGTGCTGAAGATACCAGTCGAATGGTAAAAGTGAGTCATCAACGGTATTGGCAATGTAGCAATGAGCTGATACACGCTCGCCATCAATAAGCTCAACGGTGATATCTACACAGTCATAACGCGGGCCTTCAATTTCATCAAGAATCGACTTTTCCATCTCATTGAGCTGATATACCACGCCATACACCAAGGCATCAGTATTATCTGTTTCGCGAATACTACACTTTGCAGAGCCGTCGGTACTGACCATATCAAACGTAAGCTCATAGCCTTTTAAAATAGCTGTGCCAATACGCTTTGCTTCTGGAAGCCTTGCAAGCAAACGGCTCGAAGACATATTTGACCCAAATGAAAAGTTATAAATAGTCATAGTCACCTCACACAACAACGCGAATAGCTAACGCAATAAGCACAATACCTATGCCTCTATCAAACCAGTACCCGCTTTTTAAGAAAAATGAACGAACCGATGCTTTTGATAGCACCAAAGATAAAAATGAAAACCATAGCCAAGTTGCAATAGCCATATATAAGCCATAACCAGCTTGAACTAAAACGGGTGTCTCAGGGCTAATTACGAGGGTAAATAACGACATAAAAAACAGGGTTGCTTTAGGGTTAAGTGCATTGGTAAAAAACCCGCGTCGAAATGCTTTATACACCGATTCTGGCTCAGCCTGAGCAAGGGGTTGCTGTTTACTATCGCTCGGCTTGGCACTGCGTAAAGCTTGCACGCCTAAGTAAGCCAGATAAGCCCCCGCTATGTATTTTAAAGCCATAAATAAGCTAGGCGACTGCGATAAAATTAACGCTACACCTAATACACAATAGGCAATATGCAACAAAATAGCTGCGCCAACACCAGCGCTAGTCCAAAGTGCATTTTTACGTCCTTGCTGAATACTTTGCTTAAGCACTATCGCAAAGTCAGGTCCAGGACTGGCTACCGCAAAAAAATGGGCAATGGCAATCAATAAAAACTCATCTAGATACTGCACAACTACTTACCCTATCGCTTTTTGATCTAATGCCAATAACATAGGATTAGCACTGTCATGCATGAGAGCTTTAATTTGTTTTTGCGCTTTTTTATATTGGCTGCGAAGATGTGGCTTTAAAAACGTCTTCGACTGACTGTCCCCTTTAAAGTGTGTAACCAGCGCATGCATAAACAGCGTTTGTGGCTCAGTCAGCGCCGCTTGACGATTAGCATATGGGTTATAACCGCAGCCACAACCTCCTTTAAATTGATACACCGTATTGCTCATCATCACCCCAAAGCCTAAATAACATGCCAACGCATCACTTGCCTGCGGTAAATACTCTTTACCGCCAGGTGGTAACACACCCACATGGTGAATCAAAATCGTCGCTAATGTCCCTGCAAAACTGGCGACTAAATCTTGTGGCTGATTTATTTGGTTCGGGTTATATGAAATATTCACGTGATGATTTGCAGGAACGATTAACTGTACATTTTCGCCGCGTATTGCGTCTAAAAATTCGAAGTGTGGAAACACCTGAGGTGTCAGCCCAGAAGGTGCAACCAAGTTAATTGGCCACGCCTGCATACCCGCATAATCAACCACCCGACTAAATACCTTTTCAGCCATTTCGGCTACACTCGATACCCTATCAGGAAAGAACTGTCCATTAGGTAAAATGATTTTCGTATGCTTTAAAAAATAATCACTATCAAAGTGCTCAACAGCCCACAAAAAGGTATCAATTAGCCACTGCTGCTCTTGCTCATCAATAAGGGGACTTGATTTAAATAACGCTAACATAAATTACTCTTGTGATTGTGCCCATTGCCATGCATCAGTGTTATACAAAGGCACTGTTGATAAAGCGTGATGATGACTGCCACTTGATTCTTTTGTTGAATACGACAAATATAAAAGTGTACGTGTTGGCGCATCATAAATACGGCGCACTTTTAACGACTTAAATAAAATACTTTTTGATGATTTAAAAACCACCTCACCCGATTTACTACGATCTATTTTTTGTAATTGTTCCGCTGTAATAGGCCCTGTTTGACGACAGGCAATAGACATATCAGAAGGATCAGCAAAGTCTAGGTTGGCTTCAATGTGGCTGATGTGACAGGTTACACCGCTAATAATTGGGTCTTGTTGTGATACTACTTTAATGTCTTTTGTAGTAAATAACCCTAAACTTACCGAAGCAGCATCATCCGAGCAGCCACTCAACAAAATAAGTGACGCAGTAAGTCCAGCTAATTTTAGTAACTTCATCCTAGTGTTCCTTATTAAAAAGCGATAGTTGTCCGTTTACAACGATTTGCTTGCTATGTTTCAATACTATCTCAAAATATCTTCAACAACGAGCACCTAAACAATGAAAAAATCGCTTGGTTTACTGTGTTTCATGTTCTTAAGTAGTACAGCTCAAGCTGGCTACTCAATTAGCGCCGGTTTCGGCAAAAACTTTACTAACTCGGTGCAAACCGAAGAAAATCTAAAGATTGAGCTTGAGGATGACAGCCATTTTACTGTCAGCTTCGATAGAACCATTGATAATGCTCGCTATGGCTTCTTCTATTCGGCAACCGAGCTTGATATGAAAGACCAAACCAACAAGCAAGTCGAGATGCAATACCTGCTATTTCAAAGTGCCATAGAAGTGCCACTGGCTAATCGTGTGGTTAGCTTTGTTGGCGCCCAAATTGGCGCAAACCACGTCAGCACTGACTTTGCCGACTCAGATACGTATTTTACCTCGGGCCTTTATGCAGGCGTCGATTATTTATTTACTGAACAAGCACGGGTTTATGTTGAAACTCGCTGGCTGGCAACTATTGTAAATAATGCAAGTAACGTATCGTGCACTTTACCAACATCAGAAGACAATCAATGTCTATGGCACTTTGATGGTGATGTGTTAAACCAATTTCAGACAAACATCGGTTTTAGTTACCGCTTTTAAGGAAGACCCCATGCCGCACATTGTTATAGAACACTCAGAAGATTTGCCAATTCTGCCACAAGTGTTAGTTGAAAAAGTTCACCAAGCCGTTTTTGACTCTGGCTTATTTGAGCTTTCGACCATAAAGACTCGTGCAATTGCTTATCAGCATTACGAATTAGGTGAAGGCAAAGATGGCTTTATTCACATCGGCGCATCAATCATGGCAGGAAGAACCATAGAGCAAAAGCAAATGCTCAGTGAGCAATTACTAAGTTGCTTAAGAACATACTGTCGCCGCTCGTATAGCCTAAGCGTTAATATTTACGATATGGATGCTGATATCTACCGAAAGTGTTAATTACTTTGGTAAATAGGCTGCGGGTAAGCGTTTGATTTCTATCTCAGGCGATAAATACGCAGTGTAAACCAGCCAACGCTCATTGGGTATGTAGGTCAGGCCCGATGAGCGACTATAAGCACGCTCTGGTAAAGCAATTAAATCATGATGCTGCTTACTTGCTAAGTCATAGTAGCTAATACGGTAATCACCTAAGCGTTCTTTATAGTAATAAATACGTCCCTCATGATAAGCATTCTTTGCCACTAGCAACCATGCATAGCTGCGCGCTAATTTAATATCATTCACCAGCATTTCTTCTACACCCGTATCATGATGTTTAATCCAAATAGCATGGCGCGAGTTAGTAAATAAAATATCACCTGTTTGTGTTTCAACACCATACTGCGCTGGCACTTCAACTGCTTTACCGAAGCTTTTTGCTGTTAAGTCATAACGGTAAAGATAGTCTCCATCAGAGACTAAAATATGCTGGCTATCAGCACTAAACTTGGGTTTAACAGCATGGCTAAATGGCAGTTTGATTTGTTGGCTTTGCTCTACTTTGAAATCATAAAAATATAAGCGGGTACTGCCATTGTCATACAATGAAAACAAAATATAGCGTCCATCGGCTGACCAAGTTGGGTCACGAATTTCCCCGGTGTTATGTGCAAAGTCAGTAAGCTGCTTTCGCGAGCTGCTATCGGGGTTAACAATCCAAAGCTGTGAACTGCCCGATTCATTCGACACATACAGCAGTTTGTTTTGCTGCTGATTATATTCTGGGAATAGCGAGCTAAAATTGGTCGATAACATAGAAAACGGTGAACTGGCCACTTGTTCGTCTATTTTCAGACGCGTGATCACCTTATCTAAATCCCACTGATGATAATAAACACTGCCATCGCTACTGTAGTTAGGAGAGCTCATGCCAGCGATTTGCGTGTTGATTAGGGTTTGATTATCAATATCGTAGAAGTAGCCATAACGTTTGCCACCCTCAACTGCACTAAACGCCAATTGCGCTTTAGATGGATGCCAATCTACACCATGAATATCAACAAAATCATGAGTTAGGCGTTGGCTTTGCCCTGTTTTTACATCAATTAAAAACAGCGCTTTTTGGTTGTTTTTAACATTACGCGTAACCACAACTCGCTGTGCATCTGGTGAAAACGACACAGACTCATACACAGTTTCGCAGTCATCATTACAAGGAATAAACGTTTCATTTGTTTGTTTTGCCTGTAAATCGAGCAGTTTGATACGAGTGACATAGTCACCTGATTGCGTGGTGTGATCAGCAATATAGACTAAGGTTTTACCATCACTACTAATATCGAGATCAGTCGGATATTTATTACTACACTCCCCTAATACGACACTGGTGGCATTAATCAAAGACAACTTAACAATTTCACAGACATCAGACCCCATGCGGTAATAGTACAAAGTATTTGCATCTGGGCTGAACACAGAGCGCCCTTCTGTATAAGGAGAGTCAGTTAGTTGCTTGGCTGGATGCTCAGGAAAATGTAAATCGCGTAAATATAAGTTATTTGGTTTACCGAGCTGTCGCCATGAATACACCAAATAGTGCTGATCATTAGAAATTGAAGGGTAAATCTCGCGACCTGGGCTTGCAGTAACACTTTCGATGCTATTAAGCGGTAACACAAAGCTTGACTTTATTTGTTCCGAAGGCGAAGAGAACAGCCAATACATTACCACAAGACTAATTACACACATTGCCACAAACAGCTGACGAATTTGCGCAGTAGTGATGCTAATACCCACTGACTTTTCTTTATCAGCTGTATCTATTGGCTCAGGCTTTAACAAAACACGATAGCCCGTTTTACGTAGTGTCTCTATGTAAGTTTTTTCTGGGTCGAGTTCTTTAAATGCTTTTCGTAGATGCCAAATAGCATTTGTTAAGGCTTTTTCACCAACATAAAAGTTACCATCCCACACATGATTAATGAGCTCTTCGCGTGTGATGGGCTCAGGATACCGTGCGACTAAACACCCTAATAGTTCAACAAACTTAGGCTGTAGTATCTGTTCAGTACCATTACAGTTAAGTTTGTTTTCGAGTGGGTTAATAACACAAGAACCCAGCCGATACGCGCGATTAGATGTTTCCATTAACTCTAAATAAAACCCCATTTTAGAAGTACAGCAGTATAAAGCCCTATCAATTTATCTTAAAAGCGTTTCTTTCACCAGCTTTAACGTTGCAAAACAGTTAACAATGAACATTTCTTAACTCGCTGATTTTAAATAAATAGATATTCAGTAGATATAAAATAGAGACATAAACGAGCCACCTAAGATTGTAGTTAAGTTCACATTTCTATAAATATTTTTACGTCAATACCGACCAGCCAGAGTGTTGCTCACTGTAAATTTTAACTGCCCTTAAAAAGAGCATCACTCTGGTTCTAAAAATTAAAAATAAAACAACTAGGAACACCTGTGAGAAATCTACTAACCAAACCCTGTGCTATTGCACTTGCTGTTGCCAGTGGTTTTAGCCAACATGCATTTGCCAATGAAGCTGAGATTGCCCGCACCGCCAACACCACCCCAACAGCTAATGAACAAACTGAAGAGCCTGAAAAAATTGTTGTAACGGGTTCGCGTATTAAGCGTGATAGCTTTTCAATTCCTACACCGCTGGTCACAATGGACCGTGAAGCCATTGCCGATACCGGTTTAACCAATTTATCAGATATTCTTGTTGATAACATGCCAGCTCTAAGTGAGAGCATAGGTAACACCACCAGCCAATCAAGTGTTTCAGCAACGGGGTTATCTACCGTCCAACTACGAGATTTAGGTGCTAACCGCACTCTAACACTGATTGATGGCCGTCGTGTTGTATCAAATAGCTACAGCGGCAACTATGTTAGTTTAAATACCATTCCAAGCGGCATGGTAGAGCGCGTGGAGATAATCAGTGGCGGTGCATCGGCGACCTATGGCGCTGATGCCGTAGCAGGTGTGGTGAATATTATCACCCAATCAAAAAAAGAAGGCTTTGATTTTAAAGCGAACACAGGTGAAACCACTGATGGCGGCGGTAAAGAATTTACCCTTGATTTAAACTACGGTACCTCGTTTGCTAATGAGCGTGGCTACGCTTATTTCAGTGCCAACTGGGACCGTGATTTTGGTATGACTTTTTACGATCGTAAACGCGCACAAATTGAAGATAGTTACGATTACGATCCAGATCGCATGTGTAATGTAATGCAAACAGCAGATGGCGATCAATGTATGCGTGACATCACGCAAGCTGACTGGGTTAGCAAAAGTGATGGTATTCCGGGCGGTGTATTTTTAGAAAACAGCCGCAACGACACGCAGTTTTGGTATGACGGTCAAACTCTACGTGATGACTGGAAAGGCAATGAAGAAATTTACGGTATTAACTCAAATCAATACGTAATGCTTGATGTTCCAAGCGATAACGTGTCTGCGGCAGTTAAAATTGATTATGACTTAACTGACGATGTGATGTTTTACGCACAAGTTCAATACAGCGAAAGTGGCTCGTTTAACAATAAGTCGCCTGAAGATGAATACGAAGGTGCGTATGTACCACGTTACGACCCTACTACTGGCGAGCCTCTTGCAGATGTAGCACCGGGTTATATCCCAATCGACAACCCGTATGTGCCGCAAGAAATCCTCGATGCCAACCCATACAAAGATCGCATTTATTGGGATCGCCGCTTCAGCGAAGTCGGTAATATCAGCACAGATAATACCCGTAAAACGATTCGTAGCTGGGCAGGTCTTCAAGGCACGTTATTTAACGATGAGTGGGACTGGGATCTATCTGCAAGTTATGGTCGTTTTACCCAGCACCAAATTCGCAGCAATGAATTAAATACCGTAAAACTTAATCAAGCTTTGCAAGCTGAACAGTTAGCGGATGGCACCATTCAATGTATTGATGAAGCAGCTCGCGCTGAAGGCTGTGTACCAATTAACTTATTTGGTGAAGGCTCTATCACCGAAGAGATGGCGGCTTGGATCCGCACTAACCCAATTATTGATACCGAAATAAAGCAATACGGTGTGGTTGGCTACATAACGGGTGATTTATTTGAATTACCAGCAGGCTCAGTATCCGCAGTATTTGGTGGTGAATACCGTAAAGACAGCCAAGACCTATCAACCAGCGACGACATGAAAGCTGGCGGTATTACCTTTAACTATGTACCAAATTTTTATGGTGAAGCTGAAGTCTACGAAGCCTTTGCAGAGCTTGCGATCCCGCTGTTAAAAGATGCTCCTTTAGCAAAAAGCTTAAGCGCAGAAACTTCATTACGTTTAGCTAACTACAGCATGGAAAACGTCAACACCGTTGCCAGCTACAAGCTAGGTGTATTTTGGGAGCCAATCGAGGGCTATGCATTTAGAGCAAACTACGCCCGAGCTCAACGTGCGCCAACGATCACCGAGCTTATGTCACCACCACGTGGCGATTACGACAGCTATGACGATATTTGTGACGGTTTAACGGCAACATCGACTAAACCAGGTCACGATAACTGCCGTAAGGAGCCTACATTAGCAGCACAACTTGCTGCTGATCCTAACTTTGAGTTTAGCGATGAGAACAACAGCTATTCACCGGGTACTGGTAACGAAAACCTAAAAGAAGAAACCGCTGATACCTATACCTTTGGGGTTACAGTGGCTCCAACCTTTTTAGAAAACTTTAATCTTGCCGTTGATTACTATGATATCGCCATTGTTGATGCGATTTCGCAGATCAGTAATGAAAACATCATGCGTGAGTGCTACAACTCAGAAGCAGCATGGGGCGAAGACAACGTATTTTGTAATGACATTACCCGTAACAGCGAAGGTAATATTATTAAAATCTTGCAACGTCAATATAACCTCGATGAGCTAACAGCGCGCGGTTATGACGTGGTTGCACAGTACAAATTAGACTTAGATAACCTGGGTCAGTTGTCGTTTAAACTAGATTACAACCATGTAATCGAAAACTCGCAAACTTATGAAGGCCTTGATGGCAGCTTGGTAACCAGTCACTACGCAGGTTATGGCAGCAGCAAAGATAAAGCATCAATGTCAGTTACATGGCGTAACGATAACTTACGTATTCGCTGGCGCACAAATTACTTAGGCTCGTTTAAAGCAAGCCAGAGTCTTGAAGAAGACTATCAAGAGTATATTGCCGAAAACGATGCCCGCTGTGAGGCTGGTGAAGATACCTGTATCAGTAACCCAGAAAAACTTGCCTACCAAGATTATGGCTCGTTCTTAAAGCACAGCCTTTCAGCGTCTTACACCATGTCACTTGGTGAACAGAGCCAACTGCGCGTATTCGGTGGTGTAAATAACGTGTTTGATAATAAAGGTGACTTCTATCCATATGGCCGTGGTAACTACTATAGCGCATACGGCGGTGGTGCTGGTCGCTACGTATATGTAGGTGCTCAATATAGCTTTTAACCGTTTCATATGAAGATCCCCAGCTAGGCTGACAACAAAGGCGCATTTAAAATGCGCCTTTTATCTTTTCCAGCTTTGCATCTCAACTAGTCGAGACTCGGTACGCGCATACTCAAATGCCAGCTTTTGCCCTTGATATAAATCGCTTATACCGACCTCGGCCGAGATCACCAGTAATCGGTTGCGATCATAAAACTCATCAACCAAAGCAATAAAGCGCCGTGCTTCATCATCTAAAAAGTGTTCTTGTAAATCCTGTTTTTCTCGCTGATAACTATCTTCAATGCCATGCACAATTTGTTTTCCCGTTGCTCCACGCCCCATTACTGGCACATTGAGTAAATAAACACGCTGAAAACACTCTGCCAAATAAATATAATCCGCGGTGCTTCTGGGTCCTGAGCAAAGTGTCATAAAATCAAACATAATGGCGTCTTGAGCTTGCATTACACAGCTAAGCTCGCGGTGGCAAACCTCTATCGTTGTTTGCTTTTGTATAGCTTGCTCGTGCTCTAAAAAGCGCTCTGTTAGCGCCTCTTTGTTATTAATAAAATAATATGCGGTTTGTTTGCCAAAGCGAAAGCGATGATCTGTGTCGCCTTCAACACTTAAAACATGGCAATGCTCATTTAATAAATCGATAGTGGGTATAAATCGTGCTCGCTGTAAACCGTTGCGATATAACTGCTCCGGTTGGCAGTTTGAGGTCGCGACTAACACTACTTGCTGCTCAAACAAGGCTTTAAATAAGCCTCCTAAGATCATGGCATCGCCAATATCAGACACAAAAAACTCATCAAAACAAATCAAGCGAATGTGCTCTGCCCATTCTTTAGCAATCACATTTAGCGGATTTTTCTGCCCTTGCAGCTGAGTTAAGCGCTCATGCACTTGCTTCATAAAATGGTGAAAATGCAAACGGATTTTACCCTCAATGCTAACTCGTTGATAAAATATATCCATTAGCATTGATTTACCGCGACCAACAGGGCCATACAAATACACACCTTTAATCGGCTTTGCTCTTTGCCACCAATGACTTGGCGTAGTTAGCAATTGTGATAACTGATCCAGTGCGATTATAGCTGCTCTTTGAGCGACATCCTCAGTTAAGTTGCCATTCGCTATCTCTGTTTGGTAGTGCTGTAATATTTGTCCTTGCTGTACTGTCATAGGTAACTAGTATCCGCTATACTCGCCGCCATTGTAGCTGACTAAAAATGTGATCCCAATGAAATTTCCATGCCGTTTAGATAAATTTATTAGCCATATTGCTGAGTTACCGCGCAGTAAGACCAGAGCTGGTATTAAACGCAAATACGCCACTGTTAATGGTGAGGTGATTACCTCATTCGATTTGTCTGTAACACAAGATGATGATATTCGCTGGCAAGGTGAGCCACTAGTATTTTTAGGTAAACGCTACTACATGCTACATAAGCCTGCAGGTTATGTATGCGCTAATAAAGATGACCTTCACCCTACTGTATTTGATTTAATCAATGAGCCAAACATGAGCGACTTTCATGTTGCAGGTCGATTAGATATCGATACCACAGGTTTAGTGCTGATCACTAATGACGGTGACTGGTCGCATAAAATTACCGCACCAAAGCATAACAAATTCAAAACGTATTTAGTTGAAACTCAAGAACCTATTGAAGACGAGGCAATTGCAGCGTTAGAGCAAGGGGTGCAATTGCACAACGAGAAAGAGCTAACTCGCCCTGCTATTGTTGAAAAACTTGCAAGCTACAGCTTACGCCTTTCTATTTGCGAAGGTAAATACCATCAAGTTAAGCGAATGCTTGCCGCTGTAGGTAATAAAGTTGTTGAATTACATCGTGAAAAAATAGCTGACATCACCCTCGACGAAAGCCTTGCAAGCGGTGAATATCGAGCGCTTACAGAAGCCGAACTGAAGCTCTAAATAGGTACTTGAGCAAATATCATGATAACGCTGTCATTTTTACTTAATAAAATAATACAAACGTGGTAGAAGTAATAAGGGGAAATAATAAAGGAGGCTGACTGTGTTATCAGGATTAGCTTTAAAAACAAAAATCACCTTATTTGCTATCGCTATGTTTATTGCGTTATCTGCGATAGCTTTACTTGGCTTACAATCTTTACGCCATGCCAGCGAAAGCGACAACATCGCGCGTATCAACCAGCTCATGAAGAGCACCACCAATATTGTTGAGCAATTTGAGTTGATGGTTAAAAACAATCAACTCGAAGAAGCACAAGCAAAACAACTCGCTATTCAGGTGCTTCGTGAAAATAAATACCACGAATCAGAATATGTTTATGTTGTCGACAACAACTTAGATTTTGTTGCGACTCCTCACGACCCTGAACTGCACGGCACCAGCTTTAACGATTTTAAAGATGCCAGTGGCAACAGCATCGGCCGTATGGTCGAAAACCTCGTGGGTAATACAACCAATAAAATCATCACCTATCACTGGGATTCAGTGCGAGATGGAGAAACCGTTGATTTAACCTCTGTAGTACAAAAAACACCGCTGTTTGGCTGGTATGTTGGTACAGGTATTAGCGCCAAGGAAGTTGATGAACGTTATTGGAATACCGCAAAGTGGTTGCTGGGTTTATCAATGCTCATCACTATTGCACTTACTTTTGCTATTGCTCGCTTTGGCTCATCACTCACCAATGCCTTAGGCGGCGAAATTGACGAAGTAATCGGTATTGTTAAAAACGTTTCTCGCGGCAACTTAAACTCACATATTCGCCAAGATGCCCCACCTGAAAGCATTATTGCTGCTATGCATTACATGCAGCAAGGCTTACGTGGCGTTGTGGACGGTATAAAAGGCGTTACAGATAGCCTAAAGAACCAAAGTGTTGATAACGAATCACGCTCTGTTGAGCTCGATAAACTTACTCGTAGCCTCAACGAAGAAACTCAAATGGTTGCTTCTGCTATCACTGAGTTAACAGCTTCGGCGCAAACAGTTGTTGAACATGCAGAACAAGCGGCCTACTCAGTGCAAGAGGCGGAGCAACAAGGTCAAAGTGCCAGCCACTTAACCAGCGAGGCTGCTGACACTATCGCGCTTTTAGAGCAACAAATTGACAGCGCTGGTAATAATATTCAAGTGCTTGATGATGAAGTAAATAACATCGCAAATGTGCTCAGCGTTATTCAAGGTATTGCTGAGCAAACTAACTTACTTGCGCTTAATGCGGCAATAGAAGCTGCGCGCGCCGGCGAACAAGGGCGAGGCTTTGCTGTGGTTGCCGACGAAGTTCGCGGACTTGCTCAGCGCACACAAACCAGCACAGAAGAAATACGTAATATGATTGGCAAGTTACAAGCAGCAACTCAGGATGCCAAATCTGCTGTCTCGCTAAGTATTTCAACCAGTGAACAAACCGTGCAAAAATCCACAAAAGCCAATGATGAGTTAAAGCGTGTTGCCAGCTCACTAAGTGCCATAGCACAAATGAGCGACCAAATCGCAATTGCCGCTAAAGAACAGCTCGATGCAGGCGAAGACACTGCCAAACGTATCGTTATCATCTCTGATACAGCATCACAAACGGCAGATGTTTCTAATCAAGCGCACACAGCAACTGATCTAATTAAAGGTCTAACAACTGATTTAGAAAAGGAAACTGATAAGTTTAGTTAACGATTAAAAACACGAATGTTGACTAAAGCCTAGCCTATCGCTGGGCTTACTCTTTTTATTGTCTCAGCATGATTAAGCATTATTACGTATTGGCATAATACAAATAAAAAAACCGCACTCTGTGCGGTTTTTTCAAAATCTGTTTACTTTTAGTATTAAAGACCTGCGCGGTCCTTAATAACAGCGATTAGTGGTGAACCACCATGGCCATTTGCTTCAGCCCATGCGATGTCAGCACCATCTTCTAAAGAGCTTTTTGATAAGTTCTTAACAATGTACTCACCAGTATCAGCAGCACCGCTCTCGATAGCATGACGAAGCATATTATTACCATTACATTTTACAGCGTCAAAAATGTTACGAATTTTAACACGTGAGCTCTTAAGCTTATCACGTAAACGGTTTTTATCATCTGCCGCGATATATTCACAGATAGATACAGCTAATTGGTCATCAGCTTTCGCTGGTGCGGTATACGCAACCGAAGCCGAAACAACTGCCGCCACGAGTAATAAGTTAGATAACTTCATCATATTTTGCCCTTATGCAATACTTTCTTCGTAGAAATATCGGACATTATTATACCAACCAATTAGTTTTACCGCAATAATGTTACGAATTTTTATACAGGGTTACAAAGGTATACGAATAAGGGTTTTTGTTATCAGGCTGATGCTGTTCTTGCTCAGCAACCGTCCAATTAGCAACACTTTCGTAATCTGGAAACTGAGTGTCACCTTCAACTTCAAGATCGATGAACGTTAAATATAATCGCTCAGCCTGAGGTAAAAACTGTTCGTAGATATTTCCGCCACCAATAATCATGACTTCTTCAACATCAGCGACTAATGCCAACGCTGCCTCAGGCGAAGTGACTACCTCAATGCCTTGTGCACTGTAATCTGCATTACGAGTAATAATAATATTTTGACGGCCAGGTAATGGACGACCAATTGATTCAAACGTTTTACGCCCCATGATCACCGGCTTTGCCATGGTTACTTTTTTAAAGTGTTGCAGATCGGCAGGTAAATGCCATGGCATTTGGTTGTCTTGACCTATTACTCGGTTATTTGCCATAGCAGCAATCATTGAAATTTTCACACTAAACCTTAATACTTTTTTCTTATTAATAAAAAAGGAGCGCATGGCTCCTTTTCAGTTTCAAATTTTATCGTTGGTAGATAACTTCTACATCGTAGTCATCATCGTCCCAGTCGTCATCCCAATCATCATCGTCTTGAGATGTTGCTTTCTGATGGTAAGTATCCCACTTAAATTCAACTTCTTCTTTCTCTTCTTCAGCAAATTTTTCTTTCGGCATACTATCAAGCAGCGCCATGATGTCATGACATAATGCTTGGGTATTTTGCTTATTTGCTGCAGAGATGCGGTAAACATTAGTTTCTTCACCTAGCTCTTGAGCAATCTCATTACATAGCGCTTCGGCTTCATCTTCCGGCAATAAATCAATCTTATTGAAAACTAACCAACGCGGCTTTTCTGCAAGTTTAGGGCTGTATTGGTGCAGCTCGTTAATAATTGCAAAGGCATTATCAACAGGGTTGGTGCCATCAACTGGCATAATATCAATAATGTGTAGTAATACACGACAACGCTCTAAGTGCTTTAAGAAGCGAATACCAAGCCCTGCACCTTCTGAAGCCCCTTCAATAAGACCTGGAATATCAGCAATCACAAATGATTTATTTGCATCAGGACGAACCACGCCTAAGTTAGGAATTAGCGTCGTAAACGGATAATCCGCCACTTTTGGTTTCGCTGCTGAAACACTGCGAATAAACGTTGATTTTCCGGCATTTGGTAAGCCAAGTAAGCCAACATCTGCAAGTAACATTAACTCTAAACGTAGGCTGCGAACTTCACCAGGTGTACCTAGTGTCTTTTGACGTGGTGCACGGTTAGTACTTGATTTAAAACGTGCATTTCCCAAGCCATGGAAACCACCTTTCGCAACTACAATTTTTTGACCATGTTTAGTTAAATCACCTAGTGACTCTTCAGTGTCAACGTCAGTGATACGCGTACCTACAGGTACTTTAAGCGTCAAATCAGCGCCCTTTTTACCTGTCATGTTACGGCTTTGGCCATTTGTGCCGCGCTCTGCTTTATGAAAACGCTCAAATTGATAGTCAATTAAGGTATTTAAGTTTTCATCGGCTTGTAGATAAACGCTGCCGCCATCGCCGCCATCGCCGCCATCAGGACCGCCGTCTGGTACATATTTTTCACGTCGGAAAGATACGACACCGCTGCCGCCATCACCCGCGTCACAACGAATTTCTACTTCATCTACAAACTTCATGATTACTCACTTTAAGATTGGCTTGTTAATAACTCTATTATATACCTAAGCCCTTCTGATTGCAGGCTTAGCTTAGATATATATTTACACGCCTTATTATTTGCCTTAAAACAAAAAACCCCGCAAAGGCGGGGTTTTTCAAATATCGAGATGATTACTCAGCTACGATATTTACGTATTTACGGTTTAAAGGACCTTTCTGTTCGAATTGAACTTTACCATCTGCTTTTGCGAAGATAGTGTGGTCTTTACCGATACCTACGTTTGCGCCAGCGTGGAAACGAGTACCACGTTGACGAACAATGATGCTACCCGCTAGAACTGATTCGCCACCAAAACGCTTAACACCTAGGCGTTTGCTTTCTGAATCGCGACCGTTACGAGTACTACCAGCTGCTTTTTTATGTGCCATTTCTCAGTACCTCTAATTAAGCGCTAATGCCAGTGATTTTAACTTCAGTGAACCATTGACGATGGCCCATTTGCTTACGAGAATGCTTACGACGTCTAAATTTAACAATCTTCACTTTCTCACCGCGACCGTGTGAAACAACCTCAGCTGTTACTTTACCACCGTTTACGAACGGTACACCGATCTCGATTTTCTCACCATCAGCAACTAAAAGTACTGAATCAAATTCAACTGCTGCACCAGTTTCAACGTCTAATTTTTCAAGACGAATTGTTTGACCTTCAGTCACACGGTGCTGTTTACCACCACTTTGGAAAACCGCGTACATAATTAACTCCGTCTGTGCGCCCTCAAATCGACGCAACTAAAATATTCTTCAATAGGGCGCGAAGTTTACGCTAATGCGCAAAAACTAGCAAGCCTCTTTTGCTATAAAATGAATAAAAAATAGCTGCATTGAGAGCAATTCAATATTTTTCCTTATTCTATCCTAAAAACACCGTATGCCAAGCGGTTTTTACGATCTCATGACAATTAAATTAACACGTCAAAAGCGCCGTTAAATAAATGCAAGCATGTTTACTATTCAACCAAACAACTACAATTAACTGTTCAAATTTGATTTAAAATAAAAAACTTTACAGTGTTTTTTTACTGAATCAGCACAAAATATCGAGCAAGTGCTTTTTTTGTTGTACAATCAGCCTCGTATACCCATAAATATTGGCTCGGAGATCAATGGATATAAAAGCTATCCAGACGTTAATCGATCATGAGATGAATGACGTCAATCAACTTATACATGCCCAAATGCGCTCAGATGTCGCATTGGTCAATCAACTCGGTTTATATATAGTAAACAGCGGTGGTAAGCGTGTTCGCCCTATGTTGGCCATTTTAGCAGCAAAAGCTTTAGGCTATGAAGGTAAAGACCACATTACACTGGCCACTATCATCGAATTTATTCACACTGCAACTTTACTGCATGATGATGTTGTTGATGAGTCACATTTACGTCGTGGTACGCCTACAGCAAATGCTGAGTTTGGCAATGCCGCTAGCGTGCTAGTTGGTGATTTTATTTACACACGCTCATTTCAGTTGATGGTTGGTCTTGGTAAAATGCCAATCATGGAAATTTTAGCTGATGCAACGAATGTCATTGCTGAAGGTGAAGTATTACAGCTAATGAACTGTAACGATCCTGACACCACAGAACAAAGCTATATGCAGGTCATTTACAGCAAAACAGCTAAGTTATTTGAAGCAGCAACTGGCCTTGCAGCAATTATCACTGAACAAGATGATAAAACGCTTGAGGCATTAAACCTTTATGGCATGCATTTAGGAACAGCCTTTCAGCTTGTTGATGATGTGCTTGATTACAACGCCGATGCTGAGCAACTTGGTAAAAATATTGGTGATGATTTAGCCGAGGGTAAACCTACCTTACCGCTTATTTATGCCATGCAAAAAGGCACGCCAGAGCAAATCAAGCTCGTTCGTGAAGCAATTGAACTTGGCAATGGTATGGATCACCTAGACAGTATTCTTGAGGCGTTAGCTGATACCAAAGCACTTGAGTTTACAATGCAAAAGGCAGAGCAAGAGGCAGATAAAGCCATCGCCTGTATTGCATTTTTACCAGAAACGCCATACAAGCAAGCATTAGAGAGCTTGGCACGCATCGCCGTTGCCCGCGATCATTAAACTCTATTTATTCGAGCCATTAAAAAAGCCTGCATATGCAGGCTTTTTTGTTTTAGGTGCTTTATTTGTTTTAGGTGCTTTAATAGCACCTATCATCTATCGGAATTAACCGTTGATGAAATCAACACCTTCTTGGATGTCTTTATTAAGCGTTTCAAGCATGTCGTTTTTAGCTTGCTCTTCGAAAGCGCTTAATTCACCGTAAGAAAGAATTTCTTCAACACCGTTCTTACCTAAACGTACTGGGTGTGCAAAGTATGCTGCGTCACCGTTTTCAACTGCAACGTATGCGTAATCAACCACTTCTTCACCTTGTAAGCCTTTAACTAAAGACATACAGAAACGTGCTGCTGCTGCACCCATTGAAAGAGTCGCTGAACCGCCACCCGCTTTAGCGTTAACAACTTCAGTACCTGCGTTTTGGATACGTGGAGTTAATGCTGCCACTTCTTCGTCAGTGAAAGTAACACCTTCAACTTGAGATAGAAGAGGAAGGATTGTTGTGCCTGAGTGACCACCGATCACTGGAACTTTAACGTCAGTAGCGCTTAAACCTTTAAGTTCAGCAACAAATGCTTCTGAACGGATCACGTCAAGTGTTGTGATACCGAATACACGGCCAGCATCGTAAGTACCCGCTTTTTTGAATACTTCAGCAACGATTGGCACAGTGCCGTTTACTGGGTTAGTAATGATACCAACTAACGCTTTAGGACAGTTTTTAACGATGCCTTCAGCTAATGTTTTGATGATACCTGCGTTTACGTTGAAAAGGTCCGCACGGTCCATACCCGGCTTACGCGGCATACCCGCTGGGATAAGAACGATATCACAACCAACTAAAGCATCGTCTAGGTTATCAGCACCGAAACCTTCAACTTTAACGTCTGTTGGGATGTGAGAAAGATCAACCGCTACACCAGGAACAACAGGGGCAACATCGTATAATGATAATTCAGAACCTGCAGGTAAACTTGTTTTTAATAATAAAGACAATGCTTGGCCGATACCGCCAGCTGCGCCTAAAACAGCAACTTTCATTGGAATTCTCCGTAATTTGAGGTAGGAAATATTTGTGGCCCTAAAGATAATGAAATTAGCGACTAAAAACAAATTTATCCTGCTTATTTCGCGTATAATTTCGACCATAGTTGTAAACTATACTGTAAACACACAGCATTTAGGGCGAGAAATGTAAACTAGTACTGCATAAGTATGCAGAGTTGTGTAGAATTACTTCACGTTTTATGACTACAGATACGGCAACATGCAACCACAAGACAAACAAGAAGCACTAATCAAAGCGTTCAAAGCGCTATTAAAAGAAGAAAACTTCGGCTCACAAGGTGAGATTGTCGAAGCATTAAAAGATCAAGGCTTCGACAACATAAGCCAAAGTAAAGTCTCTCGCATGTTAAGTAAGTTTGGCGCGGTACGCACCCGTAATGCAAAACAAGAAATGGTGTATTGCTTACCCGCTGAAATGGGAGTACCAACAGCGAAAAGCCCATTGCGTCAACTCGTTATCGATATTATGCATAACGAAATGATGATTATTATTCGTACCAGCCCAGGTGCAGCACAACTTATCGCGCGCTTACTAGACTCATTAGGTAAAGCTGATGGGGTACTTGGTACAATTGCAGGTGACGACACAATTTTTATCGCTCCTGCAAAGATTTCTGAAATAGATGTCACGCTTGATCGCGTGCGCACTTTATTCGATACAGTTTAAAGCTGCTTCAAAAAGTTTACTGACGGGGCGAAAAACGCCGACCCCATATCGGCTTGAGTAAAATCAAGCCAATGGTCGTAGCAATCGCCCTGCCCCAAGCGACTCTTTAATACCTGCTCAAACGCATCACCTTGCGCGGCACATGACACCATTAAAATACCCTGCTTATGAACATCACCAAACGGCATGCTCTGATTAAGTATCAACGGCTGGCCATTTTCATCTTTTAGTTCACTACGAACTGCATGACTAGTTTCGAGTGCAGGCATAATTAAGGTGTTATCAAGCCGAGTACGCCCCATAATTTGCTCTTGCTCTGATAACGACAAATGTTGCCAAACACTTAAATCGTGCACAAAGCGCTGAACATGAATGTAGCTGCCTTGATCTTCAAAATGCCCCGGTCTGTCTATCAATGCCGTACTGCGTTTTTGTCTACCATGAGGGGTGTCACCCGCATAAATAAAGCCGTTAAAGTCGCGGCCATCTAAAAAACGAAAGTTACGCACTTGCTCCACAAGCTCTACATCTGGCGTAAATAATTTCAGGATCTGTAGGGCAAAAAGATGATTAACATCTTCACGGTCTGAACGAATTTGAACAAATAAATCAAATGGCTGTGCACTCATAACATGTTCACTATGAGTCACATTAGGAAAGCTTTGTAATTGACTTGGAATAAACTCAGGCAAAATATGCGGCCAATATTGCGCACCAAGCGCAACCACGCACGACAGCATGGCTTCTGAGAACTGATCCGCAAACTCATCTTGAATGACGCTCACGCGTTTTAGCTTTTTACGTAATGACTCGTCATGGCCATCATAAACATTAAAAAACAGGTGCAAACCATGTAAGTTTGCTTCAGCACAAATCCCAGATTGCGCTTGCGCCATAGTGAATCCTTAGCTTCTCGTTATTTGCACCTAGCCAAGAATTCAAGATTGTTAAGCAGTACTAATCATGAAAAAAATTGACTGTGTGCGGCATTATTTTTATTTTTACAGGCTGCTCAACTGCAAACACGCGGTCTTGCTCTGCAGCGACTTCACACTCCTGCCCCGCTATATTCACACGATAAACATAACGTGTGCCTATAAAGCGTCTGTGCAAAATTGTCAGGCTATTTTCATCACTCTGATCAGCTTCACATAACTGAATATAATGAGGCCGTACATAAACTTGCCCTTGTTTGTGAGCACTGTTATTTACTGTGAGTGAATGTATTACACCAAACGCCGTTTCGTATTCAGTTGGCGTTAAGACTTTCGCCGTTAAGTATATGCCTGTACCAAGAAACTCTGCAACCTCCTTTGAGTTAGGTTGGCTAAATAACTGTTCTGATGAGCCTTGTTGGGCTATTTTTCCACCATGCATTACAGCCAAGGTGTCAGCAAACGCAAACGCCTCTTCCTTCGAATGGGTAACAAACACTGCTGATACTTGCTGAGCTTTAATGATACGGCGGATGTCGGCAATTAACTCAAAGCGAACCTGCGTATCGATATTAGAAAATGGCTCATCAAGTAATAACAAGCTGGGTTTATAAGCAAGCGCACGAGCAATTGCAACACGCTGTTGTTGACCACCTGATAATTGATGCGGATAACGTTCTGCACAGCCAGTTAACTTAACTAAGCTCAGCATTTCATCCACGCGCTCACGCTTTTGCGACTTACTCATATTGGTTAAACCAAATGCAATATTGTCGCTCACCGATAAGTGAGGAAATAACGCGTAATCTTGAAACATCATGCCAATATTACGTTTTTCTGGTGCAACAAAATGCTTGTCGTCATTAACGACAAGCGAATCAATGCTCATAAAACCTTGTGAGGGCTCTATAATTCCGGCAATCGCTTTTAAAGTCGTTGTTTTACCGCAACCACTTGCCCCAAGCAGGCAAACGATTTCGTCTTGTTCAACATTCAAATTAAGCGCATCCAATACCTTAGTGCCATTGTATTGATAAGCTAAATTTTTAATTATCAAATGACTCATGAATGATTTTGCTCCATCGAACGATTAACGAAATACAAAGGAATAAGCCCGACTAACACAATAAACAGGGCTGAGATAGACGCTAACTCTAACTGCTCATCACTAACATATTGAAAAACATGAGTTGCAAGAGTTTCAAAATTAAACGGTCGTAATAACAAGGCCGCGGGTAGCTCTTTCATACATTCAATAAATACCAGAAGCCCAGCGGTTAAAATGCCGCGTTTAAGTAAAGGCAGATGTACTTTATACAAGGTTTGAAATGCACTTTTACCCATAGATTGACTTGCCATATCAAGAGAAGGGCTAATACGTAAAAAGCTGCTTTCAAGGGCGCCATGTGCAATCGCGTAAAAGCGCACAATATACGCAAAAATCATCGCAAATAATGTCCCACTCAGAAGTAAACCCGGCGATAAACCTATTGGTTCAAGCCATTGATTAAGTGCATCATCAATTTGTGTTAGTGGTAACAATACCGCAATCGCCAGTACCGTACCCGGTAGCGCATAACCCGTACTTGCTAAACGCCCCGGAATGAGTGGATACGCTTGTTTAGCAATACGCTGATAAAACAGTACCAACAAGCTAAGAAGGATTGTCACTAGGCTGACAGCAATGGCGACTTTAAAGCTCTGCCAAGCATAATTAAAAAATGCCCCATTCCATGCTTCATCCGCATAAACAATGGCGTATTTAACAAGCACTCCAACTGGCAAGACAAAAGCAAGTACCAACACAACTGTGCAGACTAAACTTGCAGCCCATGCTGTGCTACCTTTAAAGCGATATAAAGTTGCGCTGTTAATGCTCGACTGGCGTTCATACACAGCTTGATTACGACGACTAAAGCGCTCAACCATAATAGTGAGAAACAAAATAAGCAGCATAATGCCTGATATTTTTGCCGCAGCGGTTAATGAATAATAGCCAAGCCAGGTATCGTAAACAGCGGTCGTTAGTGTGCTCACTGCAAAGTAATTAACAGTGGCAAAATCAGCCATAGCTTCCATACTGATTAACGTAACTCCTGCCACAATCGCCCCTCGACCAAGCGGTAAACTTACCCGTAAAAAGCTTTGTAATGGCGATAACCCCATTAACTGACTAGCTTGCACTAATTTAAAAGATTGCTCTCTTAAGGCCGTTTTAAAAATAAGATAAAGATACGGATACAGCACTAATGCAATCATAATAATTGCACCCGGCAAAGTTCGAATATCAAAAAACCAATAATCATCGGGTGACTGCCAATCAAACCAGTCCCTGAGCGCAATTTGCACAGGCCCAGCATAATCAAGTAAGTCCGTATAAACATAAGCAATGAGATAAGTTGGCATTGCCAAAGGCAGCATCAGTGCCCATTCAAAGTGTTTTCGACCAGGAAATTCACAGTACGCAGTCAACCACGCAAGCGGCAGCGCAATAACACAGCTCAATAGCCCAACCCCAGCTATGAGTACAAGGGTATTACGCGTGTAGTCCCACAAAACAGTATCGAATAAATGCTGAAAGACATCCGAACCACCTTGCAGAGATTCAAACAATAAAAAACCTAGCGGCGTAACAAGTAGCAAACCGATTAGCCAAGCCAATACTTGCCAACGCGACAACGAAAACTTCACATGCATAAGTGGATTAATACCAGATAAAATAAAAGCTGTTAAAAAACAGCTTTTATAAAAGACGAGGAAAAACCTCGTTATAAGTCAAACTTTACTTCGTCAATAAGCTTTAACGCAACAGGACGGTATTTACTTATTTCATCAAGAGCAAGACTATCTTCTTTAAACTCACCCCATGACGCAACCATCTCAGACAATGCAACCCCTTGCTTTACAGGGTATTCCATATTGACCGAAGCATACATATTTTGCGCTTTATTGTCGGTCATATACTCAATCAGTTTCAAGGCATTTTCCGGATTTTTAGCGTATCGCGTCATAACAACACCCGAAACATTAATATGTGAGCCACGATTGGTTTGGTTTGGAAAGTTAATATTAACCGCTTCAGCCCATGACTTTTGCTGCTCATCTTGCATCATTTTACCAAAATAGTAGCTGTTGCCTAATGCCAGATCACATAATCCTTCTTTCACAGCTTTGACTTGCGCTCTGTCGTTACCTTGTGGCTTACGTGCTAAATTGGCTTTAACGCCCTCTAACCATTGTTTAGTTTTTGTTTCGCCATGGTGCGCAACCATAGAAGCAACTAAACCTAAATTGTATGGATGCTTACCTGAGCGAGTACAGATTTTGCCTTTATATTTGGGATCAGCCAAGTCTTCATAACTTAAATCAGCGAGTGCGCCAACACGCTCTTTTGAAGAGTAAACATTACGAACTCGTTTCGTTAAAGCGATCCATTGGCCATCAGCATCACGAAATGTGCTAGGAACATTTGCATCTATAACATCGCTTTTTATTGATTGAGTTAAGCCAAGATCTTCTAATTGAATAAGTGCGCTAAAGTTTGAAGTAAGCACCAAATCAGCTTTGCTGTGCTTACCTTCACGTTTCACACGTTCAATTAAGCCTTTTTTCGCAAACACCACATTGGTTTTAATACCAGTCTGCTTGGTGAAGTCATCTAAAATTGGCTGAATTAAGAATGGTTGACGAAACGAATAAATATTAACCACATCGGCAGAAAGTGCTGACGTACTCATTAAAGTAGTCAAAATCAGTAAGGCTGTTTTTTTCATTGTTGGCACCTAAATAATAACAATTATCAAAATATTTTACCTATACTCTGCTAAAAGTGCACCCGTTTATATTCCCCCTATAACTTTATGTACTGCCATTTGAGAACTTACTTGTAAGATATATCTCACCTAAATGGCAGTTATTGAGTAAAAAAACTCGAAAAACTGCCCCTAAAAAAGCTTAAAACATTGATAAATAGTGATTTATTATTAATTACAATAATGTAACCGTTATTTTAATTGCGATTTTGACCTATTCGATGCTCACTAATTCCCTATACTTATATACAACAACTAAGCAAGAAGCTTAATGAGTAAACGGATATGGAAGTATTACTCATAAAACCGCGGAATAAGGTTCATTAGGATAAAAAGGAACTAAGGACAGGCTTAGGAAGAGTAACGCAATGGAATGACACACTAAGGACAACATCAGGATGATGTGAAATGGCATAACAACAGGACGTTGTTATACAGGATGTTTCAAAAGTGGATTAAAGGACAGGCCGAAAGGTATCGCAATGGAATTGCTAACATATGGATAGTGTCAGGACGACGCGTAAAGGATAGGTAAAGAAATTACCCGCATGGATGTAAAGGAGTGACAAGGAAACAAGGCTGGAAAGCCTTACATTGCATAGAACCAAAAAGTAAAGTGCAATCGCATGGATAGGCAAAGTTTAGGGAGTTGATTAGATTCAATTGCAGGATGCAAAAAATTAAGAAGATTCCGCAAGCGCGACTAGCAATAGTTCGCGCTTTTCTTTTGCCTGAAAATAGTTATTCCAATCCGCAACAATACTTAATCATTTTGAGGGATTAATTAAGCAAATTAGTATTACTCTGGGCGTCCTTTATTTCGCTTTCCTAGTAAATATGCATCCCTAAACTTTATAAAGTGCGTTTCGAGCTTTTGTGTAGCATCTACTTCACCAGCAAGCGCAAGCACCATTATCGCGACCTCAGCTGTACCAAGTTGATGCTCATGTGGAGCAACTCGTAAACGATAATCTGAAAGCTTTTCTGGGGTAATAGACAATACAGGTAAGTTATCTAAATAAGGGCTTTTGCGAATCATCTTTTTTGCTTCACGCCAAGTACCATCTAAAAAGATAAACAATGGGCGCTTACCTTGCTGTGGCGATACTTCATCGATTACTCGCGTTTCATCTTCAACATCACTCGCCGGAAAAATCACCATTGGCTGATATTGTGGGTCTTGTAATAAGGCTAATAATGCGTGATCAGGTTCTGTTCTGTCCCACTTAAAGGCATAGTTTTCAGGAATAATTTCAGCAATCAAACGCCCTGTATTCGATGGTTTAAAGCTTTCATTATGATACATCAGTAAACACACTGCGGCATTACACTGCGCTTGTTCAACACCTTCACAAATGCAATAGTTTTCAGCTAATAAACAACGCTCACAACGCGTAAGCTTTGCACCTCGTGCTTTAAATTCGCGCCTTGATTCGCTCATTTGCTGTGCGCGAAGCGCTAAAACTGCGTTATTAAAAATATTAGCCACTGTGATTACCGAAAAATTAAACGGCGCACATTGTAGCTAAAATTAATGGTAATAGAAATCTACCATCTAATGATGAGTTATTTTTATACCAAGGCTAACAACCTTACTAATGTCATCTTTGTAAGTTCACCCATTTGTTCATGATTACTTAAAGCATACACAGCACCTTCAACGGCACTCTCATCTATATCTTGTCGAGACTCTAAAACACTGGCCCAAAGCACCAGATCATCAAAATCAATTTCACCATTAATGGCCCGCTCTAGAACTTGGCGAAATACTGTCTTGGTCAATATATATTCACCCTCTTGGCTATCTGGGCAGGCAGCAATTACAGTGATAGCCTCATCCCAAAACTCCCCAAAACAAGCGAACTGACTTAATGCGTGTAATTTATCCATTTGCTATGCTTACCTTTTAAACTGACCGGTTAATCCTTGACTCAATGACAACCCTTACCTGCTCACACTGCGGTGCCTCATTAACATGTCGTGCTGATGATATAAATGCCTGCTGGTGTAACGAACTGCCTGCAATCTTACCTATTAATAATGCAACATCCTGCTTATGTCGTGAGTGTACTATAAAACAGATAAATATCTTTTTATCAAAACTATATGAACAGCCCCTGGCTGAGCAAATAGCCTTTGCGAAACCCTTTTACCAGCATGGTAATTTGATTGAAAACCTCGATTACACATTAGAAAACAACTATATGGTGTTTAGCCGCTGGTTCTTTTTAAAGCGTGGTAAGTGCTGCACCAACGGGTGTACTCATTGTCCCTTCAATGACTAACGACTCCTCACTAGAGTATTTATTCAAATAACGTGAATTTTTTTGCAAATAAGACATGACGAAAAGAATAAAAATACATTATAATTGGATATAAATTCACTAATTCACTCTAGAATTACGCTTAAATTATTAACTTTGTTTAACTTTTTGAGCATAAATTTACTACAACATAATCGGAATCAATCATGAACACCTTTAAGCCTGCTCTACTTGCAAGTGCAATTTCTGCGGTTTTAATCAATAGCAATATGGCGTTTGCAGCTGAAGATGCAATAGAAGTTGATAAATCAATTGAAACTATTCAAATCACTGCAACACGACGTGCAGGTTCAGTGCAAGATGCACCGCTTAATATCACAGCCCTAAATGGCGATGTAATTAGCGACCAAAACATTGGTGATCTTGAAGATGTCGCGCGCTGGGTACCAGGCTTAACAATTTCTGATCAAGGTGGCCGTGAAGGTTCTCCGATAATCGTTCGTGGTTTAAACACAAATACCTCTGATCGTATTTCTGATAGTGGCACAGTGGCCACTTATGTTGGTGAAATTCCACTTAGCATCGACTTACGTTTAACTGATGTTGACCGTGTAGAGGTGTTAATTGGTCCACAAGGTACACTTTATGGCGCGGGAACTTTAGGCGGTGCGATCCGTTACTTACTTAAGCAGCCCGATCTAGATCTAACAGAAGGTCAGGTTACAGGCGATGTATTTAGTATCAACGAAAGCGACGGCACCGGCGGTGAGTTTGGCGTGGTATTCAACACTCCGCTTATTGAAGAAAAACTCGCATTTCGTGCCAGCTTAAACTATTACGATAACCCTGGTTACATTGACTATACGCACGTTGTTCAAGAGCCTGGAGTGTCAAACCCGAACCCTGACTTTTCAGACAGCAGCGATGTAAACGCCAACTTAAAAAGCGTAAGCGATGTTAACGACGAGCAAATTACCACAGCACGTTTATCACTGCGTTGGCTTGCAACCGAAGATGTTGATGCAACACTTAACTACTTTTATCAAAAGCAAGAAAATGGCGGTAACTCAACATCGCAATACGGCTCACTTGCTGATAGCAGTGCGCTACAAGGCATCCCAGGAAAGTACGAAAACGTAGCTCGTGTACTTGAGCCTGGCGAAGAAGAAAACGATTTATTAAGCTTAGAAGTAAAAGCAGATCTTGGTTTTGCTGAGCTGGTATCTGCATCTGGTTGGTCTAGCTATGAACAGTCTGGTCAGCGCGATCAAACTGATCTTCTTTACGATATTTGGTCAGGTTATGCCGACTTCCCTTCTTTTGTTGGCTATACACACGACACCTCAGACCGTGATACGTTTACGCAAGAACTTCGTTTAGTTTCAAATAGCAGTAGTGCTTTTAACTGGATTGTAGGTGGCTTCTATAACAAAGTAGAAAGCTACTCAGATGATCGTGAGTACACGCCGGGTCTGACTGAGTACTGGGGTGGCGGCATTCCAAATGTTGAACAAGACCTTGAGTACATTCTAATTTCAGATAGTGAAACCACTGAAAAAGCACTTTTTGGTGAAATCGGCTACAGCATCACAGATCAGTTTGATGTAACTTTGGGTGCTCGTTTTTACGAATACGATGTATCAACAACATCAGGTTCTGCAACACCACTTTACTCAGGGGATTTTGATTCACTCGATAATCTAGTTATGGAAAATGTAAGCGCCAGCGATAACGGAAACTTATTCAAGTTTAATGCTAACTATACATTCGATAATGGTGTGCTTGCTTACTTTACCGTGAGTGAGGGTTTCCGTATTGGTGGTGGTAACGGTATTGCCCCGTGCCCTGATGTACTACCTGAGCAACAAATTGTTTGTGCTCTACCAAACGAAGAAGATTACAAGCCAGATACAACAGTCAACTACGAGCTAGGCTTTAAGTCGTCATGGTTACGTAACCGCCTACACTTCAATGCAGCGCTATTTAATGTTGATTGGAAAGATGCGCAAGTTGGTAGCAGCACTGTAAATGGCCAAGAATTAATTACCTCGAACGCAGGCTCTGCTAATTCTAAAGGTGTTGAACTTTCTACTCGCGCAATGATTGGTGATAACTGGGCAGCGTATGCAACATATGCGTATGCAAAGGCTGAATTAACCGAAGATGCGCCTTACTTATTTGGTGTATTAGGCGACGACCTAGCGCAATACCAAAGCTACTATGATGGTGCTAAAGGCGACCGTTTACCGGGCGCTCCTGAGCATCAATTCTCGTTTGGTCTTCGTTACGAGCAAGATGTCTTAGGTGATAAGTTATTAAGTGTAAACTACGGTATCACAGCGCAAAGCGATGTGATCACCAAAGTAGGCCTAAAAGCAGACGGCGAAGTATTACCTGGTTATGCACTAAGTAACTTATCTGCCAAAATTACTGGTGATATGTGGTCTGCAACGCTTTACGTAGACAACTTATTCGATAAGTACGCATTCACTTCTGTACGTCGTGATAAGTCTTGGGCTGGTATGTCGCAATATGCTGAGCTTAATAAAGAGCTACCTGAGCTACAGCGTGTTTATGGCCACTACACCACCGCGCCTCGTACTATCGGTATGAAGTTTAGCTACAACTTTGAGCTGTAATTAAACATACCCATAAAAGCCTTGCCACTTTTAGGCAGGGCTTTTATTGGGATTGGTATAAGCCTTAAAATAATTAAGTATTATGGCGAATTGGTATACAATGCGCTTATGCTAAATGATACCCAACAAGCGCTTCGCGCTCATATCCAACAGTTGTTAAGCAACAAGCAACTGAACGATGCACATCACCTACTTGTGCAGCGCCTAAAGCAAAATCCTGAAGACCACGTTTGTTACTTTTTACTCAGCGAAGTTAACACCGCAGCTGGTGATATCAACAAAGCGATTAAACTCCTTGAAAAAGCGCTAAGCCTAGCCTCTTTTGCGATTTACCATTTAGCCCTTGCCAAGTTATACGTACTGTTAGGCAAAGTAAGTAATGCAGCTGTGCACTATCAAAGCGCGTTGCAAACAGCTGACTTTAGCGCCGCTGACTTTGATACATTAGCTAATATTGCCACCCGTTTAGGGCATTATGACGACGCTCTTAACTTGCAAAAAGCAGCCTACCAACGCAACAAGGATAACCTACAAATTAGCTATAATTTGGCGGTGTGTTATAAAATTCACGGACTGTTCGATGAAGCTAAAAGCTTGTTACAGCAACTAACTACAAAGCAACCTCGCTTTTATCAAGCCCACTATTCGCAGGCTGAACTCAATACTGATGTAGATGCAGAGCAACATATTCAAAAACTACAAACTTTGGCGGATAAAGAAAAAAGCATTGTTGAACAACAAGTGTATTTTCATAGTCTTGCTCTTAATTATGAGCACCTCAATGACTACAAAAATGCATTTAAGTACTTTGCACTAAGTAAGCAAGCCATAGCGAGTAAACTTAATTATCAAGCAACCCAACACCACCGCTTTTGTCAAAAACTCATTACGCAAAGTAAGCAGCAAGTACTTGCAAGTAGTGACTCTGAGTTCTCACCAGTTTTTGTTGTTGGCATGCCCCGCTCTGGCACAACCTTAGTAGAAAAAATCCTTAATCAAAGTACACAGCTACGAGGTAATGGGGAATTAAATGATATTGCGCAATTGATACAACACGCCACGCAATCAGCTCGTGTGATTGATAGCGAAATGCTTGATAAAGCTTATTCATCAACCGCTGTAACTAAAGCACTCGCTAGCTATCAGCAAAGAGCAAAGCTGCTGAGTGATGGCCTTATAAGTTGTGATAAACAGCCATTTAACTTTTACTATATTGATTTTATTTTAGCGGCATTTCCTAATGCTAAAATCGTTTGTATGCAACGAGAGTGGCGTGATTGCAGCATTGCCAATTTTAGGCAGATGTATAGCCCGCAAAGTGTGTTTCATCACTACAGCTTTACACTTGAAGATATAGCCTCATTCCATCAAGATTACTTGGCTTTAGTCAGTCATTTTGCCAACAAGTATCCTGAAAACGTTTTTTTACAAAGCTATGAGCAATTAGTGGCCGAGCCTGCCCAACAAACTCAGAAGCTCTATGCTTTTTGTGATTTAAGCTGGCAAGAAAACTGTCTAAATTTTTATAACAACAATGCAGCATCAGCCACCGCGAGTAAAAAGCAAATTCGCCAGCCACTGAATAAAAACAGTATCGGCAGCTGGCAAAATTACGCTGAGTTTATTGATGCGGGCCTGTTTCAATAGGTAGGTCGTGACGAGCGCCCCATTCACTCCAAGAACCATCATAAACACGTAAGTTAGCGTAACCGCATTCATCGGCACACAATGCTATTGCACAAGCGGTCACACCCGAACCACAGCTAAATTGCAACTGGGTATGATGCGGCGCTATATGTTGCTCAAATAATGCCTGCAACTCGCTAAGCGGTTTAAGCTCACCATCATTCAATACGGTTGACAGCGATAAACAACGACTATTAGGAATATGACCACTGCGCATACCTTCACGCGGCTCAGCTTGCTCTCCTGTAAATCGAGCATAAGGGCGTGCATCGAGTGTTAGTGTGCTTTGCTCATCAAGTGAGTTAAGCACTTGCTCAGCACTAATAAAGTAATCAGCGCGCGGGCTTGCAACAAAATTGCCTTGCCCAGAAGCAGCTGAATAGCTTGCTTGTGTTGCAAAGCCAAGTGCCTGCCACTTAGCTAAACCGCCACTTAAAACTTTTACGTTATCAAACCCCATGGCTTTAAACATCCACCATGCACGCGCTGAACTGAATAAGCCTTGGTCTTCATAAATTACAACCAGTGAATCTTGGTTAACCCCCGCAAGCTGCATTTGCTCTTCAAATTGCTCGCTACTGCACATCATACTTGGTACAGGGTTAGTGCTATCTGCCAGCGTATTTTTAAAATCAAAACGCTGTGCATTAGGTAGCATTGCTTTAGGCGCATATTCCCCAGACAGGCCAGGACGCACCATTCCGGCATCAAAAATAACCAAATTATCGTTGTTTAAATGCTCGTTAAGCCATTCTGGCGAGACAATGTTTTTCATTAACTTTCCTTTTGCGATAGCTGTGCAAATGTATCTTGCTGAGTTAAGCGCTTTTCGACCGCTTCAACATGCTCAGTTGTACATTCTTTCCAAACACCGGGCAAGCAATACACATGCTTTAAGTAAGTAAAAAATTTATCTCTTACAATACTATTTGCTTGCCAGCCATTTTGTAGTTTTTCTAAGCACTTAATCAAAGTAGCTTGATCACTGGCGTGTAGTACAAGCTCATCAATGTTGTAACAAGCAAGCCCCAAGGCAATCACTTGTTTATCAAGTAATAAGGACTCTAAGCCAACTGTCGAGTTAATTGTAATCACTGCTTCAGCGCCATTAATGAGTTCTCGAGTACAGTTGCCATTTGCAAAAATTGCAACGTCGTCTTTGTCGTACAAGTGCGCATAATGCTTATGCCAAGATGGGTGTTCTTTAAATACAACTTTAAGGTTTGGATCTGCTAATTCTCTCACTGAGGCCACAACTGCATCATATAACGCTTCCATTGATTTTAACCAAGGTGAATAACATGCTATCTGTGTATCATGAGGCACTTGAAAAGGCACAAAAAGATACCTTTCAGGCAGCTCAATAGCATCAAATTGACAACGCTTTTTATGATTTATACGAGGGATTAACTCAGGAGCTGAAAATGGTAGCTGGTTAGCTTTGTCGAAATTCAAATAAAACTGACTGTTTCTTGGCAAAGATGCAGCATAGTTAATACCACTCGGATCTAAACTAGTCGTGCCCGGTAGCAGCCCATTTTCATAAAAATAAGTAGTCAGTCCTAGCTGTTTAGCAGCCATACATACTGTGATATTTGGCAGCTTATTACCATTCCAAATCACCAGTGCTTCGGGTGACTCTGATTTAAGTAAATCATAGTACTTAGCAAAGCGGCAGCGCTCTACACATAACATAAACATCGTATAAACTTTTATGATTACTGCATTACTCCACAAGCTATTTCGTGCCTGCTTGCGTAATAGTTGATTTGCAATAACTTTATTAAAGTCAACTTGCGACGCTATTTTTAGGTATTTTAAAGCGCCTAATCGCGGTACGCCCATAATATGCAGTGTGCAATTGAAGGATAGTTGTTTAATTAATTTTTTATAATAGCGTGCATGTACATTGCTGCGAGAGATAAAAATAAAAGCCATATGAGAAAATCTTAAAACCTAAATTAGAAAGAAGATAAATGTGCATATAGCTATTATGTTAATTTTAGATGACAGTATTATGGCTGCCTTACGACCTCAATTATTTCTGTAGTCGATATAGAAGGGGTTCGCGTTAAATAAGTCACATCGCATAGATGTTTAAATTGATCGAAGCGTCCTGCCCAATCATCGCCCATAACAAGTAGGTGAGCTTGATGATTTTTAATATATTCGCCTTTTAGTTCAAGAGAGTGTTCGACAAACACTTCATCAACACACTTTAGAGAACTAATAATTTTCAGTCTGTCTGATTCACTATATACAGGCTTACGACCCTTTTTAGTTTGATTTAGTTCATCAGAAGATACTCCAACGATTAAATAATCGCCCAAAGCTTTTGCCCGTTCCAAAATATTAATATGACCCACATGGAAAATATCAAATGTTCCAAACGTTATTACACGTTTCATTTATGCTCCTCTAAATAAGATACTATTCTTTTAGCTGAGCGACCGTCCGTTTTACCCGCTAGTTTATTAATAATGTGTTTTCTTGACTCTTTAAACTCTGCTGTCTCACAAAAATCGGAGTTAAGTATAGTTTGCAACTCGTTATAGTCTCCTGCCCGTGAGCAAAGCTTGTTGAAGTATTTAATATCTTCATCTAATCGAGATTTAAGTCGGAATGAAAAAATACCACGATATGACCAGCGTAACTTATAAAAATCACACCATACGACAGGCTTTTCAAGTGCTGCAAATTCAAATATGGCTGATGAAGCATCAGATACCATAATATCAGCGATTGCTAAAAAAGGCGTTAGATCAAAGTCATGCTCGTTCGCTACATAAACATTTTTAAACTCTGACCATCGCTGAAGTTTTGTTCGCTGCTTTTTGTACTTTTGTTTAAACAAGCTAAAGAAGTGCGGCTTAATGATGATATTAAACTTCTCACAGTGTGCAGGAAAACTGTCACTCATACACTCTATCGAGCTTGGATAAAAAGTAGGGGCATATAAAAGTGTTTTTTTACTAGGGTCTAACCCTAAGCGACTGAGATCAATATGACTCATTGTTTGGTTGAAAATAGGATCTAATTTGGCGTAGCCACTATCAACAAAGTTACCGTCTGGGTATAACGCTTGGAGGCGCTGCAACCTGTGCTCTCCCTCAACAAAACGTACCGTTGTTTTATTATGCGATACATCATAATAACACTGCTTGGGGCCAATACCATGTTGCATCAACGCCGTTTTCTTATTGAGCTGCTCAGCCCCGGCAAAGGTATTACCAAAAATAACCCAATCTGCGTCTGAGTTTTGATAGAAAGAGAAGGTTTCCTCTTTATTTGTTAACCAAAACGCATTAATACCCTGTTCTTCTATAAACCTTTTACATGCAGCCAAACTGCGTGCATCTTGATTTTCATAGAAAACCATCGACACTTGGTGACCATTTGATAACAACTCCTTTAATACAGGGGTGTACTGCGGAATGTAATAAAGATGTTGAACATCAAAGTATAGTTGCATTTTTTACAGCTTTATAGTTGATAATGCCGGCCATTGTACATAAATTACATTTTTGTTTCAGCCATCAATAAAAAGTTTGTTAAAAGCTAAATATTAATGACTTCAGGGCGAAGGGGTGCTAAACGGCTTAAAATCTTGTTTTGCACTGTTTGCGGGATCTGTTGCTCATCCATCGCGTTTATTAATAGTTCAACAACTCGATTAAAGTCTTTTTCAGTGATATGCATGCCAGTATGGATATCGACCATGCTATCACCTTGATACTCACATGGGCCATTGGTAACACTGCACAAGTGGATAATGAATCCTTGACGAAAGTGTGCAACATTCGTTTGCTTAAAATAAGGCAAAATATCAGCATCACGGCCTATTTGATTGATAAAACTATCGACCAGACTTTCAATACCTTGTTGGCCGCCTATCTGCTGATAAACGGTGTTATTACTTTTGCCTGCACAACCAAGAAAAGTAATACAACACACTAGAATAAAAAGACGTTTCATCATTACCAATACCCTGTTACAGAAAGATACCAACCAGTTTGGTCGTCAGCACCAGCTATACGCCCTAAATCGAGCCACGCAGCTGTTACACTTACATGTTTATTAGGAAACCAGGCAATAAACACATCCTGCCAATCTTGCTCCCCTAAGCCAAGGTTGTTGGATTTTTCACGATACTCAACCCCTACAGCTAATTGGTGCGTTAAAAACACCGCTGTCGATGCTTCAAATAATACCTCTTTATCGCTATCAGCACCGCCAAAGCCTAACAAACCTAGTTGATTCGCATCGCTGTAGCGAAAGGTGGTATTCCAAAACCAGTTGTAACCTGCAAGAGCGCCCAAGTGCAACTTGCTGGCAGCTAAGTAGATATCAGTACCGCTGGTGTCTTTTGCACCTAATAGGTTTGCAATACTCCCATCATCCAATGATTTATGTTGTACACCCACGCTCAACTGTGGCCATTTACTGTAAACAATATCGCCATAGACACGTACTTTTGCGCTAGTAATTGATTGCTCAATATCGGTATTTAATGCTGGAACTTCAAAGCGCTGCTCCGCGTAGCTAAGCTCCACACGATCATAAAAGTTAACTTGTGCACCACATACATCTAAGCTGTAATCACTCACATCTGCACGGCTACAAAAACCATTGATGGCTATTTCGTTATCGCTTGCATAGCCCGCAAGTTGCGCCCAAGGTACGATACCGCCGCCAGCGCTGCCTTCAACTTGCGATACGCCTGGTGTTGCTAATAATTTTCCTGAAGCTGCGTGTCCCGTACTTGCAAAGGCTAAAAGAACTAAGCTAAAAAACCCATTAAGATGCTTCATTGTATACCTCTAACCACTGCAAAAATTGCTCTGATTTTAGTGGTCTACTCAAATAGTAACCTTGTGCATAATCACACTTCATGTCTATCAATAAGTCTAGCGATGGTTTATTTTCAACACCTTCAGCTACAACAGAAAAACCTAACTGGTGGCCTAAGTTCACCGTTGACTCAACAATAAATTGATCTTGCTTCGATTGATCGAGTTGTAAAATAAAACACTTATCCAGCTTTAACTCATCAATAGGTAGTAGCTTCAAGCGCCCCAATGAGGTTTGCCCAACGCCATAGTCATCAAGTGATATTTTTACACCTAATGTTTTTAAGTTTTCTAGCGCTTTAATGCCTTGCTCTTCATTTTCGATCATGTCGCGCTCTGTTAGCTCTATCGTGATCAAATGGCCACTTAAATTATGTTGTTCTAGCTGTTTTGCTAGGTGCGAATAAAAGTGAGGATAGGCAATATCTTGTGCAGAAACATTAATAGCAGCTTGCATCGTAATCCCTTGCTGTTGCCACTGTGCAACTTGCGAAACCACGGTCTTCACAACCCATGATGTCAGCTCAACAATAACACCCGACTGTTCTGCTAAGTCGATAAACAACTCTGGAGACACCCATTGACCGTCTTTTCGCTGCCAACGGATCAGCGATTCAACTTTATCAATACGCTGTGTTTTAATATTTAGCTTAGGTTGATAAGTCATAAACAACTGACCGTCATCATCCAATAATGCCTGCTTTAATTCATCAATAATCGCTAAACGCTCAAGGTGTTCTTCATCTTCGCCTTCTTGGTAATAATGAATGGCTTTGTGCTCACAAGAAGCGGTGTCTACCGCAATCAATGCTCGTCTCATTAGATCTTCAGGACTGACACTTTGTGAAAAGCAATGCACAACTCCTACACTAAAGCGTAACGTGATGTTTAAGCTTTGAATTAAATAACCCGCTTGTAATTGTGCAAGCATCTTCATGACAGCATCTTTAAACTGCCCGGTATCTCTTGCTGGTAGAATGGTTAAAAACTCATCCCCCCCAATACGTGCGTTCATTCCTTTTGAGTGCGCTGCAAATTCGGCAATACGTTGTGCAACCGCTTTTAAACAATCATCGCCAATACGTGGTCCTAACTTATCATTGATATGACGTAAGCCACGTATATCGATTGCAACCAGCGTGTATTCTGCACCTTCTTCAAATAATGACTCCATTGCTTCTAACATCGCAGAGCGGGTTAAAAAGCCCGTTAAAGAGTCATGACTTGCTTGAAAACTTATTTGCCGCTCACGCTCTTTTATGTCATTACCCATGTTATTAAATGCATCAACTAAGGTAATGATTTCTGTACTTTGCTTATTACCTACAAACTCAGCTTTATAGTTTCCAAGCGCAAATTGTTGTGCCAGTGAGGTGAGCTTTGATAAGGGAGTGGTAAGGTTTTTTGCTAATATGCCACTAGTAAGCACACCTATTACAACCGTTATGGCAGCAAGAATAATAATAGTAAAAAACAGCTGCTCAAATTCTCGGTAACTATGAGTAAGATCTGCACTTAACAATACAGAAACTAAATGTCCTGGTAGAGAAGGTAACTGCACAAGTCGATTACGATAAACGGGCTTTTCACCAAAAATACGTTGTGTTGTTTGCGTATTAAAATGCGCTAATACTGAGTTATTTTTTGGCTGCTCTGCCAGTGATGTTTCAACCACACCATCATCTTCGCCAATAAAACTAACATCCATCGTGGTGAGATTTTTTAGCTCTTCAGCCACAAGGTCCGTGATTTCAAATCCCACTAAACTATATGCCACAGTACGAGGAGCTCGAACTGGCAATAAAATGACCTGATAAAGCGTTTTATCTAACACAATGAAGTTCGATTGATCAGCATTGACCATAAGCTGATTCATTAATGGGGTAAATTCACTAGGCGTATGATTAAAATCAGTATTTGCGGAAATTAATTGCCCAGATAAATCAATTAGCATCATCACATCAGCATTTATGCGACGACTGTGATTATTCAACACACTACTAATTGTGTCTGCGTCTTGAGTAGCAACCGCTTGCTTAAACCCAAAATCAGCGGTCAACACTTTTGCAGCTGTAAGTAATAAACTTTCTTTAGCACTTAGATACTGTTTAAAAACATTTTCAGCAACATTAATGTCTTCAAGTAACTTTTGATCATTAAAGCGATTCGCTGACCACCAGGAACTTACCAAGCTAACTAAGCTAGTCAAAAGGACTAGGCTCACACACAATGCAATGATGCGCCCTCTTAAACTATTAATCATTGTTGCCCTTAAACATTTCACCAAATGTGTTTCGTGGTGCAGGTTCTTGAACGTTAATGCTTACATCTTTGCCTTGCTCAGATAAGGTGACTGATTGCTTTTTAGTGAGCGGTGTTAATTGATTAGGATGCCACACAGTAAAGGTAGTAGGTAAAGTCACGCCGTTAAGAGTCACTTTGCCATCAGCTGTGGTTTTTATGACTTTGTTCGAATTTGCCACATAGATATACCCCACCATTGAGTCATGAATATTACAACCCAGCACAACAACACCTGGGTCTTCAAAGCGCTCCGGCTGCTCTGGACGGTCTGAATATAATTTAATATCAAATACTTTACTGTGCTTGAATGAATATACATGGTGGCGAATGTTATCACTGTTAGGAAAGTCCACAGACTGCCCTGGTTGGATCACTAAAACTGACGGTGAGAATTGTTTATCTACCTGATCCATTATCGCTACTGGCAAAGATTGCGGTGAAGAATGTGCTGAACTTTCAAGCTCAATAACGGCGTTAGCTAAAGGCTCTCCAGATTGATCACGCACAACAAACGAAAGATCTGCAGCGAATAAGTTTATAGAGCTGAAAAATATTGCAAGACCACACACAGCGCGAGCACAATGCGCAAAAATCGACATAATTAGATCCTTGCTTAGCTTAGTTAGCTAATTAGTATAGGTTAATCTTAGTTTAAGTTAATGACTAGAAGCGTTAAAAGCAAGAAAAAGCCAAGCTGTTTTCTTAGAAAAAAGCTTGGCTTTAGTATTATTGACCTAGCAAATTACTAAATCTGATTGATAAAAGTTAACCGTGCTTAATTAAGCCGTACTCTTTATCTAATATCGCAATGACCTCACTACGAGGATCAGCTGGAATCGTAATTTCTTGCCCAATTATTTTGCTGGCAATGCCAACATAAGTATTAGACACTTCAAGCATCACAGATTCTGGCAATGTGTAATCTTTTGCTAACTGCTCGCGCTCATCCATGCGGTCTTTATTTAATAACACGTCGCTGTCTGGTACGTTATTAATTAATAACTGACGGAAACCCTCTTTTGAGTTTTCAATAATTTTACCGTCACGATAAGCAGGGCCATCCCAAATGCGTGATGAATCAGGTGTACCCACTTCATCGATGTAAATAAGCTTATCTGAGCCATCAATGTCTTCAACATAACCAAATTCAAACTTAGTATCGACAAAGATTTGGTCTAGCTGTGCAAGTTCATCACTGATCAGCTTAAAGCCCTCAACAAGTAATTGCTCGTATTTAGCGACATCGTCTTCAGACTTGAAGTTGAAAACAGATAAGTTATTCGTGATGTTTTCACGGGTAATGTTCACATCATCAACTTCTGGAATATCAGCAACACCGGTGATAATGCCTTTCGTTGATGGCGTAATTAACACTTCATCTAGCTTTTGGTTCGCTGCTAGTCCCTCAGGTAAATCAATACCACAGAAATTACGCGTACCTTTAGCGTAATCACGCCACATGCTACCCGTAATATACTGACGAGCAATCGCTTCTACTTTAACCGTACTCGCTTTACGGACAATCCACACATATGGATGAGGAATATCAACAATGTGATTACCTGCAAGGCCTGCTTTATCAAATAACTTAAACCAATGAGATGCCACTGAGTTCAGTGCAATCCCTTTACCTGGCACGCCATTTAAGCCGTTTTCACCTTGCCAAATACAATCAAACGCTGAAATGCGGTCAGAAATAACCATAATAGCCAGCTCAGTACCTTTTGGAACTTGGTACCCTTTTTCACTAATTAAACGAGCGCTGTCTTCATCAGTTAACCAATAAACTGAACGCACTTTACCACTATGAACCGCACCTTTTGTACGGATCGGTAAATCATCGTTTACGTCTAAAACTTTATAGCTAGTCATGCTATCTCCGATAGTATTTGGCATGCTCCTGTGAGCACATGTATGGGATTGGGGTTATGGCCGCCTATAATAATCCAGACGTGCTTAAAGCTCAATCATTGCCCGGTTATCTGCGCATAATCAAGAACGCTAAATACAATAAATAATTCACGATTCTGTAATTTTGCTGTCATAAGCGCGATTTCGTTATAATATTGTCTCGCAATAGGAGGTGTTCTTGGATTATTTAGCAGCTACAGCAGACAAAAAATACTTAATGTATATTTCTCAAAACTACTCTTACGCTATTTTGCGTCCTTTACAGAAAGAGATTCTAGCGCGCGGAGGCGAAGTAAAATGGTTTTTAGAGGGTGATGAAGTTAATCCTGACTTTTTGCACTCTGATGAATCTTGTCTCACTTCAATTGAATCGGTAATAGATTGGAATCCAGATATTTCTTTTATACCTGGCAATATTATTCCAAACTTTATACCCGGTAAAAAAATAGCTGTTTTTCATGGCTTTAACTCAGGAAAGTTAAACCGAAGAGGATATGAAGATCACTTCAATATAAGAGGTTGTTTTGACTTATATTGCACTCAAGGCCCAAATACGAGTAAAAGATTTTCAGAGTTAGCTAAAGCACATGGCTTTTTTATAACCAAAGAAACAGGTTGGCCAACTCTTGATCCGTTATTTTCGAAAATGGCGAACAATCCATACATAGATGAGAGCGATCAAAGGCAAACGCTTTTAATTTGTTCAACATTTTCTCGCAACCTCTCTCTTGCCCCTAAATTATACGAGCAGATAAAAGCGTACAGTGAGCAAGGAAAGTGGCGAATTTTAATGCAGTTTCACCCGAAAATGCCAAGCGAGCTTGTTGCGAAATACAAAGCGCTTCAAAATGAGAATCTTACCTTTGTCGAGACCGATAATGTATTACCGCTATTACAAGCGGCAGATGTCATGCTATGTGATACATCGTCTATTTTGTTGATGTTTATCTTACAAAGAAAGCCTGTTGTCACTTTCTGTAACCAAGCACCCGGCGAACACCTAATAGATATCACTGATGCCGATAAGCTAACTGAGGCGATAGATTATGCCTTTACACGACCAGCTGAATTAATGGAAAAAATTGAGCAGTTTTGTCAACAGCTTCACCCATATCAAGACGGCTTATCGAGTCAACGTGTACTTGCTGCAAGCAATGAATTACTATTGAGCAATCCAGCACTTAAGCCAAAACCACGTAACTTTATTCGTAACTTTAAGATGCGCAAAAAATTAAATTACTGGCGATGGTAACAATTGATAGGTCGTTATGATCACGCTTGCAAACGTGCTATTCAAGTGGCACACAAAACAACCTGAGCCGACGATCAATATTTCTAAATTAGATATTGATCAAGGCGAACATGTTTTTCTTCATGGTCCAAGCGGCTGTGGTAAATCAACCTTATTATCACTGCTCGCTGGTGTTACTATTCCTAATCAAGGTCGTATCGAATTACTTAATAAGGCGATAAACGAGCTTAGCAACAGTCAACGTGACCGTTTTCGTGCCGACCACATAGGGTATATTTTTCAAAACTTTAATCTATTACCTTATTTATCCCCTATTGAAAACGTAACTTTGGGATGCCAGTTTTCAAAACAAAGGCAAACAAACGCATTAAAAAATAGTGCAACATTAGCAGCAGAGGCAAGCCGCTTACTCAGTGCTTTAGGGCTAAATGATAACTTGCAACATCAAGCCGTTGCGCAGCTTAGTATTGGTCAACAACAAAGAGTGGCTGCTGCGCGTGCTTTTATAGGCAGTCCTGAAATTATCATTGCTGACGAACCTACCTCAGCACTCGATACACAAAACCGCCAAGCCTTCGTAAAATTATTATTTGAGCAAGCAAGCGCGGCAAATAGCACGCTGGTGTTTGTCAGCCATGATGAAACACTACAAACATTATTTACTCGTAGTATCAGCCTTGTCGAGTTACAAGGAGGCACACATGCTACTCGTTAAACTCGCCGCGAAAAGTTTATTAAACCGTAAAGCCAGTGCCCTACTCACGTTATTTACGATAGCAATTAGCGTTATGCTACTGATGTCGATTGAGCGCGTTCGAGTCGATGCCAAAAGTAGCTTTAGCAATACAATTTCAGGCACTGATTTAATTGTTGGCGCACGTACCGGTGACATCCAACTACTGCTGTCTTCAGTATTTCGTATTGGTCATGCTAACAATGGCGTGAGCTGGAAAAGTTACCAATACATCACAGGGCAACGCGGCGTAAAATGGGCTATTCCTATGTCGCTTGGCGACAGCCACAAAGGCTTAGCTGTGCTTGGCACAAATAAAGACTATTTTGAGCACTATCGCTTTGCTAAAAAGCAACCGTTAAGCTTTTCACAAGGTCATGAATTTAATCACTTGTTTGAGGTTGTGTTAGGTGCTGAGGTTGCCAACACCTTAGGCTATCAGCTTGGCGATGAAGTGGTGATTGCACACGGCATGGGCAATACCAGCTTTCATAACCATGACGATAACCCATTTAAAGTGGTTGGTATTTTAAAAGCAACGGGGACGCCTGTTGATAAAACCCTACATATTCCACTGGCAGCAATTGATGAGATTCATGGCGGCCATGCTCATCAACATCAACCCGCTCAGGCTGATGCAAATGACCACGACCACGACCACGACCACGACCACGACCACGACCACGACCAGCATGATGATGTTGATTTAGTGGGTGCACCAAAACAAATAACCGCTTTTTTACTTGGTTTTGACTCTCCGCTTTATACCTTACAAGTGCGTCGTAATATCAACCAATACAAAGATGAAGCACTGCTTGCCATTATGCCGGGCGTTACCTTGCGTGAACTTTGGGAAATGCTTTCTATCGTGGAAAAAATCTTGCTGTTATTTTCTATTGTCGTGGTACTGATCAGTTTACTTGGCATGTTAACGAGCCTGCTTTCAAGCTTAAATCAACGCCGCAGAGAGCTTGCTATTTTACGCTCTGTTGGCGCACGGCCTTGGCATATTTTCACCTTGATCAGTGTCGAATCGTTACTCATTACAGGGCTTGGCTGCATTGTTGGCACCGCATTGTTCTATGCTTTAATGCTACTCGGCGCAGATTACTTGCAAAGCCATGCCGGAATAAGCCTAAATATAGCTTTATTGTCATCCTATGAACTTATGCTCTTAGCTGCGATAATGGTCGCAGGCTTTATTGTTGGGTTAATTCCTGCAACCCGTGCGTATTTCTACTCTCTTGCTGATGGTATGAGTATTAAAATTTAAGGAATGTTATGCCGTTTTTTCGAAAACTCGTCGCTTTAGTCACATTATTTGTGTGCGCTACAGCCAATGCTGGCGCACCAAAAGAAATTTTCTGGGAAGATTTAATTCCCAAAGGTCATGTCCAAATCGACACCCAAGCACAAGCAAACCATGAAGGTAGCGAGCAAAACTGGGTGCAACCAGACCTTGATGCGCCTGTGGTAAAGGAGCTTGATGGAAAATCAGTGAGTTTGCCTGGTTTTGTGGTACCACTAGAAGGCGATAGCGAAGTGATCACCGAGTTTTTACTAGTGCCTTATTTTGGAGCGTGTATTCACGTACCACCACCGCCACCAAACCAAATTGTGCATGTTACTATTAAAGGCGGTGTGCCAATCGAAAGCCTGTACGATGCGATCGTAGTGACAGGCGTTATCAGCACAGAAACCTGGTCTGGTGAAATTGCTCAAGTAGGCTACAAGATGAAAGCCGTTGGCGTAGCACCATTTGAGTTATAAGTGTTTAAAGAGCATGCTTTTGCATGCTCTTTAAATTAATCCACTACTTTTTCTTTTTCTAATTCCTGTTCGCTCAATTCATACCAATTCGCTTAATTAAGTGATCTATTTTGAGGCAATTAAACCTCGTTGATAGCAAGGCAAAAATTTCGTTATTTAGTTGTTCTAAATCAGAAATTTTTAACGTAGATAGCGACAGGTTTAATCCCTCAAAATGATTAAGTATTATTGCGGATTGGTATCATACCATCCGCCACCAAGGGCTTTATAGAGTGTTGCTAAGCTTTGCAGACGGTCATTCTTTGCCTGCGATAAGGCTATTTCTGCCGAAAATAACTGCCGCTGGGCATCCATTAAGTCAAGTGAACTGGCAACACCATTGCTATACCTAAGGCGTGCTAAGCGGTAGTAATCTTGACTACTGAGCACCAAGCTTCTTTGCGCATCATAGCTTTGCTCTGCCGACTGGTAGTTCGATAACTGATTGCTCACTTCTTGCAGTGCCACCAGCACTGTTTTTTGGTATTTGATACTTGCCTGATAAGCCCGTTGTTCCGCAACCGTTAAATTTGCCTGATTGCGGCCCATATTAAATATTGGCATTAACAGCTCTGAGCCCAGCAACCAAACCTGCGAATTACTGGCAAGCAAATCACTAAAATCAGTACTTTCACTACCAAGCTCAGCATACAAATTAAGTTTTGGAAATAACGCCGCTTTTGCGACCCCAATCTCAGCCATTGCTGCTTGCCATTGATACATGGCTTGTTGCACATCTGGCCTACGCTTTAACAGTTCGCTAGGTAACCCTGTTGGTAGTTGCTTAGGAAGGGTTTGCACAGATAACTCATTACCCCCTTGCACATCAGCATTGGCATCACCAATTAAAAACTTTAACTGATTAATAATCCGCCTTTCACTGTGCTGTAATGGCGGGATCTTCACCTTTGCTGATTCTAACTCTACTTCAGCTTGGCGTTGTTCTAGCCCTGAAATAATACCGCCTTTTTTGCGAATACGCGCAATTTCAAGCTCTTTCTCACGAAGCTTAATTGTACTTAGGCTAATTTTTAATTGCTCTTCTACTTCTTTAAGGGCAAAAAACTGCTGCGCCACATCAGCAATCAAGGCGAGCTGCAAGGCATTTCGGGCTTGCTCTTGGCTATAATAATTTGCCAGTGCGGCTTCGCTTGCGCGCCGATTGCTGCCAAATAAGTCTAGCTCCCAACTTAAGTAACCTTTTAAATCAAATGAGTTTTCAGGGCCACTATTAAGCTCTTCTTCTCGTTCTGAGGTAAGCCCTACGCTTACATCAGGCCATAAAGCGGCATCGGTAATCCGATATCGAGCTCGCGCTTCGATAATTTTCGATTGCGCAATTAACATATCTTGATTATTAACCAGCGCTTGGCTAATCAGTTTTTGCAAATGTGGGTCGCTATATATTTGCTTCCAGCCAGCTAATGCTTCAGACTGTGGCGTTGCTGCGGCCCCCATAAAGTTAGTGACTTTGCTATGCTCAGGCACTTCAAAATCAGGGCCAACAGCACAGCCTTGTAAGCAAGCAAAACAAAACAATGGCAACAATTTATGCATCAACTTGCTCCTTTTCTAACACTTTAGAGACGGGTGCTTGCTGTTTTTTCACAAAGCGTGCTGCGGTAATAAAAAACAACGGCACTAAAATGATGCCAATAGAGCTTGCCAGTAACATCCCCCCTAAAATAGGCATAGAAACCGACTGCCGACCAACTGCTCCGGGGCCAGAGGCAAGTACTAACGGCAAAACGCCAAGCACAAAAGAGGCTGCGGTCATTAAGATGGGTCGAAAACGAGAACGGGCGGCTTCTATTGCAGCATCAACGGCATTCATACCTTCTTGGTAAAGCTGATTAGCCACTTCAACAATCAATATAGAGTTTTTCGCTGCAAGGCCTATCAATGCAATAAATGCGACTTGAAAAAATAAGTTGTTTTCATGCCCCGTCACCAAGGTCAATATAGAGGCCCCTAACATGGCAATAGGGCTGATAAGTAATACCGCAAATGGTAATGCCCAACTTTCATAAAGCGCTGCTAAAAACAAAAAAACAAACACAATCGCCAAACTCACCGCAATACCTAGTTGACCGGATGAGCGAATTTCTTGATAAGTTAAGCCTGTCCATTCATAACCAATATTTGTTGGTAATTTAGCCACTTCCTCTTTAATTACTTTAATCACGTCACCCGATGCATAGCCAGCAGCTGGTGACACATTCACCATGGCACTGGTAAACATATTAAAGCGATTTATCGCAGACGGACCGGTTGTTAGATTAAGCTTAGCAAGCACATTTGATGGCACCATAGCGCCATTTTTAGAACGCACATAAAATTCGTTGAGGTTTTCAGGGCGTGCTCTAAATTCATCTTCAGCTTGAACTTTAACCCGATAAACTCGGCCAAATAAGTTAAAGTCGTTAATTGTTGATGAGCCAGTAAGCACTTTCATTGTGCTGTAGACATCGGCAATCGGCACCTCTAATGCCATGGCTTTTTCTCTATCTAACTCTAAAAACAGCTGAGGTACTGAGCCACGCAGTGAACTACTTGCTTTAGCAACTTCAGGGCGGTTATTTAAATTTGCCAGTAAAACCTCAAGCGATTCAACTAGGCTTGTTAAGTTGCCTCCTGTTTTTTCTTGTAGTGCAAACTCAACGCCAGAGCCCGAACCAAGCCCTGCCACAGCTGATGGTTGAAACACATTAAACTCAGCATCGGGAATGGCATACAGCTGCTTACGTATATCATTCATCACACTTGTGACCGTAAATCCTTGCTCCGCACGCACTTGCCAAGGTTGTAAAATCACCTCCATTTGACCATGCGATTGCGCACTACCAGCACGGCGGTTTTCACCCGCTAGAGTGAATGAATAAGCCACCCCCGCATGGCTCATAACAAATTGGTTTGCTTTGCTTATTACTTCATTGGTACGTGAAACCGTTGCCGCATCTGGCAAGGTAATATCAACAAAAAAGCGCCCTTGATCTTCTTGCGGCATAAAGCTGCTTGGTAGTTGGCTAAACATAAAATAGCCTCCTACTAACATAATAAAAAAGGCAATGTAGCTGCGCTTTGCTTTTGCACAGCTAGCCTTTACAAGCCAGGTGTATTTTTCGCCAATACCTTCAAGCCAGCTATTAAACTTAACAAAAACCTTATTCTTTGAGGGGGTACTAGGTTTTAAGAAAATCGCACATAAAGCGGGGCTCAAGGTTAACGCAACTAGGGTCGAAATGAGTACCGCAACGGTAATTGAAATCGCAAATTCTCGGTACATAATGCCCGTAATACCGGCTAAAAATGACACCGGCACAAACACCGCTGCCAGTACTAAAGAGGTTGCCACTATGGCGCCAGAAAGCTCTGTCATCGCTTGCTTAGTAGCAGCAACTACCTCCATATTTTGCTCATTGATCAGTCGCTCAACACTTTCGACTACAACAATCGCATCATCAACGACGATGCCGATTGCCAATACCATAGCCAATAAACTGACATTGTTAATGGTAAATCCAAATGCAGCCAAGGCGATAAAGGTACCCACTATTGACACCGGCACAGCTAAAGCGGGTATTAAAGTTGTTCGCCAGTTTTGCAAAAATAAATACACCACTAAAATCACTAAGATCAGCGCTTGAATAAGGGTATTGATCACCTCATTAATCGACAGCTTGATAAACTCAGATGCATCATAAAATAACTGCCATTTCACTCCCTTTGGAAAAGCCGCGCTCAGGCGTTCCATCTCAGCCTTAACACGTTCAGTAACCGCTAATGCATTAGAGCCTGGTAACATATAAACCTGCAAAATAGTGGCGGGCTGTTCATTTAGTTTTGAATTTAAAGTGTACGCAGACGATGCCAGCTCAACCCTTGCAACATCTCGCAAACGGATCATCGAGCCATCACTGTTAACTCGCAGCATAATGTTATTAAATTCATCAACCTTATTAAGCCGTCCTTGTGCCCGCACCGGAAAATTAAGCTTAATTGCATCGCTCATTGGCTGAGCCCCGATCTCCCCAGCAGCGGCCTCTTTATTTTGTGCTTTGATTGCTGCGGTCACATCATTCACGGTTAATTCATAGCCCGCTAAAATGTCAGGTTTTAACCAGACCCGCATAGCATAAGAACGCGAGCCGGTATTACGAACTCGCCCAACCCCCGGAACACGCTTTAAAGCCGCCTCAACATTGATGCTAGCGTAGTTACTCAAATAGATTTCATCATAGCGAGGGTCATCAGATGTCAGCGCTAGCTTCAAAAGCTCGACTGAGCTTTCATTAGACACTGTCACCCCTTCAGTTTGCACATCAACAGGTAAATTACTGCCAGCTTGGCTTGCTGTATTTTGCACATCTACAAGGGCAAGATCAGGGTCAGTGCCAACATCAAAGGTGAGTGTGATCCCAACACTCCCCGAGTTAGTGGCCTTTGACTCCATATACAACATGTTTGGCGTGCCATTTAATTCTTGCTCAAGTGGAATAGCTACAGATTCAGATGCGGTTTCGGCGGTTGATCCCGGAAATGAAGCCGACACTTTAACCGATGGCGGAGCGATATCGGGGTATTGATCAATTGGCAAAGTAAAAAGCGAGACCAAGCCAGTGAGTAAAATAACTAGCGAAATAACAATGGCAAACACCGGGCGCTTAATAAAAAAATGCGAAAACATAATTAAACTCCCTGCGCTTTATTTTTATCTTCCTGTTTTGCAGGTTTATCTGGGGCGAGCAGTTGATGATCGGCGTTTGGGGTTAGTTGATGCTTTTCAAACTCCTCGAGTGAAATCGCTTTCACTTGTTGGCCATGACGAATACGATGCAAGCCTTTAACCACGACTAGTTCACCCGCACTCAAGCCACCGCTGACCACAATACCTTGCTCACCATAATGCTCAACAACAATAAAGCGCCGCTCTATCACACCTGAATCAAGCACCACCATCACATAAATACCACCTTGCTCAACTTGCGTAGCCTCTTCAGGTACTACAATAGCGTTACTGATCTGCGACAACTTTATACGCGCTTTAGTATATTGGCCAGGTAATAACTCACTGTCGGGATTGGGTAATTGTGCCCGTACTTTAAAGGTGCCTGTTTTCGGGCTAATCTTAGGGTCAGTAAAGCTCACATCACCCCAGTAGCGATATTCGCTGCCATCTGGCAAAGAAATACGCACGAATCCTTCAAGCGCTTTACCTTTTTGTTCGGCTTGTAGCTGATCCATCAAACTACTCATACGGCGTTTTGCGTTTAAGTAATCCAGTGCCGACATATTAAAATTAACGTAGATAGGATCTATTTGCTGAATAGTGGTTAGCAAAGAAATACCGTTAGTGCCGACTAGCGCACCTAAATCAGCTTCAGAGCTACCTACCATGCCACTAATTGGCGCTGTAATGCGGGTATATTCGAGTTCGAGCTTCGTTTCTTCAAGCTCTGCTTGGGTTGCTGATAATGACGCTTGCGCTTGCTCTTGAATAGAAATAGCGTTGTCGTAGTCGAGCTGGCTTGCTGCATCTTGCTCGTAAAGGGGTTTTAAACGAGTTACATCCCGTTTGGCTTTAGCCAACGCTGCTTGGTCTTTTTGCAGCGCCGCTTTAACGCGATTAAGCTTGGCTCGGTAAGGTCTATCGTCAATGGTATAGAGTAAATCCCCTTCATCAACCCAGCTTCCTTCGACAAACTCAACACTTTCTACAAAGCCTGTGATCCGCGCGCGTACTTCAACATCCAGCGACGCATCTGTGCGTGCCACGTAGTTTCCGTATAAAGGCACATCAAACTGTTTGACCTTAGCAGTAACAACTTCTTCAATTACCTCGTTTGGTTGCTCTTTTGAGCAACCAACAAGCACCATTACCAACACATATCCTATGAGGTATTTGTTTAATAGCATACAACCTTCTCATTCCTTAAGCCTGTCTCTATCTTGCTATCTGTTGCAATACTACATAGATGAGGGATTCGTTGTTATTTTTGACAATTAGAGCAGTACACTGTGCTTCTTTGTCCTAATCTAATTTCTTTTAATGGCTCCTCGCAATTAACACATGGCTCACCTTTGCGGCCATACACCAGTAATTGCTGGGCAAAATAACCTGGCTTACCATCACTTTGAGCAAAATCTTTTAACGTTGTGCCGCCTTGCGTGATGGCTGCAGCGAGTGTCTCTTTAATAATAGGCACTAATTGCTGATAACGCTGCAAAGAAACCTTGCCAGCTTCTCGCTTTGGATGGATCCCCGCTTTAAATAACGATTCGTTAGCGTAGATATTACCTACACCAACTACCACCGCGTTATCCATAATAAACTGTTTAATCGGTACTTTTTTGTTTCTCGACTGTTCGTAAACACGCTGTGCCACAAACTCATCTGTTAATGGCTCTGGCCCAAGCTTGCTCAGCAAAGTATGGCACTCACCTGGCGCTTGCCATAAACAAGCACCAAAGCGACGAGCATCGTTAAGCCGCAACGCTTTACCTGAGACCAAAATAAACTCAATATGATCGTGTTTTTTCAATGGTTCATCTGCATTAACAACACGCAAATTACCCGACATACCCAAGTGCAAAATAACACTACCGAGCTCACAGCCGAGTAGTAAATATTTTGCTCTGCGCTCAATTGATGTCACTTTAAGGCCTTGTAATTGATAGACATCATCCGGCACTGGCCAACGCATGCTCGCATTGTGAATATTTACTTTAGCAACAGTTTGACCCAGTACATGTGGGGTGATCCCCAACCGACTCACTTCAACTTCAGGTAATTCAGGCATCTGAGACTCTCTTAAAACGGGTATAACGGAAATAACTTAGCGGCATCAGCTTGCTCAAGCACAAACACCCGCTGTAACCGCTTATCTAATAAATAATATTTACTATCTATATGGTACAACTGATAAACAGCAGGCAATTGCTCCCCGGCTAACCACACAGAAGCAACATAATCTGCTGACGACTGAGAAATTTGACTAACAGGAAGACTGGCAATAGTGAGTTTTTGATGTTGCCAAAGCTCAACGAGTTGTTCGAGCTGTTGTTCATCGCCTTGCCAAGAGGCTTCTTGCAATGACTGGCTACGCCAAGAGGTGCCGATACGCTCAATTTTTAATTCTGGAAATGCCATCGCCAAAATGAAGCTTTGCTCTGGGAGTAACGCTTGCACTCCTTCTTCAACGGGCTGAGTATTGAGCTTTTTATGGAGGCCATTGAAGAAAAAAATCATCAGTAGCATCGAAATAATCACCACATTATTCCATGCTTTTCGGCTCAAACGCATCAGTATCTTCCTCAGTTTTCAATATCTTAAAGTGTAACCAAAAAGGACATTAATTGGCAGTTGTAATTGATCAACAAAATTTCATGTCTGTTATGTATCAATCTGTCGATACTTTGCTAAAATATCCGCCAAATTTAAAGGAGTTCCGTCAATGTCAATGTATGTAGTGGGTCATAAGATCCCTGATTCAGATTCAATTTGCGGTGCAATTGCGCTTGCTTACTTAAAAAACCAGATCAATGAACCTGCGATCCCAACGCGTTTAGGTGAAGTATCACCTGAAACACAATTTATCCTAGATAAATTCGGTTTCGAAGCACCTGAGCTAAAACTTAGCTACGCAGGCGAAGACGTTTATATCGTTGACCACACAGAAAAAACACAAGCACCTGATGACATCGATGAAGCACGTGTTGTGGGTGTTGTTGATCACCACAAACTAGGCGACTTAACATCGTCAACACCACTTGAATGTTGGATCCGCCCAGTTGGTTGTTCAAACACCATCATCAAAATGATGTATGACTTCTACAATGTAGAAATTCCAAAAGATATCGCAGGCATCATGTTATGCGCTATCCTAAGCGACACTGTGATCTTTAAATCACCAACTTGCACAACGGCTGATATCAAGTGTGTTGAAGCACTTGCTGAAATCGCTGGTATTGAAGATTTCAAAGAACTTGGCATGGAAATGTTCAAGGTTAAATCAGCAGTTGAAGGCACGCCAGCACGCGATTTAGTAATGCGTGATTTCAAAGACTTCAATATGAACGGTAAGCTAGTAGGTATTGGCCAGCTAGAAGTTATCGACCTTGCTGTATTTGATGAAATCAAAGCAGATCTTGAAGCAGACATCGCAAAGCTTAAAGAAGAAGGCGGCCGCCACTCAGTATTACTCCTGTTAACTGATATCATGAAAGAAGGCTCAGAAATGCTAATTGCGTCTGATGACGTAGCTGTAATCGAAGCTGCTTATGATGTTAAATCAGAAGACGGTCGCGTTTGGTTAGATGGTGTATTAAGCCGTAAGAAGCAAGTAGTACCACCACTACAAGACGCTTTCGCAAAAATCTAATTTGCAAAAGACTGTTTAGATTATCTATACAGCTTATTCCTTAATGTCAAAGGTTCGCTTGTGTGAACTTGAGCGCATTTAGCGAAATAAAGTACAATGGATAAATTAAAGGCTTGGGTTAGCAATAGTCCAAGCCTATTTATTTTTTATTAGAGACAGATCATGGCGCAAACTCGCGGAAATTTATTTATCTTATCGGCTCCTTCTGGTGCTGGAAAATCAAGCCTTATAAGTGCTTTACTCAAAAAACACAACGATATGAAAGTGTCAGTATCACACACGACTCGTTCACCTCGACCAGGTGAAGAAAACGGTGTTCATTATCATTTTGTTTCAGTTGAAGCGTTTAAAGCATTGATCGAGAAAAATGACTTTTTTGAATGGGCGCAAGTTTTTGATAATTACTACGGTACTTCTAAACAAGCAATCGAGAGTCAGTTAGACGCTGGAATCGACGTATTTTTAGATATTGACTGGCAAGGTGCTCAGCAAATTCGTAAATTAGTTGATGATGTTGAGACTATCTTTATTCTTCCGCCGTCAAAAGAAGAACTTGAATCACGTTTAAATAATCGTGGTCAAGATTCACAAGAAGTAATAGCCGGACGGATGGCAAAAGCACAATCTGAAACTTCCCACTACAATGAATATGATTACGTTGTTGTAAACGATGACTTTGAAACTGCACTTTCAGAAATCGAAACGATCGTGATGGCTAAACGTTTATCGTTAAAAAGCCAAACTGTGCGCCATCAGGCGCTATTAGAGAACTTACTTAAATAATACTTTTTTAAGAATAAGATAAAAATTAACCACAAGCTATTGGCGAATTTAACTTGGTACAGTAAACTACGCCTTTGCTTAAGAATTTATTTGGAGTGCTAAGATGGCTCGCGTAACTGTTGAAGATGCAGTAGATGCAATTGGTAATCGTTTTGACTTAATTTTAGTTGCGGCTCGTCGTGCCCGCCAAATCGCGGTTGGTGGTAAAGATCCACTCGTTGATGCTGAAAATGATAAACCTACTGTAATTGCTCTACGTGAAATTGAGAAAGGGTTAGTAAATAGCTCGTCTATGGACCTGATCGACCGTGAAGAGCAACAACATCAAGAAGCAGCAGAAATGGCTGCTGTTGCTGCTATCGTTGGTGGCAACCAATAATCAAGCGCCCTGCTTTGATTTAGCTTAACGGCTAGTATTTCAACACTAGCCGTTGGCAAGCCCTTCTTTTCATCGTATATTCTATTCATACCGTTACCGATTTACTTCATTTGCGCATTGGAGTGTGACTTTGTATCTATTCGAAGGCCTAAAAAAGAAAATAACCGAATATTTGCCACCTGCTGAAATAGAGCTGGTTCAAAAAGCATACGTGGTCGCCCGTGAAGCTCACGAAGGCCAAACTCGCTCAAGCGGCGAGCCTTACATCACTCATCCAGTTGAAGTTACACAAATACTTGCCGGCATGCACTTAGACCATGAAACACTCATGGCAGCTTTGATGCATGATGTGATTGAAGATACCGATTTTAGCCAGCAAGACTTAGCAGAAATTTTTGGCGAGACCGTTGCTGAGCTTGTTGAAGGAGTGAGTAAGCTAGATAAACTCAGCTTTAAAGATAAAAAAGAATTTCAGGCTGAAAATTATCGAAAAATGATCATGGCGATGACCCAAGATATTCGCGTGATCTTAATTAAACTTGCTGACCGAACTCACAACATGCGCACCTTAGGCGCACTTCGCCCAGACAAACGCCGTCGTATTGCCCGTGAAACTCTCGAAATTTATGCCCCGATAGCCAATCGCTTAGGTATCCATGATATTAAAAACGAATTGGAAGATTTAGGTTTTCAAGCGTTATACCCAATGCGTCATCGCGCTTTGAAATCAGAGGTTATCAAAGCCCGTGGAAACCGAAAAGAAGTCATTAGCAATATTAAAACAGAAATAGAAGCACGCTTAGAAGAATCAGGTATCGACGCCACCATTTCTGGCCGAGAAAAGCATCTATATAGCATTTACAAGAAGATGCTAAATAAAGAGCTGTCATTTAACGAAGTGATGGATATTTACGCGTTTCGGATCAATGTCGATAACATGGATACCTGTTACCGCGTACTAGGTGTGGCACATAACCTTTATAAGCCAATTGAAACCCGCTTTAAAGATTATATAGCGGTTCCTAAAACCAACGGTTACCAATCTTTACATACCTCTTTGGTTGGCCCGCATGGTATTCCTGTTGAGATTCAAATTCGCACTCACGATATGGATCATATGGCAGACAAAGGGGTAGCTGCACATTGGATGTATAAAAAAGCCGGTGATAACGCAGGACATACTGCGCAACAACGCGCTCGCCAATGGATGCAAAGCTTACTTGAACTGCAACAAAGTGCTGGTTCATCATTTGAATTTGTAGAAAACGTTAAAACTGAACTCTTCCCAGAGGAAATTTATGTTTTCACGCCAGATGGCCGTATCGTTGAGCTCCCAATGGGAGCAACCGCTGTTGACTTTGCATATGCAGTACATACAGACGTAGGTAATACCTGTGTGGGTGCAAGAGTAAACCGTAAGCCTCACCCTTTGAGCAAACCTCTCGATACAGGGCAAACTGTTGAGGTAATCACCAGCTCTGGCGCGCACCCAAATGCGACGTGGCTAAACTTTGTTGTAACAGGTAAAGCACGTTTAGGTATACGTAACTATCTGAAAAGCCAACAACATGAAGAAGCGATGTTGCTTGGTCGCCGTTTATTAGATTCTGCACTTGGTGAGTCAAAATTAGATGACATCCCAGATGAAAATATCCGTCGAGTATTACAAGAACATAATCTAAATACTTTACTTGAATTACTCGTAGAGATTGGTTCAGGTAATCTTATGAGCGTATTAATTGCTAAACGCTTGATGCAAGACGATGTTGAAGATATAAATGACATCGCCAAAAAAGCCAAAGCAACAATCATAGGCACAGAAGGCATGTTAGTTAACTATTCTAAGTGCTGCCGCCCTGTACCAGGTGATGCCATCACAGCTCATATCAGCCAAGGTAAGGGTCTGACTGTCCACCGCCAAGAATGTAAGAACATTCGAGGCTGGGAAAAAGAACGCTCAAAATACTTAGTTGTAAAATGGGACGATAACCCAGAAAAAGAATATATAGCCGCTCTGCGTATTGAGATCATCAATCATCAGGGTGCGCTGGCTAAATTAACCAATGTTGTAGCCTCAACCCAAGCTAACATAGTTGAGATAGCCACCGATGAAAAAGAAAGCAATTTATACATGATAGACCTAGGTATCACGGTTAAAAACCGTGTTCACGTTGCCAACATTATGCGCCGCATTCGCGTGATGCCTGATGTACAAAGAGTCTATCGTAAAAAGTAACAAGGATAATTATGAACAAATCATTTATTTCTACTGATAATGCGCCTGCAGCAATCGGTACTTACAGCCAAGCAGTTAAAGTAGGCACGGCTGTTTATTTATCAGGTCAAATTCCATTAGTGCCAGAAACAATGGAAGTGATCTCAGAAGACTTTACTGAACAAACGCACCAAGTATTCAAAAATTTATCTGCTGTTTGCCAAGCTGCTGGCGGTCAAATTCAAGATATGGTGAAAGTAAATATCTTCTTAACTGACTTATCAAACTTTGCGATTGTTAACGAAGTTATGAGTCAATACTTCAAGCAGCCTTACCCTGCACGCGCTGCAATTGGTATTAGCGCTTTACCAAAAGGTGTGCAAATTGAGATTGACGGTATCATGGAGCTGCCTTCAACAAACTAATCAGCTATGCCAGCAGCTATTTGTTGCTGGCACTTTTATTGACAAATTTCTATTTTACCTCATCCGAAATTCTTGACTCACCAACGATTCTCTAGCAATCTGTATAGTAAAGGTATTCAGATCACCTCAAAATGTCATAGTTTGCATTTTAAATAGGCTTAATATCAACGTATTACTTTGCCTTTGTTGGCAATTTATTTGAAGAAGTACCACCGATAAACATTAGGCTCAAAGAAATGTTCAAACGATTGGTTTAAAAAGCGATTTATATTGCGTTATTGATTTTTACCATTATGTGAATCAAAACCTTATTTGAAGCGCTTGAATACCAATTAGAAGCTAATTTTTTGAGATGGTTTGGGTTTACTAAGTAACCCTTTCACTATTGTTGTATAAAAGGATCTCCACGTGTTTAAGCTCGCTCACAATGGCAACGTTTTATTAGATGTTCATGAACATTCGCCACCAAGTGCTGCATTTATCATCGAAGCACTTGAGAAATCACCTTATAGTGAGTGCCGAGTTGATCACGACTCTATTAATAACTTTTTTAAAAGTGAATCGAATGAGCGTACGCTCGTTGTTGCCTCTAAACATGATGCAACCCTAGAAGTAAAAATAAGTGATGACAAAATGCAGGCGATAGGCGAATTAACAGTCGCTGAAGGCGGCAAAGTTATGAGCTTAGAAGACGCCAAAAAAGAGCTAATAAAAGCAGGTGTAGCACGAGGTTACAAACAGGCATTTTTAGAAAAGTTATTACAACAGCAATTTGAATTACCAGCAGGCACCAAAACAGAAGGTGTTTTAGCAAAAGGCCGTCTTCCAATTGATGGTCAGCCATCCAAGTTTGTGCCACAAGTCGAAACACTAAAAGATCGCCTAAAAAAACCAAAACTTCGCGAAGATGGCACTGTTGACATGCGTGATTTTGGTAAATTAGCTAGCGTTGAGCCCGGCGTGCTGTTGATTAAGCAAATTCCAGCGACTCCAGGAAAAGAAGGCTTTACAGTGACAGGCGATGTACTTCCCGCCAAACCGGGAGAGAGCCTTACTTTGGTCGCAGGTGAAGGCACCGAAATCTCTAAAAACAACCCACTAGAACTTATTTCTGTCATTGCAGGTGTGCCGGTTGAGATCGCCAACGGAATGCGCGTAGATGATATTTTTACTATCGCCGATGTAAACGTAAAAAGTGGTCACGTAGACTTTGAAGGTAGCGTCATTGTTACTCACAACGTTGAACCGGGCATGCGTATTAACGCCAAAGGCGACATTACCGTAATGGGCACCGTTGAGTCAGGTAACTTATCCGCCGCTGGCAACATCACAATAAAGCAAGGCGTCATTGGTCATCAGCTAGAAGATAAAAGTCTTTCCTGTAATATTATTTGCCAAGGTGATATTCACTTATCTCATGGCCAATACTGCTACTTAGAAGCGAATAATATCCTTATTGAACGTCAATCTAGCCACTGTGTCATGAAGGCCACTAAGCTGTTACAAGTTGGTCAAGAGGATAACCCACAGGGCAAACTGTTTGGCGGTGAGATTTTAGATGCACAAATGGTTATTGCTGGTGAAATTGGCAATGAATCTGGCGCAAAAATGTTAATAAACTTAGCAGCATCAGGTGCCGACGTCACCGCACAAACAGATCAATGCCTAAAGGATCTTGCGCAGACAGACTCACAACTCGACACTCTTCAAGAAGCAATAGAAAAAGCGGATCAAGTAAAAGATGTTGAGAAGAAAAAACTATTACTCGCTAAAATAGGTGCGACACAAATGCATTACTGTGAGCAAGCTGAAATGTTAGAAAAAAAACTATCAACGCTTGAGAACCACCTACATGACTTACTTGAAGACGCAAAGCTCATTGTTAATAAAACACTGCACTCTGGTGTAGAAATTCATATTTTCGATAAAGTATTGCGTACTAACCGCCAATACCCACCGTGTAAAGTCAAGCTTGAAGAAAACAAGGTTGAGGTAGAGTTCAAAACCAGTTAATAAAAAAGAGGCTTAAAGCCTCTTTTTACCAGGGTCATTAATCTTAATTTAAAGAATTCCTTCCACTTGCTGTTTTAGTTGTTCAGGCCAAACACCTACTTGTACTTGTCCAATGTGCTGCTTTTGTAACAGCAACATAGCCAGTCGAGATTGACCAATACCACCACCTATTGTTTGCGGAAACTTTTTCGCAAGTAGCTGTTTATGCCAATCAAACTCTAAGCGAGCCTGATCGCCAGTAATCGCTAACTGAGTAGCTAAAGCATCAGGGCTTACGCGAATGCCCATTGAAGATATTTCAAAAGCATCTTCAAGCACAGGATTCCAAACTAAAATATCACCATTTAAGCCTGCAAATTTGCTGCATGTTTGCGTTGACCAATCGTCATAATCCGGTGCTCGTACGTCATGAATTTTACCATCGGCGAGTGTGCCGCCAATACCAATTAAGAATACCGCACCGTATTCTTGCGCCACTGCTTTTTCACGTTGTTTTGCAGTAAAGTCAGGATACATCTGGCGCAACTGCTCACTATGTATAAAGGTGATTTGCTCAGGCAAAAACGGCGTTAAATCAAATTCACTCGCTACAAAGCGCTCGGTTGCTTTAATCGCCTGATAAAGTGATGTCACAGTTTCTTTAAGCTTATCAAGAGTACGCTCCGTGCTCTCGCAAATTACTTTTTCCCAATCCCATTGATCAACATACACTGAATGAATTGGGCTAAGTGACTCTTCATCAGGGCGAAGTGCTTTCATATGCGTATAGAGCCCCTCACCTACTGAAAAACCGTAATCAGCCAAGGTTTTGCGCTTCCACTTAGCTAAAGAATGAACCACTTCAAATTGACTACCAGGAATTGTTTTTACTGCGACCGAGACAGCATTTTCAGTACCACTTAGATTATCTTGAATACCATCGCCCACCTTTGCCAAGATTGGTGCTTGTACTTCAACTAACCCTAATTGTTGTTCTAATTGGCTTGAAAAGAACTGTTTTACTTTACTAATTTGCTGCTGTTGCTGCAGATAGTGTGAACTCATAATAATTGGCCTCATTCCCAGTTATTGTTACTTGCTTTATGAGAAAAGCCCGCTGCCTGGCTTTCTCCGATAAAGCAATCTTCAACTAAACCAAGTTTTTTTTCAATAACCATCAACAAAAAGAACTTAACATTGAAATTTTCATAAAAATAATGCTATAAAAATTACTGATTCAACAATTAGCAACAAGAAATACTATGGAAAATTATCAAATCGATAATCTCGATAAAAACATCCTTAACGCATTAATGGAAAATGCCCGAACAGCGTATGCAGAACTTGCTAAACGCTTTGCTGTGAGCGCGGGTACTATTCATGTACGAGTCGAAAAAATGAAACAAGCAGGTATTATTACAGGCACCCAAGTAAGTATTAATGCTAAACAACTTGGTTATGATGTCTGTTGCTTTATTGGTATTAACCTCAATAACGCCCGTGATTATCCGCAAACCTTGCTGCACCTAAAAGAGCTAGAAGAAGTGGTTGAAGCCTATTACACCACGGGAAATTACAGTATTTTTATCAAAGTAATGGCTCGCTCAATTGATCACTTACAAGATGTACTGATCAATAAAATCCAAGCGATTGAAGCCATTCAATCAACAGAAACGCTGATCTCACTTCAAAACCCAATTAGCCGTGCTGTTGTTCCCTAGGGTATAATCAGCGCCAATTAGAATCTGTCAACGAGCACACAACTATGGATACAACTCGCTTTGAGCGTGTAAAGCGCGTGTTAGATCGCCGCCAAACGGACCTAACGGTTTGTTTAGAAGAAGTACATAAACATCATAATTTATCAGCCATTGCCCGCACAGCAGATGCCACGGGGTGTCATCATGTACATGCAGTGTGGCCCGATAACCAAAAGTGGTTAACTAACAATACCTCAGGCGGTAGTAAGAATTGGCTTGAAACTCATTTACACCGCAATATTGATGAGGCTGTAGCCACAATGCGTGCCCATAATCCTGAGGTACAAATTTTAGCAACTAATCTCAGTGATGATGCCGTTGATTTTCGTGACATTGATTACACCAAACCGACAGCTGTTATTGTTGGCCAAGAGCGAGATGGAATTTCACCTCGGGCACTTGAACATGCCGATAAGCACATCATTATTCCAATGCAAGGCATGGTGCAGTCTCTTAATGTGTCTGTTGCTGCTGCACTTATTCTATTTGAAGCACAGCGCCAAAGAGAAGTAGCCGGGCTCTACGACCGCAATATGCTTGATGCTAAAGTTAAGCATCGTATTTTATTTGAAGGCTGCCACCCTATTATTGCTGAGCAATGCCGAGAAAAGGAACTGCCTTATCCTGAGCTTGATGAAAACGGCGACATTATTGCTGATGAAGCGTTTTGGCATACCTTAAAACATACGCAATCGCTTGATGCCTCTAACGAGTGCAAGTAAACTGAAAAAATAGTCTACTAATTAACAATTTGAGTCACCTTTGAGTCACCCTAGCTTAGCGTTATACCCAATCACAGAATTAAAAGGCGTCGGCCCAAAAATGGCCGAGCGCCTCGCTAAGCTAAATATTCATACGGTGCAAGACATGCTGTTTCATTTGCCTCACCGCTATGAAGACCGCACCCGCATTCACCCAATTTGCGAACTACAACCGCATAGCCATGTTAGTGTTGAAGCCACCATTGAAACCAGCCAAATCACCTTTGGTAAAAGACGCATGCTGGTTTGCCAAATTAACGATGGCACGGGCCGTTTAACGCTGCGATTTTTTAACTTTAGCGCAGCTCAAAAAAATGCTTTAAGTGCAGGTAAGATCATTCGCTGCTTTGGTGAAATACGCCGTGGTCGTGTTGGTTTTGAAATGACACACCCTGAATACAGCCTATCGGATACCCCTTCAGAGCAACCTACAAATACCACGCTCACGCCGGTTTATCCTGTTACTGAAGGACTAAAACAATTATCTATTCGCGCGCTTAGCGATCAAGCGCTTGCGCTATTGTCTAAATACCCGGTAGAAGAATTACTGCCAGAACAGTTTCAACCAACCGGAATGAGCTTAGCCGATGCGTTAATGACCTTACATCGCCCACAAAACGATGTTGATTTAACCGCCCTTGAACAAGGTATGCACCCTGCCCAGCAACGGTTAGTGTTTGAAGAGTTACTTGCGCAAAATTTAAGCCTTTTAAAGTTACGCCAAAAAGGGCAAGCCGTAAAAGCCGTCCCTTTAAAGCCCCATAACCAACTTGAGCAACAGTTTTTAGCAAATTTAGCCTTCAGCCCAACCAACGCGCAAAGTCGTGTCGTGGCAGAAATCAAAGGTGACTTACAACACCCGTTTCCGATGATGCGCTTAGTACAGGGCGATGTAGGTTCAGGTAAAACCTTAGTTGCAGCACTTAGTGCACTCACCGCTATAAGCGAAGGCTACCAAGTAGCTTTAATGGCACCTACTGAGATTTTATCCGAGCAGCATGGCATCAACTTTAGCCAATGGTTTAATCAATTAGGCATTGAAGTCGCTTGGTTAGGTGGTAAAAGCAAAGGTAAAGAGCGCGCAACCACTCTTGAAAAAATAGCCTCAGGGGAAGCACAAATGATTGTTGGCACCCATGCGTTATTCCAAGAGCAGGTCGAGTTTAATAATCTGGTGCTAATCATCATCGATGAACAACACCGCTTTGGTGTTCATCAGCGCTTATCACTGCGTGAAAAAGGCCGTTTTGGTGACTGTTACCCACACCAATTAGTGATGACTGCAACGCCTATTCCGCGTACTTTAGCCATGACAGCCTACGCAGACTTAGAAACCTCAGTAATTGATGAATTACCACCGGGTAGAACGCCCATTACAACGGTGGCTATTCCTGATGCCCGTCGAGACGAAATCATTCAACGCGTTAAAACCGCATGTACAGATCAAGGCCGGCAAGTGTATTGGGTTTGCACCCTGATTGATGAATCTGAAGTGCTACAATGCCAAGCCGCAGAAGATAGCGCAGAGCAATTAAAAGCAGCACTACCCGAACTAAACGTCGGCTTAGTACATGGCCGAATGAAAGCCACTGAAAAACAAGCCATTATGAGCGAGTTTAAAGCAGGTAATATTCATGTACTCGTTGCCACAACGGTGATTGAAGTGGGTGTTGATGTGCCTAATGCTAGCCTTATTATTATTGAAAACCCTGAACGGCTGGGGCTTGCACAACTCCACCAGCTGCGTGGTCGTGTTGGTCGCGGGGCAACTGCATCACACTGTGTTTTACTTTATCATGCACCATTGTCAGCCACAGCGCAAAAACGCTTAGGGGTACTTCGTGAAAGTAATGATGGTTTTGTGATTGCTGAACGAGATCTTGAAATTCGTGGCCCAGGCGAAGTACTTGGAACCAAACAAACAGGCCTAGCTGAATTTAAAATTGCTGACCTAAACCGCGATAAACAAACACTCGACCATGTAAGACCCATTGCCTTCAAAATTTTGAAAGACTATCCAGAACTTACCGATAAATTGATTCAACGCTGGCTTGCTGGCAAATCCGACTACGCACAAGCTTAATCGCAAGTCTAATACCAATCCGCAATAATACTTAATCATTTTGAGGGATTAAACCTGTCGCTAACTGCGTTAAAAATTTCCTACTAAACAATAAAAAAGCCCAGCTAATAAGCTGGGCTGACAAGTTAGGGAGTTAGCCAAGGGTTGGATTAGAACTTGTATTCAATACCAACACCTAAGTAATCTTGGTCAACTTGATTATCTGTATCAAACGTTGAGTAGAAACCAAATACTTTCGTGTTTTTGCTAAGCTTGTGATCAACACCTGCAGAAATAGCTGTTTTCTTGTCGCCTTCATCAAAGTCAATTACTTGGTATTGTACTTTGAAAGTGTTGCTATTCATTTGGTAAGCAGCATTTACTAAGTAACCATCAGCTTCTGCACTACCATCCACTTTCTCTTGTGTTTGGTACATAGCACCTAGTTTGAAGTCACCAACTTTACCTTGCACTGTTGCACGAACAATGTCGTAACCTTTTACTTCGCTGTCAGCTGCAATTGATGCATAAAGTTTGCTTTCTTTAAGTTTTGCATCGCCGTAAGTTAGCGCTACTGAGTAACCGTTATCAGCATCTACATCATCTTCTGCCACATACGTTGCTAATACTTTGAAGCCACTGAAATCTTTAGAAGCATAAGAAATTGTGTCACCTAAACGGTTTTCGCCTTTGAAACCATTTTTGATATCTGCTTCAAGGTCATTGAATAAATCAATTTTACCTTGAGATTGCTTCATAGCTGTATCGTTACGACCGATAACAACCTGACCAAAGCTGCCTTTAAGACCTACATATTGGTTACGTGCAGTGATGTTGTCATCATTGTCGCCTTTTGAATCAGCGTCAGATACGTCAACACCAAACTCAAATTTATAAACCGCTTCTAAGCCTTCAGAGATTTTCTCTGAGCCTTTTAAGCCAAAACGTGAGTTATTGCTTTTAATTTCTGTGAAAGACCCTTCGCCATCATCTGATGATTGAACAGTCACGTTTGCTTTACCATATACATCTACATCAGCTAATGCAGAAAAAGATAAGCCACCAAATAAAGCTAGGAATAAGCTAGACTTTGCAAATTTCATGTCGTTTCCTCAATAATCGCAACAAAAAACACATGTTGTGTTTCAATGCGCGCAGTGTGACAGCGAAAAATGACAGAAAGATGACAATTGAAATAAAATCGTCAATTTAGCTTCACGAAATATAATTATTTCTGAAATAAAAACGTAACTTACTGTTTCACGGTTAAGTTTTTATAAAAGCTAATTTAAATAAATTTTAAGTTTTTATTTGCAGCTCAGTTAGTAAGGTTACCAACTTTTCTAAAAGAGGTGTTTGTTCATTATCTCTGTGGTAAGCAACAAACACATCTCGCGAGGTATGAGCAACATCTTCAACATGGTATAAATCACCCGCTTTTAACTGCTCTTCTACTAATAACTTAGGAATAAACGCACTACCACCGCACTTCAAAATTAAATCAAGAGCAATACGCCCTGTGCTGGTTCTAAAGTAAGGAGGCGCGTGGCCGTTAAACTCACGAGCATGCCACAAAGAAAAGGTAGTACCCCAATCAACATAAACATATTGATTGTCGAAAAAGTTTTCGCTGTTAGCTGTTTCAAAAGCACTCACAGGAATGATTGGCAGCTCACAAATTCGTTCAACAACTAGCTCATCCACTTTAGGAGGATCAAACAGTACCGCTAAATCTAATGTACGCTCTAATAGTAAGCGAGTGCTTTCTTGTTGTGCTTTTACTTCAGCGACTAACGATACACCCGGCATGGCAGAAACAATATTTGTGATCCCAAACTGTAAAAAAGCATCCCAAATATTAGGTGTACCTGCTAAACTAATTTGCTTATGCATATTATCAGCAAGCGCCACATCAACTTTTGCACGTTGCATGCCGGTAATGATCATTTGCGCATGTGGCAGTAATCGCTCACCCGGTGCTGTTAACTGAATATTGTTACGTTGACGAATAAATAAGTTAACGCCTAAACCTTGCTCTAACTGCCTGATCCGAAAACTCACTGCAGACTGCGTAATATATAAATTTTCAGCTGCTTTGCCGAAATGGCGAGTACGAACCACTTCGACAAAAGTCTTCAATAAATCGATATCCATTTTTTACCCTTACGATAAAAATAACTTGTTTAATAAAATCGACAACTTGATCCATACTCCTGCAAGAAATTAGGGCATGAGGATAAAGCCATGAGCAATGACATTTCATCACTTCGTCAGGCATTTGCAAGCCAACGTCAATTTTATGATGATCAAAACTTCCCACGCGGTTTTGGTCGTAGTGGTCACTTCACTTTGCTAGAAGCCGACATTCTCGAACAGCATGGTGTTGTATTAAAGGGTTTATACAACAAAACCCTAGAACCACAAAATGAATTTCAAACTCAATTTGTGCAAGTTGTTACCGGTAACCTTGAAGCAACAAACCCAGTTGAACGCGCTTGGATGAAATACCTAAAACAAACAACCTGTAAAACGAAGTTTCACACTTTGTTTGGTCGTTCACGTATTGCCAGTCCTACACCGCAAAGTGTTGAGTATTATTCTGAGTCAGATAGCTTATAACGATTTGCTTTTTTACCCTTTTAGGGTTAAAACTTGTAATAACTTTTGTTTCGCCAATAAGTTATTACAAGGCAAGCTGTGACTCGAAGAATACTAATAGTTGAAGATACGCCAACCATTGCGCGAGTGCAAAAACATATCGCGCAAAAAGTTGGCTATGAAGCTGACATTGCAGGTAATCTAGCCGAAGCAAAAAAGCTTATAAGTAAGCACAATTATTTTTGTGCTGTGGTTGATTTTATTCTCCCAGACGCACCTTTAGGTGAAGCCGTCCCCTGCACCATCGCTGCCGATATACCGACTATTGTTATGACCGGTAACCTTGATGAAACCACGCGTAATATCGTCGAAAAGCACCCAATCATTGATTACATTACCAAAGAAAATAAACAAGCTTATCAATACCTAGAAAAACAACTGGCGCGTTTACCTCGCAATGAGCAAATACTGGTGTTAGTGGTCGATGATTCAAAAGCAACTCGTCAGCTAATTTGTCATTTATTAGCTCGCCACAAATACCAGACAATTGAAGCCGTTGATGGCGTCGATGCTCTCAGAGTATTAGCTGAAAACCCAACAATTTCAGTGATAATAACTGATAACGAAATGCCGAACATGAGCGGTGCTGAGCTCTGTGTTGAAATACGCCGTTTATATTCCAACGATGAAAAAGCAATTATCGGTATTTCTGCTTATGATACTTTGCATCTATCAACGCGTTTTTTAAAATCAGGCGCAGACGATTACCTACGAAAGCCATTTAATAATGAAGAATTCTACTGTCGACTAAGCCAAAACGTCGACATGCTTGAAAACATCAAAACGATTCGTTTACAAGCAAATACCGATTACCTAACTAAACTACCAAACCGACGTTACTTTTTCGGTGAAGCAAATAGACATTTAAAAGCCGCTAAACAAGCTGGCTCGGCGGTATCCCTTGGCATGATCGACATTGATCATTTTAAATCTATTAATGATAATTATGGCCATGATGCAGGTGATGAAGTGCTCAAAGCGTTATCACATCACATGACCCAATATTTTGCAGATAATTTAGTAGGCCGCTTTGGTGGTGAAGAGTTTGCCGTGTATTTTGCAGATCAAGATCCAGAAGAAGCATTACAACGCCTAGAAAAATTTCGCGCTTTTATTGAAAAGCACAGCCCAGAGTTTAGTAAAGAACAAATTCATTTCACTTTATCCATAGGCTTTCATCATCAGCCTATTTACAGTCTAGATGAACTGATTAAACAGGCTGATTTAAAGCTTTATCAAGCAAAAGAGTCTGGACGCAATAAGTTAGTTGGCTAAAGCCTAAACAGGCTTTGTCACCGCTTCTAATTGCGCCTTTCGTTGTTTACGGCTTTGTCGATACGAGTCCCAACTAAATAGTGCCAGCGCACTCCAAATGCACGCAAAGGTCACTACACGCTCAGCATCAAATACTTCACCGTAAAAAGCCACTGCAAGTATAAACATTAAACTTGGACCTATGTATTGGAAAAAGCCCAGCGTGCTGTACTGCAGGCGCTTTGCGGCACCTGTAAAACATAACAGCGGCAAGGTTGTTACCACTCCGGCACTGATGAGTAACAGGTTAATGTGCCAATCATTCGCTGTTAAATCAGAGCTTGCTGAAGGCGCCATCAACCACCAGTAAATAAGCGCCACAGGCAATAAAATAAGCGCTTCTAGCAATAAACCTGGTAATGATTCAATTGGCAGCTTTTTGCGTAATAATCCATAAATGGCAAACGAACCGGCTAGTGAGAAAGCAACCACGGGGAATGAACCAAAGCTCACAAGTTGAAGTAACACACCACAAAGTGCTAAACCTACCGCAACGCCTTGCCATTTACGCAGTCGCTCACCTAAAAACAACATACCAAGTAACACATTGAGCAATGGATTGATGTAATATCCTAAACTTGCATCAAGCATATGATTATTGTTCACAGCCCAAATAAATAAGCCCCAGTTAAAGCCCAGTAAACTGGCTGTTATCACCAACATCAGTAGTAATTTAGGTTGCCCAAGCACAATACGAATACGCTGCCATTGATGACGAGCTGCGATAATAAGAAGTAAAAATAACACCGACCAAATAACGCGGTGCATCAAGATTTCAAATGCAGATATTTGCTGCAAAAACTTAAAGTAAATGGGTGCAAGACCCCACATAAAAAAAGCTAAACATGCGAAAATAACCCCTTTTCGCTGTTCAATATTGGTAGGCATAAGCTTGGCTTTGTAGGTTAAAAACATTATTTTACGCCCCCTCTGCAGTGACGCAACCAAAACGCGTTAAATAAACCCATGTATTTACCTCTAAAAAGGGACTGCCATTGTTGCAAAGTAACGCCTTGATATTAAGCACCTGTGAAACGCTGAATTCTGCATCTTGAGGTCATTTGGTATATTGCTAAAGACATCGCCTTAAAAAACCACTAAAATGCTCGGCGATGAATACCAATACCGCAATGTCCAACACACCCGTTCGATCACCACACGCCGTACTCAAACAAGTGTTTGGTTACAAAGATTTTCGTGATGGCCAAGAAGCGATTATAGCCGCAGCGCTAGACGGACAAGACTCGCTTGTACTTCTGCCAACAGGTGGAGGCAAATCCTTATGCTATCAAGTCCCGGCATTAATCCTCGATGGTGTGACTGTGGTCATCTCGCCGCTTATTTCTCTGATGCAAGACCAAGTTGCCCAACTAAGAGCGCTTGGCGTACAGGCTGCATACATTAATAACAGCCTTCCCTTTGAAGAGCAGCAAGCGGTGTATCAGCAATTGCACTACGGGCAAATTAAGCTGTTGTATGTGGCGCCAGAAAAAGTGTTGCAACATGAATTTTTAGAACGTTTAAGTCATCTGAATTTAGCACTTTTTGCCATCGATGAAGCACACTGTGTGTCTCATTGGGGTCATGACTTTAGGCCACATTATTGTCGACTCAACGAGTTAAAACATCGCTTTATGCATGTACCTATGATGGCACTTACAGCGACAGCAGATAAGGCAACTCGTTACGATATAATCGAACAGCTCCAGCTTAACCAGCCGTATGTGCACACAGGCAGCTTTGATAGACCTAATATTCGATACACCATTGAAGAAAAATTCAAACCTATGGTGCAACTGCTTCGCTATTTAAAAGAGCAGCAGAATCAAAGCGGCATTATTTACTGCACCAGCCGTAAACGGGTTGACGATGTTGCTGAAAAACTTGCTGATGCAGGTTTTAATGCCGCAGCCTATCATGCAGGCATGAGTAACGAGCAACGCCAATTTGTGCAATCAGGCTTTGCCCGAGACGATATTCAAATTGTGGTTGCAACGGTTGCATTTGGTATGGGTATCAACAAACCAAACGTGCGCTTTGTGGTGCATTACGATATTCCAAAAAGCATTGAGGCCTATTACCAAGAAACAGGCCGAGCTGGTCGTGATGGCCTTGCAGCAGAAGCGATTATGTATTTTGATCCAGCTGACATAGGCCGCGTGCGGCGCTTTTTTGAAGATATTGAAGACGAGCAACGACGCCGCGTTGAAGAACAGCGCTTTAATGCGATGGCCAGCTTTGCCGAAGCACAAACATGCCGCAGACAAATCTTACTCAATTATTTTAGTGAATATAAGCGCGAAACCTGTGGCAACTGTGATATTTGCTTAAACCCACCAACCAGCTTTGATGGCACACTCGTTGCGCAGCAAGCGCTATCTTGTGTGTATCGTGCCGAGCAACGATTTGGTATTGGCTATATTGTTGAACTACTACGTGGTGCAAATACTAGCCGCATTCGTGATAATAATCACCACCAGCTAAGTACTTATGGTATTGGTAAAGATCACAGCGTGGAATTTTGGCTAAGTATTTTAAGGCAACTTATTCACCAAGGGTTATTAAGCCAAGACATCACGCAAGGCTCATCGTTACGTTTAACCGAAGCCGCCCGTGCAGTGCTTAAAAGTGAATATGCATTACAACTTGCCGAGCCTCGCTTACAAGCCAAGCACGTATACCAAGATAAACTCGCCCAGTTTAATTACGACAAAAAACTGTTTGCTAAATTACGTGCCTTACGTAAAGAACTGGCTGATGCGGATGATGTGCCACCTTATGTAGTATTCAACGATAAAACGCTTGCTGAGATGGCGCAACTTATGCCAACTAATGATAGCGAGTTCTTAAAAGTGTCGGGTGTTGGTTTTACTAAACTAAATAAATACGGCGCACCATTTTTAAATACTATCCGCGACTACTTAGCCGCAAACTAGGACTACCATGACTGAACTTACTTTTGATGCAGAACATGCAGTCATCATTGTGCAAGCAAGCGAGCCTCCTCATGACGAAGATTTTGAATTATGGGCTACCTTGTTTTTACATACACCCGCAATAAAAATTGCCGACTTTGATGCTGGAGCCGATCGACATCAGTTAAGATTTCACTTTACAGATCATAGTTTTAATCTAAACTTTGAACATTACAGTGAAAGTATTTGGATAAATGCTGAGGGCGTAGAAGCTACAGAGATATTAGGCGAGCTTTATCAGCATTTAGTCACACAGTTACAATAATAAGCTAGACTTTTTTCCACGCTTAGTATGTAGTGACTGTATAGGAAACAATCAACTAAGGGTGTAAATGGGTTTTAAGCAGTCGCACTTCGTTGCTCTACTAATTTTGTTGCCAGTGAGCTTGGTAACGAACGTGTATGCAGAACAGCAAGACATAGACGATAGCAACTATTGTCAAAATCAGCGCACACTAAAATCCCAAGATAACAATTTGCGCCGCCAACTTGATACCGATAACCCACTTCCGCAGGCTGCTGAAGGCAGCAAAATAACTTCTATAAAACTTGAGCAGCTCAATGTATTTAATACCGAGCTTGAAGAAGAAAATAACTTTTTATTTCGCTTTGCTAATCGTGCTCACATGACCACTGAGCCGGATGTAATACATAGCGTTTTACTGTTCAAAGAAGGTGATGTTTACAATCCACGTAAATTACTAGAGTCTGAGCGACTGCTGCGTAAACAAGGTTATTTGTATGACGCCCGTATTAACGCCAAACTTGACTGTGACGGAAATGTACACGTTAATGTTGTCACCCGTGATTTATGGACCTTACTGCCAGAAATAAGTTTCAGCCGCAGCGGTGGCGAAAATGAGTCAAGCCTTGGATTTCGCGAGTCAAACTTTTTAGGTTGGGGTAAACGCGTGTCGTTCTCGCGTACGCATGATGCTGACCGCACCGGTTACCTATTTGTTTATGATGATCCTAATATCTTTTCAAGCCGCTATCGTGGGCGGCTAGAATATTCCGATAACGACGATGGTAAGCGTCATTACATCGATGTAAGTTACCCGTTTTTTTCTATCGATACACCTTATAGTTATGGCGCAACAAGCTACTCTGATGAGCGCCGCGAATCACTTTATTATCGGGGAGATGTGGTCAGTGAGTTTGAACAAAAAACTGTATTAAGCCGCGCTTACTTTGGTCACTCATCACAACTTGCCAATAATTGGACCCAGCGCATAAAACTCGGCATTGAAAACCGCGAAGAGACCTTTAAAGCCATTTCACAAACGCGCTACCCTATTGCAGATGATCGTAGCCTTAGTTACCCCTATGTGAGTGCGCAATGGTTTGAAGATCATTACATCAAAGTAAGAAACTTCGACAGCATTTATCGTACCGAAGACCTCAATCTTGGATGGAATATCCAAGCTCTTCTTGGTTATTCAAGCAAAGACTTTAGCGATGATTCAAGTCGTGCCATTTACTCACTATCATTATCAAAAGCGCACTACAGCGGAGATAATCAACTTTGGCGCTTTAAAGCCGACATAGACGGCTATTGGAACGAAGCCCTTGATGATGTTGAAAATCTTTTTACAAGCACGCAAGTTCAGTATTACCTTAATACGACTCTTAGGCAAAGCTGGTATGCTAAAGCACGCCTGCAGTACGCAAAAAACCTGACCGCCGACAAACAACTTACTCTAGGTGGAGAAAACGGCCTCAGAGGCTACCCGCTCGATTACCAAGTAGGCGATCGTAGCTTTTTAGTGACTTTAGAAAAACGCTATTATTGGGAATACGATTTATTGCAGTTATTTAAAGTCGGTGGCGCGGCATTTTATGATATTGGCAGAGCTTGGTATAACGACAAAAACAATGGTGAAAATGGCAATGTACTACAAAATGTCGGTGTGGGTCTTCGTTTAGCCCCTAGTCGTGCCAATGCAGGAACAGTAATCCACCTAGATGTTGCCGCACCGATAAATAATCACGATGATGAGATAGATTCAGTACAATGGCTTGTGACTGTTAAAAATACCTTTTAAGCTAGTGTTATTCAGCAACTAACGCGCTAAAATCGGACGTAAATTATTAGCTTGGGAACCCCTTTGGACTTCGTCGAATTTTTTAATGAGCAATATCATTTAATCGTGACAATCATCGCGGTTTTGCTCTATCCGCTACTACGTAAAACCACCAAAAAACTGCTTTTAAAAGCCATTAAAGGTAAAGCTGATCCGCACCGAGAGTACCGTGCAGAGCTACTCCTTAACATTATTTTGGCGATCGTAATGCTATGCTTAGTATTAGTTTTTTGGGGTATAGAACTGCGCGGCTTGTTAGTACTAGGCTCATCCATTTTTGCCATGTTGGGTGTAGCCCTTTTTGCTGCTTGGTCGTTACTAAGCAACCTAACAGCCTTCTTGCTGATGTTTATTCAAAACGATTGTCGGGTTGGTTTTTGGGTGAGAGTAATTGACGGTGCAAACTTCTTAGAAGGGCGTATTATCGAAATGGGGTTAATGAACGTGGTGCTTGAGCATGTTGATGGCCACAAAGTCATTTACCCAAACAACATCTTTGTTACCCGCCCTGTAATGGTGTTAAAGACCCCACCTACAGCGACTAAAGCGCCAACCATAAAGCGCATTTTAGGGCCAAAAAAATAAAAGCCGCAATTGCGGCTTTTTTTATAAAATACTTTAACGGCTAATTATTCAAATCTGCCGTTTTCAACTCGTCTTCAATATCGCTTATTTCATCAATAAAGTTTTCAAGTTGTTGCTCTACAATACTATTTGCATGAGCAAAGTAAGCAAGATGGAATACAGCATCCCCTTCGTTCACAAGCGGCATGGTTTGTTGACCAATCACAATACCACTGCGCGGAGCGAGTAGCTCAAGCTCAGCATCACCAAGTGGGCTGCTGATATAAGCTAACACTTGCCCTTTCATTACTCGCTCACCAAGTGATACTTGTGCACGCACAATACCGTCAACTTCGGCGCGCACCCAGCTTGTTGAGCTTGCAATAACCGGCTCTGGTAGCTTCTTAGCTCGCTTACCTCGTACCATTTTTAAATGGCGCATTACATAATCAACACCTTGCACACCTGCAGCAATGGCAATAGGGTCAAAGCGAAGCGCTTCACCCGCTTCATAAGTAATTACTGGAATACCTAAATTTGCCGCCTCACTACGTAATGAACCATTACGAAGTGACGCATCAATCACCGCTGGAGTACCAAAGGCTTTCGCCATAGCTGCTGTTGCAGGATCACTTAAATTAGCACGAATTTGCGGCAAGTTTGTCCGGTGTATCGCGCCCGTATGTAAGTCAATAATATGCGTACAATGCATAGCTACTTGCGAGAAAAATGCATTAGCCATGCGCCCAGCTAATGAACCGCGGGTTGAGCCCGGAAAGCTACGGTTCATATCTCGGCGATCAGGTAAATAGCGTGATTTGTGAATGAATCCAAATACATTCACAATCGGTACTGCAATAATTGTCCCTCGCAGTTGCTCAGGCTCAATCTTAGCCAGTAATTGCCTAACAACCTCAACACCATTGAGCTCGTCACCATGAATGGCCGCACATACCATTAATACCGGTCCTTGCTGCACACCATTGACGACTTCAATCGGAATATTTAACGGCGAATGGGTATAAAGCTTAGCAGCTTCAATAGAAAATGTTTTACGTTCGCCAACCCCCACCGTATCACCTAAAATTGAAAACGGTGTATTTTTCTTAACCTTAGCCACGCACTGTTCCTTTTAATAGAGCGCTTATACCAAAAGGCCTAGCCTTTACCACGAGTTGCAGTTCTTTTTGTAGCGGCTGTTTTCTCAATAAAATTGATGATCATGCCAGCAATGTCCTTGCCTGTTGCTACTTCAATGCCTTCAAGGCCTGGTGATGAATTTACTTCCATCACTAATGGACCACGTGCAGAACGAAGTAAATCGACACCTGCTACGTTCAAGCCCATCGCTTTAGCAGCTGCAACCGCAGTTCTTCTTTCTTCAGGCGTAATACGCACAAGTGTCGCACTACCACCACGGTGTAAGTTCGAGCGGAACTCACCTTCTTGAGCTTGACGCTTCATAGCTGCAATAACTTTATCACCTAGTACGAAACAGCGAATATCAGCACCGCCAGCTTCTTTGATGTACTCTTGCACCATGATATTGGCTTTCAAGCCCATGAATGCTTCAATTACACTTTCTGCTGCTTTGCGTGTTTCAGCTAATACCACACCGATACCTTGCGTACCTTCAAGTAGTTTAATTACTACAGGTGTGCCACCTACCATGCTTAATAAGTCTTTTACGTCATCAGGTTTGCTCGCAAAGCCTGTTACTGGCATACCCACACCTTTTCGCGAGAGTAGCTGTAGTGAACGTAATTTGTCACGTGAACGGGTAATAGCAACAGACTCGTTCACAGGAAATACGCCCATCATTTCAAACTGACGTAATACCGCACAACCATAGAAAGTTACTGATGAACCAATACGTGGCACGATAGCATCAAAATCTTTTAAATTTTCGCCACGATAATGAATTTCTGGTTGCTCTGAATTAATGTTCATGTAACAACGTAGTGCATCAATCACTTTTACTTCATGACCACGCTGTTCTGCTGCCTCTATCAAGCGACGTGTTGAATATAAATTTTGGTTGCGAGATAAAATACCAAGTTTCATAGTTAAAACCTTAACTGTTTAACTCATACACATTAAAAATGTGTCATAAGTCCTTTTTATAATAAGTGTGATAAAGCCGGATCAACGACTATACGATTTTCCATTGCTGTGCGCCCTAGCAACATTCTAAACTTCATCGTTGCACGGTTACTTAAGGTTACTCTTACAGGCCAGCTTTGGTCTCCTGCAACGAGTTTTGTTTCAATAAAGTAACGAAGTTCACGCTGACCACTCGAACTGGTCACGTACTTACGCTCAACGATTTTTGCACGACACAACACTGTTGTTTCTACATCTTCTTGCAGAGGATGGGTACTAAATTTCACCCAGTTTTCGCCATTTTCTGAAAATTCCTCAATATCAAACGCATGAATACAAGATGTACGCGCACCTGTATCCACTTTCGCTTTGATCTTCTCAATGCCCAGTTCTGGCAAGCTCAGCCACTCACGCCAGCCAACTATCATTTTTGCGGTCATTCATGTGCCCTCTTTAAAAAAGTGTCTTATACGCTACAGCGCTAGAAACACCAACGAAATATATTTATCCCCTCGATAAATCGATTTCATTAATATAGTCTTGACTATACTAATGTATATACTCGACTATATCGCACTATTTGTAAAATGAGAGCTCAATATGATCAATGGGTTACTTCATGTCTTAATCTTAGACGAACAAGGCGGCGCACGTGCTATTGACAATAGTACTGAGCTGCAAAATTGGCAACCTGCACACGGAAAACTTTGGGTTCACATGGACTACAGTCAGGCCGATGCAGTGCAATGGCTTGAACAAAGTAACTTATTAACAGATTACGAACTTGAGTCCCTTATTGCTGATGAAACACGCCCTCGCCTAACTAAAGTTACCAACGGTAACATGCTGTTTTTACGTGGTGTAAATTTAAACCCTGCGCAAAGTCCAGAAGATATGGTGTCGTTACGTTTATTCATCAACGAGAATGTTATTGTTACAACGCGTAAACGCCGTTTATTATCGGTGCAAGACGTTGTTGAATCGTTCGATGGTAGTAATGGCCCTTGCTCAATCTCTGAATTAGTGTGTCAATTAGCGCAAAACCTAACGTCTCGTATGCAAGCGGTGATCGATAGCCTTGATGACACACTTGATGGCTTTGAAGATGAAATAGATGAACCAAACAAAGGCTTTGATCATCAATCGCTAGCGCAAATTCGTCGTCAGACAATCGCGTTAAAACGTTATTTAAGACCACAAAAAGAAGCACTTATTACTTTGTTAAACAACAAATATAAGTGGCTAGATGAAGACGATAAAGCACGCTTAAACGAAACAACCAATATGTTGATCCGTTATTTAGAGGAGCTAGACAGCTCGATTGAACGTGCGCAAATTATTCAACAAGCGATTACCAGCCAAGTGTCGGAGCAACTAAACCAACGCATGTATGTGATGTCGGTAGTTGCTGCACTGTTTTTACCACTTGGCTTCTTAACAGGCTTACTCGGTGTAAACGTGGGTGGAATTCCGGGCACTGAAAGCCCTTATGCATTTAGCTTGTTTATTATTTTCTTGCTGGTGCTAACCGTTGGAATTGGCATTTACTTTAAAAATAAGAAGTGGCTATAACGCGATAACCTTTTTAATTAAATCAAGGCGGACGGCATGTTCGCCTTTTTTTGTCACCAAAATCAGGTGCTCGCCATCGGAGTTAACTATTTTGAGTGTCTCAGCCCTTCCCTCTACCTGTTCACCAGATACTAAGGTAATACTCAATAATGATTTATGCATGCACCATAATTCGTACTTATCGTAGTCGCCACAGTCTATGGGTTGATAGGTCATTTTACTTTTGAGTTTTATTAAAGAGTAAATCGAGCTTAGAAGATATTAAAGTGAAGAGCAAATGGCGCTCTCGGCAGGGATCGAACCTGCAACTTAGCCTCCGGAGGGCCACGTGATATCCATTTCACCACGAGAGCACATTTGTCGTCGCCAGTACTGACTCGCGATATCAGCATGACAACCCGGCAATGATAATGGCATCTGTCATTAAATGCTAGCGCCGAGCTCTCTATATGCACATAAATTCAGCAATTTGCATTAAAACACTTCACTTTCGGGCAGAACCAAGGTATTAACGTATACTTAGTAAAATTAATAACAAGGTGGCATTCATTGCCGCATAAGGGGAATTTGATCATGAGTTTAATGTCTACAGAGCAAGTGGCGGAATTTTTAGGTGTCAAAGTTGAACGTGTAAAACGCCTTGCTCGCGAACATTTACTGATCTCTAAATCACAAGATGACAAAGGTGAGCCTTTGTTTGATCCAGAAGACGTAAAAAAATATAAAGAGCTTGCCGAGCGAATTGGCGGTCTTTAGTTTTTAACTTTTAATATGAAGTGGTTAAGCTGTGTAAGCAGTGGCGCCACTTTGTCCATCGCACCACGTTGTTCATACCAGCAAATACATAAAAGTAAAAACAGTGCCTGAAACGCAGCGAGCTTTTCAACTGATAAGTTAAACTCGTGATGGTCGCACACAAGCGCATGGTAACTTTTAAGTAATGCTAGTTGCTGCTCGTCATTCAGTGCAAAACTCACCACCAGCGCCGCTAAGTCAAAATAAACATCGTTACTTTTGGCATATTCAAAGTCGATCAAAAACATACCTGATTCATTCACAATGATATTTTCTTTTACTAAATCATTATGGCAAAAGCCCATATCTTTTGGTGCTGAAGCAATATAAGCCAGTGATTGCTTAATTAGATCTGCGTGTTGCTGGTAACGGGGTGTTTGCTGATAATAGTTAATTTCGTAGGCAATATCCATAGGCTCGGTTAGCACAGGATAACGATGTAAATTCACTAAATCAGGCAATAAGCTACTACAGAACTCACCGCTTGCAATGCTACCTGCCACGTATTCAAAAATAGCCGTATCGGTTGCTTGCTCTAACCAAAGCGGTGCAGGACAGCAGCTATGCTTTGCAAAGTGCGTTTGCGCAGCAAGGCCTATTGCAGGCCAGTGGTCGCGATAATGCTTAACCAAGAAATCTTTATTTGAGGTTTTTACTAAGTAGTTGTCATTGCTTAATCCCTCAACCAGCGGGCTGATTGAGGTAATAATTAAATGGGGGTCAAAACGCGCAAACAACGCGTGAATTTGTTGCTCAGTTTTCATCTATAGCTGTGCAAGCGGCTTAGCCTGATGCTGCTCGTATTCTTCGTACCAAGTTTTAAAGCCCCACGCTGCCATAATGGTGTAAAACACAAAAAGCACTAAGGTTGGGTAATAACCTTTTTCAAAGTACAAATACATCGAAGCTGCATCAATCACAATCCAGTATAACCAGTTTTCCAGTACCTTCTTAGCAACAAGGTAGGTTGTCACCACAGCAAAACAGGTGGTAAAACTGTCTAAATAAGCAAAATCAGCATGGGTGTAATTGGTCATCACAAAACCAATAACAACTGAAGCTAATGAAGTAGCAAGCAAAATCACTGCATGGCGCTTCAACGACCAAGAAATTATTGGCAGATGATCTTTATTGTTCATGCCCCGGCGCCAAACTACCCAACCATATACCGCCATATACATATAGTAAAAATTAAGTAGCGACTCCATCAACAGTGCGCCATTCCAGTACATCACGGTATAAATAAAGGTGCTCAAAAACGCGGCTGGCCAACACCATAGGCTTTCTTTAATCGCTAACAGTAAATACGCCATCGACAATGCAACGGCAATGTATTCCCAATGCGACATGGCAGTAAAGCCTGAGAAGGTTTCGCTCAAAAATTCCATAACACGCGCTACTTTAGAGATTAGTCTTCGCTAGGCGACAAGTCACCATGTAAGAATTTACAAACAAAAATAGCTTTACCAAACTCTTCATATGAACGTTTGATTTCAGTATTAAGTACAGACATCACTAAATCATAATCACCGAAAATCTGTGTCGATAAGGTATTGGTGATCACTTTTAGACCTTCATAACTATTTACACGGTCAATAAAACCTTTAATAAACGGAATATAATCTTGGTGAAGTGGATACTTGCTGATCTCTACTGAAAGTTTCATATGCGTTACCGAGTATTTTCAAAGTATTGCATTGTAACTCGCTTATACTAACAAGTCATGGCTCTGGCTATTTTTTAGTGTAAAATCAGCCCCGATAAACATTGAGGACTCATTATGGCACGCCGCATCACTTATAAATTTAAAAACCAACCGCGCGAAATCAATTTTGCTAAAGATAAATACCGCGATATGTATCATGCGATAGCTGCGGCTGAAGGCATTGATTTAACGAATTATTTAAAGATGGAACAGCAAGTCGAAATGACTTCAAAAGGTTCTGCAGCAGTGCGTAATTTTCGTGATCAAGAATTCGCACGAATGGGCTTTAGCGACGTGTATTTTATTAAAGAATAGTTATTCTTGATACTCGTAGCTTACTCGCGGGGTTATATTACACAGTAACTCGTACGGAATGGTTGTTGCACACTGGGCAATCTCTTCAACGGGAAGCTCAGGCCCCCACATGATCACCTCATCTCCTACTTTGATATTGTCGTGGTTATCACCAATATCGACCGTGATCATATCCATCGCCACACTGCCGACAATACCATAGCGCTGCGACTTAATAATAACCGGTGTGCCCTGCTCGGCATGACGCGGATAACCATCACCGTAGCCCATCGCAACTACGGCAAGCTTAGTGGCTTTATCACTACACCAACGGCCACCATAGCCAACACACTGATTAGCCTCAACATCACGAATCGCAATAACGCGAGTCGTTAAACGCATAACAGGTTTAAGCCCGTGCTGTTGACCAACACCATTAAGCATTGGTGATACGCCATAGAGCATCAACCCCGGGCGTACCCACTCGCCATGACCTTTTGGCCAAGCAATAATGCCAGCTGAGTTTGCAAGGCAATGCTGCTCGCTTTTGCCATCAGCTAATGAGTCAAACAAAGCAATTTGCTGAGCGGTCTTTTCATCATTGATGTCATCGGCACACGAGAAATGCGTCATTAATTTAATGTCATCACGGGCATTAGGACTTGCTTTTAAGCGACTGTAAAAAGACTCAAATTGCGATGGTGCAATCCCTAAGCGATGCATACCGGTGTTAATTTTTAACCAACATGCAATCGGTGCGTCAAGCATTGCATTTTCAAGGCTGGTGAGCTGATTCTCATCATGAATGATGGTTTGAAAGTTATTCGCCAGCAAAATTGGCAGATCGTCTTGATGAAAAAAACCTTCAAGCAATACAATCGGTTTTGTCAGTCCACCGGCACGTAGCGCTAACGCTTCGTCAATGCGTGCTACCGCAAAAGCGTCGGCATCATTTAAGTATTGGGCAATTTTTACTAAGCCATGACCATAGGCGTTGGCTTTTAGCACCGCCATTACTTTGCAACCAGGCGCAAAGCGCTTCACTTGCGCTAAATTATGGGCAAGTGCTTGAAGGTTGATTTCGGCAATGGCTAAGCGCATTAGTATTCGTCATCCATAGCTGGACCCGCGTAGTTATCAAAACGCGAGAATTGACCTTGGAACGTTAAACGTACTTTACCGATTGGGCCGTTACGCTGCTTACCAATGATGATTTCGGCCACGCCTTTTTCAGCACTGTCTTCGTTATACACTTCATCACGGTAAATAAACATGATTAAGTCGGCATCCTGCTCGATCGAGCCTGATTCACGTAAGTCTGAGTTGATTGGGCGTTTATCGGCACGTTGCTCTAGAGTACGGTTTAGCTGTGATAATGCAATAACCGGACATTGCAGTTCTTTTGCCAGTGCTTTTAATGAACGAGATATTTCAGCAATCTCTAGAGTACGGTTATCAGATAAGCTTGGTACACGCATTAACTGTAAATAGTCGACCATGATCATACTAATACCGCCATGGTCGCGGGCAATACGACGCGCACGCGAGCGCACATCTGTGGGTGTTAGGCCCGATGCATCATCAACATACATCTTACCTTTTTCCATCAACAAGCCCATGGTTGACGACAGGCGCGCCCAGTCATCATCATCAAGCTGACCAGTACGCACCTTAGTTTGGTTAATGCGACCTAGCGATGCCAGCATCCTCATCATGATTTGCTCTGAAGGCATCTCTAGTGAGTAAATAAGCACAGGCTTATCTTGTGTCATAGCTGCGTGTTCGGCTAAGTTCATCGCGAAGGTGGTTTTACCCATCGATGGACGTGCCGCCACGATGATAAGGTCAGAAGGCTGCATACCTGCCGTCATTTTATCAAGGTCGGTATAACCTGTACTTACACCGGTTACACCATCTTGCGGCGACTGATAAAGTTCTTCAATCTTATCGACGGTTTTTTCTAAGATGCTATGTAAGCTTTGCGGCCCTTCAGTACTTTTTGTGCGTTGCTCTGCAATTTTAAATACTTTACTTTCGGCAAAGTCGAGCAAATCATGGCTGGTACGCCCTTCAGGGCTAAAACCAGCTTCGGCAATTTCGTTCGCAACACCAATCATTTCACGGATAACAGCACGTTCACGAACAATATTCGCGTAAGCATCAATGTTCGCTGCACTTGGCGTGTTTTTGGCAATTTCGGCAAGGTAGGCAAAACCACCGACACTACTTAACTGATTATTTTTTTCTAAGCTTTCAGAAATAGTGATCAAATCGATAGGGTCGCCACTTTCAGCAAGGCTCACCATTGCTTCAAAAATTAGCTTGTGGGTGCGGGTATAAAAATCCTGTGCAACCACTAACTCAGCAACACGGTCAAACGCTTGATTATCAAGCATTAAACCACCTAAAACAGATTGCTCAGCTTCAATTGAATGGGGAGGAACTTTTAATGTGTCGACTTGCTTATCTGGTTTGGCCATAACTTCACAAAACTTAAATTGAATGGCTCTATTCTATCGACTTGCTAAGGCTGTGCAAATAGTTAATACCAATCGACTTAAATATTTGGTCATTCTAGCGTGCTAAATAAAGCGCTAACTGCGTTAGAAATGTCTAAAGTAGAGTAACTACATGTCAAAATTTCTGCCTTGTTATCACTTCATTTATCTGTCGCTATTTAAGACCAACAACTTAACACGATTGGTATAAGCGGGAAGTCCTCCCGCTTTATTGTAATTGAGTGAACTGTAATCGTTATTTCTGTTTACGAAGTTCAATGCGTCCGCTAATCGTATCCATTTCGATATCAGCATCGCCACCGTTAATACTAAATTCTAAGTCGCTAGATGGGCCGTATTTAGCCTTCGTTGCTCTGTCATCACTCAGCTCATTAACGATTTTACCGTTTGCATGAGCTTCAATTTCAAACTTTGCCGATACATCTGCAGGGAAGTAAAACTCGGCGTCACCACTGACTGATTCAAAACGAATATTGGCATCTGCTAGCAGCTTATTGATGTGAACTTCCGCTTCACCGTTTACTGTGTTTATGCGTAGCTTTTTAATTGCATCAAAGGCAAAGTCAATATCACCATTTACGTTCTCAAGGCGAACATCTTGCGCTTTGGTTTTTGATTTTATATCACCATTAACTGCAGTAAAGCGTAAGGCACCCTGCGAGTTTTTATCGTTGATTTCACCATTGACTGTTTCAAAGCGAATATCACCGTTAAGATCATGGGCATTTACATCACCATTGACTGTTTCAAAGCTCATATTGCCGCTAATTTTTTGCACTGTAATGTCGCCGTTGACGGTATCGATTTCAGCGCCTGCTTCAAGCTCTTTAGCACTGACGGTTACATTCACACCGGCAAACTCAAGCTCACTGCTTTTTGGCATGTAAATGGTTAAACGTGAACCATCACCGTTATTCCAACCACGTAAGTTACGCGGCATTTTGACGATAAATTCAACACGGCTGCCTTCCACATCTAAACGATAACCTTCGGCTTTATCATCAAGCTCACCTTCGATTTTAAGTTGAGGCTTATCCCAGCCTTCAATGCGTACATCACCCCGTTGATTTTCAATAAAAATACGTTTATTTACAGGCACATCAATTTGTTCGTTAATGGTTTGTCCTGCCATTGCCATCAGTGGCAATAATCCTAATGTTAAAGCTAGTAATTTCATAATTGTCACTCCTAAATCGTTTGCCACTTCGGTGCATGCACCTTGTTAATTAAGTCCAGTTGCTGCTGATAAACCTGCGAGAGCATTTGTAATAAAGCTGGATTTTCAGGTTCATTCTCAAGTGCTTGCTTGATGGCGCTTTCTGCTTCTTCTAACTCTTTAAGCTGTTGCTGCCAATTATCGGTTAATGCAGGTTGATTTTGATACTGCACCAATAAACCTTGCTTTTGCTTGGTAAAATAGTCGCTCATTGCCATCATGCTATTTGATTCACCTTGACCGACAAAAAGCTGTACGGTCAACAGTGCAGCAATACAACAAGCAGCCACAGCCGCGAGCTTATTCCAGCCATGAGTTGGTTTCTCAATTTGCTGCGTTTGCGGCTCTGCAATTGCTCGCTCAATACCCGGCCAGAGATCTTTATCTGGGCTAATATCTTGCTTCTGGTTAAGCGAGTCATTTAAAAATTGTTCAAATTCTTGCTTACTCATTTTCATACCACTCTTTTAATAACTGCCTTGCACGGTGAAATTGCGACTTACTTGAACCAACTGCCATGTTTAGCATGTTCGCTATCTCTTCATGGCGATAGCCTTCAATGGCGTGCAGCACAAAGACCATACGTGCTCGTTCAGGTAATCTCAGCACCAACTTATCGAGGCCGTTAAAGCCGTCGCAATCTGCAGCGCTTTGCTCATCCATACCACTTTGTTCAAAACTCACGACTTTTTGCAGCCAACTCTTATGTTTGCGAATGTAGCTAATCGCAATATTGCTGGTAACACTATGTAACCAAGTCGAAAACTGTGAGCGTCCATCGAAGTTAGCAATTTTATGCCAAAGCTGTACAAACACTTCTTGCGTGGCATCTTCTGCGTGCTCTTTATCTGCAAGCAATCGTAAACAAAGGCTATATACTCGCTTCACATGCAACTCATAAAGTGTTGCATAGGCAGCTTGATCACCGCTTTTAACCCGCTCGATCAAGGCATGCTCACTTTGCTGGACGAACGCTTGTTCTGCATCTATCAACATCCTGGATGTTGTCCTTTATGATTATTATTGTGAATTTAGTGTATTAGACGTAAGGGGGGATTCAAAAGGTTTAAATGAAATTAAATTTTTTTGTGTAAGCTACAAATAATTGAGCTTACACAATTTTATTTGGGGGATTTGCGTTATTCTGCAGGTGATGCGTCGCTTTCGTCTTCGCTTGTTTCTGCGGTTTTGTAGCGCCAACCTAAAAACACAATACGAGCTGGAGATGACGGTGTCGTGCCATTTTTAACCTGCAACAAACTTGCATCGTAATGGGCACCACTGCCCCCTGTTGCTGTGATACTTGAGCCACGAACGCTACCAAATAGCTCACCACTACCAGATAATTTTACCGTTGTGAGGGGCGCATATATCGCAGCATATAAATTAGCAGCTCCACTAAATTGCACTCCATTGATGCCATTAAATGTTGAATAAAATGACAATGAAGGATGACCACTGCTGGTTAACCCTTCTTGTTCAGTGATCACTTTTGCTCCCGCACCAATGCTCACTTTGCCGGTGATCAACACGGTTAAACTGCTGTCTTTCTTTATTGTAAGAGTCGTGTCGCCTTCCATTGAGAAGTCACCATCAACCAATAAAATAACATCACCACCAGAGACCTCCATTTTGCCGTCACTGGTCATTTTTAATCGGTCTAGTGCAAATATAGATTCCTTACTATTACTACCGCTTGTTTTTGTTTGTGGATTTGAATCAAACAAGAAAATATCCGCAAACGTCGGAAAGATAATTTGTCGACCATTTTGACTAAAAAAACCTTTTTGAGTGTTCAGCTTGAATTGCTGTGTTGGCCCAATCGAAACAGTATCATAGTCAGTAACCTCATCGAGAATATCGACCATTTTCTCTGGGAGTATAAGTGGATCACAGTTGGTGTCTGGGTTGCTCGGATCGTAATCTGGTGCACTAGGATCTGCAACGGTAACAGGTGCAACATTTGGGTTTACATTAAACTTACTATCACTGTAATGAACACCATTTTGCTGATTATTATAGGTATCTTTAAAGTCACCAGTTCCACCATACATAATATCCAGCGCTTCACCTTGGTTATTTGTAATAAACGTTGACCACTGCATTTTGGCATCGCCATTGGCTCTAACAACACCTGACACAGTGCCACCACGATGGGTATAATACCCACCCGTGTAGACGTTACCGTCAACACGTAAACCACTACCTGGTGAAATATACACCCCGGTATTTGAATGAATATTACCTATAATCGGTGATGAACCATTTAAGTAGATAACCCCTGTAGCCTTAACATCACCTCTTATAGGTGAATGACCAGACAACACAACATCAGAATCACCAGCGATGGTCGATACATCGCCATCATTCGATTTTGTTTCTTCATAGCTGCCTTTGCTAGAGTCGTAGCTATCAATACTGCCACTCCCCGATAAGTTAACTCCTTTACAACCCACCATCGCATTAGTAAATACAGAGCTTCCTTTAGCTCCTTGCAGTGCAAAGCGTGCAACTAGATTACTTTGTGCATCTCCCTCAAAACGCTGACCTAAACTGGCAATTTCTAGTTCACCATCGGCATTTTTACTTACACTGGCATTAAACGTAGCATCAGCAGCGATAACGCCCACTCCTGAGGCATCACTTGTTTTATTGATCAACTCATCAACCGCGAGAATACCTTCTCGATTAATAGTTTGCTGCAATAACTTAGCTTGTTCAAAAACGCCTTTTTCGGCTAGTAAACGACTGTTTAGTTTTTTCTGAAAATTACCACTTAAGCGCTCTTGTACAATTGTTTCACGTAATGAACTCAGCACCACAATACTCGCCATGCTGGTTAAAATAAGAACCGTAAAAAGCGTAAAACCAGCTTGTTTATTAAACACGACTATTCCCATATGCTTTGAGTAAAATTGCGTTCGTTAAGGCAATATCGATGTTGATACCTTGACCAAATTGAGTTGGTAAATCCCGTGGTTTGACACTTATCGTGACCAAGTCACCGGATAAACTAAACGATAATGCTTCGATACCAGTTAGTAAGCGTTCGGCAACCGCTCCATTTAACGAGCATAATAAGTCGTTGCCATTTAAACGATAGATTTCTGTCACTTGAGACGTGGTAATAGAGCCGTCACAGGCAATAACGCCACTTGGCTGCGTAATTGTGATCGTGCTGTTATCTGCACTAACGATTGGCGTTAATTGCGTTTGTTTTATACTTCGGGTGAACACTTTACTTGTAAAGCGAATCACTTCTTGGGCGTTTTCAAGTTCTTTACTTACCGCAATCGTACTTTTAATAGCCGAATAAGATAAACTCACGCCTGCAAGTAAAAATCCCCCTGCTGCAAGTGCAACCATCAGCTCAACTAAACTAAAACCCTTACCACGCTTCATCATTAGCAAGCCGCCGATAAATCGGGAAAACTGGCGTTTAAACTAATTTGGTTTTCAGCGTTATCAGTCATACGTTTATCAACCCAGCCAACATTTATTTGCATATCGTTACTGTAAGAAGCCGGAATCGTCAGTTGGTAGTCGTTTACTTGTGGCTTAAGGCTTTCTCTAAAAGTGGCATTCTGAAACAAAGCGGGATCGGTTTTTTGAATTTCACACACATGCGGCCATAAACGCTCAATTGTGTTTTGGCCTTGAATAAGTGACACCGTATAATGAAAACTATTGGTCGCATACTGTAAAGACTTCAACTGCGCTGCAGCTAAACCCAATAACGCTATCCCAGCAATAACAACAGAAATCATGACCTCTAGTAATGAAAAACCTGCTTGTTTCTTCATGCACACCCTCGCTGTGAACTTTCAACTAACCAATTTTGCCCACTTTTAAGTACACACATCACATAGTCTGTAGTGTTAACATGCTCATCTTGAATACGAATACTTGCTTGTCTATCAACCTCACCACTGGCACTCACCGTTAATGAGACCAAATTGACGCTAACGCCAGCTTTTGTCACAGAAAATGCTTTTAAAATAGTATCAACACCGGCTTCATTTAAAGTCACTTCCCAACGGTTATCACTCACAACTAATCGAATCGACTTATCGCGTTTTACAGCTTCACTGCGCGCATATTTGTAAACGTTGTTGAGTTGATTTGCGGTAGTAATGACGCGATCTTGCAAAATCTGCTGGCTAAAAGATGGCAATGCAAGACTTGCCAAAATCCCAATAACACCGAGCACCACTAATAATTCAACTAGGGTAAAACCAACTAAACGACGCAATTTAGTTACTCCCAACAATCATTGGCTGTCGCGCTGTAACTACCATCATGGTTAACGACAAGCTCACCACAGCGATCGCCCGCTTGTGCAGAGCCCGTATTAGGCGTTGCTTTTAAACTGTAGCCACGGTTTTTAAAATCACTCACTGCACCAGCAGCTTTATCGGTGGCAGTATAAGTAAAAGAGTAATAGCTAGTATCTTGCGTTGTGAATGTATTGGGATATCCACCATTTCGCGAATAGATACGCTCAAGACTTGCACTATATTGAAGTAATTCTTGTTGAATATCAGCGCGTCGGCTGCGCTGCATATGCTCAGTATAAGCGGGTAATGCCACACTGTAGAGAATACCTATAATTGCTACAACAATAAGTAATTCAACTAATGTAAAACCACGTTGCTTACCTTGTCCACTTAACACGAGCGCATTTAACAATCTTAATACCTCTAATACTTTTTTGTTAAAACAATATAAATGACAGCGTTGTCAGTGTCAATTTTAACCAATTTACCTTTATTCATCCGATTATACTAATAAGAAGAATAAAATTAAGAAAAAAGAATGTTTGTTTGTAAAATAGGTAAGATTATAGGATTATCTATTAGGTGTTTAAAATATGAAAACTAATACTATTTACCGTAAACCTATGAGTTGATAGCGGTACAAAACGCTACAATTAAGCGTGTTTAAGGCTAATTCAGAAAGTGGCTATTACTCAAATTTCAGGCACAAAAAAGCCGCACCTAAGCGCGGCCTTTTTTACTTAATATTGCTATTAAGCTTCAGCGATAACGATTACTTTGATAGTAGCCGTTACGTCTGAGTGTACTGCGATTGCTACGTCAAATTCGCCAGTCTCACGGATAGTACCTAGAGGTAAACGAACTTCTGATTTAGCAACTTCAACGCCAACAGCTGAAATAGCTTCAGCGATGTCGCGAGTACCGATAGAACCGAATAACTTGCCTTCGTCACCAGCTTTAGAAACTAGTGTAACTTCAGCTAATGCTTCTAACTTGTCAGCGCGAGCTTGAGCAGCAGCTAGATCTTCAGCGATCTTAGCTTCTAAATCAGCACGACGTGCTTCGAAAGTTTCGATGTTAGCTTTAGTTGCAGGAACTGCCTTACCTTTTGGGAAAAGGAAGTTACGTGCGAAGCCAGATTTAACTACAACCTGGTCACCTAGGCCACCTAGGTTTGCGATCTTGTCTAGTAGAATAACTTGCATGTCTCTACACCTTTTAAAAACTGTTAATCCGCTGCTTACTTATGTAAGTCAGTGTATGGAAGAAGGGCTAAGTAGCGAGCACGCTTGATAGCAGTTGCTAGCTGACGCTGATATTTAGCGCTAGTACCTGTGATACGGCTAGGTACGATTTTGCCACTTTCTGTAACATAGTTTCTAAGAGTAGCTAGATCTTTATAATCGATTTGTTGTACGCCTTCCGCTTTAAAGCGGCAGAACTTACGACGTCTGAAATAACGTGCCATGAGTATAATTCCTCAAAAAATTCTTTCTATATGTTGAGCATGCAAGACCAATTGGCTTAAGCCGTTTCGACCTTCGTGACGGTTTAAAAACCCCGTCACCTGCACTTGGTGCCCAACGTGCAATTGTTGAGTCTGTTGTTGCAATGGCGTGCCGCTGGCAACAACTTGAAGCCTGACATAACTATTACGGTTAAGGTCTGCTTCAACTTGCATCGATTTATGTTCAAGAACAAAAATACAATGCGGTATACCAGCAGGGCTTTGACTATATTTTGGGGTTTTACATACAACCCCAGATAGTGTCAGCTGATTCATATAAGGATTAAGCGGTTGGCTCATCTTTTTGTCTCAACTGCAAGCGCCATGCTTGAACTCAAAACGATTAAGCAGCTGGTGCTTCTTTCTTCTCTTCTTTCGCAAGAGGAGATGCTTCAGTTACAGCGTCTTTAGTACGCATAACTAAGTTACGAAGCACTGCATCGTTGTAGCGGAAAGTAGTTTCTAGCTCGCTGATTACTTCAGTAGGTGCTTCAACGTTCATAAGAACATAATGAGCTTTGTGAAGCTTGTCGATTGGGTAAGCCAATTGACGACGGCCCCAGTCTTCAAGACGGTGGATAGTACCACCAGCTTCAGTGATAGAACCAGTATAACGTTCGATCATACCAGCTACTTGCTCACTCTGATCAGGGTGAACCATGAATACGATTTCGTAATGACGCATGGATATTCCTTACGGTTAATAGAGCCTTCTACCGTTTCGGCCAGTCGGTTTAAGGCAAGGAATTAAATTTAATAAGCCGAAATGAGCGCGCATTTTACGCTTAGATTGATAATTAAGCAAGATAAAACAGCAAGCCAAGCTAGATTATTGTGCTCTAATAAGATTTTCTAAACGCTAAAAACAAAAAACCCAGCCGAGGCTGGGTTTTTGAGATTCTGAAAACTAAAATTACTTGATTTTAGCTTCTTTGAAAATCACGTGTTTACGAGCTTTAGGATCGTATTTTTTGATTTCCATTTTTTCAGGCATGTTACGCTTGTTCTTGTCGGTAGTGTAGAAAAAACCAGTACCAGCAGTTGAAACTAAACGGATCTTATCGCGCATGATTCAGTTCCTTAAACTTTTTCGCCACGAGCACGGATTTCTGTAAGAACCGCGTCGATGCCTTTTTTATCGATAATACGCATACCTTTAGTAGTAGTGCGTAGTGTTACAAAACGTTTTTCACTTTCAACCCAAAAACGGTGAGTTTGTAGGTTAGGTAGGAAACGACGTTTAGTCGCGTTTCTCGCGTGTGAACGGTGGTTACCAACCGCTGGACGCTTACCTGTAACTTGACATACTTTAGACATGTCTATATATCTCCAATAACTTCGCTCGAGCTTAATTTTCCCTTAGGCCAGTATTTGTGCCCCGGGATAAATCGAAGGGCGCTCTTTATACAGCTTATACAGGCAAAGATCAAGTAACAGATCTTATCCAATCAGCTCATGTGTAAATTTGATAGCGGCTAATTATAAAGATCGAATGCCCTTAGGGAAAGTAAAAACTGCATTTAAATTAAACTAATTTCTAAAATCGCCCTAAACTGCTCATTTTTAACACACTCTATAGCCTAACAAGCTTTATATAAGCCCTCTTTCGGCAAACGACACACAATTTTCACCTCCCACTATGATGTGATCCAGCACATTTATATCAACTAAGGCTAACGCTTGCTGCAATTTCGTGGTGATCAATTTATCAGCCTGACTTGGCTCAGCTACTCCACTTGGGTGGTTATGGGCAAGAATCAGTGCCGCGGCATTATTACGTAATGCCGCTTTGACGACTTCGCGTGGGTACACAGAAGCTGCATTAATAGTGCCGTAAAAAAGCACTTCGTCTTTAATTAATTGATTTTGATTATCTAAATACAGCACCATAAATACTTCTTGCTGCAAACCACGCAACTGAATAGTTAAGTAGTCGTACACAGCTTGTGGCGAATTAAATAGTGCCTCGCGTTTACATTGCTCAAGCATATAGCGCCGGCTTAATTCAAGTACCGCTTGCAACTGAACATACTTAGCCGCCCCTAAGCCCTTTTGTGCGCAGAATTCTTGTTCGCTCGCGTTAAACAAGTTTTGCAATGTACTATTTATACTGAGTAAATGCTCTGCAAGCTCAATAGCATTCATGCCCGGCACGCCTGTGCGTAAAAATATTGCTAATAGCTCTGCATCTGAAAGTGCTTTAGCACCTTTAGCAAGTAGCTTCTCGCGAGGCCTTGCTGATAGAGGTAAATCGGTTAATGGCATTGCTTCATCCTTAAAACAACTATATCAATGCCTAAACTGTACTATAAAACCTAGAAAATCCAGTTTTTTCCTGTCATGAAAAAGAAAACTTCATGCTATCGGTAAAGATTTGCTATCGTTAGCCCATATCGACAAAAGTTAAATTTCACGTAATGACTAAATCAGTAAATAAAAAAATCCTGCTAGGTATGAGTGGTGGTATTGCAGCCTATAAATGTGCAGAGCTTGTCCGCCGTTTAAAAGATCAAGGCTGCGAAGTTAAAGTCGTCATGACCGACTCAGCAAAACACTTTATTACTCCTTTAACAATGCAAGCGGTAAGCGGTGAAATTGTTTCTGATTCATTACTCGACCCAGCAGCAGAAGCAGCAATGGGCCATATTGAGTTTGCTAAATGGGCCGACCTTATTTTAGTTGCCCCTGCAACCAGTAATATTTTAGCGAAAATGGCAATGGGTATTGCCGATGATTTACTGACAACACTTCTATTAGCCACCCCTGCAAAAGTGGCTGTAGCACCTGCCATGAACCAGCAAATGTATGCCCATCCTGCTACACAAGCAAATATTGCCACACTTCGCGAACGCGGCGTGGCTATTTGGGGCCCAGGTAAAGGCGAGCAGGCTTGTGGTGATGTAGGCGCAGGCCGTATGTTAGAGCCTCATGAGTTAGTCACGCTTTGTACACAACCTGAAGTAGAGCCATTACTTGCCGGCAAAACTATTACAATTACAGCAGGACCAACCCGAGAAGCCCTCGACCCAGTTCGTTATATCTCTAATCACAGCTCTGGCAAAATGGGTTATGCCCTTGCCGAGGCTGCACTTGCTTTAGGTGCAAAGGTCAACTTAATTTCTGGCCCTGTAACAATTAAAGCACCTGCTAATGCCCTGCTTACTACTATAGAAAGTGCAGAGCAATTACTCACCGCCTCAATGCAACTAGCCGTACAATCAGATGCCTTTATAGGCTGTGCAGCAGTAGCCGATTACCGTGCAGCAGCAATTCATGAGCAAAAAATGAAAAAACAAAGTGATGAACTAACCCTCACCTTAGTTAAAAACCCAGATGTTATCGCAAACGTTGCAGCGCTTAGCAAAAACCGTCCTTATACTGTGGGCTTTGCCGCCGAAACCCAAGATGTTGCAAGCTATGCACAAGGTAAATTAAAGAACAAAAATCTCGATATGATCTGCGCAAATGACGTATCAAAAGAAGGCCTTGGCTTTAATTCTGATCATAATGCTTTAACACTTTTCTGGCACAATGAGCAGCTAGATTTAGCGATGGGAAGTAAAAAAGATTTGGCCATGAGCGTGATGACTGAGCTTGCCAAGCGTTTGTAAAAATGCTGGAAAGAAACTGAATAAAACATTAACATAAGCCTCTCATTTGCACAAAAAATGGCTTGTCTGACTCCTAAGAGCGCAAGTAATAAATTATAAGAAAGGAATGGTCATGCCTGCGACAAAAAGAAGTAATCGCAAAGAGCAGATTCTGCAAGCACTCGCACAAATGTTAGAAACCAGCCCAGGTCAACGTATCACAACTGCAAAACTAGCGGCTGAGGTAGGTGTGTCTGAAGCTGCGTTGTATCGTCATTTTCCGAGTAAAGCACGGATGTTTGAGGGCCTAATCGAGTTTATTGAAGATACCCTGTTATCACGCATTAACCTCATTTTAGAAAATGAGAAAGAAAGCCAAACACGTGTGTACAATATTTTACTGCTATTATTAGCCTTTGCTGAGAAAAACCCGGGTATTACCCGCATTTTGACCGGTGATGCCTTGCAAGGTGAACAAGAGCGTTTACGTGAGCGTGTACAAGGCCTATTTGAAAAGCTAGAAACTCAGTTCAAGCAAGTGCTACGCGAGCGCAAACTGCGCGAAGGCAAAGCATTTCAATCAGACGAAACCACCCTAGCCAACTTCTTACTCGCCTACGTAGAAGGTAAGATGAATCAATTCGTGCGCAGCGACTTTAAAGCAAAACCAAGTGCACAATTTGAAAAACAATGGCCAGAGTTACAAAAGATTTGGTTGTAGTGAGTTGTTAGGGGAAAGAGTAAAGTCAACGAATTGCTTTCTAACTTTCCCCTTGTAACTTTCCCCTTGTAACTTTCCCCTTGTAACTTTTCCCTTGAAACTTTCCCGTCCAACTCCCCAAACACGCCACTTATCGTATCTACTCGAATTGTTAATTTAAAACGCTACACTGGGTGCATCATTTTAAAAACAACGAGAAAGATGAATGAAAGCGCAATTATCACTTTTGAGCTTAGCCTTGGTGACAAGCCTTGGTAGTGCACAAGTTAGTGCGAAAGAAGCTCTGCAATTTAAAGACGTGTTTGATTTTAAATACGCAAAAGGCACCCAACTTTCTGAAGATGGCCAAGTTCTTAGCTTTAGTGCTGACCCGTATCGCGGTAATGCACAAGGTCAGGTTTATACATTAAACAATAACACCCTGCTTGCCAGCGTTGAGCGTGGTACTCGCCCTACTATTAATAAAGCAGCAAACTGGGTGGCTTTTACTCAGGTACCTACCCTGCTTGAAAAAGAAACCACCAAGAAAAAAGATGAGCTAAAAAATAACCTAGTTTTAGTGAATACTAAAAATGGTGAGCAACAAACGTTTAACCTTGTAAAAGACTACGCGTTATCGGATGATGGTGTATGGCTTGCTTACCGACTCGATAAGAAAGCAGAAAAAGCAGATAAAAAAGACGACCAAGAAAAAGACGAAAACAGCAGCGAAATCAAGCCAGACAAAAAAGACAAAAGCTTTGATTTAGTGCTTGTTAACCTACAAGACAAAACCACTCACACTGTAAATAATGTATTTAGCTATGCGATGAGCAGCACTGGCGAGCAATTACTAGCAAGCCAAAGCTACAGTGATGGGGCCGACAACCAAGTAGTGTTAGTTGACCTTAATAATGGCTTTGCAACTAGCGTGTTGATTGATGAGCCAGGTGTGGTTGCAAATAAAATTGCATGGCAACCAAACAGTAATACCGCAGCGCTGTTAGTTGGTAATTACGTTAATGATGATACAAGGCGTCGCGACCATAGCTTACAGCTTTTACAAAACGGCGCACTTTCAACCATTAACTCTACAGATAGCAGCTGGACTATCGGCAAAACAGCATCATTAACATGGTCTGAAGATGGCGCTCGTTTATACTTTGAAAACCACCCTAAACTCGCCGCAAAAGTTGCCTTAAAAGAATACAAAGATGAAGCCTCTTTATATGATTTCGATACCATTCGCGACCAAAAAGGCCTAAACGTTTGGCACAACAAAGACGCTGAAATAAAACCACGCGAAGAGCAGCAATGGAACAAAGCCAATAAGCTGCGCCACTATCAAGCGGTATATCATGTAAATGGTCAGCAAGTTGTGCAGTTAAGCACACCAAACATGCCAGAGGTTTCGCTTAATACTCATCGCGAAGCTCTATTAGGTTACTCAGACCTACCTTACCTAGAACGTGTTATGTATGGCGGTTTTTACGCAGATTACTTCAGCGTGGATGTTAAAACTGGTAAACAAACCGCTATCATCAGCGACTATCCGTTTAGACCAAGCCTTGCGCCAAATGGCCAATTTGCAGCATTTTTCCAAGACAGCCAAGTTCAGCTAAAAGATTTAGGTAACAACAAGGTTTCAACGTTATCTAAAGCAATTAATGCTATTTTTGCCGATGATAAGCATGACTATCCATCACCTCAACCGGGTTATGGTTTTGCAGGCTGGTTAAACGACAGCAGCCAAGTACTGGTTTACAGCAAATTTGATATTTGGGCTTTTGATGTCGCAACACAAAAGGCAACGCGCCTAACCCAAGGTAAAGAAACCAATACCCAATATCGTGTTATTAAACTTGATAAAGACCAAGTGGGCTTTGCCAAAGACGAAACATTATTGCTAAGCGCAACCAACCTGCAAGATAAGCAAACTGAAATTGCCAAGCTTGACTTAGCAAGCAATAAAGTAAGCAAAGTACTATCGGGTAAAAAGCGCTATGATGTGGTGAAAAAGGCAAAAAATGCCGACAAATACCTATTTACTGCGCAAACATATCAGCAATTCCCTGATTACTACCAAACTGACTTTAGCTTTAAAAAGCCACAGCGTGTTACCAACCTAAACCCACAAATTAGCAACTTTGCATGGGGTGAAAAACCTGAGCTCATTAGTTACAAAGGGTTTGATGGTGAAGATTTACAAGGCGTATTAATCAAGCCTGCGGGCTACAAAAAAGGCGATAAGGTTCCGGTGGTTGTGTACTTCTACCGCTATATGAGCCAACGCATGTATGATTTCCCTAAAATGGAGTTAAATCATCGCCCTAACTTCCCGATGTTTACCTCAAATGGCTATGCGATTTTCTTACCTGATATCCGTTTTGAAATTGGCCATCCGGGCAAATCGTCAACCCAAACGATGATCAACGCCACTCAAAAGTTAATTGATTTAGGCATTGCTGATCCAGATAAAATTGGTTTACAAGGCCACTCATGGGCAGGCTATCAAAGTGCCTTTATGATCACGCAAACAGATATGTTTAAGGCGGTTGTATCGGGTGCGCCAGTATCTAACATGACCAGTGCGTATAGCGGTATTCGCTTAAAATCAGGCCTTGCGCGTCAATTCCAATACGAAACAGGGCAAAGCCGCATTGGTAAAACCTTATTCGAAGCGCCAGAGCTGTACATCGAAAACTCACCCGTATTCTTTGCCGACAAAGTGAATACCCCAATCCTGATTATGTTTGGTGACAAAGATGACGCTGTGCCTTGGCACGAAGGGGTTCAGTACTATCTAGCGCTTCGTCGCGCGGGTAAAGATGCCACCTTCTTACAATACGAAGGCGAACCACATCACTTGAAGAAATTCCCTAATCAAGTGGATTTCTCGGTGCGCATGATGGAATACTTTGATCATTACTTAAAAGGCAAGCCAGCTGCTGATTGGATCAAAAACGGCATCCCTTTTATTGAAGAATAAGCAACAAGCTGATTTTCAGCTTAAAGCACACCTCCCCCAGAGCCAGCATTTTTGCTGGCTTTGTTCTATAAAATCAATCAAACAATCTGTTTTTTCGATTTTATCAATCGATTTAAACCCCAGTTTGTAAGTGGAAAGTTAATCAGAACAACTCTATATTTCATCCAACTTCTAACTGGAGACTACACAATGTTTAAAAAATCAACGTCAGCGTTGTCTAAAGTCGCTGTTGCAGTATCTTTACTCGTAGCAACAGGCGTACAAGCGACTAACGACATCAAATCAAACCAATTCTGGTGGCCAGAACAATTAGATCTTAGCCAACTTCGTGCCCATGGCGCAGAATCAAACCCAATGGGTCCTTACTTTGATTACAAAAAAGAATTTTTAAAGTTAGACCTAAACGCAGTGAAAGCCGATATTGAGAAAGTATTGACTGATTCTCAAGATTGGTGGCCTGCTGACTACGGTCACTATGGTCCATTCTTCATCCGTATGGCGTGGCACGCATCAGGTACGTACCGTACTTTTGATGGTCGTGGTGGCGCAGGCGGTGGTCAACAACGTTTCGACCCACTAAACAGCTGGCCTGATAACGCGAACCTTGATAAAGCGCGTCGCTTACTTTGGCCTGTAAAACAAAAATACGGTCGCAGCATTTCTTGGGCTGACTTAATGGCGTTAACAGGTAACGTTGCGCTTGAATCAATGGGCTTCAAAACCTTCGGTTATGCCGGTGGTCGTGAAGACGATTGGGAGCCAGATTACGTATACTGGGGCCCTGAAGGCAAAATGCTAACTGACGAACGTCGTGACAAAAAAGGCAAACTTAAAGGCCCATTAGCGGCAGTTGAGATGGGCTTAATTTATGTAAACCCAGAAGGCCCTCACGGTAACCCTGATCCACTGCTAGCAGCAGAAGACATTCGTTTATCATTCGGCCGCATGGCAATGAACGATGAAGAAATCGTTGCACTTATCGCCGGTGGTCACAGCTTTGGTAAAGCACACGGTGCGAAAAAAGCGACCTGCTTAGACAAAGAGCCAGCAGCTGCGGCTATCGAAGAGCAAGGTTTAGGTTGGAAAAACAAATGTGGTAAAGGTCACTCAGAAGATACTGTTACTTCAGGTCTTGAAGGCGCATGGACAGTGACACCAACACGTTGGTCAATCAACTACCTACAAAACTTGTTCAGCTTTGAGTGGGTTAAAACGAAGAGCCCAGCAGGCGCAACTCAGTGGATCCCTGAAAATGGTCAAGCATCTAACCTAGTGCCAGATGCACACATTAAAGGTAAGCGTCATGCGCCTATCATGTTCACAACTGATATCGCGTTAAAAGCAGACCCTGAGTTCCGTAAGATTTCAGAGCGTTTCTTAAACGACCCGAAAGAGTTCGAACTGGCATTTGCTAAAGCATGGTTCAAACTAAACCACCGTGACATGGGCCCACGTGCTCGTTACCTAGGTGACTTAGTGCCAGAAGAAGTATTAATTTGGCAAGATTACATCCCTGCGGTTGATCACAAACTTGTTGATAGCAAAGATATCGCGTCACTTAAAGCAAGCATCTTAGATTCTGGTTTATCTGTATCTGAACTCGTGCGTGTTGCTTGGGCATCAGCAGCAAGCTACCGCGACACAGATATGCGTGGTGGTGCAAACGGTGCACGTATTCGTTTTGCTCCGCAAAAAGATTGGCCGGTAAACAACCCGAAAGAAGTAGCTAAAGTACTGAGCAAACTTGAGAAAATCCAAACTAAGTTCAACAAAAAAGCATCTGACGGTAAAGAAATTTCACTAGCAGATATGATTGTTCTTGGTGGTGCGGCTGCAATCGAAAAAGCAGCAAGCGACGCTGGTTTCTCTATCACAGTACCATTCAAGCCAGGTCGTATGGACGCGTCATTAGAAATGACTGACGTTGAATCATTCGAAGTACTTGAGCCAACAGCAGATGCATTCCGTAACTACTACAGCTCAGCATGGAAATCACCTGCTGAAATGTTAGTTGAGCGCGCTGACTTACTGAGCTTATCAGTACCAGAAATGACTGCACTACTAGGTGGTATGCGCGCCCTTAACGCGAATACTGACCAAACTAAACACGGTGTATTCACGAAAAAACCAGGCACATTAAGCAATGATTTCTTCGTTAACCTACTAGATATGTCAACGAAGTGGTCTAAGTCTTCTGAAGAAGGTGTTTACGAAGGCCGTGACCGTAAGTCAGGCAAACTTAAGTGGACAGCAACACCAGTAGATTTAATCTTCGGTTCAAATTCAGAGCTACGTTCAATTGCTGAAGTGTACGCATCTGACGATGCTAAACAGAAGTTTGTTGATGACTTCGTAGCAGCATGGACTAAAGTGATGACGCTAGATCGTTTCGACTTACGTTAATATTTTCGCAACCAACAAAGCCGCTAAGTATAGCGGCTTTTTTATTTTGGATAAAATTCGCTCGACAATCCTGTGTTTTAAGTTAAAAATAACACTTTATTATTAATATCAAGATGTAGGCATTAAGGATGATTGCACGCTTATCACAGCTCATTGTTATCTATTTACTATGCTTAATTGTGACAGAAAACAGCTATGCGGATCAGGCTAACTCTGTAATCTCTATTAACGAGCGCAGCGTTAATCTTACGCAATTCAACATGAGCTATTTCATCGATAAGCAAGGCAATACTCCATTCACTAAGATACAAAGTGAAAATTTTATTAACAGTAAAAATGAGCTCACTTTAGGTACTAACGCAAAAACGACCTGGTCAAAAATAATCATCAAAAATAACTATAGCGATAGCTTACGTTTATTTGTTCACAACCCCGATGCTTACCATCTAGAAGAGGTGGGATTTTACGAAACCCACAATGGGCAACTCATTAATCAAACAGATGTTTATTTAGATAAATCTGGGGTAAAAGCCAATATGTTTGGCGGGAGTGCCGTTTTTTCGTTTGCTTTAGCACCAGCTCAGCAAAAAATCCTTTATGTGAAATCTGTAACTTACTCACACCAGTGGTTTACTCTTAATATATATGACGAAGAGCACTCTAAACGTGCATTAGTCGGTAACGGTAATTACATTGCGCTACTCGTTGGAATGATGCTTGCGCTAATGATATATAACTTTTTCTTGTATTTATCGGCCCGAAAAATCGAGAACATCGTATACGCCCTATACTTGATTTCAGGCACCGTATGGGTGGCGTTATCTTACGGTGTAGCGGCAAATTTTTTTGGTGTATTTAGTGCAGAGCTTTTCCAACTAAACTCAAACTTACTCAGTATGCCAAGCTTTTTGGTGATCTTTGTAATGCTCATTTTCGAGACCAAGAAACATTACCCTAAAGAGCATATTGCCCTTTCAATTATATTATTGTTGCTTGTTGGCGACTTTATCTACAGCTTATTCGATATCGTTGGCGCATTAAAGCCAGCTAGTAGCTTAGCCGCACTTATGATGACGGTGACATTCGGGGTATCTATTTCGCTATGGCGCAAAGGAAACCCACTAGCAAAATACTTTTTACTTGGTCACTCTATGTTTGTCATTTTCAATATGTTGGCAGTGCTTTATTACAAAGGGATCAGTGATGCTAACGTGATCAATAGTCATGGCGTGGGAATAGGCATTTTACTCGAAGCTTTAATGATGGCGTTTATTCTCTCATACCGAATTAAAACACTTGAAAAAGTAAAAGCGCAGCAAAAAGAGCTCACTCGCTTAGTCGACACAGATCCAATGACAGGCCTGTTTAATCGTCGCTACTTCGATAGAAAAAGTGAAGAGTTAATTGCAGCAACAGCCACAAATAATCAGCCATTATCTTTACTGATTGCCGATCTCGATCATTTCAAAAATATAAACGATACCTATGGGCACGATATTGGTGACAAAGTTATTATTGAGTTTGCCAATATACTTACAGCAAAGCAGCGCAAAGGGGATATAGCCTGTCGCTACGGCGGTGAAGAGTTTGTATTACTGCTTAATTGTAACCTTGAAGATGCCAAGCAGGTTGCCGAACGAATTCGCAAACAAGCACAAGAAACCATTATTAATGTTGATGATACACAAACAGTTAAATTTACAGTAAGCATTGGTGTTCACAGCGTAGCCCACGCCGCAACTACTATAAAAGAAACACTCACCATTGCCGACAAAGCACTGTACAAAGCGAAGAGTAATGGCCGTAATTGTGTTGAAGTAGCGGCTTAATTAACACCCATAGAATCCAAAAATAGTTAATAGCACGTAGTATTTTTTACTTTTGCCTATTAATGAGTGCATAGTTACTCGATGTTTATAAACTCGCTGACTTTAATTCCCCCCAACAAACTACTTTGCAGGGGGGACGTAGAAGAATTTTATCGGGATATATAAAGTTAAAAATACTGCAATACCAACAGCTTTTTTATAGTTTAAACTTTTCGAGTTGCTCTTTTAAACTATATGCTAATTGGCTGATTTCACCGCATGCGATAGCTGTTTGTGATGCACCTTCAGACATTTCAGTAGATTCAGCGTTTATTTGCTCAATACTACGATTTAAATCTTCTGTAACCGCATTTTGCTCACTACATGCTGTAGCAATTTGTATACTCATATTTGCAATTTGTTCAACAGAATGTTCTATTTCTACAATTTGCGAACCTGCATGTTGAGCCTGTTTTACACACTCGGAGATCTCATCACTACAAAGGTCACTTGACTCCCCCATCAACTTAGACTTTTTCTGTAATTGCTCAACAATATCTACAATTTGTTGGGTCGATGCTTGAGTTCTCCTTGCTAGTGAGCGAACCTCATCAGCCACAACCGCAAAGCCTCGCCCCTGCTCTCCAGCTCTCGCCGCTTCGATAGCCGCATTCAGCGCAAGTAAGTTAGTTTGCTCAGCAATCCCTCCAATAACATCTACCACCATATTAATATCTTTAGAGCTTATCTCAAGTTCACTGGCAAGTTGCTTTGATTCATCAATAGAGTTAGATACTTTAGAAATAACTGCAATCATTTTTTCTATCGACAAATTACCTTGCTTTGCCATATTACTTGATTCACTTGCTGATGAGGCTGCAACCTCTGTATTTTGGGCTACCTCAGCAACAGCTGCTTGCATTTCTGTCATTGCAGAAGCTACTGAACTGAGTTCAGCTTGCTGATTTTGCATACCCGAAGCAGTTTGTGTAGAAATAGCACTCATCTCTTCCACAGAGGAAGATAGCTGTATAATAGCGCTATTTACCTCTGTCACTAAGCTATTAAGATTATTTTGCATTTTACTAATTTGAAGTAATAAATTCCCTAACTCGTCTTGGCTAAGCGATTCTTCATCGAGTATGTTGTTTAAGTGACCACTAGCAATTGACGAAGCAAGCTCTAATGCATGCTGAACAGGTTGACGTACTGAATGAGTTAACCACATCGATGCTAAAACAATTACTGTAATGACTAATATAGCGCTGACAATAACAACCCATCGCGTTATTGATAATCGTTCATTAATTGTTTCATCAACAGTAATCGTTCTGTCACTATTGGCATTAACAGCCTTATTTAAACTTTCAATTGCTCGTGTATATGCTTCTAAACTACTAAGAACAATACTATTTGCTTTTTTAATGTCACCACTCGAAAGGTATTGGTTGTATGGTTCTGTTTCTTGCTTATATTGCTTCCAAGCCTTTTTAAAGTGCGCAAACGTTTGTAGCTCTTCTGGAGATAATTGCAAAGCTTCATACTTTAATATTACTGTCTCTACATTAAGACGCTTTTGTTCAAGTTCATTCAACCAATCAATTAGTTTAGGATTTTCGGAATTTGAAATAAGTGAGAACTCATCTTTGCGAATATCAGTCAAAACGACTTGGATCGATTTGAGTAAATTTATAGAAGGTAAAGTACTTTTAGTTATTGTTTTAACATCATGATTCAATTTAGATAAGCTATGATTTATCATCAAACTAGTAATAACAAAAATAGTAAAAACGAGCAAAAAGCTCCCCCATATTTTCTTACCAACAACCAAATCCTTTAACATAATTCATTACCTACGTAAGCTTTAGTGAGAACACCTAATTTGCAATATAAACCTATTATATTACCTTTAATAAGGACAGACCACCAAAATACTTTATAATTATGAAATGCTTACAGGATAGTTATTTATTACTAGACTCCATACAACCGTACTAAGAGAACCTAAATGCTACACTTCTGGTATCTTGCGGATTGAGATTACAAGTTCACAAATGCCGCAAGCGCTAGAGCACGACCTACAAACACTTGCTAAGCTAATTCCTAGCTCCTAAAAACTAGCAGCTAGCAACTTCAATCAATGATTTCTCATAAATAGAACGAAGACAAAGTAAGCCTAAAACCCTTGCTACAACAACCCCTTTTTAACATGAAAAATTAAATTGCAACGAAGACAAACTATTACCTTTATTTTTCATTAACTTAAAAGTACCGCTATCTGGGTAGATGTTGTAACGGTAGCCAAAATTAGAAAAACAAAAAGCCAGCGGTCAGTGACTGACGGCTGGCTTTTCTACCCACCCTATCCCGTAATCACACGTTATGATTCGGCTGATCAGCAGTGCCTTTGGCCTAGCTTCTTTCAAAGCAATAACAATGTGCTCCTAAATTGTTTGAATAGCGCTATGGTAGCGAACTGGCTAGTCATAGGGCTTACCCAATTGGGGCTTCAAACGATTGTGGTTACCCACATGTTTTGGCGTTTAGGTGCCAAGTTCCTTTTTTGGATTCTCAAATTTACCAAACAGCAGGGTATTCAACAACCCCATCAATTGCAAAGCCATGATTTAGCAATGCTTGACGCAAAATAAAAGGTAACGTGTTTGCGTCACTAGGGTATTCCGCTAACGTTTTTTCAGCATATTTATCAATGATAAGAAGTAGCTCTGCAAGCTCATATTGCTCAGAAACAAACGCGTCCCAAATGGCATCTTCTACTGTTGATTCAAGCTCAGCATTGCTATGTTTAAACTTTAAACGATTTTGATAAACAACTCTGAATTTATTGTTACCTTGATGATGAATGGTTAGTTTATGTTGTGGAACTTTTTTTTCTAGCTTGTATTTAACTCTTCTCGCATCATAAAAGGCTTGGTTCAAAATAACTTTGCCTTCCACCTTATGGAAGTTTTTTGAGTTTGTTTCAGGATCAATATTCCAATAGAGACGAAATGAATTTCTTCTTAATTTATGACCATAAATCTCAAGCAAAGGTTTTAATTGCTGTTCAGTGCCTTGTTTAGAGCCACTCTTCCATCCACTAACAATGGATTGTTGGACCCTACAGGCTTCTTTAATTTCATTTTGAGTCCAGCCATCATTAAGTGCCAGTCTGACTAGCTGTTTCGTCTGTTTAAATTTACGTTTATTCTTTTTTGAGCCTGTTGTGTCTTCCATAATCATCCTTAAAGGCAGCAGGCATTGTTAGCCTGCTACATAATATCCCTTATTTTTTCTGATTGGGATTCATCTGCTTACCTCGATTACCTTGTACCTTAGCATATGCTTGGTTAGTACCAGAAGTACCTTTATTAGCGTTATCTTGGTTTGCTTTGTGGTTGTTTTGTTGATTAGACATCATGTTCTCCTGTTTGTGTGATTGCCTAAATCAATCTTATGTAACCGTGGGAAAATAAAAATTGATAGTTTGATGATAAAACGTGATATCTCATGATAATTAAAAAATTAAAAAAACTAATAAGCCAATTTCTTGTTATTTCCTCAATTTTCTCATATTGTAACTAAGTTCATTATTGAGATAGTCCGATGACAGACGAAATACTTACTATTCAAGAGGTTGCTACATACCTCAAGTTGAATGAAAAAACGGCTTATCGCCTTGCAAGCGAAGGTAAACTGCCCGGCTTCAAAGTGGGTGGCTCATGGCGCTTTAAGCGTGTTGATTTAGAAAAGTGGATTGAAGAACAAAAACAATAAGGATATTGCGTGATACCCAATTATCAACAATTTATGCGTCCATTCTTGCAAATTGCTAACGATGCGAATGGCAATGAAGTAAAGCTACGTGACGTTATCAATCAACTAGCAGATCAATTTAACTTAACGGATGAGGAAAGATCTGAAACCTTGCCGAGTGGTCGCCAAAGTATTCTAGATAACCGAGTTGGCTGGGCACGCACTTATTTAACAAAAGCGGGATTGTTAGAAGCTACTCGCAGAGCACACTTTGTTATTACCCCTCGTGGTAAAGAAGCTTTATCTGAAAATGTGGATATTAATAACGAATACCTGAAAAAATTTGATGAATTCATCGCTTTCAAACAAAAAAGCAATGATGAAGCTGGCAGCGAAGTTGAATCAGGTATCACTGAGCAAGAAGAAGTTTCAACACCCGATGAAATCTTGAGATCCGCATATAAAAAAGTTAATGAAGCACTCGCTCAAGAAATCCTAGAGCGTACCCGCAAAGTAACCCCCGATTTTTTTGAAGATTTACTCATCGAACTACTAATCGCTATGGGGTATGGAGGTGCTGGTGAAGGTGCAGCTCATGCGCTAGGTAAATCAGGAGACAATGGTGTTGATGGCGTTATTGACCAAGATCCTTTAGGTGTCGATCAAATATATATTCAAGCTAAGCGTTATGCAGAAGGTAATAACGTTGGTGCTGGTGATATCAGAGACTTTTTTGGAGCACTAAACCTTAAACGTGCGCAAAAAGGTATTTTTATCACAACATCAGATTTCACATCATCAGCACAAGAAACAGCAAACAATCTAGGCACTCGCATCGTCTTAATTAATGGTAAAGAGCTAGCCAAACTCATGCTGCGCTACAACATCGGCAGTCGAGATGAAGATGTATTGCATATCAAAAAGATAGATGAAGATTTCTTTGACGAAGTTTAGGAAAGGTTATGGATATTGAAGGATTAAAGCCTGAAACCCAAGCTCGATTAGGCATTGACGAGCAATTAAAGCTCGCTGGCTGGAAAATACAAACTTGGCCTAAAGTAAACCTTGGCGAAAGCTTGGGAGTTGTTGTTAGAGAATACCCAACCGATACTGGTCCCGCAGACTATTTGTTGTTTGTAAATCGTAAAGCAGTAGGTGTTATTGAAGCAAAAAAAGACGAAACCATTCTATCCCAAATAGAAGACCAAACACTTCGATATGCCACGAGCAAAATAAAATTCCGACAAGATGAAGAGCCTCTTTCTTTCCTATTCGAAGCTACAAGCCAAGTTATTCATTTTACTGATTTAAGAGATCCTGCTCCAAGAGCAAGAGAGATTTTCCATTTCTTCAAACCAGAAACACTGCAAGACTGGCAAAAGCAAACTAGCTCTTTGCGTTCTCGATTAAAAAATGAAATGCCAGCATTGCCGAAAGCCAAACTACGCGACTGCCAAATAAACGCGATCACAGGATTGGAAACATCTCTTGCCGATAACAGACCTCGCTCATTAATTCATATGGCAACTGGTGCTGGCAAAACGTTTACAGCAATTAACTCAGTGTACCGATTACTAAATAATGGTGGCGCTAAAAGAATCTTGTTTTTGGTTGATACCAGAAACCTTGGTAAGCAGGCACAACAAGAGTTTCATGCTTTTAAACCACATGGTAAAGAAACATTTTTTCATGAAAATCACATAGTACAGCGACTCAATAGCAGCACCATAGATGATGCTGCTGAAGTTTGTATTTGTACTATACAAAGGATGTATTCGATTCTAAGTGGTAAACCAATAGACGAAAGCGCAGAAGATTTATCACTACATGAAGTTAAGCAAAATCAACAACAGGCAAAGTTGGTGAAGTATAACCCAGCAGTTCCAATTGAAACTTTTGACTTTATTATCGTTGATGAATGTCACCGCTCTATTTATAACCTTTGGAAACAAGTGCTCGATTATTTCGATGCATTTATTATTGGTCTTACTGCCACACCTGATAAACGTACATTAGGCTTTTTCAACGAAAACATCGTTGCGGAATATAGTTATGAAGACTCTGTGCTTGATGGCGTAAATGTTGGTTACGATGTCTATGAGATTGAAACCGAAATCGGTAACAAAGGTGCTGAACTGAAAGCCAAAGAATGGTTAGATCATCGAGATAAATTAACTCGCAAAAAACGCTGGGCACAAGCAGAAGAAGATAACACATACACTAGCAAAGAGCTTGACCGCTCAGTGGTCAATACCAGCCAAATCCGCCAAGTTATTAGAGCAATGAAAAAGGCGGTAGAAACTGAAATATTTCCTAACCGCAAAGAAGTGCCAAAAACACTTATATTCGCCAAAACAGACAGCCACGCTGATGACATTATTCAAATTGTTCGTGAAGAGTACGGGCAAGGAAATGAGTTTTGTAAAAAGGTTACATACAGCACTAAAGACCCTGATGGCATATTGAATGACTTTCGTAATGACTTTAATCCACGTATCACAGTAACTGTTGACATGATCGCAACAGGAACAGACGTAAAGCCATTAGAAGTCCTACTGTTTATGCGTGATGTTCGCAGCAAAGGCTATTACGAACAAATGAAAGGCCGTGGAGTAAGAAGTTTAGGTTTTGAAGATCTTCGCAATGTAAGTAAAAGTGCGACTAGTGCTAAAGATAGATTTGTACTCATTGATGCCGTAGGTGTTGAAAAGTCGCAAAAAACAGAAAGCCGCCCGTTAGAACGTAACCCTAACCTTTCAATGAAAGACTTACTTCAAGGCGTGGCTATGGGGCATCGTGATGATGACATAATACAAAGCTTAGCAAATCGCTTAACCCGTTTAGGTAAACAAATAGATACTCGCGGTCATAAGAAAATAGAGAAACTTACAGGTAAACCAGTTGCTCAATTAGCAAGAGAACTATTAACCGCGCTAGACCCTGACGCTATTAATCAAAAAGCATTAGAAAATACCAAGGCACAAGGTATTACACGAAGTGAAGAAACACTTACCGATAATGAACGCGAAACCGCAAAACAACAACTAATTGATAAAGCTTGTGAAAGTTTTGATAACCCTGATGCCAGAGAGGTGATCGAGTCTGCCAGAAGAGAACGCGAACAAGTTATCGACCACATCAATTTAGATACGGTGACTTACTCCGGCTACAGTGCTCAAGCAGAAGAAAAAGCCGAAAAGGTTATACAAAGCTTTAAAGAGTTTATTGAGCAGCATAAAGATGATATTCAAGCGCTCAGCTTTTTCTACCAGCAGCCATATCAACGAAGACCATTAACTTTTTCCATGTTAGAAGAATTGCACCAAGCGTTAAATAATCCTCCGTTGTTATTAACAACGGAAAAGCTATGGACTGCTTATGAGCGCATAAATTCAGCAAACGGCAATAGTAAAGGTAAAAAGGCCAACACCCAAAGGCAGCTCACCGATATAATCTCGTTAGTAAAATATGCTATCGGTTTAGAGGCTGAGCTTAAACCATTTGCTGAGCAAGTGGACGCGAAATTTAAAAAATGGATCTTCCGCCATAATGCCCAAAGAAAAACAGCTTTTACCGAAGAACAAACTACGTGGCTGAGATTAATAAAAGACCATATTGCAGCTAGCTGTTCAATTGAACGCGATGACTTTGACTATAGCCCTTTTTCAGATCGCGGTGGCTTACAAAAAGCATGGGGCTTGTTTAACAGCGAAGCTAAGAACGAATTAGATAGCCTTATGGCTGAAATGAATCAGGAATTAATTGCGTGAGTGAAATAGAAAAACTGCCCAGAGGCTGGGCTATGACAACAATACCTTCGCTAATCTCTGGAGGGGTGTTCACTGATGGTGATTGGGTGGAAAGTAAAGATCAAGATCCGGATGGTTCAGTTCGTTTGCTGCAATTAGCTGATATAGGTGACGGTTTTTTCATTAATAAATCCAATAGGTTTCTAAATGAAGAAACTGCTAACTATTTAAACTGTACATATCTAAAACCCAACGATGTGCTTGTTGCACGGATGCCAGATCCCCTAGGCAGGGCATGTTTAATGCCGAAGTTGAAACAAGCTTCGGTCACAGTTGTTGACGTTTGTGTTATTCGCCCTGCTAAGAATGAGCATTTTAACTCTTCATGGATAATGCACTTCATTAATTCTCCTGACTTTAGGGGTAAAATAGCAGCATTACAAAGTGGCTCTACTCGTAAGCGCATATCCAGAGGAAATTTATCTAAAATTGAATTCCCACTCCCACCAAGAAATGAGCAAGATCGTATAGTTGAAAAACTCGATGAACTATTTTCAGAGTTAGATGCTGGTGTAAATGAACTAAAAGCAGCTCAAGTTAAACTTAATAACTATCGTCAGTCCTTACTCAAAAGTGCAGTTGAAGGTGTGCTTACCCAAAAATGGCGAAATGATAATAAAGGTAAGATTGAAGAAACTGGGCAAGAACTTTTAAATCGTATTCTTATTGAGCGTAAGCAACGCTGGGAACAGAATAAACTCGAAGAGTTTAAAGAAAAAGGCAAAAATCCACCTAAAAACTGGCAAGACAAATATCCAGAGCCAGTCCAACCGGACACAACTGATTTACCTGAACTTCCTGAAGGGTGGGTTTGGGCAAGTATTTCGCAAATTGGTTGGCTTGATCGAGGCCGATCAAAGCATAGACCTAGAAACGCTGCACACTTGTATGGCGGTAAATATCCTTTTGTTCAAACTGGCGAAATAAGAGCGGCTGAGCAATATATTCGAGAAACAGATAAGACATACAGTGAAGATGGATTAGCCCAAAGCAAACTTTGGCCAAAAGGAACGATGTGTATAACTATTGCTGCAAACATTGGCGAAACAGCAATATTAGATATAGAAGCATGCTTTCCAGATAGTATCGTTGGGTTTAATTGTGTCATAGCTGAAATGCCCGTTGAGTATGTTGAATACTACTTTAGGATTTTAAAAAGTAAGCTCAATGATGAAGCTCCAGCTACTGCACAAAAAAATATAAACCTAGAAATTCTTTCTAAAGAAGTTATTCCGCTCCCCCCTATAAAAGAGCAAATAACTATTGCAGAAAATCTTAATAATGAGCTGGAAAGCGTTAAAAGGCAGCAAGCATCTGTAAAGCTTGGTTTAAAGCAATCCAACGCTCAACGTAAAAACATTTTAAAAAGTGCATTCTCAGGGGAGCTTGTTCCTCAGGATGAGAATGACGAACCTGCATCTTTGCTGTTAGAAAAAATTTCCAAAGAAAGAGAAGAGCTGGCTTCAAAAGTTAAGCCTAAAAAAACACGTCAACCTAAAAAAAAAGCTAAAGTAATGGACACCTTATTAGAAATTTTAACCGCAGAAGATAAATGGATTGATGCTCAAGAAGCATTCGAAAAGTGTGGTGTTACAAAAAATACCACATCAGATGATATTGAAAAGCTCTATTTGGAGCTTCGTGAACTGTTAAATTCAAACCAAGTTGAAGTTAAAAAGGTTAGTAAAACTGATAAGTTAAGGATTGTGCGCAATGAGGCTTCATAAGCTAACTATTGGTAGTGCTAAGGAGCCTAAAGGCGCTATTGATAACCACCGCTATAACAACCTAAAAAATGTTACCGTAGATTTTGATCAGGGAGAGTGGATTACTGTTGTTATCGGTAAGAATGGCACTGGTAAATCAAATGTGTTGGAAGCCATTACACATTTATTTTGTGAGTTAGCAATGGACGCTAATATGCCCTCAAGAAAGCCACAGTTAAACTTCTTTTACAAGTTAACATACTCCTGCAACGAGAAAGTAATTACCATCACAGGGGACCCAGATAAGACCGAAAACGAGGTTTACAACGTAAAGTATATTGAGCTAAGTAAAGAAGAGAAGGCAGAAACTCAATTAAAATTAATTGAAGATATAGATGAAGCTGAAATTAAAGCATCTGACATTAAATATTCAGCATTTAGGAAAAAAGAAAATGAGTTTTTACCTCAGTTTATTTTTGGCTATTACTCCGGCAATAGTGACCGAATGCGATCTGCTTTTGAACCTTACTTGAAAAGGCATGATGATGCTTTACGTAATAATAAAAGTGACAAAGAATTAGAGCTTAGAAAACTATTTTATGCGCTGCCTGAACACAGCCAGTTTGTATTATTAGCTTTTATGGAAACAGATAAAAGCAAGTCTGATTTAGTTATCAAAAAATTCTTAGAGACTGAAATTGGAATTGATCCGGACAATGGCTTTGACTCAGTTTTATTTGTATTAAAACAACCACCTTGGGATCGAAACCCTCGCCTTAAACTTGAAGCAAAAAAGAAAGGAATAGAGTTTAAGCCAGATATTTTTTGGGGGGCAGAGGGAAAGGTTAGAAAGTTTTTAAATCGCCTGCTGGATATTTCTTTAGCACCAATTAAAACGACTAGAGACGTTAAAAGCACGTTATGGGCGAAAAAAGGTAATGAAACAGAATTCGTATACTTATTTGTAAAAGACATTGATGCATTAAGCAAACTAAGAAATTCACAAACAGGGCGTGAATTTTTTAATGAGCTGGAAAGCACTTATGTGTCTGAGTTAATTGATGATGTGCGTATTAGAGTTAAATTACAGAAAAATGATGGAACAGTTACCTTTAAAGAGTTAAGTGAAGGAGAACAGCAACTATTGACTGTGCTGGGGTTAGTTAGGTTTACAGCGGAGAAGGAAAGTTTATTTTTGCTAGATGAACCTGATACCCATCTAAATCCAAAATGGAATGTCAAATATATTAACTATTTAAGAGAGTTTGTAAATAGCGCCAACTCGGAAGATTCTTCTTCTCACATCATCCTAACGACACATAATCCAATTGCGGTAGCAGAGTTAAATCGAAAGCAAGTCCGAATACTGCATCATAAAGGTGAAAGTAGAGAAATCGTATCTCTCCCACCAGAAAAAGACCCCAAAGGTATGGGCTATAGCGGGGTGATTACCAGTGATTTGTTTGGCTTAGGCTCAAGTCTAGATAGGTCAACAACTGAAGATTTACTCAAATTACATAAACTTTCGACCAAATCAGGAAAATTAACTGAAGAAGAGAAAAATGAATTGAGAATTCTTCGAGAACGAATAGAAAAATTAGATTTTAATTTTGCATCAGATGACAGAATTGAGCGTGAATTTACCAGAGCGAGATTCGAGTTATCTAAATCATCAGATAAAGAGTTTGATAGCCCAATTCTTACAAAAGAAAACAGAGAAAAGGCTTTAGGGGTACTTGTCCAAAGTCTCCTAGAGTCTTTAAATGAGGATGAAGGTTAATGAGGTATATTGAATTAGTTGGGCCTATACCTCGCAGAAAGCAAACAGCACTGAATAATCGCAAAAATAAAGTCGATGAAAAATTAACTGTTAAGGCAAAAAAAGAATATATCAAAAAGACCAACACATGGGGCCTTTTAAAAAATTGGCTGTCTGAGCTGAGTGATGGAAAGTGTTGGTATTGTGAAGCAAGCTCAGAAAGAGCTACTGCTGATGTAGATCATTTTAGACCTAAAGCAGGGGTAACTTGTGAGAGAAATAAACTTGCTAACCATGATGGCTATTACTGGCTAGCTTACGAATGGGAAAACTATCGCTATAGTTGCCAACGATGCAATCGCCCAGAAAAAGACAGTGATATTACATATGGTAAGCATAATGAGTTTGCCTTACTAGATGAGAGTCAGCGTAAAAATAACCCGTTATGCACCAATGTAGAATCCCCTAAGCTTTTAGATCCCTGTATTGAAGGTGATACGGAGCTTTTAGCTCATTTAAAGAATGGAGAAGTTGCACCTGTTTATCCTGATGATAGTGATGAATACGTGAGAGCTGGATATACAGTTAAAGTCTTAGGGCTAAACCAATATGGGGTGCCCAAAAAGAAAAGAGATTTATGGGAGCCTATTCAAGAATTAATTGAACTAGTGGGTAATAATCCAAGAGTTATTAGGCAATTAGAGAAAAAATTATCTCCGGTAGAAACTGAGTACTCAAGTTTTTTCCGAGCAATGATAAGCCTGCATAGAGATAAAGATTGGGTTGATAACTTACTTTAACCTGACAGAACGAATTAGAGGAAATTAGTATGAACGCTCCTGCGTTAGTACAAAAAGTTTGGAATTACTGTCATACATTACGTGATGATGGTGTTGGTTATGGCGACTACTTAGAACAGTTAACCTATCTATTATTTTTAAAAATGGCGCATGAGTATGCGCAACCACCTTACGACAGAGACACTAAAGTTCCAACAGAGTATAACTGGGAATCTTTAAGTGGGTTAACGGGTGAAAAGCTAGAAGAACAGTATAGAAAGATTTTAAAAAATCTCGCAAAAGCTGGCGGCATGTTAGGCGCTATCTTCTATAAAGCTGAAAATAAAATCCCTGACCCTGCAAAGCTATCTCGCATTGTTACCATGATTGATAACGAAAACTGGATAAGTTTAGATGCTGATGCAAAAGGTGATTTATATGAAGGGCTTCTGCAAAAAAACGCGGAAGATACGAAAAGTGGCGCGGGACAATACTTCACGCCTAGACCGTTAATTGATGCTATATTAGCGTGTGTTCAGCCAGAACCAGAGAAAACCATTTCAGATCCTGCTTGCGGAACAGGTGGCTTCTTTTTAAGTGCCAGTGATTGGATTGCTTATGGTGATCCGCAGTGGATTCAAAAAGAAATGAATCATTGGAATCCATCGAAGCATGATGAATCCATTGTTCCAAAGTTGAAGCTCAATAAGGCACAAGCACAATCGTTAAGAGACAAAACATTTAGAGGTAACGAGATTGTCCCTTCAACAAGACGTATGTGCTTAATGAACTTGTTTTTACATAATATTGGTAGTATTGATGGGCAACCTGAAGTTGAAAGAGCAGACGCATTATTAACACCAATAACTGGTGAAAATAAGGTTGATTATGTTCTGGCGAATCCACCTTTCGGAAAAAAGAGCAGTGTAACTATCACCAATGCTGAAGGCGGTGAAGATAAAGATGCACTAACTTATGAGCGCCAAGATTTTTGGGCAACCACTACCAACAAACAGTTAAACTTCTTACAGCATATTGTTTCAAGCTTAAAAGATACTGGTAAAGCCGCTGTTGTATTACCTGATAACGTATTGTTTGAAGGTGGTGCTGGTGAGCGTATTCGTAGAAAGTGGTTAAATAACTGCGATGTACATACCATCTTAAGATTGCCAACAGGTATCTTTTACGCTAATGGTGTGAAAGCGAATGTTGTGTTTTTTGACAATGCTGCCCGTGATGAAAAAGTTCATACCAAAGGTATTTGGTTTTACGACCTAAGGACTAATAAACATTTCACACTAAAACAACGACCAATGACACTGAATGACTTAAAAGACTTCATTAAGTGTTACAACCCTGAAAACCGTCATGAACGTCAAGAGACTGAGAGGTTCAAATACTACAGTTATGATGAGCTAATCAATCGAGACAAAGCGAGCTTGGATATATTCTGGCTAAAAGATGACAGCTTAGATAATTTAGATAACCTGCCACCACCTGATGTTTTGCAGCAAGAAATCATCGACCACTTAGAAGCTGCTTTAGCGGCTTTTAAAGATGTAGCAGCAGGGTTGCCTTCTAGCGTTGAAAAATAATGTTTATCCTGTAGCCAGTTATCTTATATCTGGTTACAGTCCTCTGTTAACATTAACAATAGTGATGTTGCCTTGTTTAACCTTCATATTGATGGTTAAAAAGTCAGGATTAGATCCACGCATTTAGTATGTTTTTAACCACAATTTTCCTACTATCGAACTTTACTATGTATAGAGTAGAGGTGACTTATGGATACTATAGTTTGCGATTGGCAAATCGTGGCCGTTGAAGACGATGGGCACCGAATCGGTCAAGTTTTGTGGGGCATCTGTGTTGAAGATAAATCTTTTAGGTTTGGCAAGGGTGACTATATTTGCACCTCAAAGTTGGTTGAAATAAAGCCTAAGAAAAACCTGCTAAAAACAGCAAGTGGCAGTACCTACAAAGTAGTCGGTGAAGGTAAAAAAGCTACCGTTGAACTCTCTGATTTTGAACTACTTCGTCATGGTTTTAGCCCTGAGCAAATAGAAACATTAAAAACCACATCACATCGACACTAATGTCTCTAGTAATATCAGTTCCGATACAGTAACAACTCCAGCCTATATTTGTCTCTATTCGACTGTGGATTGTCTTTGTTTGAATCTAATTGTCTTAATCTAGAATCTAATAAACTAATCAACAATACTGCCCTGCTGCAAAGCCGCAGCTCCAGGCGTATTGGAAGTTGTAGCCGCCTAGCCAGCCGGTTACGTCGGTGACTTCGCCGATGAAATAAAGGCCCGGTGATTTTTTAGCTTCAAAGGTTTTTGAGCTTAACTCGTCGGTGTCTACACCGCCAAGCGTTACTTCGGCTGTTCTATAACCCTCTGTGCCGTTGGGTTTAATTTGCCAATTGTGAATGTAATCATGTAACGCGTCGATTTGCGCATGGGTTAGTTGGTTTACATTGCAATCAGGAATTGCTTTGCTGTCGTGCAGCATTTCAACAAAGCGTTTTGGTAAAATTGTCGCAAGGGTATTTTTTAATGACTTTTGACCTTGGCTTTGACGCCAATCTTCGAACTGCTGTTTTAAATCAAGCTCTGGTAACAAGTTAATATACACCGTTTGCCCTGCACGCCAAAAAGAGCTGATTTGCAAAATCGCTGGGCCCGAAAGGCCGCGATGAGTAAACAAGATGTTTTCTTTAAACTGGGTGCCATCTTCACTGGTAACCAGACAAGGAATGCTGATCCCCGATAACCCGTCAAAGCGATCTTTATCATGCTGATGCAAAGTAAATGGCACTAATGCCGCCATGGTTGGCAGCACAGTTAAACCAAATTGCTCAGCAATTTTATAACCAATTGGCGATGCACCAAGCTTAGGCATGGTTAATCCGCCCGATGCGACAACTAACGACTCACATTGATAGCTGTCTTGTTCGGTAATAACTTCATAACCCGCATCGGTTTTAGTCACGCTGAGTACTTCGTTACGCAGAGTAATGTTAACCCCCGCCCACTCGCACTCAGTTAGAAGAATATCGACGATATCTTGCGCGCTGTTATCACAAAATAACTGACCCAGTGTTTTATGATGATAAGCCAAGCCGTGACGGTCCACCAGCTCAATAAAGTCATGCTGGGTGTATCGGCTTAAACACGATTTTACAAAGTGAGGATTACCACACAAGTAGTTGTCTGGGCTTGCATTTTCATTGGTGAAGTTACAACGTCCGCCGCCGCTAATTAATATTTTACGGCCCGGCTTTTTGCCCATATCAAGCACAGTAACATTGCGACCACGGTAGCCTGCTTGTGCAGCACACATCAAACCTGCAGCGCCAGCGCCTATCACAATTACATCTACTTGGGTCATTACTCATACTCACTAAAAAAATTTAGCTGATTATAACAAGTTATTTTACATGAGGTGTTAACTGTGAGGTGTTTTTACAAAAAAGATAAAACCAAAAAACGAAATAAAGTAAAAACTCAAAACCTAAAAATTAAAACTTTTTAACTAGAAAAGAACGAAAAAAACACGAAAAAAGCACCATTTAGCCATCTATACATTTAGTTATAACCAAAATAGAGACAAACATAATAAAACGATATTTTAACTTAATTTACATTTATTTTACCTTTGTCCCCCTTCGCGAAAAATATCGTGGAGATTAACATAACAATCTAGGGATCATTATGACAACTAACAACAACTTGAAAAAGTGCGCAATTGCACTGAGCTTGACTGCGTTGTTTGGGACGACGGCAGCAATGGCGACTCCAAACCAACTTATGACACCATCGATGCAGGAAACGGCAGCAAAACTACAAGGTCAAGACGGCTTTGGTACGCAGTTCATCATTAAGTATAAAAACAACAGTGATGAAATGATGACGATGTCGGCAGCAGAACAATCGCCAACTATGATGAACAAAAAGGCTCAAGGCTTTGTTAAAAACTTCACCAGTAAAAAAGGCAAAGTAAAAGCCCAATATGTTCGTGCAATGGCGATGAGTAATCACCACGTAATGCGTGCTGATAAAAAACTTTCTGCTGAAGAAGCGCAAGAGTTCATGCAAGAGATGATTGCAACAGGTAATGTTGAATACATCGAAATCGACCAAATGTTAAAGCCATTCGCAACACCTAACGACCCTCGTTATAACGACCAATGGCACTACTACGAGCAAGCGGGTGGTTTAAACCTACCTACCGCTTGGGACACAGCAACAGGTAGTGGTGTGGTTGTAGCGGTACTTGATACAGGTTACCGTCCGCATGTTGACCTTAATGCCAATATTTTACCGGGTTACGACATGATCTCTAATCTGTCTGTAGCAAATGACGGCGGTGGTCGTGATAGCGATGCACGCGATCCGGGTGATGCAATCAGCGCTAATGAATGTGGTTACACACACAGTGCACAAAGCTCTAGTTGGCACGGAACTCACGTTGCTGGTACGGTTGCAGCAGTGACTAACAATGGAGAAGGTGTTGCTGGTGTTGCATACGATGCGAAAGTAGTTCCTGTTCGTGTACTTGGTAAATGTGGTGGTTTAACGTCTGATATCGCTGACGGTATTATCTGGGCTTCAGGTGGTTCTGTATCAGGCGTACCAGCGAATGCTAATCCTGCTGATGTTATCAACATGAGCTTAGGTGGTAGCGGTTCATGTAGCTCAACCACGCAAAGTGCCATTAACCAAGCTCGTAACAACGGTTCTGTGATCGTAATTGCTGCTGGTAACGATAACGATAACTCTGCGAACTACAACCCAGGTAACTGTAATGGCGTTGTAAACGTTGCATCTGTAGGTCGTGACGGTGGTCGTGCTTACTACTCAAACTATGGTAGCAACATCGATGTTGCAGCACCAGGTGGCGCACAAAGCTTTGCTAATGACTCTGAAGGTGTTTTATCAACACACAACTCAGGTTCTACTGGCCCAAGCAGCGATTCATACCACTACTCGCAAGGTACGTCGATGGCGGCACCTCATGTTGCGGGTGTAGCGGCGCTAATTAAACAAGCGAAACCATCAGCAACACCAGATGAAATCGAAAACATCTTAAAATCAACAACGCGTTCATTCCCAGCAACATGTACTAGCTGTGGTACAGGTATTGTTGATGCGGCAGCCGCTGTTGCAGCAGCATCAGGCACAACACCGCCACCACCAACAGGTAACGTGTTAGAAGATGGCCAAGCACTCACTGGTTTAAGTGGTTCAGCTAGCAGCCAAACTTTCTACACAATGGAAGTACCAGCAGGCGCAACGAATGTAACTTTCACTATGAGTGGTGGAACAGGTGATGCTGACCTTTACGTTCGTGCAGGTAGCGCACCAACAACATCAACCTATGATTGTCGTCCTTATGAAGGCGGTAATAACGAAGTATGTTCTATCGATAACCCAACTGCGGGTACTTATCATGTCATGCTTAACGGCTACTCTGCTTATTCAGGTGTTAGCTTAGTGGGCGATTTAACAACTTCAGGTACTGGCACAGGTGCACCGCAAGCTGGTGGTGGTACAGTGACTGATATCTCTGCAAGTGCAGGTCAATGGAAACACTACACGATTGACGTGCCAGCAGGTATGGCAAGCTTCACAGTAACAACGTCTGGTGGTTCTGGCGATGCTGATTTATTTGTTAAGTTTGGTAGCCAACCAACTACTTCAAGCTATGACTGTCGTCCGTACAAAAACGGTAACGCAGAAACATGTACATTCAGTAACCCACAAGCAGGTACTTGGCATTTAAGCTTAAATGCATACAAAACCTTCTCAGGTCTGACATTGGATGCACAGTATCAACCTTAATAGTTGATCTCCCCTTACCCCCAGGGACTTTTAGCCGGACTCACGTCCGGCTTTTTTGTACTTATATCAATAAAACGAATTGCTATTAAAGCTTTTCGAGCACAGCTTCAGCGCGGCTTACTACAAACTCTTTGTCTTGTTCAACAAACAGACCTGTTACCGTTTGGTTTTCAACAATCATCGCATAACGCTTTGAACGTACACCACCAAAACCAGCCGTGTCTTTATCTAAACCAAGTGCTTTGGTAAAACTTGCATCACCATCAGCAAGCATACGAATGTGCTCAGCATTATGAGCTTCACCCCATGCTTTCATTACAAATGCATCGTTTACAGATACACAGTAAATTGCATCAACGCCTTTTGCGGTAATTTTATCAGCTAAAGTAATAAACTCTGGTAAGTGAGCATTTGAGCAGGTTGGTGTAAATGCACCTGGCACAGCAAATAGCACCACTTTTTTATCAGCAAATAATGCCTCTGTTGATAAAGTTTGCATGCCTTCACTGGTTAATTCGCTAAGGGTTGCCGCAGGTAAAGTTTGGCCTTGTTCGATCATCGTGATTCCTTGAAAGAAAATAAGAATACAGAGTATATACCCAAAAAATTGAATACCGCATGATTTAAAGGCAAACAATGCACTACATTGCTCGCCCTTTGAAGAGTTATAAACCTAAGCTGGCTTTAATGGTATGCATTTGCTCTTGTAGGCGATGCTGAATATCACTAACTAATGAGTTTGACTCACCTACCTGCCCTTTCATGCTTTGCATTGATTGGCTAAAGTTTTCGAGTAAGGCATTTTGCTGTTTAGCAAGCTCCATAGCATCAAACGCTACTTTATTGGCATCTTGCGCGTTGCCGGCTACGCCTTCTGAGTTACGTTTAAGTTCTTGAGCATTTTGAGTTTGCAGCTCAGCATCATTAGCCAGTGCGCTAATTTGCTCTGATACCATAGTTGAGTTTTCACTCAAGCGGTTAAGTTGGTTGTTAATATCATCAAGCGAGCCTTGTGTTTGTCTAGCCAGCTTTCGTACTTCGTCGGCGACTACCGCAAAACCCCGACCATGCTCACCAGCACGCGCCGATTCAATCGCCGCATTTAACGCCAATAAGTTTGTTTGTTCAGCAATGTTTTTAATTACTTCAATGACTTGACCAACATCATCGACCCCTTTTAATAATTCTTTTAAACTCTCAAGGCCTTGTTCAACTCGCTGCTCTGTGTGAGAGCTCGCCGTTAACATACTGTCGGCAAAACCAAGGCTCTGCTCCATCGCATTAAAAGTCTGTTTAGCATTATCAGCGACTTGGCTATTAATGTTATTTACTTGCTCACCTATATGTTGAATATCGCTCAGTAAATCTTGGTTTTGCTCTACCTGAGAATGGCTGGCATCGGTTTGCTGGGCTATGGTATGTAAGTGCTCGCTCATTTCTAGCATAAAGTCATTAATAACCTTAAGCATTTGTGCTCGCTCTTCTGCCTCACCACGTTGACGCTCTATTAATTGATTAAAGTAACTGGCAATTTCGCCTACCTCGGTTTTCGGGTTTTTACTCTCAATATTTTTAAGTTCATTACTTTCAATCAAGAAGGCAAAACCATCACGCAATTGACGCAGTGGATTAAGCACTTGGTTACGCTGCACAAAATACACACCACCCGCCAACACTACAAGCATGCCAATAGCGACACAAAACACGATAAATACTTGCTGTTTAAGATTGCTCTGTTCGTCTTTTAGCTTTTGCTCAGCACCGAGCACGGTTACAGATAACGCACCGATTTGTTCGCGTAATGCTTGCATACCCGTTTGACGTTGCTCAGCTTGTTCAAGAGTAGATGCCAAGTCTCGGGGAAAACGTTTAGGCCAGCTACTTAGTTCAGCTTTAATGTCACCCGCTAAGTCTTCGGCTTCTTCACCAAAAAACAAAGCATCTTCTTCAACTTCACTCATAACACCTAGGTTATCAAGGCTGTCGATTTTATCTGCGAGTGTGTTCAGTGTTGTAACTGTTTGCGTAAGGCTGCTTTTAGTATCTTGATCATAGTTAAGAACCAACTTATAAGTATACAAAGCAAGTGATGTGACTTCGCTGTAATAGTCAGCGGCAAGTTGGTAATACTCAAGTGCAAGCGCTGTTTGCGGCTCTGCTTTCTTAGCATAACCAATTAACGATGAGGCAGAACCGGCCATTTGTCTTATCGAGTTATCAAGTAAAGCCATTTCGTTACCAGACAACTTGCCCAAAGCGCGATATTTACCATTAATGTCTTTATCTAATTCAGTGAGTTGCGTATTCAGTGTTGCTGCTAACTCATTGGGAAGTCCAGCTAATTGCTGTGCTTTAATCTCACTAATCAGTGCTGAGGCTTTAGTTAAGTACTGGCTGTCACCTTGCTCTAAATAGTCATCTAGGTAACTTTTTAAATCAATTATGATGGTGTTTTTAAGCTTGTTATAAGCGTTATCTTGCTGCTCTATTCCTATTAATGTTTGGCTTGACCAAAACAAGGTGGCAGCTAATAAAATACTGGCAAGAGTAAGTAAAACGGCTAGTAGCCGAGTAAATGATGACACGCGCATAAACGATATTCCCAAGTAACGTTACGCGCATAGAATATTAACCTTTTATGACAGTTTAATGAAAAACCACCATAAATAACCATACGTAAAAATCAAACACATCCAAAAATACTAGACTCAAACCATTGCTGCTTTTACATATACATCAAAGCGATTCTTCTTGGTTTTGATTTGCATACTAGGGGTTTTGTCATTCAAAAATGGCGCATAATCGGGTCGCTTAACCACGACTCGTTTGCTTGCAAGTGGATAAGCAAACTCTAGTAAATCGTCGGCATCACTATCAGCCCCAACAAGTTCTTGGAATACCCGCATTTCTTTTTTAACTAGGGCTGACTTTTCTCGGTGGGGAAACATAGGATCTAAGTACACAACATCAGGTACTTCGTTACACTGAGCCAATAAAGTATGGCTAGAACCAAATACTAGGCTCATGTTTTCTTTCATCCATGAGCCAATTTCTGCATCGTTATAGGCGCGTTCTAAGCCATCAAATAATAGCGCGGCAACCACAGGGTGACGCTCATGTAGTATGACTTTACAGCCAAGTGATGCCAAAACAAAGCCGTCGCGGCCAAGGCCTGCGGTGGCATCAAGCACCACTGGCGTGGCTCCTTTATTTAAACCCACCGCTTTGGCGATAGCTTGGCCTTTACCACCACCGAACTTACGTCGATGTGCGGCAGCCCCCGTGACAAAGTCTACATGGATAGCGCCAAGTTTTGGCTCATCCTTTTTTTTCAAACTCAAGCCCTGATCGTCATAATGAAGCGAAAAGCCCGCATTAAGCTCAGCCCACTTGGCTAAACCAAAACGTTGCTCTATGGCATCTAAATAAGGACGCATTTCTTTAAAAGGACAATGAATTACCACGTATAACTCCGAGCTATTTTATTCGGCGCCAGTATAGCATGGCTTAAAATAGCTCGATATCCGTTTGTGAAGTGATATCTTCAGTATGACTAGGCTCAGCCATTTTTTGTAAGTTTACCAATAACTCACTACGCGATTCGATAATATGATTAAGCTGATGTTTAATGTGAGTTAAATCGTCGTTTAAAGAGGAAAATAACTGCTGAGTTTGCTGCAATTGCTGTAAATACAAAGCCACATCGCTGCTATTTAACTGCTCATTATGTTCGACTAATTGGTTCAATTCAGCAAGCTGAACTGTTAGCTGTTTAACGGCATGCTCTCGAGAGTCACTGTTTTGATGCATTTGTTCAGAGAGCTCGTTAAAAGCATTGCCTATTTGGTTTGCCTGCGTCAATGCTCGTTCGTTTATTTCCATATCTTGCACTTTCGCATTAGTCACTTCCAAAATATGCGGAAACAAATCTTTGTAGCGGCCATAAAGCTGTGCATCATCCAAGGGCATGTTTTTAACTAGCATCGATACTTTTGGGTAGTTAATGATGGTGCGATGACTAAAGTCAACAAAGCGATTTGACTCACGGTGTTGTTCTAATAACTCTTGCTCAAGTGGGCATACGCCACCTTTAGCACTACAAAACACGCCAACATCTTGATACCAAAACGCCAAAACAACATCGAGCTCCATGGGGTTAAAAAATTCGAACATATACTCAGATAAGGCTTTAATATCATGTGCATGATAGCTTTGCCCGACGTAACGCATGATGCGCCCCATATCACCTGAATCTGTCATCGCAATTTCGGCAGTGATCTGCGCTCGCTCAACATCACTTTTAAGCTTTTTCGAGTGTTGGCGATACTGATATAACACGCGAATACGTGCCATAAGCTCTTCGGCATTAAATGGTTTTACAATGTAGTCAGCAGCACCTGCGTTATACCCTTTAACACGGTCTGGTAAGTCTGATTTACCTGACAAAAACATCACTGGAATATCTTTGGTTTCAGGGTTTGCTTTTAACTCATTACAAACCTCAAACCCAGTTTTTCCGGGCATCTCTATATCGAGCAATATTATGTCTGGATTATGTTTTATTGCTTGTCTTAACCCTTCATCACCATTTTTAGCATGGAGCAGTGTGCAAAAGCCCGCGAGCGATTCTTCGATCACATGATGCACGTATTTATCATCATCAATGGCTAATACCAGTTTAGACATGCTTAATTCCTATATACTCTTTTTTAGAAGGATAGTACGAGCGTGTGATTTTGCGAAGAAATATTAATAAAAAAAGCGCCTTACGGCGCTTTTATATTTTTATATTCTTTATGCTGCAATGCCACTATGTCTAAGCAATGCATCAACTTGCGGCTCGCGCCCTCGGAACTTTTTAAACAGCTCCATTGGCTCTTCACTGCCGCCTTTTTCTAAAATGTTTTTCAAAAAGGCTTCTCCCGTTTCAGGGTTGAAAATGCCTTCTTCTTCAAATTTAGAAAACGCATCAGCAGACAGAACTTCTGCCCACTTATACGAATAATAACCAGCGCTATAACCACCCGCAAAAATATGGCTAAAGCCATGTTGGAAACGATTAAACGCTGGCGCTTTAACAACCGCGGTTTTGCTACGAACAGCATCTAAAGTTGCTTGAATATTACATGGTTCACCCGCTTTATAATCGTGGTGGATTGTAAAATCAAACAACGAAAACTCTAGCTGACGTAACATTTGCATACCTGATTGGAAGTTCTTCGCCGCAAGGAGTTTATCTAATAACTCTTTTGGTAAAGGCTCATCTGTTTCGTAATGACCCGAAATAAAGTTCAGCGCTTCTTCTTCGTAGCACCAGTTTTCAAGGAACTGACTTGGTAACTCAACTGCATCCCATGCCACACCATTAATACCCGCAACCGGCGCAGCATCAACTTGGGTCAACATATGGTGAATACCATGACCAAACTCGTGGAATAAGGTTGTCACTTCATTATGAGTGAACAGCGCAGGCTTATCGCCAACTGCTTTATTAAAGTTACACACTAAATACGCAACTGGGGTTTGTAATTCGCCGTTTGCACGTACTTTACGACCCATACAGTCGTCCATCCACGCGCCGCCACGCTTGCGATCGCGAGCGTATAAATCTAAATAAAAACGACCACGTAAAGTATTACTACTATCGTAAATTTCGAAAAAACGTACATCTGGGTGGTAGGTATCAAAGTCAGTGACTTCTTTAACACTAATACCAAATAAACGATTTACTGTAGTGAATAAGCCACTTAATACCTTATCGGCAGGAAAATAAGGGCGCAGTACTTCGTCTGAAATCGCGTATTTCTCTTGCTTAAGTTTTTCGCCGTAGTAAGCGTAGTCCCAAGCAGCAAGTTCAGTTACACCGTGCTTATCTTTGGCATAAGCCGTTAGCTCAGCAAGTTCTTGCTCAGCTTGGGGTTTAGACTTATCGGCTAAATCTTCTAAGAATGAGAAAACTTGCTCTGGCGTTTCAGCCATTTTAGTCGCCAGTGACATGTCAGCGTAGCTGTTAAAGCCAAGTAACTCAGCAAGTTCATGACGCAGTGCAAGCTCTTCAGTCATAATATCTGAGTTATCAAACTCACCGGCATTGGGGCCTTGATCAGAAGCACGTGTTACAAACGCAGTATAAAACTCTTCACGTAACTCGCGGTTATCTGCATAAGTCATGATTGGTAAGTAAGATGGAAAATCTAACGTGAATACCCAGCCATCTAGCTCTTTACTTTTTGCAGTATCAGCGCCAAGTGCTAACGCAGACTCAGGTAACCCCTCAAGCTCACTTTCATCAGTAATATGCTTTTGCCAAGCGAGTGTGGCATCCATTACATTGTTACCAAACTTAGAAGCCAGTTCAGATAAACGTGCACTGATTTCGCCATAACGCTTTTGCTGCTCAGGTTTTAAAGCAATACCCGACAATTCAAAATCACGCAGTGCATTGGTAATGGTTTTTTGCTGGGCAGTAGTAAGTGTTTTAAATTCATCACTATTATGAAGTGCATTGTAAGCATCATATAAACCTTGATGCTGACCTACAAAGGTTGAGTACTCAGATAACAATGGCAAACATTGTTCATAAGCTTCACGTAACTCATCGTTGTTAACGACAGAGTTCATATGTGATACCGGTGAAAATAAACGTGATAACTTGTCATCAGCTTCTTCTAGCGGCAGTACCAAATCATTCCATGTGTACGATTTAGTCGCCAGTACCTCGTCTATTTTAGTGCGGCACTCAGCAATGGCTGCTTTTAACGCTGGCACGACATGCGCTGGTTTAATTTTAGAAAACGGCGGAAGCCCTTCTAAACCAATGAGTGGGTTATTTTCTGCAATTGTCATTTTCGTTCTCAAATTTTATGCGAAGATGATTTTGAAGTTGGGGCGAATTGATGAAATACAAGGGGCTTAACCTTGGTCTTTATTATGCTATTATCAACTTATTAATAAATCGATTAATTAATAAAAATTTATCTATTTTTGAGGACAAACTATGGCTCAGCATTTTGATTACATTGCTATTGGTGGTGGTAGTGGCGGTATTGCCTCTGCAAACCGTGCTGCAATGCGTGGCGCAAAAGTCGCTCTTATTGAAGCAAAACACATGGGTGGTACTTGTGTAAACGTGGGTTGTGTTCCAAAGAAAGTAATGTGGCACGGCGCACAAGTTGCTGAAGCAATTAATGCATACGCACCAGACTATGGCTTTGATGTTGAGCTTAAAAGCTTTAGCTGGGCTAAATTAGTAGAAAGCCGCGAAGCATATATTGGCCGAATTCACCAAGGTTACAATAAATACTTAGCAAGTAACGGCGTAACGGTTATTAATGGCTTTGCTAAATTTGTTGATAGTAAAACAGTTGAAGTGAACGGTGAGCTATACACTGCTGATCATATCCTTGTAGCTGTTGGTGGTCGCCCTACTATTCCTAATATCCCAGGTGCTGAGCTTGGTATTGATTCGAACGGTTTCTTTGAGCTAAATGAACAACCTAAACGTGTTGCAGTTGTTGGCGCAGGTTATATTGCTGTTGAAATTGCGGGTGTTCTTCATAGCCTAGGTACAGAAACACATTTATTTGTTCGTAAAAACAAACCACTACGTACTTTTGACCCATACATTGTTGATACCCTTGTCGATATTATGGCAAAAGAAGGCCCAACTCTTCACACTGAGTGCACGCCTAAAGAAGTGGTTAAAGAAAACGACGGTAGCCTAACAATTCACTTTGAAAATGGTCACAGCCAAAACGTCGATGAAGTTATTTGGGCAATTGGCCGTACACCAACAACAGACAAGATCAACCTTGCAGCAGCAGGTGTTGAAGTGAACGAAAGCGGCTATGTAAAAGTAGACGAGTTTCAAAACACCACAGCTAAAAATGTATATGCAGTTGGCGATATCATCGAAAACGGTATCGAACTTACGCCAGTAGCCGTTAAAGCAGGTCGTATTTTATCAGAGCGCTTATTCAATAAAGAATTGCCTGATGATTTAAAAATGGACTACGAGCTAGTACCAACGGTGGTATTCAGCCACCCACCAATCGGTACCATTGGTTTAACAGAGCAAGAAGCGATTTCGCAATATGGTGCTGAAAACGTAAAGGTTTATAAATCAAGCTTTGCAGCGATGTACACAGCTGTTACTCAGCACCGCCAAGCGTGTAATATGATGCTCGTGTGTGCAGGTGATAACGAAAAAGTTGTTGGCTTACACGGCATTGGCTTTACTGTTGATGAAATGATCCAAGGCTTTGCAGTTGCAATGAAGATGGGCGCAACCAAAGCAGACTTCGATGCTGTTGTGGCTATTCACCCAACGGGTTCTGAAGAGTTTGTAACTATGAGATAAGCTTGCGTTGCGAGTTGCGAGTTGCGAGTTGCGAGTTGCGAGTTGCGAGTTGCGAGTTGCGAGTCAATTTTAAAACCTTGTGGTGCTGCCACAAGGTTTTTTATTGGGTAAATTTGGCAATGATTTCAGTACACTATCAAAGCTCAGAAATAGCTTGACTAAAAATATGTTTAAGCAAATCTAGGTTTAAATTAACACCTGCAATATTCGCATCAATCCACTCTTGCTGAGAGATTGGAGGCCACGAAATCTTATAGCCGATGCTATATAACATTTCTTCAAAAAAGAAACGTAGTACTCTGCCGTTACCTTCACGGAATGGATGAAGTAAATTAAGCTCACAAAACAAATCTGCCACTTTTTCAATTAGTTCATCATTATTCTGACAATTCGATATTGCCGGAAGGGTTCGAAATAATTTGTTAGCTTCAGGCTCAATACGCGTCCAAGTACAAAAGCGGGTATTACCCTTTGAGATGTCAACATCCCTAATTTGACCTGCCCACACATATAAATCTTGGAATAAGTGATGATGAAGGTGTTTTAAATGCTCAAGTGAGAACTTAGAGAGAGGTTGTTGGGGGGAGTCATAGGTTCTATAGCGTTCAGCGGTAAACTCAGCTTCGGCTTGATCTAATATATCCGATTCTCGAATACCTAATAGATTAATTAATACATCAGAGGCAGGGTAGCAATATTTATCTTGAGCTACCCCGTATTTATCGCGCATATTTACGCTTCAATTCAGCAATACTTTTGCCTTCACTATTAGTTTTCAGCGTTAGACCTTCATAGCTTAAACTGACCTTAAAGTTATCCATATCTGGCGTAAACTTAGTCTTTTGCTGATTGCTTGTCTTAGCTGTTTTGGTAGCCATAACCCCTCCTGTGATACTAATAATTCTAACTTATTCAGGTAAAAATTGCCATTAACTAACTTACTTGAAAGTACAGCTATAAGGGAGAGTATAGGCTATTAGAAGCAATAAACAGTGCTGGCACAAACCTTGTAACTGTTAATAAAGTAACCAGTTATAGCAACAATTTGCCCTTATTTACTGTGTAATTAAGCAATTATTACGCAGTAAACAAGGCATTTTTACAAGGAGGCACTGTGTCTAAGTCTGCAATTTTATATCGCATGGTAACCGATGAGCATATTTGCCCATTCGGTTTAAAATCAAAAGATTTATTAGAGCGTAATGGTTACGATGTTGATGATCGTCATTTAACCAATCGTGAGCAAACCGACGAATTCAAACAGCAGCATGATGTAAAAACCACACCACAAACCTTTATCAATGATAAACGCATTGGTGGTTACGATGAGTTGCGCGACTTTTTTAATCTGCCCGAGGCTGGCCAACAAGGTACCAGTTATACCCCAGTTTTAGCCATTTTCGCTGTGGCTATGCTACTGAGCTGCGGTTTTACTTATGCCAGCGGTGAGGCTTTATTCTCTGTGCAGAACCTGATGCTGTTCGTGGCATTATCAATGGCGGTATTAGCGATACAAAAGCTGCAAGATTTATTCAGCTTTTCTAACTCATTTATTACCTATGACTTATTGGCGATGCGCATTGTGCCCTATGCCTATGTCTACCCCTTTATCGAGGCGTATGTAGCGATTGGTATGGTGGCTGAATTACCCGCCTTAGCTGTAGCACCCTTTTCACTATTTATTGGTGGCATAGGTGCGGTATCGGTTATTAAAGCTGTGTATATCGATAAACGAGAGCTGAAATGCGCCTGTGTTGGTGGCGACAGTAATGTGCCGCTCGGCTTTATCTCACTGAGTGAGAACTTATTTATGATAGCCGCAGGTATATGGATGCTTATTACTTTTTAGCGTTTTATTAGTATTTAAAGTGGCTTAATTAAGTAATTAAGCCACTTTAAACGAATGGTTAACCACCATTACGTAAATCGCGCTCGAATTCACTTTCGGTTTTTACTGGATGACAGGTCGATTTAACCTCAGCCTTTTTACTGTCGTCGTCATCGGTGCTAAAAATCGTATAGCTGTAATCGGTTTCGAGTTCACCACCTAGACACTCATGCTCAGCGTAGATTTCATTTTCAGCCCCATCAACTACGGCCTGTGATGCACAGCCTGCCAGCATAGCAAGTGCAAGTGCAAGTGCAAGTACAATTGGAATTGCTTTCATATCTTGATCCTATAACGCTATTTTTATTTTTGCTGTAAGCAATAGGTTAGCTCACACAATTAAGTTAACGACAAAAGTACCTTTATTGATACAAAATTTGTGTAAGTTTTTGTGTAAACAGAAAGCGAAGATAAATGAGGCAGGTTAAGAGTTTAACCTGCCATGTGATGGAGTCGTTTAAGCCGTACCACCCACAGTAAGGTTATCAATTTTAAGGCTTGGCTGACCCACACCAACAGGTACGCTTTGGCCATCTTTACCACATACGCCAACGCCTTTATCAAGGGCTAAGTCGTTACCTACCATCGAAATTTGCTGCATCACTTCTGGGCCATTGCCAATCAGTGTCGCGCCTTTGATTGGTTGCGTGATTTTACCGTTTTCAATTAAGTAAGCTTCAGAGGCGCTAAATACAAACTTACCTGACGTGATATCCACTTGGCCACCACCAAAGTTAGGCGCGAAGATACCTTTTTTCACCGAGCTGATGATATCGGCTTGGCTGTGCTCGCCACCTAACATATACGTATTGGTCATACGCGGCATAGGTAAGTGAGCATACGATTCGCGGCGTGCATTACCAGTAGGGTTAACACCCATCAAACGGGCATTTAGCTTATCTTGCATGTATCCTTTTAGAATACCGTTTTCAATAAGCACGTTATACGCAGCTGGTGTCCCTTCGTCATCCACGTTTAATGAACCACGGCGATCAGCAATGGTGCCATCATCCACGACTGTACACAGCTCAGATGCCACCTTTTGACCTACCTTACCGCTAAACGCCGATGCGCCTTTACGGTTAAAGTCACCTTCTAGGCCATGACCTACTGCTTCATGTAGTAACACACCCGGCCAACCTGCGCCTAGCACAACTTCCATGCTGCCAGCAGGTGCATCAATTGCTTCAAGGTTTACTTTTGCTTGGCGAACAGCTTCTTCGGCGTATTCCATCCAACGCGGTTTGCCATCGACTAATTCTTTAAAATAGCCATAATCTAAACGCGCACCGCCCCCTGCACCACCGCGCTCACGGCGACCGTTCTTTTCAAGTAACACTGAACAGTTTAAGCGAATAAGCGGGCGAATGTCGGTTGCAAAGGTGCCATCACTTGCAGCAATTAACACTTCTTCATAAACCGCCGACATTGAGCTGATCACTTGCTCAGCATCCGGCGCTAATTCACGAATATAGTTTTCTAGTTCACGAAGCAGGCTTACTTTGTCATCGTTGCTCATGCTTTGAATTGGTTGATGCGGCGCATACTGCTGTTTAGCAGCTACATCACTGAACACCTGAATCGTTTTGTTTTCGCCAGCATTGGCAATGCTGCGTGCTGCAGTTGCGGCTTTATTTAGCGCTTCAAGGTTAATCGCATCTGAGTATGAAAAACCAGTTTTTTCACCACTAACAGCACGCACACCCACACCACGCTCAACGTTGTATGAGCCTTCTTTCACTAAGCCATCTTCAAGTACCCAAGATTCGTGGTGACTCGATTGAAAATACAGGTCGGCATAATCAACTTGATGTTGATGAATAAAAGCGAGCGTTTTTTCTAATTCTTCTCTCGTTAGTTGGCTGTCATGTAATAAATGCTGTTCAACCGTGTTCATAATAAATGCTCTCTAAATCGTTGCTGAGACTGCACAGGCATGTCTTGGCGAATTGTATTCAAGCGGTTTAAATCAAGCCCATGGCTGATAAACCCGGTACCAGAGGCAAGCTCACTGAGCGTTTCTCCCCATGGTGAAATAATTATGCTGTGGCCATAAGTGTGGCGGCCATTTTCGTGCTCGCCCCACTGCGCTGCAGCAACCACATAGCATTGTGTTTCGATTGCGCGCGCAGCTAATAAAATATGCCAATGAGCAGCACCGGTGACTGTGGTAAAGGCACTAGGCACTAAAATAAGCTCAGCTCCTTGACGCTGCATGGCAGTGAATAAGCCACTAAAACGTAGATCATAACATACTGCTAAGCCAATTTTACCAAATGGCGAATCAACCACCACAATATCCTTGCCGGCTTCTGTCGCATCAGACTCTCGGTAACTGCGCGTAGTATCGGCAACATCCACATCAAATAAGTGAATTTTGTTGTATTGCGCAACCACATCACCTTGGTTGTTAAATAAAAACGAGGCCGCTAGATACTTACCATTTTGCTGCGACACAGGCAGTGTACCAGCCGCTAACCAAATATCATGTTGCTTACATAAATCGGCAAGTTTCGCTTTATAAGTCTCGCTTTGGTGACCTAATTGATAGCTTACTTGGCTTTGCTTACTAAAGATCAAAAAGCTCTCAGGTAAACACACAAGCAATGGGCGAGTTGCAGGTAGCTTTAATAATGTATCCGCCAGAAAAGCGAGGTTTTGCTCAGCATTCATGCTTGAGCACATTTGTACTGCCACAACCTGTGGCTGATTATTAGCCTTCATTGGTATCTAAACTCGCTGAAGATGCGGCATCTTTTAACTTTAATTGGCTAGAAGACTGCGGTTGGCTTTGCGCTGCTTGCGGTAATGTCACTTCACGGCTCTTACGATCTATTTCTTTCACTACAGGGTCGTTCATACTTCCTGTTACTTTAAAGTTGATCTCTGAGATCACTCGCGCTGAATGAATCACTTTATCGATGGCAAGCGCTGCAAGCCCGCTTACCGGGTTGACCATCCATGCCACAATAACGGGAATACTCGATGTCACCTGCGGGGCAACTGCAAGGTCGTAATCAATTTCAAAGGTATTTAGGTCTGTATGCCCTTTAATCGTTAAATCGGCAGGCACACCATCAAGCTTGGTATCTTGAGTGTAAGCTATGCCCTTTTCTAGCTGCATGGTGCCTTGCATACTGTTATAGAAAAAACCTTTAGAGAATACATCTCTAAAATCGAGTTTCAGCTTACGCACTAACGAATCTAAACTCAGTAATGAAAATACTCGCGCGCCACCATCACTTATTTCTGCAAGGTGACCCTCTCCTAAACGCCAATCTAGCTCTCCCGCTAAACTTGGTACATCAAAGCTATAGGGTGCGCCTTGCCATGCTAAATCAAACTTAATATTGGCGTCTGAATCTTTTACTGTGGTGGTTAATTCAAACTCATCAAATAATTCACCAATATCATCACTTTCTAAATTACCACTAAACTGAGTTAAGCCATCGGCAAATTGCCCTTTTGCGCGTAATACATGATCACCTTTATCAATTACAAGCTCAGAGAATATCAACTTATTTTGCTCACCGACTAAACTGCTTTTTACTTTGTCTAATTGATATTGGCCTACTTTACAGTCTTCACAATAAAACTCGATTGCAGGTATATTCGTAAGCCAACTTAAATCCTCTGGCTCATTCTTATCAGATGAAGGCTCGCTTTCATTTGGCGAAAAATTCATCCGTAAGTAGTCGGTAAAAATTTGAATCGGCCTGCGCGTTTCACCGGTTGGAATAAGTGCGTCAGCACGTAATTCTTTGGCATTTAACTTTAACTCTAAGTCTGATTGTTTTGGCGCTAATCTAAATTCAAAGTCATTAAAATCAATATTATTCAGTGCAAGTTTGTTAAATTTGCCAGTTACATTGTTAAAAGCTGGCATCACACTAGGCGCATCAGACTTAACTTTGGTAAGCGCAATAATTTGATCAATTAAGCCAAACCAAGGCACTATTTCGGTTTCTGGTAAATCGATTGATACCGCAAAACCTTCACGATTTAACCCTAAATCTTGTGACCCTAAAATAAGGTGAGCATTATTAAACTTCTTTTTGCCATTATCTAAAATCGCATTAAAAAACAGCTTATTATCGATATTAGCCGTGATTAAATTAGAAATATGATCACCTTGCACAACCGCATTTAGTGGCCAAGTTTGTTCTGCATTTTTGTTATAAGGTGCAGGTAGTTGGCTAGCAACCCCCACTAAATTACCCGTTATGTCTGCACGATAATTAAAGTCATTAGGTAAAAAGTTAAGCGATATACCAACATCAACGTTGCTTTGCCCTGCTAAATAGCCAGACAATAAGCCATGTGCTTGCTCAATCAATGGGTCTGCCTCAAGGGCAAGCTCTATGGCAATTTCAGCTCGGTAGTTATCACCAACATTTTCACTATTAAAGCTTGCGGTAAGTGGCATTCCTAACCAGTTTGCCTGGGCATTGTTTAGCACAATTTTGTCGTTATTAAATTTAACTATGCCTGTCATATGGCTCAGCGTTATTCCCGGCTGGGCTAGGTAAACGGGTAAGTTAGCTAATTCAACCTCGCCTACAGCATCAACATGGCCTGAACGTAAGTTAACCAATAAATCGATAGCTGCTGTTGCTTCTCCCTGCGCTTGTACAACATCAAATACATTTGCAAGCGGCTTTGCCAGCGGTGTAGCAGCAAAGAAAGGCTTAAGCTTACTACCGTGAGCACGCTTATTTATAGCAACTTTTAACATATCAGCATGCATCAGATCAGCAATGCTCACATGAACACTATCATCAAGCGCTAAGTTAACTAATTTGCCGGATTTACTATAAATATCCATGCGTTCATTTTCAAAGTGCAAAATAACGTTGGCTTCTTCAACCTCAGGCCAGCTTGGTGAAAACTTGTACTTGGCATTCTCGACATTTGCTAAGACTTCAAATTGACCTTGTTGCTCTTTAAATGGAAACCCTTTAAATGGCCCAGAAAACAATACCTGCGCTTTATTTACTTCGCCGCCCTTAATTGCCCCATTCAAATAATTAACGAGCTTTTCACTCATTACAGGTAGCGGAAAGTAGTGCCCTGCGACCTTAGCATCAGCTGCATAGACTTCGGCATATAAGTCAAGACGCGGTTCGTCAGTCAGGCTTAGTTTCATCTCTGCAGCAAGCGTGACTTCATCGTTATCAAGCCAAATATTATCGCTGCTAATGCGCCAGCCATCATCAAAGTGATGTAAATCAAGCTCTACATTTAACTGGTTATAGGGAATATCTTGGCTGAAACTGCCATTGGTCAACAGCTGATTGTTTTCACCGTATAATTGAATGCGCCCTGCTGATTGGTTGAGTAACCCTTCAACGCGAATTGCTTGGCCACCGGGAATCCCCTGTAATGATAACCAATTGATCTGCTCACCTTGAAACCACAATTGCCAATGATCTTGGTTATCAAATTCAACATATGCGTCGCTGAGTTGGCCTTTGGGTTGGCGCGCTAAAAAAGGTGCCAGCACTTCAAAGTTACTAAGCTGGGCTAATTTAGCCAACAGCCCAAAATCAAACTGCTTAAGCCATATTTGATTTTTATCACCTAACTGTGCTTCAAACTGAAGAGTTGGCCACTGTTTTAAGTCTCGCTCAAACGTAAGACCCGTGCTTTTTAAACGCCAATTATCTTGCCAAGGAAATAAATGAAAGCCCCCTTCATTTAAACTTATTTGATGTGCTTCTTGGTTTTGTTGCCAATTAATAAAGCTCGGTAGCCATTGCACTTTTACATCGCTGATCAAGCCTTTTTCTAGGCTAAACCAAGTTTGTAAATTAATATCGGAGCTGAGCTGCTGTTTATCGGTATTAATAAATTGAGCAAGCCATTTAGAAACATCGACATTGGCAGCTTGTACATATATATCACCGGCCATAGTCTCAAGAGTTGAGCCATTAAGGGCCATGCGAGCATCAAAACTACCCACCGAGATCCCCGGTAAGGCCAAGCTACCTGATCCCTGATGTTGTTCTGGGGTATTTTGCCAAACAATGTTTTCAAGTATGAGTTTACGCTTTTTACCATCACTCAAGGTAAAGTTTAAACTACTGTCTTGCACCGCAAAGTGGCCTGTTTCACCAAGAAACAAGCCTTCGATCAGCTCTTTTTGCTCAAAGCTGCCTGCTTGTTGAGTGTTCCCCAAATCAAGCATGGTAGGTAAATCAACATCAGCATGAAAACCATTGATCACAAAGTAGCTCGATTTAAGCTGACGGGTTTTTAGTGATTCCCATAAGTTTACTTCAAGACTGGCTTTATCAATGGTTAGTGCGATAGGTGAAGTTTGGTTATCTTCAAACGAAATGTCTTCGATAACTAAAGCAGGCCCTTTCCCCTGCCAACTGGCCGAGATAGACCCAATTGATAAGTTGACATCAAAGCGCTCATACAAGAACACTTCAATGTCATCTTTATAATCATTAGCATAGGGTAATGAATACTTAACGACTGAGACAATAACGGCCAGCAGTACGAGAGTAATAGCAAATACTTGCCATAACTTACGTAAACAATAAAAGCAGACCGTTTTTGCCTTCATTACATCATTACCACATCAAATTGTTCTTGATTATATAAACTCTCTGTTTGAATACTGACTTGCTTACCGATAAATAGTTCCAGTTCAGCTAAATTATGATATTCATCATTTAGCAACGCTTCGCTCACTGATGGTGAGGCATAAACCATAAATTTATCGGCAGCATAAGCGCGATTTACTCTGACAATTTCTCGTAAAATCTCATAGCAGACAGTTTCAACCGTTTTTTGCGACCCTCGTCCCGAACAAGCAGGACACACATCACAAAGAATATGCTCTAAGCTTTCGCGGGTACGTTTGCGGGTCATCTCTACTAAGCCTAGTGCAGATAGACCATTTATGTTGGCTTTAGCACGATCTTTTGCCAGCGCTGATTCAAGCGAATGCAAGACACGACGCTTATGCTCATCACTGACCATATCAATAAAATCGATAATAATAATACCGCCTAGGTTACGTAAACGTAGCTGACGAGCAATCGCAGAGGTTGCTTCGATATTAGTATTAAAAATGGTTTCTTCTAAATTACGATGCCCTACAAACGCACCGGTATTTACATCAACCGTGGTCATCGCTTCAGTTTGATCAATAATTAAATAACCACCTGACTTTAGCTCAACCTTACGGTGCAACGCTTTTTGAATTTCTGTTTCAACATCAAATAAATCGAAGATCGGGCGTTCACCGGGATAATACTCAAGTGCTTCAGACAGAATAGGCACAAACTCTTCAGTAAACTCTTTAAGCTCTTGATAGGTCAGTTTAGAGTCAACACGAATACGCTCCATGTCTTCACCAACGTAATCACGCAAGGTACGAAATGCCAGTGTTAAGTCTTCGTGCAAGATGCTTTCTTTACTGATTTTTTTTCGTTTGTTGACGATTTTTTGCCACAATTTTTTTAAGAATTCAGCATCGTGACGCAGTTCTGCTTCTGAGGCACCTTCTGCTGCAGTTCGCACTATAAAGCTGCCGTCTTCGTCGCCGTATTCAGCGACAATTTTTTTCAGACGTAAACGCTCATCTTCTGATTCAATACGCTGACTCACACCAACATGCGTCGCATCTGGCATAAAAACTAAATAACGAGAAGGGATAGTGATGTCGGTGGTTAAACGCGCGCCTTTAGTGCCAAGGGGATCTTTAACAACCTGCACCATGATGTATTGGCCTTGGCGCACTAGTTCACGAATATCTTGCACTTTTTTAATTGGTTGCTCGTCAACACCTTCAACAATTGAGGCACTATTAACGATGTCTGATGCGTGTAAAAAAGCCGCCTTATCTAAGCCGATATCGACAAATGCAGCTTGCATGCCCGGAAGTACGCGACTAATTTTACCTAGGTAAATATTGCCGACGATGCCAAGGTTGCCAATACGTTCTAGCTGGATCTCTTGCAATACGCCGTTTTCAATTAGCGCAACGCGACTTTCGCTCGGTGTAACGTTGATCAGTAATTCAGTGCTCATGTTACCCTCTTAAAAATTCATTTAATAACTGTTCAGTCTCATATAAAGGTAAGCCGACCACCGCAAAATAGCTACCCGAAATATGGCTAACAAAGCGTCCGCCTAAGCCTTGTATGCCATAACCGCCAGCTTTATCTTGGGGCTCACCCGAATGCCAGTAAGCATCAATTTCTTCATCACTTAACTTTTTAAATGTCACATCAGTGACAACAACACAACTTTTTACTTGCTCACTATTTGCAATTGCAACGGCTGTCATCACTTGATGGGTGCGCCCAGATAAGCGCTGCATAGTGGCTGTAAAGTCTGCTTGGTCAACAGGTTTAACTAGGGCAGTATCATCAATGACGACTACAGTATCACTTCCTAACACAGGGCGATCAGTGTAGCCCATAGCTACACCTGATTGTGCTTTGAGTCTAGCTAAGCGTTCAACATAATCACGAGGAGATTCATTCGGAAATTGGCTTTCATCTGCATCAACGCTAAATTGAGAAAACTCAACGCCAAGCTGGCTGAGCAACTCTTTTCGGCGCGGTGATGCAGACGCCAAATAAATTGCGGTCTGCATTATCTAATCCTGAAATGACGGCGATATTTACGCAAAATTAAGAAAATCCACCACCAGCAAAGCATACCTGTTAGCACAGGCCACAAATAATGCGGACTAAAATAAATACCCATTAAAAAGTGATTTAGCCAAAACTGCATAAGGTGGTAAAGCGTTAAAAACAAAGCAACTAAAATGCTTTGCTGCCATAAAGAAAAGTTTCTAATCTTTTGGAAGTTACTAGCAGTGATAAATATACACACTGAGTAAGTCAGTGAGTTTACACCCAGTGGTGAGCCTGAAGCTAAGTCCATTAATAAACCGACCACCCAAGCTGTACCAATGTTCAAACGGTGTGGTACCGCTAACGACCAATACATTAATACCATTAACACCCAATCTGGGCGATAAGGCTCAAACGAAATCGGTAACGGCATTAACGCCATAACCAATGCAAAGAAAATACTGATAGCAATCAGCAAAGAGTGACGACTATTCATTGCTTATGCTCTCCTGCTGATTACGCCACAGCACAACCAACAAGCGAATCCGGTCAAGTTGTGCAATTGGCTCAGCATATACCTGCGCAAAAGGACGCCCTTCGTCACGGTTAATTTCAGTTACTACAGCAACCGGATAACCTTCAGGGAAAGTGCCACCTAGGCCAGAGGTAACCAAAATATCACCAATACGTACGTCAAGGCTGTGCGGAACGTGCGAAAGCTTAACTACATTAATTTTACCTATGCCTTCAACCACGGTACGTACATCGTTACGTAAAATACGCACAGGTGTGGCATGGGTGGTGTCGGTCATTAACAACACGCGCGAAGTAGTCGAACCAACTTGGGTGATTTGCCCTACCACACCCATTTCGTCAATAACTGCTTGGCCTTCACTTAGGCCATCGGTAGTACCGCGGTTAATAACCACTTGATGACTATATGGGTTTGAGTGAACGGACAAGACCTGGGCTATAATTTTACGATTTGATTGTTTAGCAGATGAACCTAACAAAGCACGTAATTTATCGTTTTCACGAGATAAAAATTGCAGTTGTTGGAGTTGCTCGCTTTGCAATAACTGCTTCTTCTTAAGTGCTTCATTTTCAGTTAAAAGCTGTTCGCGGGTGTGCAGATTTTTCGCGCCAATACTAAATAGCTCATACGGCAAATTGGCGAGATAAATAAGTGGGCTAACGAGGGTATTTAAACTGGTGCGAATTGTTGTACCACCTTGTGTGTAGCGATCGCCCACGATCAGCACGACACTCAAAAGCACTGCGACAAAAAGTCGCAGTTGCAAAGAGATGGTACGACCAAAAAGTAACTTCATTAGTCGTAGCTAAATACGTCACCACCGTGCATATCAATCATTTCTAGCGCCTTACCGCCGCCACGAGCAACACAAGTTAATGGATCGTCAGCAACCACGACTGGAATACCTGTTTCTTCCATTAATAAACGGTCTAGGTCTTTTAATAATGCACCACCACCGGTTAATACCATACCGTGTGCAGAAATATCCGAAGCAAGCTCTGGTGGAGACTGTTCAAGCGCAACCATAACCGCGCTCACAATACCCATTAATGGCTCTTGCAACGCTTCAAGAATTTCGTGTGAGTTCAGTGTGAATGAACGCGGAACACCTTCAGCAAGGTTACGACCACGTACTTCAATTTCAATAGGCTCATCTGTTTTAAACGCCGAACCAATTTGATGCTTGATGTTTTCAGCCGTTGCTTCACCAATTAAGCTACCAAAGTTGCGGCGTACATAGTTGATGATAGCTTCATCAAATTTGTCACCACCGATGCGTACAGATGAAGAGTAAACCACGCCATTTAATGAAATAATGGCAACTTCAGTTGTACCACCACCGATATCAACAACCATTGAACCCGTTGCTTCTGATACAGGTAAACCTGCACCGATTGCAGCCGCCATTGGCTCTTCGATTAGGTACACTTCACGTGCACCAGCACCCATCGCAGATTCACGAATAGCACGTTTTTCTACTTGTGTAGCACCACAAGGCACACAAATAAGAACACGCGGGCTTGGACGCATAAAGTTGTTGTTATGTACTTGCTTGATAAAGTGTTGCAGCATTTTTTCGGTCACGTAGAAATCAGCAATAACGCCGTCTTTCATAGGACGAATCGCTTTAATGTTACCCGGTGTACGGCCTAACATTTGCTTTGCTTCAGTACCCACTGATGCCACACTTTTCGGGCCACCAGCTCGCTCTTGGCGAATAGCAACTACAGAAGGTTCATTTAATACAATACCTTCTTCTTTTACATAAATTAGGGTATTGGCTGTACCCAAGTCGATCGATAGATCGTTTGAAAAAATACCACGGAGTTTTTTAAACATGAGGCTGGATGACCTTTGAAAATACGTTCTTATACTAGCTGCTCTCACTCTATCATGCTAATCATGAAAAAGCGCAACTGCCTTAAATTAATTGCTAAAAAAGGAAGCTTATTGCGCTTCCTTTTTAAATATTTATCGCTCGCGTACTAAACGAAAGCCGATATAGTTTGCACGAAAGTCTGGCGCTAAAATTAGGCGTGTTGATACGCGGGCTAAGCTAGGCGCAAAGTTCCAAGCACCACCACGAACCGTTACATCAGACTGTCCTGGCTTTTTATATGTCCATTCCCATACATTACCTACTGTATCAAATAGGCCAAATGCATTAGGAGAAAACGACCCTGTCGGTGCAGCGCTTTTATTTGACCATTCGCTCCCACACCAACCACAGTTCGCTAAATTTTTACCGATTTCGTTACCCCAAGGGTACTCGGTTTCAGTACCAGCTCGCGCAGCATACTCCCACTCAACCTCGTTTGGTAAGCGAAATAACTGACCCGTTTGCCCCGATAACCAATCTGCGTATGCTTTTGCATCGTTATAGGTTAAACATACCGCCGGAAAATCACTTTCTTGCTCGAAACCTGGGTTACGCCAATTTAACGTAGCTTCCCATACTGGTTCACCATTTAAGTAATAAGCACAACCACGATTTTTTTCAGCTTCTGTTTTGTAACCTGTATTTGCAACAAAACGCTCATACTCTGCAACAGTCACTTCCTTGCTTTGCATTGCAAACGAATTAGCAATGGTCTTTTCTACCACTGGACGCTCGTTGGCTAAACCATTGCCGTTAATATCGCCCATCTTAAATTTGCCTGCAGGAATAACAACGATACCTGCTGAATTGTTTTTATTGACGATACTTGCAACTGGTGAAGACGTTGCTGGTTTTTCAGCTGCTGTAACCGCTGCAACAACTGGCTCTGGTTCTTTTACCAAATTTGCATGAATTGTTTGCGCTTTGCGAAGATCAATACGCGCTTTATAGCTTTTATAACCACGCTTGCGAATTTCAACTTCATGAAAACCTACAGGCAACGAAGTGGTTAATTTTGTCGCACCAAAACTCACGCCATCGATAAACACTTCATCATCATACACATTAGAACGAAGTGTTAGCTCAACCATTTTAGATTTTTTCAAATCAGGTAACGGTTCAACCTTTACTGGCTTTTTTGATGAATAATCGCTAACAGGCTCATTAGTCATACGTGATACCGATACCACCTGACTATTATCCAAAGGGTCACTGAATGTTAACTGACTATCAGGGTAAGATACCGAGTAATTAGACTGATAGTTGCCCGCAAGTGGCGAGCCATAATCAGCGCAGAATCGGTTATCTAAATTAAGTAAACTACATAAGCGGCTGCTATTTACATCACCGCGCATGGTCACGCTTAAGTTGACGTTATAGTTACCTTGACCGCTAAATGCACTGTTGACAACATGACTACTTAACACCTTAACTTGCGCACCCGCAAGATTGCGTTTTGGTTCAACCAATCGCTCTTCAGTTAAGTTAGCAAAAATTTGATCAACAAAACGTTTAGTTGCTTTTTGCAAGCCCATTTGCTGACCGCGCTGCTCACAGGCAGCAAGCGTTTCGGTGCGTTTACAATTGATGGTGTGATTAACTTCTAATGTACCTTCACGTGTAAACTCATTACGTAAACGCTCAACACGCGCCGTTGCGAGTTGTTCTTTTAAACTTTCTAATGTATTGAGTTGGGTATGTTTAGCTACGCGAATTTGCTCAATGTCTTTTCTATGCGATGCAATTGCCGCCAATTGCATCGAAATATCATCTTTATTCTGTTTGTGATCAACAACTGCCTTTTGATAGCGTGCTTGTGCATTGCTAATGTCTATTGTTGGATCATCAATAAGTCGGCGATACATCTCGTTCATTGCATCTAGCGCTTGGTTTTTTTCTTTGTCTAACTCTGTCGAGCGTGCGCGCAATAATTCGAGTTGCTTCTGTAACTGACTTTCTTCTTTTAGGTGTTTTTCAAGGATAACAGTCGAGTTATCGTACTCGGCTTGTTTTTTACTGATCTCTGACTCTATACCAGTTACCGTAGCAGTATCTTGTGCAAATGCACTAGTTGCTAGCAAACTAACTGAAATAAATAGAGATAAAGGAGCGATTCGCATATATTCCATTCCCAAAAAGCGGCAATTATTTGGTCATTATTATTTTTTTATAATTAAACTCTTATGCTATGTACTTGGAAAGCAAAACACAAGCTTTGTTCAATTATTATCTGAGTTTACAACTATTACCTTAGTTGATGCCAGTAAATAACAAAATCATTTTAGTTTAATTTCTTAGTTGATGATCAGTTTGCTACAATAGAGCGTGTTTTTTATTAAAATTGCTGCTGTGTATAGTTCTTTTGAGTCACCTTTACAAACCATAAACCATCCCTTATTGGCTGCTCGTAAAATTCAGCTCACCATAAAGCGAGATGATCTTATTCACCCGCAAATTAGTGGCAATAAGTGGCGTAAACTAAAGTTTAATTTAGCCGCAATGCAACAACTTGGAAAATCTGAATTACTCACTTTTGGTGGTGCTTTTTCAAATCATATCCATGCCAGCGCTGCTGCGGGGAAACTATTTGGTTTTACTACTCATGGTATAATTCGGGGTCCAGAACTTGATAGCGAAAATCCAACACTGCGCTATGCAAAGCAATGTGGCATGAATTTACATCCAGTTGACCGTGTTACTTACCGGTTGAGGCATGATCAAAATTACTTAGCTGAATTACAACATCAATTTCCTAATGCTTATATTTTACCTGAAGGCGGCACTAATTCAGCAGCCCTTCTAGGCTGCAAAGAGTTGGCCGAAAGCCTTCCCCCAGCAGACTATATTATATGCCCTACGGGAAGTGGCGGAACACTAGCAGGTTTAATTGAGGGCGCATCACAAAGTACAACAGTATTAGGGGTGGCTGTACTTAAGCAAGCTGAGTATTTAATAACTGACATTAAACAATTGAGCAACCGCGCCAAACAACAACAAAACTGGCAGCTGTTATGTGACTTTCATGATGGCGGTTATGGCAAGTTTAGTGCTAATTTGTGGCAGTTTTGTCAAGCATTTAACCACCAGCACGACATTCCTCTTGAACCTATTTACAGTGGCAAAATGATGTATGCACTATGGCAACTCATTGAGCAGGGCTTTTTTGCTCCACATACACACATTATTGCGATTCATACAGGTGGGCTACAAGGTTTAGATGGCTTGCGATACCGCAATTTAATCGACTAATTAGCTGTATTAGCTATGCGGTGTTATATCTGCTAACTTTTGTAAGGGCTCAGCAAAGTAAAAGCCTTGAGCTGCAACCACCCCTAAGTTTTTGAGGGTCGCAAGTTCATTTTGCGTCTCGACCCCCACCGCATAAACAGGAAAGCTTAATTCGCTGCCCTTATTGATAATCTGTTTTACGATCTTCTGCTGTTGAGCATTTGTATCTATATTATGTATTAGCTCATAGGCCAGTTTAATACTGCGTATATTATTAAGCTGCGCATAAGTAGCTAGGTGCTCTGCACTTCTCACGTTATCAATTACCACACCAGCCGACAGTTTCTCTAAGCACTTAAACTGTGAGATTAATTTTTTATGTTGGCGTAGATAATCATCTTCACTGAGTTCAAATTGAAGTTTACTAATTCCCTCATAGTCACTCATATGTTCTTTAAACCAAACCCAAAACTTGTCATTGAACCAGTTCATAGCATGTAAGTTTATACTGACTGTGATTGCACCAGCTTCGTTAGAGAGTATTCTCTTCACTTGAGTAATAACGATTTTATCTAAAAACAACACGTCATTTTTACTGCTCATGTGGGGAATAAAATGCCGAGCTGCCAATAGCCCCAAATTTTTATGACGAATGCGAATTAACGCTTCATGCTGTAAAATTTCACCTGTTTGTAAATCGAACAATGGTTGAAAAAACAACATAAAATGTTTGTTTTTAATGTACTCAAACAAGTGCTCTTTACTGTCTGCTAACATGCTTGATTGGGTATGCCCGAACGGCAAGCGATGAATATGTTGCCATGCACTTTGTTTAGCCATAGCCAATGCTGATTTAGTTAGCTGATATACAACAGCTTGGTCTGCTCCTGTTCGGTAATTACAAACACCAATCTTGACATCAGCACGTGATAAATCACTGCGATAGTTTAAGCACGCTTGGTAAATAACTTGATGAAGCCGTTTGGTATATTTATCAAGCTCAGTTGCAGGGATGTTATTTAAAGTAACCGCGATGCCACCTGAAGGAAGCAACTTAACGGAGCGATTAACCAACTCACCAAAACCTTTCGCAATCACTAATTTAAAGTAGTTATCAACATCCAGGTTCGATGGAAAAGGTGTTTTCCAAAAGAACAAAGCAAATAAATGGTTATAACTTGTTGGCACCCCATAAAGAATATTGAGGTCTTGTCGCGGTAAAGGCCTTGGCGATGCTAGCTTTTGTGATTTAAATTGGGGTTCAATTTGTGCATCTGCTGATGCTTGCGGTTTGATAACAGGTTGCTCTTTAATAGCCGTAGACTTAGCCATACTTCGCCACCAACGCCCAGCCCAATAGCCTGTTGCTAGTAAAATAAGGTTTAATAGTATAAATAAGTGGCTTTCTAGTAACCAAGCTGGCCAATGAAACAAACGTAAACTGACTGTTTTATAACTAAATACTTCTTGCTCTACATCAATAAAATTTGCAAAGTTTTGCGGCAAATCAGCTACATCCAAGACAAAACCCTGACTTTTTACAATAGACGCGATGATGTCTTGCGAGGTGATAGGATCTAAGTTTAATTCATATACTTCTTTAGCCAGCTCAGTACCAGTATGATGAACCTTGTCATGAAGTACATCATTAAGAAAAATGTTAAAAACAACCACAAGCAAAAGCACAATCGTCACATAAATGACCACTGGTCGCTTGATCTGTGAAGCAAAGTCTTTTTTCATTTCACAATTTTGTTGCCCAAAGATATACAAAGTGTTGTTCAAGAACCCCATAAATACAAGGCTACAGGCTGATTAAAAGTAATTTCAGAAGAATCCTAATACCAACGCTGTCAAAAATTCCGTAAATTTAACAACCTAGCATTTACTGGTAATGAGAATTATTTTGTAATCAACAATTCAAAAAGTCGCAACTGAATCTCTGCAACAGAGTTAAATAAAGATAAGCAACCTTTTACAGTAACCTTTAATCAACCCCAAGATAACTGTTTGTAATGATGAAAGGCGTTATTATTTAGCCTTCGTAGATGCGCATTACCCGAAAAAATAAGCGCCATCATGACAGCGTAGCTGATGCACACCAGGCTCATGAAGATGTATTTACTCTAAATACATTTATAGCATTTGATGTCTTATATTGAGCTTGTTCTAAATCTTTTATCAATTTAGATAATAGCGCCAATTCGGTTTGTACTTCCTGCATATTTTCAGTGATATTTTGGCTTGCCTTACTCGCTTCTTCAGCTAACTGATTTTGTGATTCAATCGCTGATGACACCATGTTTGTTTGGCCGCTCACCTCAGTGATATTAGTTGTCAAAATATCGATATTCTTGAGCGCATTTTCACTATTTTCACTCACCTTCTGCGTTGATTCAGAGGTATTTTCCATATACGCCTGAAGTTGTTGCACTTGCTGCTTTATGTCATCAAGCACTGAAGATATTTCTGATGTTGAATCTTGGCTACGCGTTGCTAAACCCCGCACTTCGTCTGCAACAACAGCAAAACCACGCCCTTGTTCACCCGCTCGAGCAGCTTCGATAGCAGCATTAAGGGCTAGTAAATTAGTTTGTTCAGCAATACTCGAAATTGTATCAAGCACTGATTGAATACTGTTCGTTTTTGCACTTAACGAATCTGATTGCTGATGAGCCTGCTGAATCAGCGTAGATAGTGAGTTAATGCTCACTTTATTTGTGCCAATTATTTGCTTTGTATTATTCGATAAGTCATTTGCCTTTGCTGTATTTTTAGAGCTTTCATCTGCTGACAGTGCAATTTGCTCGATCTGGTTAGATAGCCTCGCGAAGCTATCTTGAAGCACCGATGTGGTTGAATTAACACTCTCAACTAATTCTGAGAGCTCTGTTGCAAAAGTGATTAATGATTTAACACTGGATTCGCTACTGCTGTTTGCTTGTTGCACTTGCCGTATCAACTTAGTGAGGGTATCTACCAACTCATCAACACTTCTAGAAATTGCACCTATTTCATCACTCGATTGGTCATCAATCCTCACTGTTAAATCATGGCTTGAAGCAATTTTTCCAATTAAATCTCGTACTTTTCTAACTTTTTTAGCAAGTGCCTTGATTACAAATAAACCGAAGGCGATAAAAAAAGTAATAAAAAATATCGCAAGACCTACCGTTACCACAGCCTCCATTTTAGCATCAACGTGCTTTTCCTCGATAAGCGACTCTAACGCGCTTTGTTTTTCAGTAATACGCTTGTGAATTTTGCCAATTAAGTCCGTTGACAAACTAAACCAGTCCGAAGGTTCTGGGTAAGACAAAGCCAGCTTGCCACTTTCTTGATTTAGGTTTTCGATAATTGCCTTAATATCTTTAAAGGCTTGTGAATTAGTCAATTCTGATAGCCATGCTTTATCTTCTTTTGCGGTGAGTGTTAAAGCGAGCATAGCCAAACTTTCTTCAATATTATTAAAATAGCCAGCAACTTGAACCTGACTATCTTTAGATATTGATTGTAATGATAAAATACCATTCACCTTTCCTCTAATCTGGCCTAACCTCTCCTTTAACAAAGACATTCTGATAATAGCTAAACCTGAAGAGATTGCTTCGGATTGTCTAATGTGTGAAACCCGGCTGTTAGCAACATCCAACATAAACTGGTTGGCATTAGAATAAACGGCAAACGCTGACTTTCCTTGCTGCCTATCGATATTTTCTCTTAACGCTTTTATATTTTTGTGCTTTTCTAACACTGCAGTAAATAGGGCTATTGAGTGTTTTTTCGTTTGAGTATAATTAGAAAATTCGTTAAAAACTTTATCAACAATCAAGCGTTGCTTAGCAACTTTGTCACCGTTTTTGCGATACCCTGAACCAATAAAGCCAGCAGTTAATCCCCTTTCGACTGCCGTTTCATGCGCTATTTTATCTATTATCAATACTTCGCTGATAAATTCAGCATCTTGACTCACAAGCTGCTTTTTTTGCAGGGACGCATCAATAACAATATAAGATGTTGTAAGCATCACAACCAAAGCAAATGCAATCACTGCTGCTAGCGCTTGTTGAAAGCTTATCTTACTAAGTATTTTCATGGGTGTAGGAATAAAGTTTTTTATTAAACTTAGACCATACGATTGATATCGCCAGTATTTATAACTCTGCTCCAGGCATACTTGCAGCCATAAAAAAGAACGTAAGCTCTAATCCTAGCTTCACAGACTCAATTAAAAGATAAACGATTCAATGCAAAGTAAAGAACAAAATGAGTGGGTAAATTTGTGCGGCCAGCATGCATTCTAAGTTATTTTTCAACATTATTTTTAGTTAAAAAAAGAGCCGCTATTTAGCGGCTCTCTTATACATTTCTAATTTTGTCTTTGGTCAGAACGGGATATCGTCATCAAAGTCGATTGGTGGTTCCATTGGGTTTGATGCGCCGCCTTGTGGTGCATTTTGTGGCTTAGGAGCAAAACCGCCTTGTTGTGGTGCACTGCTTTGCTGTGGAGCACCATAACCGCCACCGTATTGGTTATTGTTTTGTTGTTGCGGCGCTGACTGCTGTGGACGTTGTTGCTGTGGTGCTGGTGCAGACTGTTGCTGTGGTGCATAGCTATTATTGCTTTGTGCTTGTTGTGAGCCACCACCGTAACCGCCGCCTTGCTGTTGACCACCTTGGTAACCGCCTTGTGATTGACCACCTTGATAGCCGCCACCCTGTTGATCGCCACCACGGCCACCTAACATTTGCATTTGACCACCCATATCTACCACGATTTCTGTGGTGTATTTTTCTTGGCCTGATTGATCAGTCCATTTACGCGTTTGTAAACGGCCTTCAATATAAACTTGTGAGCCCTTGCGAAGATACTCACCAGCAACTTCAGCTAGTTTGCCAAATAACACAACACGGTGCCATTCAGTACGCTCTTGCATTTGCCCTGTGTTTTTATCTTTCCAGCTATCAGTCGTAGCAATGCTGATATTCGCTACACCATTGCCATTAGGCATATAACGTACTTCTGGATCTTGGCCTAAATTACCAACCAAGATAACTTTGTTCACACCGCGTGCCATGGAACTTCTCCTATAAAACGTTAGATTAAACCAGCAACTTTACGTGCTTGGTCTAGGTCAAATTCTTTGTCATTAATCTTTAAATAGCTGCGATTTTCATCACAAACAACCGTTGCTTCAATGACGCCCGGTAAAGCAACAAGACGAGAAGCAAGTGCTTGTGCTTGCTGCTCTGAACTTAATTCGGTCATTAAGCTAATTATTTTACTTCTTGGTGGGACTTGCATATTCCAAGCAATGATAAGCCATATTACCCCAACAAGTGCCGCTGCCGCAAACACTGCTTGCGCACTTAATGCTTGGGCAACATAGCCACCCAATAAACCGCCTAAAAAGGCACCAAAAAACTGCGTTGATGAGAACACCCCCATCGCAGAACCTTTCTGGTTTGCAGGGGCAATACGCGAAACAAGAGCTGGCATGGTGGCTTCTAAAAAGTTAAAAGCAATAAAGTAAACCAACATACAAATACCAATGCCAATCACCGAATCAACCCATAGCGACATGGCTAACATGCTTAACACCAGCAGTGCGATTGAAGCAATGAATGCTTGTTTTTCTTTTTCTTTGCGAATCGCCACTATCATCATAGGTGCCATCAAGAAAAATGCTAAAAATAATACAGGTATGTATAAATACCAATGATGATCTGCAATCAATCCATCTTTAATAAGCTGACCTGGTAATGCTACAAATACGGTAGTTAATGTAAGATGAAGCAGCATCACCCCAAAATCAAGGCGCGCTAATTGTGGGTGTTTAATAAGTTGCTTAATGTCATCAAGTGTTGCAAGCGTGTCGCCTTTTGGGGCTTTACTAACTGCATTTGGCACTAAAAACAACACGATAAAAATACCTAAAAGCGCCAGCCCTGCGGTAAGCCAAAATACTCCTGCAACACCCCATGATGCGGCTACTATTGGCCCAAGTAACATAGCAACGGCAAAGCTCATACCAATACACATACCAATGACGGCCATTACTTTTGGACGCTGTTCATCACGACTTAGATCAGAAGCCAGTGCTAACAATGCACTGGCTATTGCGCCCATGCCTTGTAATGCACGCCCTAACGTCACCATTTGTACTGACTCAGCTGTTGCCGCTATCACAGAACCAAGCGCAAACACACAAAGACCACCAATAATGACTTTTTTACGACCAATTTTGTCCGATAACCAGCCCATAGGTATCTGTAATACAGCTTGCGTTAAACCATAAGCACCGATAGCAAAGCCAATCCATAGTGGCGAAAACCCTTCTAGCTGCTGACCATAAATTGCCAATACTGGCATCAGCATAAATAGGCCAAGCATGCGAAATGCAAATACGCTCGCCAACGAAACGGCAGCGCGTTTTTCTCGAGAGTTGAGTGAAGATGCTGTCATGAATTACTGATCTTGCTGTCTGTTAAAATGTGAGCGTGGATTCTACCACAAGCAAAAACTAAATAATCACCTGTGAGTGATGATTTTTTCTTTGATCAAGGATTAATCTTATCGCGTATTGTGAGATACTGAAAAAATAATTAGGTAACAAAACGAGATAGCATGGAAAACATTGAAGTCCGAGGCGCCCGTACGCACAATTTAAAAGACATCAGCCTAACCATTCCCCGTGATAAGCTGATAGTTATCACTGGCCTATCTGGTTCAGGAAAATCGTCTTTAGCGTTTGATACGCTTTATGCAGAAGGGCAACGTCGTTATGTTGAATCACTCTCTGCATATGCAAGGCAGTTCTTATCGCTAATGGAAAAACCCGATGTGGATCACATCGAAGGTTTATCGCCTGCAATCTCTATTGAGCAAAAATCAACCTCGCATAACCCGCGCTCAACAGTCGGAACCATCACCGAAATTTACGATTACCTACGTTTATTATTTGCCCGTGTAGGTGAGCCACGCTGTCCTACTCACGACTTACCGCTTGCAGCACAAACTATCAGCCAAATGGTCGATACGGTTTTAGCGCTACCTGAAGGTAGCAAGCTAATGCTATTAGCACCAGTTGTGAAAGACCGAAAAGGTGAACATGTTAAGCTGCTTGAGCAACTTGCAAGCCAAGGCTTTATTCGTGCCCGTATTGATGGCGAGGTTTGTGACTTATCAGATCCACCAACCCTTGAGCTTCATAAAAAGCACACTATCGAAGTTGTGGTTGACCGCTTTAAAGTAAAAGATGGCCAACAACAGCGTTTAGCTGAATCATTCGAAACGGCGCTTGAGCTTTCAAGCGGTATAGCTCATGTAGCGGCAATGGATGACTCTCTTAGCGAAGACATGCTGTTTTCAGCTAACTTTGCTTGTCCAACCTGTGGCTATGCAATGGGCGAGCTTGAACCGCGTTTATTCTCGTTTAATAACCCAGCAGGTGCATGCCAAAGCTGTGATGGTTTAGGTGTACGTCAGTATTTTGATCCAAACCGTGTAGTGCAAAACCCAGAGCTAAGCTTGTCGGGCGGCGCAATTAAAGGATGGGACAAACGCAGCTTTTATTATTTCCAAATGCTGCAAGCCGTTGCGGAGCATTACAAGTTTGATTTAGAAGCGCCGTTTCAAAATCTGAGTAAAGAAGCACAAAAAGTTATTCTTGAAGGTTCAGGCAAGACTAAAATTGCTTTTAATTACCGCAATGACTGTGGCGATTTAATTACGCGTAACCACGAGTTTGAAGGCGTTTTAAATAATATGAACCGCCGCTACCGCGAAACAGAATCAAACTCGGTGCGCGAAGAGCTGGCTAAATACCAAACGAGCCAAGCGTGTCCAAGCTGTCATGGCTCTCGATTACGCGAAGAAGCTCGCCATGTATTTATTGGCCAAACCAATCTACCTGCCATCACCACAATGAGTATTGGTGAAAGCATGGCATTTTTTGATAGCTTAAGCCTAACTGGTCAGCGTGCCCAAATTGCCGATAAAATCCTCAAAGAAATTCGCGACCGTTTATCTTTCTTAATTAATGTAGGCCTTAATTACTTATCACTTGAGCGAAGTGCTGACACCCTCTCAGGTGGTGAAGCTCAGCGTATTCGTTTAGCAAGCCAAATTGGTGCAGGCCTTGTTGGTGTTATGTACGTACTGGATGAACCATCAATTGGTTTGCACCAACGCGATAACGACCGCTTACTAAAAACCCTTATTCACTTACGTGATTTAGGCAACACCGTCATTGTGGTTGAGCATGACGAAGATGCCATTCGCGCTGCCGATCATATTATCGATATCGGCCCAGGTGCTGGTGTTCATGGCGGCCATGTTATTGCACAAGGTACCCATGACGATATTCTAGCAAGTAAAGATTCTATCACCGGTCAGTATCTCTCTGGTGAAAAGAAAATCGAAGTACCGGCGGCTCGCCATCAAACCAACGACAAATGGCTTGAGCTATTTGGTGCCACAGGTAACAACTTAAAGAACGTTGATTTACGTATTCCATTTGGCTTAATGACCTGTATCACAGGTGTATCGGGCTCAGGTAAATCGACACTTATCAACGACACTTTATTTAAGCTGGCTCATACCGAGTTAAATGGCGCAACGACCGCAGAAGCTGCACCGTATAAGTCAATTAAGGGATTGGATCATTTTGATAAAGTGATTGATATTGACCAAAGTCCAATTGGCCGTACTCCGCGCTCAAACCCTGCAACTTACACTGGTATTTTTACCGGTATTCGTGAGCTATTTGCAGGCACTCAAGAAGCCCGTTCGCGTGGTTATAAAGTCGGTCGCTTTAGCTTTAACGTTAAAGGTGGCCGTTGTGAGGCTTGCCAAGGCGATGGCGTGATCAAGGTAGAAATGCACTTTTTACCGGATGTATATGTGCCTTGTGATGTATGTAAAGGTCAGCGCTACAACCGTGAAACCCTAGAAGTACAGTACAAAGGTAAAAACATTCACCAAGTACTCGAAATGACCGTTGAAGATGCCCGTGACTACTTTGATAAAATCCCGGCCATTGCACGTAAACTGCAAACGTTAATGGATGTTGGCTTGTCGTATATTCGCTTAGGTCAAGCTGCAACAACCCTCTCAGGTGGTGAAGCACAGCGTGTGAAACTGGCTCGTGAACTTTCAAAACGCGATACCGGTAAAACACTGTATATCCTTGATGAACCAACTACGGGTTTACACTTTGCTGATATTCAGCAATTATTAGTAGTACTGCACCGCTTACGCGATCACGGTAATACCATTGTTGTTATTGAGCATAACCTTGATGTGATCAAAACCGCAGACTGGATTGTCGATTTAGGCCCTGAAGGTGGCTCTGGCGGTGGTGAAATTTTAATTTCTGGTACACCTGAAGACGTCGCCGATTGTGAGCGTTCACACACAGGCAGGTACTTAAAACCACTACTATAAAAAGGATATTGCGTGCGTAGGTATTTAAAAATTGCAAAATGGCGCGCTAATAAACAGTTTCAACAACAGCAACGTAGCTGGCAACCTCATAAAACAAGGTTGGTTGAACGTTTACAAGCCATTTGGTTTAACTTAAGTACCGCACAAAAGCTCTATCTTTTGGCATTAAGCAGCCTGATTGTTGTGCCATCAGGCTGGTTAAGTGCCACCATCACCATTATTGCACTTGTTATTGAATTTTGGCCTAAGTTTAATCAACTTTGGCATTCACTTGCCGGCAAGGCACTGATTTTAATCTTCTATGCTAGTATCGCTAACTTTGTGTTGGCAGGTGCAAGCGGCATAGTAAATAATGTAACCCATGTTTCTGCCAATCATTTTAACTACACACATAACTTTGCCACTCTGTTATATTTACCGCCTTGGGCGCTGGGAATAACACTAGGTACATTATTGTTATTTCAACTCTTTTTGCCTTTTTATATTTTTATTTTATTGCTGATAAAACCATTTGGCTCTGAGCGAGTTAAATTTATAAGTCAAAGCTATTCGCCGCTATTAACCGCCATCGTGCGTTTTATTTTAGCAACCGTAGTATTTATTAACTTAATTTCGTTTCTTGATGACAAGCCACCTGAAGAAGTGCTCGACAACATGGTCAGTACCTTTATCGATAGCAAAGTCATTGCCAAAGAGTCAGGTGAAGAGCAGCAAAAAGCGGTTGAAGAACTCAGTGAAAAAATTGAGCAACAAATTCCTGACATCAACGAAGAAGCTCAGGTACCTAGCCGTGATATAAACATACAAGCTGATAACGAAACGGCTGAAAATCTACGTCAGTTTTTAGATAGTAAAGGTTACTTTGAGCGCAGCAAACGCTTAATTGCCATGTTTGCTTACAGCTTTGAGGCCGATAGTTATTCGCGCTGTTTAAAGGCTGAAAACAGTAAAGCTGTTGAGCTGAATGATTACGAAATAGTGCAAGTAACCCCTGATCACAATGCTGAATATGGCTATCGATTTGAAGTCATTGCGTGTGACTCGCCAGGCGTTACCCCTGTTGCAAAGTAACGCAGTAATCCTCTTTTATTAATGAGGCTTGCTGCGCTTCTGCCAGCCAGTGAAAGAATAATAGCCCTCGATAAAGCAAACCCTCAAAAGTAATATCCTTTAAAACCTTATTTCGGCCCATAAGGATTGGACTTAAACCATTGAAATTATTTGAATTAAATTTTCAAAACCTTATAAATAAATCGCTTAGAACTAGATAAGCGACTCTATCCGAATTCCTCGCTATTGTAGTTTCCATCAACGGGCTACCAACCACTTTTGCCTCGTTGATAAAACCAATCAACCAATTAAGGGAATTACATTATGAGCAATTCAATTTTAAAAATGATGCCACTACTAGCAGTCGCTGCACTCGTTATTACTGCACCGAATACTTTACTAAATAATCAAGGTGATCAAAAACTAGATCAACAGTTAGAGACATCTATAGCCGCCTCTATTGAGCAAATGAACAATAAAATTGATCACCAAATTGAACAACAGCTCAATAACTAACAGCTAGTTTGCCCAGCATGCTGGGCAAGCCTCATCAATTAACAGGCTAAAATAATGAAAACATTAACTCGATACTTGCTCATCTCATTCATTGCTACATCAGGCTTATTAGCAAGTAGTTTTAGCATCGCTAAAAGTGCCATTTGGCAGGTAAGTAAAGGTGATGAATATATTTATCTTGCTGGTTCAATTCATATTTTACCTTCTAAAGAGCTGCCACTTCCCACTGAATTTAATCAGGCTTATAAACTGATAGATACCTTAGTGCTTGAAGCCGATGTACCTGCACCAAGCGATAGCTCGGCACAACTAACCCTGCTTAAAGCTCTTAGCTATCAAGCAGGTGAAACCTTAAGTAGCAAACTGACAGAAAAAGTTAAGCAACAATTAAAATTACAGCTTAATAGCTATGGCATGCATCTCTATGAACTGGATAGCTTTCGACCTTTTATGGTGAGCTTGCTAATCATGTCGTTAGAGTTACAAAAACAGCAGCTCTTAGGTGAGGGCGTCGATAGCTATCTTGCGAAACTGGCCAAACAAGATAATAAAAAAATAGCTTACCTTGAAACCTTAGCTTTCCAGTTAAATTTGTTTAAACAATTAGGCAATGAAGATGAGAATGCCTTTATAGAATCACTATTGGCACAAGTTTCTGACTTCCAGCAACTGTATGTTGAAATGCTCGATGCATGGCGAAATGGCGATATGCAAGCAATGGCTAAGCTTACTACCCTACCACTAAAACAACGTGATCCCCTTACTTATGAAATGTTAATTAAGCAACGTAATTTAACCTGGCTTAGTAAGATAGAGCGCTATTTTACTAATCATCAAAAAGAGCTGGTGCTCGTTGGTGCAGCCCATTTGGCTGGTGAAGATAGCTTGTTAGGCCTATTAAAAAATAAAGGCTATGCAATTAAACAGTTGAACACAGATGAGGAATAAAAAAATGGAAAAAACAGACAAAACTGCTGCCGCGCTGATGTGTTTTTTTACTGTTTTAATTGTGCTGAGTTTTTAATGAATAAAAAAATACCGCTGTTAAGCGGTATTTTTATTTCAATTATTTGTTGCAAGCTTACGGGCGAGGAATAAAACCTACCGCATCGTACACAGCTTTTAATGTTTTTTCAGCGCGAATACTCGCCTTTTCAGCACCTGATTTCATAATGCTATCAAGTAGTGATTGATCTTCACGGATCTCTTTAAAGCGTGCTTGAATTGGCTCAATCATATTAACAACCGCTGCTGCGGTGTCTTTTTTCAGGTGACCATACATTTTGTCTTCGTATTCAGGAACTAAGTCTTCGATTGAGCGCTTAGTTGCAACTGATAATAAAGTAAGTAGGTTAGATACACCTGGTTTTTCGTCACGATCAAAGTAAATACGTGCTTGTTCGTCTGAATCGGTTACTGCTTTTTTCAGTTTCTTTTCAATCTTCTTCGGCTCATCCAATAACATGATGTAACCGTTTGGATTTTCATCTGACTTAGACATTTTCTTCAGCGGATCTTGTAAGCTCATTACACGTGCGCCAAACTCAGGAATGTACGGCTCAGGTAGTTTGAACACGTCACCGTATAGGTTGTTAAAACGTGTTGCGATATCACGTGTTAATTCAAGGTGTTGCTTTTGATCTTCACCCACTGGCACTTGATCTGCTTGATATAACAAGATATCAGCTGCTTGCAGCACTGGGTAAGAGAATAAACCCACATTCACGTTATTCGCATGCTTAGATGACTTATCTTTGAACTGCGTCATACGATTAAGCTCACCCATTTGCGCGTAACAGTTTAACACCCAGCTTAGCTGTGCATGTTCTGGTACTTGAGATTGTACAAATAACGCCGCTTTCTCTGGATCGATACCACATGCAGCATATAGCGCAATACCATCAAGAACGCGCGAACGTAATTGCTCTGGATCTTGGCGTACCGTAATGGCATGTAAATCTACTAACATAAAGAAACTTTCGTGGTCTTCCTGTAGCTTAAGCCACTGGTTAATAGCGCCAACATAGTTGCCTATTGTCATACCACCGGTTGGCTGAATGCCACTTAACACTACTGGTTTACTCATGATGTTCCTTTATATTTTTTACTAAACTAAAAAGACGAAATTAAAATGCACTTACCTTTGGGTAAGAACGGGTATTATATCTAAGAAATTCTCGCAGAGGTACTCTGGATTGAAATCAGCGAGGTTTTCACCTTGGTTATAGCCATAACCAAGCGCGACAACGTCAACATTTGCAGCTTTTGCTGCCAAAATATCACTTTTTGAATCGCCAATCATAACCGCTTTTTCAGGGCTAACATCTAATTGCTGACAAGCAAATTGCAGAGGTTCTGGTGAAGGTTTCTTGGCCATATCATCGCCACAGACAATAAACTGAAAATGACTAGTCAGTGACAGTTTATCAAGTAACTTTTCGGTAAAACGGCGCGCCTTATTGGTGATCACCACTTTAGGAATACCAGCAAGTGCAGCAAGCCCCGTTTCTACATGCTGATAAAGCGCGCTGTAGTCACCTACAACTTGGTCATAGTGCTGATAAAATAAATTAATAGCGCGCTCTGCAAGGGCTTCATCTAAATGCTCACTAACTTGCATATCGCCACTCAAACCACGTTTAACAAGCGTTTCTATACCATTACCGACCCAGCTTTCAACTAGCTTTTGCGTAACAACCGGAAACGCTAAGTCAGTAAGAGTCAGGTTCATCGCAATATATAAATCATAAACACTGTCGACTAGGGTGCCGTCTAAATCAAAAAATGCTGCATCGTATTTCATGATTCAACCTTTGCCAGTTCGCTACGCATCGCATCGATGACCGCTTTGTAATCTGGTTGATTAAAAATTGCAGAGCCTGATACAAACATATCAGCGCCCGCTTCTGCTATTTCGGCAATGTTATCAACACCGACACCACCATCAACTTCTAAACGAATATTGCGACCTGAAGCATCAATAATTTTACGTGCTTGGCGGAGCTTTTCGAGAGTATGTGGAATAAAACTTTGGCCACCAAAGCCAGGGTTAACCGACATTAATAGCACTACATCAACTTTATCAAGCACATGTTCAAGGTAACTTAAACTTGTTGCAGGATTAAACACTAATCCCGCTTGGCAGCCGATATCTTTAATTAATTGCAAAGTGCGGTCTATATGCTCACTGGCTTCTGGGTGAAAACTGATAATCGACGCCCCTGCTTCAGCAAAATCAGGAATAATGCGGTCAACGGGCTTTACCATAAGATGCACATCAATTGGTGCTGTGATGCCGTAATCTCGCAGCGCTTTACAAATCATTGGTCCAAATGTGAGGTTAGGCACGTAATGGTTATCCATTACATCAAAATGTATAACGTCAGCACCACTTGCAAGAACACGATCGACATCGTCACCTAAGCGAGCAAAGTCAGCCGATAAAATTGAAGGGGCTATTAAATACTTTTGTAAGGTTTCTAACATGAGTGATCCAATAATAATTTGCTACGCTAAACGAGCGCTTAATGTAACCTAATCGCTTACTGATTAAAACAGTACGACACAGGGTAAATACTTAGCTAAATAGTAGAAAGCCTTTAAGATCATTCGAATATAAGAACTATTAACTAGCTGACCTGCTACCTAAACCGATTAAACGAGTCAAAAGCACCAAAAAACAAAACAAAAATTAAACATAATATTAACTTTAACGCGCTAATTTTATTAATTTTTTAATCAATTCAGCATGAATTAAGTTTGTTATTTGAGCAATTATTAGGTATGCTTGTTTAAATAACACAAACAAGGGTTATTCTCATGCGTGCTTTTAAAATAGGGATCTTAATCGCGTCCGCACTTACTGTTGCTACGTTTGTATCTTTTTCATCTGCCGATGAAGACGAGTTTTTAGCAACGGCGTCTGGTTGCTCATGCAATACGCTAAACGCATCATCATCTTCTGCTCAATGTATGAAAGCAGAACAAGAAACTGGATGGTTTTCTTGGTTGACTGGTGACAGCCGTAGCGCACAATTCCACTACCTCGATTTACTTGAGCTTTTAACAAGTAGCGAAGAGTCAAAGAACGTTAGTAGCTTAAGCTCAAAATTCTAATTACATGAGAAGCTTTATTAGTGCATTACAAAGTGTCTTTGCGGCATTTTTTGGTGTGCAGTCAGAGCAGAAACGTCAAGCAGACTTCAAAGAGCATTCACCACTGGCCATCATTGTGATTGCTGTCATTTTGTTTATTATTTTTATTGCTGCTATTTATTTCGCGGTTTCTTTGGTGCTAAATACATAGCCATCAATTCATTCACTTTATTTCGTGAACCACCCTTAGGGCTTATTGTCCGCTTCACCTTAATCTCATCAAGTGATGCTTGGCTGTAGATTTTGCGAGTCCACACTGTATCGTGATTAGAAATAAGTACGGGCGTATTATTTTCGAATGCAGCCTGCTCAGCTAAATTAGCCAAGTTAGCTTGGTCATCTAAATTAAAGCCGCCTTTAGCGTAAGAAGTAAACGACGCCGTTTTACTGAGTGGTACATAGGGTGGATCACAATACACTACTGCGTTTTCAGGAATAAGCTTAAACACTTCGTCATAACCTAAGCAGGTAAAAGTTGCTTGTTGCGCTTTTTCAGCAAAGAAATTCATTTCTTTCTCTGGAAAGTATGGGCGCTTATATTTTCCAAAAGGAACATTAAAAATCCCTTTTAGGTTATAACGACATAGGCCGTTGTACCCATGACGGTTCATGTATAAGAACAAAATTGCACGTTCATATACATCACTGCTTTGATTAAATTGAACACGGTATTCGTAGTAAGCTTCTGGGTGATTATTTAGCTCAACAAATAACTTTTTTGCATCGCTAATAAATTCATCCGGCGTGCGTTTAAGCTCTGTGTACAGGTTGATCAAATCAGCATTGATATCATTTAAAATATAATGCTTAAAGTCAGTATTGAGGAATACAGAGCCAGCGCCAACAAAAGGTTCAACTAAAGTATCAGCATCCAAACTCGCTTGTTTTAAGCGGGCATGAATATCTTCAACTAGGCTGTATTTTCCACCTGCCCATTTAAGGAAGGCTCTGGTCTTTTGCTGCATCTGCTCTTAACTTCAATTCGATATTGCGCGATTCTACACTAATCAGTTTTAATTTACTGATCCTGTGAAGCAATTTCTTGCTTAATTTTACTTATTTTTTTATAAAAAGGCTGATTTTTACGCACTTTATTCGGTAGTGTCGATAACGCATTTTTCGCGTCGTTTAAGGTGGCATAGCTACCATAAGTTACAATCCACCACACTTTGCCACCTCGCAAAGTTTGATACGTATTAACTTGCCCTTCTAATGAGTTCTCTGTAATAAACTTATCAGTGATTTCTTTTTTAGTAACAGCTAGCAGCTGTATTACAAAATGCTCGTCTGGCTCTGCTAAATACCATGCATTTGCACTCACTGTCGGCGCTTTTTCAACTGTTTCTGTATTAACGGCCTCAATATCAGCTGGAGGAGGGTTTAAGGCGTCGTCAGTCAATACTGCGGCAATTTCTTCGCTACTTGGTTTGGCCTGTTGCTCTTCAGGTTTTGCACTAGCAAGACTATCAACAATTGCAGCAATATTATTTTCATGGCTTACTGCTGGAGCTTCTGACTGTTGAACTGTCACAGTATTATTATCAAGCTCTACTGACGCACTGCTCGGCTCTGATAGCGTTTCATCGCTGTTCTGTTGAGCCGCAGTCACCTTTTCTGCTGGGAGAGCCGTAGCAATGGTGGCACTCTCCTCTTGTTGATAATGTGCTTTCCACCATTGGGTCATATCTGCTTTGTACAAAAAGCCAATAATTAATAACATAGTTGTTATTAACAACAGGGTTAAATACAACGGTTTGTAGCTCTTTTCTGGAGGGCGAATATCTGCAGTTTGTTGATCTGGTTGCCATGCAAGTAATAATGCAGGATTACCATGAGCTTCTTGCAAAAAGGTTCGAAAAACAGGATCTTCTTCTACCGGAAGGCTATCGAAAAACCAACGCATCAACTGCTTACTTTCACTAAGATTAAGTGCCTCTAGGTGAATTTCAACAGCTTGTGTGAATTGCCCAACAGACTGAGATGCTATCAAAATATATAGGGTACTTGGGCTTTTCTTTGCCAGTATCTCGAGTTGATGAACCATCTCCTCAGATAAATGACGCCCGCCATCAATCACCCACAAGCAATCACCACAAGGTTGCTGCCTATACAGGTTATAAAAGTTTTCTGATAACGTTTGGGTATGATCGATAAGTGGGTTACTAAAGCTTTGTTCGAGTAGCTCTGTAAGCAGCTGTTGATCTGTCATTTTGCCAGACAATTGTACAAATGCTTTGTTAAACTCAGCGTACTTATCAGTGATGAATGTTTCTAGTAAGTAACTTTTACCTAGCCCTGAAGGGCCAAGTAAGCAAATTAAATTCTGCCCATATTCAAACTGCAGAGCGATTCGATCAACTAGCGCAGCACGGCTAGGCAATATTTGCGATTGCATTAGCGCGCTATTAAATCACAAACCTGCTGATCGGTAACATCGCTTACCAGCGCGCACTGACCAAATTGGGTAGGAAGAATAAACCGGATCGTGCCTTTCTTGTTTTTCTTATCTTTACGCATATGCGTTAAAAACTGCTCGCTAGTCATTTCAGCTGGAATATCAACAGGTAAATCGTAATGAGCAATCAATTGCACTATGCGCTCAACTTCAGCTGCAGTTAAATCACCGAGAGTTTGCGCTAAACGTGCTGCTAACACCATGCCAGCAGCAACAGCTTCGCCGTGTAACCAATTACCATAGCCCATTTGCGCTTCAATAGCGTGACCAAAAGTATGACCCAGGTTTAATAACGCACGCAAACCTGCTTCTTTTTCATCTTGCGCAACAATCAAGGCTTTGATTTCACAGCAACGATAAATAACATGCTGTAATGTTTGCTCATCGAGTGATTTAAGATTAGCGATATTTTGCTCTAAATAAGCAAATAGTTCTGTGTCATAGATTAAACCGTACTTGATCACTTCAGCCATGCCTGCTGCGAACTCTCGCTCAGGTAAAGTATGTAGTGATTGGGTATCGATAAAAACGGCTTGCGGTTGGTAAAACGCACCAATCATGTTTTTGCCAAGCGGATGATTAACAGCGGTTTTACCACCGACTGAAGAATCAACTTGTGATAGCAAGGTAGTAGGCACTTGAATAAAAGGCACACCGCGTTGATAACAAGCAGCAACAAAACCGGTTAAGTCGCCCACAACACCACCACCTAATGCAATAAGGCAGGTGTCACGACCACAGTTATGTTCGAGTAAGAATGCCGAAATTTTCTCAAACCACTCTAGTGACTTATATTGTTCACCATCAGGTATAGAAAAAGATAACGGGTTAAGATCAGCCAATGACGCCATTACATCATCAAGGTATAGAGGTGCAATGGTGTCGTTGGTGATAATGATAGGTCGACAATCGCCAATGTGTTCGCGTAATCGACCTGTGTCTTTAAGAGCAGATTGACCAATATAAATAGGATAACTTCGCTCGTCCAAATTAACAGTTAATTCAAGCATCGCTAGTTTCCTTTTTTAATTATTGGTTTTAAAAATCTAATTTCTCAATGATTTGATTAGCAACAACTTTAGCGCTTTGCTCATCAGTGCGGACAACAAAATCAGCCACTTCTTTGTATAACGGTTCGCGTTCTTCAGCTAAGCGCTCTAATACATCACGCGGTGCTTCTTCTGTTTGCAATAATGGGCGACGCTTGTCGCGCTGCGTGCGTGCAACTTGCTTTTCGATAGGTGTCTCTAGGTATACAACAATACCGCGAGCAGAAAGCTTATTACGTACTTCTTTACTGATCACAGAGCCACCACCTGTTGCAAGTACAATACCTTGCATCTCAGTTAGGTCTGAAATAACAGTTTCTTCACGAAGTCGGAAGCCCTCTTCACCCTCAAGGTCGAACACCCAAGCAATATCTGCTCCTGTGCGTCGCTCGATCTCTTGATCTGAATCGAAAAATTCAAGGTGTAATTGGTCAGCAATGTGACGACCAATTGTGCTTTTGCCAGCCCCCATAGGGCCCACTAGAAATATATTACGTTTCTCAGCCATATCTTTTTAGTACAAACGAACTCTAAAATTTGAAATAAAACCCCGCCTAACGACCTGGCCCCAAAATTAAGGAGGGGATTATCTCAGTAATTGCTTGGGTATTTCAAGTCAATTAGCATAAAAAGCCATATAACGAGCAATTAAACATGCTAATTGCTCGTTGCTTAAGAAAAAATCACTTAATCCAATTGAATTTTTGGTGTTACAAAGATTAACAGCTCTTTCTTTTCATTAAACTCACTGGTGCTTTTGAATAAGGTTCCTAAATATGGAATGTCTCCAAGTACAGGAACTTTCTTCGTTGAGTTAACGATTTGCTGTTGGAAGATACCACCAAGAACAACTGTTTGGCCATTCTCTACTAACACTTGTGTTTGGATTTCTTGAGTATTAATCGCCACCGCGGAACCCGTTGGTGTTTGCACCGTATCACCCCGTGTATCTTGTGTGATAACTAGGTCTAAAATCACCTTATTGTCAGGCGTAATGTGTGGCGTTACTTCTAAACTTAATACCGCTTTTTTAAAGGTAACCGTTGTTGCACCACTTGATGCAGCTTCAACATAAGGAATTTCGGTACCTTGCTCAATACGTGCTTTTTGTTGGTTAGCCGTAGTGATACGCGGACTTGCGATGATCTCACCTCGGTTTTCCTCTTCTAAAGCACTGAGCTCTAAATCTAAAATGGTGCCGTTAGCTAATTTGGCAACTTGTACACCAATACTTCCCGCTGGGCTTGAAATTGGTAAGTTTACATTTAATCGGTCAGCTAAACTTGGGATGTTATTGTAAGAGCCAGCACCAAACATGCCTCCGGCGCCTTCAAGAGTCCCAGAGATAGCACCGTCACTGCCGACATCGCTTATGCCCCAACGTACGCCTAAATCTTCTTGCACGTTATCATTCACAGTAACCATACGTGATTCAATCACCACTTGCTTTACTGGAATATCAAGGGTTTCAACCATACGACGAACACTATCAATACTTTTAGAAGTATCTTTAATTAATAATGTGTTAGTACGTTTATCAACCGAAACACTGCCTCTTGAAGAAATGATGCTGTTGGTATCGGTTTTTAATAAATCAGCAAACTCTTCAGCTTTAGCATAATTAAGGCGAATATATTCACTGTATAAAGGCTCTAAATCTTCGACTTGCTGTTTAGCTTTGAGCTCTTTGGCTTCACGCGCTGCCAGTTCTTCAGATGGTGCAACCATCAAAATAGAACCATCCATGCGTTTATCCAAACCTTTAATTTTAAGCACAACATCCAAAGCCTGATCCCAAGGAACACCTTCTAGACGAAGCGTAATATTGCCTGTTACAGAGTCGCTTGTTACTAAGTTAAACTCGTTATAGCCCGCAATAATCTGTAGCACAGAGCGAATTGGAATATCTTGGAAGTTAAGGCTCATAGGACGACCTTGATATTCAATACCGCCGTCTAGGTATGCACGTTGAGTATCATCTTTTTCAACTGTTAACGTAAAGATGTTCTCTATTTGTTGGTGAGTAAATTTAAACGCAGCATTTGGCTCTACCACTATACGAGTCATTGTTCCTTCTTTGAAGGTCTCGATTTTGCTTACAACGGTACCAAAGTCAATAACGTCTAGTTCATACAGAAGCTCGTCTAAAATATCCGTATGATGGAATTCTGCAATAATTTTACCACCGCTTTCATGTACATCAATCGCAGCTTGAGTACCTTGCAAAAACACCAATAAGCGAGCTTCGTCTTTTTCAGTACGACGAAAATCAATGGATTGTACAGTATTTATAAAGTTACTTGAGGCTGATAATGGATCAGTCGATTCATCACTGGCAATTGGGTTATCTGAAACATGCAGCGTGTAAACATTGTCTTTAGCTGTTGTTTTATAAATTTTCAATTTATCCAACATAACAACAACTTTTAAACCGTCCGTTGTCATTGTGCTAGTGACTTGCTGAATACCTGCTTGGTTTATATTTACAGTCTGAACTTCTTTATCAACACCGACATCGTCAAATAACATTTCTATCCGAGCTGGTGCGTTATAAACCTGAACTTTAGGCTCAAATGTAAGGGCTTCATCAAAGACTAGCTGCAGCTGCGTTTCATCCTTCATGATTGGATTGTAACGCACATCATAAAGTACAGGTGCAGCGACTACCGACTGCGCTACCAGTAAGGTTAATGCAGCGAACATGTATTTTCGCATGTGCTTTAACCAAGCCATTCCTTTATGCATTTTATTTTTACCTTTTATATGATTAATCTGCACCATTTGTACCTGCCTCTAACATTTCTAGCTTGGTCAGGCGCTCTTTCCAGCAACCAGCCCCATCAGGGATTAATTCTAATAATTCAATGTAGTTGTCATGCACTTCTTTAATCTCACCATGATACAAACCAAGATAATTACCTACTGTGACACGATAAAGTGTATCGTCTGCCGCTTTAATCAATGCCCAGCTATTATCAGCTTGACCGATAGTCCCTTTCATTAATAAATTTTCAAGCGGGTACTTCTCTAGAGGCTGGCGAACTCGGCTAGGATCTGGATGTAAACAGTTTTTAACTTGTACTAAGTTGTTTTGAATAATTTCAGGTCTTGGTGCAACAAATGGGCTACGCAACTTACTGGCACTGTATTCAAAATATTCAAACTTTGCGATCTGAGGAATAGGCTCTACTTTTGGTGTAGTACTTGCCTTTACCTGATCGATAAATTCTTTTTGCTCTGATGTATCATCGTTACATGCACTCAGTGCAAAAGTCATAATAATAACTAACGGAAGTCTTCTCATCATTTCTGAGTGCCTCCTTCATAACGATAGGTTTTAGCAACAACACTAAAAGTAAGTTCACCATCATCAAGGGTTTGAATAGTAAAGTCATGCAAACTTACGATACGCGGTAATTGTGCAACTTTACCAACAAACTCACCAAACTCATGATATGAGCCCACAACTTCTATCTTAATTGGCAGCTCAGTGTAAAACTCTTTTTCTATCTCTGGTAACCAGCCAATTTTTAAAAACGTTAAACCACTTGTCGTGCCAACATAAGACAAATCGTCAAGTAAACCTGGTGTTTCATTAGAGGTGGGTAAGCGCTTTAATAGTTGCGAAAACTTATCTTCCATTTCAATCATTTGCTGGCGATATAAGTCTAGGTTACTCGCAACAGCATATTTAGCTTTGTAAGTATTTCTCAGCTCAGTCTCTTTGGCTACTGAACTGTGATAATTAGCTATTTCATCAGACACTAGCAAGCTATAACTAAAATAAAGCACGATTGCAGCAACAAAAGTACAGCACATTACTTTTACAGCAATGGGCCAATCGCCCATATTTTCGAGCTCTATTTCATTCCAATCTATTTCAGTTAACGATTTGATATCAAGGTTCATTGCGTACCTCACCTATTTTATCAAATGGTTTAACATAAAAATCCATATTAAAGTCACTTAGTAACCTCGACGTTTGCTCACCAGCCACAATACCTTGCATAACAGGTCGCTCTAGAAGATAAGAGCCCTGAACTTGGCGCAACATAGTCGATAGTCGATTATTAGATTCACTACGTCCCGATACATGTATGCGGTCATCACGACGTTCTAGCTTAGTTAAATAAACACCTGAAGGCACAATCTTCGCAACCTCATCCATAATTTGTGTACCAAGATTTCGATTGCTTTGTAACTCCTCAATTAAGCGCATTCGCTGCTGCAGGTTTTCTTTCTTTTTATCCAATTCGTTGATTTCACGAATGCGTTGATCAAGTAGTGCAATTTCGTTGCTTAAAAAGTTATTTTTTACATTTTGTCCTTCACGTAATCCTGAATAGAAAGAACTCAACATATACATACTTAAAAAACTCACTACAACAACAGCGAACAGCAAAGTAACAAATTTATTTTGCGATTCTTTTCGTTTTTGTTCGCGCCAAGGCAGTAGATTTATATGTGGCATGATGAAAAGCTCCTCAACGCCAATCCTGTGGCTATCGCGAACTGTGTTCTATGACGCTGTAAAATATTACGGTCTACCTTTGGAGCAATTTCTATATTTGCAAAGGGTTCAGCAACCACTGTATGTATCCCTAACTCTTCAATTAACAATCGGTCTAAGCCTTCAATCATGGCTGTGCCACCGGTTAAAACAATATAATCGACTTGATCTTTACCGCTCGTCGTTAAGAACATTTGTACGGCACGTCTTACTTGTTGTAGCAGCGAAGTCTGAAAAGGTGCAAGTACTTCAAACGTATAATTAGGAGGTAAGTCGCCTGTGGTTTTACCTATTTCTGCTTCATCGAAGCTTTTGTTGTAATAAGCGACAATACTGTTTGTGTATTGGTCACCACCAAAAACCTGATCCCGAGTGTAAATAGTCTCACCGGCTTGAACCACACTCACAAGCATTAGCACAGCACCAATATCTACAATTGCCACACACTTATCATAGGCATCGCTAGGCAATTGTTGGTAGTACACATCTAACGAACGGCTCAACGCGTAGCTTTCAACATCAACTACTTTAGCCGTTAGATTTGCAGCTTCTAATACACCAATGCGAGCCTCAACACTTTCTGTGCGTGCTGCAGATAAAAGTACATTAACTTTGCTAGGATCGGCTTCATTAATGGCGAGCTTTTCAAAGTCTATGTTCACTTCGTCGAGTGGGTATGGAATTAAGCTGTCTGCTTCAATGGCTATTTGCGATTCTAATTCAGCATCAGTTAATGATACATCCATGAAAATAACCTTTGTAATCACAGTTTGCCCAGACACTGCAACGGCGGCACTTTGGACTGTTTTAGGCAATTTTCGTTTTAATTTAGCAACAACGTTGCCGATAGCTTCAATGTCTTGAATTGAGCGTTCAGACATAGCCCCTTTTGGCATAGGTTCAATAGCTAATGCCTCAAGCCGCAAACCTGCGTCTGTCTCTTGCAACAACACTGCTTTAATGCAGTGAGATCCGATGTCGATCCCTACCATCATAGATGAAGGCTTTTTTAATAGCTGACTTAGCATGATTGCAACTTTGCCTTTGTTTTAATAATAAACAAGTTATAATTTTTATCTGAAAAAATATTATTCATTTTTTAATCAATATATACTAGCAGTCTCCGATTCTAATTGGGAGTCCATTTAGGGAAAATATAAGTGATTTTATTAAAACGAACTTTACAATTTTTTATCATTTGCTCATTCTTAGGGCTAATCACTTTAGTTGGTCTATACTATTACGTTAAACCTGACATTCCTAGCGTACAGGTTTTAAAAGACGTTCAATTACAGACACCTATGCAAGTTTTTTCACGCGATGGTTTATTGATTAATCAATTTGGTGAAAAACGCCGCATTCCCGTCACAATAGATCAAATCCCCCAACCGTTAATCGATGCGATTTTAGCGACCGAAGACAATCGTTTTTACGAACACATTGGTATAGACCCAATTGGTATCGTTCGGTCAGCCATTGTACTCATATCTACAGGTGAAAAGAAACAAGGCGCAAGTACCATAACTATGCAGCTTGCCCGTAACTTTTTCTTAACCCGAGAAAAGGCTTATATCCGTAAAGTCAAAGAGATATTCATCGCATTGCATATTGAAAGTATATTAACTAAAGATGAAATACTCGAATTATATTTAAATAAAATTGAATTGGGGAATCGTGCTTTTGGTATTGGTGCAGCAGCCCAAGTTTATTATGGCAAAGAATTAAATGAACTTACGTTAGCCCAAATGGCAATGATTGCTGGTTTACCTAAAGCTCCTTCTGCACTAAACCCAATCCGTAACCCTGTGAGAGCCAAGGCACGTCGTAATGTGGTACTTGGTCGTATGCTAACTGAAAAATATATTAGTCAGTCAGAGTATCAAGACGCCGTTAACGCGCCTATTACGGCAAAATTCCACGGTGCTGAAATTGAAGTATATGCGCCTTATATTTCTGAGATGGTTCGCGCCGAAATGGTTGAGCGTTATGGCCATGAACGAGCTTATAATACAGGCTTCAAGGTTTACACCAGTGTAGATTCAAATATCCAACAGGCGGCACAAGATGCGCTTGTAAACAACTTACATGCCTACGATATGCGCCATGGCTATAGAGGAGCAACCGCTCATTTATGGGATAGTGAAACCGACACGCCATTAACTCGAGACGCGATTTTAAACAAACTTAAAGATGTAAAAGAGTTTGGCCCTTTATTAGCTGGTGTTGTCACTCAAGTAGCTGAGCAATCAATCTCTGTTTTATTAAAAAGTGGCGAACAAGTTAATGTTGAATGGGATGGTTTAAAGTGGGCTCGTAAATATATTACGCGCTACCGCCAAAGTTTTGCACCAGAAACAGCTGGCGACATTCTCACAGCAGGCGCTCAAATTTGGTTACGTAAAAATCCAGACAATAGCTATATATTAAGCCAAATACCTGAAGCATCGAGTGCATTAGTTTCGCTTGATCCGCAAGATGGTCGAATTAAAGCCATTGTAGGTGGTTACAGCTTTGAACAAAGCCAATACAACCGTGCAGTGCAAGCAAAACGCCAAGTGGGTTCAAACATTAAACCATTCATTTATTCAGCAGCTCTTGAGAATGGTTATACACTCGCTTCTATTTTGAATGATGCACCTATTAATCAGTGGGATAAAAGCCAAGGCGTTGCATGGCGACCTAAAAACAGCCCAGCAGTTTATAATGGCCCTATTCGTATTCGCAGAGCACTGGCACAATCAAAAAACGTAATTTCTGTTCGTTTACTGCGTGGTGTTGGCCTAGAGCGCACTGCAGATCACTTGCTTAAGTTTGGGTTTTTAAATAGTGATATTAATCGCAGTGAGTCGTTAGCCCTTGGTAGTGCCTCGATTACCCCGCTTGAACTTGCACGCGGTATGAGCGCTTTTGCAAACGGTGGCCACCTAATTAAGCCGTATTTTATTACTGAAATCCAAGATTCAGCAGGCAATACATTATTTAAGGCTAATCCTCAATTGGCTTGTGATAGCCCAAAACCGGCTGCCACTGTTGAGCTTGCAGCGCGCGATTCGAGCCAACTTAGCATCACTGAAACAGAGCAAACACCAGTCCAGCGTTGTGCTCCGCGTATTATTTCAAAGCAAAATGCATTCTTAATCTCGCAAGCTATGCACAGTGCCATTTGGGGCGGCGGTAGTTGGAGTCATAAAACAGGCTGGAGTGGAACCGGTTGGCGTGCTCAAGCTTTAGACCGACGCGACCTAGCTGGTAAAACAGGTACCACTAATGATTCTGTTGATACTTGGTTCAGTGGTTTTAATCGCAATGTACTAACCTCCGTATGGGTAGGTTTTGACAATCCTGGCATTACACTTGGCCGTAGTGCTAGAAATAAAAACTTAGATAATTCACAAATTTCTGGGGCTGAGTCAGGTGCGAAAACCGCACAACCAGCATGGGTCGACTTTATGCGAGCAGCGCTTGATGGCATGCCTGAAGCACCGATTGAACTTCCTGAAGGCTTAGTCTCGGTTCGTATTGATTTAGCAACGGGCTTATTGAGCCACAAAAATGATTATACCAGCCGCTTCGAATACTTTATTAAAGGCACTGCACCTACAAAGTATGTTACAGAAGAGCCAACAGATGTATTTGAAGAAAAACTGAGTACAGAAGAAGAACTGTTCTAATTACTATATTAATTTTAGACAATAAAAAAGCGCCCATGGGGCGCTTTTTGCTTAGCCATTGAAACTAAGATCAGCAAAATTATTTTAAGTTATTCACCAGCCAATACAGATCTGAATGAACCCCTGCCGCGGTAACTTCTTTACCCGCTCCTGGCCCTTGGATCACTAATGCATTGTCTGTATACCACTGTGAATTAATCACAAAGATGTTATCGCCCGGTTTAAGACTTGCTAGCACATCATCTTTGCTAACATAGACTAAACCTACCTGTGCCTGAACCTTGTCATCAACAAGTGTGATAGCACCTGTGTAGCGCACTACTTTATCTTCTGCCGCAGCTTGGGCTGCTTTTTCTGTCATGAATTCATCGAGCAGCTGTTTGTTTGCAAGAAAATCTTGCCAGCTACCTGCTGCCAGTGCTGCTGGCATAAGTGGTGTTAGAGCAATGTCATCAAGCTCTAAATCTAGCCCTAAATCTCGCGCTAAAATAAGCAGTTTACGCTGCATATCGCGGCCAGATAAATCTTCTCGAGGATCAGGCTCTGTGTAACCCATTTGCTGTGCTTGTAGCACTAAATCAGAAAACGGCACCTTGCCATCATAACTGCTACATAACCACGATAAAGTACCCGAGAATACCCCTTCAATACGGTTAATGCTATCACCACTATTTTGTAAATCAGCCAAAGCAAAATTAATAGGTAAACCTGCGCCAACACTGGTGTTATAACGCCATAACAGATTTCGCTCAGCTAATTGACTACGCAGTGCTTGATACCAATCGTTTGCAGCGGTACCCGCATATTTATTTGCACTGATCAAATGACAGTTAAGCTCTACAAAATCAGGATACAACTGACTAAAAGCCTCACTAGCAGTGATATCAATTATCACTTTATGCTCATAATCAAGCTCATTGATACGCGCTAATAATTCAGCTTTGTCGTAGCTTTGCGCTTCATTGTGCCACTGCTCCTGCCATGTTTCAGTATTTAAACCACTGGCACTAAATAGCATTTGCTTAGAGCGAAGAAGAGCAACCACCTTTACTTTATAATGGGCAGATAAACGAGCAAACTGAGCTTGGAGTTGCGATAAGAACACTTCACCCACATTACCAAGGCCAGCAACGATAATGGCCAGCTCTTGACCTTTGTTTACCAACTTGTCATGTAGAAGAGTTAAAACATCACTATCAATTGCTTGATCATTTAAGATCAACACATAGTTATCGTCTTGCTGTACAAAACGAGGATGAATGCTCTGCTCTTTTAAAAGCGCTGTTGCTTGCTCTGCAAGAGCACTAACATCAGCAGTCGGTGCAACCACTGCACAACCACTTAAATTAGACTCAACAATATTTGCACGGCCCGCTAAATGGCTCACAACCTGATGAGTACTTTGACCAGGCACTAATAAGTAGGTATCGCCCCCTTTAACAAAGTGATGCAGGCTGTGTTGAATTAACTGGCTTAATTCACCAACTTCACCACCGCTTAGTTTATCAACCCGTAATAAATCGATGTTATCTAAGGTCGTAATAAAACGTTTTGCTTTGCTATAGCCTTCTTTTACCACTTCGGTTGGCGTGGCATCGCAATCAAAACTACTTCTAACTACGAGTTTGATTTCTGAGTCTTTTAACGGCGATAACGTCTTTGCATGCAGTACTGGGTTGCCTAAGCGCGCTAATAAGTTTGCTTGCTCACGACATACCTTGGCGTATTTAACCGCATTTTTAACCTTACGAGGGTCAGTGCTAAATACCCCTTGTGTGTCTGTCCAAATAGACACTTGTTTAGTAAAGGTATAACTGGCCAGTAATGTGGCGCTGTAATCACTGCCATTACGGCCTAAAGTAACCGTATTACCTTGGCAATCTGCGGCAATAAAGCCCGTTACTACGTTGATATGTGATTTGCTAATCGTATCGCTGCATTGCTGCTGGTTTTTTTGATGTAAAAGCTGACCATCATTTAAAGTAAATAGCTGCCTTGCATCAACATCTTGTGCAGCAATACCCAACTGATTTAAGTAAGCCGCCAATAAGCGCGCCGACCACACTTCACCATGTGCAAGTAAAGGTGCTTCAAGTAACTGTTGCTGACTAATTAATTCGTTTAATACAGCAAGTTCATCTTTTAACTGTGCCAACGCCTGTTGTTTATTTTGGCCTGTAAGTAACTGCTCAATAAGCGCACGTTGATTATTATCAATAAGCAGTAGAATATCGCTAACAGCTTGGCTATCTTGCTGCTGGTAACTTTGCCAAAGCTTTACTAAAGTATCGGTTGTTTTACCCGATGCCGACACAACAACGCAATCGCCCTGCTCCGTATTCGCTAAAACAATGTTAGCCACCGCATGATAGCGTTCTGCCGAGCTTAAGCTTGAGCCACCAAATTTATGAACAATATTTACCATTTTTCTACCACAATGCCGTATGTGCTGGCGTTAACTTAAATGACGCGTTTTGTTGTGTATCTTGCTGTGTTTGCTTAACTTCAGCTTTTGTAACTTGCTGGCCTTGACCTGGTTTTACTAAGTTGAAAACACGGTCTAAATCAGCAATAAGGTCTTTTACGTCTTCAATGCCTACAGAAATACGAATAAGGGTATCACCGACACCGGCTTCAAGACGCGCTTTAGGCTCCATACCTGCGTGGGTCATTGTTGCAGGGTGACAAATCAAGCTCTCTACCCCACCAAGCGACTCAGCAAGGCTAAAGTCTTTAAGGCTTGTTAAAAACGCTGCGGCATCGTTAATGTCGCCTTTAATATCAAAGCTCACCATACCACCAAAACCGCGTTGCTGTGCTTTAGCAAGCTCATGCTGTGGGTGTGATGCAAGGCCTGGGTAATAAACTTGGCTTACATAAGGTGAGTTTTCTAAATACTCAGCAATTGCAAAGGCATTTTCTTGGTGCTGCTTCAAACGTACATTTAAAGTACGTAAACCACGAAGTGTTAAGTAGCTATCAAATGGTGCACCAGTAATACCAATGTTATTCGCCCACCAAGCAAGCTCATCGCCTAGCTCTTGCGTTGCAGCAATCACTGCACCGCCCACTACATCAGAGTGACCATTAATATATTTAGTGGTTGAGTGCACAACAATATCAACACCAAACTCAATGGGGTTTTGTAATGCAGGTGATAAGAAGGTGTTATCAGCCGCAACCAAAGCACCACACTGCTTAGCAATACTAGTAATTGCTTTAATATCTGTTAAACGCAAGATTGGGTTACTTGGCGTTTCAATCCAAATCAACTTAGGTTTAATCGCTAAAATTTCTTGGAGATTTTCAGTTTTAGTTAAATCCAAAACTTTTAGTTTTAACAGGCCACGTTTTTCAAGCGAGGTGAATAAACGGTAACTACCGCCATAACAGTCATGTGGGATCACTAACGTATCGTCACTGTTTAATAGCTGAGTGGCTAAATGCACTGCAGACATACCTGTTGCAGTAATAATGCCTCTTGCACCCCCTTCAAGCTCAGCTAAAGTTTCAGCTAAGATATCGCGATTCGGATTACCACTGCGGCCATAGTCATACTGGCGTTTAGTATCAAAGTCAGCAAATGAATAGGTGGTTGATAAGTATAGAGGTGGCACAACCGCACCATGATGCTTATCGGCTTCGATGCCGTGACGAACCGCTATCGTCGCTTTATTTTTTTCACTCATTTCATCACCTATTCATAAATTGGATGTTTAGACGTCTAAAAGGTTAGATGATCGACTATGAGAAGTCAAAGTATTTATAGCTCACAATAGAAGTTTATACATTTACACTACTAGATGGCTAAATAACTAGTATTTGACTATCTTTTTTAAAGAGATAGAATTTCCGCATCTTGCGCGATGAGAAATACTAATTACCTTTACGAAGTGTTCTATTTTGAATTGGTATCTCGCGTAAATAACTGACAACCGAGGCAACGAAATAACTTATGGCTAAATGGAACGGTGAATACATTCACCCATATGCAGAACACGGTAAAAAATCAGAACAAGTAAAAAAGATTACCGTATCGATCCCACTTAATGTATTAAAAGTATTAACTGATGAACGTACACGTCGTCAGATCAATAACTTACGTCATGCGACGAATAGTGAGTTATTGTGTGAAGCTTTCCTACATGCTTTTACAGGTCAACCATTACCAAATGACGATGACCTTCGTAAAGACAACCCTGAAAAGGTGCCAGAAGAAGTTAAAAAGATTATGCAAGAAATGGGGTTAGATATCCCTGTTCTTGATTCAGAGTAAGTATTTCGGCCATCGGATCACCGCCGATAGCCACAGGCATAAAAAAACTCAGCTTAGGCTGAGTTTTTTTATTAGCGTTAATTAAGTTTAACGCATGTAATCTTCTGGCATCTCAATTTGCGCAACCCCTGACTCTACTGCCGCCTCAGCAACAGCACGAGCAATACGTGGTAATAAACGCGGGTCCATTGGCTTAGGAATGATGTACTCGGCACCAAACTCTAGTGACTCAACGCCAGCCGCTTTTAATACTTCGCTTGGTACAGGCTCTTTTGCAATGCTTCGAATAGCATGCACAGCTGCAATTTTCATTTCATCATTAATTGCCGTTGCTCGCACATCTAGCGCACCACGGAAAATAAACGGGAAACAAAGCACGTTATTCACTTGGTTAGGGAAGTCTGAACGCCCCGTTGCCATAATTAAATCGTTACGTGCACTGTGTGCAACTTCTGGAGCAATCTCAGGATCTGGGTTTGAACACGCAAACACCACAGGCTTATCTGCCATCAGTTTAAGATCATCGGCAGTTAATAGATTAGGACCAGATACACCTACAAACACATCAGCATCAGCAATAACGTCTTGTAATGTACGCTTATCAGTATTGTTAGCAAATAATTGCTTATACTCATTTAAGTCATCACGACGAGTATGGATCACACCTTTACGGTCAAGCATATAGATGTGCTCACGCAGTGCGCCACATTTTATTAATAGCTCCATACAAGCAACTGCAGCTGCACCGGCACCTAAACATACGATAATTGCATCTTCGATGTCTTTACCTTGTACTTCAAGGGCATTAAGCATACCAGCAGCGGTAACAATAGCAGTGCCATGTTGGTCATCGTGGAAAACTGGAATATCGCAACGCTCGATAAGCGCTTTTTCGATTTCAAAACACTCTGGCGCTTTAATATCTTCTAGATTGATACCACCAAACGTATCAGCGATGTTAGCAACCGTATTAATGAAGTCTTCTGTTGTGCGATGTTTTACTTCAATATCAATTGAATCAAGGCCAGCAAAACGTTTGAATAGTAACGCTTTACCTTCCATTACAGGTTTTGATGCAAGCGGGCCTAAGTTACCTAATCCTAGAATTGCGGTACCGTTTGAAATAACCGCAACCATGTTACCTTTACCTGTGTACTTATAGGCATTTGCTGGATCAGCAGCAATTTCGCGGACTGGTTCAGCCACACCTGGGCTATAAGCTAAAGCGAGATCGTTAACCGTTTCGGCTGGCTTAGTTAGTTCAACACTAATTTTACCTGGAACGGGGTGAGCGTGGTAATGTAATGCTTTTTCACGAAAATCTGACATAACGCGATAGTATCCTGCAAAAAGTTAAAAAGTGAGAGAGCTTGCATCAGTACGATACCTGTAATGTATAAAAATTCCAAGTATTATCAGGTCTATCCTGTTATAAGCTATATCGCTTAATTTTAAAGGATTTCCCAACAATTTCTGTGCATAGTTGCGATTAATCAAACATAAAAATTAACCTATTTATGGCCTTTTAAGCGCGTGTTTTTGTATTTTATATGCACGAACACTGCAAATAGCCGAAATTAGCCTAAAACAGCCATTTCAACGAAGTTCACAGCATTTACTCACGAAATTATTTAAATTTATTATTTTTAATAACTTTTAGATACCAATACGCTTAATTAAGTAGTCTATTTTGAGGCAATGAAACCTTGTTGATAGCAAGGCAAAAATTTCGTTATTTAGTTGTGTTCTAAATCAGAAATTTTTAACGCAGGTAGCGACAGGTTTAATCCCTCAAAATGATTAAGTATTATTGCGGGTTGGTATACTCATTTATACAAAAAAGAATATAGCCAAGGGGTGGCACTTTGTCTCTACAATTAACGACATAATGGGCATAACAACCAGAAATAGTTATGCAAAGGAAATGAGTGAAGATGATGAGTAAGTGTCAGCGTTAATAACGAATTTTGTGAATTTTAGCCATAAAAAAAGCACCCTAAGGTGCTTCTTTTAACTAAACAGCAGAAATTACTTCTTGCTGCTAAGTGCACCGAAGCGCTTGTTGAAACGATCAACACGGCCGCCAGTGTCTAAAATCTTTTGCTTACCAGTGTAAAACGGGTGACACTCAGAACATACGTCTAAGTGGATGTCTTTACAAAGAGTTGAGCTAGTTTCGAATTTGTTACCACATGAACAAGTTGCAGTGATAGCTTCGTACTTAGGGTGAATACCTTCTTTCATAGGGAACCTCTAGTTAAGGCCGTATCGCTCTCCAAACCCGAAGTCTGGCACCATACGCAGTTAATACAATTAATAGGCCGCGTATTTTATAGCTCAAGTGACCTTGCGACAAGCTTTAAATACATATTTCGCTAAAAAAATAATCAAGTGGCTTGTTGTTCAGTATTTGTTGGTAGGTTTTTAACCGTAATTTTAGTACATTATCTTTCCGTCTTTGTTTCAGTAGAGTTGTTATGCACTTTGTAGAAGTTGCCATAAAAGTCCCTTTACAGCGTACCTTCGATTATAAAGTTGAACAGCTGCTGCACAGCCCTGAGTTAAAGCCAGGCATGCGCGTTCGCGTGCCATTTGGTAGTCAAAAAAAGGTTGCTGTGGTGTTGGCTCTAAAAACATCAACCGATGTTCCCGCTGACAAAATAAAGCCGATTATAGACGTAATAGACGACACGCCAGTTTTATCTGAGCAACATTTAGCGCTTCTGAAGTTCACTGCACGCTACTACTGTTATCCATTGGGTGAAACCATTCATACGGCACTTCCGGCTGCATTAAGACAAGGCGAATGCCCTGATAAAACCAGCATTAACATGGTTGAGCTGACCGAAAAAGGTGCAAAGCTGCCGTCGCTAAAAGCAAAAACCCAGTTAAGTTTATTAAAGCAGCTAGCCGAATCGGGCAAATCATCGGTTACAGAATTAAAAGCACTCGGATTTACAAAAAAAACCATCGATAGCCTGCTCGACAAACAACTGATCACTCAGTTTATCGAACATGATAACCAGTGGCAGCAACGCCCGCCGACGGTAGGTAGCAAACCTGTACTTAATAAAGAACAAGCTGTGGCGTGTACCAGCATTAATCAAGCTAACGGCTTTACCAGCTTTTTACTTGAAGGGGTTACCGGAAGTGGTAAAACCGAAGTGTATTTGCAATGCCTAGAAGAAGTACTTAAAAAGGGCAAACAAGCCCTAGTATTAGTGCCTGAAATTGGCTTAACACCACAAACGGTTAATCGTTTTCGTCGTCGCTTTCCTGATACACCGATTATGCTCTGGCACTCCGCACTGACAGATAACGAACGCTTACAAACTTGGCGTTTCTGTGAAAAAGGCAGCTGCGCCATAGTGATCGGCACACGTTCGAGTATTTTCTTACCTTTTTTATCACTTGGCATGATCATCGTTGATGAAGAGCACGACAGCTCGTTTAAGCAACAAGATACATTGCGCTATCATGCTAGAGACCTAGCCGCTTATAGGGCATACCAGCATAATATTGTGCTCGTTCTAGGTAGTGCCACACCGGCACTTGAGACCTTACATAAAGCAATTAATAACAAATATCAGCTGTTGAGCCTCACTGAACGGGCTCAAACCAGCACCGATAACCAGTTTCAACTAATGGACATGAAAGGTCAGCCAGAGCAAGCCGGAATTGCCCATGCTAGCCTTGCCTATATGCGTCAGCATTTAGAACGTGGTAAGCAAGTGATGGTGTTTTTAAACCGTCGCGGTTTTTCGCCTACTCTCATATGCCATGAGTGTGGTTGGCTAAGTGAGTGCTCACGTTGTAGCACCAGTGCAACCTTTCATAAAGCCATTGGCCAGATGATTTGTCACCACTGTGGTGAGCAACATCAGGTGCCTCATCAATGCCCCGATTGCGGCAGCACGCAGATTTTTCCAAATGGTAAAGGTACTGAACAAATCGAAGAGTTTTTAACGCAAACCTTTCCTCATATTCCGATTAGTCGTATCGACCGAGATTCAACTCGTCGTAAAGGCAGCTTAGAAAAAGCCCTTGATGATATTAACCAAGGCGGTGCGCGTATCCTCGTTGGTACGCAAATGTTAGCAAAAGGCCACCACTTTGCTGATGTTAGCCTGGTTTTAATCTTAGACGTCGACAGCGGTTTATATTCGTGCGACTTTCGCGCTACCGAGCATTTAGCGCAACTTGTCACACAAGTGGCAGGCCGTGCTGGTCGAAGTGGTGAACCTGGGCAAGTATTATTGCAAACCCATTTTCCTGAGCATCCATTACTACAAGATTTAGTCAACAATGGCTATCAGGATTTTGCCCGCTATGCCCTGACAGAACGCGAAGAGGCTCAGCTTCCACCCGTTACCAATATGGCTATGGTGCGCGCCGAAGGACATAACATTAATCAAGTGGTCGATTTTTTAACTGATTTGGTTCCTGTCCAGAACGTATCTGGTATACAATTGCTCGGTCCGATACCTGCGCCACTGGAACGTGTGGCTGGTAAGTATCGCTTTCAATTACATATTCAGGCGCAGGAACGCTCCCACTTGCACCAATATTTAGCGCAAATGGTCGACTACATAAGCACCAGCAAATTAGCGCAAAAAGTGCGTTGGAGCCTAGACGTTGATCCGATAGATATGATTTAAAGGCCAATAAAAGAGTCATGGCACAACACGATTACATTAATAAAAAACCAGCAAATAGAAATAAAAAGCAGGCTCCGGCGAAAAAGCCATTTCCTATTATTCTAATTTTAATCGCGCTTATTTTAGTAGGCGGGTTTAGCTATGGCTTATGGTATATCAAACATAATGCTGACCCTGAACTTGTGGAACAACAAGCCAATCCTACTAAACAAGAAGAAACAGTTATTCCGCCACCTAAAACACCTGAATTTATCAAAGAGATTAAAGAGCACGAAGTTCAGGTTGAAGTAAAAGAGATTGAACAAAAGGGCCCGTATGTAATGCAATGCGGTTCTTTTAGAACCTTAGAGCAAGCACAAACATTAAAAGCTAAAATCGCTTTTGCCGGCTTGGTTGCCGAGGTAAAGAAAACCCAAGGCAGCAATGGTGTTTGGTATAAAGTGCGTTTAGGCCCTTACGAAACCAAACGTTTGGCCGAAAGTGATAAAAATAAACTTAAACGTATCAAAATAATGGGCTGCGGAATTTGGCTTTGGACTTGATTTTAGTTCATTCACCCATATAAACACCTCATCAATCGCTTTTTACGAGCGGCTTTGCCGCTCGATGATGAGGAATAATCATGACCACTATTGTAAGTGTACGCCGCGACGACAAGGTCGTAATTGGTGGCGACGGCCAAGTTTCACTTGGTAATACCGTAATGAAGGGCAACGCCCGCAAAGTTCGACGTCTTTATAATGGCAAAGTAATCGCTGGTTTCGCTGGCGGTACTGCTGATGCCTTCACCCTTTTCGAACGATTTGAAAGCAAACTAGAAATGCACCAAGGTAACCTGACTAAGGCAGCCGTTGAAATGGCCAAAGATTGGCGTAGTGACCGTGCACTTCGAAAACTCGAAGCACTCTTAGCAGTTGCAGACGAAACTGCGTCATTGATCATCACAGGTAACGGTGATGTTGTGCAGCCAGAAAATGACCTAATTGCGATTGGCAGTGGTGGTAACTTCGCACAATCAGCAGCCACAGCGCTTCTTGAAAACACCGACCTAAGTGCACGTGAAATTGTAGAGAAAAGCCTAACTATTGCCGGCAACATCTGCGTATTCACGAATAATTTCCAAACTATTGAAGAATTGTAATAGGAACTGCCATGTCTGAGATGACGCCAAGAGAAATCGTTCACGAGCTAGATCAACACATTATCGGCCAAGCTAAAGCTAAAAAAGCAGTTTCAATCGCGCTTCGTAATCGCTGGCGCCGTATGCAACTAAGCGACGAGCTACGCGCCGAAGTAACACCAAAAAACATTTTAATGATTGGTCCTACTGGTGTGGGTAAAACTGAAATTGCTCGCCGCCTTGCAAAACTTGCTAATGCGCCTTTCATTAAAGTTGAAGCAACCAAATTCACCGAAGTGGGCTATGTTGGTAAAGAGGTTGAAACTATCATCCGTGATTTAGTGGATATTTCAATTAAAATGACCCGCGAACAGCAAACTAAGAAATTTAAGCACCGTGCTGAAGAAGCGGCAGAAGAGCGCATTTTAGATGCCCTACTACCACCAGCGCGCGACACCTTTGGTGAATCAAAAACTGAAGAAAACTCTTCGACTCGTCAATCTTTCCGTAAGAAATTACGTGAAGGCCAATTAGACGATAAAGAAATCGATATCGATGTTGCACAAGCTCAGCCTAATGTTGAGATCATGGCACCTCCTGGTATGGAAGAAATGACCAACCAGCTACAAAGCATGTTTCAAAACATGGGCGGCGATAAGCGCAGCAAGAGAAAGCTAAAGATCAAAGAAGCCTTCAAACTATTAGTTGAAGAAGAAGCTGCAAAACTTGTTAACCCTGAAGAGTTAAAAGAGCAAGCTATCTTCGCAGTAGAGCAAAACGGTATCGTGTTTATCGATGAAATCGATAAAATCTGTAAACGTGGTGAAGCGTCTGGCCCTGATGTTAGCCGCGAAGGTGTACAACGCGACTTACTACCATTAATCGAAGGCTCAACAGTAAGCACTAAACACGGCATGGTTAAAACTGACCACATGTTGTTTATTGCATCTGGCGCATTCCAAATGGCTAAACCATCAGACATGATCCCTGAGCTGCAAGGTCGTTTACCAATCCGCGTTGAGCTTGAAGCACTAAGTGCTGATGACTTTAAACGTATCTTAACTGAGCCTCATGCTTCATTAACTGAGCAACAACGTGAGCTGTTAAAAACAGAGCAAGTTGAGGTTGAGTTTACCGATGATGCAATTGAGCGTATCGCGAAAGCGGCTTGGCAGGTAAATGAAAAAACCGAAAACATCGGTGCCCGTCGCTTACACACAGTGATGGAAAAACTAATGGAAGAAATTTCATTTGATGCCTCAGAAAAAGCAGGTTCAACACTAACAATTGATGCCAATTACGTTGAACAGCATTTAGGTGCACTTGTTGAAGATGAAGACTTAAGCCGTTTCATTCTTTAATCAACAAATTAGCGTTATACTAAAAAGCCTCCAGTTGGAGGCTTTTTAGTATATAAATCGTAGATTCGAGGCTCACATGAAAGAAGTCACTAAAGTGCATTATCACAGCGTTAGTAAAGTATTAGATGTTCATTTTGATGATCAGACTATTGCCCAATTTAGTGCTGAATTTCTGCGTGTTCACTCACCATCTGCTGAAGTACAAGGCCACGGTAATGAGCAGATGAAACTGGTGCTTGGCAAACAGCAAGTAGGAATTAGTAAAATTGAGCCGGTTGGCCATTATGCAATTCGACTGGTATTTAGCGATAATCATAATAGTGGCTTGTTTAGCTGGCATTACTTAGCTGATTTACAAGCAAATCATGATGCGCTTTGGCAACAATATCAAGCCAGAGTCACAGAGCACGAAGCCAACAAAGACAGCGTGCCAATTAAGTTTGTGCCTTAATACCTTGTCGCGGTATACACACCCAAGCAACAAAAAAGCGCGATGACGAAACCATCACCGCGCTTTTGTTTTTCATCAGACTAATTCATTAAACTTTAAACTTATCGATTGCCTGATAAAGCACACGCGCTTGCTCAGACACCTCTTCGCTGGTTTGCGCGTTAGTTGCCGCATGACCCGATGCCTCTTGAGCAATATCACGAATGCGTACCACGTTTTTATTGACCTCAGAAGCCACTTGGCTTTGTTCATCAATTGCTGTGGCTATGTGAGTACTCATATCCATAATGGTTTGTACATCTTCGGTAATTGAACGCAGTAACTCACCGGCTTTGCTTGCCTGCGCCGCGCTTTCGCCACCTTGTGTACGACATTGCTGCATAATACTCACCACTTCTCGTGTGCGACCTTGTAGGGTCGAAATAATGCTCTCAATCTCTTGTGTTGAGTCTTGGGTACGCTGGGCAAGTGAACGTACTTCATCAGCAACGACCGCAAAGCCACGACCTTGCTCACCAGCACGCGCGGCTTCAATAGCCGCATTGAGTGCCAGTAAGTTAGTTTGTTCTGCGATACCACGAATAACATCCAACACAGAGCCAATCGTTTCAGCGTCTTTTTCTAACTGCGACACCACACTTGATGCATTCCCGAGTGAATCTGATAGGTGATTAATTTGTACCACCGTCGATTCAACCTCCGAACGACCTTGCTGCGCACTTAAGTTAGTTGACTCAGCTTTTTTCGCAGCCGCTTCTGTGTTGTGAGAAATATCTTGAATCGTCGCCTGCATTTCAGTGGCAGCTGTAGCAACCATATCTGCTTCATGAAGCTGCTCTTGCATACCTGAGCTTGTTGCTGCTGTCGTTTCTGATAAATGCTCAGTTGCCACGTTAAGGGTACTTAGCGCGGTATTAACTTCATAAATCAGCTTTTTGAAATCACTGATCAAGCTATTAAAGTCGATCGTCATGGTGGTAATTTCATCTTTACCTGATTGAGTAATCGACATACTTAAGTCGTTATTGCGACGAATTTCGTTAATCGTGTGGTACACACGTTCGATAGGCTGAATAATTGAGCGGCTAGTAAAGTAAACTAATAGCATCACTAAAATGCTCGCAATAATAAACACAAGAATGGCAATCAACTGCGCACTAGCAGCACTAGATTCTACAAACTCTTTAGTTTGTGTGGTCAGTTGGCTGACAATTGCATCACTAAGCTCAACACTGCGTTTCATCTCACCGAGTGCCCCTGACTCTAAATCAAGGCCCAAGGCAACTTGTGCATCAACTAAGGCTTTAAATTTACTCTGATAAGTCGCAAGCAAACTAAGCAATTGGTTTTCGTAATTTGCATCGAACCCTGCGTTTTTAATCTCTGATCTAAAGCTAGCAACTAAATCATCAAACTTGCCCATATACTTTAAATCAAAGCGCAGCATAAAGTCTTTTTCTGCACGGCGAAGCTGTAGCATTAAAGTTAGTAATTTATAGTTTTCGCGCTCACTTAATAATGTTTCTACTTGATGCACCGCACCACGTAAATCACCATAAAGTGCATCTTTCGGGTGTAGACCTATTTTCTTTTGTAGTACCACAACCTTATTGAAGTCGTCATAGTAAGTTTTTGCTAATCCTTTAAACTCATCAAGTTTAGTGCTATCCATATCAAGATCATCGACTAACTCATCTAGGCGAGCAATTTTGGTTTTTAACTGGGTATACTCATTTTCAAAAAGCTCAAGGCTCTCGACTTTTTTATAAAACAAAAAGTTTTTTTCATGCTTGCGCATGGCAAGCTCATGAATATCGAGTTCCTCTGCATTTTGAATTGTTTCATTGAGCTTAAGCATCATGCGTGACTCAAAAATAATTACACACAGCATTACAACCATTGCAAGGCCAACAACAAGCGCGTTTAACTGTAAACGACGTTTTATAGTTAAATTTTGTAATACATTCATTCAAAGTGCCCTATAGCAACATGCATTTCAAAGTATAGCTAAACTATTTGAAGCAGCTAATAAAAAGTAGCCTGAAAAGGCGATGCATTTTCCAATATAAGGAACCAACAAACAAACTGTATTTACTGTAAGTTAACTTTTTGCCATAAATGTTGGTGTAACTTATCTAATTTCTGCCACTGCTTTTTCCTTACCCATTCAACTAATGGCGCGGGATCACTCGGAAAGTTCAATCTTTTATTTTGTGGTGATTGCAACCAATCATCCATCGCATAGGGGTTAAGGTAACTCATAACATGGGCAGCTCCCATGCCTAGCAGCGTTTGTGCATTAATCCCCTGCTCAAACTGCTTGCCAAGCGGCTTGAGTAACAGCTTTTTACCTAACTGTAATGCCTCGCTTGCAAGCTCAAACCCTGCATTACCAATCACACCACCAGCGTTGGCTAAATCGTTAAGAAACCCAACTCGTGACGGCGCTCGCAGATGAATATTACCGATTGAGCAATCTTGCGCATCGGGGTGATAGCAGTAAAACTCACGCTCAGGAAAGTCCTTTAAGTAGTCGACAACACTGTCTAGGTTCTCAAACGGTAAATAAACTAAGACTTTATTTTCAACCATCACAGGATTGTCATGGTGATGACTCGCGATGAAAGGAGGAATAATATTCTCAGCATAAGGTTGCCAATGAACACCGAGATAGACATTCGCGGGGGCATAATTACGGATCAACGCACGACGAAAGAAAGCTCGACCAAACATTGGCACTTTATCAGACAAAAATGCAGCCTGATGACTCATACCAATAACCGGAATACCTTGCTGTTTTGCTGCCCACGCTGTGATAGGTTCAAAGTCATTAAAAACCAAATCATAATGACGTAAATCTAAGCTTTTAATGTCTTTAATTAGCTGCAAAGGGCGTGCATTTTTTAATGTTCTTAAACTATCAACTTGTCCTGATTTACTGGTAAATGATAAACCTCTAAATGTTCTAAAGTCGGCAAAATCAGCCATATCAAAGTAATCTTGCTCTTTGCGCCCGGAAAATACGTAGTCAACATCGACCCCTAATGCTTTAAAGGTGGTTGCCATCACGCGAGCACGGGTTATGTGTCCGTTACCTGTTCCTTGTATACCGTACAAAATTCTCATATAGATTCCACCACCATGACTGCTAAAACTGCACAACTCGACCCCATACCTGCGCCAATAATTACATCAGCAGGGTAATGCACACCGATTACCACCCGAGATGCTGCAACTCCCGATGCCCAAAGAAGCCAAAGCACAGTAAGCTCAGGGAAATACATGGTTAAAATAGTCGCTATAACAAATGCCCCAGCACTATGCCCCGACGGTAGGCTAAACTGATCACTTGGCACTAAATAAGCGCCTTGCACTAAGCAGTCGCAAGGTCTTACCCGCGCAATTCGCTTTTTAGCTAAAAAGTAAATGGGTCGCTCAATTGCAAAGCCAACCAATATACTCATCGCAAGCTGCTGAAAATGAAGTTGTTCGGTAAACCACCAAAACCCAAGGAACAACACCACATAAAGTCCGCCATCACCGCTTTTTGATAAACCAAGCGCTGACTTTCTGAGCCAATTTGGCGAAGCGTCGTTAAACACACTTAAAAACAGCTGTTCATCCACTTTGGCCAATTTAGTAAGCATGTTGTTTGCCATGGTAAGCTCCTTGTCATACTTTGCGTCTAATTTTTATACTCATCTCAGCTTAGGCGGTAAAAATAACAATTAGGTGACGCTTTTGAGACACTAATGTTGCGATAACGAAATTCCTTTGATTTAAACGAATAAACCAGTATTAAGTCGTTGTTATTGAGTTGTATCAAGGTATACTGGGTACTAAACAGACAGTCTCTTTAGAGGATGAAAAAATGGATTACAGCACTTCTGATTTATGCGATCACTTTGCCGACGTGGTCGATGTGCTCGAGCCAATGTTTATCAATTTTGGTGGACGCCCAAGCTTTAGTGGCCGAGTGAAAACTGTTAAATGTTTTGAAAATAACGAGCTGATCCGCGATATCTTAACTACGGACGGAACCGATAGTGTGCTTTTGATCGATGGTGGTGGTTCAACCCGACGCGCACTAATAGATATTGAACTAGCAGAAATCGCCCTTGAGAATAACTGGCAAGGGATCATCGTTTACGGTGCTATTCGCCATGTTGACGAACTTGAAGAGCTAGATCTAGGCATTCAAGCAATTGCTTCTATTCCAGTTGCTGCAGACAGTGAAGGCGCAGGCGAAGATGGTATAGGCGTTAATTTTGCCGGTGTGTCTTTCTTTGATGGTGACTTTGTTTACGCCGATAGTACCGGCATTATATTATCTGCTGAAGAATTAGAGTTAGAAATAATAGAAGACTAATCTCAGTGATAAATCCCCTTAAAATTTATGATGAAGCGGCGGTAAAACATTTATGTGTCCGCCGCGCCAATGAACAAAAAGCATGGCAAGCTCTTGCTCTTCTTGATACACATGTAAACGCCTCTCAGGCTCTTATTGATGCCAAACAGTTTGGTATTCGTTACGTTTTAGTTGGCGTGTGTGAAGATATTGGGCCTCGTGCTAACCTAGGTAATGGCGGTGCACAGCAAGCATGGCTAGCTTTCTTAAAGCGCTTTTTGAATCAAACTCATAACCAATTTTTAAACCATGAGCGTGTATTGCTACTTGGTGAAGTTGCGCTTGATGATTTAAACCAACAAGCAGCTAACCTTGATAATAAAAACGACGCCGACTTAGCCAAACTACGTGAACTGTGTGGCGATATCGACACCCGTGTTGAGCAAGTACTGGCAATGATTTTTGCAGCTGGCCTTGAGCCAATTGTGATAGGTGGCGGACACAACAACTGCTTAGGTATATTACGTGCCCTTAGTAAGCAGCATGGCAAACCAGTAAACGCCATTAACTTAGACCCTCACGCTGATTTTAGAGACTGTGAAGGTCGCCATAGTGGTAATGGCTTTAGGTATGCCTACAGCGAAAATCATCTCGCTGATTATCATGTGATGGGTTTGCACGAATTTAAGAATAATCAAGCAATTATGAATGCGTTAACTCAAGCAAACTTCTCGTTTGATAGTTATCAAGACATTCAAGTTCGTCGCAATATAGACTTATCAACCGCATGTAAACAAGCACTTAATAAATTCGATAATGCCCCATTAGGCGTCGAAGTTGACTTAGACAGTATTTCGCTAATGCCAGTTAGCGCTTATACCAATTGCGGCTTTAGTGTGAGTGATGCAGAACACTTTGTGCATTTAGCAGCCAGCCAAATAACTGCTCGCTACCTTCATTTATGTGAAGGTGCACCATCACAACACCCTGTTAGTTTAGAAGCAGGCATGAACGATGCCGGCCAAATTATCACTGCCCTAGTGAATGCGTATTTGCAGGCAAGAGAGGCAAGTTAGAAAGAGGCGAGAAACGAGATAACGACTGATTTTTGGGGAGGTCAGCTCGAAACAAGTTTCACACCTACCTGTAGCAGCGGCTTTATGCCGCACCCCTTAAATTGGAAGCAAGTTAAATTGGAAGCAAGGTTCAAGATAAAACGCAATGTAACGAGTCAAACAGCTCGCTAACTTTCCCCTAGAAACTCGCTAGCTTCATTACTGATGCTCTAAATGCCATTGCTTTAACCATGACACCATACCTACACTACTAAGCGGGTAATTAAAATAATAACCTTGCGCTGCATAGGTGTTTAATGACTTAATAAAATTAAGTTGCTCTAAGGTTTCCACCCCTTCACAAATCACTTTAGCATTATTTTGGTTATGCATAGCCACCACCCCTGAAACGAGGCTACGTATTTGAGTTTGGTGAGCAAAATCTGCGGTAAGCGATGCTGCAACTTTAACATACTCAACATTCAAATTTGGTAGTTTAGATAGCCAAACAGGGGTATCACCTAATCCATCTACACACAGTTTAATACCAATGCTACTTAGCCTTGCAACCATGGCTTTACCTTGATCATCCAAGCTCATAAATAGATCAAGCGGGCATTCAATAATTAAAGCGCCGGGTTCTAAATGATGCTCGGTGGCAATACGGTCTACAAATTCAATAAACTCTTCATGTAGCATCTCAGGACCAAACACATTAATACTGAGTGGCAGCTGCATGCCTTCCATACGTAATGCCATAGCAAGCTCTGCTGCTCGCTCAATCACATAAGCAGCAACCGGATAGCTTAGGCCTGCAACACGAATATCATCAATAAACTTGTTAGCTGCTAAGATCCCTTGTTTTGGATGCTGCCAGCGTAACAACAATTCTAAAAACTCTATTTTGTTGTCACTATTACGAACCACTGGTTGAAAATACAACTCAAGCTCACTAGCAAAATCTAAGTGCGCCAGCTCTCGAAGCCTTGCTTGCTGCTCTAGCTGCTCAATCATCATTTGTGGATGATATGGCACGATAGCCCGATCTGGGTTTGAATCAAGTGCAAGGTTAGCGAAAGAAATAAGGTTTTCAAAACTGTATTCAGGCTCATTACAGCTAACGTAGCTAGCTCGCACTTTCACCTCAATAGTGCAATTTGCCACATTGAAGGGTTTTAAGGTCACTTGTTTTATTTGACTTATAAGTTGCTCATGCAAATGCTTTTGCTCCTCAAGAGAGCAAATGAAGGCAAAATTTAATCCACCTAAGTGAGCAAGCTTTTCTATATTGCCAGCGCCACTACTAATATTAAGCACTGCATCATTGTCTAATTGCTGTTTAATACGAGTAGCAGACTGAGCAAGTAATAAATCACCAAAGTCCCGACCTATATGCTGGTTAACACTTTCAAATCCCTCTAAGCGCAGCATAACAAGGGCGCAGTTATGCGAGTGTTCTTCAACCCAGCTAGCAAAGCTACGTCGTAAATCGCTGCGATCTGGCAAGCCAGTTAGTGGAGTACTGTCTATTTCATCATGGTAAGGAGTATCAACTATGACTTCTTCACTTTCTTCTGGTTCTTCAAAATTAAAAAAGCCAGACACAGATAAAACAATAACTGAAATCACTAACCAATACGCGGAAGTTTCGAGCAATAAGTGGGCAGAATACATAACTGTAAACGTAATCGCTGCAGCGACAGTAAAAATAATCGCTAACCAGTTATTTGTTCGAAAAGCTTGCCATAAATGAAAGCAAAGACTCATTGCTAATAAAATGATTAACCAAGGAATAGCGGAGTTGAGGATTGCCAACCCCAGCACACCATTAACAACTAAACTGAGTCTAAGTATTGGATGACGAGTGACACACAACGCACAAATCATTGCCATAAAAACGCAGCCTGCTAAAAACACAGACACTGCATCACTACTTAAATTTACGAGCCCTACACCGTTACTCGCTAAACTGGCAATCAATGACATCTAATCCAAAAATACGTAAAAATAACTTCTAACTAAGTCTACCCAAAATCCACAGATTTAACAGTTTATTTACGCCGAATTGGTAACTTAATTGCGCAGGGTGGGATATTTGCCAGTGAGCAATATCAGCGCGTGCCCCCACTTTTAATACACCTCGATCATCAAGACCCAAGGCTTTGGCGGCATTACGTGTTACACCTGCAAGCGCTTGCTCTGGTGTCATACGAAAAATAGTACAGGCCATATTCATCATTAAATGCAATGAACACAATGGTGACGTTCCTGGGTTGAAGTCGGTTGATATAGCAATAGGCACCTGATACTGCTGAAGTAATTCAATTGGCGGATATTTTGTTTCACGTAAGAAATAAAATGCCCCCGGTAACAGCACTGCCGCAGTGCCAGCTTTGGCCATTGCTTGAATGCCTGCTTCATCTAAATGTTCAATATGGTCGGCTGATAAGCCATTAAATTCAGCAACAAGTTCTGCACCATGTTGATTAGATAACTGCTCAGCATGCAATTTAACAGGTAAGTTGTGCTTTTTAGCCGCTTCAAATACACGGCGAGTTTGCTCGTTACTAAAACCGACATTTTCACAAAATGCATCAATCGCATCAGCTAAATCAGCTTCAACAACACGGTCAAGCATTTCACCACAAACAAGCTCTATATATTCATCACTGCGGCCTTTATATTCAGGTGGTAATGCGTGAGCACCTAAAAATGTGGTTTTAACATCAACCGGATGATTTTCACCTAATAAGCGAGCCACTTCGAGTAGTTTAATTTCGTTTTCGCAGTCAAGACCATAGCCAGATTTGATCTCTACCGTAGTCACGCCTTCTGCGTATAACGCATTTAAGCGCTCTTTCGCACTGACAAATAAGGTTTCGTGGTCTGCTGCGCGCGTTGCTCGAACTGTACTTGCAATACCGCCGCCATTAGCAGCAATTTGCTCATAACTGACACCTTGCAAGCGTTGCTCGAACTCTTCAGCGCGGCTACCGGCAAACACTAAGTGAGTGTGGCAATCAATTAATCCCGGTGTTAACCATTGCCCTTTAGCTGAGATAGTCGGTGTTGCTAATGCATCAAAGTTTGGTAAGTCAGCTTGCGAACCTAACCAAGCAATTTTACCTTCTTTTACTGCGATCGCTGCATTTTCTATAGCACCGTATGGCGCATCAACTTCAGGATTCATGGTGGCAATATTGGCATCTGTGATCACTAAATCCCAGTGCATTTGGCTATCGTTCGTTGTATGCATTTTTCACCTATACTTATATCTGCTGCGAGCTTTAAAGCGCCTAATCAAATTAGCTTAAAGTTTAACAACTCATCTTGTATATACAAGAAAATTATGCCACCTTGTAACACACTGTTAACTTACCTGTGCACTTTCACAATGAGCGTCCCTAAGTTTACGCAAATAAAAGAATATATTTTGGAAAACATTCGATCGGGTCAATGGCAAGAAAATAGCCGCGTGCCCTCAGAAAATGAATTAACCAGCCAGTTTCAGGTTAGCCGCATGACGGCCAGACGCGCGTTATCTGAACTTACAGACGCCGGTATACTAACTCGTAGCCAAGGCCAAGGGACTTTTGTAGCAAGCTTTAAGTCACAATCATCATTGCTCGAAATTAAAAACATCGCTGATGAAGTTAAAGCTCGTAACAGTGATTACAGCTGTACAATTTTAGTGATGGAATCAATACGTGCAATTGCCCCTATTGCAATTGCATTGGGCGTTGATGTAGACAGTCATGTTTATCGTAGCGTCATCGTTCACAACGAGAACGAGCAACCTCTGCAAGTAGAAGAGCGCTTTGTGAACCCGGCTCTGGCAAAAGATTACTTACAACAAGATTTCCACAGCCTAACCCCCCATGAGTATTTATCAACCAGTGCGCCATTAACTGAGGCCAGACATACGGTTGAGGCGATTATGCCTAACCAAGAAATGTGCGAATGGCTTAATCTCTACAATGAAGAGCCTTGTTTGCAAGTGATCCGCCGAACATGGTCAGCAAATGGCATTGTAAGCTTTGCACGCTTAGTCTCACCAGGTAGTAAATACAGACTCGGCGGTCACTTAACCTTTAAAAAGTAATTAAATTGGCAATTGATAGTGAAAGTTCAGCGCCTCAATAGCCGAGCCATCAATGATACGTTCGCCAGCTTCATGACTTGTAAAGGTGGGTGGTTGATTACCCAGTTCAGAGCATTTTTGCTGGTAGTAGTCCGCTTTTGTTGGATGCGCTGGGTTAACAACGTTATAAATGCTATTGGCGTTAGACCAGTTTTCAAGCACTGAAAAAATCGCCGCTATTACATCTTGCTGTTGTACCATGTTCACCACTTGCTGACTTGAGCTAGTAAGCTCTTTACCTGCAACAAACTTACCTGGGTCGCGTTCGGGGCCTACAAGTCCCGCTAAGCGCAATGCCTTGCCACCTGCATTTAGCACTAATTGCTCCGCATCGTATAATGTTTGTTGGCGTGCTGATTGGCAGTTAATTTCTGTGCTTTCGTCGTAACAACCATTGTCAGTTGGGTAAACACCTGTCGAAGAACATAAAATAAAGCCTTTACAATTTAGGTGTTTGGCAAGTTCAAGCCCAGCTTGTAATGTATCTAAATAATTACTTTCTGAGCTGCGGCTACGCGGTGGAATTGCACACACCCACCATGCTCCTTCAAGTGATACGTCATGTTTAAGTACACCATCTTCAAGTGCAAACTGACGCTGAAAGTCATGTTCGTGATCGCGACTACGGTGTGTCCCCTGCACCTGCCACGCCAATCCCTTTGCCTTAAGACAAAGAGCTTTCCCCAACCAACCTGCACCTAGCACCACCATTTTATTATCATTCACAACCATTTAGTAACTTACCCTATGTATTTTGTAATATTTTATTAATAACTACCGTTTTGCAAAGTAGCGATTTAAGCGCAAATATGATTAGATAGATAACTCTAACCGATAATAAAAATACGTGCACCTATGTTAAACAATCTCTCTTTACGTAAAAAAATATTACTGCTGATTGGCGGGACGATTAGTGTACTACTGATCATCGCGTCTAGTTTCTTTGTTAATCATATTGCTGACCTATCTCGCAAAGCTATTCAACGCGAAGCCGACAGCTATTTACAGAGTGAGCGACTTTCAATGCAAGGTTACTTTGCCAAATACGGTAAAGTAGTACAAACCTTCGTGACAAATCCGCATTTAGTGAATTGGTTCGACAACTGGACTAAACGTGACCAAAGCCTTGATAACCAGCCTGGATACGACAGCGTTAATCAAGATTTTGTCCGTATCAGTGGCAACGATGACAACATCTTATCTGCCTTCTTTGCATCTGCAACAACAGGTGAGTATTTCAAAGAAAACGAGCGTACCACTCATTACAACGGCCAACCTTACTACGCATATAAACGTGGTTGGTGGCAAGACGCTTTAAAGATCAACAAACTCTATGTAGGCCCAATTTCTGTGGATTTAACCACAGGTAATGCCTCTGCAGTTGTACAACAGCCTGTGTATAAACAAAACAAGCTTGTTGGCTTTGGTGGTGTTGATTTACAGCTTAATAATATCAACGACATGGTTGAAGCTATTCGCTTTAATGGCCAAGGCTTTGGTTTCTTGCTTGATGGCAACCAAAAGGTTGTGCATTTTTCTAAACGCACTGGCCACAAGCTGTCTGTGACTGACGAAGGTCCGAATGGCAAAGAAGGTTTAGATGCCCTCGAAAAACAATTTAGCGACACTTCAGGCTTTAGCGAATTAAACCGCGCGATGAAAAGCCAAAAAGATGGTAGTAGCTTTGTGACTTTCAAAGGTGAGCAATATTACGTTGTATACAACCGCCTTGAATTAGAAACCCCTTACCTTGATTGGTACGTGGGTATTTTAATACCAACCAGTATGATTGATGAGCCAGTAAACGATGCGGTGATGACAACCACAACATCAGTGATCATCATTATCGCGATTATTATTGCGATGATCTTCTGGGCCACGCAAATGATCACCAAGCCACTGACTAAACTGACTTACATCATGCGTGATATCGCATCAGGTGATGGCGATTTAACACAAAAAATCGAAATTAAGAGTCATGACGAAGTGGGTCAACTTGCTCATCACATGAACACCTTCATCGATAAATTGCGCGCGATGATGCTTAATACTGCCGCGCAGGCTGAGCAACTAAGCCAAGCTGCGAGCCAGTTGAAAATTGTTTCGCAAAAAACGAACGATGAAATTCAGCAAGAAAAGCAACAAGTTGACAGTGTGAGTGCGGCTGTAACCGAAATGGCTTCTACAGTGATGGAAATCTCGCGTAATGCACAGCACACTAATAATGCCGCTGAAGAAGTACAAACTATTACTGCAGATGGCACTAAACGCTCAACTCAGGCTCAGTCAGTAATGACCGCTCTGGCAAGTCACATCGGTGAAGCATCTAAAGTCGTTGCGGGTCTTGAGCAAGAAAGTGGCAATATTGGCGCGGTGGTTGATGTTATCAACTCAATCGCTGAGCAAACCAACTTACTCGCACTAAACGCGGCGATAGAAGCTGCCCGTGCAGGTGAGCAAGGCCGAGGCTTCGCAGTTGTTGCCGACGAAGTTCGTTCACTGGCAAGCAGAACGCAAGAGTCAACGGATGATATTCGCAACATGATCAGCCGTTTACAACAAATTGCCCAACAAGCATCGACCATGATGCAACAAGGTCAAGAACGTGCTGAAGGCTCAGTTGAGCAAACACAAATTGTATTGCAAGCACTGCAAGATATCGCGCAATCAGTGACAAATGTACAAGATCAAAGTCATCAAATTGCGACTTCGACAGAACAGCAGACTGTGGTTGCAGAAGATATCAACAATAGCTTGGCAGCGATTAATCACTTAGTGAATAGCACTGCGGATCATGCCCATGAATTGGCGGATGAAGCACGTGATTTGAATGAATTAGCTGCGTCTTTAAATAAGACTGTTAATCAATTTAAGTTATAAAGATAAATTGCTGAAGTAGTTAAAAACCCGATGTCACCTGAAGATGACATCGGGTTTTTATCGTCAGCCTTCCCTGTTAATCGTGGCGCAACCGCTTTCGCGTGTTCCATAAATTCGTGCCACTGTTGCTTGTTCCATAAAGCAACTCCTTTGTCGGTCAATCCTTGTGTTGGTTGCGTTTGTACTTGTTCCATATAGTCCCCTCCTTACGCTAGCTTCATCCTGTTTGGCTCCCAGCCTAAGCTATTCCTTGCTGTCATTTCCATTCACTTTCTCCATAAAGCGTTGCCATTGTGCGCTACTCCATAACGCCTTGTTACTTCCTTGTTGTCCTTTGTGCTTAGCTACATTGTCCATACTGTAAACTCCTTGCGGTTTATCTTCCGTTACTCCTACAGCCCTTCCTTGCTGTGCTCCATTACCCATCCTTGCTAATTAATGCGGTGATTATCGCTTAGCGATGATATACACAGCATGAATCAAACCTGGAATGTACCCTAATAAGGTTAAAAGAATATTAATCCAGAACTGCGCACCTAAACCTACCTGTAAAAATACGCCGAGAGGTGGAATTAAAACCGATAAAATAATACGTATTAAATCCATGACTCACTCCTTGAAAAAGATAAGCCCAGCCAAAGCTGGGCTATATAGGGCTTGCTATTATTCAGCAACAATCGTTAATTCATCGATTACTTTGCGAACATCTTCAGCATTTTCAGCAATGCTGATTGCTAATTGCTTTTCTGCATCAGACTCAACAGTACCTTTCAGTGTTACTACACCGTTGTCGGTATCAACATCGATATCGGTACCACCCACTTCTGAGTTAAATAAATAACGTGTTGTGATTACAGTACTGATTTTTGCATCGGTTAAATCGCTTTCGGCTGAATCAGCTTTATCTGCTTTCATCTTCTTAGCCTTCATGTTTTTAACAACCGTTAGTTTGTTATCTACAGAGCTAACGCCATCTAGGCTAAGAACCAGCTCTTCAGCAAGCTCTTTATCTAATTCGCTATCAACTTTACCTGTTAATACAACCTTGCCATTCGTTACATCAGTGTTGATATCAAAGTTGTTAAGGTTTGTGTTCATAAGAAGCACAGTTTCTGCCTTACCATCAATCCAAGCATCTTTACTTTCATTTTCCCAGCTGCTTGCCTGAGCTGACATGCTAGTTGCACCAATTACTAAAGCGGCAATCATAGATTTGTTAAAAGTGTTCATAATCTTTCTCCTTTTGATTAAAGACAGTTTTACTAATGCGACTATGATGCCAATTATTTAATTATTAATTTTCAACAAGTTAAACAGTCATTCAGCGGTGATTTATATTCATTTCGGTAAAGATTTACAAGCTGCTCGGTAAGATGTTCACAATGTTGCAAAAATAACCATTTAGTTGCTGATTTTATTAATCTGTGGTTAATTTAACGAAGTAGCTTATTCAGCTAAAAACACAACAAACTGATTTATAAAGAAATAAACTTTGGCCTAAGCTTTGCACATAACGAATAACAGAAAAATCACTTTGATAATCACAACAGGGAACTACCATGGCCGTTAAACTTGAAGATCGCCCAATCGATCAAGTAAGAGAAGAAGTTATTGATCAACTCATTTATAACTACAGTCATGCTGTTATTTCAGCTGAAGCATTTGAACGCCGCCTAGACCAAGCAATGGCGGCCACCAGCAACGAAGTACTCGTTGAGCTTGTTGCTGATTTAGATCTGAAAGCAGATATTGACTACAAATCGCAAAAGCATGCGCAATTTAAACCTCACTACAGCCATAGCAGCGACAACGAGAGCCTGCAGCTTCGAAGCATTTTGGGTTCAAATGAGCGTAGCGGCCAATGGGTGGTACCAAAAGAAATTCACCTTACAAACTGCTTAGGTTCAATCGAACTCGACTTTAGCGAAGCGATTTTCCAACATCAGCATGTCACCATTTATGTGAACTGTATTTTAGGTAGCGACGAAATCTACGTGCCAGAACATGTTAATGTGGTATCTAAATTATTTAGCGTGATTGGCAGCGTAGAGAATAAGTCTGTTGCCTTAAACAAAGGCCAAGGCCCAACCATCACCATTGAAGGTAATGTTTGGCTAGGCTCAGTTGAGATCAAAGTAAAACGTACCATGAAAGAAAAGTTCATCAGCTTTGCCAACAGTCTAAAAGCCAGTTGGAAAGAGATGAATAAGATGTAGTAAAAGTTGCGAGTTGCGATTATGTTAATGTAGGTCGTCATTTATGGCGACAAGATATTGCATACGTTTCACCAATGACGCGCTAAAGCACGACCTACTAGAATGCGCGCGAAATAAATTTCACGCTTACATCGAAGATCTAATCGCACAAAGAGGGTAAGAGGCGCTTCGCTTAAGAGAAAACTCAGTTCTCTTCCTCTATGCTCTCTGTGCCCTCTGTGGTTAGAAAAAGATCTTTAGTTCACGAAGATATTAAATCTTTTGGTTTCCTCATTGTCTTCTCATTTTCTTCTCTTTGTGCAAAACATATTTGAACCACAGAGAGCACAGAGGCGCTGCGCGCTACACAGAGAAAACCCAATTAATACAAAGAGAATGACTAGAGCCTGTCCTTCTCTTCCTCTGTGCACTCTGTGTCCTCTGTAGTTAGAAAAAAGATCTTTAATTCACAAAGAGGACAAGAAGCGCTGCGCTTTAGAGAAAACAAAAAACACAATTATCACTTCCTCATTCTCTTCTCATTCACTTCCCTTTGTGCAAATTTTTTAAAACAAATTGAACCACAGAGAAAAGCAAGTTATTACTTTCTCATTCTCTTCTCTTTGTGCATATATTTTTCTCGACCTTCTAGTGCTCGGCTAAAAGCTGACTGCTCTAGCTACAAGTCATTATTCCTTTCACTCGGTATATCACTGAAATACTCTACAAACTCAACTTCAAAACCTGCGGGATCGATAAAATATACATTTTTACGATACGGGTTTTCTGGACCCTGTTTATCTATTTCATAACCAGCGTCAACCAAGCGTTCAATTACGGCATTAATGTCGTTTGTCACATAGGCAAAATGAGCTAGGCCCACTTGGTGACCTGCTAAATCACGGTTTTCAGCTTCACCGTTATCGCTTAATGCAAGATATTGGTAATCATCACCAAAGTGCAGCCATTTACGCGGTTTGCCTGACCATGTGCTATCACCTTGGCTACGCACACGCCAATGTGGGAATGCGGCTTTATAAAAGTGCAGCATGGCATCAACATTACTTACAACAAGGTTTACGTGCTCTAAATACATGGTAGTTTTCCTTTTTATTTTTAAACTGCCACCAAGATAAAACCTCAAGTTAAGTTTAGGTAAAGCGTTTTTTCAAATAAAAAAGCCCCACAAACGTGAGGCTTTAAAATTGAGTAGTTATTGATGAATCAACTACCTGCAACCTGCATTTGTTCAATCAATACAGAGCCAGTTTGAATACCACCGCGACGCTCGATGTCGCCACCTAAGCCGACAACTGCCTTGAACATGTCTTTTAAGTTACCAGCAATCGTGATTTCACTGACTGGGTATTGGATTTCACCATTTTCAACCCAGAAGCCAGCTGCGCCACGTGAGTAATCACCAGTTACGGTGTTCACACCTTGGCCCATAAGCTCAGTTACTAATAAACCTGTGCCCATAGTTTTTAATAGCGCTTTTAAATCAGCATGGGTTTGTTCAACTAGCCAGTTATGAATACCACCAGCATGACCCGTTGGTGTCATCGATAGTTTACGTGCCGCGTAGCTAGCTAATAGATAAGTTTGCAGCTCACCACCTTGAATAATTTCACGGTCTACAGTTTTTAAACCTTCAGCATCAAACGGCGAAGACGCTAAACCTCTTAATAAATGCGGGCGCTCAGAGATATTCACGCAATCGCTAAATACTTTAGTCCCTAAGCTATCAAGCAAGAAGCTCGATTTACGATAAAGTGCACCACCACCAATCGCCGACACTAAATGGCCAAACAATGAGTTAGCAATATCTGCTCTAAAGATTACAGGCACTTTCATAGTACCTAGCTTTTGGCTATTAAGCTTAGCCAAGGTTTCAGTTGCAGCTTCGAGACCCACTTTTGCAGCGTCATTTAAATCATCTTTATGGCGCGCTACGGTATAGGCTGAATCGCGCTGCATTTGCTCGCCATCTTTACCAATCACCATAGTGCTAATGCTATGACGCGTACGTGGGTAACCTGCAATCATGCCATGGCTGTTACCATAAACACGTAGACCTTGGTGAGAAGAAAAACTCGCACCGTCTGAGTTTACAATACGCTCATCGGCGTTTAATGCCGCCTGCTCTGCTTGATGACAAAGCTCAATACCTTGCTCTGGGCTTACTTCCCACGGGTGGTATAAATCTAAATCAAGCGGTGCAAACTCTAGTAACTCTTTATCAGCGATACCATTAAATGGGTCGTCAGAAGTGAACTTAGCAATATCAATGGCTTTTTCGACCACTGTACGTAATGTTTTAGGGTTTAGGTCTGCCGTTGAAGCAGAGCCTTTGTTATTACCCACATAAACACTGATACCTAAGCCACCGTCCTGGTTAAACTCTATTGTTTCAACTTCGCCCATACGCGTGCTGACAGACAAACCTGATGTGCTCGACATCGCCGCTTCTGCTGCTGTTGCACCAAGCTTTTTTGCATGCTCAAGCACTTCGCTTACTGCGTCTTTCACTTCAGAAATGTGTTGATAAATAGGATCTTTCATCTTGTGTGTCCTAGGTTCTGATATTTTTTATAGTGTAACGAATGCTAACACACTGCGAGACCTGCATCAGCTAATATTAATCATTAACTAAATGACGTATAATAGCGAATAGTTAAGTTTACTGAATGAGCATCCTTATGGCGAAGAAGAAAAAGCCACTTATCGAAGAAGAAATTATTTACGTATCAAAAAGCGAATTAAAACGTGAAGCCATGCAATATCATGGTCTGGGTGCTGAAATCGCGAAAATGCCGAAAAAGCAACGCGATCGTTTACCGCTCAATCACGATTTAAAAGAAGCCCTTGTTGTTTCTGATAAGGTGAGTGACAAAAGCGATGCATATCGTCGTAACCTAAACTACATCGCAAAAGTATTACGTACCACAGAGAACGTTGATGAAATTCAAGCGATGATCGACATCATGCTTAACAAAAACAACCAAGCGGATGTTTTGTTGAACAAGATTGAAATGCTTCGTGATGATTTGATCAAACAAGGTGACGACCTGATCAATTCAACAATTGATCAATACCCGTCTCTTGAACGCCAAAAAATGCGCCAATTAGTGCGTAGCGCCGCAAAAGAAGTGAAAGCTGAAAAACCAGCCAAAGCGTACAAAGAGTTATTCCAGTATCTTAAAGATGCGATTATGGTTTAATTTCCTTCGCGCGAAATAAATATCACGCCTACATCAAAGACATTTAATCGCACAAAGAGATTGTGAGACGCTTCGCTTTAGAGGGAAACAAAATATTTTTTGGTTTCCTCATTCACTTCTCATTGTGAAAAACATATTTGAACCACAGAGAACACTGAGGCGCTTCGCGCTACACAGAGAAAACCAAATTATCACAAAGAGCTCATGAGACGCTGCGCTTTAGAGAAAGTAAAAAATGATCTTGTGGTTCCCTCATTCTTTTCTCATTCACTTCTCTTTGTGCAAAACATATTTGAACCACAGAGAACACAGAGGCGCTTCGCGCTACACAGAGAAAACCAAAGTATCACAATGAGATCATGAGACGCTTTACTGAAGATAAACCTCCGTTCTCTTCCTCTGTGCTCTCTGTGTCCTCTGTGGTTAGAAAAAGATCTTTAACTCACAAAGAGTGATAAGAGACACTTCGCTGATAAGGGAAACAAAATATTTTTTGGTTTCCTCATTCACTTCTCTTTGTGAATATATTTTTGCCCGACCTTCTAGCACTCGCCGCCATATCAGCAAACAAACGCAGTACAACATACACCATTGTTCGGCTCAAAACTGACGGCTGAAAGCTGACAACTCCAAACAAAAAAGGCTCTGAGCGTTCACTCAGAGCCTTTTTAAATCGATAATCAATTACCAGATTTTTACGCGATCTTCTGGTTTGATATACATCTTGTCGCCTTCTTTCACATCAAACGCTTGATAGAATTCTGGCATGTTTGAAAGAATACCGATTACACGGTAGTGGCTTGGTGAATGAGGGTCTGTCATTAGGCGGTTACGTAACTCTTCGTCACGGTATTTACGACGCCAAATTTGTGACCATCCCATGAAGAAACGTTGATCACCCGTGTAACCATCAATCACAGGCGCTTTTTCATCACCAAGTGATAATTGGTAAGCAGTATAGGCAACTGTTAAGCCGCCTAAGTCACCAATATTTTCACCTAATGTTAGCTCACCATTTACGCTAGCATCTTCAAACGGCTTATATTCATTATACTGAGCAACTAGCTGACCTGTGCGCTCTTCAAACTGTTTAAGGTCTGATTCGCTCCACCAGTTACGTAAGTTTCCGTCACCATCGTATTTCGCACCTTGGTCATCAAAACCGTGACCAAGTTCGTGGCCGATTACCGCACCGATTGCACCGTAGTTAACAGCGTCATCGGCTTCAAGGTTAAAGAATGGCGGTTGTAAGATAGCCGCAGGGAATACGATTTCGTTGTTCACTGGGTTGTAGTAAGCGTTTACTGTTTGTGGTGTCATGTGCCACTCAGAGCGATCAACTGGCTTACCTAGTTTAGCAATCATATCGGCAAACTCCCATTCGCTGTGGCGAATGTAATTACCGACTAAATCATCGCTTTTAACTTCAAGTGCTGAGTAGTCTTTCCATTTATCTGGGTAACCGATTTTTGGCGTGAACTTATCAAGCTTTTCTTTTGCAGCGATTTTTGTTTCTGGGCTCATCCACTCAAGGTTTTCAATCGCAACTGCGTAACCTCTAATTACGTTATCAACTAACTCTTCCATACGCGCTTTCGCTTCAGGTGGGAAGTTATCTTTAACGTATACTTTACCAAGCATTTCACCTAATACACCGTTTGATGCATCAACTGCTTTTTTCCAAAGCGGAGATTGCTCAGTCACACCACGAAGCGTTGTGCTGTAAAAATCAAAGTTAAGATCTACAAGCTCTTTATCTAATAGTGCAGCGTAGTTGCTCACAAAGTGGAACTTAAGGTAATTCTGCCAAGTTGCTAAGTCTGTATCCTTGTAGATACCTGCAAATTTTTCTAGGTAACTAGGTTGGCGAATGATTACCTCTTCAGTTTTAATACCTGACGCATCAAGGTAAGCTGCAAAGTCAAAGTCGCCAGTAAGTTTGTTAGCATCTGCAACGCTCATCTTGTTGTAAGATTTAGTAGCATCGCGACTTTCAACACGGCTCCACTGCGCATCAGCAATGCTTGTTTCAAGATCAATAATAGCTTTAGCCGCAGATTCTGCATCTGCTACACCCGCTTTACTTAAGATAGCTGTAACGTATGCTTGGTAAGCTTCACGAATTTTTGTGAATTTTTCATCGTCTTTTAGATAATAATCACGATCTGGTAAACCTAAACCAGACTGATAAACATACATCGCGTATTCGCTCGAGTTTTTTGCATCATTATTGACATAATAACCAAATGGTAAGCTACCACCTTTAATGCGAAGTTCAGCCATTAAAGCAACAAGCTCAGGCTTGCTCTTTACTGCATCAACGCTTGCAAGTACTGGCGTTAATGGTTTGATACCAGCCGCTTCACGGCCTGCTTCATCCATATAGCTGTTATAGAACGCAGCTAACTTAGCTTCATCTGACCCCGGTTTAACATTAGTGTTTGCCGCTGCCTTTTCTAACACTTCTTTCATCGCTTTTTGCGAATCATCGTAAAGCTGAGTGAATGAACCATAGTTTGATTTATCACCCGGAATTTCTGTTTTTTCTAACCATTCGCCGTTTACGTGATAGTAAAAGTCATCTTGTGCGCGAACAGACTTGTCCATGTTCGCCAGTTCAATACCTGAATTTAAAGGTGCTTTTGCTTCAGTGACGGCCGCAGTTGCTGGTGCTTTAGTTTCTTGTTCTTTTTCACCACAACCAACAAGACCGAGGGCTAGTGCAATACTTGCCGCGGTAAGTGTTACTTTTTTCATGGGAGTCCCGTACTAATTATTTTTTGATGTATTTATCGAAAAACTAGCAAACCTAATTAATCATTAGTTTTTCGCTTTCTCCATAATAAACCTCTCAAGCAAAACAATAAAACCGAATATGTAACAATTCTTATCAAAAAAGATAAGCGGCATATCTGAGCGGTGAGAGGGAGAAAAGCGATAAGGTGAAGACCGTAATGGTATTCCTAACAACTCATTAGAGTCTATTTCGCAAGTCGAAGTCGTTATGAGCCGATGTTTTCACACATCAGCTTTTTAATTAGATGAAGCTTTCTTAAGCTGTGCAATCCCCCAAAAAAGCACCCCAGCCCCCGTGCACGATAAGAAAAAGAACAACCCTAAGCCGACAGGCGATCCCCAAAACAAAATACTGTATAAAACTTCCATCTCTATATCCTTTATTATTATTTGAATAACACGTTATATAAGTTTTAAGAACGGCTCGTCAAGAAGCATTATCCACGCATTGCTTGAATACTCTCTAGCGCTTTAGCAAGCTGTGCTTTTAGTTTTTTATAGCGTACATAAACAGCCAGCACGATAATGCCATTAATACCAAGCTGGATAAGCCATAGGCTGTATGTTTTAAACATAACCATATTAAACAAGGCAACGATCAGCAAAGCGCACCAAAGAACGACACAGCCAATAAAACTCACATGCCAGTAATGAACTTGGTGCTTCAGCTGATTCTCTTTAAAATTAAGCATTGCATTGACGTCTAGCGTTTCTGCTCGCCAAAGCTTTCGTCTTAAACGGTATGACCAAATCCCAAAACCTAAAGGAATAGGTACTAATAGCGCAAACATAATGGTTTCATAGGTATTTTTTGCCTCAAACAACATGGCGTAAATACAAAATACGGTTACCACAACACCTAATAAAGAGTCGATTAAACCTTTTAGCTTTAACTTAGTTCGCGACTTTTGTGTTTGCGCAATTAACGCCGCGCTATCCACCTTCGGGGTTGCTTGCACGAATGCCTGCTGCCACTTAGCTAATTGATCATCTGCTTCGAATTTATCCACTTTATTTACTCCATTAGGCTCGCAAGTTGTTGTCTTGCCCTACTTACACGTTTAGCAACTGCATCTTCAGACAATCCCAGTGTTTGAGCTATCTCACTTTGATTAAACCCTTCAAGCTGCAAAGCAAGCACCTGCCTATATTTCAGCGATAATTTACGAAGGGCAGCCATTAAATCTAAGCTGTCGTCTGGTGATTTATGCGCACTTAAGGCGTGGGTGTAATTAATACTTTCAGAGCTTGCCACCTCTTTGCAGTTTTGCTCTTTTATCACATGATCAACCGCTTTATTGTGAGCTATTCGGGCAATATAGGTTTTTATGCTGGCATCGCCACGAAAGGCAACATCGGGTGATGAGTCATTACTTTCAAAAGCGCGCCAAACAGCCAGCGACATCTCTTGAATTAGCTCATCTTGTAGCGCTTGATTGATCTCGTAGGTTGCAGCAACACGCGCCAACAACGGCGCGTATTCATTCAGCAATGTGTTTATTTGAACATCAGCTTTCACTGTACTTCCATGTTTTTATTATTATTTGAACAAACGATTATAGGCACAAAAGTAGGTACATGCTAATACCGGCCCTACCAACAACATAGGTAAAAGACTATAAGGGGCAGTAAAGGTAACGAGCATATTAATCAAACAAAGCATGCTTAATGGTTTAATCACCGTTAATGCGGTTGTAATACTTTCTTTTACAGCTGAAATAAGCGAAGCATTATTTAAAAGTAACAGGGGCACCACAAACATAAGCAGCATATTTATAGGGACAATTGATACAAACATAACCCCTACGCGCCAGCGCTCAACATCAACAAATTGACCAGACAATAATACCGATAACTGCTCACTACCGATCAAAGCACTGCCAACAGCAAATTGCACCAGCGCCAGTAAAATACCAACAACTGACCACACGGCAACTCGCCCCCACTTCGCCCATGTTGCATTGTGCCTAAATGAAAATCTCTGGTTATTATTCAGGTTAAACAACAAAGGCCATACCGTTGCCATTAACATAGGCGCTAACCATTTAGATACGGTTAAACCTGTAGGTGCAGGCAATAGCTGCACTAAACCAGGCAAAATGGCGAACAGCGTCATAAGTAAAAAAAGTTTAAACGGTGCTTTTTTAAATAGCCCCCACCCTTCTTTTAACCAAAGAGCAGCATCACTAAATGGTGCATTTGCTGAATCAAGTTTTAGCGTATTCACAGTTGATGTTGTAGTCGTCATGAGTTTGTCCTTTTCGAAAAAATAGATACACAAGACACTGCCTATTGCTACCACCAAATAGAACAACTTCGTGTCATTTGCAGCTATAGACGAGACAAACTCAAAAAACCTGACAAAATATTTTTAAAAAAATAAAAATAATTTTATTTCTTTGAATTTTAAGGATAAAAAAGAGGTGTAGAAATTTTTGAGATTAAGCTAGTAAAGCTAATAAAAAAATTTTGGGTCTATAAGAGGTGTTTAATTTAACTATCTATTTGAAATTGCGTTTCTTTCTTAAGCAAAAAAGTCCCACATAGGGACTTTTAATAATTACTTATGGCCAGCAGGTGCTTTATTTACTACCTGTACTTGAGAGGAAATTGCTCGCTCAATAACTTGATTATAAACTCGCTTTTTCTCACTTGAGCTTGAATCAAGTACAAAGTCTGAAAGCTTAGAATTTTGAGCTTGCTTTGGCTTTATTAAATTTGAAAACATAGGCACTCCTAAAGCTCGTTTTTTGAGCTGGACGATGATTTTATCAGGCTCTCTAGATCTTCTCTAGTGAATTTTTCATCTAAATGATGCTCAATTGCCTGAACATTATCATGATAAAAGCGTGTTCGACCCTTATTATTCTTAACTAATAAATCTACTTTAATTTGACTTCCAAACTCTGCCTTAAGTTCCTTTATAACTTTTTGTGATGCAAAAAATTGATCTATAAAAGTATTTGGTAAAATTCTACGCCCTTCTAACTTCTCTCTAGCTTCAACAAATTCCCATGCATATTCTGGGTTTTGGTATACAAACAAAATAAGCACATTTCGACCTTTACGAATAGATCGCTCAATATTTTTTTCTGCAACATCATAACTTGCCAAGGTACCATCTAACAAAAATGACTGTTTATTTTTAAAAGCATGGTCAAGTGTCCTCTCTACAATAAAAGATACAGCACGATGAAATAAATAAGAATTATCACCTGTGTAACCAGGTATTTGCTCTCTTAACTCATCGGGATCAAGTCTGAGTACATTATCAGCACCAATCTCTTCTAAAAAAGCTTTTGAAGCTTCCGTTTTTCCAGCACCGGGCGAACCTGCCATAAAAACAGAAACCGGTCTTGTATCGGGAGGAAACTGATTTTTGTCTGTTAACTCACGGGCAATACGTGTTCTGTGTTTTTTAGCATAAGCTATGGCATGTTGTTCTAGTTCATCAAGTGTCATATGAAGCCTTTCCCTATCTTTTTATTATGTCCCTAGAGTGCCTATTAGCAAGTGATTTAAATTCAAAATAAATCCTATGCGATTAGCCTCTTTAGAGTTTCTGTATGTTTATAAGCGCTTTTCCCAGCTTTAAAAAAGCGCTTAGCACAGCCTATAACGGTTCGTGATAGAGAAATTAACTATTTGCAACGTTATGATATTGGTGGTGGTCATAAATGGTCATACTCATTCTCATTCTAAAAAGCATCTGATCGCACACTCTTCTTTTCAAATGGCGGTCATGGCCTCAGGCATAGCTACGCACAAGAAAGAATGGTAGAGCTAAGAAGCTTTGGTTTAAGTAGAGCAACGGCTCTCGAAACTGTATCGCAGGAACTAGGCCATTTCAGGGCTGAAATAACTGAGGTTTATTTAAGATAAACCATATTTACGTTGCTACAAATTAGAGTTGAAAGCCATTAAGTTTATGAGGAGCATAAAAGCTTTTCTCAAATATAAAACTAAAATAAGCATTAACAAAATAAATCTTAACCAATCTGTCAGATTTGATTTTAAGAGCTTTATTAAATCTGACAGTGAATATTTTTTGTGTGCCAGCAACGGCCATTCTCCCATAAACATTTTATGAAAGAATGCGTTTAATAACATCTAATTAAAGTACGAATCACACATATACTTCACCCATTATTTGAATGTCTTAATCACTAAACGTAATCAAAACCGAAAATGCTAAGTGTTCGGAATAACTCTTAAATTGATTATTAGGCCTCATCCGCGAGGTACGTCTCCCATATTGTTACACACTGCTCTTTCAAGCGTTCTAAAACACTGCTATCAATTACCTTCTCAGGTATATTTTTATTTAGATACTCATCAATCAATAAAACGGTTTCGATTGAACAAATTATATGAATCGAAAACAGAAATGAACTCAAATCAATGTTGAATTGGGGCGTAAGAGTTCTTAGTAATGGTGTCAGCAATTCTTCGCCATTATCGTATTTTCCCTTCGTGATATAAGTTAAAAACTCACTATCAGCTAGATGAGCCAACCCTGTTAAATCACTATAAATTCTTCGAAGTTTTTCATCTAAATTAGAGATCCTAGGTGTTTGCTTATCTTTATACTTATCTTCTAAGATCTTTTTAAGCTGAACCATCGTTTCAATATTTGAACGAAGTAATATACATGATTGAACATAGGAGCCTTCGAATATCATTGTTTTAATTGGACTTAAGCCCAATGCAAAAACGGATAGGATAGATTCGAACTTTTCTCTATTGCTAACTCCTGGCATATCCGAGTTATTTAAAATCAAATGGCCAGGGCCTCCCCAATCTTTAGTAGTCATTAGCTCGTAATTATTCCATATTGGATTTAAGGTATCACTTACAACACGAAATACTTCCATATAAGTCCTATTTAGATCGGTAAGCTCTCGCACTGACCGACTTACACATTCATTGCGAGCTTTTTCTTGGCAAATTCCAAGAGTAATAAGTCTTTTTTCCATATATATCCCTTACAGGCCTTACGCTTCGCTAACACTAATAAAATAACTGGCTATAAACCCGGCAGAAACGAGCAAAAGCCACCTATTTTCATCTATTTAAGAAACTTATTAGAAATTTTTATGCTTCAGCCGTATGATATTTATACGGGCTAAATGATTTATCTATTTTTATCTCTCCCTTTTTACCTAAAACTTTACCAGCCCATGCACTTACCTTTTGAATAGTACAACCAACAGAGTCTGCAACTTCTCTTGCTGTTAATGCTTCTTCAGGCGATAGTTGCGATATTAATCCCAAAATTCTTATTTCAACTTCAGCAAAGTTGCCATTTGTAACAGGTGCGTCTTGATGGACTATTTCAACTAACTTCTCATCATCATCAAAACAACGTTTAACTTTTGCTTGCTTTACATCTTCTTCAGCATAAATTTTTTCACATTCTGGACATTTGTAGCTTTTTTGTTTTGATTCTAGAAAGTAAGGATCAAATTCAGCAAGCACTGAATCATAAATAAACCTTATAGGAGTATACTCATCTTTTTTATCGGCATACTTAATATTAAACTCAGTACAAACATCATAATCAATTGAGTAAAGGTTATAGTTTCCTCCATGTTTTGATGTAACGTTTTCAGATATAAAGTGGATCAGGAAATTCTCACAGAGTACGTTTAAGTATTCTTTTCTTAAAGGGTCAGCCATGAAATGGCTTGCTGGCCGATCTGGAAATTTATTTTTCTCTTCAGTCGCTTTAGCTAAAATTGCTGACCACATATCTAAATTATAGCCTGGCACAAGACGTTTTTTAACACTACCAGTGAATTGCTTTTGATATGTTTTTCTAGCACTACTAATGCCATAATTAATTTCAGCTAAACCAATTTTACCATCTGAATTAGAGCTAGCTTGGACAAAAGCGTTTTGCAGAATGATACCTATAGTTCTTGAAACTCCTAGCGTCTCCCGCGTAACCCTATAAACAATTTCACTAAAATTAGATTTGAATACGTCAGTTAATTTCAATTTTGGGCAAAACTTTTCAATTCGCTTAGTTATTAATTTTTCAACAAAAGTTTGGGTTTTATTGATTGCAGCAATTGCGCCATTGTATCTGTCAGCATATTCATTGAAATCTAGAGGAATTGGGAATATATCTCGCCCAACAATAATTCGATCTCCAAAATCATAGCGGTCGGTGATTACACCGACTTTAAAAAACATACCAATCCTAGAGCCTAGAAACGATTTTAAAAGAGCACTGAATGTTGCTTGGGCTTTTGGACTTAAATCGGAATATTCATCAACAAATACATAAATAGAGTCAATACCTGCTTTATTCTTTATGTCACTTATTTTATTAAGAAACTCCTGTACATTAAGCCCTTTAATTTGTTCTACTGTTTTACTTTGCTCTAGCTCATAAGATTCATTTTGTTTACCAGTAACCTTTAAAGTAGTACTTGAGATATTAGCAGCCATCTCTGAACTTTCAGTAGCTTTTCTAGCACTTGATAAACTAACTTGTTTAGACGTTGAAAGCGTAATTCCTTCCACTAAAACTTTTTCAATATACTCTAGGTCATCTAGAGCGGGGTTCTCCTTTGAAAAAACGGCCAAAAACTTCTCTTCAAACATTAAGCTAAGTTGTTTTTTTAACGAATCAATAATCTGGCGTATGAAATGAATTTCTATTAGGTTTAAGTCATTTTTAGAGTCGAAGAGATCATTACAAGTACTTAAATCTATATAAATAGGAAGTACTTTATCGTCTTGTATCAAGCGTTCCTTATCTTTTAGCTTTGGTGCTATTGACTTTAAACATTCATAATAGCCTCTAAGAAGATTTGTCGTTTTGCCTGTACCTCTCCGGCCACTGACAAAGTTATCTTGCTTTTGAAGCAAGCTTTGGAGTATTCCGAAAAAATCAATGAAATACTCTTCGAGGTCACCAAGCTCTCCTAAATTATCTAAGGTTATATAATCCGCTCGAAGTATAGAGTCGAAAGCACTTCTTAGTTTTTGTTTTTCTTGTCCATTCATTGTTTATTTCCTTTAGCTTTGACAACAACCCAATTTTTAACAACTTACTGAACACCGTAGTGGTGCTTTATATCACACCAATACTGCGTAAAATACATACTCTAATAGTTTCACCAATAATTACCTTTGTAAATAAGCAATTAATATAGCTGGAAAATAAGCTTGTTATTTTGCACCAAAACTGCGGTTAATGATGTAATCGAACAAAATTCAGATCCAACTCAAAAAAGCAGGAATAAATTATACTTTTTCAATGTCTATACATCGCTCAATGCAGTCTGTCAGATACGGTCAAAATCAATCAACTAACACTGTCGGTTTAAATATGAGCTACTACACATTAACTGACCTTCGAGGTCTTTCACGTTGTAGTAATTTTGTTCATATCAAGAGCCTCAGGTAGTGATATGGTACAACCACCTTTACACCGACAGTCAGCTAACGGAATTTCAGGCACTTCGCTTAGACTATAATCCCCAACTCTATGCTTTTCACATGCAGAGCAAAAATCCCCTTCGAACCGTATAGTTTTCAAAATATACGGCATACCAAGCTCTTGACACTTTAATTTAGCATCAAATATACGAAACTTGTTTTGTGCAAATAATAACATCATGCGACATACGCAATCAGGGTCCAAGTGAGTTCCATTGTTAGCTAATTTCTTTCTTAATTCATCACCCAGCTTTAACCCCCAAAGAAACATACTAATTGCTCCTTGACGCACTAGAGGCTTTAAATCAGGCTGTATCTCAGAAAGAATGAGTGGCCAATCATCAAGAATATTATTAATTATAAAAACCTCTCTTGAACCACCATAATTAGACCAGTCAACTCCTAAGCCTGATGGAAATGGTAAACTCAGTTGATATTTCCTAACTGGCTCAAAAGCATCTTCAAAGTTTCTATTTAGAGCTGCATGTACTGAAAGCTTAATTGCAGCAAGCATTTCATTTTTAATGATTTTTCCTTTAGCTTCAATTTGTTTCGCTCCCTCACAGGAACAAACCAAAAAATCATGTTCTAATGAATTACCATTGAAATAATTTGGTGCTACTTCCAATATTCTGCGAACTAAAACAGGTTTTGTACCAGAAGTTGGTAGGTTAAGGTTGTGAGAAATCTTTTTTAACTTTGGAGCAGAATAAGTCGCTGTGACAATTTCCTGAGTATTAGCTGACTGTAAAACACCCTCTTTTTCAAATTTATTTAAAGCGAGCTTTGCATCACGGCCTAAGTAACTAGTCCACTCTCTCATACTCAACACTTTCGATAAGCTTTTAGGTTTTAAAAAGCTCTTTAGAAAGTAGTATTCGTTAGTATCCATCATTCGCTTCCTATTGCTTAGAACGATGAATATTATAGCATTTACTTGATGGAGAAATGATTTACCTGAATGTTGACTACTATCAAGCAAAACAATGTCCAATCATATAGCAACAAGCTTTCCAGCTTAGAACTGACGCTCAGTAAAGGTAAGAATTAATCATATCCAACATATAGAGATGTTTTCCGCTATACTAAAAGTAGCACAGAGGTAGCACAGGGTAATTTCTGTTAGTAGGTCTTTACTTGGGAAGTTTATAAAAATGGTGGCCCCTCCCAGACTATAAAACTTAACTTTTCAAACACTTAAGCTAAGCCAGGGCTTTCTAAAGTCCGTATTTTAACGGCTTTTAGCCACGTTGTTCCACCTTATTAAAATTGAATTAAGTGGAACAAAGGTGAAACATGGCTGAATTAATAAGATCATTTACAGACCAATTTATTAGCAACTTACAAGTTAAAAAATACATTCAAATCTACGCTGATAAACATCATAAGCATTTAAAGTTACAAGTAAGACCATCCGGCAAAAAGAGTTACTTTTTTAGAGCGAAATGCAATGGTAAAGATATTAAACGTAAAATAGGTGAAGTTGGTCAAATCACAGTACCTATGGCAAAAGTGTTAGCTGATAAAACACTGCGAGAATTAAGGCATAGCGATAGAGAATTTGAAATAGCAGAACAATATACGCCTAGCAAGTACATTACTATAAATAATGTCTTTGAACTCTATAAGGCTAATGAGCTTGATTACCGTAAGACAATAGCAGGCCGTACTCATGCATTAGAAGTCGCATATAACACTCACGTTAAAAAACAAATAGGTGATTGTTTTGTAGTTGAAATATCGAAAAAATTTGCCCGCTCATTTCTTAAAGAAATTGAGCCGAAAGGTTACAGTGCTCATAACAAAGTTATTAGTGTTTTGAAAGCTGCTTTTAACTACGTGATAGATTATGAAGAGCAACTTGGTATATCAGTTAACCCCTTTGAACGCATGAAGAAAATGCAGAGCATTGCTCGTAATCGCTACCTTAGTTATGAGGAGGCTGGAAGGTTGTTGAATGCATTAAGTAAAGTCTCTGACCAAGATGTCGCTGATATATACCGAATAGCTCTATTTACTGGTGCTAGGCTTTCAAATGTAAAATCAATGCAATGGGCAGACCTAAACCTCTCGTCAGCAATTTGGTTAATTCCAGCAACACTGACAAAAACTCGTCAGCAATATGAAATCCCATTACACAAAGCGGTGCTTGAGATCTTAAGAGCAAGAAAATCAAGGGGAGGCTCTGCACATTTTGTTTTTCCTGCTCGTAACAAATCCAAATATGGCTATATAACAGGCGGCGATAAAATTTGGAAAGAAGCGATCACCCTTGCAGGACTGTATCATGAAAATCCTAATATTCGACCTAGACCACATGACTTGAGACGTACTTTTGCGACTTGGCAGATACAATCTGGTGCTGACATAAGCGTTGTTTCAAAAGCACTTTGTCACACATCGCTAAAACACACTCTTATTTATGCCCATACAAATATGGATCAGGTAAGAAGTGCGATAGAAGGAGCTTTTGAAGGTATCACTTATAGCTTTACTGCGTAGTAGATATATTTAAACAGGGTTTAGAAGTTCAATGTACATAATTGAATTGTTTTATACTAATTTTATGTGCCTTGCTTCTGAGATCAATTAGGTTTGAAAACTATAAAAGCCCACTAATGTGGGCTTGGGTAGGACTAACTACTAGGACATAAATATTTAATTCTTTGCTTATATAAACTAAGTTTTGCTTAACCTAAAAATCTGTATTATCACTGATACCTGCATCATCAAACCCCCAGTCCGTTGCACCATGGTCGTCATCAAACGTTATGATCCCGCCTTCATCCGATAACATGAAGCTATGGTCTGTGTGGTTTACATGGCATTCATCAGTACTCGATATTGACTCTGACAAAGCTAAGTTGTCATTAATATCAATTAACGATACAGGCTCTATGAGGGGCTCTGAAATATCACTTTCAGTAGATAGCACGCAAGCAGTTGCAGCAGCCATATCTATCTGCGCCGAGAGGTTTAAAGGATTGGTCAGTATGTCATCACATACATCAATTGGGGTTATCTGTGTGTCTATATCTTCTTCTATAAATGGCTCTACAGAACAATGGCCGAATAGTTTTAAACTTAATAACTCTGTCATAATTGCACCTTAAATTTCGTTTTGGCGCTATTTGACTTTAAGAATTTAAAACTCATTTGCAAACATATTTTTATAAAAACTTTTATCGACTAAAAAGTTTTCAAAGATAAAAAGTGTTGACTGCTTTTATCTATGGCTTTACTTCTCGTGCAGCGCTAAACACCAGCCCGTTTACGGCTCAACCACAGCTAATGCTGTGCGGGCAAACCATCTTATCTATCTCATAATTCGTTTTCCTTGGCTCTTTGTAGAGCTTCTTTATTAATAAAAGCAAAGATACTCGTCCCGCTACAATTCAAGATTCTGTATCTGTTTTTTGTCAACGAGATAATCGTACACGCATTATCAAAGATAAATAAAAGTAGATTATGCAGAAAGTGTTCTGCTGTTAATTACAAAGCGAAGCGTCATCTCGCATCAAAGCAACCGCTTTGACTGCAACAAAAAGCAGTTGTGAAACAACTCAATAAATCGCGTAGTAAGAATAATTGCGAAGCCAATTTTCGAGCGCAGCAGCGCATGTCCGACTGTGGCGGACTAACCCCGCTTTTGTTTTTGTGGAGCAAAAATTTACTGTGTAATAGCGAAGCAATGAAACAGTAAACCTAAAAGTGAGGACACGAACGACTGCCAGCTTTATAAGCAACAAGATTTATCAATGCGCAGCCTGGCATGGCAAAAGGGGGGTTAGTGCGGCGCAAGCCGGACATGCGCTAAGCGTCAACCCTAGAAGCGAACGCTTCGTGGAGCTAGCTCGTTGACGAATGTCAACATGAGAGCTGGCGTGGGTTGTAAGCGTTTAATCGCAAAGTGAAACCTTTGAGATTAATGAAGTGAAACTTCATATTTAGTTTATCTGTAAGCATTTTCATTAGGTGTACTGAAGCGAATGCTTCTCCTAATGAAAAACCGATAGTTAATCGCTATGTTGGCAAAATTTGTATAACTCAAGCCTTCTTATCTTCAAGTAAACAAATCACGATGGAGATAAAAATGACGATAAATAAAGATGCTTCAGGTATTACCAACAGTAATGTATACCAGCCCTACTTTGACATCGATATGCATTACAAAAAATATAAAAACCGACGACAACAAGGCCAGGCAAAACTAGAGTGGACAATAAAACATGCAATGCGGTTTGGATTTGTATCAGCGATTGTATGTGCAGACGTATGGCAAACGAACAGAGCGAAGACCTTAGAGTTTTTAAACAAACTCGTCGGTATGGGATTACTTCAAGCAGCCAAAACAATCCGCGCGGCAGATGGTCGCGTCTATGTATTAACATACGCAGGCGCACAATATGCGCGCGAGTTAACACAAATTGATTTCCCTTTTCGTTCAACATCTGAACCAATACACCAAGTGAATCAAAATTCCATTATGCATGACAGCATTTTAAGTTTAGTTCTCGCGCTTGGTATTCAAAATAGTAATACCGACGGCACACCGAACCCGCTATGGAAAGCCTATTTGACTGAATTAGAGTTTAAAAGTCTGTTCCCATCAAATGATGTAAAAAACGTAGATGCGCTAGTATTGCTAAACAATAACGAAGTCGCTGCAATTGAAATAGAGCACTCATTCAAGCGAAAACAACAGCATGAACAAAGCATTTTAAAGTTTAAAACTGCACTATTTGGTGAGCAGAAGTTATATGACAAAGTCTTTCTCATCGTAGCATCAACAAAAATTCAGCAAGACACACAACGTTTTTACAAGCAGCTACTCAATGAAATGCCAACAAGGTATGAAAAGAAAACAAAGCAGCCACTTCTGACGGAGCGAGAAGCAGAGATATTGAAAGACAAAATAATTATCAGAACAAAGTTTATTAGTGCGATTAATAGTAAGTATTATTAAATTGTTCTGCAATAATTTCCAACGACAAACTACTTGTATCACTGACAGTTACAGGTAAGAATATAACAGACTGAATAATGGAGAATAACATGTCTGCTGGCTACTCAATCCGAATCGACTTCGACAAAACAGAGGGAAGACCAGAGCGAGTTTTTCACGCAATGGCTGTATATATCGAAGGTTTCAATGAACTTCAAGAAGCTTTTATCAAAGGCTACGGTAAAGACATAGAGTTTTTTCCATCATTAAACAGTACTCGCGAAGGCTCTTGCATTGCAGATATTGGTACAAAACTTAAAGAAAAAATGCGTGGTGCAAAGCTTAATAACATTTTCGATGGGATCTATAATGGTGTAAGGAAAGAAATCGCCACTGCTCACAAGATTGATTCAGAAAGTGATGTACGAACATTTGTGGATAATGTTTACTCAACAGCATCGGCAAATGAATCATCTTTTGAGCAATTCACCTGTGAGGGTGATGCTCACTTAATAGCTGTAGCAGACGCGTTGAACAAGATCTCTAAAGCTAAGGGGATGCTTTCACCATCCGATTTAGTTCAATTCGGTCGTGAACTAGACTTTGATGACATCAATAAAAACTTCTCTTGTCCACGAACGGGAGAACAAATTTTTGAAGATACTGTTCAGCCTTTTCCTTCTAAAGAAGTTTTCATAGTTCGTCGTCCATCTTATGTTGAAAATCTACAATGGGACTTTGAGTGCAATTCACGTAAACCTAAGAATTTCAGTGCTAAGATGTTAGACGATAATTGGTTTAAGAAATGGTCGGCTCATGAAGAACAAATATGGCCTGGTGACGCTTTACATGTTCAAGTAAGAACAAAACAAAGAACAAATAAGCTCAAGAAAAAAGTATCATATGAAACCGAAGTTTTAAAAGTGATGAGAGTTGTCCCGCAAAGTGAGATAGAGCAATTCACACTGGATTTAGAAAATGACTAGAAGTTATGACACAGCAAAAAAAGAAGCCGTATTTATAGTGTTGCCACTTCTGGTGCTGTTCTTGATAAAAATGCTTAACAATGAGCTGATGTCATTCTTAAAACTGTCTGACTTCTCTCTAGCGACTTCTATCATGTACGGACAATTACTAGCTAAGACACTAGATGTACCTGATAAAAATAAGAAAAAAAATAGGTTCAGTACTTATCAGGTATACATCTTTGCTGTGTCTATTTTATCTATGGCGATGTATATCGGATTCCAGTTGATACCTAATATTAACTTTAACTTTTACATAGTTCAGATATTCGCTTTCTTAATTGGGATTATATTTTATATTCCTTTATCAACACTCATGAGTGATCTATCTAAAGAATAAGCGATACTATTCATATTAAAAAGCTCGCTGCCTACGAGCAAGGTTTGATATATAATTTAAATAAAAAATTGATTATGACAATCTTAACTACCGTGATTTTACAAACAGCTTAAATTATATTTAATAAAGTTGACTTTTAACTAAACTCAGATAGAACAGAGTAGAAAAAACTTATAAAGAAGTGACTAATTTAAGTCCGTCAATAGGTTACCTTTGAGTCGTCTCTACCCCTAATGGGTTTATGTAAGTGCTCTAAAGGTTTGCTTTGAATGAAAAAAATGCTCTAAAAAATAAAGTTTCATGTATGGCTATACGAGCACTAATCTTGTCTGACAATATTGTTCAACTCCATTTTGGTGCGAAATTACACGTATTGAATTAGCGATATTTCACTAGCTTTTTTACAAGAGTAATTTTTAGTGGGGCTGTAAGTGTTTTAATATAAATATTTGCACTTTACAAAAACCATATATGATGATTATTAACTTATTAGTATTACCCTAAAATTTACTATCAAAATTTGTATGTATTGTGTACCCTATATTCGGTTTCAGCCCAAAATGTCTGAAGTTGTTACTGCTTCGGACTTGGAACTCTGGGTAACATACGCCCCGACTATAACTGTATCCGATGTTGCCGATTATATCGATGGCTCAAATAGCGCAAGGTGATTGGGTTGAAACCACTTATCAAAACTAGAGGTTCCGATGAGTAGCCTTTTTAACAAGTTACTATTTAGTATTACACCTTTTGAACCTGAAAGAATTTCAAACGTAGGATCTTCAAATTGGAGAAACCCTAAATTATCTCCATTATTAAAGAGAGATATTGAGGTCGCTAAAGATTGTTTTATTGGTCTTCAAAGCGACAATGATGTTGCCAATATACTTGAAATCCCCGTTGGTCAACTACTACACATTCTTTATTCTCAAAGCCAAAATTACAATTCGTATACAGTCACAAAAAAGTCAGGTAAGAAAAGAGTTATAGATAGTCCAAATAGCTCTATAAAAATACTTCAAAATAAAGTTAGGCCATTAATTGAAGCTCATTATCGTGTCAAGAAACCTGTACATGGATTTGTTGGTGGCGGTAAAAGTATTGTTACCAATGCTGAACAACACAAGAAAAAGAATTATGTTTTAAATGTCGACCTTCAAGATTTTTTTCATTCGGTTAATTTTGGTCGTGTGAGAGGGATATTTATAAATACTCCTTTTAATATGGGAGCACCTGCAGCCACAGTATTAGCTCAATTGTGCACTCACAATGGTCGCCTACCACAAGGAGCTAGTACCTCACCTGTTTTGTCAAATTTAGCAGCTACAACACTAGATAAAAAGCTTGTTCAAATAGCTAAAAAGTTTCATTTAACGTACACAAGGTATGCTGATGATCTAACTTTCTCCAGTAACAAGCCGCTCCCTAAGGCCTTAGTCGAACGTAAACTCCAAGACAACGGACAAGATAAAGATCGAGTAGGTTCGTTATTAGAGAAAGTTATAAAGGATGCTGGCTTTGAAATTAATCATGATAAAACACGGCTACAACACAAGTCACAGAGACAAGAGGTTACAGGGCTAGTCGTAAACGAGGGAGTAAATATAAACCGTAAATTTATCAGAAAAACACGTGCCATGATACACGAATGGGATAAAAATTTACGAGAAGCAGAAATTCGATTTATCAAACAAAGGTACCATGTAAGTGACTCTGAAATAAATATAGAAAATCTTAACGGCTCTATTTTTAAACGAGCCGTTTATGGAAACCTCAGCTTCATAAAAATGGTCAAAGGTGAAGAGCATTCACCATATTTGAATCTATGTAAAAAAGTATTAGAACTAGATAATAACCCACCCGAATTTATAAAAAAGTTAAAAGGTATATTCGATATGTACGATATTTTTATCTGTCACGCGAGTGAGAATAAAGCAGATGTAGCATTACCACTACACGAAGAATTAAAAGAGCGAGGAATAAATGCATTCGTTGATTGTTTTGAAATAAATTGGGGTGACTCTCTTGTGTCTAAAATTAATATAGCCTTACAAAAATCAAAGTACGTAATTGCTATTATATCTGAAGAGTCGGTAAATAAATCATGGCCTATGAAAGAGCTTAATGCGGTACTGTCATCTGAAATAGACTCTGAACAAACTAAATTATTGCCTCTAATGGTCGGCGATGGCGAATCTCTATTAAAGAAACTGCCGTTATTGGCTGATAAGCTTTTTGTTAGTTTTGATAACAATGTTGAAGAAATTGCTGACAAAGTAGAAACCATGCTCAATAGTTAATGATGCTAGCAAATGAATTCAGCCGTTCTCAGGTTCTTACACCTTACTTATCATAAAGAGTTGTTTAAGAATCGTCTCTACAATCAAAATAGTCATTTAAATTAACGCTGAATAAAAAAAGCGCCCGTTGGGCGCTGAGTGTTACAAGTACTTTTCTCTTAAGTTTGATTCTACATAGCCTAAAATTTCTGCAAATATGAATGCGATAATAAGTCGTGCATATCCATCAATACCCGAGAATAAGTAACTTGATGCAGCTTTGTAGATGGAAAAATAATCCACGACCCAAAATCCAACCGCAATAACCACAGATATATAAATTACATTCACGATAACTCGAATTAAATCTAGAACGAACTTTAAGCGTAATGTCTTCACACAGTTTCTCCTGTTTTATGTACTGTGCAAATACATAAGTTTGGTCGATGAGAAATCTAAAGAGAAAAGCAAGCACATGGTGCCTGCTTTTCTCTTTTATTGCTCTGTCATTCATCTGAGTTTGTTGCAACGCATTCGTGCAACTCACACAGCTAACTCTCCCTATAGTTAACTCTTATCGCAAACCGCTTATATATGCGAGCTGACTTCCTAAAGAAGCCAAATCTAGGTCCTCCGCCAGGGTGCGGTGGTAACGACATTTGCTAAGTGATGATTGAGCGTCCTGCTTATTTCAGTATGTCTCGTACTATTAAGTAAGAAATAAACAAGCAAAATAAGTGTGTTTATTACCAGTTTAGTAAAGTGAATTTTTATTTTGTTAGCTTCGCTATTCTGTATTTGAGTTAGCATGTCATTGAATAATAGAGATGGCATTGGTAATGCTCTATGGCTGTATAGTGAAATCATGCTGTGATTGCGATGTGTTATAGTTAATTACTAGCAAAAGTAGCGAGATATATTTTTTTTCTCGCTTTGAATAGGAGAAGTACTATGAACTTTCAGATTGAATACTTATCTTTCCTGGTCCCCCTATCAATTATGATTGGCGGCGCTATTTGGGTATATCTAGATAATAAAAAAGCGAATACCAACGAATAGCGTCATCGCAAGTAAGGGCATGACGCTATCTGGTAATAATATATTCAAGAAAAAGCGACTCTTTCGAGTCGCTTCAATTAACCATCATTTTCAATGATTGTGTTCCAATGCCACTGCGCTAATTCGAAAAACAAATCAGGCGGCAGTAGAAAGTACTGTTCAAATTCATCAGCCCAGTGCTCGCAGAAATCTTTTATTTGGTCGATATAAAAGATGAGTATGCTGTACATACCGCTCCCTTCAAGATACTGACTTTCAAGGCTATGCTCTCGAGCAATTGACTTACTAACACTAACCCCGACAACTTTCCCAATATCATCACGATGGACATATATGTATTGTGAAAAGTCTAACTCAAGCCTGTCTTCGTTAGTGACATTTGCAAGCCAAAGGCTCGTCGATGCGTCTTGAAAAGGCGACTTAGATTCTCTTGTGTACTTTCTGACAATTTGAAGTTTTGTTTGGCTCATATTTATCTCCTGTATGTACTTAAAGATAAACATGTTCACTGCAAGCGAATTAATACGAGTTATCGAAGTCAAATTCCAACTGACGCTCATCAACAAAGCCTTCAGTATCACCATCCTCATTACTCATTAATAAGTTAGTGTTGCTGCAAAGTAGTAATAATAGTGACCTTAGAAGAGATAACTGTTCATAACTAAAACTAATTTTGTAGCTACTAGAAAAGCAGTGAAATAACAGCTTCTCTATATCAAAATTATCTTCTGTAAAGTTTAGGTCATAAATAGCGTCATACTCTTGATAAAGGCACTGACTAACTTTCTCTAAAAAATCGGCCGCTACAGCTGCATTAAATTTGTCATTTTCCATCATATTTACTCCATGTAATTTTAATTACAAATAAGAAGCGGCAGACCATGCAAATTTTGCATAAGTAGCTCGTATTTATTTTCGAAGACAAACATTTTGGAGATGAATATGACTAACTCAAACGTTGTGGAACTATTTCAGAAGCGACCTGCAGTTGCGAATGATGAAGAATATATTGCTTTATATGAACAAAATGATGGCTACATATATTACGTAAGAAACTATGTAGCCCAACAGGAGTTTATAGTAGTTAGCGATTCTTTTATGCGGGCGTTACCTGAAGAGATGCGCCCTGCTACGAACGTGTTTTTCAGTTGTAATTTCTACTTATTGAAACAGTTCAAGCGAGATGTGCAGTCGCATATTCAACACACTGGACAATTTTTATATTTTTATCATTTGTTTGATAAATCAGTTAACGCGTTTTTTGACTCGTTATAACCTAAAGCCAGCTACGCTGGCTTTTTCACTTATAATATCAACAACTTAAAAAACACCATGCTTGAGTGAAAATTATTTAGTAAATACAAAGTTTGCATAATCTTTTTTAGTTTGAAGATTTTTTTCATTTTAGAATTTTCACATTCTCAAATTAAAAAAACTTTGCATGCAACAATTGAACGCAGACCCTAAGCAAAACACTATGCCTGATGGCATGGTAAGTTTTGCTGTGCGCTCAAATCAATTTGCTAGCAATTTACAAGATATAGCGTGTGTACTTGGTATTTCAGAAAGCGATGTAAAAGGTCTGGCTGACGATGGTCTTATCAACGCTATTCGCCTTCGCTCAGGAGAGTGGTTATTCCCACCTATTGATAAGCTAGTAGTATTGTGGGGAGAATCTACTAGCAACACTTCAACAGCAAGTGAAATGCAAGCCCAAGTAAGAACACTTTATGACGATAATATATTTAATAATAATGTAGACCATGACTTTGTTAGTGAATCGAATAAACCAGGTGCTAATCAATCAGCCACTCTTGATAACACACAGCCACAAGTTCAATCTACCAAAGGTGACCAGTCTGATCTAAAAAAGCCTTTGACTATCGCTGAAGTTTGCAATTTTGAACACACGCATAAGCTATTTTCCGCACGAAATAAGAGAACCCCTTTGATAATTGAAAATACTAGATTTAAAGGACTGAAACTGGAAGGCTCTGAATTTAGACGCAAGTTGATCGTTAAGACGAAGGCGGTTCGTTGTGTACTTTTTGAATGGACAAATTTAGATGATATTCAAACATCTGTATTAGAGAAGTATATTGAGCGTTATGAATATGTATTCAATCAATTAAAAAGAAGGCCAGAAACAGAAGAATACAAGCTTTACAGCCAACAGCTTAAAACGGTGGGTGATGTTATACGGAACCATCTAAAATTCAATATTCCTAATAAGCACAGTGAAGGCTCTAAGGAGATTGATGTTATCAATAGTTTAATTCGTCTTCACTTATCTAAAGATGTAGAAGTAACACTTCCAAGTAAACGTAAAGAGGTTATCAACCTGATGGATGAGCAATTCTGCTCATTCACTATTGCTCGATACAATGCCTACTTAGAAACGTTTAGAGCAACAAATGGAACCCACGATAAGATTGTTACAAGAGTAAAGGCTGCATTCAATTTTGCATTTGATGAGAAGCTAATTGCAGCTGTAAACACCCGCCCTTTTGTTATTGCTCGTAAAATTAATAGAGAGCGGCATATCGAAATACCAGGGGAGCATATGAAGCTGATGTTTGAGTATTTGGATGATCATGAAAACCCCGACTTTGTATTTTTTATGAACCTCCAATCTTCCGGGCACTTCAGATACGGCCAAGTTATGTCGTTAAGGTTTACTGATTTTGATTTTGCTCATAACTTTGTGAGAGTAAAACCGAAAGGGGGTAAAGAGGTTACTATTCACTTGCCTAAGGATGTTGTAAGTTTAGTCGCAAAAAGGAAGGAGCAATTTAAAGCTAGGGGTCTTCAAGCAGACTATATATTCCCATCAAAGCAGTCTAAAACGGGTCACAAGGCCGATTTTTACGCTCATTGGCATGATATGCTCGAAGAACTTGGTTTTTATACTCTGGATAGTGATGGCGAAAAGCAGTATCAATATCAGCTTCACGATTTTAGAGAAACTTTACTAGGCCGCCTTCTTGAATTTGATGAATATACACTAGGAGCTGCTCTTGGTCATTTATCTCTACACGCAGTCAAACGCTATAAAAAGGCAAATACGGCGAGTAATAAACTAGCCGCAGAGAAAGGGCATCTTAGAAAAGAGAACATGATCAGCCGAGAACCTTTAGAAGGTTCTACGTGATTACCAAGATAAATCTGGAATTATGTACGGTGAAGCATTGAGCATAACTGTACAAGAACACGTTTAAAATAACTCATTTTGGACAATAAACTCGTTGTAACGCCTCGTTAAGAGGCTAAAAATTAGCAACGAAGGAGCAAAAGCCAACTGTTTTTAACTGCTTTAACGACTAGTTAGATTTTAGCTTTCCATATTTTACCTGTTCCATCGACTACTTGGGCTTTTCTAGCTGTAAATTTTTTCTCACCCCTTTTTAGGTAAATATTTAATTTTAAGGAAGCCTTAGGGCTTATTATGATAGTCCCTACTTGCTCAATACCACCGTACATACAATGATCATTCGGATACGTTACAAGCACATGCTTTTCGATACTTTCATTGGTTAGTACATACGCATTCTCAATATGCGCATCAACACTACCAGTATTAGTAACATTAATCCTATAAACAGGTAAAAATGGTTGCTGACCTCCTCCAGGTTCTTTTGAATCAGGATTAGCAAGCTCAATTTCATTTTCTGACTTATTAGGATGTTCCTCTGCAGTAACCCTTAACTTGACTTTGTCTTTACCTAGTGTATGAAAAAATCTTGATAAATTAATTATTAATGCAACCGTACCTATCACAGCTCCATAAAGTGCCAGCCAATTTTCAGAAATCCAAATACTCAAGTTATCTCCTAAAATCTAACCCTTTGTTCACCGGAAAACTAATAGCCCAGCGAGGAATTTTCGCGTGCAGCAACTTGTTAGGCTATCCCAGCAACCCACTCGGAACCACTGGCAAACCACACCACTCTGCAACTTTGTTATATTTCTTTGCTAAATCTTTTGCCATTTCTATCCCAGATTCAATTTTCTCAACACCACTATTTAATTCGTTCCCACTTTCCAGAAGCTTATCAACTATTCTTTTAAACTTATTCATAGCTGGCGCTCTTCGAATTTCTTCAGGGTTGTTATTGGTTTCCAGACCTTCTAACGACCCTTCTAGTTCACCTAAGGCCATGGCAGCCTCACTAGCAGGTGGTAGCTCAGATAAGAGCTCAGAAACACTACCGATAGCCGATGAAATATTTTGATTGATAGTAATCGAGTTCTGATTGCTAACAACTGGTTTGAAATCAATCGTTATAGGTTGCTTACTAGAAAGTCCATCACCAACAATATCTAGCAATTTGTCGATCTTACTATTTTGCATGCCAATTAGATCTTGTTGTGATTCTAAGCGAAACTTGGCTATTCTAAGTTCATTTCTCAACTCTAAAACTAATTTATCATTTTGAGTAAATTTCTCAGGTGGCACTTCACCAGTGATAATTAATTCATATTCATGAAGAGCTTTTTCAATAACTTCTGTTTTCCCGTTTTCAGTTTTTATAACCAATCGAACGTTTAGACCTTCTTGTTCAATTCTTACTTTAGCTTCTTCTTCAGGATACTGTTCCCTTAAGTACGTACCAAAATAATTAAGAATATCTAAGCCTGCCTGATGATATTCAGGAGGAAACTCTATGCAACGATCTACAACTTTATTCGTATCTTCTGCAAGTTCGTCAACTTCAATTTCTATAACCTCTAGTTCATCAAAAATGCTCTGATCAGAATAGCCGACAACCAGAAACGGATATTGATGACTCAAGGGAGACAAAAGTTCAAGTTGACTTTGGTAAGCCTCAAAAGAACTTCTATTTATCCACTTATCCTCAGACTCTCGCCCAAACTCCCTCAAAGGCACAAAAAGTATTGGCAACTTAATGAAGCCATGCCGCACAGCCAACGCGGTTTGCTGGAATAGCCAACGGCTTAAGTAATCCACATGCCCAAATGGAATCTGAGCGCTTAAGCCGTTTTTTACAGGGCCCACATTACCAAGGTGAATGCGGCGACCGTCTGATGAGTAATGAGTTCTTCCTACAATTTCCCAATTGCGGTCATAAAGGGCTTTTTCCCAAAAATCTCTTGAGCGTGGACTTCCATCGAATTCTTTCGAGATTTCCACACTTCCACTTATGTAATCAGAAATAGACTCTAAAGCTTCAGATAATTCTTCACGATACTTATCAGAAACAAGCCCCCAAGAATTTCGATAACTAATTACCTTTTTTACAAACATAATGATCCTTCAGTCATTGGAAGCCTAACATTTTAGTATTTATGCAACACGTAATTTGTGTTGATCATGGCTTGTTTGAGTGAGCAACTACCAGCTCGGTGTGTCAGAGTTGGTGTTGTTTATGCTATGGGAATTTGCTTTTTGGGGGCTATCACTTTCCTAGCCAGTTTAATCAGCTTTGCTAATGTTAAATAAGCTTTCCCTGCATTGCTCAGCGCTTATTATGTATTCATTACACCTAAATTTGACTAGATTAGCAATAAATAACTGATTTCAAAAAAGCTATCTAGCAAATCACTTGTTCTGCTTTAGGTAATTTCCGCAGTTTGCTCAAATCCGACTCTAGAGCAATTGCTTTAACTTGTTTTGGTCCAAAACAAGTTACCCTTCCTTGCGCTCGTATTAAAAGATGAATAACAGCTCACCATAACTGCCAGTCTGATAAAGCTTAACTTGCTCGGTAAAGCTACAAGCACTACCTCATAAACCGCACATATTTGGCTTAGGAATTATATCGAATATCAAATTGAGCTTGATTTAAAAGGTGGAACAATTAAACTCAAAGGTGGAACAAAAGTGGAATAAAACTGTTAAAAACAAGCGTAACCTGTTGATTTGTAAGGTTTAATTGAAGAGGAATGGTGGCCCCTCCCAGACTTGAACTGGGGACCTAACGATTATGAGTCGTGTGCTCTAACCAACTGAGCTAAGGGGCCATTGTATTAGCTTTTGCTAATTTTGAGATGCGTTTAGGAGGGTTAACTCACTAAAGCGGGTTGCAGTATAAAAAGTTTTTGTAACCTTGTCACTAGCAAAACTCTTTATTTTAAAAATCCTTAAACTATTTGCTCAAATAGTAAACTCTTTGTTTTTTCAACGACCTTAAAGCATGTCGATTGATTTCTAGCCTCCGACATTGTTCTAGATCAAATAGCTAAATCACTAAACTCGTTAAAATAGCCGCTCAATCAATTGCGGAGTGCTGACTGTGATAAATTTACCAAGCTGGGATCAATCTTTGATCAATAAATACAATATTTCAGGGCCAAGATATACATCTTACCCCACTGCGTTGTCTCTAGCTGATGGTTATAACCAACAAGATATGATTAACGCGATTGCGGCATCGAAAAGCCGTTCTTTATCGTTGTATATCCATATCCCTTTTTGCAGTCAGCTTTGTTATTACTGTGGTTGTAATAAGGTGATCACTCGTCATCAGTCTAAAGCCGATTTATACCTCGATAATTTAGCGCTTGAGATTGCTGAGCAGGCAACGCTTTTTGCTGATTATAACGTTGAGCAACTGCATTTAGGGGGTGGTACCCCAACGTTTTTATCTACAGAGCAAATGAGCCGCTTAATGGCGTTAGTTGAGCAGCATTTTAATTTTGCTGATGATGCTGAGCGCGGAATTGAGATTGACCCTCGCTCTTTAGCTGATGGCATGTTAGTACATCTGCGTAAGCTTGGCTTCAATCGTGTCTCGTTTGGTATTCAAGATTTTAATGATGCTGTACAGCTGGCGGTTAATCGTCCGCAAAGCGTGCAGTCAGTAAAAGGTTTAATTAGCGAGGCTCGTGAGCTTGGCTTTAAATCTATTAATGCTGATATGATTTACGGTTTGCCATTACAGACACCTGAAAGCTTTAAAGAGACAATTGCACAGCTGATTGAGCTAAATCCTGATCGCGTGTCTGTGTTTAATTACGCTCATTTACCAGATAGATTTGCAGCGCAACGTAAAATTAAAGACGCTGACTTACCTTCTGCTGGCGATAAACTTACTATGTTCAAAAATACACTTGAGCAAATGTTAGCGGCGGGCTATCAGTTTATCGGTATGGATCACTTTGCTCGTAAGGATAATGAACTAGCGATTGCCCAAAATGAAGGTAAATTACACCGTAATTTCCAAGGTTACACAACACATGGTCAGTGTGACTTATTAGGTTTGGGTGTGTCATCTATTTCGCAAATAGGCAATGCCATTTTACAAAACGAAAAAGAGTTGAAGCACTATTACAAAGCTGTGCAAGAAGGCTATGGCAGTGCAATCTGTAAAGGTGTTGCTTTAACTGATGACGATACTTTACGTGCAGCGGTGATCAAACAATTGATCTGCCAGTTTGAGCTGGATATTCCCTCAATCGAAAAACAGTTTAATATCAACTTTGCCAGCTATTTCTGTGAGGCATTGCAAGCACTGGACCCATTACTAGCTGATGGCTTGGTGTCTGTTAGCCAAGATAAGATCACAGTAACAGCCCGCGGTAATTTATTTATTCGTATTATTTGTATGTGCTTTGATGCGCACCTACAACAACAAATAAAGCAAACTCGTTTCTCACGAGTAATTTAACAACAAAAAGCAGAGCCTAGGCTCTGCTCATTAATTAGCTTAATTCAACGATACGTCGGCTTAATTAAATACTACGTTTTCGCTGCCTGGAGCTGCTTTAAACTCTTCAATGATACGTGCGCAATCGGCTTTAATCTCATCGCTATGCTGCTCTTCAGCACGCCAACGAGTGGTGTCCATTTTAAAGATTTCTTTTTTAGAGTACTTTTTACGGGCATCGTGCGTTGGCATGTCTTTTACAACTTCGTACATTTTGAATATGCCTGGGTAGCGCTCACTTAACTCAAACTCTTCTGCAAAGCTGTATTGAGAGATCAGCACCCAAATGCGTAGACAGCCTTCTGAGAACTCACATTGCTCTTCATTCATCGCACGGGCAATTAAATGAATGCTGTCGGCTAACTTTGCATTACGCTTTGCTTTTGAGTCAGCAAGCTTTAGCGCATACTCAGCTTTTTTCTTAGCGATAAGCTTATTTTGCTCTTTTAGTTTATACAGAAGTTGTCCTGCATAAAACGCAAGTCCTGCGATAATTGCCGCACCAATAACTATGGCAATAATCAAGGGTATGCTCATCGTTCATCCTCATCTTCGTCATCTAACCATTCGTTTGCTAGGTCATCAGATAAGTACTTATCGAAGTCAGATTCACCTTCATCGTATGAATCATCTTCAAAGTCATCTTCGTACTCGTCTTCGTCTTCAATACCTAGCAGTTCACATAACTCTTGGTGACGTGCGATACGACTATTGAAGTACTTAGCATCTTTACCTGTTAACAGCTCACCACGTTCGTGACGCTCAACAAGCTTTAATAAGCGCTCATCATTTTCTAATGCTTCTAGCTCTTGCTCTGGTGTTAGCTCTGGCTCATTAACTTTCTTAAGCTCAACCATTGGTTTTAAGTTACGTTTCATTTCAACTTTTGGTTCAGCTTTAGGTGCAACTAATGAAACTGGCTTTTTGCTACCAACACGTTTATCTTTCGGTTGGTTATTAGCCTTTGTGTTCTCTCCCTTTTGCACGTCAGGGGCGTTTCGAGAACCTGGTTTAGCACCTTTGGTCTTTTTAACTCGCTGCTCCTTCAACGCTCGCATCTCTCTAAGTTTTTCTTTACTCAGACGTACCGGGCCATTTGATGGAATTTTACGCGACTTTTTCTTTCTACTCATATCTTGATCGTCTCACTTAAGAGGTTGTGCACAACACCTTTAGCGGCATTGTAATGCTGGCATAACCAGAAGAATTCGGTGTGCGGATGTGGTTTGTCAACATGACGAACTGCGCACTTTTCATACCCTCATATCAATCGTGTTAAGTTATTTAGCAGCTAAATATTTAAGTCGATTGGTATTAGTACAAACGGTGGCTATTGTAACAGGACAAATAAAAAGGCGGTAGAGAAAACATCTCTACCGCCTACTAATCTGAGCGCCAATAATTTGGACACTTCTCCCTTCGACTTTTAGTCTTTATTATTTTTATTATTATTTTTTATCCATTTTGTTATTTTTAAACCTTCCGTGTAGCATTCCATTTTGTTTTTATTATTAAACTTCCGTGAGCTTTTATTATTCTCGGTCAATCCTGACACTTTTTTGTTATTTCCTTTAGTACATCAAACGATGTAACCCCCTAAAGATTTGCCGCAATCACTTTCCTTATTGCTTTGTCCTTGTTGTTTTTATTGTCTCAGCGACAGTGGTTAATTTACTCATTAATAATTTTGTTACAACTAATTTATATAACTTTTCTTACAGTCAAAAGATTAAAAAACGACAATTACCTTTTAAAACAATTTGTTATATTATAAAAAAAAATAAAAATAAGATTTAGCTCACATTGAAGTGTGGGCAATGTCTCACAAGGAAGTAAGAAATTTCGATGAGATAAATATGAAAAAAAAGCAGCTTGCGCTGCTTTTTTTACAATTTGTACACTTTAATGCCAATATTTACATTCGGCAATCAGACTTTAGTGTAAGCCACCTAAGTATTTTGAAAGAACTTCGATGTCTTTGTCTGTTAATTTTTTAGCGATGTCTTGCATCATGCCGTTTAGGTCATTATTGCGTGTACCATCACGGAATTTTTCAAGTTGAGACTTGATGTATTCTGGGTGTTGGAACGAAATCTTTGGGAATTTAGCAAGTGATGTACCGTTACCACGAGGACCGTGACACGCAGCACATGCTGGAATACCACGCTCTGCATCACCGGCTTTATAAAGCTGCTGACCCACTTCTACTACATCTTTAGGTGTTGAACCTTCAGACATATTTAAAGAAGAGAAGTAAGCTGCTAGGTCTTTCATGTCTTGATCGCTAAGCGGCATAGCCATACCACTCATTACTGGATCCATACGGCCTTCTTTGCCGCCAGACGTCATACCTAATTTAAACTCTTGTAATTGTTTATAGATATAATCTGCGTGTTGGCCTGCAATTTTAGGGTAGATATTAACCGGTGCATTACCGTCTGGGCCGTGACAGGCCGCACACGTTGCCGATTTCTCTTTACCTGCGTTTACATCGCCATCAAATGCTGTTGCGTTGCTTGCTGACAACGTTCCAAGCAATATAGTTAAAGATAGTGCTATTTTTTTCATGGTGAATTCTCTGTTTCCGACCCTGTATCATCTACAATATGGATGTTGTGATTTCTATATTCTACACGATAATAAATTCTCTGGCACGTTTTCTGCCCACTTTAAGCTCATAATTTATAGGGATTTGACTTAGATTAAGTTTCTATCTAGAAATTTTCCCACTATGTAACTAAATTTAGCACGCTTAAATACGCTTTTGAATGCTGCTTTAATAGTATAAAATACGCGTCTTAAGTGAATTTTAGTCACTGTTCAACATTATTTATAAAAGATTAGGAGAGCCTGTGCTCAAATCTCGTATCAAATACAATACTGCGTCCTTTGTTACTAGCGCACCTGACATCTCACGCTTGCCTGCTGATACGGGGATTGAAGTCGCGTTTGCTGGTCGCTCTAATGCGGGTAAATCAAGTGCCCTTAATACGCTAACTGATCAAAAGTTAGCACGTACCTCTAAAACGCCGGGTCGTACTCAGTTGATCAATACTTTTGAGCTTGATGCTGATAAACGCCTTATCGACTTACCTGGTTATGGCTTTGCGAAAGTGCCAATCGAAATGAAGAAGAAATGGCAAAAATCGTTAGGTGAGTACTTACAAAAGCGCCAAAGTTTAAAAGGGATTGTTATTTTAATGGATATTCGTCACCCACTAAAAGATCTTGATCGTGACTTAATTGACTGGGCCGTTGGCAGTGAGATCCCAGTACTTGCACTTTTAACTAAAGCCGACAAATTAAAACAGGGCGCACGTAAAGCACAAGTTTTACAAGTTCGCCGTGAGCTAAGTAGCTTGGAAGGTGATATTACTGTTCATGCATTTTCATCATTAAAAGGAACAGGCTTACCAGAAGTTGCTAAAAAGCTAGATGAATGGTTCTTAGGGCCAATTGAAGTTCAAACTCCTGAATCTGAAGAAGAACCAGAAGCTTAGGCCAAGTAATAACGCTTACCTAATGACTCTATAAAGTAGCCCTGCTCGTCTGAGCAGGCTATTTCAGCCCATTGATAATAAACATTTCTCGATACTCTTGCCGCTAACCCATGTGCTAACTGTAAATAAGGTACCTGCAGATTTTCAAATTTGCGTAATTGTAGTGGTTGCGATGATGTCACTAACCAAGTGCGTTGTAGATTATCAACACAGCATAAAGCCTGCCCTTGCTCGGTCTCTTCAAAATACCAATCAACAATAACAAATGGCACATCAATGACTGTAATCGCCATTTTCTCTACTGGCGTTTTTAAATAGTAAGTATTGGCTTCTTTACAAAGTACGGAGGCAAATAGTTTGACCATTGCCTCCCGTTGAATTTCGCTGCCAGCATAAAACCACACTCCTTGACCATTGATCTCAATAGGCAACTGACCACAATTGTCTGGTTGCCATTGATCAAAAGGTTTATCAGGCTCTGCAAGTGCAGCTTCTAGCTCGGCAAGCGACTGCATTACTTATCTTTATCGAGCGTCAAAGAAAAAGTTACAGGAACAGCTGTTGCAATAGATGGTAAACCAGCAAGCTTTTGTAGCTGTGCAATGCCTTCTGTTACTTTGAAATCATCTGCATTAATAATCACTGGTGAGAACGAAGAAACTGTCACATCACCATTGGGTGACATGTTTGCCAGTACATCAATCGTTAACTCTTTTTTATTGCCATGGAAGTCAAGCTCGGCTTTCAAACCAGTTAATACATGTTGTCCTGGCTTCAATGCTAATAATGATTTACTTAAATCAGCAGTTAAAACTGCATGAGGAAACTCAGCTGTTTCGAACAACAATTTAGTCATGCGCTCATTACGGATAGGAATTAGCGTTTCAACAGAGCTAAGATCGATCATTAACTTGAATTGACCTTGCTCATTCAACGTACCTGATACTTTTTTGAAATGATGCGCTTCAGCAATTGAATTCTTTTTGATAGATACAAAGCTAACCTTGCTTTGCTCATTGTTAACCTGCCAGTTTGCACTAGCAAAAGGAGCAACTAATAAACTTGATAATGATAAGGCGGCAAAGGCCACAGATTTAAACATAACGCATTCCTTCGAAGATAATAACAATCTATTAGATGGTATCACCTGCGTTAATTTGTGCAATGAATTGTATGATAAGAAGAGAAAAAACGGCTCGCTCAATAACAAGCGAGCCGGTATAGCAAACTGGGGAGAAGCTATCAATACGTTGCATCTTTTCAGATGCATCATCAACAGGATGTCCTACAGGATGAGGACGGCGCGGACTTTAACAAAGTCCGCGTTAAAAAGAAATTGCATCCGCAAAGAAAACGCTCGATTTGATAAACATATAACGAAACTCTAAAACTATCTTTTCTTGTTTACCTATAATTAACATTACATCAAGTGGTTATTTAAGGTATCGTTAAATTAATAAGAGAAAATAGCAGCATTATTAATACATGTTGATGGCAAAAACTTAGCACAAGAGTAAAAAGGAATGAAAAAATGCCTCCTAGCACTAGCTACCATCTTACTCATTTCGCTGAGCTTGCCCTGTCACGCGAAAAATAATAGCACTCAATACCCGATTGTTTTGGTACATGGGCTGTTAGGTTTTGATAGCCTATTAGGCGTTGACTATTTTCATAATATCCCTAGCACTTTATCGCTTGATGGCCACCAGGTTTTTGTTGCTGCTGTGTCAGCTGTTCACAGTTCAGAGTTTCGTGGTCAACAATTACTGGCTCAGGTTAATCATATTTTGGCACTCACGGGCGCAGAAAAGGTTAACTTAATTGGTCATAGTCAAGGAGCGCAAACGGTTCGCTATGTCGCTTCGTTCTCGCCTAACTTAGTTGCCTCTGTGACCAGTATCGGGGGGGCAAACTATGGCAGTACACTTGCTGATCTTATTCGCGAAGAAATAAAACCAAACTCACCATCTGAACATTCGTTTAAGCTAGTATTTGCAGCACTAGGCAGCATGATTTCGTTACTATCAGGTCACAGTGATTTACCGCAAGATCCGTTAGCAGCACTACATAGCTTAACCAGCCAAGGAGCCTCTGTATTCAATCAAAAGTACCCAGAAGGTTTACCGCCAACGGCATGCGAGCAAGGACAAATGCTTGCCAGTAATGGGGTGTATTATTTTTCGTGGAGTGGCACAGCAGCGCTTACCAATATTCTTGATCCAACCGACTTATCTATGCTGCTTGGATCAATATTGATCGTAGGTCAAGATGATGGCCTGATTTCACGCTGTAGTAGTCACTTAGGTCATGTCATTAAAGATGATTATAAGATGAATCATTTAGACGAAATCAATCAATTTATAGGTTTGCATCATTTACGCGAAGTCGACCCTGTTGAGCTTTATCGTCAACATGTAAAAAGGTTACAAGAGTTGGGGTTATAGTTAACGAGTAATGATTTATTTTTGGTTAAGTCGGGTCGCTAGAAGTGATGTTCTATATACAGAAGCGATCAGCTTTCAGCCTTCAGCGGTCAGACGCGCGAAACAAGCTTCACGCCTACCTGTAGCAGCGCCTTTATGCCGCGACCCTTAAATTGGAAGCTAGATTCGAGATAAATACGGTATAACGGTCAAGCGAATCGCTAACTTTTAGTCTGAAAGCTGACGGCTGATAGCTGACAGCTCTAACTTTCCCCTAGAAACTCGCTAACTTTCAGTCTGAAAGCTGACGGCTGATAGCTGACAGCTCTCATTTATTGCAGCTATTAGTGTGCTTGTTGCCAGTTGTCACCGCTGTCGGCTTCAACAATCAGTGGCACATCAAGAGTGGCAGCTTCTGACATTAGCTTACAGATTTCAGCTTTATAGTCGTCAACACACTCTTCTTTAATTTCGAACACTAATTCATCGTGCACTTGCATTAGAAGCTTCACTGACCCTTCAGCTTGTGCGTTTACCCACTGATGAACTTTAAGCATCGCTTTTTTGATGATATCAGCAGCAGTACCTTGCATTGGCGCATTGATAGCTGCACGCTCAGCGGCTTTGCGGCGAGCACCGTTACGGGCGTTGATTTCTGGTAAATGTAACCGACGACCAAAAATAGTCTCTACATAACCTTTATCAGCCGCTTTTTCACGGGTAGTTTCCATGTACTCAAGTACGCCCGGGAAACGCTCGAAATATTTATCAATATAATGCTGTGCTTCATGACGTGGTACATCTAACTGACGTGATAAACCAAACGCGGACATGCCATAAATTAAACCAAAGTTAACCGCTTTGGCTTTACGGCGCATATCGCTGGTAACCTCTTCAAGGCTAACGCCGAATACTTCTGCTGCGGTGGCGCTATGAACATCTAAGCCATTAGCAAACGCGGTAAGTAGGCCTTTATCTTGTGATAAGTGCGCCATGATACGCAATTCAATTTGGCTGTAATCGGCAGCGACAATTTTATGGCCAGGTGCAGCAATAAAGGCTTCACGAATACGACGACCCTCTTCCGAACGAATTGGAATATTCTGTAAGTTTGGATCCGTTGAACTTAAACGCCCCGTTGCTGTTACCGCTTGATGGTAAGAAGTATGCACACGCTTAGTGCGCTCATTCACCATTAACGGTAGTTTATCTGTGTACGTTGATTTCAGTTTCGATAAACCACGGTGTTCAATAATTACCTTAGGTAGCGGGTAATCATGAGCAAGTTCTTGCAATACTTCTTCTGCCGTCGACGGTGCACCTTTTGGTGTTTTCTTGATAACCGGAAGCTCTAGCTTTTCAAACAAGATTGCTTGCAGCTGCTTAGGTGAACCTAAGTTAAACTTTTCACCAGCCATATCATAGGCTTCTTGCTCAAGCTCTAATAAACGTTCGCCTAAACGCTGGCTGTGAGCTGCCAGCATGTTGCTATCAATTGCAACACCGGTACGTTCAATATCAGAAAGCACCGACACAAGTGGTAATTCAATGTCTTCGAATACCGATTTTAATTGGCTATCAGCATCAATTTTTGGCCATAACACTTGATGAAGACGAAGCGTTATATCTGCATCTTCAGCAGCGTATGGTGCGGCTTTTTCGAGCTCAATTTGATTAAATGTCAGCTGCTTTTTACCTTTACCTGCAATATCTTCGAAACTGATATTTTTGTGGCCTAGGTATTTAAGTGCCAGCGAATCCATATCATGACGGCTGCCTACACTATTAAATACATACGACTCCAACATAGTGTCGTACTTAATACCCTTTAACTCAAAGCCTGTATTCGCTAATACACTTTTATCGTATTTTAGATTCTGGCCTACTTTTGCCTTGTTTTCGTCAGCTAAGATTGGGCCAATTTTTGCCATAACTGTGTCTAAGCTTAATTGCTCTGGCGCATCTGGGTAATCGTGAGCAACCGGAAGGTAAGCCGCTTCACCGGCTTTAACCGCAAAGCTCATACCAACCAATTGGGCCTGCATGTAATCAAGGCTGGTTGTTTCAGTATCAAAGGCAAAAAGCTCGGCGTCATTTAACTGCGCAACTAAGGTATCAAGCTGCTCTTCAGTTAAGATTGTTTCGTAGTGCGCATCAGCCACTTTAGGTAGTTCGTTGGCTTCTGTTGGTACATCTAAATGAGTGTCAGCATCTTTAGGGTTATCAAGTAGCTCAGCTAACCAACGGCGGAACTCACATTCACCATAAAGTGCAATCAGTTCATCACGGTTTGGCTCTTGTAGTTTGAAACTTTCAAGGTCCGTTTCAACTTCAACATCACATTTTATGGTTGCCAGCTCATAGCTAAGTGGCAAATGATCAAGTGCTGCAGCAAGCTTTTCACCAATCTTGCCTTTGATCTCACTAGCGTGATCAATAACACCTTGTAATGATCCGTATTTTTGTAACCATTTCACCGCCGTTTTTGGACCACAGCCATCAACACCCGGAATGTTATCGACTTTGTCACCCATTAAGGCAAGGTAATCAATGATCAGCTCAGGTCCAACACCAAACTTTTCAACCACAGTTTCTGGATCTGAGATGCTATCGGTCATTGTGTTGATAAGCGTTACATGTTCATTTACTAGCTGCGCCATATCTTTATCGCCGGTAGAGATCAGCACATGGCGCTGTTGCTCAGAGGCAATACGTGCAAAAGTACCAATCACATCATCGGCTTCAACACCTTCAATACTGATAAGCGGAAAACCCATTGCTTTAATAATGTTATGTAAGGGCGCAATTTGTGTGCGTAAGTCATCCGGCATAGGTGGACGATTAGCTTTGTATTCGCTGTACATATCATTTCTAAAGGTTTTTCCCTTCGCATCAAACACTACAACCATATGTGATGGATCATATTGTTTGATCAAACTCTTCAGCATATTTACAACACCGTATATAGCACCTGTCGCTTCACCTTTAGAATTAGTAAGGTGCGGTGGCGAATGATATGCACGGAATAAATAAGAAGAACCATCAACAAGAATTAGTGGATTTTCAGGGATCTGAGCCATGGTGAAATTGGATCCTAATTGAATAACATTAAATTGTTTGTAAGCATGCCATAAGGCTATGAAGAAAACGACTGTGAATTATTAACCAACAAGCGTTTAACTCAATAGCAACCTGTGGATAACTATGTAGATAACGGACACAGTTAATCCTCCCAAAATGTAAAAACACTTAGGAAAGTTTTATTAAGACTATGTTTTTATTTAAAAAAGATAATGCGTGGTTCTTTTTTTATTATTTTTATCCGATGTGGAAAACGGTTTTAGCAGCGATTTACCTTGTGCTTATTCGATACCGAATTAACATCCCTTTTCATAACCGGAGGAGTATTCTAGCATAATGGATCAAAGATCATAGCGATCCTTTATACTTTTTTTTTCGTTAGCTATTTATGAAATGGCATAAACAGCCATTCATCATGCTTTGCGAGTAACTGAGCATCAAAAATTTTTTATTTTGTCGCCTGACTCGCATAATTGTTACACTAGCGTTAGTCACATTAAGGAGAGACAAAAAATGAAAAAAGTTGCTGTAATTTTAGCGGGTTGCGGTGTTTATGATGGTGCAGAAATCAACGAAGCCGTCCTAACTTTACTACACATTGCTAAAGCAGGTGCAAGCTATCAGTGTTTCGCTCCTGATATTGAGCAAATGCACACTATTAATCATCTAACGGGCGAAGAAATGACGCCAAACCGTAATGTATTAGTAGAAGCGGCACGTATCGCACGTGGTGAAATAAAAGCATTAACCGAGCTTAATGTGAATGAGTTTGATGCCTTAATCGTACCAGGTGGTTTTGGTGCCGCGAAAAATTTATCTGACTTTGCAGTGAAAGGTGCTGATGCCCAAGTGCAAAATGATGTACTTACAACAGCAAAGGCCTTTGTTGATGCAAACAAAGCAGCTGGATATATGTGTATTGCACCGGCAATGTTACCAATGATCTATGGTAAAGGAGTCAAAACAACCATTGGTAATGATGAAGATACAGCAGCGGCCATTGAACAACTTGGTGGTTCACACCAAAGCTGTGCAGTTAATGATATCGTTGTTGATGAGCAACACAAAGTGGTCACGACTCCTGCATATATGCTGGCGCAAAGCATTTTAGATGCAGATGCAGGTATCGAAAAATTAGTAAATAAGGTCTTAGAACTCGTTTAATTACTTATGTTAAGGCCAGCATCTAATGCTGGCTTTTCTTGCGCTAACGCAAAAAAATGACGTTTTTTATCAAGAAAAAGCCTTTTAGATCATTTTATAAATTGTGGCTTAGCGTTATAATCGTTCTAATTTCCGTCAGATATCGTGATTGATCACGTTCAAATCGAAGTGAGCAAGGCAAAATGAAAAAACTATCAGCTGCATTATTACTGCTAGCAACAACGGCATATGCACAAGCGTATGACAACTCTTTGACTGAAGATGCAATTAAAAAGCGTCTAGCGCCAATTGGTTCTGTATATCTAGAAGGTGATAAAGCTGCGGCCGCTGCTGAGCCTACAGGCCCTCGTTCTGGTGAACAAGTTTATCAAGCAGCATGTTTTGCATGCCATGGTACTGGTGCATTAGGTGCTCCTAAATCAGCTGATGATTGGGCTCCTCGTATTGCTAAAGGTAAAGATACACTATTAGATCATGCTATCAATGGCTTTAATGCGATGCCACCAAAAGGTACATGTATGGATTGTTCTGATGAAGAAATCAGTGCTGCTATCGACTTTATGACTAGCAAGTAACAATTCAAAAACTAATACTAAGGGCTTAAATTTTTTAAGCCCTTTTTTTGTGCCCATTTTTGCTCGCCAGGCTAGCTCTGTCGCCGAATTAGCCCCACAATTAATTAGTATTTTGTTAACAACTGTTACTTGACGATCTAATAAAAAAGTGGAACTATATAGGACGATATTTAAACAATAATAAGATCTGGTTCTAAATCATTGGAAGATTCAGCAACACACATTGATAAACTAGCCCGTAAAAATGCTCGTTTAAAATCGCTTTTACAACAGTATAAGCAATCACATCACCTGCAAAATGCTCTCTTACAATTATCAGAGCAGGCCAGCACTGTTGCCGAATTAACCCTACTCTATCCAGCTATTCACGAAATTTTACAAGATTTTATTCCTAGTAAGAATTTTTTCGTCGTTTTACACAATCCTGTTTACGATAACCTCGAACTGTCTTATTTTGCCGATGAAAAAGATGGTTTATCGGTGCCTTTAAAATATGAGCAGTACTTTAAGGAAGGATTAACGGGGTATGTGTTTAAACACGGAGAAACCAGTTACTTTACTAAACAACAAACAGAGCTAGCCGAGCAGCAAGGTCTGTTTAAAGTATTTGGAACCCCGGCGGAGCATTGGGTGGGTGTACCTGTATACCGAGATAAAACAATCATTGGTGTAATGGTTGCACAAAGTTACGATGAACAAAATGGCTATACCGAGCAGCAAATTGAACTACTCGAAGCGATGTCGATGTACTTAGCAACAGCGATTGAGCGGGTCAAAAAACGTGAATTACTAGAATCAGAAGTAAAAATTCGTACTCGTGCACTAACGCAAAGTAACCAAGCCCTCAACGAAGAAATTCAACATCGGAAAAATGCCCTCGAGCGACAACAGATCCTGTTTAAAATCTCAGAGCTAGCTACGCTCAGTGAAAACTTAGAGGATGTTTATCTGCATGTGCATGAAATTATTAAAACAATTACATACGCAGATAATTTATATATTGCACTGTATGATGAAAACACAAACTGGTTAAGCTTTCCGTATTGTGTTGATGAATATAATAACAATGCTAAGCCGCGTCCGTTTGCTAAAGGGTACAGTGAATTAGTGCTAAGTACCGAAAAATGTCAGCTTATTGATAGTAAAAGAGAACAAGAACTGGTTAAACTTGGCATAGTTGAGAAGCCTGTTAATGTTCCCCGAGAACAAACAGCCACGAGCTGGTTAGGTGCCCCTCTTAAAACATCGCAAGGTGTTATCGGTTTAATAGTCTGCCAAGCATATAATAACAAACATGAATTTAGCCAAGATGACTGTGAGCTCATTACCTTTGTTTCACATCAAATTGCCAACGTTATCCAAGCACATTTAGCCAATCAAGCGCTTAAACAAAGCCATCAAAAGCTTGAACATAGAGTGGCCGAAAAAACCAAAGAATTACGCCAAGCTAATATGCACTTGCAAATGCAGATGGAAGAACGTAAAAAAATAGAGCAACAGCTTTATCATGATGCCCATCATGATTCTCTCACTAGTTTACCAAATCGCAGTTTATTCTTAACTCAGCTTGAGAAAACACTTCAGCACTACCAGCGCTATCCAGAACAACAATTTGCAGTGTTATTTATCGATTTAGATAAATTTAAAGACATTAATGATCAGCTTGGTCATCAAGCCGGAGATCAGTTTTTAATTAGTGTTGCAGAATCCTTTTCGCACTGTATTCGTGAGCATGATTTATTAGCGCGCTTAGGCGGAGATGAATTTGTTGTGTTGTTGACTCATCTAACAGAGCAACAGCAAGCACAAGATGTTGCTAAGCGAATTATTGAGATAATGAAAAAGCCGTTTTGTTTAAAAGGTCAATGTATTCAAAGCGGTGCGAGTATTGGTATTACTTACTCTCAACCGAGTTATAAGCACACTGATGAAATTATCCGCGATGCTGATGCTGCTATGTATTACGCTAAAAATGCAGGTCGTAATCGATTTGAATCTTTTCATCCATTGCTTAATACGTCGCTAACTCATCACGAATCAGAATCAATGCATCACTTGGATGATTTGCCAATGCACTTTAGAAGTGCAGAAATCATTACCCTTGATGAGCAACCTCACCCAGAGTCTTTACTCGAAGCATTTGGTGAACACCCTGTACTAGGCAGTACTAGCTTTGAAGTTTTGAAGAAGTTTGCGACTGATCGCGTGCAGCACTTTGAAGTTGAGCTAAAGCTCATTGAACAAGCTTTTACGTTAATCAATACGAATAATCTTAAAAAAGTATTATTCCCATGCTCAGGCTTAGTACTTGAACGCATTAATTTCAAAGTATTGACTAAGCTATTACAAGTAAATCATGCGAGCAAAATCTGTTTGCTATTTAATGAGCAAGAGATCCGTTATGCATCAGCTGTGCAAATAGAGAACTTAAAAGAGCTTATTTCTTTAGGAGTATCTATCGGCTTGAACGAATTTGCTAAAGATCGCTGTGAACTAAATCTGCTTACTGAGTTCGAGTTCGATTACTTACTGTTAAGCTCAACCTTCAGCAAACGAGTACTACAGCAAGAAAATTATCATTTACAACTGCAAGGTGTGCTGGCGATTACTAAACTGCAAAATATCCAAGTAATCGCTAAAGGGCCGTCTATTTTCAATTACCGCACCTTGCTAGAAAAGCATGGCTTGTCTTTGTTTATTGGAAAACAACGTGCGCTGGCACCCTTTGATCAAGTCGTGCCAAACGCAAAGTCGATTACTTCTTAAGCATTGCTCTTAGATTAGCCACACGAGCCTGTCCTTTTTCCATACGCTCTGCTTGCGATGACGGTGGCTTTTTAGATTCAAAGGCTAGGTCATCTTGCGGTAATTCCTGTACAAAACGGCTCAACTCAGTCTCTGAGGTTTCACCAAATTGACGGCGTAACTTAGCATAGGTCATTACCAGCTCTTGCTGAGCACGCGTAATACCTACATAAGCAAGGCGACGCTCTTCTTCGACGTTATCTTCATCAATGCTCACTTGGTGCGGTAATAACCCCTCTTCCATGCCAACCATAAACACATACGGGTACTCCAAACCTTTTGAAGCATGTAGCGTTAGTAATTGTACCGCATCGGATTCGTCTTCTTCTTCGTTACGCTCAAGCATGTCACGTAAGGTCAGTTTACTGACCACTTCAGCGAGGTTCAGCGGCGGATTGTCTGCGTCCCCTGTCAGCATATCAGTGATCCAACGATAAAGCTCTGAGACGTTTTTCATGCGCATTTCAGCGGCTTTTGCACTCGGTGATGACTCGTACAGATATGCTTCGTAATTAATTTGCCTAACTAATTCTTTAACTGCTTCAAGGGTGTCACCACGTACAGCGTTATCAGATAGCTCAACCACCCAACGGGCAAAACCAGCTAAAGCATTAAAACCACGGCCTTTTAGTCGATGCGCAAGCTCAGGCTCAAAACAGGCAGCAAATAAGCTGATATGTTTTTCATTAGCAAGCGTACCTAGCTTTTCCAAAGTGACCGTACCAATCTCACGGCGTGGCGTATTGACGATTCGTAAAAATGCGTTGTCGTCATCTTGGTTCACCAATAGGCGTAAGTAAGCCATGATGTCTTTAATTTCTGAGCGAGAGAAAAACGACATACCACCGCTGATCTTATAAGGAATGCGGTTGCTCATGAGTGCTTTTTCAAACACTCTCGCTTGGTGGTTACCACGGTATAAAATTGCGTAATCTTTATAGCTGGTGCGTTTCATAAATTTATGAGAAATGATCTCTGCCACCACTCGCTCTGATTCATGCTCTTCATCACGACAACCAATGACCTTGATAGGCTCACCATAACCAAGCTCACTAAATAGCTTTTTATCAAACTCATGAGGGTTATTGGCAATCAAAATATTCGCCGCTTTAAGAATTCGCCCAGCACTTCGGTAGTTTTGTTCAAGCTTAATCAAACGTAAGCCCGGAAAGTCTTTACTCAATAACACAAGGTTTTGTGGTCTGGCACCGCGCCATGAGTAAATTGATTGGTCGTCATCGCCTACCACGGTAAAACGAGCTCGCTCACCCACTAATAATTTAACCAGTTGATACTGACTGGTATTAGTATCTTGATACTCATCCACCAGCAAGTAACGAAAACGCTGTTGCCAACGCTCACGAGAAGTGGCGTTTTGGCTAAGTAATAAAGTGGGGATCATTATCAGATCATCAAAATCAAGCGCATTATAAGCCCGCAGTTGATTTTGATAACGCGCATACAGCTGGGCAAATAAAGCTTTTTGCGGCTCTCTGGCTTCGCGAATAGCACGCTCAGGTAGAATTAATTCGTTCTTCCAGCTGCCTATTTGCATCTTAAGCAGGTTGAGTAAGTCTTTGTCTTTTTTAAGCTCTTCTTCGGTCAGCTCAGCTAATAGCTGATTGGTATCTTGATCATCAAACAACGAAAATCCGGGCTTAAAGCCTAAAGTGGTTAGCTCTTTTTTGATGATCTCAAGACCGAGGGTATGAAACGTTGAAACCCATAAGCCTTTCGACTCTTGCTTGCCGAGTGTTTGCGTGACACGCTCACGCATCTCTTTTGCTGCTTTGTTGGTAAAGGTTACCGCAGCAATATTGCGTGCTTGATACTCACACTTTTGCACCAAGTAAGCGATTTTATTAGTAATAACACGCGTTTTACCAGAGCCCGCACCGGCTAATACCAGACACGGCCCACTAATATACTTTACCGCTTCATCTTGTTTTGGGTTGAGTTTCATAAGCCCCTAAAGAAATTATCCAAAGACAGGACGGGCAATTTTACCGTAATCACTACACTACGCCTAGCCAATAAGGTAAGATTGTTTTTTTACGTGACTCAAGGGACGAACATGATCAACCCAGCAAAACTTGAAGAAATCGCTAAGCAAATTACTGATAACATGCCGCAAGGTGTGAAAAACCTTGCCGATACAATCGAAGGCAAAACTAAGCAAGCTATTCAAAACAAACTTGCTGAGATGGACTTTGTAAGCCGTGACGAGTTTGATATTCAAAGCCAAGTACTTATTCGTACTCGTGAAAAACTCACTGAGCTTGAAGAGAAAGTTGCATTACTTGAGCAGCAACTTGCTAGCAAACAAGACGAACAATAAAAAAGGAGAGCGAATTAGCTCTCCTTTTTTCTACTTTATTCGGTATTAGCTTTTTTCAGCCACTCGTTCAAATACACGCTTAACCGCAATTCCATAGGTCTCATTAGCTTCTTCAGCACACGTCACAACCGACTCTAAGTCATTGAGGTGACCATTCGCTAAGCCATAAACCCAACCATGAATTGTTAACTCTTGGCCTTTCGCCCACGCATCTTGCACTATGTTAGTACGGCACACGTTACGTACTTGTTCAATAACGTTTAATTCTATCAGACTATTTAAACGCTCTTTTTCAGGTAATGCGTTAAGTTGTTCGATGTGTTTTTCTTTTACATCACCTACATGACGAAGCCAGTTATCAATTAAACCAAAGCTCGCTTCATTTAATACCGCTTGCACACCACCACAACCATAGTGACCGACAACCATGATGTGTTTTACTTTAAGCACTTCAACAGCATACTGCATTACTGATAAACAGTTATGATCAGTATGAACAACGACATTTGCTACATTACGGTGAACAAATAATTCGCCCGGTAACAAGTCAACGATTTCATTAGCCGGTACACGCGAATCTGAACAACCGATCCACAAGTACTCTGGATTTTGCTGCATTGATAGAATTTTAAAAAACTCAGGATCATTTTCACTCGTACGCGCTGCCCAACGTCTATTATTTTCGAATAAATTTTTTAACTTTCTCATTGCGCCTCTTTACGATGTTTTAATAATTAGCTTGGATCAAGATATTCCTTGGGGTGAGCTGCTTTTCACAAAACGTACTAACCGTTACTTGATACCCTTGTTGTTGCAAATATAAAGCACGATCGAGCACGAGCCAAACTTCAATTGCCCTTCTGAACACATGTCGGACGAGTTCAACACGCTCAGTTACTCGTTTTCGTTGTTTCCCTATTGCTAAAAATTCATGGTAATCAATATCTTCTGGCAGTGATAATGATTTTTTCTCAGCAGCCCATAAACAAAATGATTTAAAAGAATCAGAAAAGATCGCTTTGTTCACCGACGGGACACTAACATAGTGCTGCTCTGCCGTGATTGATTTACGCAACGCATCAAAACCAAGCCGCCATTCGACTTCAGTTTTTCGCACCTTATCAACACGACTCGGAGCAGTGACGGTTTCTTGTAGTGCCAATTTTAAATCGCGATGAGTCAACGCAAGCTGGCTTTGCTTTGCAGGCTCACTCATTGCTTGATAATCGTTATCCGTGAATAAATGATAACAACATGGAGAAAAGCTTATTTGCTGAGTTTTAGCATCACTTGCTTGCTGCATAAATGTTTGATGCAATCGACCACAGGCGTGCAACGCAACGGCATGCTGTTGCTCTTTAAAATACTCAGTAACATCATCGGTAAGTACATTAGCTTGCGAAAACTGCATAGGTAATTGTTGTTGATTAGCACTGTGTTGACCTTGTTCACACAAATGCGCTTGTAGTTCTATGCTATGAATACTCGGTGCTCCATTAAAAGCGAGCATGCGCCCTAAATGCCCTTTTCCAGCACACCATTCAAGTACTGGATACTGTGACTTCTGCTGGCTAATCGCTGCAACAAAGTCCTGTAGTTGCTCGAACTTACGCCCTTTAATGCCGTTACTGATCCAAAATGGAAACTCATCTCGGGTTTGTTGGGTTGTGGGAAGTTCGCATAACGATTTAAGCTCATCGAGCCCCTTAATTGCCTTTGCAAAATAGGCATACAACGCATTCTGGTCACTATCTAGTTCACTAACTTGTTGATCGTCAAGGGCCCATAATAAAGACGAAAGTTCAGGCCAAGGGATTGCATCATAATCAAATGCGGTACATTGCCAGTACTGACGGGTTGAAAAAAGCAAAGTATCTAAGGCAGCAAACTGCTGAGCAAGGGTCATAACTACAAAACGACAACAAATAAAATGTAGTATAACAGTTTTTACAAGCGCAGATTACTTCTGTTCAAGTGGATATATAATGGAATGCAGGCAATGCTTAATAAAATTGCTAAAATCAGCATCCACGATAATTCTAATCCCTCATCTTGCTGGTGTTGATACATAAAACCGGCAAACGTTTGATCAAACTCATCTTGGCTGAGTCCGTATAAGTCAGCAATCAATCGCCATTTAGCCATCGACATATTGCCGATGTTAATTCCTGGCGGCTGAATATAATTGACCAACACATCAGCTTCATGGGCAAGTTCTTGAATACTCTTATGAACCGCATAGTGCTTTTTGGTCAATGCAATCGTCTCATTCATGTTGTGTAATGCATAGCGCCAGCCTTTAATACTTGCTTGATAAAAGCGGTTAACAACATCAGGATTAGCTTTGAGCATCGACTCTGAAGTATATAAAATATCGCTATACACATTTAGACCAAACTTTTGTGGGCAGATTAATCGGTGCCCTACACCACGCAGCGTCATTGTATAAGGTTCATTGGTAACATACACTTGCACCGCATCAAGCTCACCATTAAGCCACTGCTCAATTCCTCCTTCGGTGCTTGCCTCTATTAAATGTTGATAATCTAATCCAGCTTTACGAAGCATGACTAGTAATTCGGCGTTTTCCAACGAGCTTACTTTACTGATCTTCTTGCCTACAAAGTCTCGAGGCTGAAAAATATCTGAGTTATTTTTCACCATCCAACAATAAGGTGAAAACTGCAGTATGGCTCCTAAGGCAACAACTGGCGCTCCTTGTTGGCGCTTTTGCAATATGCCTGAGTGAGTAATTGCAAAGTCAGCTTTGCCACTTAACACTTTAGGGAAGGTATCAGGGTCGTTTGGATCGGCGGGTAAAATTGTTACATCAAGGCCTGCTTCTTTATAAAAGCCTTTCTGTGATGCCACATAATAGCCAGCAAATTGGAATTGATGAGTCCATTTTAATTGTAGGGTAACCTTATCCTTACTCAATGCACTCAAGCTGCACATTAAACAAAGTAACCCTATGTAATAGCGAGTTCCACGCACGCATCATCCTTGCTTGAAAACCATCCATTAACTATAGGAAAAGCCAATAAAAAATCAAGGCTCCAAAAGGAGCCTTAAATCGGTTTTATTGATTAGCCGCTTTTACATCAGCTAACTCTTGGCCTTGAGTGGTTAAAAATTGCGTAAAACATGGGTTATTTGTTTCATCTTGAACGTTATAACCCAACCGGTTCAAGTGCTCGTTAAATACCTCATAATCACTCGGCTCAATAGCAAAGGCAGCCAAAACATTACCAATTGACCCACCATGATTGCGGTAGTGGAATAAAGTGATACTCCAATTGCTACCTAGTGTATCTAAGAAGCGCGCTAGTGCACCTGGGTATTCAGGAAACTCAAAACGTAACAGACGTTCATGCAACTGAGCCGGTGCTTTACCACCCACCATATAACGAATATGCAATTTAGCCAGCTCGTTATCTGATAGATCGCAAAACGTATAACCATTTTCAGTCAGTGCGCCTTTCAGCTCATCAAGCTCTTGTTGGCCTTGTCTCAAAGCAATACCAACAAAAATTTGTGCTTCGCCTGGTCCTGCATAACGATAGTTAAATTCGGTGATTGCACGCCCACCTAAAGAAGCGCAAAACTGCTTGAAGCTGCCCTTTTCTTCTTTGATAGTTACGGCAAGAAGTGCCTCGTTCTTTTCACCAAGCGCGGTTCGCTCAGCAACATAACGTAAGCGGTCAAAGTTTAAGTTTGCACCCGATAAAATCGCAGCTACGTTTAAGCCTTTCACACCATTTTGTTGGCACCACTTCTTTAAACCCGCTGTTGATAGTGCTCCTGAAGGCTCCGCTATAGCACGGGTTGAAACAAAGATATCTTGCATTGCTGCGCAGATTTCATCGCCCGTTACAGTGACAACTTCATCACAAAACTTTTGCGCTAAACGAAAGGTTTCTGTACCGATGATTTTTACTGCTACGCCATCCGCAAAGCTGCCAACGCGGTCAAGCTCAACGGGTTTGCCAGCCTCAAGCGCAGCTTTTAAACAAGCACTCTCGTCGGCTTCAACACCAATAACTTTGATATCGGGACGTAAAGATTTAATGTACACCGCCATGCCTGCAAGTAAGCCACCGCCCCCCACAGGAATAAAGACTGCATCAAGCTCATTAAGCTGTTGCATTAATTCACGGGCAACCGTACCTTGGCCAACAATCACATCAGGATCATCAAACGGTGGTACAAATACCCCATTGCGCTGCTCTGTGAGCTCTAAAGCATGGGCTTTAGCCGCATCAAAATGATGGCCGTGTAATACCACTTCACCACCTAAAGCACGCACTGCATTGACTTTAATTTCGGGTGTTGTAACTGGCATCACAATAGTTGCTTTATGCCCTAAAAAAGAGGCACTCAGTGCTACGCCTTGTGCATGGTTGCCAGCTGAAGCCGTGATCACATCAGACCCTTTTGGCAGCTTGCCCAGCTTATGAAAAGCACCACGTAACTTAAATGAATAAACCGGTTGTTGGTCCTCACGCTTTAACCACACATGATTGCCTAATCGCGCACTGAGTTCAGCCATTTCGCTGACCTCAGTGACTTTTGCAAGCGGCTCCATGTTCGCTTGGATGATAGCGCGAAAATAATCGAGCTCTTGGGACACCATAATTAACTTAGCTCCTCAAGTTTAGCTAAATCGCGCACAGCTCCTTTATCTGCGCTGGTTGCAAGTAACGCATAGGCTTTAAGTGCAGGCGATACATAGCGTTCACGATTTAATGGTTTATATGCATCTTTACCACGCGCTAATTGTTTTTGCTTACGCGCTTCTAGCTCTTCATCAGACAGCGCTAAAGTGATTTCACGGGTCGCGATATCAATGATTATTTTATCGCCGTTTTCAACATAGGCTATTGCACCGCCGCTTGCTGCTTCTGGCGAAACATGACCAATTGATAAGCCCGACGTACCACCTGAGAAACGACCATCTGTGATAAGCGCACATTTTTCGCCTAAACCAACCGATTTTAAGTAACTTGTTGGGTACAGCATTTCTTGCATGCCCGGACCACCTTTTGGCCCCTCGTAGCGAATAACAACCACATCACCCGCTTTTACTTCGCCATTTAAAATTCCTTCTACCGAATCATCTTGTGATTCATAAACAACGGCAGGGCCTTCAAAATGTAGCATCTCTTCAACAACACCGGCACTTTTAACAATACAGCCATCAAGGGCAAGGTTGCCCGATAACACAGCTAAGCCACCATCTTGACGAAAAGCATTTTCAACACTGCGGATACAACCGTTTTCTCGGTCATTATCAAGTTCTGGCCAGCGGCATTCTTGGCTCATTGCTTTTGTAGTTCGAATACCAGCAGGGCCCGCTTTATAGAATTTTTGCGCCACTTCGTTACTTGGATCGGTCGCGTCCCATTTAGCAACCATCTCAGCCATAGTATGACCTGCTACGTGATCAACTGATAAATCAACTAATCCAGCTTTGCCTAGCTCTCGGATGATGGCCATCATGCCACCAGCACGGTGAACATCTTCAATGTGGTATTTGTTTGTCGCGGGTGCCACTTTACATAGGAATGGTGTTTTGCGAGACAGCTCATCGATGTGCGACATATCAAAGTCTACACCTGCTTCTTGCGCCGCAGCTAATAAGTGAAGCACCGTATTTGATGAACCACCCATGGCAATATCAACCACCATCGCATTCATAAAAGCGGTGCGATTTGCAATAGCACGTGGTAATACCGCTGCATTATCTTTTTGATAATATTCACGGCATAAATCAACAATGCGTGCGCCCGCTTCAACATACAGCTGCTTACGGTCTTTGTGCGTTGCAAGTGTGGTTCCGTTACCCGGTAGTGCCAGACCAATCGCTTCTAATAAACAGTTCATTGAGTTGGCAGTAAACATACCTGAACACGAGCCACAAGTAGGGCACGCTGAGCGCTCTACTTTTTCTGAATCTTCATCGCTCACAGAGGTATCAGCCCCTTTAACCATGGCATCAACCAAGTCGAGCTTGATATCGATATCAGCAAGGCGTGTTTTACCCGCTTCCATTGGCCCACCTGATACGAAAATAACCGGAATATTTAAACGAAGCGCTGCCAGCATCATTCCTGGGGTGATTTTGTCGCAGTTAGAAATACAGATCATAGCATCGGCACAGTGTGCATTAACCATGTATTCAACTGAGTCAGCAATTAAATCACGCGATGGCAGTGAATAAAGCATACCGCCGTGACCCATTGCGATGCCATCATCGATTGCAATGGTATTAAACTCTTTTGGTACACCACCTGCTTCGGTGATGGTTTCGGCCATTAGTTCACTTAACTGATTAAGGTGAACGTGACCAGGAACGAACTGAGTGTATGAGTTAACAACTGCGATAATCGGCTTCCCAAAGTCTTTATCTGTCATCCCCGTTGCACGCCATAGTGCGCGCGCACCTGCACGTTTGCGACCTTCTGTTGTTGTTGCACTTCTTAATTTAGCCATAATTACCTCAGTTGTTGCAGTGGCATGCCACTGACTTCCTCATTCCAAAAATTTATTTATTCGCTTAACCGTCGTTTTAGCGCTTAAGCGACCTGTTGAATTAGTTTATTCGTTGTTACATTGCCTGTTGGTGAAACTGGTTTTCAATGCTGACCTGTCTTACATCAACCAATTTATTTAACTGTGATGTTAGTAAATAAATTGGCTTATCGCTGTCGACTGTCATGGTGACATGAAAAGTTCCATCAGCCATTTCTAGGTTCATTGTTGTTAAATCAAAACCGCGATGACGAACAACGCGTAAAAAGCGCTCAACTGCGACACTTTGATTTTTTAATGTAATCGTTAGGGTGTGTTTCATTTTACTGTCTCCGTCATCATTTCATCATTGGCTGCACCTGGTGGTACGAGCGGCCATACATTTTCTTTATCATCAATACAAGCATGTAAAATGTAAGGACCTTCACTTTTCACTAACGCATCAACCGCAGCATCGACCTCTTCTGCTTTAGTGATGGTTTGACCTGGAATACCAAATACTGCCGCAAGTGCTACAAAATCAGGATTATCCGAAAGATTGGTTTCAGAATAACGACCCTCAAAAAATAGCTGTTGCCATTGACGTACCATGCCTAAACGCTGGTTATCTAAGATTAAAATTTTAACTGGTAAGTTGTTACGACGAATCGTTGCCAGCTCTTGAATGTTCATCATGATTGAGCCATCACCTGACACGGTGATCACAAAATCATTTGGGCGAGCAACTTGGGCACCGATCGCTGCCGGTAAACCAAAGCCCATAGTACCTGCACCACCACTACTTAAATGATTGCTTGGGTGGCTAAATTTCATATGCTGCGCAACCCACATTTGGTGCTGGCCAACATCACAACACACTACGCCGGTTGATGGCATTTTTTGACTTAGTTGGTTTAACAAATAAGGAGCAAATACTTTTTCGCCCGGGTAGTCGTAACGCCAAGCATGCTCTTTCATCATACTTTCGATATGAGTCAACCACTCGTCAGGTGTCACAAAACAATCAAGTTGCGGTAATGAGGTTTTTAAATCTGCCACTAACGACGCTTTTACAGGCTTGCGTTTACCTACTTCAGCAGCATCGATATCTAAGTGGATCACCTTTGCTTTTGCCGCAAACTTACTCAAGTTGCCAGTTACTCGGTCGTCAAAACGGGCGCCGATACAAACTAATACATCACATTCTTGCACCGCTAAGTTAGCCGCTTTACCGCCATGCATACCTAGCATACCTAAGTCATAATCGTAATCAGGTAACACACTACCTAACGCTTTTAAGGTTGAAACCGCAGGCATATGTGTTTTTTCTAAAAACTGCATAAGCTCGTTTTGCGCATCAGCGGCTTGTACGCCACCGCCCACGTAGGCTACTGGGCGCTGTGCTTCGCTTAAGATTTGATTTGCTATAGCAACTTGGTTCGGATCTAGTTTAGGTAAATAATCTTCTGCAGCTAGCCAAGGGTGGAATGGCACTTGCGCCATTTGAATGTCTTTGGGGATATCAACTAACACAGGGCCAGGGCGACCGCTTTGTGCTAGGTGGATGGCTTCTTGCAGGATTTCGGCAAGGTCTTCTGCACGTTCAACCATGTAGCTGTGCTTTGTGCATGATAATGACATACCCAACACATCCACTTCTTGAAAAGCATCTGAGCCTATCGCAGCGGTTGGCACTTGCCCTGTTATAGCAAGTAATGGCACTGAATCCATCATCGCATCGGCAAGTGCAGTGATTAAGTTAGTTGCACCTGGGCCCGATGTTGCAAAACACACACCTAACTTACCTGTGCTACGTGCAAAGCCTACGGCCGCAAAACCAGCACCTTGCTCATGGCGTGTCAGGTAATGCTTGACTGGCGCACCGTACAAAGCGTCGTAAATAGGCATGATGGCACCACCTGGGTATCCAAAAACATCCTTAACGCCATGTTTGGCTAATAAATCGATTGTTAACTCTGCGCCTGTCATCGTAAATCCTCATTCCTCAGTGACATTGTGTATTTGCTGCGATTCAAACCCTTTAAACGAAAAAGCCCCCCGGACTATTAAGTGCGGGGGGCTTTTTAAATGCTTTACTTTTCTCCAAGCACTAACTAGCCCCCGCGGTAATAATAATCACCACGACGTTAATTAGAATAAGAGTGAGTTTGTTAGTAAGCATTATCCGTAACCAAATTCTGTTCATTTGTAGCGGAAATCTAGCCATCCCGCTGCCTTTTTCTATTAGTACCGCGACAAGCCCGTTAAGTCAACATAAAAATCAATTCAAAAAAACAAGATAAACGCGAATTTAAAGAAAAATATATGCACAAAAACAATTATTACGGATTTATTTTTCGATATCGTTCGTTTTTTGAAATTTCATACCTCGTAATAAGCCATTAAATGATTGATTAATTTTTATCTAGGATATTGCTGAATTTCTATTTGAGAGCGATTTAATTTAACGACCAACAAAAAATTAGTTTAGTATTGAAAATAACGACAGCTTAAAAGGAAAGTTATGAAACTCATTCAGCATATCAAGGTTTTGTTTTGTCTTGTTTTAGTGCTTGGCTTTAGTCAGCATGTTTTTGCAGAACCTGGCTTATGGAAGGTAGAAAAAAACGGGGTTGCCTCTTATTTATTTGGCACTGTTCATGTGGGTGATACCAGCATGAAAGGCTTGCCAAACAAAGTAACTCAGGCCCTTGATAATAGTGATAAAGTGATTGTTGAAGTGGATATTAGCTCAATATCTCCTATGGAGATGCAACGTCGCTCATTGCCATTTATGATGCTAAAAGATGGTAAAACCTTACAGTCAGAATTATCGCCAGCTAACTATGCGAAACTGCAAAAGTACTTTGCTGACAAATCAATTGATATCGCAATGTTTAAGAACTTAGCACCTTGGGCGGTTATGATTACGATGATGCAAATGGAATTTCAACGCGTTGGATTTTCAGATCAATATGGGATAGACAAACAGGTTCTTGCTTACGCTAAAGAAAATAACATTGCCGTAGGTGAGTTAGAAACTCTAGAACGACAAATGGAAATGTTTGAACACCTAGCGATCATGAACGACAAAATGATTGAGGAAACCTTTGAGCAACTCGCTGATGTCGATACCTACTTTTTAGGTCTTATTAAGGCGTGGAAGTCAGGCGACATGAAAACGTTAACCTCTTTTTATAACGAAAGTTTTGACGACTCACAATACGGTGAACTAAGTGAGCAGGTTATGCTGATTGATCGCAATAATGACTGGGTTGAGCAACTATCGACTCGCATTGGTAAAGAAAAACTTTTCATAGCTGTAGGTGCTTTACACTTACCTGAGCAACATGGTTTATTAAAACAATTAACAGATAAAGGTTTCACCATTACCCGTATCTAAATATATAAACATCAGAAAAAAGCGCCTTATGGCGCTTTTTTTGTGAAATCAGCCATCTCTAAATAGTTGTCGATGCCTGCAATTTTATCACTGGCATGGTGATTAACGTAAACCACAGTGCTGGTACCCGCGGCGCAGATTTTTTCTATCAGTAACAACACGCGTTGCCTATTCGCTTCATCAAGACCTAGGCATGGTTCATCTAAAATCAATAAACTAGGATGTTTTACCATAGCTCGCGCTATCAATAATAAGCGTTGGTCGCCAAAAGAAAGCTGGCTAAATGAGCTATTTTGTTTGTCGTTTAACCCTAGTAAGGCTAACCATTTTTTAGCGATTGATAGCTGTGTTTCAGTGGCTTTTTGATAAAGACCAATGCTGTCATAAAAACCTGATACGATGGTATTAAGCGCTGTTATATTAACGCGATAATCCATATGCAAGGCATTTGAAATATAACCAATATGCTGTTTAATTTGCCAGATACTCTCGCCACTGCCGCGCTGATAGCCAAACACCTTAATATCGTTGTTATAACACTGCGGGTTATCACCTGTAATTAGATTAAGTAAGCAAGTTTTACCCGAGCCGTTTTTACCCGTTAACTGCCAATGTTCACCTTGATTAATTTGCCAGTTTAGCTTTTCAAAAATAACGGTTCCGCCAAAACTTACAGAGGCATCTTTAAGTTTTACTAATATGGGATCAGTTAAGGCTGGCGCTTGATGGTCGTTATCTGCCTCGGGCACGTTTAATTCGGTTTGCGCTAAATGTAGCAATTTAAAAAGATCTTGGCGCTGCTCTTTCGTTGGCTGCGCTAATTGGTGAGTGATCTGAGCATGTTTTATAAACGCATAATGATCAACAAAGTCAGGGATTTCACTCAACCTGTTAAGAACAAAAATCATCGTCGTGTGTTTGCTTAATTCAGCTAATAACTGATTAAGAGTTTGCAGTGCTGTTACATCTAAACCATCAAACGGTTCATCCAAAATAAGTAACTCAGGGCGTCCAATTAGCGCTTGGATCAGCATCAGCTTTCGCGTTTCACCGGTTGATAGGTCACGAAATGCATTATTCATTTTACTATCAAAATCAAATGTTTTTATGAGTAGCTCAAGTAACTCAGTATCAATGTCATGGTCGCTTCTGGCGGCCAAAATAATGTCTTTAACTGTACTTAGCGGCGTAAGACCATCAATAATATCATCCTGATCTTTATTTAGCTCATCGGCCAATAATTGCTTTTGTCTATCAGGTGACACCACAGCAATTCGTGCAAAGTTATTGGTAAACTGGCCTTGCTCAATACGCGAGCAACCTGCAATTACAGCTGCTACTGCTGATTTTCCTGCTCCATTTTCACCCAGTAATACCCATTGCTGCGCTGCTGATACAGTTAAACTTAAATCACGTAAACGATACTCTTCATTACCCTGCCCCTTAAGGCTGGCATTAACATTAACCAACTGAACATATTGCACTATGAATCCTCATTCCGGCTTATTACTAGCCTGACGTTACAACATTCAACAAAAAAATAAAAATCGTTTAAACCTTTTTTGAACATAGCTGCGACTAAGGTATAAAAGGTCATCAACAGGAAACAGACAATGAAAAAATTACTTTATGTAGCAGCTATTGGCTTAGCACTAACAACAACATACGCAATGGCGAAAGATTCACGTGAATTAAATCATAACTTCGCAGTGAGTGGTGCAAGCCAGCTTGAAATTGATTTTCCAGTAGGCAGCTTAGAAGTAGAAAACTATGACGGCAGCGAAGTGGTCGTTACTGTTCGTATTGAGCCTAAAAATGATAAAGGTTGGTTTGGATCTGAGGTTGATTTATCTGATATCGAATTAAGCCATTCACAAAGCGCAGGGTCGTTGAACTTAAAACTAGATAACGATGACATTCAACAAAGCTGGTATGTAAAAATGCCGAAGTCAATGGCCATTGATGTTGAGCTGGGTGTTGGTGATATTGAAATTAACGACGCTAGCAACTCGGTAGATATTGAGCTAGGCGTAGGTGCCGTTCGAATTGATAGTGCGCTTGACGACTATAAACGTATTGAACTCGATACGGGCGTTGGCGATACCAAAATTCGTGGCTTAAAAAATGATGCAAACACTAGCCGTAAAGTTGTTAGCTCTCACTCAAGCTACCGTGGTAATGGTCAATATGCTATTGACGTTGAAGTGGGTGTCGGCGACATCAAAGTAACTAACTAAATACCGGTTTATCCCTGTGAGCTCTCGGTAAATAAAATACTGAGGGCTTTTTCGACCGAGTCAGCAGAAATCGGTTTATATACGTGTAAATTAGCCCCTAGTTCATATACTCGTTGTAAATCATCATTAGAGGTGTTCGCTGTCACAACCAAGATTGGGGTTTGCTGTCCTTGCTCATTACGAATGATATCTATCGCTTTAAAACCATCCATTACGGGCATATTTAGGTCCATAAAAATTACATCATACTGAGTATGCAAGGCCATATCTGTGGCGATTAAACCATTTTCAGCAACGTCAAAACTGTAGTTAAAATGCTTAAGTATGCGACCTAGTATCGTGGCATTAAGAGGATTATCCTCAACAATTAAGCAGTTTAAAGCACCTGGCAACTTTGCAGACTGTTCTATGCCCGGTGAACTTACGAAGTTAAGATTTATAACCACTTTGGCGCCTTGTGGCTGCGCATTAAAAAATTGAATGTCGCCATTTAATGCTTTAACAATGTGCTTTACTCGCAGTAGCCCTGTTTTTAAGCCTTGAAAATGTTGCTCAGTTCTATTTTCATTATCTTGTATATCTGAGGGTAATTCGTCAAACCCCTTACCATTATCTTGCACTTCTAATAGCAGGCGTTGCTTACCTTGATTAGTCGCTGTAATTGCTATTCGCCCTTGCACCGGCGTAAATTTAACCGCGTTATTTATCAATTCAGCAACGACTTGTTGTAACCGCGGATGATCAGTAATGAAATCGCTGTTAAGCGAATCAGATAAACTGACGCTAAGAGTAATCTTTTTCTCGTGACAAGCGTATTCATAGGGTGCAATCGCTTGTTTTAATGTTTCTAACAAGTTGCCTTGGTCAAGTTTAGGTTGCCACTGGCCTGTGGTCATTTCTTGTAAATCAAGCAACTCATCTAACATCACCACCAAGCGGTTAGCACAATATAGTGCTTGTTGCTGAGCCAGCTTTTGCTCTTCTTTAATATCAAGAGACTCTATGGATGCTGTTAATCCTTGTAAAGGTGTTCTAAATTCATGACTAGTGCGAGCAATAAAACGCTCTCTCGTTTTATTTACCTGTTCTGCATAATCTTTTTGTTCTTTATAACTTGTAAGTGCTTTTGTGATTAGATTCTCCATTGGTTTAAAAACAAATAGTAACTCAATGAGTAGTAATACCATTGCAATAACCCAAAACATCATTTCGAGAACGGCAAGTAGTGTGACCTTATGCACTGACTTTTGCTCCAAGAGCTTTACGGCTTGATCTAATTTTGTAAGTAAGGCTTCAAGCTGATTACTGGCAAATAGTGAGCTGTCTATTTCTAAATAATTTTCGCGGCTATTGAGAAGTAACTGGGCTTTACTGATGTAGCGTTTAACGTGGGCATCAAGAGCTGTGGGCGGTAAGAAGTAGTGAGCCTGTAATGATTCGTTTAGATAAATATAATCACCTTCACTATCTTGCTGAATTAAAAACTGGTGACCTGCAATAAACTGATCGACCGCCTGCTCTAGCAATCGACGATGTTGTTGCTGAAAGCTATCAGCTTCATGATAAATTAACGCATTACCGTAAAGAGCTATCTTTTGCGAAAGCATGCGCTGTTTACCTGCAATGTTAATCACTTTCGCATCTCCCTTTTGCACATACAAAAGGGTTTGGATCAACGCCGCTGAAGTTGATATCAAAATTGCTATCGCTAACAATCCGAAGCGATATCTTCTGCGTATATCTGTGACTAACTTAAACATGTTTTACTCGTTTATTTTTAGAGTAATTGTAGATCATATAATGCAATAAAGCCCACTCAAGGTGGGCTTTAAATATCAGCTAAATAGGTAAATTAATTTACCTATTTTCAAGTCGGTTATAATCAAACAAACCAAATTCGACGCCGCGATACTCTTTCGCTACACGGTGTAAAATATCGCTGTATTGCCAAAACTGTGGATGCGTGCGACGAATAGCAAACTCACTTTTTAGCTCTCTGTAGGCTGCTTCATCTGTTATTTTTGCAAGCCCAGATGCAAAAGCTGCAACCTGTTGTTCATTGTGTAAATACCAAATTGCTTCTGGGTAATCACCTATAAATCCAGGCACAATTGTTACGGTATCTTCATCATAAGCACGCTGACCTTCTTCATTCAATAAGCTCGAGATATTGTAATGAGCATTATGGTGGATCAAGGTGTAGGCTTTATGTTTATCATCGCTGTCTTTGACCAACACAAACGAAATTTGTGGCAGCAAGTTAACTGCTTTAACAGGAAGATCGTTAATTTTCGCCAGTGGTTCAGGCACTTTCGTATAATCATAGCGAGGACTCAAAATTGGTTTGAGTTTCTCTTTGAGCATATTATAAAGTTCAGACTGTTGATCTGCGGTTTTATATTCTATGCCTGTAGGCTGACTAAACGACAACTCATCTTCAAAGAAACTCGTTAGGCTAGGTGGCGATTTACGATACCACTGTGCTTTAATTTCTTTACGTTTAGCTTCTGGTAATAATGCAAGGTAGTTTGCTTCACCTTCTAAGCGTAAAAAGTCCATATACAAACGAGTTAATAACTGATGACCAATGTTGCCATACACATCAAAACCCGCCACCAGCAAGTAATGAATACGTTCAAATAACGCGTAGTCGAGTATCCAAGTGGTCTTTGGCTCTTGACCTATCCAGCCTTTAACAACCGTTGCGCTATCGAAATGACGAAATACCGTCAGCGCTGCATTTTGGTTATGACCATCACCTTGCCAAAGTAAATCGGTTGTGAGGTGCTGACCGTTGGCAAACATCTTATTTGCCAGTGCAACTTTGGCAGACAAGTATTTGTTTTGGCGTTTTGAATACTTCACCCAGCTAGAAATCGGCAAAGCATTACTTTCTTCTTCTGCAGGCAAGGCTAGCGCATCTTCATGTTGTAACAACATTTCACCGACTTTCGGTGTCGCCGCCATTTCAGGCTTCGCAAAACCTACCCAGAACTGATCGTTAATCACGTTTAACGCAATTTGACCACGACAAACAGGCCCTTTAATAAAGCCCATAATAATAAGCTCAGCTTCATCAAGCATAAATTGATAACGCGAGTTTACTGGAATTGCAGCAAAGGCTTTAAACGGGTTTGATGCCACTTCAGGCTTATAACTTGGCAGTTTATTTACTTGATAATCAGCTTCAATAAATTGTGAATGTAAGCGTGCAAGCTTTTCGTCATTTAATGCTAAAGGTAAATGTGTTTTCGCTAAAATAGTCGAACGGTCATGCATTAAACGATAATAAACTCGCTCAACTTTAGGGTCTTCATATGGGCGACGGGTGCTAATGTGTTTGATCTCTTCACCCGGCGGCGTCGAAGAGCGCACCAACTTAAAGTAGCTATGTTTATCGCCATGCTCAGGGAAATAAATATGCGCTAAGTACCAGTGTTCATAAATATAGCGAGCGGCAAGCTGATGCTTTAAACCATCTTGATTTAAGAATGCTTCCCAGCGTTCAACTTGTTTTAGTACGTCCTTTTCAGGAGGATCTATATGAGCAAGATAGCCGCCTTTTCTAAGCCACTTAGCCAGATGTTGAAACTCTTCAGTTGAAATACCAGGCAACCCATAAGGCATACCGCTGTGCGGGTTATCCTTAGCAAATGAGTCAAACTCACTCATTGTGGTACATGTTTGCTCACGATCGAGTGAAAAATCAAACTCATCGCCTAAAATAGCTTGCTTAGGCAATGGGCTACTTTGCTTGAGCACTAAGGCATTGTAAAGCACGCTTCCGGTAAGGTTTGCCTCTGCTGTTTGGATTCTTTCATTGAGTACTGGAGTGAAACCTTTCTCACGCCACTGAGCGGTCGTTGTCGCATCAAATAGTAAGCGACTTGGCTCTTGCGCTAATAATCGTGTGCCGTCATAAACACGCTCTTTACTTAAACCACGGTCGATACCTTCTACAGAAGATAGCTTGAGCTGACACGGTGCGTCATAACAGCCATGACACACCACACAACGAGTATCAAGAACAGGCTTTACATCATTTAAAAACTCAGCCCCTTCTAAGGTTGATGCAGCAACAAAACGCTCTCTTGGTTGCTCTTCACCAAACAATTTATCATAGTGTGCTGCACCTAAATAAGCACAGCCACTTAACAGAATGAGACCAAATACGGTAGTGAGGAGTTTTCTCATCCTTCCTCCTCGATATCTTCAATGTCATCACCTAAATCGAAGGTTGGCATCATATCTACTTGCGGCGACACAAAGGTTTGGTCGTTGTCGCAGCTAAGCATAGCGCTTAATAGTGGCCCACGAACTAAACTCAGTTGCGCGCTGTGCTCACCATCAATTAATACTTGATAATCATCATTTAACGCTTCAAGACGATATTCATTAATGGCAATTGCGACACTGCTATCAACAGCTGGGTTTTGGCAAAGCTGTGCGAGTAACTCTTCGCTAAGTGTTACATGTAATAATAAATCTGGAGATTCGATATCGCGGCTGTGAAGATTTTCATCGAAATAAAAGAGTGGAAGGGTTAAATCGCTATTTTGCTCTAATTCCATGTGCTTTTCTCTACATCAAAATGACTTTCAATTGTACGAGTATAGCAAACTATAAGTTCAATAATTAGCGAAAGTTATCAGCCGTTAGCAGCTTAATCACTACTAACTAGCTGAAGATAAAAAAAGCAGAAAAAACAACTACCAAGGTAGCGTTTCGCCATTTGAATGCCAAAACCCACCAGTGTTGCTTAGGTTTAATTCATCAATACGCTTAATGAGCCGCTCTGCCGCAGTTTCGGGGCTTATGTCGCCGGCAAAATTAACCATTTGCGTTTGTACAAAGCCTGGATGAAATAACCCTACTGCAATTTCTTTCTCTTTTAGCTCATGGGCCAAACTAACACTGGCGGCATTAAGTGCTGCTTTTGACATCCGATAGCCAATGTAACCGCCCGAGCTATTATCTGCAATTGAGCCCATACGAGATGTGATCATCGCCACTTTGGCATCAATACCTAAGCTTTGCAGTAATGCATGAGTAATGCGAATTGGTGCGATACTGTTAACGCTGATTTGCTTTTCGATGGTAGCAAAGTCCATGTCAGCTAATGTTTCGTTATGAAAAATACCGGCGTTATTAACCAAAATATCAATTTTGTCGCCGTGTAAGTAGTTGGCAAGTGTTGCAACATCATCGGCGTTAGATACATCAATGTCGCTAATAATTTTTACATCGAGTGCTTGTAACTCTTCGCTTGGAGTGCGAACTACTGCACTAACACGGTAACCTTGAGCTAAATACTGTTTACAAAAATTAAGGCCAATACCTTTATTGGCCCCTGTAACCACCACATGCTTAGTCATCAATCTGCTCCTTAGTTGGCTTTTTTATACCCAAGTCACCTCAAGGTGCGAGTTTCTGCATCTTCAGGTGGTTTGGGTATATATATACCTTGGGACAGATTGGCAAAAACCAAGGGCTTAAGTTAATTCATCAATGGTTGACTTAAGAATGGAAAATACGGCCCCTTGGGGATCGGTAATAACACTAAAGCGTCCAACATCTGGGATGTCTGTTGCTGGCACACAAATAGCCCCATTAAGCTGCGTTGCTTTGGCAACTGCCTGATCGCAATCTGCTACCGCAAAATACGGCATCCAATGAGATGGAATGTCATCGGGCCATTCGTTGGTCATTTCAAGCATGCCTGCAATCGGTTGCTCATCGATGGTAAATAAGGTGTAGTCCATGCCCTCCATGGGTTTCACCTCAAACTGCCATCCGAACAACTGACAATAAAAGTCGCGACTTTTTTGCATGTCTTTCGACACAAGCTCAAACCAGTAAGGCAAGTTTAGCTCTTGTACTCGTTTAGCCCCGATATGCTCACCCGCTTGCCATAAGGCAAATGTTGCACCGCCCGGTTCTTGCAGCATCACCATGCGACCCGCTGTCATTACATCATGTGGCCCTGCCAAAACCGTTGCACCTAATGATTTTGCAAGCTCTGTGCTTTGATCAACATCATCAACAGCAATATATAATAACCAATGGGTTGGCATCTCGCTCATACTTGCTGGCAGTTGATACATAGCGGCAATATCATCACCTTGCTTTTGCAGCATGGTGTAATACATATCTTCGCCTATTGGCTGATCGTCAAAACCCCAGTCAAAAAGTTGCGTATAAAATTGCTTTGCAGCTTGCCAGTCTTTCGCGCATAACTCGGCCCAACAGAAAGTACCTGCTGGGTGTTTTGTATTTATTTTTGTCATGGCTGTTCCTCCTTGGTTAAACTTAAGCAACAATCGCAAAATTTACCAATCAAACCAAACAATAGTTGTGGTATTTCGTTGAAGTACGTAATTTTGCCTTAGCTAAAACAGACAATGAACAGCGCTAGCAACGCGAAGCTACAGAGACAAAAATGCCGCTAAAAAAGCGGCATTGCAATAATTAATTAGTGATGATGGCCATGCTCACCTTTGAGCTGATTACCTTGCGCATCATAAAAACCGCTCGCACCATGTTCAACAAAACCTTGGTTTATCATTTTAGCTAAAAATGGATCGCTTTCATTATCACCGATATCTGCGTAATCGGTCGTTTGATAGTTATCCCATTTCGCAAACTCTGCCTGCACATCTTGTTGATTATGATTGCTGGCTGTTAACACAATCTCTCGGCTATAGCTGGGTGTTGAAATTCGAAGTGATTTTAGTAATTTTTGATTGGCAAGCCAGCTTAGCTCTACTTTGCTTTGGCCTTGCTGCTGGGTGTAATACTCTGTTAGCTCACAACCTTCACCGGTGCTTTTTTGGTGCGTCATAGAGGCTAAAAATTTATCGCTTACTAAATGATATTTGCTACTCCAATCTTGCTCACCTTGTACTTCAGATGGTTGATACTCAATACCACGCTGTGCGTCTTGGAAGTAACGGATTGGGCGAACTTGTTGATTACGTAACTGTTGCCACAGCTCAATAAACTGTGGATTTTGCTTAGCCACCTGATGTGGTGTACGCCAAAGTGTAAAAGTATTTTCAGTCTGCTGCTTATTAGCAACAATAGCTGTAGTGACTTTGTAGTCAGCTTGCGTGTAACCTGTGTTCATATCGCATTGCCCAGCAACGGCTAATGGGCTTAGTAATGAGGCAATTAAGATAGCTACTTTCACGGGATTCTCTTTATATTTGATTGTTAATTAACTGATTAAGTCAGGGAGGCTCAAAGCCTCCCAATAACTCATTACTGTGCTAATTTAGCATCGGCTTGCTTAACAAGGTCGGCAGCATAATCCATCACATGGAAAATAAGGCTTTGCTCATTAGTACCCGTTACTAAATGTGCACCTGGGCCCACTGCATACACACCCACATCTTCTGCTGCATGTGTTTCAGAGCCAAGCGGTACAACAGCTTCTTGATGGAAGCCAGGTGTGGTTGTGTCAACATCAGTTAAATCAACACGACCGGTCACTGGCGCAAAGTAATAACCTACATCAGCATCTGTTTCGTCACCTAAGTCGCGGAAACCGCCACCATTGGTATACCCAACGGTTGTGTATGGCATGTTATCTGCGGCAAGTGATGGCTCATCACTACCAACTGGTACCACTTTACCTAAGATTGGGTTACCACGTTTTGGGTAGCCTGCAATGGTAAATACGTGGCTGTGGTCAGCTGTTACGATGATTAACGTGTCTTCGATGCTGGTTTTATCAAGAGCAACTTGTACAGCTTTTGATAACTCAACAGTATCGCTCAATGCATTATAGGCATTACCTGCGTGGTGAGCATGGTCAATACGTCCTGCTTCAACAGTTAAGAAGAAGCCTTTGTCGTTGTTATCTAATACATCAATTGCTTTTGCTGTCATTTCAGAAAGTGACGGCTCACCCGCTACGTCGTTCGCGCGATCTGCTTCGTATTGCATGTGAGTTTCATTAAATAAACCAAATACACGTTCTGTCGTATCAGCATTGATTGCATCAAAACCGGCTTGGTCCATCACATACTGACCTGCAGGATATTTAGCTTTCCACTCAGCTGTTAGGTCGCGACCATCTGTACGGTCACCTTCTACCGAGCTCACTGCATCGGCTGAGTTATAAGCTGCATCTTTAGGTAAGAAATGACGACGACCGCCGCCCATCACAACTTCTAAGCCATCAACATCTAGGCCTTCGTAACGAGCTTCGAGGTTTGCTTCAAAGTTAACTAATTGCGATGCAATATCTTCACAACCTGCTGCCACTGCTGCTTCTGGCATATCAGATACGTCTTCCCAGTTACGATCAGCCGATTTTGCATACGTTGCTGCAGGCGTTGCGTGAGTGATACGCGCTGTAGATACAATACCTGTCGACTTACCCGCGATCTCTGCCAGCTCAGTGGCAGTAACTAGCTCATTACCCGCAACCGTTGCACAGTTACCGCGTTCGATATTTTCATCTACACCAATCACACCTGCATCAGTTTTTACACCTGACGCCATTGCCGTCATCGTACCCGCTGAATCTGGTGTTTGTGCGTCAACGTTATAGGTTTTAGCAAAACCAGAGAATGGTAGTTTTTCAAAGCTAAGTTGGTGCTCTTCACCCAACTTACCTTCTAGCTGACCTGCCATAATACGCGCAGCTGTTACGGTCGAAATACCCATGCCGTCACCAACAAATAGAATCACGTTTTTCGCTTTACCTGACTCTTTTACAACTGCAGCAATATTTTCTTCGCTAGTAGCAACTTTAACTTGTGCTGACTTAAACCAGTCATTGTCAGTCAGTGGCGCTAATTGCGATGCAGTTAACGAGGTTGCCGGTGCATTACATGACACTGTTGAATCAGTTACTTCTGCTGAGTCTAGCTCACCATTATCGTTGCTATCTGCACCTGTTAGAGTTTCTGTACCACCGTTTACACACTGCTCAGAACCAACCGCTAGAGTATTTTCAACAGTCAGTGTTTTTGTTGAGCTTTTATCGTCATCATCAGAGCAGCCTGCTAATGCCACTACTACAGCAAGAGAAATTAAATTTAGTTTTTTCATCGTCGTCGCCATTATTCTTCAATTAGTTCTAGAGCTTGGTTAATGATGTGGAAAATTACGTTTTGCTCCACAACGCCTTGTGCTAGTTGCGCACCGGGACCTTTTGCATGCAGTGAAATATCTTCACCTGCGTGGGTCTCTGAACCTAATGGCACTGTTGCTTCTTGGTGATAACCAGGTGCAGTTGTATCAACCCCCGTTAAATCAACACGACCTGCAAATGGAGCCTCGTTGTAAGATACTTCCGCATTGGTTTCATCACCTAAATCGCGAAAGCCTAAACCATTGGCGTAACCAACGGTGGTGTATGGCATACCATCTGCTGCTAGGCTTGGTTCTTCACTGCCAACGGCTACTACTTTACCTAAAATTGGGTTACCACGTTTTGGATAGCCTGCAATAGTGAATACGTGACTGTGGTCAGCTGTTACTAGGATAAGTGTTTCTTCAGGGTTAGTATTTTCAACTGCTGTTTGCACCGCTTTAGCAAATTCAACAGTATCGCTTAGTGCATTAAAAGCGTTGCCCGCATGGTGACCATGGTCGATACGACCCGACTCAACCGTTAAGAAAAAGCCTTTTTCGTTGTTCTTTAAGATATCAATTGCTTTGCCAGTCATTGCAGATAATGACGGCTCCCCTGCTACATCGTTAGCGCGGTCTGCTTCGTATTGCATGTGTGATTCATTGAATAATGCAAATACACGCTTGGTATCAGCATTGAGCGTATCGAAGCCAGCTTGGTCCATTACGTACTTGCCATCAGGATACATTTCTTGCCATTCAGCAGTTAGATCACGCTCATCAGTACGGTCGCCTTCCACTTCACTCACTGCATCAGCTGAGTTGAATGCCGCATCTTTCGGTAAGAAGTGACGACGACCACCGCCCATCACCACTTCAAGGCCGTCTACATCAGTACCTACGAAGCGTGCTTCAAGGTTCTTCTCGAAATTAACAAGTTGTGAGGCAATATCTTCACAACCTGCTTCTACTGCATCAGCAGGCATATCAGATACGTCTTCCCAGTTACGGTCAGCTGATTTTGCATAGGTTGCAGCTGGTGTTGCGTGGGTGATACGGGCTGTTGAAATAACGCCTGTTGCTAGACCTTTGATTTCTGCAAGTTCCGTAGCAGTGATTAATTCATTACCTGCAACTGTTGCACACTTGCCACGCTCAATGTTTTCGTTAACACCAATTACACCTACATCAGTTTTAACGCCAGAAATAATCGCTGTCATTGTGCCTGCAGAGTCAGGTGTTTGCGCATCAACGTTGTAGGTTTTGATTTGCGCCGAGTAAGGGAACTCTTCAAAGCTTAATAAGCCTTCTTCACCCGACTTACCTTCCATTTGACCTGCCATGATACGTGACGCAGTTAGCGTTGAGATACCCATACCATCGCCAACAAATAGAATGACATTTTTAGCTTTAAACGTTTGCTCAGCCTGAGCTGCCGCTTCTTTTTTTGTTAATGTAGCTTCAGCGGCACTATACCAATCATTTTGTTTTTGACTGTCTGGTAACACACCTGCATTGGCCGTCGCTGACAATGCCAACGTTAAACCAATTGCAGTCGCAATTTTATTAATTTTCATCGTTACGTTCCGTTAGTACGTTATTTTTAAGAGTTTGGAGCTAATTAAGCTGCGCTTGGTTAATTAGCGCAGCCATCCTATGAGTGTTTTGTTACTGAAAAAGTGACTTTTCATGACAAAATGATGAAACCAAAAAAAGCAGCGCAAGAAGGTAAGTAATTAGTTTTAGTGGAAATAAATAGGCTAGTTTCTAGATATGAGTTAGCGAATTTGCGAGGGTAAATTTAAAGGGGCGAGGTCAAGCCTAATCAGAGCAAAGGTTATTTGAGTTGATAAAAGAGCAGGTTTATATGGATTGTGTTGGGTTTCGCTTCGCTCAAAGCAACCTACCCGAACAATGAACAGGGTAAATCCGAGTGAATACTCTCAACTAAATAACCATATCGATCTAATCTGACGGCTGATAGCTTTTCTACATACATTAAAAAAGGCCGCCTAGGGCGACCTTTTTATAAGCTGTGAAGCTCTATCTGTTGATATTACTCAACGATAGATGCAACAACACCAGCACCAACTGTACGGCCACCTTCACGGATAGCGAAGCGTAAACCTTCGTCCATCGCGATT